>JAABUQ010000047.1_pt1 | contig 212299 bp, 210 predicted proteins | sample 5560001 | NCBI WGS metagenome assembly JAABUQ01 (sample SAMN10711888, study PRJNA513371) | rock metagenome | isolation source: Antarctica rocks | place: Antarctica: Victoria Land, Finger Mt nord | collected 2015-12-18
AGCTTTTCTAACGCGTCCAACTCTTCGGGTGTCGGGATGGGGATCTCTACTGGTTTTCTCATGCTGGGCCTCTCCTCCTCCCAACAGTCTACCCCATTCCCTAAAAACTTGCTTGATTGTACTTAGTACGTAGCGCACTTATATTATTTATATTTACCTCAATGTTTATTACCGCATGTGGTCGTGCATCACAGTCAAGTACAACTAGTGACAGTACAGCAACGAGTACTCCGTCAAACATTCCATTCTCTCCTATTGTTCAGGCAACACATGGTGCTACTGCAACAACAGTTACGCAGGGAAAGGTAACGATAGCAGCATCTCAGACAACCTACCGTACAAACGATACAATTACCATCACGATTACTAATGGACTGTCTGAGAGCATTTTTGTCACGCCATATTATACTAACTGTACTCCGGTGAGACTTGAAAAAGAGGTACAGAGCAACTGGATGGTTTTAGGAAACTGTACGAGAGAACAAATGGCGCACGCAGTTGCTATTCCAGCAGGTACTAGCACACAACTACAGCTTTCTCCTCATGTAAATGTACCAAGACCTAACGCCTCTACACAATGGCAGGCAGGAGTATACCGGGCAAGCTTGACCTACAACACGACCTCTCCTGATCCTGATACATATAATCCTCAAGGGACAGTTATTCAATCTACAACATTCACAGTTATGTGAGAAAAGTGTATAAAAAGGGAGAGTCCCAGAACTCCTAGAAATTCTGGGACTCTCCCTTTTTGGGCATAAGGTTCATCCATTGCTATTGTTTGTTTGCAGTTGTTTGTCCGAATGAGACCGCGTGATAACGTACCTGAATTGGTGTGTGTTGCTGACCGTTCGCTGCAAGGCGCGTTTCTATAAGAGCTTTTAGGCGCTGCGCAACGAATTCGGCTCCACTTTGCTCCGCGTTTAGGACGGCTACAAGAGTATGCATCCCGTGAACGCTCAGCAGGTCATCTCTACGTATAAACTTGCGAAGTGCTGGCAGCGTTTTTTGTAATAGGGTATGGATTCCGCGTTCTACTTGTATGTCGAGTACCTTTCCTCCTTCGCGTTGTATATGAAAGACAATGACGCTTTGTGTTTTGGAGATGCGTCGAAGTTTGCGCTCGGCATCTTCCAGCAATTTGGTGGATGCGACAGCTTGCCAGACGTGGTGCGAGCGTTTACGCATTACATCATAGTGTCCTTGCAGGCGTGCTAGCCCTTCCAAACCTATTGTGCCTACTGTCCATATAAGTTGTTTCGGGCTGTTTACGGTGTAGGGTGTACTGGTGAATAATTCTTGAAGAATAGGAAAGATACTCATTGTGGGGGCTTCGTACCGTTCTTGCTCACGGATTTTGAGGTGTCCGGCATGGATACGCCGCCGTTGCTTGAGAAAGTCATGAATGGTCATGGGACCTTTGTTGTAGACGAGAGCTTCCGGCTCATACACAAGGGAAAGTTTTTGTGCTGATATCGCTGCCTGAATGGAGATTTCGTCAACCGCTGTATCGGTTGGAATGCTTGTCACTGTATTGCGGAACGCGACTACCTCACCGAGCTTTGGGCTACGTCGAGCCATGCGATCATGAAGTAGCCACAGCAGATGAACAGCATGCCCAACAAAGGTTTCCTGATCGTTGACGGGTATTGGGTGTGCTCCTACCATGCCTACCTGCGTGTCCAAGAAGTGAGTGCAAAGCTGCTCTAGCGTGTCAAGTTCAGGAATAATGTCGGCACCCACCATGACGAGTATTGAACTGCTGGCGCGTTGTAAGAAGAGATTGATTGCCGATGCTTTTCCCTCGCGGCGCTCCTGGACAAGAAGCTGGATACGTGGCTCAGAAGCCATCATCTCCTCTACGACGCCAACCGTGTTGTCAGTACAACCACTTGCGACGACGATGATCTCCGTCAGTGCAGTCTTGAAATGTATCTGGTTCAAGATGGCGTCAAGGGTACGCCCAATGTTTGCCTCTTCGTTGTAGGCCATGACGCCGACACTATATTCAATGCACTGTGTTTTAAGCAGCGATGTCAGGTCTTTAACAGGGAGCGTTTCTGGTTGTGGAATGCTTTCTAGCGTGTGTTCTTCGATGTTGCTGACCAAGAGATATACCCTCCTTTTCTGTATATTCTTCTTTATCGTCAGCAAGGTCGAGTGTCTGAATGGTGTGTAGAGCGAAGGAGTGTGACGGGATCAGACTCGTACACAGAGTCATTCCTGTACTCGTTTGTCAAAACTCGTCTAAATCCAGCGACGAACACGCTGTTTGTAAGCAAGATATTGTGTCCCGAATTTGCGTTCGAGATAGCGTTCCTCGCGTGCGATGACGCCAATTCTCATCAATAAGAGAACGGTGGGTAGAAGGAGAAGAGGCCAGAGCGAGTTAACGATCAACGAGATGCCTGTATAGAGCAGGGCCAAACCGAGATAGAGAGGGTTACGGGTAAAACGAAATGGGCCTTCAGTGACGATGGTGGTAGCAGGATGCTCTGGATTAACGTTGGTGTTGGCGTTGCGCATCTGTCGAAAGCCTGAAATTAAAAGTGTCAAGGCTAGACTGATAGAGGTGCTGCCAAGTGTTAGCGGAATACTGCGAGGGCTTCGGAGCAGAATCTTGACTGGAAGTAGACGATGAAGGAGGAGACCTGTTGCGAGTCCTCCTGCATAGATTAATGGTGGTGGTGCTATGACTCCTGGTTTATCTTGAATGCTTGTACTCATATTTTTTTACCTCTTGTTATACAACGTGTAGCGATTGCATGATGCTAATGAGAATGTACTCTTCGGTATTGTTTCTGTCAACAGGTTCTTCTTATGTTACGCTGAATGTTGTAAATTGTTGGAAGGAACTAATCAGCAGGTTGAGCATTGTGAGCAAAGACAGTAACCAGGAGATACGAGATGAAAAAAGCGATGGCGACAGAGGAAAAACAGCAGTTGATAGAGCAGAAATTAGTAGCCTTCGATGTGATGGAGGAGGAATTCAAGGCGAGTTTTCGCTTTGTGCAGGAGATGCATGGTCAGAAGCGGTTCGAGTCGTTTTCAGTGACTGATGCAGTGCGCTATCTTCACGCACGCTGGATATGTGAACGGAAGGGACGTGTGCTGAGTATTGCTAAGACTTCTAAAGAGTATGAAGGAGGTCTGTGCCTGGAATTGCTACAGCAGTGGCAAGAGGGGAATACTGCTAGCGTGGTAGAGTTTCTTCATCGTAGGCTTGATATGTTGCCGATTGCAGATATTACTCGGCAAGTGCAAGAGGAATATCGGAAGCAACAAGGTGACGGACTGCTGGAACGTCTTGTGCATGGGCGGTTGGTCATGTTGAACCGTGGCATGAATTTGATGTCTTTGCTGGATGCGCTTTTTGTGCTTTCAGAAGAGGGTTTGCTAAAGGCTGTACGGAATGCGTGTGTGCAGTATCGGCATACACCGGAGCAAATTTCACAGCAATTACAAGAGATGGGCTCTCTCCTTTACTCCTATATGCCGCATCAGTCGCTAGCGCAACGGAATATGCTGGTGATGAATGAGGTGGGAATAGATACTTTAATGAGGCCAGATGGTATGCCAGGGGAACGCTCGTGGCGTGTGGTGCCACCAACAGAACTTGATAGTCCCTTTGCTGAGGAAGTGGTGGAGGGATACCAGGAGTTGGTATCCCCCTCACACAATAACAAGAAGGCAGATCGCTTTGTTGACCGTCCAGAGCAAGGCGAGGATGGAGAGAAGGTCTAGTCGACTGCCTCTCTGAGTCCGCCTTCTGATGAAAACTCTTCTTCGTCGGCCTTTGTGAACTCGATACCTTTAGCTTCGCGCCCAATGGCGGCGAAGAGGATGACAGCTACAAAGGCACAGGCTGAGAATATGGCTAATGCTAAACCGTAGCCCACGCTCCTTGCACCATGAACTGAAGCAAGAAGGCTCCAATCGAAAAGTAGAAACTTCTTTGTACTCTTTTTTCGTATTATAAGGGTGCCGCACATGTACTAGCTGTTTGTTTATTATAGCACTATTGCTTGTGCAACGTCTCTTGTATAGAATAAACTAAAGAACACGGAAATGCTTGACTCACCATTGAAAGGACATGGAAATGGCAACCACTCAAGGCAGTGTTCACGATGATGTGACCCCGCAAAGAAAAGCAAGTCGTCCATTAGCTGTGTACGGAATTGCGGCGATTGCGGCGTTAGGGGGACTGCTTTTCGGCTATGACACGGGTGTTATATCGGGTGCTGAACTCTTTCTCAAGAAGGATTTCGCGCTGAACTCGTTTACAGAAGAGTTAGCCGTTAGTTCTATTCTTATTGGAACGATTATTGGGGCTGCCATTGGCGGAAGACTAAGCGATGGGATTGGGCGTAAAAAGTCGCTTATCATTATGGCTATCATTTTCGCAGTGGGTGCCATTCTTACCTCATTGACACCAAATTTAACATTGTTTGTTGCTTGCCGCATTCTTGTAGGTTTCGCTGTTGGCGTAGCTTCATTTGTGGCACCGATGTACATTGCGGAGATGGCACCGCCGAAGTTGCGTGGTGGGCTTGTAACCTTTAATCAGCTTGCGCTCACTATTGGTATTGCGGTGTCCTACTGGATTGACCTGGCTTTCGCTAACGCAAATATGGGCTGGCGTCCTATGTTTGCTGTAGCAGCTGTGCCTGGTTTGGGCCTGCTCATAGGAATGCTTTTCCTATCGGAGACTCCACGTTGGTTGGCAGGAAGAAATCGTTGGGACGAGGCAGAAAAGGCCTTGAATTACCTCTCGCCGGAGGATAAAGAGCGGGAGCTAAAATCAATTCACTCGGCTGTCACAAGTGGTAGCCCTCCTTCGATTCGCTCATTTATTCGGTCCGGCCTGTCGATAGCGCTTGTGGTGGGTGTTGGGTTGGCACTGTTTCAGCAGTTTGTCGGTATTAATACCGTTATCTATTATGCGCCGACTATCTTTGGCTATGCAGGCTTTAAGTCGGCCTCTGGTGCTATTTTAGCGACAAGCGTTGTTGGTGTGGTGAACGTGCTTGGTACGATTGTCGCGATTCTGCTGCTTGATCGCGTAGGACGGCGCCCGTTGCTGCTAGTGGGAAGTGTTGGCATGGCGGTGGCTTTGGTGGCAATGGGCATCATTTTCATGGTTGGTGCAAACAATGCAGGGGTCTTGATTTTGATTGCCTTGCTGGTGTACATCATCTCCTTCGCGATTGGGATGGGTCCCGTGTTCTGGCTGTTGAGTTCAGAGTTGTTTCCGACACGACTGCGTGGTACCGGTGGCAGCATTTCGACGGTGGCGAACTGGGGTGGCAATCTGCTTATTAGTATTACGTTCCTTTCGTTGATTGACCTGATTGGCAAGCCATTCACGTTTTGGCTCTATGCACTACTCGCGGTTGCTTCATTCATTTTCTGCTGGTTCCTTGTGCCAGAGACGAATGGAAGAAACTTAGAGAATATCGAGGCGTACTGGAAGAACGGACGCAAGTGGGAGAATACCTAAAGGGAGGGACGGAATGCCGGATACAAGTGAGCGAAGACCTTGGGTGATTGTGGCTGCGTGGTTTGGGACAATTGCATTTATTGGTCTGCTGAAACGTGTTCTTGAAAAGCAAAAAGCGGGATAACATGATGCTGGGGGAGCATGACGGGGGCAAGTCCATGGACTGCAACTCACCCATGAAATGACTCTGGGGGCGGCATGACAGGGGCAAGCCCTGTCACTCCGATAGACGGCGCGTGGCAAGCCACGCCGTGGCCTCTCGTGTATCGTCGTGACAGGGCTTGCCCCTGTCATGCCCCCAACCCGCTTTACAGACTCTCGTAGAAGTTAGTTGATACTCAATGGGCTTGCCCCTGCAGCCACGATTTCGAGGAAGAGTAAGGGACAACAACAAGCGAGGACGATTGCACTGTAGCACAATCGTCCTCGCTTGTTGTTGTTTGTTAACAGTATTACAGAGTCTTAACCCTTGTTTTTGTGAGATTTCCCTGGTATAATTCATCTCACAAGGGTTAGTGTACGAATGACACCTTTGCTTTTTTGTCTGCTTAGTAAGTGTATGAAGTACACTTACTTAAGGGAGATATGATATGACAGATGGTCAATTTGATGTTGCGATTATCGGAGGTGGTATTGCAGGTCTCTCGCTGGCTTTGCGGCTACCAGAGCATGTGCGTGTCGTGCTCTTTACAAAGGGACAGCTTGGCGAGAGCAATACACGTTATGCACAAGGTGGGCTAGCGGTTGCATTGGGGGATGACGATACACCCGAACTACATTTGCAAGATACACTGGTGGCAGGCGCTGGGCTGTGCGATGAAGAGGCGGTACGCGTGCTTGTTGAGCAGGCCCCCAATGCTGTGCGCTGGCTGATGAGTCTAGGTGTGCAGTTTGACCGAGCGCAGAGTGAGAGCGATGTCCATGTTACTCCTGATGGCTTTTTGCTTGGCCGTGAAGGGGCGCATTCGCGCTGGCGTGTGTTGCACGCGGGAGGTGATGCTACTGGTGCTGAGATTGAACAGGTTCTTATAGGCGAACTTCGTAGACGTACTTCTGTGAGTGTGTATGAAGAGACATTTGTACGTAGGCTTGTTGTAGAGCAAGGTGTCTGTACTGCTGTTGAGGCTGTGGATAAGGGTGGGCGAGGCTTTATGATTGCAGCGGATGCGACCATTCTGGCAAGTGGTGGTGCGGGTGGCTTGTGGTTGCATACATCGAATCCTACAGGGGCAACTGCTGATGGACTGGCATTGGCGTGGGAGGCTGGTGCAGTTTTGACAGACCTTGAGTTTATGCAGTTTCATCCGACTGTTCTGGTCGCTGACAATGCATCGCATTTGATTTCGGAGGCGGTACGGGGTGAGGGAGCATACTTACGCAATCATGCTGGTGAACGCTTTATGCCACGCTATAGTGAACAGAACGAACTGGCATCACGTGACGTTGTGGCACGCGCGATTCTGAGTGAGATGCTGGCTGAGCAGACAAATTGTCAGTATCTTGATCTGCGCCACTTACCCGCTGAAAAGATGCATGCACGTTTTCCAACGATCTCAGCACTGTGCCGTATACATGGGTTAGACCTTGCAACTGATCTCATTCCAATTGCACCGGCTGCACATTATTGTATGGGTGGTGTGAGAGTTGATACGTATGGACGAACGAATGTGTCAGGATTGTACGCCGTTGGTGAGGTGGCCTGTACGGGTGTGCATGGTGCGAATCGTCTGGCAAGCAACTCGCTTTTAGAAGGCCTTGTGTATGGCGTGCGTATAGCAGATTACCTGGCTAAGACAACACAAGATCAATGTGCTACGCATGTGGTTCTAAGCGAACAAAGAGGAGTTTCTTATACACGTCCACAGAAAGAGATACTCTTGTCAGGAAATGCGGTTGAACATACAGTACAAGCAATACGTGCTGAGCTTCGACAGCTTATGTGGCACTATGTCTCGCTGTGTCGGGATGAGCAAGGTTTGTTACAGGCAAGGCAGAGTGTGCAAGAACTTCGTTGCAGCATGACCTCTATAGATGCTGTAGAGAAGACGCGGCAAGAATTGGAGACGCTGAATATGCTGCGTGTTGCGGAACTTGTTATTGCTGCCGCGCTGCAACGGCATGAGAGCCGAGGAAGTCACTGGCGATCGGATTATCAAGCAACTGATGAGACGTTGGCTACGCGACATTTTGTGTTTCAACGCGATACTGGCATTGAGCGACAAGCGATGGTTATGCGCGAGGAGGTTGTGCCCTATGTATAAGCAGTACGAGGAGTTGATTCGGCGAGCACTGGAAGAAGATGGCGCGTATGCAGATATTACCACGCTCAGTACGGTGCCGGAGGCTAAGCAGGCACAGGCGACATTCATTACGCGACAAGTCGGTGTGATTGCTGGTTTGGAAGTTGCGCTGGATACGTTTCGTGCTTTGGATGAGCGGGTGTCCGTTGAGAGGTTGGTACAGGATGGTGCTGCTGTGCATGCCAATGATATACTTGCGCGTTTGAGTGGTCCAGCGCGTTCGGTACTGAGTGCTGAACGAGTTGCGCTAAATCTGCTTGGACGACTTTCAGGGATTGCGACGATCACGGCACAATGTGTACGTGCGGTTGAGGGGAAGGCACGTATTCTGGATACGCGCAAGACGACCCCAGGATTGAGAAGTCTTGAAAAGATGGCTGTGCTGATGGGCGGTGGATACAATCATCGTTTTGGTCTGAGCGATGGCGTGCTGATTAAGGACAATCATATTAAGGCAGCGGGAAGCATTACGAATGCTATTGCTGGTGCACGGCATTTGGCTCCGCATCTGCTCAAGATTGAGGTGGAGTGTGAGACGCTGGCAGAAGTGGAGGAGGCAATTGAGGCGCGAGCGGATGTGGTGTTGCTCGACAATATGACAGTTGAACGAATGCGAGAGGCGGTAACGCTTCTGCGCCAACAAGCTCCACACATTTTAATCGAGGCATCAGGAAATATTGGTACGAATATGACGCGTCTGGCGGAGGTTGCGACGATAGGAGTTGATTTCATTTCGTTGGGAGCGATAACACATTCGGCTCCTAATTTCGATATCTCATTAGAATTTGCATGATTTAACACAAGGAGAAAACTTGATGGTTGCGATACAGTCTGAGTGCGCCGAGAGCCAGGAGACGCGTGTGTTGCCGCTGCTAACACCGCGCATGCGAGCCAAGCATGATCTGTCCAGGCGTAGTGATACTATTCCGATGTTGTATGCCGAGATGGATGGTGAGGAGCTAGACCGTCGTATCGCGGCGGCACGGGCGGAACTTGGAGAGCGGCTCGTGATTCTAGGGCATCATTATCAGCGCGATGAAATTATTAAGTACGCGGACTTTCGCGGCGACTCATTTAAACTAGCGCAGTTAGCAGCCGCACGTCCACAGGCTGACTATATCGTCTTTTGTGGTGTGCATTTTATGGCTGAAAGTGCTGATGTACTGAGTGGCCCTCATCAGAGAGTGATTTTGCCAAATCCTGCGGCTGGCTGTTCGATGGCGGATATGGCAAATATTGCGGAGGTTGAAGAGTGCTGGCAGATGCTAAACGATGTGCTGGGTGAGGATGCAGGAATAATTCCTGTGACGTATATGAATTCTGCCGCCAACCTGAAAGCGTTTTGTGGGCGGAATGGCGGTATTGTGTGTACGTCGTCGAATGCTCCTGCGGTGATTGCATGGGCATTTACACAGGGAAAGCGTGTGCTATTCTTTCCTGATGAGCATCTTGGGCGCAATACGGCCTTTGCATATGGTATTCCAGAGACAGAGATGGCTGTGTGGAATCCAAAGGACCCGATGGCGGCGGTCGATGCAGAGGAGGAGATCGAGCGAGCAAAAATTATTCTGTGGAAGGGCTATTGTACAACGCATATGCGTTTCAACCTGTCACAGATCGAGAAGGCACGCGAGGATTATCCCGGTATTAAGATTCTTGTGCATCCAGAGTGTCGGCGCGAGGTGGTCGAAGCGGCCGATCTATATGGTTCAACTGAATACATTATTCAGCAGATCGAGCAGGCTCCCGCCGGTAGCAAGTGGGGCGTAGCAACTGAGATTAACCTTGTGCATCGTTTGGCGCAAGAGCATCCTGACCAGTTCATTTTTTGTCTGGATCCGATTGTGTGTCCATGTTCTACGATGTATCGTATTCACCCAGCGTATCTAGCGTGGGTGTTAGAGGGACTAGTACAGGGTGAGGTGATCAATCAGGTGAAGGTTGATGAGGAGGTTGTATATTGGTCACGTGTAGCGCTGCAACGCATGCTTGCGCTGTGACAATGTTTATGTAGAAGGTCGGCCCCCACAAGGGATAGGTTAAATACATGTAGGGACCGATGTATCACGTCCTCGTCGGTGGTTGATTGCCAAGAGGACGTGATACATCGGTCCCTACACGTTGTGGTATATATACTGTAGTACTACTTTATGTATAGATAGAAGAGCGAAGGGACAAGGTATGAGTGAAGGATTTTTTTCGCGAGGGTTTCGAGGTCGTCGCCAACAAAATGAGCAGGCTGGACGCATTCCACCTGGACAGCATCTTGAACGCGGGTTTCCGGTTTTGTCTGCGGGACCGACTCCACATACGCCTCTCGACAAGTGGGATTTTTCTATTGAAGGTACCGTCAAGGAACCTAAACACTGGACATGGAATGAATTGCTGGCACTGCCTCATGAGATGCCAACTGTCGATATCCATTGTGTGACTACTTGGACCAAGCTGGATACTTCCTGGGAAGGGGTCTCCGTCGATGTATTATTGCAACAGGTGGATTATGACCCGAATGTCGTGAAGTATATCGTTGCTTTTAGCGATGGAGGTTACACGACGAATATTCCGCTTGCCGATGTGCAAGGAGGAAAGGCGTGGATCGTCTTCAATTATGATGAGAAGCCTTTAGCTCCTGAACATGGTGGACCAGCACGTTTGCTTGTGCCGCATCTCTACTTTTGGAAGAGTGCCAAGTGGATTCGGGGTCTTCGATTGGTCGAGAAGGATACCCCCGGCTTCTGGGAGACGCTTGGCTATAACAATTATGGTGATCCGTGGAAAGAACAGCGCTATTGGGGCGACTAACCTGGCAGTTAGGCGAGATTGTGGAGAAGAAGGTAGAAACGCCACAGAGCACAAGTGTGACGATTGTGGTTCCCGATTGGCCTGGACACCGAGCGGGTCAGCACGTTGATGTACGGCTGACTGCCGAGGACGGCTATCGGACAGAGCGAAGCTACTCCATTGCCTCTTCACCTGAAGAGCGAGGGCGGATAACGCTTACCATCGAGCGACTGGATGATGGAGAGGTCTCACCCTATCTTGTGGATGAACTGCGTGTGGGAGATAAACTTGAGTTTCGTGGTCCCATCGGTGGTTACTTCGTCTGGGATGAAACTATGGGAGGCCCGCTTCTGCTTATTGCGGGAGGATCGGGTGTTGTGCCGCTTATGGCTATGCTGCGCCATCGTAATACTATTGGTAGCACTGTTCCGACACATTTGCTCTACTCAGCGCGATCATATGAAGAGATTCTCTATCGCGATGAACTTGACTCTCTTGGGAGTCGGGGAACAGACGTGAAGGTGACGTACACGCTGACACGAGCAGTGCCAGCAAATTGGACGGGGTATCATCGTCGTGTGGATAATGACTTATTGCGGGATGTCGCCTGGTCAGGAGCAGAATATCCTCTTGCCTATATCTGCGGTCCAACGCAATTTGTCGAAACAGTTGCCCAAGACTTGCTGTCATTGGGATATAAGCCAGAGCGCGTCAAGACTGAGCGCTTTGGCCCAACAGGAGGATAATCGTGGAGCAAAAATTGGATGGCAATGCTGCTGGCGGCGTCTTGCACGCACTCTTTCCCTTTGAGATGACAACGGTTGAGGCTACCTGTACCCATTGTAACTCGACAGGTGCTATAGGTTCGCTAGCTGCCTATATGCATGGTATGGGAACGGTTGTACGTTGCCCAGCGTGCGATCAAGTTCTTATACGAGTTGTGCATGCGAAGGGACGCTACTGGTTGGACATGCGCGGAGTGCAGGTTTTGCAAATTACTGAGGAGTAATATAGATGTGCGAGGAAAGCCTTTTGCCTTCCTCGCACATTATACCTCGACATCCGCGATAGATTCGCGTATCCACGTGGGACGGTAGGGAAAACGATCCACTTGTTCACGTGCGGTAACTCCGCTCAGCACCAGGATAGTTCGTAGGCCGCTCTCGATGCCAGAGGCAATATCAGTATCCATGCGGTCCCCAATCATCACCGACACTTCCGAGTGAGCATTAAGCGTTCGCAAGGCGGTACGCATCATCAGAGGATTTGGTTTACCAATAAAGTAGGGTTTAACGCCGGTAGCGGCACTGATCAAAGCTGCAACTGCCCCTGTCCCTGGAACGTTTCCGCCTTCGCCTGGTCCTATTACGTCTGAATTGGTGGCTATGAGACGGGCACCGGCAGTTACAAAGCGGATGGCATGAGTAATTCGCTGAAAGCTATAGGTTGTTGTTTCACCAAGCACCACGTACTCAGGGTCTTGATCGGTCAACACGTATCCGATGTCGTGTAGTGCTGTTGTCAATCCTGACTCGCCAATGATAAATGCACGTCCATTAGGTCGTTGATCGTGAAGAAACTGTGCTGTGGCAAGTGCGGACGTAAAGATTGCTTCCTGTGGTACGTTGAGTCCCATGTAAGATAAGCGTACCTGGAGGTCACGTTGAGTGTAGAGCGAATTATTGGTAAGAATCAAGAATGGAATGTCTTGAGTTCGTAGTTTCTGGATGAACGTTGTCGCTCCAGGGATAAGTGATGTGCCGCGTAGGAGAACGCCATCCATGTCTGTGAGATAATTTTTGATACCGTCCATTGATATCTCTCCTCAATACTCAAAGAGTAGTTATCGTGCTCATTTTTTAATTGTATATGCTGGTTGGCATGGTGAAAAGTTGTAATCTATGCCATCGTATAAATCATATCATAGTTTTTATAAGCATAATGCCTGCTTACTCACACAAATCTTTTGAAAGTTGTTAAATAAGACCCTTGCTTGAGGTATACTAGAGAAGTTGAAGAGTCCGAATCTATCGTGATAACAGTGTGGCATTTCTTGGTTTAAAAGACGAGAAGGCTGCATTATGTTTATCAGGAGTTCATCGGATGGAACATGATATACGTATTACCTAGATATACGTATTACCTATAAGCAGAGAAGGACGACGAGTTAGCATACTCGACATTCTCTTTTGCCTCTCAGAAAGAATTGTCGCTCATTGTGTATGAGGTGAAAGATGCAAGAGATACAAACTATTCTCCCAAACGGGAGCCTTATACGTGATCGCTATATGATTGAGTCGTTACTGGGCAAGGGCGGTTTTGGTGCCGTCTATCTGGTACGCGATACGCGGGTCAAGGGCAACCAGTTTGCCCTCAAAGAGGTGATCGATCCGAAAAAGCAGGATCGGGTTCATTTTCTCTTTGAGGGCGAGGTACTCAAACGCCTCGATCACGTAGCACTCCCTCGCGTGTATCGCGTCTTTGAAGATGAACCACATTTTCGGGTCTATCTGCTGATGGACTACATCAAAGGTCCAAACCTGGATCGCTTGCGTCGGCTCCAACCTGAGAACCGCTTCGCGCTTCCCGACGTGCTACGTCTCATGGCCCCTGTTGTGGAAGCCGTGATATACTTACAGAGTCAGAAACCAGCAATTATCCACCGCGATATCAAACCCGCGAACATTATTGTTCCTCCCAATGGAGATGGGCCTGTTCTGGTAGACTTTGGGATTGCAAAGGAGTACGATCAGGACGCGACAACGACAGCAGTGCGCAGACTCTCACCAAGCTACAGTGCGCCTGAACAATATTCGCAGGGTACGAATCCTTGTACCGATGTCTATGGTATGGCTGCGACTTTCTACACATTGCTCACGGGGATGCAGCCAATAGATGCATTTGAACGTATCACATATAAGGGAAGTCATGGGACTGACCCGCTTGAGCCAGTGAATCATTTCGTGCCAGACATTCCTCCCTCGGTTGCCGAAGCCATTCATCGTGCAATGGCACTCGCCAGTGATGAACGCTTCCCCACAATGGAGGCATTCTGGCACGCGTTACAACCTCAATCTTTCGCTGTACCATCTCCCGTGCCAATCGTACCTCTTCCAGTAGCACGCTCATCTGGACCAGCTCAGCCAGTAGCCTTGCTTGCTTCTGCTATGACATCTCCTAACGTCAGTGTGCATCAGCAAGCACAAAAGCAACGTCCTGTACAACGAAGAATACTGCTTCCACTCTTCACGTTTTTTGTCTTAGTGGTTATGCTCCTTGGTGCCTTGTTGGGCACAAGCTTTTTTTCCAAGAGTAATCCCTTCCAAAGTTCAGCTTCTGCAGGCACAGCAACAACACGACAGCACACCCCATCAACACATACAACTATGCCGACAACACCCTCTTCTGCTTCTGCCACGAGGATCCCTGCATCCACAACTACCGTTCCTGCATCATCCTCCCCGTCGGCAAACCAGAAATCAACGCCGGCTCCAACCTATCCAAATTTAGACAATCAGTACGTTGGGAGTATTCACAATGCCTCAGCAAATATAGATGGTACTATGACACTCACCAATGTCCATCAGAATGGAACAAATATAGGTGGTATGCTGACCCTAACGAATGGACTACAAGGCACTGCAACGTTTACAGGAACCGTTTCTAGCAACAATACATTACAGTTTCAGGTGACACCCTATGCCCAATACTTGCCATTGCTTTTTCAAGGTCGTATTGGTCCCGATGGAAGCTTAACTGGCACCTATTGTAGTGTGCAAGACAACCAGTGCAACTATGCTGGCGGTGGGTACGGAACATGGAAGGTTTCTCCACCTGCTCCAAGCTCGCAGATACCTTCGTATAACGATGATCGCAGAGTGTAAGCGCATGCTTTCCATCTCGCTATAGATCAGGTAGCTGCCAATGACAGCAAAACTATGCCAGCACCAATAACGATAGCATGCTTCCGTAAATGGAAGCAGAGGGGTATCATATGACAACACAGAGAGATGAGAAGGCAAGAGACCCAAAAGTTTATTGGCGTTGACATGGTCTTATGCTAACCTTCTTATTTCAATGGTTTCTCGCCCCAGACACTCAAATAGAACCATATCTCGCAAAAGTCGGGGAGCTGCTGCTCCTCCAGCATTCGCTGGTATATTCCTTCGACCTCGTCCTGTGTCGTGACCTCCATCTTCATAAGGAAGGGTTGCATCAATTTGTAGCTCACCATGAAATCATGATACACCTCCTGATAGGCTTGCGTACCCACCGAGCAGTCAATAACATGCGCTTGGTACTGAATGTTTTCGTAGTGAGCATCGCGAAAAAATTTTCCCAACATAGGCGTAATGCCAACATGACGACCATCAGGTGAAAGGCTCTGCCCGGCTCGCTTCAATGCCTCTACTGCCATTGCGTAGAGTCTTTCAGTGGCTACACTGTTGGAGAGGGGGCATTCAGTTTCTGTCATGAGCAGCACTCCACCGGGACGTGTAATGCGTACACATTCCTGTAGAAGTTGCGGCCAAGTGGTCGGACTCATAAAGCCAAATAAGAAGCGACCATTGACCAGATCAAACGAGTTGTCAGGAAAGTCTACCAGTTTTCGAGCATCCTGGACCTGAAACGTCACGTTACTCAAACCCTGTTCCTGCGCCTGTGAGCGCGCATACTCGATCATAATATTACTGATATCAATGCCCGTCACGTACATTTCAGGATAGGTTGATGCTACCGCAAGTGGCCATCCACCGGGTCCACAGGCAATATCGAGGACACGACGAATAGAAGAGCGGTCAATAGCTTCAGGAAATAATCCACCCATGTTCTTTGTGATAAGACGCGCTTGACGTAAAAGGCGAGCCATTTCCGCCGCATTTTCCGCATCTATCACGTAGGTCGAGTTGTTGTTCTCAGGATTGGTTGTCATAAAGTACACTCCTTGCACGACTATTTCTGGCATCCTGGTCAAAAGAATGGTGTCAGTACCATCACTATCACCATCCTCTCATTATTGCATTTCTCTGTAGCCTCTTGTAACCCCAGTATACAGAAAGATGTGTTATACTACAAGAGTTTGCTGAAGCTTGACAAACTCCTCATGCTTCTATACACTTCCTGCGACAGAAGGCTTTATGGCTGGTAGAAGGAAAAATCGTAGCTGATGGAACAGGAAATAGTTTATCACACAAATCGTGTCGTTGAGGCAGAACATCACCTATTAGAGATCATTACTGCCATAACAAATAGCGTTCAGGAGCCTCTGAATACTGTGGGTCGTCGAGAGCCTGGCTGCCACGACGCGACGCCACCATCTGCACCTGGTGGTAGAAGGACTTGAGGAGGTCGAATTGCTTCTAGGAAACGTTGATGAAGAACGCATTGTACAAGTCTTCAATAAGCTGATAAGTAATGCCATTAAATACAGCCCCCTGGGGGCGAGATCGAGGTCGGACTTCGTCCAATGATGGAGCCTCATAGTCCGCAAACGGCTTACGAGGTTCTGATCTGGGTGAAAGATGAAGGAATTGGCATCGCACCCCAAGAGATTCCACTCATCTTCAAACCCTTCCACCGTAGTAGGACGCTCGATGCTTCCCTCAGTGGGTTGGGCATTGGTCTCTATCTGGTCAAAGAGATCGTTGACCGTCATGGCGGACGTGTCTGGGTCAAGAGCGTTGAAGGAAGCGGCTCAACCTTTTACGTGCTGTTCCCCCTGAATGCCGATGAAACAGAGTAAGATGTGTCGTTTCTTCATCGTCATTTCAATCATCAGAACATATTGATAGCGGCTCAACTTTCCGGCGTTAATGAAATAAAGATCAATAATCCCCCCTACAAACTTTAGAGGAGCACAACACGTATAGAGTCTCTCAGCTTCTTGTTCAGTTCATTCTTTATTGTTGTCTATCTTGCAGGTGCCGCTCTGATCGTGTATATCCTGATTTTGGTTGTGCAAGTGTTACGCCTGAGCATCCAGGCGTTGAAGAAGTATCTGCGGCAGTAGCCGCTACGAGCACATTTTCGGTTTGTCTTTTGGTATCGCAATGCGTTCCACAAGGGTTGTGAAAGCATTACTCGCCGTCGGGACGTCAATCTCTGCTCGGCTCCGGGAGCAGGTACCCCTGGTGCTATTGTAGCATTCTACACGCTCTTACTCGCTTTGCTATTTTTTACGGCACAAACCAGATGAGGAATTGTTCTTCCTCTTACGAAGTGCATACTCCTCACGCAGTGCATGAACAAGAGTAGTCACGAGCAAGGTGATCTGAAAAAGAAGTTTGTAAAGCAGAACAGCAAAGAGGTCATCAAACATGCTTCTCCCCTTTTCTAAGCAGACTCTCTAGGCGAGACGTACAAATGCCTTTCCAAAAGAACGTTTGAAAAGAACAAAATTCAAAGATGAATATAACACGGGGGATCAGCAAAGACCAGAAGGAGGTGATTGTCCAAATAGCCACTTGCTCTGTGAGAAGGAGAGCCCAGAGATACAGGTCTGGTAAACATTTCCAGTTAGCAGGCAAACTGCAAAACTATGCTAGCACCAATAACGATAGCATGTTTCCGAAAATGGAAGTAGAATATATGAGATAACACTTGTTCTTGTAGTGAAAACACATATGTGTTTTCTTGCATTACCTTTTAAGGAGATTCTTGTGAGTGATACGAAAATTGAGGTGCAGCAACCAACTCCTGATTTTACGCTTCCTGCTGTGGGAAATAGTGATATTGTGAAAAATGATCAGATACACTTGGAACATCTCAAAGGGCGAGTAGTAGTTTTATACTTTTATCCGAAGGATGATTGGACACCTGTAAAAATTGGGGTATAGGTTATTTCAATCCGTGGCTCGATATTTTCCCTCTCGCTTCTTGGTCTTACTGGCGACTCCTGCAGAAAGCGGTTCAGCTCATCGCGGTGGATGAAGGGACGCGTCACTTCGGTGGTCTGTGTCTGAACCTCTCCCAGCCGAATAGCACGATGGATAGTGGTATAATTGGCGAGCTTTGAGGTTATGAGCTTATTAACCGTGAACCACTCATCTGGATACTGCTCTATATCCATATCATGCCGCTTGTCCTTCAAAAACTTAGCAACCTCATCCCGATGTATAACCGCTAATGGCACACTTCTTTTCGGCGCTCTGAGTTCCCCTGTCCCTATATGGTAAAAGAGTGTGTTCTTATGGATACCAGTCAATTCCGACGCTTCACTTATCGTCAACCATTCCTGGTCGGTCTCGATGAGCGACCTCTGGGGAGCCTCATCAGCGTCAGGGTGCATAACACCTTCACGCCAAGTACGTCCAGCGTTACGCTTCTCTAGAAAGCTCGCTTGGTGATATTTGCCTTTCATGACATTGAGGAAATCAAGGAAGCCGAGGATACTTTTTCGATATATATGGGATAGCTTAACGATATCTTGCGACTCCCGATATTCCTCCGCATACCTGGCGAGCCGCTCTTCTTTTTCCCTAATGTCCTGCGAGATCAGCCTGTAATAGTAGCTGCCTTCCGGGTGTTTCGCTCGCTCCTGTTTGGCATAGGCAATCTCTTCTGTGAGTTGTACAACGAGCAGCTTGCTAGTTGTATCTTCGAGCATACTTTGTAGCGACTGCTCTATAGTGCTCTCAATAGTTGAGCGTATGCCATCTAGTCGCTCGAATACCCGGCAGCAATCTTCCCATACCAACTGGTCAACCTTATTCGTCCGTATGATGGGTAAGTCAGGACAGGAGTCGTATTTGTTGCGATAGTTGATGCAGGCGTAATAGGGATAGGTATGCACGTCTCGGCTCGTCTGGTACTGGCCGTGCATCCGATAATTACAGGTTCTGCAGAAGATGTGCCCCTTAAGCAGGAAGTCTTCAGGGTTTCGGTGAGGGCGGCTCTTGTCGCTTTTATTAGATTGAAGTTTAACTTGTGCTATTTCATACAGTTCTGGTGACACAATCGCTGGCAGCCCGTCAGGGATGGTTTTCATGTTGACATTGGGGTTCCTAGTCTCAGTGCCTTTAGCGGTCATAACTTTGGTGCTCTTACAAATCTCAAGGATACCGATGTTGGCGACATCTGTTAGCAGCATATGGACGGTCGAGGGCTGCCAAGCATTGCTTTTAACATCTGCTCCTCTAGACTTAGCTGGCGGTAGGATACCATCTTCGGTGAGCTTATGAGCGATACCACGTATGCTCATATCCAACTCGACAAACATCTGGAAAAGCGAGAAACGCACTGCCGCTTCTTCCTGGTTGACCACATAAAACATTTTATTTTTGTCTCCCCACTCCCAACCATATGGTGCTCGGCCAGTGCCGACCAGCAAGTTATGTTCCAGTCTGGTCTGCCAATGACGGTTAGCGTATTCAACAATCTTCTCACGCTCAGACTCTGCACTCCAGGCGAGGATGGAGCGTATTAGCTTTCCAGTGAGGCTGTTGTCTATATTCTCGCTGACACTTACGATCTCAGCACCAACACTCTCAATCTCTTCAAAAATCATCGCAGAGTGGACAGAGTTTCGAGAAAAGCGGCGTAGGTCCCAGACGATAATCACATCGGTCATATGGTCGCGGATAAACTGACGGGCGAGGGTCAGTTGTTCGCGGTGCGAATAGTGAATAAAGCCGCTTTTTGCTTCTTTTAGAACCGTTAAGACATCTAGATCATGCAGTTCGGCGTACCTACGGCACTTCTCTTCCTGATATTCCAGGCTCTCGCCGTCCTGTTCCTGTTTATCCGTACTCACCCGACAGTAGATGATCGCCCGCTTACGTTGCATGGCAGCCTTTTCTCTTCCTTGCATGGACATCCTCTTTCACAGTGTGCAGGGGTGGTATTATCCACCTCTGTCTACACAACGAACGACATGCATACTAATGCAGATGTGGATTCGGCTGGTAGTCCTTGTGCCAGAAGCGCGGCTCACCGTTCTGGTCAAGTAGCGTTTCCTCATGATGCCGATAGCGTATGGTCCGTAAGTCCTGCTCGGTCATTTTGCCGCGCAGGAATACGGCCGCATCGGCGATAATCACCGCCAGAAGGCTCTGTCCTACCCATTGTCGGTAGTCCCACAAGGCGATAAATAGAAAGCTGTACAAGATTGTCACACAGATCACTGTCGCGCAGACGATAATCAAGAAGAGTTTATTTTCACCGTCCATATCAACTCCTAATGGTAGTATTCAGGTTTAGGGTGACGCTCTACGGTGATGTAACGACTTGGCCCTACAAGGGTGAGAGATACGAGCTTGTATCACGCTGCCTTTCGTCTGTGGGAACGTCCAGCGGCTCATGCCCTCACCCCTCAACAGGTTCGTCGAGGGATGAGGACGATTTTGTTGCAGGTAGGAACCCCTGCTCGCCTGTGCAAACCACGCGGAAAATCGCCGGGACGGGCAAAAGGGTTTCATCCTCAAGCCGCAGAACGTTTCGAGGTGGTGCGCAAACACCCGAAAAAGGTGGTTGCTGCGAGTGGATGAGGGCTTCTTTTGCTTCATCATGATGATTTTCCTGCACGACAGAACGACATTTGGCTCGTTCTGGTACTACTATTTAGTCTAAACACCAATATATAAGCAGATGTATGAAGTGCTTTATGCATACAGCTTCGGCACTATCGGTTTTCTTGACATGTTAGATAAGTTTGAGGAGATTTTGGGTATCGAACCTCCACAAACAGGTGTCCAGAGTACGGAACAAAATAGTACCGAATGCTGCCACCTTGATGGAACGTGATAGCCATAAAAGTGACGCGCAGATCTCAGTTGGACGATAGAGGTTTCCCGCGCTGATGGGTTCTTTCTTGTGGTACACTGATGAACGTTGGGATTGGTTAAACGTTGTTTTAGAGAACCACTTTGCAGTGAGGCAGTTATTATGAGTGATACAGAGATTCAGGAGTCACAACCAGCTCCTGATTTCACCCTTCCAGCCGTAGGAAGCGATACTGTGGTGAAAGACGGCAAGGTTCAGTTGAGCGCATTACGCGGTAAAAATATTGTTTTATACTTTTATCCAAAAGACGACACACCTGGCTGCACTGCTGAAGCGTGTTCTTTCCGCGATGCCGATCATGAGATGCAAAAACGAGGGATTGTGGTGCTTGGTGTAAGTATAGATAACATCTCCTCACATCAAAAATTTGCCGACAAATATGGGTTAGCATTTCCTTTGCTTTCTGACCCCGATGCACATGTTGCTCAACTGTATGATGTGTACAAAGAGAAAAATATGTATGGGAAAACGTTCATGGGAGTAAACCGTGAGACCTTCTTAATTGATAAAGACGGAGTTGTTCGTAAGATTTGGCATAAGGTCAAACCAGATGACCATGCGAGCGAAGTTTTGGAAGCGGTAGAAGAACTGCATTTATAAGCGTTTGTTTTAGAGTGGATTGAGGAACACATGATGGAAGGGAGGCTATTGCGGCCTCCCTTCCATCATGTGTTCCTATGCTATAATGAAATAGATTTATCTTTTAACGACGCTTTCGTAACGATGCTTAGGGAAAGATATGCATTCTATGAGACGACAACAGGGAAAGCTCATTTTTACTGGGTACTTGCTTATTGCTGTGTTATTTGCTGCTTGCTCCTCAACGACGGATTCCTCGACTCCTAAGCATAACGTTGTCTCAGCTCTAACTATTCCAAGAGTAGCTAAGGTACCTGTTGGCAGTCTCTTTTATACGTATGAAGGCCACACCGCTATGGTTTTTGGCGTTGCATGGTCTCCTGACGCGAAACGCATAGCTTCTGCTAGCTTGGATGGAACGGTGCAGGTGTGGGATGCCGTTACAGGAAAACATGTATTGGTCTATCGCGGGCATCAAGGGCCAGTATTCACGGTACGTTGGTCGCCTGATGGGAAATATCTAGCTTCAACTGGTTATGATCATACTGTGCAAGTGTGGGATGCTTCAACTGGAAAGATATTGTTTACTTATCATGGTCATTCGGCATTGGTAAGCGCGGCATCCTGGTCGCGTGATGGTACATATATTGCTTCTGGTGGCGATGATGGGACTGTCCAAATATGGAATGCTAGTACTGGAAAACTGCTGTCACGACATGATGACTCTGGACATGTCACTGCTGTAGAATGGTCGCCTGATGGAGTGCGTCTGGTTATCGCGAGTGATAATGGAACGGTACAAGTGTGGGATGCCGCGACAGGCAAAGTGCTCGTTATGTATAAAGGCCATACAGCAGGAGTCTGGGCGGTTACGTGGTCGCCGGATGGAAGTCGCATCGCTTCTGGAAGTGGCGATCATACAGTGCAGGTATGGAATGCTCTAACTGGTAAGCAATTAATTGTGTATCGTGGTCATAATAGTTATGTACATGAAGTTGTGTGGTCGCCTGATGGAAAATATGTCGCATCGGGCGGTTTTGACCGCAGTGTGCAGGTGTGGAATCCTACAACAGGTACTATCGCAACAATGTATGGTGGTCACTCGGATGTTATCGTCTCAATCGCGTGGTCCTTCAACGGTTCCCGCATTGCTTCAACAGGATTTGACAAGACGGTGCAGGTGTGGGAAGCAGAATAAATACTGCACAACAGAGGAAAGACAAGAAAATTTGTACAGTTTCCTGCCCTTCCTCTGTTGTGCAGTATTTAATTTATGACTTTACCACCTCATGGTTTTTATGTGCTTCCTGCTTTTTCTGTAGTTGGGTGCTCCATAAGAGGAGGGCTATCATTGTTATGCCGACGAGCGCAAAGCCAACAAGCTTGTAGAGATGCGGTAGTTTCAATGCGAGTAGACCAAAGACAAATGTGACACTATAGAGGATATAGCAAATTTGGCGTGCATTGAGTCCTCCGAAAAGCAAGCGGTAATGTAAATGTGTCTGGCGATAGTGGAGATGGAGTACGTCAAATTTCATGGGATGTTGACCGCGCTTCATTCTGTTGACCATGACCCAGGCGATATCAAGAATGGGTATACCCAGGATCATTAAGATCAGGGCAAACTTTGCGCCACCCATGATGGCGAGTACAGCGAGAGCTATGCCAAGAAATTGTGAGCCACTATCACCCATGATGATTCTCGCAGGATTCCAGTTGTGTGGAATGAAACCTGCAACGGCACCAGTGAAAATAGCTGAGAGAATGGCGATACTGCTTTGGCCTAGAGTCCAGCTAATGATAGTGATGAATAGTCCTGTGATAGCGACGATACCTGATGCTAACCCATCGAGGCCATCGATAAAGTTGATCGTATTCATCATGCCCACGATCCAAAACCAGGTGAAGAGGACGGCTGGAATAGCGAGGAGGGACACATCGGGGTGGTTGATAAACAGAGTAAGTTCGGGCTGCTGATACCAGGGTAAGGCCGGATTGTGTGTCGTTATGCCATGCACGAAGGGATTGTTGACGCCAAAGAAGAGTACACCGTGAAATGTGTGCAAGCCAGGACCCAAAAGCAGAAGTACAGAGCATGTCTGTGCTATGAGTTTGGGAAGGGGCTTGAGTCCTCGTACATCGTCATAGGCGTGAACAGCAACGATAAGTGTTGAGGCAAGCAGAAAGAGTACGTAAATAACGAGTTCTTTAGGATAGGTATGACCAAAGATGGTCTCTGTTTGAGCATTTTTGACGGTTAGGAATGGTGCATAAAACAGTAGTGACGCAATAAGAAATGCAACAAAGATAGCGAGTCCACCAAGACGTGGTACAGGTTTTTTATGAATTTTGCGCTCCTCAAGAGCGTCGAAGAAACCAAGTTTACGACAGAGGAAGATAACGCCAAACGTGAGCGCATAGGTGAGTAAAAACGCGAATGCACCGCTCAGAACGACAAGCACACTGGAAGGTAGTAATGAGAAGAGAAACGCAAAACTGAACAGATGAATATAAATATGATATATGCTATAAATATTATACATACCATAATCCTTTTATGATTGCTATGACATCGATGTCCATCCTTTTAATTAGACGAACGAAAACGAAAAATAATCATGTATGTAGAAGGATATCCCAGTTTTTGTGTTATCCGCTTTGAACTGGACGTATCAACGGTTTCGTCCAGATGGACCAATGTCGATAGAGCAGCTTGCCGATTCCTATACAACATTTATTACGCGTACTCTACAAGGAGGTCTAGCATGACACTCATGACATATGAAGATCAGGTTACTGAGTTCAAGCAGTTGATTCATGATGGTCACAAGGTCGAAGTACACGATTGGATGCCGAACGAGTATCGTGCGCTGGTCATCAAGTTTATTGAACGGCACGCGCTGTCAGAATTAATGGGTGCGCTGCCAGAGCGAAGCTGGATACTGCGTGCGCCGAGCCTGCATCGCAAACTTGCCGTCACTTCAAAGGTGCAGGATGAAGTGGGACATGCACAGTTGCTCTTGCGTCTTGTGGAGGACCTGGGTAGACCGCGTGAGCAGGTGATGCAAGACCTGTTTAGTGGTAAAAGTAAATTTCACAATGTGTTCCACTACCAGATGCCAACATGGGCTGATATGGGCTTGTTTGTGTGGTGGATTGATTCCGCAAGCTTGTTTGCACAATCGAATGTACGTCATGGGAGCTATGCACCTTATAGTCGTACTATGCTCAAGATTTGTTGGGAAGAGGCGTTTCATCTGAAACATGGTGAGGATATTGTGCTGACCCTTGCAATGGGAACGAAAGAGCAGCGTGCAATGCTGCAAGAGGCGGCAAATAATTGGTGGGAGCCAACACTCATGTTCTTTGGACCGCCGACCCCAGCCGAGCAGGACGACGCGATTGTGTGGGGCGTGAAAGAGAAGACGAACGAAGAGTTGCGTCAGGCATGGTTGAATCGGTACGTGAAGCAAATCCGCGAACTTGGCATTACCATTCCCGATTCCAATTTACGTTTTGATGAGACCACAAAAACGTGGGAATACACGATGCCCGATTGGAAAAAACTTGCCTCCGTTGTGACTGGACATGGGCCAGCATCAAAACAGCGCCTGGGTTTCCGCCAGCTTTCGTATGATGAAAGCGCATGGGTGCGACAAGCGCTGATGAGAAAAAAAGGCGTTTAGGCTAGGAGAACACGATGGCTATCTACGAAGTGTTCCGCCAGGAGAAGAGCGCGGGTTTTTTGCAGCATGAGGGAAGTGTTGAGGCTCCCTCTGCTGAACTTGCTATTCACTATGCACGCGAGAGCTTTAGTCGTCGCGCGGAGGCGATACGCTTATGGGTTGTGCCGCGCGATGCGGTGGTCGAAGTGACTGACCCAGACTTTCTACAACCTCCGATAGAGCGAACCTACCGTACCGGTGAGGCATACCGTGTGACCGTTGAGAAGCGTCGTATTCTTCGTGGAAAGGGTGTTGGTGAGCATGAAGCTTGAAGTCAAAGACGCTCTGGAACGCTATCTGTTAACGTTTGCTGACGATGAACTTGTGCTTGGCTCACGTGATGCCGAATGGACGGGCATCGCTCCCATTGTGGAGGAGGATGTGGCCTTTAGTTCGCTAGCACAGGATGAGATAGGACACGCGCGGTTGCTCTATTCGCTTGCTGCCGAACTGATTGATCGTGATGCTGACTCACTTGCCTACTTGCGGAATAAAGACAAGTATTATCATGCACGCTTGCTCGAAAGACGCTTTACTCTTATGTATGACCCTGACGGGCAGCATACTGGGAAAGTCGAGTGGGACAAAGCAATTGTGCGTCGTTTCCTCTATGACATCTTTGACAACCTGCGCCTGGAAACGCTTTTGTCCTCAAGCTACACGCCATTAGCGAATGCAATGGGGAAGGTCGCACGAGAAGAACGCTATCATCTTTGGCACGGCGAGACGTGGTGGAAAACGTTGGCATCCTCTTCAAGAGAGTCACGTTTTCACCTTGAGACTGCGTTGGAAGCTTTGTGGCCTGATGCGTTGGGCTTGTTTGAAGAGACTCCTGGGGAGGACGTGCTTGTGGCCGAGGGTATTCTCTCGAAAAAGACATCGGCATTGCGCAATGCTTGGTTTGAACACATTTATCCCTCCTTTGAACTGTACAATATCTCGTTTCCAGGCGGTAAAGTAGGAACAAGTTGGCGTTTCTGGGTGGAACCTGCCTTTGGAGGGCGTCAGGGGCAACATGGTGAAGGCTGGGACGAGCTGTATGAAGAGTTGACTTCGGTTCGGCGTATCGCGCCAGAAGGTCTGTGGTAAGTCATGAATAATACAACAGGAGCGACAGAACAGCGCATTTGGGATATACTACGAGAGATACCTGATCCTGAGATGCCAACGATCAATCTGGTTGACCTGGGAATCGTTCGCAAGGTTGTGGTAGAGCATGAAAAGAATTCTGTCCTGGTTGAACTGATGCCGACATTTGTTGGCTGTCCTGCGTTGGATCTCATGCGATTGGAGATTAAGCAACGGCTTGTGGGCTTTGGAACAATCGAAGTTAAGATAGTGTATAGCGAGGTGTGGACCACCGAACGTATTAGTGAGGCAGGGCGTACCATGTTGTGTGCTGCTGCTGTCGCACCACCACCGCGTAGAAATTTACTAATACTCTCACGGAAGCAACAAGCGGTGAGTCTAGAGTGTCCATTGTGTCACTCGACGAATACACAATTAGACAATCTTTTTGGTCCCACGCCGTGTCGCGCTATTAGCTACTGCAATGACTGCCATCAACCGTTTGAGCAGTTTAAAGCTGTGTAAGAGGTAGTAAGGAAATGAGGGTAACATGCAAACGACACATCTCTTTGACGAAAAAAAGATGGAACTGTTCCCAGGCATCGACACGCAAATTTTCGCAGGTAGGCAAGTAATGGTTATGCATGTCGTACTAGAGCAGGGAGCTATTGCTACTGCACACGAGCATCCACACGAACAAATCTCTGTTGTGCTACAAGGTGAGATGGAATTTACCATAGGCGACGAGCAGAAGACGCTCAAGACAGGTGACGCTGTTGTCATTCCAGGAGATGTTACGCATTCTGCTAAGGCTATTGTGCGATGTGAATTGATCGAGGCATTTAATCCTGTGCGTGAGGACCTTGTGAAACGATACTCCAATGTTTAACAGGGAAATCGAAATGATGCCGCAGGAGTCGCTGCGAGCATTGCAGAATAAGCGACTATATAACACGGTGGACTATGTGTATCATCAGGTCCCTTATTATCGCGAGACACTTGACCGTGTAGGCATCAAGCCCGAGAACATTCGCTCTGTTGATGATTTGCATAAGCTGCCTTTTACGAAAAAGCAGACGCTGCGCGACTATTATCCCTTTGGGTTGCTCGCGGTGCCGCGTGAGAACTTGATGCGCATTCATGCAAGTAGCGGCACGACTGGTAAGCCAACGGTTGTGTGTTATACAGCAAATGATGTAGATGTATTTGCAGAGGTGAATGCGCGTTCGCTTGCGACAGCGGGAGCCAAGCGTGGCATGATACTGCATAATGCCTATGGTTATGGGTTATTCACAGGTGGACTTGGCATTCATTATGGAGGCGAACGGCTCGGCATGACGGTTGTGCCTGTCTCAGGAGGCGCAACACAGCGACAGGTGACGCTTATTCTTGATTTCAAGCCAGAGGTGATTTGCTGCACGCCATCATATGCACAGACGCTAGGTGAAGAGTTCAAAAAACGCGGTATCTCACCGGAGGAAATCAGTCTTAAGGTTGGCTTGCTTGGTGCGGAGCCGTGGACGGAGACGATACGCGTTGCCGTAGAAGCAAGTCTTGGTATCGCAGCCACCAATATTTATGGTCTCAGTGAGATTATTGGTCCGGGTGTCTCACAAGAGTGTATCGAGGCGCGTGCGGGAAGCCATATTTGGGAAGACCACTTTTATCCTGAGGTGGTGGACGCTGAAACTGGCGATCCGCTTCCCGATGGCAAAGAAGGCGTGTTGGTTTTTACTCATCTGACGCGAGAAGCGATGCCATTGCTGCGCTATTGGACAGGCGATATCACGTATCTTACGCATGATGTTTGTGCATGTGGTCGGACACATGTGCGAATGGGACCGATTCGCGGACGTGCCGATGATATGCTGATTGTACGCGGGGTCAATCTTTATCCAACGCAGGTGGAGGAGATACTGAAGGGTATTCCAGAGGTGACCCCGCATTATCAGATCGTAGTGACACGAGTGAGTACCCTCGACGAGGTCGAGGTGAAGGTAGAACTGACCGAAGAAGTTTTTCGCCACGTGGCACAGAATGTGATCGCCGATGATGTGATTGCGGTTGACCACGCTATGCATGCGTTGCGTAACAAGATAGAACATCTTATTCGAGATACACTTGGTCTGGGCGTCACCGTAACGCTTGTGCCACCTGAGACGGTGCCAAGGAGTGAAGGCGGCAAGTTGCGGCGTGCTGAGGATAAACGAAACCTCTAATAATTCTTATAGCCATATTCTCTATAAATGGTTGGTCAGTGCAAGCAGTAAAGGATGAACGTTGTAGGCGACATGACAGGGACAAGCCCTGTCATGTCTTCAATCCGCTCTGCAGGCTCTTCTAGCAGTTCGTTGGACTCACTAGGGCAAGCCCTGTCATGTTCCAAACCGCTCTTTATACTAGATCGCTAGCGCCTGTAAGAGTGGTCACATCGGTATGCTTCCATGTGCTTCCATGTGCAAGCATGAGTTCGTGGATGTGAGGATTTTCTGCTGTATCCAGATAGATAATCTGCTTGGCAAAGGCGGAGGACCATTCAAAGCCAACGAGAGCATCATTTGCGGCAAGAGGAGCGTTCGTTGTTTGGGTGACATCGATATGGCTCCATGTGCCGTTTGTATCTGCTGCCAGTTCTTGTATATGTTTATTCTCGCTTATGTACACCACTTGCTGCGTGTTTCCTGTTGTCCAGACGTAGCCAGCAAGGACGGAACCAAAAGCTTTGGGTGCTTGAGTCTCTTCGAGTAAGTCGGTGCTTTTCCATGTTCCATCTTTGCCCGCTGCTAAGATGTATATACGTCCTTCGTTCGCGATATAGACGAGATTCTTGGTGCCCGCGGTCTCCCAGACATAGCCAACAAGGGGCGAATCTTCACTAGCATCGGGAGTCCCTGTTTTTTCTGTTACATCCGCGTCTTGCCATACATTGTCTTTTCCAGCTACCAATTCGTGGATATGCCCGTCGCCACTGATATAGGCGATATGCTGAGTCTCATTTGCTTCCCAGGCAAAGCTTGTAAGGACTGCACCTTCTGCCACGGGAGCATTTGCCTGTTGCGTGATGTTTGTATATTTCCACATGCCAACGGTTCCCGCCGAAAGTTCATGAATATGTCCATCGCTGCTGGTATATACAACATGCTTTGTCCCATTGCCTCGCCACGAATAGCCTATGAGTGTTGTGCCATCTGCGGGAGCCTCTTGGAGCCATGAGGTCTTCATAGCTCCAAGAGGCTCCTTCTCTCTGGACAAGTTCGCGAATGTGTCCAGCATTATCCGCCGGACTCACGTAGTCAATTTGCTGTGTTCGACCATCAGACCATGTATAGCCTGTCATGATTGCCACGTCTAAGGGAATTGTGGGAGCATTGGCACTTTGTGTTACATCGGTATCTACCCACCGTTTCCCTCGCTCAACTAACGCGTGAATATGGTCGTCACCAGTTACATAAGCGACATGTTTGGTTCCATCTGTGAGCCACTCGTATCCAACTATATTGCTCGGCATAGTTTTTCTCTCTCTTTGCATGTTACTTGTGAAGCTTTGCTTGTTGCTCTAATTCTAACACGTTGGGAATGTGTAGAGTGTACACAGCAGTCCTCGCTGTATTAAACAGCAGAGCCTCCATTGATAGTGAAGTGTATCCAGCCGCGCACGATACGGTTTTGCCAGCCGCTTAAATCCGTAATGATGTAGCCATTAGCGACCTTTGTTATGGGAAGTGCGAGAAAGTACTGTGTCTCGTTATAATTCTCTTGCGCGATGTATAAAGGATAATTGTCGCTTCATTATACTACGTCTCAGTGCTTTTCTGACAATCTTATATGGTATGTTATAGATGAAGTGTGTTACAGTTGTTGAAAGGAGATTCTTTCTTTATGGCAGAACCATTTGAGTACATTTCTCATGCTCGTCTTGTTTACAAAGATGGCTATCGAAACGCCTATTTAGGCGAGGTAGCGGAACCTGTTGTATACGGTGTGCAAGGAAAACTCCGCGAGTATTATGGTGCGAAAGAGGGACCACCAGTAGCCTCAACCCTTGATCATATTGTCGCCGCCGTTGCTGGTTGAATGTACGGCACTCTTGCCGGTGCCCTGTCAGGGCGCAAAGTTCGTTTCGATCGCCAAACATTTACCGCAACTGTTGATGGACGTATCGTTGGGATAGGCAAAACCATCCGTATCGAATCGATAGCAGTCCATTATGACTTTACTATCCCCCCAGAAAATCGTGAAGCCACAGAACGTGCGCTTAGAGTTCACCCCGAAGGTTGTCCTGCTCATCAAAGCGTCAAGGGAGCTATTGACGTTACCTGGGATGCAACGCTACATATTGGTGATGAAGTCGTGTTGCTAAAGAGCGGAGAGATAACTGAATAATTGAGGAGATAATGTAGGGCTTGCTTCATCACGTTCTTGTGGAGAGATCGATTACCACGAGGACGCGATGAAGCAGTCCTTACATTGTCCCATTTTTCTCATGGGTGTATGATCCTAAGACACACATGGTTACTGGTGTCATTGACTTTAGTTCGGCTGGATTAGGTGATCCTGCGTTGGATGTTGCTGCAATCTCTTGTAGTGGCGATGCGTTCTTCCAACGGATTTGCAATAAGTATCCTGGAATGGACTTGTTGATAGAGCGTGCTCAGTTTTACAGGAGTACATTTGCGTTGCAAGAGGCGTTATATGGATTAAGAGATAACGACCAGAAGTCGTTTAAGGATGGATTAGCGCAGTATATTTAAGGTAAGGGAGTTTTTATGCGTCGGATTTGCGTCTATGCTGGTTCCAACGTGGGTGTGCGACAGGAGTATCAGCATGCTGCGCGAGCATTAGGGCAGGAACTGGTGAAGAGGGGATTGGGACTGGTATACGGCGGTGGGCATGTTGGACTTATGGGGGTGCTTGCAGATGCTGTCTTGGCAGGGAATGGCGAGGTGATTGGCGTTATGCCAGCGGCACTTTTCCCTAACGAAGTAGCATACAGGAATGTGACGCAATTTTATGAAGTGGGAAGTATGCATGAGCGTAAGGCGTTGATGGCAGACTTAGCGGATGGATTTATTGCGCTCCCAGGTGGCTTTGGGACGTACGATGAACTTTTCGAGATGATTACTTGGTCGCAAATAGGTCTGCATACTAAGCCTGTTGGCTTACTCAATGTCGCAGGCTTTTTTGATCCTCTGCTCGCGTTAGTAGCACACTCTTCTCAGGAAGGGTTTATTTCACCTGCTCATGCAAACCTTATTTTGCATAAAGATACTCCTGCTGCACTCCTCGATAGCTTTGCAGCTTATGTACCGACACCTCGGCAAGCTAAATGGACCACTCCTCCTGCGTCTTAATGAAGTACACGAATCTTTGAGCATAGGAAGTTGTGTGCATTGGACGAGATGCCATAGGAAATCCTCTTCATCGAATGGATGCAACATTCATCTTTTCCACATATAACATGCGAATAGTATTGCTGTAAATGAGTAAGATATGCTTGTAGCATACGTGAGATACAAATGTTACAAATTATGCTCAAGGAAAGTGGTTCGACAGCTTTGGCTGGTCATAGGAGTTAATCAAAATTGGTTGGACGCCATAGATATTTGCGTTCGCGGTATTGCTCTGTGAAGCCAAGACGTTGATAGATAGGGAGGCCCATTTGTGTTGCTTGCAAGCAGACGTAACGATAGCCACGTGCTTGTGCTTCGAGCAAGGGAGCTAGTGTGATGGCTGTGCCAAAGCCTTTTCCACGTGCTGAAGGGATGGTGCTAACGTCATAAACACCTGCCATACCTTCTGTGAAGAGGAGTGTTGAAGAGGTAACAGGTTCACCATTCATATAGCCAACGTAGTGTAGAAACGGGCCTTGTGGGTCGAAGCCGAGCAGGGTGTAGGCATCGAAGTAAATTTGTCCTAATGATGGAGTGTGTGGAAAAAAGCCTGCCACCGTTGCTTTGTGCCATCTAGCAAAGCTAGCAGCATCGGTAACGCGTTCTATAGTAAAGCCAGGAATGTTTGGTAGATGTAGAGCGTGAACCCTCGGCTCGATGACCATGTGCGGATCCTCTTCAAAAAGCAAGAAGCCCTGTTCCTCAAGGGAGTATTCGAGGTTTGATGGCTGGGTTGAAGGTAATATGTGCCATATGAGCGGTAGGTTTAATGAGTCAAAGAGAGTGAGAGTTGCTTCAATAGTTGGTGTGACGTTTTGAGATGCGAGATGTGTTTGAATAACGACGTTCCACAACGCGATATCCTTACTCATAATCAGTGTTAGAGCAGGTGATTGACGCAATTCTAAGTAGGGTAAGCGAGAGAAGTAGATGTAGTAGGCCGTATAGTTGGCTTCCATAGCGGCGATCAAGTTGGACGTGTTAGTGAGCGCGTTTGTCATATGTATGTATTCTTTCCGAGTGGTGCCCGTTGTTCAGCTTGTGAATATCATTGTTGTGATGGTCACAGATATATTCAAGTAGCACCTTTTAAAAATGTGTATCAAGAGGTATACGATTTTTCAGAGTCATATTATGACAAAAAGAGAGTAAAGAACCTTCTCATTTGTCCAGGCCTTCAACGGTCGTTTCTGCGCCGCAAAGGTGTAACACCGACCGGCTCGCTTTGTAAGAGTCCAGGGGCTCGAATCAAGGCGCTTAATAGAGCCCATTTTTTAGGAATTGTTCGCGGTACGTGATGCTTCTTCCCCAAAGTGCTATTAATAGTACTGGTTATTTGTAGAAATAAGCTGTACCAAGACTACTGAAAATGGATTTTTCACATCTTAAATAGTCAAAAAGGTATAGTATACCGACCGTAATGTTACTTTTAATTCATTATTCGTTACCTAAAATAAGTATTACTCTGTTGTGTAGTAAGCAGGCAAAAAAGACTCTCTTGTAGTATACGTATCATGACGTTTTCTATTTGGTGACTTGCCTACCGCGGTTCTACTCAACCAGGACCTTTTACAGAGACAAATGTGATAAGTTCTCTTTTTTTATGGTGTACAAAAAGAGGATTCGTTCAGGAGCAATGGTTGCACTGACAGATGTTCTGAGAGGAGAAAATGATGAACACAGGAAAGTATCGAGGCCACATGGCGCCACTTGGCGAGTCAGCCGAGACTCATGATCTAACGACTACGGTGCTGGGGAAGCGTGTGAGCAGGCGCAGCGCACTCCAGACAGGTTTCGGGATAGCAGTCACCACAGTGGGAGTGGGAACGTGGTTGGGGACTCATCGAGGCGGCACACTGGCGAAAAAAGGTGGAGGGGGTGGCAATGGAACGGATAATACAGTGATCCAGTGGAACAACGCGACATTGCGGGCCATACGAGATGTTAGCCCCGGCCCAACTGTCGGCTCCCGTGCCCTCGCCATCGTCCACACTGCGATGTACGACGCGTGGACCACCTACGACGACGTGGCACTCCCCACACAGCGGAATAATGGCATTCCTAAACAGAGTAGAAGGAACTGGAAGGCTATAGACCTCTCGGTCAGCTATGCAGCCTACCGTGCCCTCGTGAATCTCTTTCCGACAGAGGTGTCCGTCTTCAACAATCTAATGAACACGATGGGGTACGATCCCACTGATACCAATACCGACCCCACCACCCTGAGTGGCATCGGCAACGTCGCGGCTCAGGCGGTTCTCTCGTACCGTTCGAGTGACGGGTCGAACCAGCAGAACGGTTACGCTGATACCAGCGGCTACGTCCCGGTCAACACGCCCACCCAGATCGTCAATCCCACGCGCTGGCAACCGCTCAACGTGAACGGGAAGGTGCAAAAGTTCATGACTCCGCATTGGGGCACCGTTACCCCCTTCGCACTTTCATCTGGCTCCCAGTTCCGACCGGCTGGTCCCGTGATGGATGCTACCAGTAGCGCGTACAAGAGTCAGGCCGATACGATTGTCCAGTACAACGCACAACTCAACGATACGACGAAAACGATTGCCGACTACTGGGCCAACGGTCCTCACTCTGAGACCCCTCCTGGTCACTGGGAACTCTTTTGTCAGTTTACCTCGGCGCAATCGACTTCGCGAAAAAACAAACACGATATCAGCGTTGACGTCAAGATGTTCTTCGTCCTCGCCAATGCCGTGTTCGACGCGGGCATAGCCTGCTGGGACGCGAAACGCGCCTATGATTCTGTGAGACCGATCACTGCCGTTCGGTACCTGTATGCGGGGCAGCCGTTGACGTGCTGGGGTGGAGTGGGCAAGGGAACGATAACAATGCCGAATGGTGCGCAGTTCATACCTTACCAGGAGTCGTTTGTGGTGACGCCCCCATTCCCGGAATACGTCTCCGGGCACAGCACGTTCAGTGCTGCAGGAGCCTATATCCTGCAGCAGACGAATGGGGGGGATACCTTCGGCGACTCGTTCACATCAGCCCCTGGAAGTTCGCAAATCGAACCCAATTTTGCACCCACACAGAGTGTCACCCTATCCTGGCCCACCTTCTCGGCGGCGGCAGCCGAGGCAGGAATATCCCGCCAGTATGGAGGCATCCACTTCAACCAGGGGGACCAGGATGGGCGGGTGCTTGGGAAGCAAGTGGCAACGCAAGCCTTGGCAAAGGCGCAGGCGTACATCAACGGCACCATTTAAGAACATAGCCCTCGTGGGAAGGCAGCACTTGTGGAGAACATTCACGTTCTCCACAAGTACACACCTGGAAAGGTGAGGTTCTCGGAACTCATCGCGGTCTCGCTGCTGCCTCCCATGAGCGTGTTTCCCTTGCTCTCAATAACTACATACCAGAGCTTGTTGCGCTCGTTCCTGCATTTCCTCAACGGTCATGGTAGTGAGCAGGTGCTTAACCAGGGGCACACTTACAGGGGCAACAGACAGTTCGCGAACCCCTAGTCCTACAAGCAGGGGAATAGCATCTACATTGCTTGCTAGTTGTCCACAGACCGCAACAGGTATACCCGTTATGCAAATCTGCGCGATGAGGCGGAGCATGGCTATTCCTAATGGTTTTGCTCGCTCACGTACACGCGCATTGGTACGATCAACGGCATACGTGTATTGAGTCAGGTCGTTGGTGCCAATCGAAGCGAAGTCGATCAACCCCTTAAAACGGTCTAGCGTAATAGCTGCTGCCGGGGTCTCTACCATGATGCCAAGTTGCACAGGATGAACTTGATATCCTTCGCGCTGTAAATCTTCTCGTGCCCGGTCAATCAGTTTTCGCGCATCAATGACCTCTTGCGGTACTGTGACCATTGGGAGCATGATACGCAAGTCACAAGGAGAAGAAATCCTAAGTAATGCACGAATTTGTGGTAGAAAGACTTCTTTGGGTCGATCAAGTCCCATACGAATACCACGCCAGCCCAGGAAAGGATTTGCCTCCTCCAGTAAATCCAGCCCTGCTACTGGTTTGTCAGCGCCGATATCGAACGTTCTTACAACAAGAGGCTTTTGTACGATAGCGGCTACCTTCTCATAGAGTGTGTATTGTTTCTCCTCTGCTGGCAGGCCGCGTGTTGCGATAAATTCTGTGCGAAATAAACCAATACCTTCGGCTCCCATCTCAACCGCTTTTTGTGCCTCAGCAAGTGAGCCTATGTTAGCAAATACTTCAATGTGAATACCATCTGCGGTTAGCCCTTGTTGGTCTCGATATGTACGCAGCATATGCTTGTTTTGCTGTGCCGCAACAATGCGCCTCTCTGCCTCGGCTCGCTGCGCGCTATCAGGATCAAGTGTTATTGTTCCTGCCTCCCCGTCAACGATAAGTAGCGTACCATCTGAAATAGTTTCAAGCGCATCAGAAACGCCAACCACCCCAGGAATGCCTAGCCCTTGAGCAACGATAGCTAGATGGCCTGTTGCCGATCCCGCCTCTGTCACGAGCGCCTGTAGAAGTGCTGGATTGAGTTCGATAGTTTCAGATGGGGAGAGGTCTTGTGCGATAATGATAGCAGCTTTGTCGAGATGTATTTCTAATGGAGTACTGCGTAGACGTGCCACAATACGACGGCTTACCTCACGTACATCGTCGGCACGAGCCGCTAGATAGGGGTCGGGCAAGTTGGCTAGTTGGTCCGCATATTCAGTGGCAACGCGCGTGATGGCGGCTTCTGCTGCGAAGCCATCGGTTATTAATTGTGTTGCGTTTTGCTGTAACTCTGGATCATCGAGCATTTCCTTTTGTGCTATAAGCATGTCGGAGAGCGAGCCGCTTGCGGAGTCCAGCAATGTATTTAGATGCGCTATACCCTGTGCAATCGCTTGTTCAAGCCGCTGAACTTCTAGTGCTGTGTCTCCTGCTTTTTTCTCCATTATATCAACAGGGCGCGCAGGACGGATTACGAATGCTGACCCGATAACTAATCCAGGTGCAGCCGCTATACCATGAAGAATCTTCATCCTTGATCGTCCTCTAGTAATTTGGCAAGGGTGCTTAATGCAGTCTCGGCATCGTCACCATGCGTCTCAAGCACAATCTGATCGCCCTGCTCTGCACCAAGCGTGAGTACGGAGAGGATAGACTTTCCGTTGACTTTCTTCTCATTCTTTGCCAGCGTAATCTGACTTTGAAAGCCCTTCGCCTGCTGCACAAAGAGGGATGCTGGGCGTGCATGTAGTCCTGATTTACAGCCAATAATCACAGTTCTTTCCATGATCTTTTACCTCTACCTCTTGTTCATGTGTTCCCACATAGGGGAACACATGAAGCTTGCTAGCTTATACTTCTAACACAAAGAGGACATCGCGCCCAGCTCGCACTGTCCCACTTGCACGCCATACTATGGTTCCGATACCACTGGATACAATGGGGCTAAGTATCACTTTCTGCTGCTGCTCAATGGTCGAACGATCAAAGCGTACGATGGGTGTGCCGACCTGGATGTTTTGACCCTCGCTGGCGATGTTCTCAAAGCCTTTGCCTTTGAGTTCAACAGTATCAAGCCCGATGTGAACAATCAACTCAACGCCATCATCCGTTGCAATGCCGAAGGCGTGACCACCTGGGAAGAGTTTGGCAAGATTTCCTGCGATGGGGGCTAGTGCGGTGTTTCCCGAAGGATTGATTGCCACGCCGTCGCCCGCCATCTTTTGCGCGAACACCTCATCAGGAACGGTTTCCAACGCGACTACTTCTCCATCAAGAGGTGCCAGCACAGATATCCGTGCCATTTTATTCCTCCTTTGCTTCGACTGCATCTACTGTGTTCTGCTCTTTCAAGAGACCGCTTATGCGACTGGCGATACGGTCAGACTGTGTTCCCATCACAACCTGTGCTATTTTGCCGCGCTTGATGACGCCAGAGGCACCAAGTGCCTTGAGTTGAGCATCGTCGATCTGTTCGGCATCATTGACGAAGAGGCGCAGGCGCGTAATGCAGCCTTCTACGCTTTGTACATTTTCTTTTCCACCAAGCGCAGTGAGTATATTGACAGCCAGGATATCATCGCGGTCTTGTCCTTTTGCGTCTTCAGCAACAATGGCCTTCTGAGTACCCTTCTTTGGACCGCGCTGGCTCTCTGGAAGTATCCAGTCAGCGCTCAAGCCTGTCGACGCTTCCCCACGCCCTGGTGTGCCCAGGTTGAAACGTGTGATGAAAAAGCTAAAGATAAAGTAGTACAGGACAGCATAAACCAGTCCAATAACGAGAAGCAGCAAGGGTTGTGTCGTATTTGGTGCCCTGAAGTTTAACACGTAGTCGATCAAACCAGCCGAGAAGCCAAAGCCAATCCTAATGCCCAATGCCGTACAAACTGCTAATGCTGTCCCTGTTAGAATTGCATGCACAACAAAGAGTAGTGGTGCAACGAAGAGAAAGGCAAATTCGATAGGCTCGGTGATACCAGTTAGGAACGAGGCGAATGCTGCCGAAAGCAAGATACCAGCGGCTACTTTAGGAAAGCGTGCATGACGAATCATTGCGAGACAGGCTGCAGGAAGACCAAACATCATGATAGGAAAGAAACCTGCCATGAAATTACCCGCTGTGGGATCGCCCGCAAAGTAGCGATTCAAATCACCATGTACCCCATGATAGGTGCCGAGTTGGAACCAGATATAGGAGTTGAGAATATGATGCAGGCCAAGTGGGATCAGCAAACGGTTCAACAATCCATACAATCCCGTTCCAACAGGACCAAGTGATACAATTCCTATACCAATTGCGTTGATTACTGCTTGTATTGGAGTCCAGATGTAGCCGAAGAGAACGCCAAGTATGAGGGCGACGAGCGCCATCAGGATTGGCACGAAACGTCGTCCGCCAAAGAAACCAAGATAGTCGGGAAGACGGATATCATGGAAGCGTCGGTAGAGGGTTGCTGTTACCAATCCTATAAGAATGCCTGAGAGTACGTCGATTGAACCATGAACAACGGTAAGTGGGTTATCAATTTTGGAGGGGGCATAGATGGTGGTGAATGTGTATGCGAAAACTAAAAACCCGACTAAAGCTGCAAGTGCAGCCGCACCTTCTCCACCTGTAAGACCTATGGCGATACCAATAGCGAAAATCATTGGCAAATTGGCGAAAATAGCATTTCCAGCGTTTGCCATCCATGGCAGGTTAAGCACTTCTGGTTGACCTAAACGCAGAAGTAGTGCCGCCGCAGGGAGCACTGCAATGGGAAGCATCAGTGAACGTCCAATACTCTGAAAACTTCCTAAAATACGATGCGTGATGTTGGGGCCGACGGGAGTGGCGAGTGTTGCCTGAGATGGGACATTAACAGAACTCATTTCTAGCTCCTTTTCCTTCTGGTACGATAGATGACATCCTTGTCGGTAATACTGGAAAAACAGTCCACGCACCAACTATAATCTACGTAAGTAGGTGTTGTCAAGATGTCTATACCACTATACCAAGTTGGAATACACTCATTTTTTGCCAGAAGTCTAGATGCCTGGACAAAGATGTGTCAAGATACAGGAAAAGGCTTGAAAGATACTTTCTTCATTTCTTAAAGCACAACTAGTTGATGAATTGTTTGTGACGGTTGCGCCTCATCTGGCAGGGCATTCGCAGAATACACAGCGCTTTTCGTTGGTAGAGGGGTATGCATTTGAGCCGGGGCAGGTATGGGGAACATTGATGAGTGTGAAATTGGCTAGCAGCCATTTGCTGTTACGCTACAGATTCGAGCAGTAAAAAAGCAGTACCAGTAAGCCATTGATAACTCACCGGTACCCCTTTTTCCAAGATAGAGTTTAGTTTTCTAAACCTAATGCACTACTTTGTGATGTATCAACTGAGGCATTACGTGTAGCACTATTCGTGTTTTCGCTACTGTTCACCTTCTCTACAGCATCTTTAGCAGAAGTTTCACTTTCGTGTGTAACAGACTCATCCTCAATCTTTTGTGCTTGGTTTGTAGAGGTACGACGATGACGTAGGAAAAGAATAACGCTTGTGGCAATCACCATGATTGCTGTGATGATATGAACAGGATTGAATGGCGTGCCGGGGAAGAACCAGGAGTCGGTACGCAGAAACTCGATGAAGAAGCGACCAAGTGGCGACCAAATCAAGAATAATAGAAAAACATCGCCATCTTTTAGATGCTTCGAGAAGCGGCGCGATATCCAGAAGATGAGGGCGAAACCAATGGCATCCCAGAGCATTTCATAGAGAAAGAGAGGATGGAAGCGTACACTTTCGGGGTATTTTGTGAGATCGTTGTAGGGGACAAGGCGATGGTCAGGGTCAATACGTAAACCCCAAGGCAGTGTTGTTGGTGGACCGTACAGTTCTTGATTAATGAAGTTGCCCAGGCGACCAATGGTTTGTCCTAATAGCAGACCTAACCCAATGCCATCAAGATAGGGTAGGAGTGGAAGTTTACGAGACCGTAAAAAGAGGATTGCTGCAATTCCACCGAAGAGTATCGCACCATAGATATGGATACCACCACGCCATACCTGTAATATTTCGATGGGATGAGCAAGATATCTTTCCAGACCGTCGGGGCCGCGTGGGGACTGGATAAAGACGTAGTAGAGTCGAGCGCCAATGATAGCTGGAATAAGTACCCACATCAACATGTCCCAGACTACGCTACCATCACGTCCATGTCGTGTGACATAGCGACCTGCGATAAAGGTTCCCAGGAAAATTGCTAATGTCATCGTTAGTCCGTACCAATGAAGGGAAAACGGGCCAATTTGAAAGACAATTGGGTTAACTGGAGGATACATATACAATTCCTTATTCTAGGTAGCCTAGATCACGTAGGCGACGATATACCTTCGGATCATCAAACTCGTCTGTTTCTTCCTCTATTGATGTGTCTACGGTGGTCATGGAATTCATGAACGTGCGTAAACGCTTTTGTAGTGCTTCTGCCTGTCCAGGTAGTATAGCACGTAGGTCTTGGTGCTCATGTGGATCGTCGAAGACATCAAACAATTCTGCATGTGTATCATCGGTTTGGATAAGCTTGTGATGTCCGTTCCACAATGCATAACGCGTCTGGTCACAATGGCGTAACTCTATCAGGTCAGGGCGGCGGCGTTCCATGATATTCAACAGATTTTTGGGTGTGACGCCCATTGCAAAGATACTGCCGTGATCTGGGTCTCCATCGACACTTTGCGCGAGTGAAAGTGCCTGCTCTTGCTCGGTTCCCAAATCGGCTGCTGTAAGTGCTGTATGAAAGATGCGGCGTGTTGAGACAACTTGATCTGTGGTTGTGCCACGCGGAAAGTCGCCACTGGGGTCGCGAATAATCAATGGCACATGAACAAGTTCGTTGTACAGCGAGATGCTGTGTCCCATGAGTTGCTTTTCGCCAAGGTGATCGCCATGATCGGCACAGACAATGACAAGTGTCGAATCGAGAACACCACTTGTGTGAAGTTTTTGGAAAAATGCACCCAACAATTCGTCCTGGTGAGCAACCTCGGCATCGTATACTCCGTCAAGTGTAGCTTTGTGTTCCTGGTTCATGGGTGTCATGAGCGGTGTCAACCAGCCAAAAACATCACCATTGAATTGACGCAGGTAGCGTTGTTCTGCCTTGTCTTGTTTGACGTGTGGTGCAAAGCGCTCGATGAAGCGCAAGGGTGGGTGATAGGGCGTATGTGTTCCCATCAAGTTGATAAAGCTAAAGATAGGTTGGTCTTTTTCTATTCCTTTACGCTCAATATGTAGTTTTGCGGCATCATTGAGCGTTTTTGGTGTATTGCCTTTGAACTTCACCGCAGTTTGCCAGATGGGGGCAAGTAAGGGCGAGAACGAGAGGTCCAGCAAGGTATCGGAGCGAGCGAAGTAGTCTTGAGCAGTTGTGAGACCAGTTGCGAGAAAACGTTTGAAGTGGCGACGGTAACGGTCAAAGATGCTCAAGTTTTCGCGCGTTTGGTTAGGACGCGAAGTCATCAAGCCGCTATAGCTTAAGAAGCTTTGAAAGCCGCGATGTAAGCCTGTGTTCACAACACCAATCAAGGGGTTATTACAAAAACCTGCCGTAAAATAGCCGTTGCGACTCAGGCGTTCCGAGAGTGTTGTGAGGGTATCTGGCAGCGTTGAGTATGCATGGAACATGTGGTGCCGACCAGGGTAAAGGCCAGTGAACATAGAGGTATGCGAAGGGACGGTCCATTGCCCAGCCGCATACGCATGACGAAAACGTGTTGCATCTTCTGCGAACGCATCGAGGTGCGGTGATGTTTCGGCGGAATAGCCATAGCAGGAGAGGCGGTCAACACGCTGCGTATCGAGGACGAGCAGCATAATATCGGGACGAGTGGTCAAGGTGTGTATCTCCTTAGAGCCTAGTATCGTTATGAGTACTTAGCTCTTTCTTTAGTTGTGCTTTTGTTGCTATCAAATTGAATGATGGAGATGCTGCGCATAGTTGGGCTACCTTTCCTCCGTTCCTTCCTGATTTCCTTGTACCACACATTATGTACCCCGTCAATATCTGAGAAAATGTAGGGCATTTGACCCTCATCAACTTTGCTCTTTTTCTGTACACTGAAGTCAAGGGAAGAGGTCAAGTAATTGGCATCTCGTTTGCTTGCATCTTTATCCATTGATATATACGCCACAAATAAGAAAGATATAGCACCACAAAAAGGGGGCTTATACATGCAATCAATGCCTATACCGCCACAACCATGCTGTGACTGTTGTGGAGTAGTGATTAATCTTCAGGCGAGTGATTATTGTCCTCATTGTGGGTATCCAGTAAGTACGCCGAAAGAGGAACAATTCCTGCAAGAGTCGATTCGTAACCTGCAACGTGTTGCACAGTACGGAGGCGCACAAGCTACGGTTACAAATCTTCTGCAACGGTATCAAGCAAGACTGGTTATTCTTCGTCAACAACGCTCTGTTGCTCTTGTCAAGAGCAATGTGGCGCCTGTTACACGTTCAGAGATTGTGATACCATCAGTGGCGCATCCTGTTACACCAATTTATCCAGGCGATCAAGTGTCAGCTATACAACGAGTGCAAGCACCTGTATCCTCTGTAGCATCAGTGCCGTCTGCTCCGCAACAGCCTTTTTCGTTACGGTCATTTTTTGCCGAACAGACTATCAATATCGTTTCTTCGCTTGGCGCGTTTCTTATTCTTATTGGTTCTCTCAGCTTTGTGGTAACAACAAAAAATCTCTTTTTGTCATTTCTAGTTCTTTTCATTGTTCATCTCATTTTTGCGACCGTCGGTTTTGTCTTTCATCGCTTTCCAAGTTTTCGTTTCATCTCGCGCATTTATACCGCGATTTTTGCTCTGCTTGTCCCCCTGGTAGGTTTTGCTGGCTATAGACTCGTTGCAGACCGTTTTATCCAGGTATCGCCCCCGACTGTGATAGCAATTGCTGCTGCTTACGCGGCTATCGTGTATGCTATCCTGGCGGTATCGCAGCAATTTAAGCCGTTTGGCTATCTTTCAGTTGTTGCATTGGTGCTAGCAGACCTCGCAGTAGCGTTTGCGTTGCATCTTCATTATTGGTGGTGGCCTGTGCTGTTGATGCCGCTTGCGTTCGCCGCATTGCTTTCGGTGGGAAGGATTTCGCAACGTTTGTTTAGCGGAAATAGTGCTGTTCTGCGTGAGCCGATACGTGTTCTAATGTATGCTTGCGTTGCCGTGCTTTGTTTGGATATTGTGTGTACCTATTCGTATGCTATAGCAACTGAGACGCTAGGACACGCCTTTGCCGAAATACGCTTTGCAGGTTCTGTTATGCTATTGCTTGTGCTAGCTTGGAGTTGTGCTCACTTCTGGATCACAAAACGATTTTCGTGGCTAGCTGTTGTATCATATCAATTTCTTGGCCTTGTTGCTGCCCTCGGTTATGTCTTTGGATTGCATCCAGTTTCTTACGGGTTGCTGTTTACAGCGGTTGCTGTTTTCTATCACGTTGGTACGCTTGTGGCACGAAATCCTCTACAGCGCTTCCAGCATGTACGCAACCATATGGAGGGAATCGCACTGATACTTGTCGCGTTTGTTCCTCTGCTTGTCTCGCCTTTGTTGCCTTTGCAATTGTTCAGTGTGGCATATAGGATAAGTAATGTCCCATTGCTTGTCAATGGAGATACGTTTCTAGCGTTGATTGCGCTTGTGATGAGTTGTTTGGTAACGGTGAGTATCGTGTTGAGCCGTACTGGTTTTCATAGGATATCGGTTTCTACACACAGCGATTGGCGTTGGGTATTGCTGTTAAGTGGTTTCCTCTTCACGTGGGCGTATAGTGTTGGTGTGTTAGCACTACAGGGAGTACCTGTTTATGCATTTCTTGCTTTGACTCTTGTGCTTGTTGTCGGAGCTATCGTGGTACGCCACTCAATAAGTGCGGCTTGGTCATGTCCGTTAGAGGTTTTGGTGCTTTGCGAGGCTGCACTTACGCTTTTGCTCAATCTTCAGCAAGGTATAGACAACAATATAGCACTATTATTACTCTTCGCTGTCCTTGCATATGGAGTTGTACTCTACCAGAGGCGAGCCGTTTTGCTCTTTGTCCCTATGATATTCATGCTTCTAGCATTTCCCTTCTTGCTGGAACGTCCCCGTATCATGCTGATACTTGGCGTTGTATTACCGCTTGTGGCACTTTTCATTGTCAAGAGAGAGCAGTATAGATATGGGTTAAGCAATCTTCCAACAGTTACAACGCTTGCGGCACTTTTTTCATGGGAATGGCCTCTTTTGCTGAACGGACTCTTCTATGGAATTATTGTCTGTGGTGTAGATACGCTTGCTCCAACGAGTACAGTACAGAATTGGCTAGGGATACCATTTTCTGTTGCGCTAGAAATGGCTGGCTTAGCTCTTGTGTGGTATGGAGTGGCCGCATTTGCACGACAGAAATGGATGCTTGTGGTTACAGTTGGTTTTGCCATTGCCAGTCTACTCGTTCCCTCAAATCCGTTTTGGGTGCTCGCATGTCTGGCAGGTATTGCTGCTCTGCTTGCATTGGGTATTGGACGCATCGTTGCTAAAACGTGGGCTGTGCCTCTTTACGTTGTAGCAATTCTTGCGGCTGCGCTCATGGGTCTAGACGGACAGACTCAAGGGCAACTCTCGCTCGTGACGTGGATGCTGCTTGGCTTTGCACTCTTGATCTATGGCATTGGTGTGCTAGAGAACTTCTCACCTTTCTTGTGGCTTGCGCCTTTCTTTGCGATATGGTCGGTTTACGATGCAGCATCGCTTGGTGATTTGTATCACCCACCGCTTGTCGCGCTGTTATGTGCTGCAATCGGTGTTGGTATTAGGTGTCTTGCTTTTGTCTCAACATCCTTTTCAAGCAAACGTGGGACGTTACTACGATTTGCATTGCCTTTCTACGCCACAGCGATTGCGGCGGGAGTTCTGACAGGCATCTATGGTATGCTGGGAGATGTTAATTCTCCCTTCCCTACGGCTATTCCCGATGCTCTGTTACTTTACGCTGTTGTTGCCTATGCTGTGCTTGTCTTCGAGCGTCAAGCATGTTGGCTATGGTTAGTTGTTGTCTTTGCCGCATGGGGAGTGCTGTTAGTAGCGCAGTTACATACTTCCTCCACTGCTACAAGTACACAAATAACGTTTACTACCTACTACCTGACAGCAGTAGCCCTGGTAGCAGGAGTGGCTGCAATTGCAATTGGGCGTTTCAGCAAAATGAGAGGTTTGGTATCGTCGTTCATTCCGTCAGCATTTACCTGGAACTGGCCTTGGTATTGTGTCTCGTTGTTTGCTATTGGAGTGATGGTGACCTGGAACTCTCTCATGGGAGGCGTACAAATATCAAGCACTACTGTTTATAGTAGCTTGTTTGCCTTCATTTTGCTTTCGTTAGTGGTGATGGTGGTGGAGCGCAGAACAGAGCTCTTTGTCTTACCTATGTCTCTTGCGTTATGGGGCATTATGCAGACGCATTGGATGCTGTGGCAGCAAATGGGAGCTTTGAGCTTGCTCTTTTTCCTTGTCTTTGCAACGCGCTATGTCTGGCATTTTCTTCCTACAAATACACAGCAATTGTCGCGGAGTGTGTTGTATACATTGTTTGGCTTTGGTGGTCAGATCCTGGTCATCCTGGCGATTATTGTACAAGGGGGTCTCGCTACTGATGCAGGGATACTAGCACATATTGGTGTTGGTGCATTATTGCTCTTGGCGGTGCAAATCTTCTGGTATGGTCGGATGCAGCGGAGTAAACAGCGTTGGACAGTATATGTTGCTGGTCTGCTCGTTGCTCTGGCCGTTCCCTGGGAATTGTTCGTGTTCCATATGACGCGTATCGAGTGGCTGACGCTTGCGCCTGCGACATACCTGATTGTGATTGCACCATTTCTTTCACATGATGAACGTATGTCACAGCATCAACGTGTAGGACAACTCTGCTCAATTCTTGGCGCTGGTCTGTTGTTATTGCCAACGCTATGGTCAAGTTTTAGCGAGGCAAGTATTCAACCAACGTTTATTCTCGCAGGTGAAGCGCTGGTGCTTCTGCTGCTGGGTGTAGCAACGCGTACACGTTTCTTTGTCTTGAGTGGGGTCGGATTGGTGATTGTGAGTGCGATGCATGCGCTGTTCCTGCCATTATTAGGCATACCTCCCTCGTTAGCGTTAACAATTATGGGAGTCACGCTGCTTGGATTAGCAACTGCGCTGAGTCTCGCACGTCATCATTTGCAAGCAGTGTGGACACGCTTGGATTAATAGGCTTGAGCATTTCTTTTAGACATTCGTGGCGTATAATGAAGGTGTATCGTTTCATTCGATGCACCTTACACGCTCTTTTATGCTAGTGGAAGATAGAAGAGTGTTGACTGATCTGCCGAGCAGATGAAGGATTATTTGTAAAAATGCGAGTGAGAAAAGCACTTTAGAGAGAGAGAAGTCGTGATGAACAACAATCCTGACCGATGCAGCCAACTACGGACACTCCAAGATCAGCTTATCAAGCAAATCAATACGTTGAAGGAAAGTGTGCAAACAATGGAGCGGGAGGGTGTCGAGTCTCCTGCTGAGACAGTCAGCATCATTAAGAGCCTTGAAAAGACGTTAAATACGACGCTGCTTGAATTGCAAGAGTGTCCACCAGAAACAAGCGAGGCATCAGCAGCATCGTTGCAGCAGCAAGCACCAGCATCAATTGCCGCGCAAACGGTGCGTCGCTGGTTTCCTGATGCAGAGCAGCACGATGATGACGAGGGCGATTCTATCATCGACGAATATTAGTATCGATTAGCATGGACGAATATTAGAACAAACGGAGGACCACAAGGGGCAATCCTGTTTAAAGAAGTGCAATTGCACGCTCAAATTGACTGCTTCTAGCTCATCCTTATGAGCATGGATTCTCCTTATTTAAACAGTATTGACCACAAGGGGCAATCCTGTTCAATGAAGAGCCATCTCTTGGCAGGAGACCCACGGACGCCCACAAGGGGCTCCCCTACTATACTCTGCTGCGTGCTACGCACGTTCTCTATAGTAGGGGAGCCCCTTGTGGGCGTCCGTAGGGAAACCTTTCTCCTTCTTTGAACCGTCGTGCCCCGTGTGGGCGTCCGTCAATAAACTTTTAGAATACTGCGATGTCGGTAGGACTTGTTCCTTGTGAACGTCTCTTTGTGATATGATTAAGGCTGTATAATCTTATACATACTTTCTTTGCTTTTCTATCTATTAACTCTTTCCCACGTCCTATATTAGGGTAATTCTTACTTATTTCCAAGGAAAAATGTATTACTATGCATATCAGAAATGGCTGTAGTAGCTGATTCGTTCTGCATATTTGAGGAGGGACATATGGAGCTTTCATTACGGCTAGACACGTTGGGTATGGTGGAAATGCGCTATCTGCGCACACGCGAACGATATCGGGATTGGCCCCCATTTCAATTGCTTGCAGCTTCTCGTCAAGCGCGCGTTATGACGTATCTTACACGTGATGTTGCCGAGCAACTGCATCAGCAAATCTTAGCGGTGGAGGCTGCAGTAGGGTTGGATGTGAGTATTGACGATGATGACGACGACGATGAAGGGGAAGAAAACAATAACGGCAACAGTTTGCATGTGGAAGAGAGCGATGTCGAGGAAAGCACGAAGCCGACGGAGCGTGAGAGCAATGCGTTTTCTCCAGCATTTGCCCAAGCACTGAAACAGTTAAATGAACTTGCTCGTCAACGCCTTCCTGATAGCGGCACTGGCAGCGGTCAAACGACGGGTGAATTGAGTGCTGAGCCAGAGGGGTTGGGCGAGGAAGACGATGCTCTGGAACAATTGCAGGATGCATTTGTGCAGATGATGGAGGTGGTACGTGAACTGGCAGAAGAGCTATCTACAGATGCGCTGAAACTCACTGGTCGTTTCAAGTGTGCGCGTACTAATATCGAGTTTGTGCCGCATCCTGCTGACGATGATGACGACGAGGACGAGGACGACGATGATGAAGATATCGAACTCGAATTGGAGCGAGAGGGCATCATGGAAATTGAGTTGTCGCTCGTTTTGCAACTTTTTGAGGAGGGGCGTGCAAGGTCTGATGATGTGCCTGCGGTAGAGTTACAGCTCGATGTTGACGATTTTGAGCGTTTGCATGAGACGCTTGATTTTGCTTTAGAGCGTGATCGCAGTACCCGCCGTCGCCGTTCCTAACATTTAGAGAGGACTTATATACTATGACACGATCAATTACGATAGAAGACCTCTATCAGATGAAGTTTTTGAGTAGGCCACGTATTTCACCAGATGGGCAACGTGTCGCGTGTGTTGTAACAACTATTGACGAGCACAAACAGGCGTATAGCTCGGCAATCTGGGTTGCGCCTGTTGATGGTGGTGAGGCACAGCGTTTTACGTTGAGTGCATCGGATGCGAGCAGTCCTACTTGGTCTCCTGACGGTCACTGGCTGGCGTTTGTGTCTGAGCGCGAAGGTGAGGCAACGGGCAAAGATCAGAAGAAGTTAGGCAAAGGCAAGCCGCAGCTATGGTTGCTCCCCGTTGATGGTGGTGAAGCTCGCCAATTGACGTTTATGGAGCATGGAGCCTCTTCACCTGTCTGGTCGCCAGATAGTAAACGTTTGATTTTTAGTGCCGAGGTTGGGCCTGCTGATGAAGAGACGGAAGACGGTAAGCCGCTGCCGAAAGTGCGGGTGATTGATAGGCTGTGGTATCGGCTCGACGGTGTGGGCTTTACCTATGAACGTCGATCACATCTCTTTCTTATTGATCTAAACGGTGGTACGCCACAACAGTTGACAGATGGAGATTGGGATGATGTAGATGCTGCATGGTCTCCTGATGGAACACAGATTGTTTTTGCTTCAAATCATGCTGAAGACCGCTGGCGTATTCTTGGTTCTGACCTCTATACGCTTTCCATTCAAGCGAATACCGTGGGTGAGTCGCGTTGTTTAACCGATGGCACGCTAAGTTGTGGTTCGCCAGCTTGGTCGCCTGATGGCAAAACAATTGCCTTTCTCGCGTCGTATAAGGTGCATTCAGGTGGACATACGTACCTGTACTCTGTTGCTGCAAACGCTGAGAAGCGTGAGCCAACGTGTCTTTCAAAGGATTTTGCAGGCACATGTATGGATTGGACAAACAGCGATATTGGTGATGAACATCTCATGCCTGCGCCGGTGTGGTCGGCTGACGCTACATCTCTCTATGTCCTTGCATCGCTGCATGGAGCCTCACGGCTTTTTACGCTTCCAGTTAGCGGAGCTGGGACGCAACCGCCGACGTTAACTCCTGGCGATGTTCATGTGCGTGATTTTAGTGTTGATACCGCGAAAAAGAGAATTGCGTTGCTGGTTGGAGATGCAACACGTCCCCAAGAGATATACTCGCTTGATGCAGCACAACAAGTAGGCGAGATGCGCCGTGTGACGCATTTCAATGATGCTTTATTCGATGAATTGACGGTCGTGGCACCTGAGTATATGCAGTATAAAGGGGCTGATGATTGGGCGATTGATGGCTGGATTCTCAAGCCAGAGAATTTTGAGCCATCGAAGAAGTACCCGTTGATCGTGGAGATTCACGGTGGGCCACAGACACAGTATGGCTATGGCTTCTTTCATGAGATGCAGATGCTGGTAGCACAGGGCTATGTTGTGCTCTATACCAATCCGCGCGGTAGTTGCGGTTATGGCTATGACTTCTCGTTTGCTGTCAATGGGGCATGGGGCGAGAAGGATTCGATAGACATTATGAATGGCGTAAAAACGCTGGTGCAACGCGGCTATATTGATGAGCAACGCATTGGAGTTACTGGCGGAAGCTATGGCGGATTTATGTCCAATTGGTTAGTGAGCCATTATGATAGCTTCAAGGCTGCGGTCACAGATCGTTGTGTAACCAATCTTGCCTCGTTCTTTGGCAGTAGCGATGTAGGTTGGGACATGGGGTATGATAATCTAGATACGACGCCGTGGGAGGACTTGGAGAAGTACATGTACATGTCACCGATGAAGTATGTACAGAATATCAAGGTCCCGTTGTTGATTATTCATAGCGAACAAGACCTGCGTTGTCCTATTGAGCAAGCGGAGCAGTTGTTTGCAGCTCTCAAATGGATGGGACGTGAGGTGCAGTTGGTGCGCTTCGAGGGGCAAAGTCATGGTCTTTCGCGAGGAGGACATCCTCATTCGCGCCTTGAGCGGCTGCGTCACATTAAAGGGTGGTTTGAGAAGTATTTATAATTTTTATACAAAGAAGGGGTTGTTGGAATGCGCGCATTCCAACAACCCCTTCTTTGTATAAAAATTATAGATGAAGCATCCCAATTTTGTCACTGCCTGCTTCTGTGAACCAGATGTTGTGATGTGTATCCGTTACAAGGCCGAAGGGGAAACTGGACAGTGAGGGAATAGCATAGTAGATAAAATGATGTGTGGTTGTATCAAAACGGGCAAGAGCGTTCTCGGCTGGTACTGTAGCCCATATTTCACCACTATGCGTAACTGTTAGACCATATAAGCCACCACTTCCCTGTGTTGCTGATGGGGCAGTATAGGAGGTGAATACGCCTGTTGTTGGGTCGAGCCGTAGCAATTGGTTGGCATTGAACGAGGTGGCCCAAATGATGCCGTGTGTATCGTGTGCAATTTCCATAAGCGAAACAGACGAACTTGCAACTGTGAAAAGGTGAATTGTGCCTGTGCTAGGGTCAAGGCGACCAATATGATTGCTTGTGGACTCGGTAAACCAAACCATACCATGTGCATCAATGGTAATGCCATAAGGACTAAGTGTTTGTATGCTCTTCGTACGAGAAAGCGGATACTGCTGAATCACCCCAGTTTGAATATTGAGTTTTCCCAGCGAGTCGGCGTTCATCTCAACAAACCAGAGGTTGCCGTGTGCGTCAAGCGCGAGGTCGTTCGGAGCGCTGGGTAGCGTAAGTGTGTTTTTAGTGTTGTTTGGGGTGGGTGTATGAAGTGTTGGCAACTTGTATATTTGAAAGCGCTTTGTATCGGGAAGGTAGTGTCCGATATAGTTGGCATCCTGCTCGGCAAACCAGATTGTATCATCGGGTGCTACGACGACGCCCATAACACCATAAGCACCGTGCGGTGGAGTAGTTTCCACAAATGTTTGAGTGTGAGGATCAAACATTGTCAGAAAGTTGTGGCTCATTTCTCCAAACCAGAGACGCCCCTTTGAGTCGATAGCGGGACGCATCAAGCCGCTTCCAGTTTTAGGTAAGAGGTACTCTTTAAAGCTTCCTGTTGTTGAATTAGATGAACTATTTTGATTACTTGTTGTCGATATATTTCCGCTTGTTGTACCAGTTATTCCATCACAGGCGGTAACAAATAGCAGAGAGCAGAGAAGAATAGTGAAGAGATAAAAATTGTGTTTACGCAAGAGTTGACCTCATTTAGCCTACAAATACACCACATACACCGTCATCTACGAGATGCGTCAAACGGGCTTTTATGAGAGCATGTTGATGAATATGTGGAGGGGGATTGTGCAGTTCGACACGAAGGTAATTGTCTGTGAGTCCCTCCCACTTGTCATGACGTGGATGCTCAACGAGTACCTCAACTGTCTCACTAAGAAATTGCTGGCGGAACTTTTGGCTATGCTCTTCGTTCAGAGTGAGCAAGCGTTCGCTACGAGCTTTTTTGATGGGGTCCTGTATTTGGCCTTTCATTCTTGCTGCCGCTGTTCCCTGACGAGGAGAGAAACGGAAGACGTGTGATTTGGCGAACGCTAACATCCGGGCGAGTTGATAGGTTTGCTCGAAGTCTTCGTCCGTTTCGCCAGGAAAGCCAGTGATGATATCGGTGCTGATTGCCATACCAGGAACAAGACGTTTTGCTTCGGTGACAATGGTGAAGTAGCGTGTACTATTGTAGCGACGTGCCATACGGCGCAGTATGGTGTCAGAGCCGCTTTGCATAGGGAGGTGCAGGTGGCGGCACATGCGCGGATTTTGCCAAAGCTCTAACCATTCCAGGCGAAAGTCTTCCGGCTCAAGCGATGAGACACGAATACGTGGAACGTCGGTTTCTTGGAGTAATGTTGCTATTAGATCGCCGAGGTCACGCTGCTCATCGCCATTAGGATGATAGTCTCCCAGGTGAATACCAGTGAGCACAATCTCTTGGTAGCCTTCTCGTACCTTGCGGTTGACATGCTCGACGACGGAGGAGATGCTACGGCTACGGGAGCTGCCACGCACAGTGGGAACGATGCAGTAGGTGCAACGATTGTCGCAACCATCCTGTACCTTCATCTGTACGCGTGTGCGTGAGGCAAGACGTGTGCTGGCTAGCTCGCCAGTACTTGCTTCACTTACAAAAGGCGCTATGCGTGATGGGTTGTCTGCTTGTGGTTCAGCTTCTTGAAATGTAAGCGCGTTATCACTCCCAATATGTTGTGTATCTCGTGTATTCGATGAAAGTATAGGGAGGAGACGCTGCTCTTGTATTTCTTCATCAGCATCAGGAAGGTGAGCAGAACTCGTTTTTTCCTTTTGCGTGATTGCAGTAACAAGGACATCTTTTGCGTTGTTGCCTACCACAACGTCGACGCCAGGGAGTGCTGCCACTGCTTTTGGGTTTAGCTCAGCATAGCATCCAGTCACAACGAGCAATGCATCAGGGCGGCGACGGTGTGCTTGTGAAATGAGGTTGCGTGAACTGCGGTCGCCAAGATGTGTAACCGTACAGGTGTTGACGATATAGACATCGGCGTCCTCGCTGAAATCGCGTTGTACAAAGCCAGCAGCACTCATTTGTTCGCCGATAGCTTCACTGTCGGCCTGGTTTACCTTACAGCCAACGGTTGTAACCGCAAATGTTTTTTCTTGTGATGAATGAGATAGAGAGTCGGCCATATTTTTATTCTTATCTTGTCGAACGGATTGGTGGATAGTTTGGATGACCTGGTTGTGTCGGGACAGGTGTTGTTTCTTCAATAGTTTTCTGCATGAAGGGAAGGACAAACCAGATACTGCCAACTCCAAAAAGTGTTCCAGTAAGCAGGCGCAGTTCCCAGGTACTTTCGCGCAAGCCAAACATTTGTGTTGTGCCATCTACTGCCATGGGAAGAATCATGAGTATCCAAACCCACCAGGGAATACCAGGAAGCCGTTTCTTACTCAGGACAAAAACAACGCTAGTGAGAAACATGGATGTGTAGATGGAGAAGTTACGTGCACAAAGACCAAGCTGATGTCCCAGGATGTAAAACGAGTGCGAAGGTATTTGCGCACAGACATAGTGTAGTGAGAAGAAAATGGGTTTAGAGAAGCTATCGAAGCCAAAGTATGAGAGAAAAGGCACTGCGATTGCAGAAAGCACAAGCAAGCCTAGCAATATTGTAGCAATATTTGCCCAGTGTGTAAGGAGAAAATTGCCAAACCAGTTTGCGACTGTAGTGAGTTTTCGTTGTGTTGACTGCTCTGTTCCAATCGTGGAAAGGTGCTGTGCCGACATCGTGCTTGCCCTCATGTATATGTTTATGAATAGAATGTTATATATGAAATGCATCCGCTAAGTCATTATACACTATACGACCTTCGGCTACTATCGTTTCACCGAGAAGAATAACTGGAATACGATAGCGATAGGTTTCAAAGGTATCAGGATGAGTGCGGATATCTATCTCGGTGAGGTCATAGTCTTTGTGTACTGCGATTTCATCGAGCATCTCGCGTGCCTCATCACAGAGGTGACATCCAGCTTTTGTATAGAACGTCACTTTTGGAAGCGATGCTGTACTCACGTTTGCTGCTCCAAGTTTTTACTTCCCTTCATAGTATCACATCGACGAACATTTGTACACGAATGATTGTGGATAATTAGGAGAATATGTGGTAGCCTTGATCGTCCAACGCTTGTAATGTGAAATAGAAGTTGAGGTGAATACGTTGATGAGTTCGACATGGCACTATCCAGCAACCTTTCCTGCTTTAGGCCACGATGAGGTCCATATATGGCAAGTCATGTTAGACGTGCCAGCATCGCTCGTGCGAACTATAGGGCAGGTACTTACCGCAGATGAGCACAAGCAAGCAAAGCGCTTTCGCTCGCCACAAGATGCTGTGCGTTTCATTATGTCACGTGGAACACTTAGAACTATTATAGGTTGCTACTTAGAGCAAGACCCAGCCACGTTACAATTCCGCTACGGTCCTTATGGGAAGCCTGCTTTAGCTAGAGAAGCTGATAATGTTTTGCGGTTCAATGTCACTCATTCGCGTGATAGAGCACTTTTCGCGATCACGCGAGGACGCGAAATTGGTATAGACCTTGAATATATTCATGACGATATGGCGTATGAGCAGATTGCTGAGTATCAGTTCACTCGTAATGAAGTACACGCGTTGAATGACATTCCATCTAGTCGTATGCGGCGCGAGACGTTTTTTCGCATATGGACGCGAAAAGAAGCATTTCTGAAGGCAAGGGGATTAGGACTCTCGCTCGACCCGCAAACATTGATGTGCCTGTGACTCCAGCAACGTTAACACCCCATTTAGGTACAAAAGCAGGGTGTTCTGAAATGTCTCGCTGGTTGCTCTATGACCTGCCTACAACGGGAGACTCTGTAGCATCTCTTGTTGTAGAGGGTTCTCCCTGCTCTCTTAAATGCTGGCACTGGTTGGGAAAATAGTGTCGGCGGAAGAGTTGGAAAAATTGTCGCTATTGACTTCTCCCTCTGTATGAACTTTGTTTGTTGTTCAAAGTATGTTGTCTCCTTAGAATGTTCCAGAAGAATGCTTGACATTCTTCTTCTCTGATGCTATAGTTTCACCTGACAGTGACAAGGGCGTTTAGCTCAGTGGGAGAGCGCTTCGTTCACACCGAAGAGGTCACTGGTTCGATACCAGTAACGCCCATCCACCTTTATGTCTCCTTAGACAAAAACTAACCTCGGTTATCTGTAGTCTCTTTCCTTTCTGTAATTTGCTCTTCTCCCTTATTTTATAGCATGCGAGTTGCAATAGTGTAAGGAAAAAGTGCTGATATGAGTACAGAAATTGCACAACAGTATATGGACGGCTTATAATAAAGAGAGTAACGTAGGCATTCACAATAAAGCGTCGGAGCGTGAGGAGTTTTGAAGTATGCCAGGTTTAGCAGCGTCCATGCACATTTTTAATCCGATTGGTCTCGTCGTCCTCCTGGTCCTCTGGATTGTTCTCTTCAAGTGTACACATATACTGCTACCATTATTGCGACACGATCCGCTTATCGGTTGGGCTGTTGGTCCACTGGGCGTCACTGTTATGTCACTTCATGAACCCTCACTTATCTACATCTGGCTTGACGTGTTGTGTCCTGCATGTGTATCTGGGGGAGTCCTTTATGTCGGCCTCTTCACATCACTTGCTCCTATCTCGCTCTCGCATCATCCTCTTGTGCAAATACTTACTGTTGCTTGTGGAGTACTGCTTACAAGTACGCTTGACGTTGTGAATGCATTCCGAGATGTACGCCATCCCCTTTGGGGAGAGGCGCGAATCTTACGAACTCTCCTATTCTTTCACGCGACCTGGACAAAAGTGCATTTCACATCTTTTGGACACACGTATCTAAACGATCATTTTGGTTTCAGTCCGACAGATTTACTTCAAGTCTTTTGAAAACGAAGAGGGCCATGATAGCACTATCATGGCCCTCTTCATTGTGTAAACCTGTACACTCACTCATCTAAGCTTCACCGCTAGGAGTATGAGGGAGGGTGACATAAAAGATTGTACCCCCGATACCTTTGTTCTCCGCAAGCCAAATGTTGCCACCGTGCTTGTTAACGATAGCTTTGGCAACATAGAGTCCCAACCCAACTCCTGAATACTGGCGCGTCGTTGCGTTACTGACACGGTAAAAGCGTTCAAAGATGTGCTCGTAATGCTCTGGATTGACACCGATGCCTTGATCAATAATACTGATGAGATAGTTATTCTGTTGCTCCTGTAGACGAACTGTTACCTGTCCACCTTGCGGCGAATACTTTACTGCATTATCAAGCAAGTTCCCTATAACCTGTTCAACGCGACTTTTATCCGCGACAACGTGTGTGTCTGGCACCTGAATATCCAGATAGAGAGTATGTTGTTCAGCACTTGCTTGCACTGATCGTATACATTCTGCTAACACGTCAGCGAGGTAAAAGCTCTTGTATTCAAGCGTAAGTTGTCCCCATTGGACACGTGAACGATCCAGTAAGTCATTCACCAATCGCTCCAAACGGTCCGTTTGGCTTTGCACAATGAGCATATTGTGGAGATCAACACTTTCGGGCAGGTCTATCATAGAAGTATTTTGTGCTTGTTGAGCCTCGTGTATTTTCCGTATACGTCGCTCAAGACGTCGCACGAGGTGTTGTGTGTACCCTTTGATGTTTGTAAGTGGTGTTCGTAACTCATGCGATACTACTGACACGAATTCGTCTTTCAGGCGCTCAACCTGCTTACTGGCGGTGATATCGTTGAGTACAACAACAGCACCTATTGGATTTGCGGTAGTGCTGCTACTATCATCTAGCGGAGCAACGCTAATGCTTAACGTTAAGGGTACTTGCTCACTACTATCGCCAGCAAGTAGTTCCTTGCTTACAATAGTGTTTTTATGCAACGACTCATGAACACTAGCAGCCAGGACATGTAAGCATTGAATGTTCTGAGTTTGTGCGAGTTGTTGTAGTGGAATGTTTGATGGAAGATTGTCAACTACTTGCGAGAGCAAATGCTGCGCTGACTGATTCATGGAGACGATAGCACCGTACTCATCAGTGATGAGCACACCCTCTGTCATGCTTCTAATGATAAGTTCAAGCCGTTGGCGCTCATGCTCTGCCTGACGCCATAATGCGTGCTCACGTTCGCGTAAACCAACATTCTCCAATGCAAATGCGGCATAGTCTGCAATCATTGTTGTAAGTTTGAGCAGATCACTATCAAAGGTTCCCACAAGCTCATCAAATAAGCTCAGGATGCCGATAATTCGGTTTTCAATCGTCAAGGGAACGTTTAGACAGGAACCAATTTCGGTTCCCTCAATTGCCTCTTGTGTACGAAACTGTGCTACCTCGTCGGGCGCGTCGAAGTATGCTGTTTGCGCAAGTTGTTCTGCTTCAACGGAAGGGAAATCCAGCACTTGAGCTGCACTCGTGATACGCTGAATCATGTCTTTGAGGAACGAGGCGCTGAGCGGCTGGCAAGGAATGATGAAAAGCTGATGTGGATTTCCTTTAAGGAGAATACAGCATGCCGAAAAGCTGTACATCTCTTGTAGAGTTGTTAGAATAGCACGGTGGACGTGGAAGCGGTCAAGGGCAGCAACGAAGCGTTTCCCTATGATATTAAGAAACTCAAGTTCAGAACTGATAGTCGGGAGACGGTGTTCTATACCATCCATAGTTCCTACTAATTTTCGCTGCTGTTCAGGTATGTCGGAATACGTGTCTTCTGTGCGATACAAGTTTTTCGTAACCTGATACTGTGACTGCACGTGCCTCTCCGTACTCTACTCGTATTGTGTCTGTTGCAAGTGATGGTGTACCTCAACATGAAGTGGGGGCGCAATAATATCTCCCGTCAATTCTGTAAGGCCAGCAAAGCATGCATCTAAAAGTGCATCTAATCCTGCTGAAAGTTCTTGCGGAGTTGTACCGGAAAGTTGTTCATGGATGATTGCTGGGTCAATTTCAGTATAAGGCATAGTGATGAAAAAGTAGAGAAAAGGGTAGTCATTCATGACACGCTTAGCAGCAACTTGCACCAGAACACGGGTTGTTGCTTTTCCCAACAGGGGGGCGACACGCTCGTCGATCAACCGTAAAGCCTGTAGGTATGCTTCAGTGATCTGCTTACGAGAGATAGGAGAAGTGTTCTCAAACATAGATAGCACATCCCTTCGCTTTTTACTACGCTCACCAAATCCAATTATACCATAGGTACCTGCACTTTGTAAGTGTTTATGGTAGCAAATAGCACATTGTGAAACAATTCATAATTTTGTTGTTACATGTGTATAGAAGAAACAGTGCGTATGTTACTACACGTGTAACATAAAAAACGAGATGTCACAAAGAAGAGACTGCCCAATCTGTATGAGAGGGAGCAGTCTCTTCTTTATACAACTGGAGTTAAACGAGGCGGAAGAGTCTTGCCAACCAAAGGCGAAATCCTCTCAAAGGTGGTCTTTCACCTGTTTGTTGATCTGCTGCCATTTCGATCAGGCGTTGGCGCCCTCGACCTTCACGTTCACGCTTCTCCTCTGCCTCTTCTTGAACCGCATAACGTTCGCGCTGCTCATCAAGAGCGCGAGCGAAATGCTCTGGACGAATAAAGAAACGAGTAGATGGAATAGTTGGTGCTTGTGGTACTGCTTGAGAAGTATCTCCTTGCGCGGTACTCTCTTGTGGTGGAGGTGTATATAGCTCTTCACCGTCTGTGGCCTCTGTGACCTGAACACGTCCAAGGGCAAGCTTAGGACTAATCCAATCACGCAACGCAAGCAAGGCAGCACGGCGACAAATGGCTTCGATGTCTGCACCGCTTCGTCCCTCGGTTAAACGGGCTAATTCTTCCACCGTAATCTCTGGTGCAAGTGGTCTATCCCGCAGATGAACTTTGAAGATGGCCTGACGTTCGACTTCATTAGGATACTGTAATTCAACAATCAAGTCAAAGCGACCAGGGCGCAACAAGGCAGTATCAATCATATCTGGACGATTGGTTGCCGCCAGAACAATCACGCCTTCACGTCCCTCGATGCCATCCATCTCAGTGAGGAGTTGCGCAATTACCCGATCTCCAACATTACCGTCGTTGCCACTTCCACGACGAGGGGCGAGCGAATCAATCTCATCAAAGAAGATGATACATGGGGCCGCCTGTTTCGCCCGACGGAATATCTCGCGCACACCCTTCTCAGACTCACCTACAAACTTGGAGAGTAGTTCTGGTCCTTTAATCGAGATGAAGCTAGCTTCACACTGATGCGCTAATGCGCGAGCAATGAGCGTTTTGCCCGATCCCGGAGGACCAGCAAGTAAGACACCACGCGGAGCCTCAACTTTGGCGTTAGCATAAATCTCTGGGTAACGCAGGGGCCACTCAACTCCCTCTGTCAGCGTATCTTTGGTATCTTGCAAGCCGCCAATGTCATCCCAGGAAGTTTCACTGACCTCGACATATACCTCACGTGTTGTTGATGGCTCGACCTCGCGAAGTGCAGCCTGGAAGTCACTCATCGTGATATTGAGATTGACCAGCGTCTCATAAGGAATATAGCCTTTTTGATAGTCAATGTGTGGTAGGACACGCCGCAGGGCAATCATCGCCGCCTCGCGACATAATGCCTCGAGGTCCGCTCCGACAAAGCCCGGAGTGAGTTGTGCGAGACGGGCAAAATCGATATCGTTTGCGAGTGCTGCATCCTTGCTATGAATGCGTAATATCTCGGTACGCCCTCGTACATCAGGAACACGAAGCGATATCTCGCGGTCAAAGCGGCCGGGACGACGGAGAGCAGGATCAAGCGCATTTGGCTGATTTGTTGCACCGATGAGCACTACCTGTCCACGTGATGCCATACCATCCATCAGGGCGAGTAATTGTCCAACAATACGCCGCTCCACCTCGCCGCCAGTCTCTGCACGTTTTGGTGCTAACGCATCTAACTCATCAATAAAGATGATACTTGGTGCTTTACGTTGCGCCTCTTGAAATACGCTTCTCAGACGCGACTCACTCTCACCATAGAATTTATTAATAATTTCAGGACCATTAATGATAAAAAAGGATGCATTTGTCTCTGCTGCTACAACGCGTGCGATGAGCGTTTTACCCGTGCCGGGAGGTCCATACAACAATACACCTTTAGGTGGCTCGACACCGAGACGGTCAAAGACGGCAGGATATTTCAGTGGCAACTCGATCATCTCGCGAATGCGTTGCAGTTCTTTGCCCAGTCCCCCAATATCTTCATAGCTTACACGGCCTGGAGTATTATTGCTTGCGCCGCGTGCTTGCGCGCGTACAATTGTCCCTGGCTGAACTACTACGGCCTCAACATCTGTTATCGGTTGTGGTGGAGGTAAGGGTAGGTCTCCTGTTCCTCTCTGGTGAAGTGTATATGTAGGAGTTGTAGGAGTTGTGCCGATAATAAGAAATTCGCGTGGGGCAGAACCAGGGGCTGGTGTGCCAACGCGTAGAAGGTCACCGATAACGACAGGTAGCCCGACAAGATAGCGTGCGATATATTGGAGATCGCTTTCCTGAATGGGTGCGCCTGCACTTAAGGGCAAGAGCGTCACCTTCTCAGCATTGCGCACCTTTGCTTTGCTAACTGTGACTCGCTCACTGAGACCGGATGCACTATTCTGGCGTACCTGACTGTCCATTTGAATCGTCTGGCGACCTCGGTCAACTGTGCTACTCGGCACCAGTTTTGCGGCTGTAGTACGTCCACCTGTAAGTAATACAACATCGCCAGGTTGACAACCTAAGCGTGCGATATCAGCAGGATCAATGCGTGCGATACCGCGAGCAACCTGGAATCCCTCTATGACCGTTAACTGCAATTCGTTTGTTGTTTGTGGTTCCTGAGCTTGAGGAGTACTGTTTTGTGTAGAAGCAGTACCTTGCTCATTAACGCTTGCATCTATTTGTGTTATAGTATTGACCGTGCTTCCTGTATTCTCTTCTCGTGGAAGTTTGGTGGTAGTAGCTTTTTCTTGTGGCTCCTCCATAATCCCTTCTTCCGTCCTTCCCTCTATAAACATGCTATTTCCTAGCTTATACTACATACGAAAGGGGACTAGAAAAGTTAGAGTGTCGAAGCGCTGCGTGTGTTCTTGTTCAATAGGTAGTAGTCATAAAATAGATCCGAGTTACCCTTTTACACGTTATAGTATATAGTAGGATAGCATGTTTGAAATTCTTTCGTTGAGTAGAAAAATTTGTCTGGTGAAGTAGAACAGAGAGTGTTTGATTTTTACAAACTTATATGCTCGGAGTTTTATCAAGATAATAGCAAATATAGTAAGGGAGAGATACAAAGTATGACCAGCTATGCTTCGGCTGCAAACTTTAATGAACTATCTTCATATATTATTGAAAAGCGTACTATGATGGAGCCTCTCGCCGCAGAGTGGGCAGATATTGCACGAAAGGCAATTCAGGGCTTACCCTATAATGGGCGACGACTTGCGGAACTCGAAACTCATATAAACACCCTTCGTCCAGAATTGAGAAAGGCTGCTCTTGTGGCCTCAGAGCATTTTACGGAAGAACAACTGAGCACACTACAAAAACAAGCTGGGATCAGCAAGCATGGATGGCGTGTACTCAAAAAGAATGCTCGCGTCACACTTAAAAATGGCTTTACTCTCGTAATTTACTAAAAGCAAGTGTGTGGCAGGACATCTCTGCCACACACTTACTTTTAGTAATTATATGTTATCTCTAATACTGTTTTACAACTCCTAACGCAGTTGCTCTCCGAGAAGCGTTATGATAGGATATGGATGGTGAGATGGAAGTAGTATACATGGTTCTTCAGCAGGAGTAGCAATGAAGAATACCAATGACAACAACTATATGATTGATCCTGAGAATACCGCGGAGATGGCACGACTGATCGAGCAAGATTCTTTGTTCAACAAAAACATGGGTGGGCTTTTCCCGTCTGGTCTTGATCTCTCTACTGTTCGTACTGTGCTTGATGTTGCTTGTGGACCGGGAGGTTGGGCATTAGAAGTCGCTTTTGCACATCAAGATATGTCCGTCGTTGGTATTGACATTAGCAAAGGTATGATTAATTATGCGCTCATACGTGCCTCAACGCAGCAGCGTGACAATGCGCAGTTTCTTGTAATGGATGCAACACAACCGCTTGAGTTTGAGCAAGCGTCATTTGACTTCGTAAATACTCGTCTCGTCGAAGGATTTTTGAAAGCAGAGCAGTGGAGTGAGTTTATGAAGGAAATCACGCGCGTCTGCCGACGAGAAGGATACATCCGTATGACTGAGACAATCAATGTAGAAACGAACAGTTCCGCCTTCGCGTGTATTCTTGATCTTTTTCAAGAAGCTTGGCGACGTGATGGTCGTCCTATCAATGTGGAAAGCAAACAAGGAGGAGCAGGTGAACGCCTGCCACAACTTCTCACCGAGGCGGGTTGTCGTGTACTTGGTACGAAGAAATACCTGCTTGATTGGTCGTGGGACAATCAAGGAAACTACAGTTTGTATCGTAATTTTCTCATTGGTTTTACGCTCATGAAGCCCTTTGCGGTGCAGAAGACGAAGGTCATTAACGAGGCTGAGTACGATAAGCTTCTACAACAGATAGAGACTGATATGTACCAGTCAGATTTCAAAGGTGTGTGGAACTACCAGAGTGCATGGGGGCAAAAGAACGCTTGAATATACAAGTATGATTGCTTGCACAGTGACCCACTTTGGGAACTTCAAAGTGGGTCACTGTGCATTTCGCTAACGTCTCGCGTTCCAAAGGATTGTTCGTACATTTCGACTGGAAGAATGTCCTGCCTCGATCATCGTATTGCGAAAAAAAGTAGACGATGCTCCTATTTGCTTACACCCACAGGAACCTGAAGGGCATCACTCTGACTCTGACGGCGTACCAGAATGCGAGCAACAAGCGGTAAGGCACAACTTACGAGCATAATACCAGCGATGATATAGAGCGCTGTATGGTACTCAATGCTTGATATGAGTATAGGACCTATGATGCCACCTGCACTCCAGGCTGTAAGCATCGCCCCATAAATTGTTCCAGAATTTTTCGCTCCAAAGAAGTCAGCTGCAAAAGCAGGCATTGTGCCAAAGCCGCCTCCATAGCATAATCCAATGATGGCTGCAGGAATGAGGAGCACGCCAAAGCCTCCAAGTCCAATCTGGGCTAGAGCGAGGAAGGCAACGATTTGTACAAGGAATATAGCTAAGAACGTAAATGGGCGACCAATCGCGTCAGATAGCCATGCCCAAAAGAGACGTCCCGCGCCGTTAAAGATCGAGATGACACTAACAATGATTGCAGCTGTAAGTTCGTTAACCCCCGTAAACTTCTGAGCCAAAGGAGAGGCAACTGAAATTACAGCAGCACCCGCAGTGACATTCAAAGCTAGTATGAGCCAGAGGACATACCATTTGGGATCACGTAAAGCTTCAGATAATCTATAGTCGCGCGTTGTCTGTGTTGCTTTTTGCACTGCTGAGGGTGTCCAACCTACTGGGGCGTAGTTATCTGGTGCCCTGCGAAAAAACTGAGATGCAACCACAACTATTATAAGGTAGGCTATGCCTAGATAGATGAAGGTGGAAGCTACACCTAGAGAGGTTGATCTGAGGAGTGGTGGAGCAGTCTGTGCAATGAGTATTGCGCCTAATCCAAATCCTGCAACAGCTAAGCCCGTAATAAAACCGCGCCTGTCTGGAAACCATCGTATAAGCATTGCTAGAGGTACAATATAGGCAAGCCCAATGCCGATACCGCCAAGAATTCCAAAGGTGAGATACAGCAAGAAAAGATTGTGCGCAGAGGTAGTAAGCCCTGCAAGAATAATTCCTAGTCCATAAAGAATGCCGCCTGCTGTTGCAACAGCTCGGGGACCAAAGCGATTCTGAAAATAGCCTCCAAAAGCAGCGGTGATGCCCAAAGCGAGAAGAACGATAGAGAAGGTAAGGTTCGTCGCACCTTGCTGTGTCTTCGTTACGTGCGCTACAGTTGTATTGTAATAAAGTGCCGCTACTGGCTTGAGAAACACGCTCCATGCGTAGACCGACCCTAACGCAAGCTGCAATATAAAGGCTGCGATCGCGATGACCCAACGGTTAGGGGTGAATGAAGGACGAAGGGAGGAATTGCTCATGAAAAACTCCTTCTCGGATACTGGCATTATGATGAATGGATACAGCAAGCAAGATGAATAATACCACGAAATGGTATATCAACCTAAAAACAAGTAGCCCGTGTATTTTCAAGTATACTTGCAAAGATGCTGATGTGCAAGCTTAGGCATAATAAAGCGGTTTACATCATATGCGTGTATTCTAAATAAAACGACTACACAGTGCGAAATATTAATATTATACAATAGTACTAACTCCCAACCTTTCTAATCCTTCTAAGCATCCTCTTACCTTGATAAAGCAGTAATCGTGCGTTATACTAAGTTTATAAAATATTTCTCAGCATTCTCTAAGGACGCTAACAGAGCACGTTTGGCGAAACAAGCCTGGTGGATAGAAAAGTATAGTAGAAGAAATATAGAAGGGTTTAACGGTACTGCATGCAAATACCTCCAAAAGATAGCCGTGAGTCAACTAAACCGCAAAGCTCATCACGTAAAACATCCAGAAAGAGAAGTGTAGTTGTACGGTATGGAATGCCGGGAACACTTATTCTTGTTGGTATCCTCTTGCTTGTACTAGCGATCACGCACGCCAGCAACCTTGCGTTTAGCAGTGCACCTGTGCAGGAGAAGCCTATTAGTGAACTTCTCAATATGGCCGATGCTCATCAACTAAAATCAGCAACCATAAACACTAACAACGATGTTGTTGTAACAAGCGCGAAAGGTCAACAGTTCCATGCTCTTAAAGAAGTGGGGCAACCAGTGACCGAGATATTGCGCCGTGACGGTGTTGCAGTGAGTGTAGATAATGGTCAACGTCCTCAATGGTTGCAAGGGGTTGTTGATTTAGTGCTGATCACACTGATTGTTGGTGGTGTGTATTTCTTTATTCGGCGTGGTGGTGCGAATGGACGGGCTACGTCATTTGTACGTTCCAAAGCGAAACGCTTCAACGAATCGCATCCCTCGGTCCTTTTCAAGGATGTAGCTGGTGTTGAAGAGGCGAAGATGGAACTCCTGGAGATTGTAGAATTTTTAAAGAGTCCTGAGCGTTTCACCGCAATGGGCGCACGAACTCCTAAAGGCGTCCTTCTCGTGGGCTCTCCTGGTACAGGCAAGACGCTCATTTCGCGTGCGGTAGCAGGTGAGGCGGGCGTAGCTTTTTACAGTGTAAACGGCTCCGAATTTGTTGAGATGTTTGTTGGTGTAGGTGCTGCTCGTGTGCGTGATCTTTTCAAGGAAGCCAAAGAGCATGCGCCATGTATCCTCTTCATTGACGAAATTGATGCAGTCGGACGCCAACGTAGCAATACAGGCTCTAACGGAAACGATGAGCGTGAGCAAACGCTGAATCAATTGCTTGTTGAAATGGATGGTTTCGACAAGCAAAGCAACGTTGTTGTCATTGCTGCAACAAACCGTCCTGATGTTCTCGATCAGGCACTACTACGCCCAGGGCGCTTTGACCGTCGTGTCATGTTGGATAAGCCTGACATTCGTGGTCGTCTCGCTATTCTTGAGGTGCATGCAAAAGATAAGCCGTTTGCCGAGAACATCACATTGAACGATTTGGCACGCCAGACCGCAGGTTTCTCTGGCGCTGACCTAGCCAATCTTTTGAATGAAGCGGCGCTATTGGCGGCGCGCAATGGACAGAACGTCATCTGTAAACCGCACCTCGACGAGTCGATTCTGCGGGTTATGGCCGGCCCAGAGCGCAAGAGTCGTCTCATTACTGAGGCTGAAAAGGCGATCATCGCCTATCATGAAGTTGGTCATGCCATCGTCATGCGCTCTATGCCTGGCGCTGATCCGGTGCAGAAGGTGTCAGCTATCGCGCGTGGTATGGCACTTGGTATTACTGTACAGGCACCAGCAGAAGACCGCTATCTCATGCGTCGCTCTGAATTGCTGGCAAAATTGGCGGGTGCGATGGGTGGACGTGCTGCGGAAGAGATTATCTTCGATGATATCACCACGGGTGCGAGTCAGGACATCGAGTATGTTACAAGTATCGCACGCCGTATGGTATGCGAGTTTGGTATGAGCGCACTTGGCAATGTGGCTTTCAAAGCTGAAACTGATGGTTCTTCCTCAATCAGTGGACAGACAGCGGCGAAGATAGATGCCGAGGTGAGCTTACTGATTGAACAGGCATACACGACAGCACTGAACATCTTGACCGAGAAGAAAGATCGTCTGATTGCCATCTCCGAGCGTCTCATCCAGGTCGAGACCATCGATGGTTCCGAACTTGACGAAATGCTCTTTAGAGCAGCGTAACGCCTCATGACACGTACATTCATCGCGCTTGAAATGAATGAAGATGTACAGCGCTATCTGGAAGGCGTAATCCGCCAGATGGCGCACGTCTTACCCCGTTTGCGCTGGGTTGACCCTGCTGGCATTCATCTCACACTTGCCTTTTTAGGCGAACTAACTGACGAGCACCTTACAGAAGTAACGCAAGCTGCTGAGGCTGCTGCCCAGCGAATGAACCTCTTTTCTTACCGTATTTCAAGTATGGGTATATTTGGTTCGCCCAAAAGTCCGCGCATAATTTGGATTGGTATTGATGAGCCATCGGGGACTTTAACACGCTTGCATAGTATGCTCAACAAAGAGCTAGAGCAAAGAGGCTTTGATGTTGATAGGCGCTCCTTCGCGCCTCACCTCACGTTGGCCCGTGTGAAAGCGCCACTCACTCAAACTGAGCAGAAGAGTTTGCAAGAGATGCTTACAAAAGGGGGTAATGTTTCATCGAAAGAGTATGCTGCACAATCTATTCACGTGATGAAAAGCGAACTGACGAGAGAGGGAGCCAAATATACATCTCTAAGAGAAATCTGTCTTCATACTGATACTCAGTGAGATTTTAAAAGATGAGAAGATGAGCTATCTCTTGACATTACTGTCGTATACTGCTACGCTTCTTTTTACAGGCTATCTTTGTAGAGACTCAAAACGACTGTAAGCATATATAGTTGCAAGGAGAAAGTAGTGACAAACATCAAAGTAATCGTAGAAAAACATCTTGATGGCTATGTTGCCTATCCACTTGGCTTAAAAGGGGTTGTTGTGGGGGAAGGTGATACATACGAAGCAGCTTTGGCGGATGTAAATTCTGCTATACAGTTTTATATTGAAACATTTGGGAATGATATCTTTGAGCCAGAGTTGCCTGTACTCGACGCTTATATTACAGAAGCTAGCGTGGCTGTTTAATGCCTGGGTTTCCAGTTGATGCCCCTAAAGCGAAAGTGATCAAAGCTTTTGAGTTATTAGGATTTCGTCTTGTTCGCGCCCATGAACACATCGCAATGATTCGTGATAATGATAATGGCACAAAGACTCCTTTAATAATGCCCAATCATCCTCTGATTAAGGGATCAACGCTAAGAACTATTTGTACTCAGTCAGGTATACCGAGAAACGAATTTTTGAAAGCTTACATGCAAGCATGAAAAAGAGGATGTATATTACTACATCCTCTTTTTTGTGTATGCCTTCTGTTTATATGCTACTGGAACGGAGTTTGTAGACCTTAATGGCGATTTGTAGTGTAAGCCAGTTACTACGCTCTTGCAGATCAACCTCGCATAACGATTGGAGACGATCTAAGCGCTGAATCAGCGTGTTACGATGTACAAAGAGTCGCTCAGATGTCTTCGTCAAGTTGCCAGCACACTCCAGGTAGACCTCTAGCGTGTCGAGTAGATCAGTATTTTTGCGATGGTCGTAACTGTCGATAAGGGCAATCTGTTCTTGATACACATCGCGCAGATCGTCCATACGCGCGATTTTATACAGATAGCGATAGACTCCTAGATCATTGAAGTGCGTGACGAGCGGCTGGCTAGGCGTTTCCTCTTCCTCTGCCTTTTGTAAATTCTGCCCCATCTGTATCGCTTCGTTTGCCTCTGCAAAGCCACGTTTGTAGTCACCGCTATTGTGGCATGCATTTCCAATGCCGATAGAAAGTTGGACGCCATATTCGTTATGCATTTGCCGTGCTAGCTCGTACAGCCATGTTTTCAGACGTGCTCCTGTTGGGTCCTTACTAAGTGAGACAATGCAGGTGAGCAAGTTCTCACGTTCATAGAGTAACGAACCGGGATAACTATCTTGAATGCGGCGGCGAAAGATACCCGCAACACGCTTATACATTCCTTGTATATGGGTACCTTGCGCATAGCTGTCATCTAATGCAGACTCTTGTATGCGCTTGCTCTCTTTTGCCTTTAAAGATGATGCTCTATTATCGTCTATGCGTCTCTCTACAAGTGTCGTCTCGATGATGACAACCGCGTGAGATCGTGTAAGATCGCAGCCTAGAAAACTAGCACGCTGCCGAAGTGAGTCTTCCGAGTCAGAAGTCCCATGAATAAGATCGTCAAAGAAGCCTTTCACAAGGTTTTTCTGTGCTAGTTGATTGACAAGATGACTATTTTTAATTGCGATTGCTGCTTGGTTCGCAATCGTTGTAAGAAGTGTTTGGTCTTCAGCGCTATAGCGGCGTGGCTTGCTAGAATAACAGTTGATGAGTCCGAGCTGCTCTGTACCAGCAACAAGTGGAGCCGAGATGAGCGTTTTATAGGGTGTATCTTGAATAGGATTTAAGTGTGAGAGCGCGTACTCACTTATATCGGAGTGAGAACTACTCTTTCCTCGATCTGCATGCAGCGACACTGCGTGTAATTGGTTCAACTGCTCCAGGATAGTACGGTCAACATCAATTGACTGAAAACTCGCACGATCGTTGAGATTGGGCGAGGTCGCGCGTACCACAAGCCTTCTTGCATGACGCACTGTCTCTGTTTCACGCTCACGAGACTGGTCCATGAGCATAACAACGCACAGATCAACTTCCATAATTTGCACGGTCAGAGTTGCTAGTGAGCGAAGCATATCGTCGAGATACAAGCCTGAGCTAATCGTTTGACTTAACACTGATAAGGAGGTTAAGATACTCAACTTGCGTTGTGTATTTTCGTAGAGTTGAGCATTCTCTATCGCGCTGGCTACTAGGGCGGCGATATTACTAACAAATCTGTGATGCTCTTCTGTAAACTCGTGTGGCGCTACAGCCTGTAGTGTGATTACGCCAAGGAGATTGCGATCTTTCGTGATGATTGGTACCGTCAGGATAGACTGAAACTTTTCCTCTTCTAACTCTGGAACGTAGTAGAAACGCGGGTCATCCATCGCCTCGTCCTTTAAAAAGACAGGAGTACGATGCAAGGCTACCCAACCAGCGATGCCCTCACCTAAGGCCATCTCTATTTTGCCCACCAGGTGTTTGTGACGTTGTGTTGTGCTGGCAAGGACCAGACGCTCTTTGTCCTTGTTATACATGTAAATAAATGCCATTTGGCACTGTGTCGCGCGAACAACAGTTTCCACGAGGTGATGCAACACTTCATCTAGCCTCAGCGTTGAGCCGACAGTCGAGAGTACCTCGTTGAGTAAGACATTTTCTTGCGTCCGTATCTCAAGTGTGTGTTGTAGCTCAGCTTTCTCCTTACGAAGTTGTTCTACCGCGAGTTCTTGGTTCGCTGGAGAAGAAAGGAGTTGCTGATTCGTGTCGGCTTTAGAAGACATACACCCTCCGCTTATACGCGAGTAACTACAAATACGTATCTCTGTCTACATTTCATGTCGTCCCACAAACGAGCAAGAAAGATGTACACATGAATTTTTATAGTAAGAAGCGACCGACATGATGATATTTATATCATCACATCGGCCGCTCCATTGCGTTTACCTAACATGTGGATACTACGTACATATTTGTCTTAGTCTCATTGTACACATTTTCTCGTACTACGTCTAGGGCTATTTCTGTCTTTCTCTCTTCATTTTATGAAGTGGTCGTCACATTCCCTTTGAATATGTTATAATGGAAGTGTTTCATTGATCTGGACGTACAGCGCTGTATGCTATTGCATTGTACAGCGCTTTTTATTGTTCAGCTTGCATCAAAAGGAGAATCTTTTTTATGATTTCCGAACCTGTTGCCATCCCCGAACTTGAGCAAGGGATTGAGACACATGGTATTGAGCGTGTATCGCCCACGACCCGCTCTCATGTACGCGTTTTTGATAACTTTACTATGTGGCTCTCCGCTAACCTGGTGATCTCTACTGTTTCACTTGGTGCTTTATCCACGGCCATTTTCAGACTCGGCTTCTGGGATAGCCTTGCGATTATTGTACTTTTCAACGCGCTTGGCGTACTACCTGTCGCATTCTTTTCAACGCTTGGCCCTAAACTGGGGCTGCGTCAGATGACTATCTCGCGCTTTTCCTTTGGTTGGGTTGGTGGCATCATTATGGCCCTTTTCAATGTTGCTGCATGTATCGGCTGGTCTGCTGTAAACGTGATTATCGGCGGCCAACTGGTGAGCGCGTTAACAAACGGAAGAGTTCCAATGTGGGTTGGTATTCTCGTTATCGCAATACTAACAACATTGGTCAGCATCTATGGCTACAAGTATGTGCATCGCTATGAACGCTATGCATGGATTCCAATGGCAATCATTTTCGCCATTATGTTTATCATCTCAGCACCCCACTTCTCCATTATTCCAACACCCGTATTGAATGCTGCAACCGTTGCAGGTTTCCTCTCCTTCGGTGGAGCTGTTTATGGTTTTGCTACTGGATGGAGTTCTTACGCTGCCGACTACAATGTCAATCAGCCAGAGAACACTCCCGCAAGTCGAGTATTCTGGCTCACCTTCCTGGGTGTGTTTATTCCCTGTGTTTTACTAGAGACACTTGGTTTGGGGCTGACTACAATTGCATCATTCAAAGGCTTGCTGGGGGGCGAGCTTCTTGCTGCTTCTGTTAAACCACTTGGTCCAATTGGCTCTGTTATTGTCATATTGCTTGCATTGAGTGTCATTGCGAACAATATCCCCAATGACTATAGTCTTGGTCTTTCGATGCAAGTGCTTGGGCGCTTCTTCCAGCGTGTCAACCGTGCCGTATGGACGTTCTTGGGTGCGATTGTCTATATTGTTATTGCGCTCATCGCGGGAGCTAATTTTGGCGAAACACTTTCTGGCTTCCTTCTGCTTGTTGCCTATTGGCTTGGTCCGTGGGCGATCATCCTGATTCTTGAGCATTTTGTCTTCCGTCATGGACGTTATAATCTTGATGATTGGAATACACGCAGTAGGTTACCCATTGGGTGGGCAGCAATTGTCTCAATGGCGATTGGTCTGATCGGTGTCATGTTAGGAGCCGCGCAGGTAATCATTCTTGGCAAGCAAACGATCTTTGCCGTTGGTCCCCTGGCGCGTCTTGTAAATGCTCCTTATGGAATGGATATCGGCTTTGAGCTAGGAGTTGTTTTTGCCGCTATCTCCTATCTCATATTGAGAAGAATTGAACTGAACACGAGCAAAAGGTAAAGAGATAGTAGTAGTCTGTTACCCTTCATATTCTCGACTTCGTTGGGAATATGAAGGGTAACAGACTACTATAGTAAAGGAAACGTGTATGCCGTATGACCTTCTGCTTAGGCACGCCCAATTACATCGTCATCAAGGTCTTGTAGATATTGGTGTTGAAAATGGAAGCTTTACACGGATTGCTCCTGATCTCTCCTCAGAACGCGTGATACGTGAACTTGATGTTGCCGGGCGGCTAGTTGTTCCTCCATTTATTGACGCTCATGTGCATCTTGATGCTGTACTGACTGTGGGGCAACCACGTTATAACACGAGTGGAACGTTACTCGAGGGCATTCAGATTTGGAGCGAACGCAAACAGAGCCTTACACAGGAGGATGTGAAGCAACGCGCCCTTGAAGAAATTCGCTGGGAAGTTGCGCAGGGGACACTGCATATTCGCAGTCACGTCGATGTCTGTGATCCCAAGCTGACTGCATTACGAGCGTTACTAGAAGTGCGCGAAGAGATTCGCGACATCTGTGACCTGCAACTCGTTGCCTTTCCTCAAGATGGTATTCTCTCGTTTCCCAAGGGGCGTGAGTTGATGCGAGCGGCTATGCAACTGGGATGCGATATTGTTGGTGGTATTCCACATTATGAGTGGACACGCGATATGGGTGTTGAAGATGTTCACTATGTTTTTGCGCTTGCCAAAGAATTCAATCGCGATATTGATTGCCATTGTGACGAAACAGACGATCCGTTCTCCCGCTTTACAGAGGTCATGGCGGCCGACACAATAGAGCAAGAATGGCAGGGACGTGTTACTGCAAGTCATTGTACAGCCATGCATTCGTATGACAACGCCTATGCATTTAAACTGATGGGACTTTTGGCACGTGCACAGGTGAATGTTGTCGCCAATCCGTTTGATAATGTCGTCTTACAGGGACGTTTCGATATGTATCCTAAACGTCGTGGCATTACTCGTGTCAAGGAATTGTTAGCGGCAGGCGTGAATGTCTCATTAGGGCATGACTCGATTATGGACCCCTGGTTTCCGTTAGGCAAAGGGGATATGCTTGCCGCTGCACAACTTGCGCTCCTGTTGTGTCATATGAGTGGGTCCGAAGAGATCAACGATGTGCTTGACCTGATTACGACACGCGCTGCCAGAACGCTGGGTATCCAAGATCACTATGGTATCGAAGAGGGAAAGCCCGCAGACTTTCTTGTTCTCGATGCGTCCTCAGCATTTGAAGCACTGCGCCTTATTCCTGCTCGTCTCCACGTTTTCAAAGCTGGACGTGAAATAGCCTCTACAACACCTTCCACAAGCGTGCTGAAAAGGGAGAGTGATAGTCTAGGGCAAGAGATAACATTTCGACCTTAGTATGTACGGTCTACTTCTTAGCCACCGAGAATGTTGATTGCGCGTGCTGCTATGCCCGCAACTATAACCAGCGAAATGATCGACTCAATCATCATGAGGACTTTTGCGGGACGGCTTAATGGTGCTGTATCGGTTGGGCTGAATGCTGTTGCTGTGTTAAATGCAAGAAAGACGTAATCAATGAAGTGTGGCGCCCAGCCCTCTTCGTTCCCATTTATCTGCTGAGGAAACATAAAATCTATCGCCTTGTGTCCTGCTTTATGGCGTTTGAGCGGACCGCCGCCATCTAGCTCCCAATACCACAGGCCGAAAACGAGAATGTTCGATATCCATAAGATGGCTGCGTCTCGAACGAGACCGAGTGACTGTGCCGCTTGTCTGTGTGGTAAAGAGATAAGTAGGAGTGTTATGCTACCAACGAGAGCAAGTGTCGCAACTCCTGCCAAAAGAAAGCCGAAAGTTCTTACTAGTCTTTGAGGAAGACGGCGATGCGTAACTAGTCCATAGACGAATGGAAGTATTAGAATTACTTCTAGCAAGAGTGGAAGCCACCTTGGAATGAAAGGAAACATCAATAGATCTGAAAGAAATAAATACAGCACGCCAAACGAGAGAGTGCCTAAAATTGCTGCCCAGCGTTGAATGAGTAATCCTCTGAGCATCTTTTGCCTATTTGGTGAGCTGAGGAGTGCATCTGGCTCATTTGTTGATTGGACTTCGTTGCTCTTGTCTATTTGTTTCGCTTCTTTCATAAATGTCCTTTTGAGCAGACGTATGAATGCTTGTATGATGAGATTGTACCAAGCGATATAGTCTTGTTAGTAGATGCATTTTCGCATATGTTTTGCGTATTTGCAAGCTGTAAAAGAAATTCCTATAGCCATAGGGCGCTGCTGTTCTCTTTATTTGTGACAATATTCTCATTAAAGGGAAGTTTTGCTGTAATACATAGTGCTATCTGGTATAGTATAGAAGGAAGCAATTACTTTTGTATCTTGCTTTTAGTGGTAAGGATGATTGATTGATTTGTGGGTGGTGGAAGAGCGAGGTAAGGTGATGTTGGAAGTGGAACAACTGGACGTGAGCCTTTCTGTGGCTGCTAGCGTATCAACGCTTTTAGATGAATGTAGTGCTATTATTGATTATCGCACGTTGCGTGATAGTCTTCCTAAAAGATTAGCACATCTACTCAAGTGTCGTTGTGTCCTCCTCTATCAAAAAGTAGGTGAAACACTTCAATTTGCGTCTGGAACATACGACGAGCAGCCGGGGTGGTCTACAGCCTTGCTCTCCGTGGTACATATCAATCCTGTTGCACTTAGTAGTGATGTAGCAGAGGCACAGGTCTGGCGTACACAAACTGCTGTTGCTTTTCCATCGCTCTCTCCCACACGTATTGCAGCACCACTTGTTTATCGACAGCGCTGTGTTGGCGTGCTTGTCGCCATCCGTAGTGGCGGTGATATTGTTACCAACGAGAGTGAAAAGAGTTGTTTCACATCAGAAGAAGTGCGGTCTGTGACGGCACTTGCTGGCGTTGCGGCACTCTTGTTAGAAAACACCCGTTTGCTAGAGCGTGACCGTGAACGTGTCCATACGCTATCGCTCCTTACCACAATGAGTAGCCAAATGACGTATGCTCTTTATGAAACGGAGCGTTTGCGAGCTCTTGTCATACAGCGAGTGCGAGAAATAGCGCGTGTGGATGTATGCGACTTGATTGATTTTTCGTCATCAGAAGAGCATCCACCTTGGATAACATCAGAGCTTCGTGTAGCTCTCTTCTCTTATTTCAACGAGCATTCCTCCTCTCTTCCTCTTGTTATTGAACGTCCAGGGAATGTTAGCTACCCTCAGTCGGTAGAGTTGTTACAACTTGTCCCTACAACAATAAAGACATTTTTTGCCTTTCCCCTCCTAGGGTCGCGTCCGCTTGCTCGTCAAGCTCGTTCAACGCGTAAAACAACTAGTGGGAAACGTGGAGTAGAGACAAGCGTTTTAGGAGTTGTTATAGGCGGGTATCAACAGGCCTGGAAACTTCGTCGCGAGGATGCGATGCTGCTTCAAGTCGTGGTAAGTCAGGCAAGCGCGGTGTTGGAAAACATGCAGCTTGTGGCAGAGGTTGTGGAGGCGCGAAATGAAGCGCGTAAATTGCTCCGTCGGGTGTTGGAAGACCAGCGGCTAAAAGCATTAATTCTCGAAAGCATTCCTAGTGGCTTAATTACTATGAATATGCAGGGACATATTACAACGTTCAACGTAGCGGCACAAACTATTCTTGGTTATTCAGCACAGGAGGTTATGGGGAAATCACTCCAAGCCCTGCTCAACATGCATCTCTCGTCCTCTACTCACGAAGGGTCACACTATTTTCTTAACGCTGCATCATCTCCATTGCGCAAAGATGCCTTTCAGCATGTATTGACAACTGGTGAGGCACAAAGAGGAACACTGCTCTCTTCAGATCAACGGAGTCAGGAACTCATTCTTGATATGGACATACAGCCACTGTGTAACAACCAAGGCAAACAAGTTGGAGCGCTGATCACGTTTGTTGATGTAACTTCAGTCCATCGTTTGGAGGAGGAAAAACGCCGTCTTGACCGTCTTGCTTCGCTTGGCGAGATGGCAGCCAACGTGGCGCACGAAGTACGCAACCCCCTTGCCTCCATCAAAACATCGATTCAAATGCTGCTGGACGACCTTTCTGATGAAGGTGAGGAAGCTGTGGTAGAGCAATCGTCACGAGTGGAGATGGCACAAGAGTCCACGACTGTCATGCTGAAAGAGGTGGAGCGTTTAGACACCATCGTTCGTGATATGCTGCTCTTCGCGAAACCGCGTCAACTTCATCGAAGTACTTGTTACCTGATAGAATTGAGCGATCATGTGCTACAGCTTATGCAGACGCAATATACGGATGCAAACGTGGAGATTCAGCGGAAGTATGAGGCGATTCCGGCGCTTTGGGTGGATATAGGACAGATAGAGCAGGTACTTTTCAATCTGTACACGAACGCGCTACAGGCGATGTCAGAAGGGGGTGTGCTTACTATCTCATGCTGTGTTATTGTGGATCTGCCTATTGAACTTCGACAACAACATTCCTCTGAACCTCAACAATGGCTAGAATTGGTTGTGGCTGATACGGGAGTAGGTATCTCTTCTGATGGCTTGAAGCGTATCTTTCAGCCATTTTTTACGACAAAAGCACATGGCATTGGATTGGGGTTGCCCATTACACGTCGGTTGATAGAGGATCATGGTGGCACACTGCACGTCGAGAGTCAACTTGGCAAGGGAACAACTATGACGGTGCGCCTTCCCGTGTTGACTGTTTCAGCAGAGGAAGAGAAATAAGGATGTTTGTAGAGAGGGTGAAAGTGTGAGTCTCGTTATTCTTATTGTTGACGATGAACCGAATTTACCACATCAGCTTGCACGCTATCTACGCAAGCGTAATTATGAAGTCTATACCGCCCCTGATGGTGAAGCAGGGTTGCGAGAACTGGAAAGATACACGGTAGACCTTGTACTACTCGATGTACGTTTGCCAAAGCTCAGTGGTCTGGAAGTTCTTGCTCGTATTCGTACACTCGAACCAGAACTTCCGGTTGTGATGCTTACCGCTTATGGTGATGTACAAAATGCGGTGGCCGCTATGAAACTTGGCGCATCAGACTATTTACTGAAAGGTTTTGATCTTGAGGAACTGCTGCTCGTCGTGCAACGTGCTCTCGAAACAAGTGCGATGTCACGCGAACTCCGTCAACTGCGGCTTGAACGAAGCGACAACTATCATTTCAACTACCTTGTAGGGCGTAGCAAAGGCATGCATGACGTATTCGAGATGGTTGCCAAAGTTGCACGCAGCGATACGGCCTCGGTATTGATTACTGGTGAAAGTGGGACAGGAAAAGAGGTCGTGGCGCATGCTATTCACGAGCAAAGTCAACGTGCCTCTGGCCCCTTTCATCCCTTGAATTGCGCTGCTATCCCCAATCATCTCTTGGAAAGTGAGTTATTTGGACACGAACAATATGCCTTTACTGATGCTAAAAAGCAGAAGCGCGGCTTACTTGAGCTTGCGGAAGGTGGCACCCTGTTTCTCGATGAGATTGGTGAGATGCCACCAGATATGCAGGCTAAACTCTTACGTGTGCTAGAAACACACTCATTTTTTCGGCTCGGTGGCAGTAAGGAAGTAACGATTAATGTGCGTATCCTTGCTGCAACAAATCGGAATCTTGAGCAAGGAATGAAGGAAGGTACATTCCGTTCAGACCTGTACTTCCGTCTCGCCGTGCTTAAAATAGCGCTTCCACCGCTACGAGAACGTCCGGGTGACATCCTGCTCTTTGCCTCTCGCTTTATAGAAGACTTTAATAAGTCATTAGGGCGTAATGTGCGGCGCATAGATGCAGAGGCACAGCGTCTCTTGTTAGCATATAGCTGGCCGGGCAATGTGCGCGAATTAAAGAATGTCATTGAACGCGCGATGATTTTGAGTAGCAATGATGAGTTGCTTCCGAGTCACCTACCCTACGAAATTGTTAGCCCGGCTGGTACACACGTAACACATACGCTTGATCCGTTGATCCAGTGGCTAGAGACACGACCAGTTGGTCCCTTTTCGTTTGAAGAGGTGAGTGGACGCGTAGAGCAGCATATGCTTCGGGTTGCGTTAGAAAGCGCGAAGCACAATCGTACACGAGCTGCAGAACTTCTCGGCTTTGCGAAGGTCGATCAGTTACGATACCTCATGCGTAAGCATGGGATAGAGTAGGTACATGTTGTGTGACGCATGCAGAAAAGGAAAAATTATTCTTGGTACGGCACTATGTCGTCATCGCGTAGCGAGAGAAGTTCGTCTTCGATCTCTTGCCAGGCTTCAAGCTCGACCTCTGGATTGCTCAGACGAGAACCACTACGTGCGGATGTATAAAACCTTCTCGTGACACGCTGTCTAAACGTTGCAATGATTGGTTTCTGCACCCCTGGTGACGGCATAAAGCGCAGTTCTAGTAGTGATGGTTTATAAAAGTCTGTTTTGTCAAAGGCAAGAGAAATGAGGTCGCTAAAGGCTGCAAGCAGTGCGACACGCTGCTGGGAAAAATATGCTTCCTGCGTACTAGAGGCCAACAGGCATCCAGCAATGCGTCCTTCGAGGCGAATAGGATGTGCAACAGCGCTAACCTCAAACTCGCCCTGGTATGCTGGTACAGTCTTGCTTTTACGTAAGTCGTCGTCGTTTACAACATGGCGTGCCTCGGTAGCATAGCCTGACATAGACTCAAGGCCAAGAAAGAGCACATCGTGTTCAAGGTCAGCAGTCCACGGTGGTGTGCCTTTACCGGAACATTCACGGATGCTGCGAATTTTACCGTCTTTAGGAGGCATACACTGAATAAGTTTGACCGCCATGCCGAGATTGTTGGGATCAAGTTGTGAAAGTGCCTGCTTGAGCACCATATCACTGATGCGCCAGAAGCGTAAGCTCTCTGTTGTCGTGGTGCGAACATTCAAGACGTGGGCGAAGAATTCAGAAGGAATCGCTTCAGTCGCATCGCTTTTGAGCCAGGAATGAATTTCAGGATAATACTCTTCAAAAGCACTTACCATATCTTCGCGATGATGTGGTTGTAGTACTTGCACTAAACGAAGCAAATGTGGACGCTGTGGATTAGACTCGCCACTAGCCCATCGTATAAGAGTCATATCGGACATGCCGAGCGCCGATGCAAGGCGTTTCCGCTCTGTCGTCGATTTGATAATGCCTTGTAAAACAATGGACCAGGCGGGAGGCTGGTTAACCATGCTTGCCACCTCTTTTACCTTACTTGTATAATTTTTAGTACTTAAGCACATGATACCAGAGGGAGTATAGTGCGTCAACCTTCGGTGGAATGAGGAAAGATTTCAGAGGATAGCGGATATACTATGGAAAGATGTATACTAGTAGTTGACGATGACAAAGAGGTACGCGAAATCATCTCGTTTGTGCTTCGGCGTAACGGCTTCGAGGTGATCGTTGCAAGCAACGGACAGCAAATCCAGCAGTTGTTGCAACAGCGTGTACCCGATCTCATACTCTTAGATGTCATGATGCCGGGAGAGGATGGGTATCGCCTTTGTCGTTATCTACGGCGTGATCCTCTCACACAACATATTCCTATTGTGATTATGACTGCACACGCCGAAGATATCTATCAACAGATTAGTAGAGATGTAGGTGCGTCACAACATATTACGAAACCCTTTCATCCACTTGACCTTGTCGAAAAGGTCAAAGCTCTGCTTAGGATGAAGGAAGTGTAAAATTGAGACGCAAACTACTTGTCTATACGCTCAAAACTTGGTATCATTACAATCAAGAGTGTCTTGGTGAGTTCAAGGAAGCAGTGCGGTCATGCCAAATAAATACGAACGCGAGATCGAAGAGATTCTGCGCAACCTGGAGCAAACAGAGCCTAAGGCGGGCATGGGTCAGAAGTTCAATGAGCGACTTCGGCGCAAACCTGCTCCACGTGTACGACCACGGCCTAGCAGTAATTTTTCTCTCACCCTTACTGTCTCAGACTGGTTACTGATTACGGCAATTGGTATTGCGCTTGTCGCAGGTGGGTATGCATTTCTTATCGAGGGCCCGACAATTGTGACTGGTATCCTTGCAGTTGTGGGTCTCATCTGTATTGTGTTGGTGGCTTTCTCACAATTTGTATTTCGGCCACGACGTCCATCGTCAACACGATATGGTAACACACTCATTACTCCTTTACGTCAAGGGCCACTGCACACTCTCAGGTCGCGTTGGAACCTGTTTATGCTCAAGATACGCTATCGTAAGCGCAACGGTGGGTAAGCAAGCGAGAGAAAATACATTGTGTGTCATTGTCAAAAAAGTACTTGACAGAGTAATAGAAGGATGATATAGTTCAGACGTATTAGACGGGGTGTGGCGCAGTTGGTAGCGCGCCTGGTTTGGGACCAGGAGGTCCACAGTTCGAGTCTGTGTACCCCGACTTATGCGGGAGTAACTCAGTGGTAGAGTTCCTGCCTTCCAAGCAGGCTGTCGCGAGTTCGAGCCTCGTCTCCCGCTTCACACTCACAACCGTCTCTCTACAGGCCCTTCTCAAGCCACTTGGCGACAACCAAGCGGTGAGAAAGAACTGAGAGGACGGTTTTGTTTTTGGTGAAAAGGCGTTCAACGAAAGCCTGCCTAGCAAGTGTTGTAAAAGCCTGCCTCACCACAGACGCGAAAGCCTGCCTCTTGCTCTTATCACTGCATGGTTGTCTCCTGAATCGAAAGAAGGAGATATCCAACAATGGAGTCAAAACGAGCTGGTAAACCCTCAAAGCATGTCACCGACGCACGCGCAACTGCCCAGCGTGCAAAACTTGATGCCCAGGCCGAGGAGAGACGTATAGCAGCCGAGCAAGAAATGGCCCAACCAAAGAAACCGAAAACGAAAAAAGACCAACGCCAGCTACTCGCAACCCGTAGAGCGAACACGACTATCGAACGTGCAGTCGAAGACTACCTTTCAGATCATGAAGGTGGGAATCACAGCAAGAAAACGCTTGAATGGCATCACACCGCCCTCGGCCTCTTACAGAGCTTTCTACTAAGTGAAAGAGATATTACCCTGGTAGGAGAAATCGACGCACCAGACATCAACGCGTGGTTCGTCCACATGCGAAAGACACCAGGAGGTCACGGAAAGACCCGTAGCGAACGCACTATTCAAACCTATGCTCGTTCCGCTCGTGCTTTCTTCCACTGGCTGATACGGCGCGAAACCATAGACCGCAACCCTTTCGACAGAGTTGTCTTTCCAAAAGTCGGCAAGCCACTTATTCGCCCTATTGAACCAGAGGAGTTTGAGAGACTGCTTTTAGCCTGTACCCCTCCGGGAGAAGTCGGACCTCTTGCAGACCGCGCAGCCGCAAGAAACCGCGTTATCCTGTGGGTTCTCTATGACGCTGGAATACGACTCTCTGAACTGCTAGGACTCAAGCTAGGAGACTTTGACCGCAAACATGGAATGCTCATCGTAAAAGGGAAAGGTTCAAAGGAACGTCGTGTTGCACTTGGCAATAATTGCCTACGTAACTTGCTGTACTACCTGGACCGCCACCGAGCCGATGAAGAAGAACTTACTGAATGGGGAAATGCTGGTGAGGAACATCTTTTTCTGTCTGAGACACGTCTACCACTTACAAAGAACGGTATGACGATGCTTTTCAAGCGCATTAAGGAGCGTTCAGGCATCACAGATAAACGTATAAGTCCACACATTTTCCGTCACTCGTTCGCTATTCGCTACCTTGTATTAGGCAACGACCCGTTTAGCCTACAGGAGCTACTAGGGCATGAGGATATGACAACCGTGAAGAACTACATGCATATGAATGACGAGACCATTCAATCTCAGAAGCGGAAGTATAGTCCTGGCGACCATTTACCAACAAGAATGCCAGGGCCGAAGGAGACGAGACGAAAAGGCTTTCATGCGAAGGACAAGAAGTAAAGAAATAAATAGTGAGAAGCCAGAATTTGTCTTTCTGACTTCTCATTTCGTTTCTGTGAAACTACATGCTTGGAAGGCAGGTATTCGGAAAAACAACGCCCGCTTGTCTTAAAATGGCTTGAGAAACTAGTTCATACATCTATGAACAAATGGACGCTCACATGAGGCAGGTATTCACTACCTCTTAGAGCGTGTTTGGGAATAGGCTAGGCGCTCCGACCCAGACGGGCAACCAGCAACCGAATCATTGCCACCTGGATGAGCGTCTCGCTCGTCTGGACCTTACGCTCATAGTCTTTGCTCAAGCGACGAGAACGAGAGAGCCAGCCAAAGGTGCGCTCCACTACCCATCGGCGTGGTTGAATGCTAAAGCCGTGTGCGCCAGGGACACGTTCCACCACTTCGAGATCCCAATCGCCCTCCGCTTTGCACCAGTCAGACAATTCCTGTCCTCGGTAGGCCGCGTCTGCCCAGATTTTCTTGACGTGTGGCACCACCGGAGCGAGTCCGGCCAAGAGGCAACGAGCCCCTCGTGTGTCATGCACATCGGCAGGAGTGACGTAGACGGAGAGCGGCAAACCCAGGGTATCAACGAGGATGTGCCTCTTTCGCCCCTTGATATGCTTGTGAGCATCAAATCCAGAGATGCTGGCTGCTTCCTCGACGGTTTTTACGCTTTGAGAGTCCATAAGAGCTGCACTGGGTTCTGCGTTTCTGCCTACTCGCTCACGTTCCGTTGCTCGAAGGGCCGTGAAAAGCCGATACCAGCTTCCTTTCAGACGCCAACGCCGGAAGTGGTAGAAAACGGTCTGCCAGGGCGGAAAGTTGACGGGAGATAGCGCCAGGGACAACCGGTTCGCAGAATATAAAAGATCGCATGACCGATTGTTCGCAGTGTATGGGTTCGCCGTCTGCCACATGAGGGTTCGGAAGGGAGATAGTGCTGAAGATGCTTCCACTCATTATCGGAAAGGTCGCTTGGATAGTTCGTATTCATACTTCACAGTGTATCAGATTCTGCTCTTCACCGCTTTCCAAAACACGCTCTTAGGAGAGTATAGCATAAAGCACAGTCCAAAACACGGATTCGAGAGAGGGTTCGTTTTTGACCTATACAGAAAATTAGCTTCTCTCGCTGATTTACTGCATGTAAGAATCTCAGATGCATACGATCTGCTGGCCGTGAGAAGTGTCTCATCGCATACCTGTCTGCCTCTACCGCTGCCTCCGTGCAGGTAGCGGTGAATTCCAGATACGTTTGGTAATTGAAGGCAGTGCCAAATTTTCCTTCCAACAGGTCATCCGTCAGAGATCGCCGTCCTCGACATGCAGGGAGTTGGTTTGCCAGGGCATGGCTCATGAAGCGATCTCGTTCGGCTATGCGTGTTCCCCTGTAGAAGCAAGAAGAGTAGGACAACAGCAGCGGCAACGAGGTGATTTCTATGAATGACCAGAAGGCAACACAACACAGGAGCGACGGGAGCGTGACTGCTGGCGACCAGCTGAATGCACCCATTTCTCCCTCTCCAGGACAACGCAGATGGCTCTCCATCCTCCTGCTTGGTCTCGCGGTGTGCGGACTTGTCATCGTACTCCTTGTGGGCCTTGACTTCCCGCGTTTCGGTCTTGCCGTGCTCACATGGCTCCCAGCAATCACCTGGTTGGGGGTCGTGTTGGCACTCACAGGAGTTCTGACCCTCCAGAGGCGGCAGGACCATCAGGCAGCACACCACAGCCAGGCACACACGGAGGTCACAGCACCGATGCTGCAGAACGTGACGAGACTTCTTGCATTGGTCGAGGAACTGCATCGGGACCCCTCTCGTTACGAAGAGCTCCTGCATCACAAGCGAGAAGAAGCGGAGCAGTGAGTCGAGCGGGATACTCTTGCCCCCGTGTTTCTGAACCATCTGGTGGAGCAGGTGCGTGCCTCCTGTCGCCGGGAAAGCAATGATGCTCCACGCGGCAGAAGCCCGCTCGCTCTTTCAGCGAGCGGGCTTCTGCCGCGTGGAAAGATAGGCTACATTATTCCTCGGCGGCGTCCTTGCAGGTCATTCCACACGTCGACCACGTTGACTCTTCCCTCAACCACACCGCCAATGAACCACCCAATCAAGGCAAGGATGCCTGTGAGAACGGCGGCTCCGAAACCGAGCGACATCCAGACGATGCCTAACACTAAGCCAACGACTATACCAATCACTCTTGCTGACATATGTGTATCTTCCTCCTTTGCTTAGCGCACGCGCCTTCGTGCATGGTGCTCTAATGGTTCGATTTGAGTTGCCACCTGCACCTCCGCGACGGGTAATCCGATATGACGCTGGATCGACTGTTGGATCCTCTCTTGCAGCATCTGTCCCACTTTGGGAGCATCCGCCTCTGGAGAGAGAGATGAGCGAACATGGACGCGTAGACCTTTCCGTCCTTCATCGACCTGTTGGCGTGTCTCTAGCACTTCTGACATAGCTGATGCTTCATATTGCACTAGGTCCCGTACGCTGGTTCGTGCGACCGTCACCGTCCCCAGGCTATCCTGCTTGACGACAAACTGAGCAGGCTCACGCGGTCCTGGAAGCAGTTCCAGGATGAGGACGATCAACCCGACGACGCCTATGATCGCAACCACCAACACGGCTGTATTCGCATCTGCCGTGTTGAGCCGTGTAAAGAAACGCCACTGGTTCAACAAGACTCCGCTTGGGCTGACCTGCAGAGGGGCAATAATCCCACCTACAAGCAATAACACGATAATACCAAAAGCGAGTGCGGCCAAACTCAAGAGGAGCATCACGATACGATTAAAGACATTCATTCTGCTCTTTCCTTTGCAACACGTTTACTCTCCCGCCTCTGTCCGCGAGAGCAGAGACCAATACAAACCTCCTATCACTTCTGATGGAAGCTTCATCCAAGATCGTCAACCACCACATCGACCGTTATGGGTCCTGGTCCACCAAACCGATGGACGGTTTGAAACACCACGGCTCGGATGCGGTCGGCCACACGCACCACGATTGGCGTGTGTTCTGAGCCAGAGAAGCCATTAGAGGGGAAAACACTCGAGAGCGTTTGTACAAGCATCCTCTCATCAAGGACAACATGGGCCTCAATAGCAAGTGCGGCAGGTGCAGGATGGTGCAAGACAACGCCCATGACGCGTTCTCCTGGGCCATAGGTCGCAGCCTGGGCAAACCTTCCTGGACCCATACCCAACACATCAGGCACCTCGCAAATGGCAGCAGCAATGCTCTTGGCAAGCTCAAGATCACTTGGCATGGGAACCACGAGGGGTGGTAGTGTCTGAGCTTCCACTGCTCCAGAGTCGGGGTCAGGGCGAAGCATCTTTCCTCCTTTGGTGTGAGCACCCTCGTCGTGAGAGGGTCTCAGACGACCTTCTGTGCAGCATAAGTACTCTCGGGAGGGTACATGCGTGTCATCCTGACGACGGACCCTCCGAGTGAATACTGTCTCTGTTCATAAGCAAGACGATGAGGGGAGCGACGAAAAATACATCCATGCAGAGCTGCATCACTTCCCTTTGGCTCTACTGTACACGAGGTTGTTGTTGCTGCTGCTGAGCGGCCTGGTCCTGTGGAAAGTACAAATCGGTTACGGCAATGTTGACTTCCTTCACGACCAGACCCGTCATCGCCCCGACGCGATTGATGATGTTACGTCGGACGGCATCAGCGACCTGGGGAATGCTGACGCCGTAGATCACCACCATGCTCAGGTCCACCGCCGCCTCGCGTTCTCCCACTTCAACACTGACGCCTTGTGCGCGTTGATCGCCGCCCGTGACACGGCCAGCAAGGCCAGAAATCGTCGCCCCCGCGCCAGTCGAGACCAAATCTTGCACACCATCAACCTCACGAGCAGCAATGCCAACAATCTTGGCGACGACACTATCAGCAATCGTCGTCCTGCCTTGTGTCACCTCAGAAGTGATGACACGTCCTGCTGAACTTGCGGGCGTGAGTCCACGCTGTGTGTCTTGACCGACCGGGGTCACAGAAGGGGTTGTTTGTCCGGTTCGCATTTCAGCCATAAAAGACTCCTTTTCTCTTTTGCGCGTTGTTCCACATTGTCATTGGAAGGAGAGTGCAAACGCATGCATACACCCTTGTGAAAGAATGAGGGATGCATTCACAAATCGCACATCCACTTTATATACGCTTGTACAAGGAAAGGGTTTCACATGAAGATAGCTTCCTCATCATAGGGTGTCGCGTGTCGAGAGGAACGAGAAACAAGCGGTAGCCAATTCTGTCCCAGCAAAGACACGAGCTTTTGGGAGAGTGCTTCAACGCATTGGCCTCGCTACACGTTTGTACAACACACACTAGACGCGATGTCGGGTGCTTCGACGCCCTGTCGGAGTATCTCCGCACTCACGGAAAGGAAGGGAGACAGGATGAACCATACCTCTCAGTAAGAGCCATTTCATGCTCATATTGACATCCTCACTTTCAAACTCCTGTGACTTTGTTTGAACCTGTATCGTCTCATCTTCTGTCTCATACACTCATACAAGAACACGAAGGGAAACAACATGTTTTTTAGAGTATCATTCTTTTCTGAGTAGAACTAGTACCATCCCTTGAAAGGAACTCATCTCTATGTCTTCAACTATTCGTCCGCTTCTCGCCCCACGCGGAGAAGCTTCGTTGTCCAAGTGGGCAAGGTGGCGTGACATCCCCATCGCCATTCTCGCGTGGACTACATTGGTCGCTATTGCCTTGTGGGGTGCTGGACTCATCGTTCGCACGTTGCTCCTCTTGGTTCTTGCGGCTCTGCTCGCCTACGCCCTTGCGCCGGCGTGAAGCTGTTGCAACGCGTCATGCCACGGTTCCTCGCCATTCTCATCATGTACATCGTTGTCCTGGGAGTAGTGAGCTTGCTGATCTACTTCGTCGTGAGCACAGCACTTCAGCAGATAAGCACTTTCTCAACCTTTGTGCAGTACTTGCTCACCCCCAAAAGCAATGGACAACTGACCCCTTTAGAACAGACACTTCAATCGGTTGGCATCTTGCAAAGCCAAATCGCCTCTGCTCGGGACCAGATCATTGCTCGCACTGAAGGGATCGCAGGAAGTGCAGTTCCACTGCTGACAGGCTTCTTCGATTTTCTGTTAGACGTGGTGGTGGTTGCAGTCCTCAGCATTTACTTTCTGATTGATGGGTCCCGTATCACGACGTGGTTTCGCACGAACATGCCCCAGGCAGCACAAGCAAACTTTCTGCTGGATACCCTCCAACGAGTCGTGGGTGGCTACATTCGTGGTCAAGTCCTCCTGTCCGTATTGATCGGGGTACTCGTTGGTGGTGGTCTGACCGTCTTTCATGTTCCCTACGCGCTCTTACTTGGAGTCCTCGCATTCATCTTAGAATTCATTCCCATTCTGGGAACGCTCGTCTCCGGTCTCATCTGTACCCTTGTCGCCTTGACGCAGGGATGGGTCATCGCACTCGGTGTGCTCATCTACTTCATCGTCGTCCATGTCCTTGAAGGCGATATCATTGGACCACGTATCGTTGGCAAAGCGGTAGGACTTCATCCCATTGTCTCTATTGCAGCCCTGATCGCAGGTGCGGAACTCTTTGGCGTTGTGGGCGCTCTCTTCGCATCTCCTCTTGCAGGAGTCTTACAGGCCCTTCTTATTGCGCTCTGGATTCATTGGCGTGAGAGCCGTCCTGAAGCGTTCGAGGAGGCACAAGTAAAGGTAGCAGACAAGGTAGAGGAACGTCTTTCGGAGACACCTGCAAGCAGAGCAGAGACACCGCACGTGTAGGACAAAGAGCAGAATGTCATACCCTGTGTACCGCTCACCAAGTACGTGTACGAGCGGATACTTCCCTAACTGACGCTTCGACCTTGCGCTGATATGCACCATGTGATAGAGTAAAATTACTCATCATTGATGATGGAATGAGCTGATGAGGCTCGTAGAAAGACATGTTCGTTCTATAGACAGCAAGAGAAAGGAGAGCACGCATGGCGAACCAAGATGAGCTTGAGGGCAAAGCGAAAGAGGGCAAAGGTTCTCTCAAAGAGGGACTGGGAAACCTGACGGGCAATGACCGCTTGCAAGCCGAAGGCAAGGCTGACAAGACAGAGGGCAAGGCACAAGGTGTGGTCGGCAAGGTCAAGGATGCCGCGAAAAAGGCAGGTGACACGATCAAGGATGCTACCAAGCACACGACCGACACGACCAAAGAGACAACCACCACCGACGAGGGGCGGCTCTAAGGAGTAGACATGCTGCGTCAAGGAAGGAGCTGGCACCACTTGGATGAGCTTCTTCCTGGATGCACGTTGCTTTCCACCTGTGTGCGACCAGAAGGCTTTTTAGTTCCATTCCCGTTCTTTCTGATCGTGTTTCATGAAGTCCTGAATATACACTACCTCTGAGTACGTATGCTTGGAATGCGCAGCGGCATCCTTCATGAAGTGAAAGACGGCCCCACATCCTTCAAGCGATCTGCCAACACAGTGTAGCGTTGCCGATCTATCACACGTTTGATCGCCAAGCCAATGGCCTTGGTGGTCCCACTAGGACCACTCGTTGCTTGGCGCGGGTGAATCCTGATGTAGAGCAGGTTTCGACTGAGCAGCAGGTAATGCTGCATGAAAATGGGGAGGATTACCACGGGATACTCACTTCCTTACGCTTTGTGGACGGTGACCGCCCAGGCCAGGGCCAATTCGGACAGATTAGCATAGTCTTAGGTGACCTCTCGCTCGGCAAATTGGACCACGATCTCCTCCTCCAGAAATCGCAGCAATGGACCCCAGATCGCCATTGAAGACTTCTCGCTGGTAATCGTTGAACCTGCTGGATCAACCGGGCCCCGACCCGTAAAAGACTGCCTCCACGCGCGAGCTCCACTTTTCCCAGCTTTGGCGAGTTGAGGACTTGCTGGAGTTTTCGATCTTGTTTGCTTCAACTTGAGTAATAAGCTTAGTAGAGTTAATCCAACCAATAATGCCGTTCGTTCAAATCCTTAGCATAGCAAAAATTTCTTGTGATGATTTCTATCATTTGTTTATGCGGCTTGTAATCCAAGCTTGACCCGCTTACGCCGTACTTCTGCGGCAAAGTCTTTCTGTGATCGCTTTTGATACGCGAGAGATCGTTCCACAAACCGAAACAAAAACGTTGAGATATCCGTGTCAGGTTCCAACAATTCATCCCCTTCCCAAGCTGCCATTGACGTAGCATAGCCGAACATTGACTCTACCGCTTTGTCGATATTGCGTTGCTCTTTGCGCTTGCGAATAATCTTGCCAAACTGGACAGGCACTTCACAGGGAACTGTAAATGCTTGCTGCACAATTACCCAATTGGGATGCGTCGGCCAGCGCGAACGGTTGCTATCATCATCCGTAGACACCACACAACGCAACCAGCCATCAGGCCGTTCAGCATCAGGACCGCCACCAACTTGACCTGCTGCATACGCCCACAGCACTTCTAAGCGATCTCCCAAATCGTATGCGCTTTCAATGCCATGAAAGACCTTACCTTCCTTCAGTTCATGGAGTGCTTCCCGACTGAACTTAAATTCAATGCGCCACACCATCACGTCCTCATCCTCATCCCATCCGTTCGCACGCCATACGTCTTCCATCCACACCTTGCCCGACTTCTTAATTTCTCGTGTCTTATCATAAATCGTGCAGGACATCGGACCACGTGGAGAGAAATCAAAGCCACTTGGCAACAATCCATAGGAATATTCGGAAGCACTTTCAGCAGTCCAATCCGCTTCATAATGTGGAACTCTTTTGCGTGAACGGGACACGAAATCAGTACGCACACCCATATTCCCTAACTCATCCCATCCCGCCACATCCACACACAAATCCGTATCGGAGAGTTGCAGGTAGATATCCGCATTGAAGAACTCGTATAATAACGTATTGACCTCGACCAGGGCAGCGTTCAATCCTTGACACCCCCACAGGTATTCCGATGAAAGACGCACTTGTGCAATGCCATTCCACTTGCCATGTGAAACCGCCAGCGTGAGCAACGGACATTTGAGCAGGTAGGGAAATTGCCCATGATTGCCCCCATTGGGTTGCATATGCAAACATTGACCTTGAAAGGTCCACTGTGTCGGTACTTCCCCGCTCTCTGCTATCGCCACTTCTTTTAAGTGTCGCAATTCCCCTTGGAGCGTTTCGTCTAAATCTTGCTTCACAGGATTGCCTTGCTCATCCGTGTAATAGCCATTGACCACCAGCGTATCTATGCCACGCGCCACTATGTGTGCTTGTTTGCTCATCGACGTTTCACCTCATCGCTTGCTTTGTGTAGATTAAGGGGCGCGATATACTTGTCCCGCGCCAGAACGAAAGGGAAGGGCGTGCGGCACCCCAAAGGGGACCCCGCCGCAGACGCCTACCCCACAGCCACCCATATGTAAACGGCTCGACGTGTCCCCAACATCCGAGGTAGGGGACGAAGGGCTAGAGATATCCCCTACCCATAGGACCACCGCCACCCATGCCGAGCCATTCCCGTTATCCAACCTGATCGAGGATCGCAATCGCTTGTTCCCTTTTGACTGGACGCCCAATCACAACTCGCAACTGTGCATCGGTGAGATAGGCATGGTCGAGCAACAACGCAAATTGCCATGCCCATTCTGGAAGAGGTCGCTCGTCATACCACGCTGGACAGCGATACGACGAGATACCCACCACACACGATTTTCCTGACAGGTCCGTGATCCAACAGGACAACGGGCACCGACTCGCAACCGCAACCAAACCCACGATACTCATTTCAGGTTGTGCCAACAGCCACGTACGAAAGCCAACAAGAGTAAAGTCCTTACTTGCGCTCCATTCAATTGCTCTCATTGCCACATCCTTTCACGAGGTACACCTAGACCCGCCAGGAACCCGCTAGAAATTGCAGGACAACCCATGTCACTGCCAGCCCGACCAAGAGCCATAACCCAAACGAGACACAGCCTTCAAGACGAAGGGACCGCACCAACACAATCACACCAATGACTGCAACCAGCACAAACAACATACCCATAGCCATCATCCCTTTCTACAACAGCCTCCACCCTCTATCGCGTGCTGTCTCACCGAGAATAGCCAGTACCTCATTTGCATCTCTCGCAGGATACTCATACGGCGTCGAATCATGAACATCTCGAACCCACAACGACCCATCAAGCTTACAGATCACTGCAAACTTGAACCCTTCATGCCATGCCATATGCGAAGGCGAAACCAATGCAATCAGCGTTTCAAGCCCTGTTTTGGTTCGCTCTTGACTCTGTGGACCACCTTCCTGCTCAGTCAAGCCAGGAGCAACCACAAGAGGATTGAAGACCCAGCCACAATGAGGACAATGAGTCATCTGCTTGGAATACCACTTGCCGCAATACGGACACACATCATTGTCTCTATTCAAGATGTAGCAGCTCTCACACAGGAGAATTTCAGAGGCAGCAAACAGCCAGGATGCACTCTTGTGACAGAACAACGAATGACATTGCACACCCTCTTGTGGCTGGACGGGAACAAACAACGCTTCAAACTCATAACTACTCATTGCAACACCCCCTCCTGTATCCGTTGCCAGCCCTCTTGTACCGAGAGGTGGTGATACAAACACAAGAAATCAAACACATTCCCCGCTCGTTGCCAAGTGTGACAATACCAATGCGGGTCATTCCCACCAAAGACTTGAAAGCTTGGATGCACGTCCCCATGTGCATGATGTTCCTTAAAAGGACAAGAGCCAACTCCACGACCATTCAGCACCACATACCACCCAATCACACGGGCAATATCTTGAGACTGACACCACTCTCGAATGCTTCCCACCTTCTGTGAACGTGCAGGACGAGCAGGAACCACCGCTTCATCTGGAGCAGCAGGAACCACCGTCACCTCGTGCGGAATCGTCACCCGTTCGACAGCGTGAGCCGCCCACATGCAACACTCAACAACTGTTTGACCAACAGGGACAAGGTCCCAGGAAGGAGAGAACTGCACAAACGGATACCAGCCCCCGCTTCGCCGATGGATTCCTAATGGCAAGCGAAGAAGCGACCCCGACCCGCCAAGAGCAAGCGCATCTTGTTTGGGATAGAGTTCAACCCCAAAATCGTGTGCATAGGGCAACAACCAGGAACGGACGACCGACGCGGGTGTTCTCTGTGAGAAATGCACCCACAAATGCGACCCTCGCCGACTTGCCTCATGCATCGTTGATACCCCAAGCCGAGCTAGTTCTACCGACAGCACCGCCAGCCGCTCTAGGCCATCCTCACAATCATCATCAAACACTGCGAAGGTGCAGTTATTGTGTGCATCAAGGACGTAGGTGCCAAGCGTCCAACGTCCCATCAAATGGGCTTCTAAATGTTCAAGCGTCAATGGTTCCGCGACCCGCCAGTATGCCCCGTTGCGTTGTTGTACTGCATACGAGTCCCACCGATGCACAAACAACGACGCATACGCCGAGACTAATGCATCATTCATGTGGCACCTCATCTTCTGCAATCCCCTCGAACACCACGATACCTTGACGACGCCGATACTCATAGGACATCTCTATCCACTTGCCACGCACATACTTTCGCATCCATTCCACCGCAGCGACGAGTGTCGCTATCCCATCAATCATCCTCATCGGTCTCTCGACTATCATGTACTCTTGTGTCGCAAGGTCGAGACACACCGATTGACCTGCGACTCCATACCCGTTCTCGGTATCGAACACTCGATAGGCGAACACCATTGCGGTTTCAGCCCCGATTTCCCAATCCTGTATCAATGCATCTCGACCTGTACAGGAGCAATTAAGCGTTCGTTGTGGCATCGTCTTCCCCCTTCATAGCGTGCTGTATCATCTCGGCGACAACTTTGCGATGACAGGTTTCATAGTCCTTACAAGCACATAACAACACCAAACTATAGCCTTGATGCAACAACGCTACTGCCCCTACGATGGCTTGCTCGACATGTGGACCATGCAACACCACAGGCAAGGACCGATCTCGATAGTTGCTATTGCCTAAGCGTTTCTCATGCGTGTAGCGTCCTGCCCATCGTTCGCGTAACTGCTTTTTGTTCCACGTAGGCCACCACCGCGACCCTGCACGTAAGCGGATATCAATAAGTAAAACCGACTCATCTTGCATGACCTCTTCCAGTTCAGCCGTTGCCCCAGGAGTCGCATAGCCAAGCGTGTACAAAGTCCCAAGAACCGTTCTACTCTCATCCATTGCTCTAAGTTCCTTTCTTCTAAAGAAGAGAAGGTCATGCTCATAGCACAAAGCGATGAGCATGACCTTCTCTTGTCTCAACTAGGGTTGCTGAACTTGTTGTGCGTTGGCACCACCAGCCCAACGACCCATATTATTCATTAAGCCCCCAAACACGCCCCCTTGCTGCTGTTGTGGCACATGAGCAGGAGAATATGCTTGTGTCGGAGCAGATGCCATCGTTGGATATTGTGGAATGGACGCATACGGAGCTTGTCCGTTATTAACAGACGAGTATTGACCCGCAGGTATCGTTTTCGGCATCGGTTGCACTGGTTTCATCGCTGAAACAGGAGCCGCCGCCATCGGTGCTTTCGTTCCCGCAAACGCTGACACCGCCGCACCCACCGCATGTTTCGCTCGTTCCAGGTCCATATCCACATAGGCCAGAAACACCGTGAAGGCAGGCATAATGGAGAGGACGACATAGGTTGCATACGTCATCGGTTGGACCAGAGGAGCAGGACATAAGGCTAACCAATGGTCATTGTGAACCCCGACCACCGCCTTCATAAAGTTGGAGACCGTTTCCACTCCCATCAAAATGAAGCACAAGGGAATGTAGACATACACCTTTTCCTTATGGAGCAACCGATGGGTCAAGGCACGTAAAATCACGTACCCGAGCAAACCGATAGCCGCAGCCGTCACCCAGGTCATATACGGTTCAATCGCGTCTACCCCATTCATGGCTGAGAAGAACCAGTAGACCGCATGACCCGACACCACCGAGAGAGCCAGCGATCCAATGCGAACAATGCCGTGTTCTGCTTGCAGCACCCAATTCCCACGACCCTTGAGAACAGGTTTCGCAACTGCGTGTTGCATCATGTATGTGTCCCTTTCTAGGCAATCGCCTCAACACTGCATACCAGCGTCATAAAGCCCTTGCTCGACTTAATTTTTTTGACATTCAACACCATGTGCGTCATCGGGGCAGGTAGTTGTGCTTGCACGTTTGCCGCTATTTGCTGCATCATCGCCGTTGGTTGATTTTGCTTGCGAGCGGCCTTGAGATCATCCTGTCCCGCTAGCCCTTCAGCGATTTGACAATTGTAGGTTTCACCCGCTTCCACATCCACCACTTTCGCCGAGACACCAAAGCCAGGCTTGTATTCGCCTGTCGAGATGTCGTGTAAGGAAATTTCGCCGACCTCTGCCGACAGTAACAACGCTTGCATTTTCATGATTGTTCATTCCCTTCAAGAACTGTGTTGAACGGTCATAGCTCATTGCCACGACCAAACGAATTGTTTCCAAAGCCCTCTTCACACATCCCATCCATGTAGGTTTCGACCCACACGCGATGACGTAAGTCTTCCAGTTCTAACCATCGTTGTCGCTCGTGGTACGACCAGTCATAGCGAGCATGGCAAGACGGACACAACGCCGCCAGATGTGGAAGAGGATTCCAGGGATCATGATTGAGATGAGCCGCCGCAAGGTACACCGTGTACACCACTCCTGTTCGCTCAGACACCGCCTCCGTACCATGTGCAACGCTGCAATGCTCACACCGCCACTCCGCTCGCTCTTTGCACGCCTGCGCCAACTCATCCCAATTACTAGGGTACAGCCATCGATGTTTCATAATGCATCATCACCCGTTCTTCTTCAGGAGATGCACTCTCACCGAGAAGACTGACCGACCACCAGTGCGTTCGACGACTGGACAAGAAATGCAAGGTCAGCTTGCAAATCTGCATACACTTGACAAGAAAGGCCATCCAACGCATTCTCAACCGTATCCGACCATACTTGTGTTGGTCCAAGATGGAGAAGACCTGCTTGTGAGTGATAGCCCATCACCCACGCCGCTACCAACCCATCCGCTTGCACAAACACCTGGGGTATTTGTGCCGTCCACTCTTGAATAAGCGACAGGTACCAGGACATCCGATCAGAATGCTCAATCTGAATGTCGTGCTGTGCAACGACTTGTCTCAAATCCATGCACTTATCCCTTCCAAATCACTTGACAGAGTAGCCCCCACGCCCGACAATGGATTACGAGAGCTACCCGCGTTTCGACTAACACCGTTTCGTGAAACCGTTCATTGTTTCGACAATGAACACTACAGCCTCTCACCACCCTCACCTACTGCTGGAACAGTGGGTGAGGTACTTGGTTGAGCAAGATGCTCAGGAACCTCAAATCCCCATTGTTGGCATAGAGAGGTTCCATAAAAGCGAATCTGATGAAGCGATTCCTGAAGCGTTTCATGATGCTTGTAAACATCATTCGCGAAACGAGGAGCGGATACCTCACCAGACGAAAACCGACTTGCAGCACTTGCCACTACATCACTTGCCACAGCGAGTTCACGGACTAATAGGTCCATCCAAGATGCAACACGACCTGCGTCCCCTCGATCACCACTCGATTGCAATGCCTGAAACCAATACTGGACATTCCTGAACGAGTCTACCGCCGCCAATTCCCACCAGAACCCGTTATAGACAGCTTGAACAATGCTCATCTCGTTACCTGTTGAAGCTTGCCCCGCAAACTTGCTCCACAACTGCACGCGTTTTGGTGCAGGAGCCTCAACAGTAAAGGGTAATTCCTGTGTGACGAACTCAATTGCCATACGACAACCTCCTATAAAGGTAGAAATGAACTACATAGAACGCACTACGAAAACTATTGCGACTCTTTGCCTTCGCTCATGCGTGATATGTCCCGAACATGAGCATGAGACAAACAATGATACAAACCGCGAGAGCAAGAAATCCGATTGCCTGAGCAAGTTTCCGTTCTCGCTGACAGGCTAAGATTGCCCCCGCAACCAACAGACCCACCAACATAACCATAAGCTCAATTCCCTCCTTTCGTTCTAAGGTGAAGAACTAGTCCCCTTCCATCTCTTGCATCGAGACAACGACTGCAATACCTGCAATGTAATCCCCAGGCCACAGACACTCCGAAGCACGGAATGTTGCTTGTTCGTTGTAGGCAAGCCCATCAAGTTTGCCCTCTTCATTGAGTATCAAGAGCTTGCCATCAGGCAGGTACACTACCTCGATCAACCCACCAACCAACGCTTGCAGTTCTCTCAGCGTGAAGTATGGAGGCTGCTTTGGCTCAACAGTCTCTTGTGAACCGTCAATGTTGAGTAACAATGCCATGTTTCGCTCCTCATTCTTGAAATGCTTCTACCAATTGCTTCCAATCAACTTGACCGAGGGTTGCAATTGTTAAGTCCTGATAGAGGAGCTGCACACCACTCACAGAACATGAATCATAAAGAGCCTCTGCCATTCCCTGAACCCAGCTACGTAATGCATCCTCAGCCGCAAAAGGAGTTGCAGCTTGAGCGACAATGCCACATGCAGCAGCATAGGTATCTTCATAACTGGAAAGATGGTTGTAAACGTGCCACGTAAACACGTTAGGCCATCCGTTGTAACTCTTCTGATCGATATTCATTCCTCCTTGCCATGCAGCTTATGAGAGAGCATTCCTGACCTCGGAAGAGGTAGGTTATGCCACCAAAGCTTCTAGCCAATCAGTCAGCTCGACAAGCTTTAACTTGCGTGGAGACTCAGAACGGTCAAAAGGATCGCTGACAACAACTTGGCGCAATTCAGTAGAGGTATACACATGGCTGTACATGCCGTAGACCAAATCAAGAAAGCGTTCAAGGTCCTCATTCGTGTATCCTGCTGGGAAAGAGCCAAAAGCTTTAGTGAGTCGCTTGCGTTTTGCAGGTGTTATCTCGCGTGCCATTGCCATACTACTTGCTCCACATTGACAAACTACAAAGTCAACAAATCAAGAAGTGCAATTCACTACGACCTGTGCATAGAATAGAAACCGTCTCTTTGCAGCCCGAAAAGTTATTCGCTTCAGGTCGCTACCGAACCGCTACCTTTCGATTAGAAGGATACATCGGAGCGATTCAAATGAAACTGCGGAAAAATCGCACTGTGAGAAAAAATCTCACTCGGCATAAAGGGAGTTTGTTATCTCTTGCAAAATGCAGTAAACTACGAGTGGGCAGTAGTGATGTCCACGGCAGGAGAACGAAATAAATGAGTGCAACTCACAGTAAATGGTGGTATGCATACGGTCCGTTCGATGCAGGTGAAAATAATCTTCCTCATCTTGGACAAGTTATTCGTTACTATCGAGAGTTACGCAAATGGAAGGCCAAAGATTTAGCAGATGCTTTGGGACAGTCACCTCGCCACATTTACGAGATTGAAAGTAGTCCTAATATGCCAGAACTCATTTCACGAAGGCAAGCTCTTTCTACTCTCTTGAAAATACCCCCTGTACTATTGGGGCTATCTGTAGTCGTTTTAGAGAATGACGAACTTACTGTTGAAGCAGCAGGAACAATTAAAGTCATCAATACACAGACAATAGATATGTATGAGAGTATGCTTGCTTTGAGTTGGGAACTCTACTACACGAGCAGCGCACAAAGAGCAGCTAGTAATATTGACCATTGGCTCCAGTTCCTTACTAGTGCAGCAAAAGAGGCTAGTGGAGTACAAAAAGATCAACTCATCGCAATGCTCTGTCGGTTCTATCAACTTTCAGGAGTTGCAGCTCGTGATCGCATGGACATACCACGAGCTTTACGTGATGGAAAGAAAGCTGTAGATCTTGCTTTTCGTTTAGAGAATCCAGAACTTGTTTCTGCTGCACTTTTTCGCCATGCAAAAACGCTTCTCAAACAAGAAAAATACGATCAAGCTATTCAGAACTTAGAAGCAGCACTTCCCTACGCTGATAAGGCACGAGACCCATTAAAAGGCTATGTGTATCAAGCAACAGCCGAGGCGTACTCTATCATTGCAGGCCAGGATATGCAGTTACAAAAAAAGACGTTAACTATGTTCGATCAAGTGGGTCGTATCATTCGCAAAGGCGATCTTGAAGATGATGGAAGTTTCGTCAAGCTAAACATTGCAGGGCTTTATATGGATCGAGCAAGGACATTGACCAAATTCCACAAAACAGATGATGCTCATGATGCACTAGATATAACACGGGACAGTCTTGGACCTGAACTTACTCGCTGGCAAGCACGACTACTAATTGCAGAAGCAGAGACCTATCTTGCAGAGGAAGAACTTGATAGTAGTAGTCATTTAGCTCTTGAAGCATTAAAAATTGTACGAGCTACCCAATCACGCAGTAACAAAGCACGAGTACGAAACCTTTATCAAAAGCTTAAAAGCCGCCAGCCCAACGACCCACTGACAAACCGTTTAGGAATGCAGCTAGGGGTATTGTAAGCTGATTGTTTAACATAGATATAGAAGAGATCAGGGTAAAAATGGAACAAAAAACAGATGTCGTAATCGTTGGGGGAGGTATTATAGGTTGTGCTATTGCCTACTACCTACGAAAAGAAGATGTAGATGTCATCGTTTTAGAACAAGGAGAAATAGGTGCTCAAGCATCAAGTGCTGCCGCTGGCCTCCTTGCACCGCTAGGACCACTTTCAGGACCAGGACCATTCGCCGATCTCTTACTAGCAAGCTTTGCTCTTTTTCCTTCTCTTGTTCCAGAATTAGAAGAAGCTAGTGGGGTACATCTCGAATATGAGCAAACAGGAGCATTACGCACTGTACGCAATCCTAAACGTGTTGCTAACCTTAAAAAGAGAATGGAAGCATGGCAACCATTAGGTCTGACTATGCAATGGCTTACAGGAGATGAAGCCCGACAGCGTGAGCCTTTACTAAGCAATGATATTCAGGCTGCTATTTATGCACCAGAAGAAGCACAGATCAAAGCCCCTCAAGTCGTAAAAGCATTCTCACAAGCAGCTCGTAACTTAGGAGCAAAGATATATGATCACAAAAAAGTCATAGGCATACAACAAGAGAAATCCAGAGTTACGAGTGTACAAATATCTCAAGATGAAACGATAGCTTGTAACCACCTTATCCTTGCTACCGGAGCTTGGTCTGCTCAATATGAAGAATGGTTCAACATAATTCTTCCAGTGAAACCTCTACGAGGCCAGATCATTTGCTTTAGGCAACCGCCCCAACCCCTACATCACATCATCTTTGGAGATGCTATATACCTTGCTCCTAAAGGTGACAACGTTATTGTAGGAGCAACAAAAGAAGATGCAGGTTTCGATGTGCAAGTAACTGAAGAGGGTACTTCGTGGCTGCGCAATTCTGCTATAAGGCTTGTACCTGAATTGGAACATAGTATGATAGAAGCTTCTTGGGCAGGTTTACGACCTAAGACACCAGACACACGTCCCATTTTAGGAAAAGCACCAGAATGGGAAAATGTAATAATTGCGGCAGGTCATAACAGTGTTGGTATTATCCTAAGTGCTATCACGGGAAAAACGATTGCTGAACTCATATTGGCAGAAAATACGCCTGAACTTATTCGACCATTTTCTGTTGAAAGATTTGCAGGGTCGATGGCGTTCACGTAATAGAAATTTGTACAACCATAGAACACAACCTCGTGCTTCCTTCTAAACACCTCATAAAAGATCAAGAATAATAAAAACAAGAAATAGTATCATTTTTAACGTCTCAGAAAACGTTGGTTAAATGAGACATTCATTATAGTTATCTATGTAATGGCTACTTAGGATATCTGTTCGAGAAAAAGGCCCTTTGGACTGGCGTCGCCCGCCTCTTTCTCTCGGTCAGATGGAACACAGCCATCGATCCAGCGGGGAATCATTCTCGTTCATCAAAGAAAACACCGGAGTAGGGGCAACAAACCATCAGGGAAGACATGCAAGGGAAGACATGCACAGGCTGCCGGAGAGGCTTACCACAGACATCTTCAGCCATGAGCTATCAACTGGATGGACTGGTCCACCAGCTGGACACTCTCACAGATGGTCCCGCTTCAGCCAGCCCAGCGGTAGTCATGGTGCAGCCCTCCCACGACGGGAAGAGCGATCACCTTGTTGCTTGCCCCCTGCGAGGAAGGAACCAATCCGACCCGTTCTGGAATCTGTTGCCCAACCCCTTGATGCGGCCGTGCCTGGTTGAAGTAGACCACATACGCATTGAGCACGCGCTGGAGCTGCTTCTCCTGCAGGATCAGCAGATGGTCCAGACACTCTTGCCGCACACTCCTCATGAATCGCTCACAGATGGCATTGGCTCGTGGAGCGTGAACCGGCGTTTTGAGCAACTTGATGCCACTGGTCGTCGCCACACGAGTAAAGCAAGGCCCGAACCTACTGTCGTTATCACGAATCAAGTACTTCGGTGCATTCCCATAGGGAGTCGCTTCTCGCAGTTGTTGCGCGACCCAAGAATCGGTCGGCGATCTGGTCACACCCACGTGGATGACCTTCCGTGACTTGAGTTCAACGATGAAGAACGCAAAGAGCGGTCGAAAGAACAGATCAGTGACCTGGAGGAAGTCGCACGCCCAAACCTGTGCGGCGTGGTTGCGCAGAAAGGTCGCCCACTTCTGACCTCTTGGCTGCTGGGTGCGAACCGTCCTCATATACTTCTGGATTGTGCGCTTGCAGACACGAAGGCCCAGTTTCAGCAGTTCTCCGCGAATGCGCTCAGCACCCCAGAGCCGATTGTTCTTCGCCATCTCTCTGATCAAGGTGATGGTTTCCGCGGCGACCTTGGGCTTACGAGAAGAGGCCTTGGACTTGCGCTTCCAATACGAGCGAAACAGCTCCCGATGCCACCGCAGCACTGTCTCTGGTTGAACGATTACGAGAGCCTGTTGCCAGCTTCGAACCAGCCTGGCGAACAGGACAAGGAGAATACGATCGGCCTTGGTGACTGCTGCCCGTTTTACCTGACGTCGGAGAATAGTCAGCTGGTGTCGCAAGAGGGCATTTTCCGTGATGAGCTCCGACTTGCTTCTGCCAAGATCTGCAATGGTTTGGAGCGGTAAGGAGGTCCCGAGCGGCTTCGTCCAACGAGCAAAGCGAGCGGAAAGCGCATGCAAGCAGCTATCCTTCAACCGCTGGAGAGTGGTGAATACACGAGCCATACAAGAAGCTTCTCCCTCATGAGAGTGTATCGTCGTTCGAGCATGTGTATGCTGGTGACGACTTTGGATTGTACACCCACCCTCCTGTGTTTGCAAGCAGAGGTGGAAGATTATTCTCAGATCTGATGTGCTTGTTTTTGAACAGATGATCCAAGTAGTCAGTACAGGACTGCGCTTTGATGGGCAGACCTTTATCGGCGTCAGGTTTGACCAGGCGGCACTGAAGGATGTTTCGTTTCAGGGCGCGACCCTCAAAAATGTGTCTTTCCACTTGGCGTTTCTCTGGTCGAGCTCGAAGCGTGCCATTCAATCCATTCACTTTGACGGCGCGATGATGGATAAGTTAACGTATGCCGCGCTCAAAGGCATGGAAGCTGATGTATCAAAGGTTACTGTTCTATAAGGAGGGAAGGTTGTGCAAAACATTTCCATTCAGGTAAACGATTTACAAAAATCATACAAGAAGCTGAATGTCTTAAAAGGCGTGCATTTCACCGTGGACCAGGGCAGCATTTTTGCCCTGCTTGGCTCCAATGGCGCAGGCAAGACAACGCTGGTCAAAATCCTCACCACGCTGCTCAAACAGGACGGCGGAACGGCCATCGTCAACGGATTTGATGTGGCGTCAAAGCCCGACAACGTGCGGCAATCACTGAGTCTGACCGGGCAATTTGCCGCCGTCGATGAGATGTTGACCGGGCAAGAAAATCTGATTATGGTCGCCAGGCTCCGACACCTCAAACATCCGCGCCAGGTTGCCGACGATTTGCTGACCCGCTTCGGTTTAACCGATGCCGCCAACCGCAGGGCGTCGACGTATTCAGGCGGGATGCGCCGCAGACTTGACCTCGCCATGAGCCTGGTGGGAACACCGCCGATCCTTTTCCTTGACGAGCCGACCACCGGGCTTGACCCCGAGGCACGCATCGAGGTGTGGAAAGTGGTGAAGGAGCTTGCTGATGGTGGCAGAACCGTCTTCTTGACCACGCAGCACCTGGAAGAGGCTGAACAGCTTGCTGATCACATTGCCATTCTCCATGAGGGAAAGATTATCGCCAGCGGCACGCTCATGGAGCTCAAAAAGCGGTTTCCACCTGCTCAGGTGGAGTATGTGGAAAAACAACCGACATTGGAGGAGATCTTTCTGACCATCATTGGCAAAAAGGAGGAACAATAAATGGAAACGATACAGAAACACTTTTTCAGCGATATGAGCGTAATGCTTGGTCGTTCCATGCGCCATATTTTCCGCAGTATGGACACCATCATCACGGTCACGATCATGCCTATTGCGTTTATGTTGCTGTTCGTGTATGTGTTCGGTGGCGCAATTCAAACCGGGACAGCGAATTATGTGAATTACTTGCTACCCGGGATATTACTGATTGCGATTGCGAGCGGGATATCCTATACGGCTTATCGTTTGTTTACCGATGTGCAACGGGGGATCATTGAGCGATTTCGCTCCATGCCGATTGCCCCCTCCACCCTGCTGTGGGGACACGTCCTGACCTCGCTGGTATCCAACGCGATTTCGGTGGTGGTCATCATTCTCGTCGCGTTGATTATGGGCTTTCGTTCGTCGGCGGGCATCCTGTCCTGGCTGGCCATCGTTGGCATCCTCGCGTTGTTTACGCTGGCTTTAACCTGGGTTGCGGTGGTTGCCGGACTGACCGCAAAATCGACAGACGGCGCAACCGCCTTTTCGTATCCGCTTATCTTCCTGCCCTTTATCAGCTCGGCGTTTGTGCCAACCAGGTCGATGCCACTGGTCGTCAGGGTTTTTGCCGAAAACCAGCCAGTGACGGCGATAGTGGAAACCATCCGTGCGTTACTGTCTGGACAGCCAGTGTCTCATGATATATGGGTTGCTCTTGCATGGTGCGTCGGCATTCTGGTTGTGGCCTACATCTTTGCGATGAGGGCATATAAAAAGCGAGTGTGAAAAGAGGGCAGTACCCGAGGAAAGGAGTTCACACCATCTCTGCTCTTTCTCGACACTTTAAGCATGTCCTTATGACAGAGAGCCGACAGGATGTACGATAGTCTGTGAAGAACGGAAATGCTTCCAGAAGACCTGAGAGAAGACGAGCCAAAATTCGGCCATGTAGGGAGTTTTTGCATATCCCCCCGAAACGGTGTACTCGTTTCGGGGGGATATGCAAAAACCCCCAAGGTGAGGGATTGCCCCCTTGTGCTTGAAGGAGTCGATCATTCTTGAGTTCATCGGGCAATTCGTGTTCGTCAAAGAGATCAAGCATGTACCTTTCCCTTTCCTGATAGGAAACCTCTGTGATATCACAGCCACCATAGTCCTAGTGTACCACCCCCACTTCGTTGGTCACAACATGGAAATGAACCTTCTGTGTGACACAATTGACAGATGAAAATGCAGGCTTGTAGAATAAGCGAAAGCGAACGGATGAAAAGAAGAAAGGCAGCAACAGGAAAGATGCGAACGTCTCTTAGAGCGTGTTTGGGAATGCAACGAGAGGCAAAATTTGGTAGACTGTGATGTTATGAGTACAACCTATCCAAGCAACCTCTCTAATGCTGAGTGGGAGTGCTTGCACCAGCATTTCCCCTCCGAATCCTCACGTGGCAGACCACGAACCCATTCCCTGCGAGAGAGATGTGATGCGATCTTTTACGTTTTACGAACGGGCTGCCCTTGGCGCTATCTGCCGTGCAACTTTCCACCTTGGCAGGCAGTGTACTACCATTTTCGACGCTTCCGCCTGAAAGGGAGTTGGCACCAGATGTACACAGCCCTTCGCGTTGCTGAACGCGAGCGAGTGGGCAGAAACGTGCAGCCAAGTGCTGCGATCATAGATGCTCAAAGTGTGAAAACGGTCGAGGAGTCGGCCAACATCTGTGGTTTTGACGCTCATAAGCATGTCAAGGGCCGCAAAAGGCATCTTCTCGTTGATACGCTGGGCTTGCCGCTCTCCATCTCTGTGACCCCTGCCGATGTGCATGACACCAGAGGTGCCCGTTGCCTGCTAGCTGGGCTCGCTCCGTTGGTGCCACGTCTCAAGAAAATCTGGGCAGATGGAGCCTATCGCGGACGGGAGTTGGCAGAGTGGTGCCAAGCTGAGGGCAACTGGGAGTTGGAGGTCGTGGAGCGGACACCAGGCACACGCGGGTTCAGTATCCAGCCCCGGGGGTGGGTCGTGGAGCGCACATTTGGTTGGCTCTCCCGTTCCCGTCGCTTAAGCAAAGAGTATGAGCGCAAGGTGCAAACCAGCGAAGCACTCATCCAGATAGCGATGATTTGGCTGCTCGTCGCTCGTTTGGGTCGGAGTGCCTAACCTATTCCCAAACACGCTCTATGGACCTCTGCTACACTGTCTCGTGTGGCAGTGCTGGGAGCACCAACACTGATGAGTACTGAAGAGAAACCTCCCTATGCTCTTGATGCGTCCGTCGTCCGTGGGTGGGAGATTGTCGTCAACGGCATCTCGCTAGAAGCGTTGCTTGATGCGTACATGGTCCAGATGCACACGCAGGAAAAAAGAGTGACCCTAGAATGGCTCACCGCCACGAACAGGAGTGTTGGCATTGCCTATACCTACGGACTGCATCCCAATGCGCTTGCAGAGCAGCCCTATGATGGGATATGGAAACGCGAATATATGGGTGGGGGATCAGTAATTGCCGTGTATGCAGAAGATCCAGTCACACGGCACATCTATGTCGGTGTGCTCTGGCAACGGCGTCCACTTCATTATCCTACCATGCCCGTCCTTGCGGTTCCCTGTGGATATGCACAACCGCCTGCGGATGCTGACCTCTTTACGCGATTTCCAAAGGATGCGGGGGAGTCTCTGCACCGTCAAGCAGCCCTGACCGAACTGACCGAGGAAATGGTCACAGGACCTCTCACGGTGGAGATGCTTGAGCAATTAGGGCCACCTGTGACAACGAATAATGCAGACGTCGATACGGCTGGAGAGGGCGTCTATTTTTATCGTGTGAAGCTTCCTTGGTCGTTGTTGGAAGAGGAAAGTCCAGAGACGTTCCGACTCAAAGCAGGGGTGGAGGCAACGCAAGGCATGCTGGAAGGGATTGTGCGTTGCCAATTTGTACCGATACAGCACGTTCTGGACCTGCTTGATGATCCTGACAATCATGTCGTGGGATGTGGCTTTACTAAGATTGCGATTGGTTGGTTGACTCGCTCCCTCTACAGGAACGGGTATCCGATCTTCGAGGAACAGGAGAGGAAAACGTGAAAGAATTCACAGCAGACAACGAGCAACAGGAGAGAGTGCATGAGGAAGTCATGCCACAGAATCAGGAAGGTCTGATTCCACTTCTTGCCCATAAGGACTACGCAGCCCCTTCGGTATTTACGGTCGAGAACTTATTGCGCGAGGCGAGGCGGCAAAAAGGGCTTCCCCTCGGACAAGTTCCACCTATTTGTGTCCTTGACCCTGATGGGGACTTGGTTGAGCATCTTCACGCCACAGATCGTGCGTACCGCCATGCAACATGGGCGTGTTATCATACGATACTAGACACCTTTGTGGAGGATGGAATGGAGTTTGGCATTGTTGGACGGGTGGTGGGTGCATCATTTGCCGTCCTGGTCGCGGAAGAACTTTTTGCTTCGGGATGTCAACTCTTACTCAGTATCACGTCCGCTGGACAAATCATTTCGAGAGGCCGTCCGCCCTATGTTGTGCTGATCGAACGTGCTTTACGAGATGAAGGAACAAGCTACCACTATCTGCCTCCATCGCCTTACAGCTACCTTCACTTTGCTCTCCGTGACGTACTCTCAACGCAATGGAACCACACACGGGTGCCTCTGTACACAGGGGCAAGTTGGACAACAGATGCACCATTTCGAGAAACAGAGGCACAAATTGAGTGGTGTCGGGAGCAGGGTATTCTCGCGGTAGAGATGGAGGCTGCCGCCCTGTACGCATTTGCCACGGCGAAACAGCGAGACGTGGTCTGTTTTGCTCATGTCACCAATCAGATGGGACAGACCGAAGGAGATTTTGAGAAGGGGGAAGCATCAGGTAGCGAGACCGCGTTACACGTGATCAGTCAGACGGCTCAGCAATGGAGCAGGTGGCATCATCAGTGAAACCAGGAACAATAGAGTGTAGCTGTCCTAAAACAAAAAGAAGAGAGAGAAGAAAATCACTGCAACAGAACACCTGAGTTCGTTCAGTGAATGTGCACCATTGCCTGTTGTAGCTCTGTGCGTGCCCTCTCTGAGAGTAGCTCTTCATAACACATCCTCTTTTTCCCTCATCCTCTCGTTTTTCTCACCATATGATTCCTGTATGGGTTATAATGAGAAACAGAAGGGCTTTTGTACAGGAAGGAACCAACAAACGTCTCCCTTTGTAAGAAACTGCTACAAAGAACGTGAGGATTACTGTGTGTTTAAGAACAGAAAGGTGTTTCCTATGACAACAGCTACGACTCGCCCGCATTATTTGACGACGTTGGATTCCGTTATTGCCGAGACGATTGCTCCCGCCGCTATTGGAATTGATCAAACAGGAGCATACCCACAAGCGGCACTTGATGCGCTTGCAAAGTCGGCCTTTTAGGACTCATTAGTGCGAAAGAAGTAGGAGGACTTGGCGAAGCCCACCGTGCTGCAATGCTTGTTGTTGAGCAGATAGGCAAGTACTGTGCATCCACAGCCATGATTGTCTGTATGCATTACGCTGCAACAGCCGTTATCGAAGCGTATGGTCCACGGGCAATCCGAGAAGCCATCGCCTCTGGAACGCATGTGAGCACGCTTGCTTTTTCAGAGGCTGGCTCACGCAGTCATTTCTGGGCACCTATCAGTACCGCTATGCTTGAGGGCGAACAGGTTCGACTCGACGCAGGAAGAGTTGGATTACAGGTGCGGGACAGGCAAACAGTTATGTCTGGTCGAGTGGTCCACTTTCGGCAGAGGGAATGAGCACGATTTGGCTTGTTCCTGCGAACGATCCTGGATTACGCGTCACTGCCCCATTTAACGGCTTAGGATTACGAGGCAATAACTCTAGTCCGGTGACTGCAGAGGGCGTCATCATCTCAAAAGAAGCCATGCTTGGCGAGGACGGCAAGGGCTTTGACATCATGATGGGCGTTGTTCTTCCCTATTTTCAAGTGATGAACGCGGCTCTGAGCGTTGGAACGATGGAGAGTGCCACAACGAAGGCCGCAAGCCATGTAGGAGCGGTCACGTTAGAGCATGTTGGACAGTCTCTTGCTGATTTCCCGACCGTTCGAGCGTATATTGCACGTATGCGTGTGAAAACGGATATGGTGCGTGCGTTGCTCCTGGATACCATTGACGCTCTGGAAACTGGGCGTGAAGCTACAATGCTCCGTGTGCTTGAAATTAAAGCTGCGGCGGCTGAGGCGGCGACAGAGGTCACGGACCTGGCAATGCGTGTGTGGAGGAGAGGCATTTCGCAAGGAGCTTGGGGTCGAGCGCCACTTCCGCGATGCCCGTGCAGCGACCGTTATGGCCCCAACGACCGACGCACTCTACGACTTTATCGGCAAGGCGGCCTGTGGTATGCCATTATTCGGCTAATGGAAAGGGAAGGACACGGATGAAGACAGAGAAGACACTGCTCCTGGGAGCAGTCGCCTACGATCCTAAAGTGGTGACGATTTGGGAAGGCTTCAAAGCCTATTTCGCTCGCCAGAACCTTTCAATGGACTATGTTCTGTACTCCAACTATGAGCATCAGGTCGAAGCACTCTTGAACGGGCACATCCATGTTGCATGGAATTCTCCTCTTGCATGGGTACGTGCTCACCGCATAGCCCAATCACGGGGAGAGCGTGTTCTGGCTATCGCGATGCGTGATACCGATAGAGACGTAACCTCCGTTGTGATTGTGGCAAACGATTCGCCCATCCACGCTCTTGCTGATCTGAAAGGACGAACTGTGGCAGTGGGAGCGATTGATTCACCACAGGCAACGCTCCTTCCTCTTGCACACCTCCATGCCAATGGTCTCAACCCCAACAGCGATTTTGTCGTGCAGTACAATAATATCCTAGTTGGCAAGCACGGAGACCATATTGGAGGTGAGCGTCATGCGGCGCAAGCTCTCGGAACAGGTGAAGCACAGGCCGCCTGTCTGCTTGAATATAACTACCAGCAATTCACGGAGGATGGGACTCTACCAGCTGGAACAACACGCATCCTGACACGCACCGCACCTTTCGATCACTGTAACTTTACGATCAGTTCTACAGCACCACAAGCACTAGTCGATCAGTTTCACGCACTCCTCATAGGCATGGCGTATGATGACCCGGATGTACGACCACTGTGTGACCTGGAAGGACTCAAATCCTGGTATCCAGGACGCGTGGAAGGATATCAGGCACTGGAAGCTGCTGTAGATGATGCCCATTTCTACGATCAAAACGGGATGATTACCGCCACTGGATACGAGTACTAATGTGAGAAGAGATGTGAACGTCTTCTGTACAGAAGGCGTTCATTCTACCTCTATGAGGGAAGAGATGGTTCTTGTGGGTGTCCCCTCTTCTTCATAGATATCTGAGAAGGAACAAGTTCTGCCTGCACTTTCTTTTCTCAAAGAAGCTCTTTTCCTCTCGTCCCTTTACACACCATTCGATATGGCAACTGTGCCTCTTTGAAAGGAGAATGCTCCAAGCAGTACCCCATAGAGGACAAGTGGAACGAATGAATAGAGAAAGCTCCCAAAGTCAAGCCGTATGTGGTTGATGATAGTTCCAAAGAGTAAGGGGACGATGATCCAAAAAAATACTCCAGTTGCAGCACCGAGTAGAAGGGAGCGTCCCAGCGTGATTTCCCTTTTCCCTTCAATGGCACCAAAGACGATGCCAAAGATGCCACCCAGAACAATAAGTAGGAGAAAACCTACAAACTTTCCCGCGTCTTTACTATCAAGTGCGAACCAGTGTGCAGGCGTGTGAAGCAGACCACCTGGACCATAGTCCGTAAAAAAGAGGATGGAGAGGAGCAGTCCAGCGAGGAGTCCTGCAAGAAGTCCATTTTGTAGACGTTTCGTCATTGTATTTCCTTATCGTATCTCTGTTATACAAACCAACGCATGAGCCGTACAAAACGAGTGTTATTCGTCGTCGTATACAGACGTGGTGCGAGCCACTGATCAATACCCAGGCGTCGTCCAGCTGGAATCGCCACAAAAACAGCTGCAAGCAGAACAAGCATGCCATAGGTCCAGTACCATTCCCCTGGTGCGACTGCGAGACCGACGTATAATTGCAATGCAAGTACAAACGAGAGTAACGCACCCAAACGACTGAAGACCCCAAAGAGCAAGCTCATTGCCACCAGGAACTCAGCTATCCATGTCCCTGCTCCCAACAGAAGAAAGTTTGGGAGAAAAACATGCTGAATAATGAAAGAGTAGCCCGGTACAAAGGTGTATTGGCCCTCTCGCATCACATAGGAGTGTAGTCCCGCGAAGCTCGGGGGTAACTTCCAGAAGAGTTGCTGAAACCAGAGATAGCCCAGAAAAACGCGCACAATGGCTAACGCCAACAAGCTGCCCTCGCCAAGCGTGACAGAGGGTGTTGATGTTGTCAGTACCTCTTGTCCTAACACATTCTTCTGGTCTTGCTGCCGTGCCGATGGTAAGATGCTCATGAGACCTCCCACATTCTTATACACTGAAAAATATTCTCTACACTCAACACGTTCATGAGGTCCGTTTTTTTCGCTTTTGTCAATGCCCTCTCCATCGTCTCATGGAAAACAAACCTGATGGATATGCGCTACAATGGTCAAGAACACAGCCGTGTTTCGTGTTTTCCTGAAGTAAAGCAGAGGAAATGAAAGGAAGCTATCGTGGCTGAGACATTATTTCGTATGCGTGCAGGACAAGAGATTGCCGTGAGTGCAGTGTGTGATGGAGGCGATCAAGGGTGCGGCGGAGGTCTGCTCTTGCTCATGCTGCAAACGATGAAGCGTCTTACACCTGGGGCAGTCCTTGAAGTGCGGTCTACCGATCCTGGGGTGCGCGAAGATTTACCTTCGTGGTGTCGCATGACGGGTAACGAACTTCCGGCGGAACAGGAAGGCGAACTTTCCAACTGTTATTTCGTGCGAAAGACGTGAGCATGTTCTCTTCTCTCCCTGCTGATCGCGTTCTTGATCTTGGCGAAGAGGGCTGTGGGCAACTTGTGATGACACTCATGCTGACCATGCGTGACATGTCTGCTGGACAGACCCTGCTTGTGACTGCTTACGATCCTGCTGCTGCCGTAGACATTGCCACATGGTGTCGCATGACCAGGAACATTCTACAAAGTATTCTTCCTGATGCTTCTGGACATCAATTTCTTCTTGAGAAAGGATTCACCGAATCATGTTGAACAATTTTTGCGTTAACCTGACACACTCAACCGATGATCCCGACCGTGCGACGGTTGCAATGGTGGTGGCAAACGCCGCCGTCGCTTCTGGAAAACAGACAATGGTCTTTTTGAGTAGCGAAGGTGTTCATCTGGCGAGTAAGGGCGTTGCCGACAAAATCAGCGAAGAAGGCTTTCAGCCGATGACGACGCTGGTACAAAATTTCGTTGCCGCTGGTGGTGCGCTCTGGGTGTGTTCGCCGTGCTTCAAAAAGCGTGGCTATACGGAGAGTAACCTGATTGAAGGGGCAACCATTGTAGGCGGTGCCAAACTCGTCGAGTTTCTCTCGAACGATGGCACGAGCGTTTCCTACTAAGCGTTCACACTGCCGTAACGACAGAAAAAAGGTTATAGATGACGAAAGAGCTTCTGCTGGTCAGGTGAGTGCTCTCTCGGCACGCATCTATGCCGAAGTGACTGGCTGCGATATTGTAGCGATCAACGATACACCCGCGACTATGTTGAGGCCAACCTATTTCCAGGAGTATGTGACTCCCAATCTTCAACCTGCATGGCAGGTGTCACCACGCGGGTAAAACATCAAGCCTCTGGGCGTGAGGAGAGAGTGGAAGAGTCATTCATGAGATGACACGTTGCGGCGCACAAAGTATTGCGGTTGATGAATGTATGGCGTTGGACGTTGTAGGTGAAATCGCACAGGAGTATCACCTTGGCTTTATTGGGAACGTGCATGTCACGAACGTGCTTTTTGAAGAGACTGAAGAGGTGCGTGCGGATGTGCAGCGATGTCTGGATGATGGACAACGCTTCCCTGGGTATGTCTTTGGTCTCGGTGGACCACTCACGCAACACATTTCTTTGCAACGTATGGATGAAGTAGTTAGCGATTACCAAGCACGTTGGTGAAGAAGGAATATCACAATGCCGCTTGCACATTCAGCACAACCCGATGAGAAAGAGGGTTTGTTACACCGCCTCTGGCTTTACACGAACTATGACTGCAACCTTTCTTGTAGCTATTGTGTCGCGGAGTCTTTTGTGGGAGCCGAACGGCGTGGCCTTACCCTCACGCAGATATGTCGCGTGATTGATGAAGCAGTTGAGCTAGGCATGACGGAATTGTTTTTCACGGGAGGCAAACCGTTTATTCTGCATGATATCTTCCCGGCACTCTCCTATGGTCTGGAACGGATGCACGTGACGGTGTTAAGCAATGGTATCTTGCTGAAAGGAACGCGCTTGCGGCAGCTAGAACAGTTGCCGCACCGTGATCGGCTGACGGTCCAGATTAGTCTGGATGGCTCAAACGCTGCCACACACGATTTCTACCGTGGTGTAGGGAGTTGGTAGAAAGCCATAGATGCTATTGTGCGGCTCAAAGCGGCTGGTTTTCATGTGCGATTGGGAACAACGCAGACTGCCGAGAACAGTTCTGATCTTCCTGCGACATGTCAACTGCATCGTTCGCTTGGTATCTCCGACGAAGATCATATTGTACGTGCGCTCGTGCGGCGTGGTTTTTCCGCGAAAGGGATGGCGGTCTCGCTCCCTGCGCTCGAACCGGAAGTGACCGTGGATCGTGATGGTGTCTACTGGCATCCTATTGCCACTGATGCTGATCTACGTATCACTCCTGATATCTTCCCATTGCGGAACGCGGTAGAGCAGATAACGGAGATACGAGAGTCGCTGTTCCTGGTCACGGGAGGAGCCGCCAGTCGTTTCCGTTGAGGATAGGAACGAAGCCTCCGTGCGAGGCTATGACAAAGAGAAAATGGTCTTCTCTTAGAGGTCCAAGTTTGTGTGAACAGGCGCTTCACGCTCTGTTGGTGCCAGGGACGTTTGCTACCATCTAACTACACCCAAGTGCTGTCAAGGCATGATGTGGGTAGTAGTCAACTCCCACGATATCCGCCATGCGTTGTGCTACCGCGAGCGAATCGCCTTAATCGCGCGTTTGCCACCACTGCGACAAGCGTACAAGTAATAAGGAGCTTTTCATCTTATCCACTCATTAACGCCTGGAGAGCAGGAAGTGCTTCAACCGGTCGTACAAAGGTACGTAATGGAGAGATCGGTGAGTGGCTCCATGTGCCGGTGAAGACGGTAGAAATCCATCTCACCAGCCTCTACCAGAAACTCGGGATACAATTGCGAACAGAAGCCATTACGTTCGCTCTGGTAATGCCTTTGAGTATCGTACTCACGAGTGTTGCTATGTTAGGGGCACGATGGTATTGCTTGAGACTGCCACGTCTGTCAATTGTTACTCCGCTTGCGAGATGGCCCATGCTGCATTCACAAGGCCGATGTGACTGAACGCCTGTGGGAAATTGCCTAACAACTCGTTACTCGCCGCATCTACCTCCTCGGAGAGTAAGCCGACATCATTGGCATAGGCAATTGCTCGTTCAAAAGTTGTTCTGGCTTGCACGACCTCTCCGGCCAATGCCTGCGCCTGAGCAAGCCAGAACGTGCAGAGTAGAAATGTTCCTTCTTCGCCCGCCAATCCGTCGGTTGCTCGGTAACGGTAGACCAGACCGTGTTCATCAGTGAGTCGCTCAGCTATCGCGTCGATGGTAGATCGCATGCGTGGGTCTGTGGCAGGCAAGAATCCCACAATTGGCATCATGAGCGAAGAGGCATCCAAGTCATCGGAGCCAAACGACTGCGTGAACGCTTTAGCCTTTTCGCTCCAGCCACGGGTGAGGATGGCGTCACGAATATGCTCACGAGTCTTTGTCCATCCTTCAATCCGGTCATGCGCTTGCAATATATCCGCGAGATCGAGAGCAGCGTCAAGTGCTACCCAACACATGAGTTTCGAGTACAGGAAGTCTTTCGGGTCTCCACGTTCTTCCCAGATGCCTTGGTCGTGGTTCTGCCAACGACTAGCGGCAGCATCGGCAACCTCGACTAAAAAGGTGCGCGTTACCTCGTCGAGATCACCAAGTTGGCCGCGAAGACGGCGAGCGGCTCCAAGAAGTTCACCATACACATCGAGTTGTCGTTGGTTCCAGGCACCGTTGCCAATACGCACTGGTCGGCTACCTCGCCATCCTTCAAGGTGGGTGAGCGAACGTTCGCTGAGATCACGCTCGCCACCAACTCCGAACATAATCTGCAGATCAACACCGCGCTGGAGCTGGGTTGCAACGGCACCTGCCATCCAGGAGAAGAACCAATGGGCCTCATCGGGGCAAGCGGCAATCCAGAGTGCATCCAGCGTCAGGCTCGCGTCACGAATCCAGGTATAGCGGTAATCCCAGTTGCGCTCGCCTCCTATAGACTCAGGTAAGGAGGTCGTGGGTGCGGCGACGATTGCACCTGTGGAACGAAACGTAAGTGCCTGAAGTACACGACCACTGTGATGAACGAGGTCCTTCCATGGTCCTTCATACCTCTGATGCAAGTCTGACCAAGTACTCCATCCAACAATGGTATCATGCAAGTAGTCGGTGATTGCCGCTTGAGTATACACCCCCGAAGTTTTCTCCCAGCTCGCCCGATGCTGTAGTGCGAAACTCGCATCTTCACCTGCTTGGAGGGTGAAGTGAGCACGTGCGATTGAGCCTTCTATAGAGAGCACTATTGGTGAGGAGAGGACCAGAATATCTGCACCACCACGAGCAACAATGCCTCCCTCAATTGGCCTCAGCAAGGGGAAAATTAAGCCGTATTCGAACCGGGGGACATACTCAAGCTTTATCTCCTGCGTGCCACTTTGACACGATACAGAGCGCAGCACTATTCCTGGTGAGTCAATACCCAGGTCGTGTCCGCGCTCATTACGCCCGATTGCCATCGCGTCGATTAGCACTACATTGCCCGTTGGAGTATGGAAGGTCGTTTCAAGTGCCATTGTCCCTTCGATGTAGCGGCGGCTCACTTCAGTAGTACCAACCGCTGTGATGACCCAGTGCCCCGCTTGCTCATCAAGCAGGCGGGCAAAGACCGATGGTCCATCGAAGCGAGGAAAACACAGCCAGTCAATAGAGCCGACGCGGGTGACGAGCGCGGCTGAACGACAGTCTGACAGTAAAGCATAATCGGCAATTAGTACATTACTCAAGCTCTTTCTCCTTTAGGTATATCTGCCACCTTTGGTATGAGGACTGTGTCAGTTTATGGTAGCACCTCCATCCTTACATTGATGAGATGCCTTCTGACGATTGAGAAACGTATATGCTACTATCCTAACAGAATTGGTAACACTACCCCTAGTCCCAGAACGAATAACCAGAGTGCGGGTGCGGGTGTTCCGACAGGGCGACGGAGACGTTGCTCGCGTATGGCAATACGTTTATCCAGCAGTTGCCATTTGTTGTTCCGACGTTCAAACTCAAGAAATACTAGTCCCGTTGCCGCGCCATAGAGTAAATGACCTAAGAGTGATGGCAGGAGGAGGTCGGCAGCATGCACGGTCCAGGTGACTGAGTCACCTAGTAGAATTGGCATCAAGGTTAAGGGACCGATGAACCACCATGCGAGGCCATAGAGCGTTCCCCATGCGATGCTTGCACCTGCATTCGGCGACTCATGCTCGAAGAGGAAACCATAGCTCATGCCAATCAGCGAACTGATGACAAGATGTACAACGAAGCCGAGGATAGGCGATGAGCCGCCAGCAAGAGCCGCTACCCTTGGTAACACACCAGTCGCACCCATAATAATGCTGAAGAGCAGTCCACCTAGAATACTGGCACCTGCCCCTTGACTCATCGAACGCAGTGTACGTGTGCCTGCCCCCTCTACCTCACGATGAATGGGATCGGACTCGATAAAGAAGCCTACCCAGAGGCGGTTCAACACGCTATAAATGAGTCCCAGTAAGATGCCGTAGACCACGTGACCGATGAGCGATCCGAACAATACGTTCCCCATCTGATAGGACCAATGAATGCTAGAATGCAATAAAATAGGCTGAAGTGTGAGCGGACCTAGAAACCACCAGAAAAGGCCGTATGCCAAGCCCCAGCACAGGCTTGAACCGGGACTACGCACATCGCGTTGAAAGAGCACGCCGAAGCTCGCCCCAATAAGAGCCGCGATAGTATAGTGGACGATGACCCCTACAGACGAAGCATCAGAGCCAACAATACCCGCAATGACGATAAATGCGTTGTTCTGTACGAACCACACGCTGAATGCCCAACCGCCGATGAGGCCAGCCAGCCCACCAACGATAATCGCACGTGGAAGAGTAAAATACATGCTTCTGCCCGACCTGAGTGACTTCTTCCACAGGCCCAGGAGCAAGCCAAGCGGTAAGCCGAAGCAAAGGATATAGGCGACAAGTTCAGGAAATTGTGTTCTCACGGTATCGAGCATGCCCATGTGTGCCGTACTTTGGAGCATTGGAAACAATCCCGCGGGGAGGGCAAGCCACAAAAGAAGTGCATAGCCCAATCCCCACAACAAGCCCGAACCCGGATGCAGCGTATGGCGAGTGTTCACCAGCAACACGAAGCATAGCCCGTAGATTCCTCCCAGCACAATGCTCACTGGCAGAGAGAGTGCCGATGCAGGTACCAGCGCGACGAAGACACCACCCAGACAACCAACGACTATACTTCCGATGAGTTTGCAAGTGAAAGCAAAGCGCATAATTTACCTCTGTTCTTTCCCGACAGTTTTCATTGCTCGCTCTGAAGTGCTGCTTGCTATCGTTTCTGCTGAACGTTGCGACGGGCGATGCTCCATATCAATCGTTTGCACAATATCACGTGGAAAGAACAACTCAACGACCCAATCGCTCAATACACGCAATTGTCGCTCCAGCCCCGGCAACTTGGAGAGGTAGATGCCACGCCACATCAGCCATGCCAGGAAGCCAGAGAAACGAAGTCCCTTGATTTCGGCACATGCTGTTTGATAGCCGACGACACAAAGGACACCCAGACCAGCGAAGTGAAATGTTTTGTGGCGTCGCCCGCGTACACTCGCGTATATGTTGTATGCGACGGTATCAGCTTCACGTATGGCAAATTGTGCAGTTGGTGGACACGCCTCACCCGTTTTCGCATCATGTACCGAGGCGCAATCACCTAAAGCCCAGATTCCCGTAAGGTTGGGAACTGCGAGCGATGAATCGACGACGAGCGCACCACGTGTATCATGTTCAGCAGGAATGTCTTGTATAAGCGGATGAGGTGCGACACCAGCCGTCCAAACGAGCGTGTTCGTGCGAATCTCTTCCTGCGATTTGAGGACCACAACTCCTTCTCGTGCATCAACCAGACGCTCATTCAACTGAAAGGTCACACCACGAGCTTTCATACGTTCAAGAGCGTAGCTTGCCAACGACTCGCTCAGTTCTGGGAGAATGCGGTCGCGTGAGTGAACGACGATAATCTTTACTTCATCAGATACAATGTTGGGATAGTAAGGCAATGTGCCACGCACAAAATCATTGAGCGCACCCGCCAACTCTGCTCCCGCGAAACCAGCACCAGCGATAACAACCGTGAGCAGTGCCTGTCTCTGTGCAGAATCAACCTCACTATCAGCCTGTTCGAGTACGCCGATTAGGTGATTGCGGATAGAGATAGCATCGCCCAGCGTTTTGAAATCGAAGGCATGCTCTTCAATGCCCTTGAGTCCCAGGTAATTAGAGATACTTCCAACCGCAAGCACAAGCTGATCGAAAGGTATTTCTTGCCTCTGCGTGTTCCGTTCGTTTGCTACCAGGAGGAGCTGCTTGCGTTCTGTATCGACATACTCGACACGTCCATGAACCACCTCGGTACGCCGTAAACTTGTTCGTAGTGGACTGCTAATGTGTGTTGGTTCCAAACTGCCACCCGCGACCTCTGTGAGCATGGGTGTGAAGAGCAACGCATTCACCTCACTCACCAACGTGAGCGAGATGGAGGAATCAGCACCAAACAAACGCTCCAGTTTTTGAGCAGTAGTAACGCCCGCGAAGCCGCCTCCTACAATGACGATGCGCGTCTGAATCATGCGCTCAGGCAACGGCGGCTGATATTCTGGTCCCAGGAGCCATCGCGCAAGATCGTTAAGCACCTGTACGAGTACTCCTATACTCACACCATAGAAGACCCACCCCACCAGTGCGGGAAATAACGCACGCATTCCCTCTGCCGTCCATTGCGGAGCCCGACCGGAGAGGAAGGGGAGCAGAAGAATGCTTAGTCCTCCCCACAGTGCTATTCCACCTGCCCCTGCTGTCATCATGCTATCTATATAGGAAAGTGGAGTTGGACGAACAACGAAGGCATACCCTATCCCTATCAAAATACCCAGTGGTATCCCCAACACACCAATATGTGGTGTAATTGCGAGAATTGCACTGCTTATTGTACCCGCCAACAAACCAATGGCACCACGCCGAAAGTATCTATTCATATACCATCCTGCTCAAAATAGAGAGTGTGGACAATCATTAGACAATACTTGTGTTTCTAAAGTTCAGATGTGTTGCACGAAAAATATGTTCTCCTATCTTCACGCGATTGCGACGGAAATTTTACAGATGCTGATAGACTGATAGAACTAGAGCTTGACAAACGTGCTCATCTCTGACTATACTTCGATAAGACATGAGTCAGTTACATAACTAAATTTGTGGAGACCCTTCATGACTACTACGTCGAAACGAGACCGTCTCGTTGAGGCAGCAAAGACGATGTTTTATCAGCAAGGAGTGATGCGCTCAACTCTAGCGGATATCGCGCAACAGGCACAGGTGCCACTAGGCAACGTTTACTATCACTTCCGTACAAAGGATGCGTTAATAGAGGCCGTTATTCAGGCGTATGTGCAGGAACTTGAGTCAATGCTTGCTAGCTGGCAACATTACGTGGACCCTCGCGAGCGTCTGCTGAGGTTACTTGCTACAAGTCGGGATGAAGGAATTATGCTTGCTCGCTATGGTTGTCCGCATGGGAGTCTGTGTCAGGAACTCGATAAAGATGATACCCAATTGGCACACATCGCTTCCCGCTTATTTCAGGTCTACCGAGATTGGTCGGAGGCGCAGTTCCGTCAGCTTGGCAAAAACGAGCAAGATGCCAATGATTTAGCAGTTGATCTCATTTCATCACTACAAGGTATCTACATGTTGACCAATAGCTTTCGTTCGCCTGAACTACTGGAACGGAAACTACAACGATTGGAAAAGTGGGTTAGCACTCTGTAACATAGAGCGCAATCAAATTTTTTAATGTATTGTACAGTTAGTCAGCTAACTGAAAACAATGGAGCTAGATATGAGTTTAGCAAATGGGCAGCAGTTTCCTACTATCACAGCTGCACGCGTCGGTGGAAGTGAGATGACAGTTCCCTAGAATACAGAGGGCAAATGGACGGTTCTGCTGTTCTATCGTGGACATTGGTGCCCCTATTGTCGCCAGCAATTGATAGACTTTCAACGCTCTCTGGAGCAGTTGCATGAGATAGGGGCCGAAGTCGTCGCGCTCTCTGTTGACCCTATCGAGAAGGCACAAGAGACGGTTGAGAAGTACAATCTTACCTTCCCGGTTCTCTACAGCCTCGATGCTCATGAGATCGCGCAAAAAATTGGTGCGAATGTAAACGAGACCCCGCTCTTCTTGCAAGCAACAGGCTTCGTGCTACAACCCGATGGCAAAATCGCTGTCTCGGTTTATTCCAGTGCTGCAATAGGCCGTCTCGTTGCGGCAGATACTATCAAGTTCATTAAGTACCTGCAACAACAGGCCAAGTAACAAACTGATCGTGGATAGGCACACCTATCCACGATCAGTTTGTTACTTTTTAGTTTCGATCTTGAGTGACAACGAAAGGGTTGAAAGCTGAACTACAAGGGAAAGGTGTGACTGTGAATGCCGTGCGTCCTGGCACTGTTGACACCGCTATGCAGACGCACTTTCGTGGCTTACCAGTCGAACAAGTTGGGCAACAAATTCACGACCGCTTTAAAGGCTTTCACGAACAGGGCAAATTGCTTGAGCCAGCGCAACCAGCACGTCTCGTCGTCAACTTGCTATAGGGGGAGAGTACAGGTGAGATTGTCAGCATTTACGACTCACGTGGACAAGGACTGCTAAAGAAATAAGTACGAATGAGTCATCCAATTCTGGATGACTCATAATGTCATTTACTTCATCTTCTGAATATTGCGAGCCGTAGGACCGGATGCATTCTCCACAACCTCGAACCGAACCGGAGTACCTGCTTTTATGGTACGATATCCTTGCCCTGGAATTGCCGTGAAGTTGAAGAAGACCTCTTCGTCTGAGCCAGCGCGTACAATCATTCCACTCCCTGCATTGTTATCGAACCAGAGTACCCGACCTTGAGCAACGGGTAGACCACTCTCTCCGAGTGGGGGAGCACTATGCTCCCATGTCTGCTGCGGAATACGAACCTGTGTGACTTCTGACGTAGTATAGGCTTCGTAGGTGTAGTCCGCACGCGTCTGCATAATGGAGCGTAGATCGTGGCGCAGTTCTTCGAGTGTTGGACGCCCAACAAAGAACCAGCCGTTGTAAATGGCGTGAATACTCAGGTCGGGACGTAGCACGAAGGTATATGGCTGTGGGCGATAGGCGTACTCGCCTTCGGTCTCGTCGAGAATACGTATTTGTTTGACAAGTGTACGTTGCTCATCAGAGAGAAAAGGCCACTGTGCATTGAGTCCAGCGCGAAACGCAGCATGTACTAGTGGCGAATCCACACCAATAGCCAGCATCTTGCCGTAATTGACCGTGAGTTCCTGTTGAAACTGCACCAGTTGTCGCAACTGTTCCTGGTCACGTGGACAAAAGAAGCCCCGCATAAACAGCACAATGAGTGGGTAGCCATCGTGAAAACCAACCTTCTCATCAAACAAGCTCGGCTTTGTCAATGTTGACAGGCGTATTGGAATACCACGTGAATCTGGGAATTCAAAATCTGGAAACTGATTGTTTACCTGGAGTGTCGTTGTCATGGTCTTTCTCTCCTCTCGAACTCATCATCTTGTACAAGGATATGGTGATACTCTTGCGTAAACCTCTTTTTCGCACGCGTAATGCATGCCGCCGCTGCACTCGGCGAAACATCGAGCTTACGCGCGATCTCTTGATATGGAACGCCCTGGGCGGCACTGAGTAGCAGAATGTATGCATATCGTTTGGGCATGTGTGTGAGGGCGAGATAAATGTGTTCCCGTTCCGCGATGCTTGTAATGCTGCGCTCGGAACCGTGTGTATTGTCTACAATCGACATGTGTACAGTATGCGATAACGTTTCGTCATCATATTCATACTGATCGGTAATGGTGATGTACAAAGACATACGAGGGCGTTGCCGCAAAAGGTCAATACTGAGATTCGTGGCAACGAGATAAAGCCATGGCAACAAATTATTCCGATCATACAACGTCTGCCATTTCTTGTAGACGCGGAGAAAGACCTCCTGTGTCACATCTTCCGCATCCTGTGGATTGGTGAGCAAGCGATAGACATGATGATAGACTTTCTGATGAAACTGTTCATACAGATGTGTAAATACATGCGACTGCTCATCACTGGCAAACGCGGGTGTTTCATAGGATATATCTGTTGGATGCGCTACAACCACCTGGACCTCACGTATCTTGTCTAGGAATCGAGAAAAGGGTAATAGGTAGAGTTGCTCTTGTCATTGTATGAGAAGTGAGAAAAGGAAAAAGTTCTGATAACTTCTGTTTTGTGCTTCTGATAGCTTCCGGTTCTTGAATGTTGCTAGCCTACCGATTTTCTTTTGATGACTTGTCTCCATAAGGCGACGAGGAGAGGAGACTGGGGATGCCAAAGGCGACAGCCCCGGACTCCAGGCAAGAGGGATAGCCCCTTGCAGCTTCACGTTTGAATGGTGACAAAAACTCTATCTAGGTGGGAACTGGGAGTTTGGCACTGGCGTTGCAAGGTTAGCGGTTGGAGCCTTGAGCGTGTACCCGATGACTGAACAGTTGATATCGATACCTACCGAGCCGTAGGGCGCACCGCCGGGACCTGTCAGCAGGTCGGGACGAGTAGCTGCTAAGTTGAAAACGACAACCTCATCGATCTGGCGCTTGTCGTATCCCTCCTTGATGGCTTTGGGAGTCCACTCGCCAAGCTGAGCATCCCACAATGGGCTATATGCGTCTGCATGCCGGGGATCAGTAAGCGTTGGAAAATCGCCAAATACGTTGAGGAGGTCACCGCCATTGCGTAAGGCATTGATCAGAGACGTGTTATTGGCTGAGGCATCCTCGCTCGCATGACCGTCTTTGACCAGATGCACAAACCCCTGTGCTTGTGGATTATTGGCACCCGTCTGTCCATTGACGAAGGCAAAGAGCCGTTCGCGGGCAGAACCGAGAAAATCGTCTCCGCCATTGAACGCTGCTTTGTCCAGTGCGGGGACGTAGGTTGCACGTTCCAGTACAGCAGTAAGGGGTTGACCGGCGTCTGTGCTCAGGTACACAATCGGTTGACCGGCGTCGAAGCCTTTGACAAATAACATGTCAACCCACGACTCCAGGAATTGTCCAGAAGGCGATTTAGAGGGCGCGATGTGGATGCCGAGAACCCGATCATTCGTGTTGGTATGGTGTACAACATCGAATGCGCCATCGCCAGTCGCTACGATAGGCGCACTATAGACGACTGGTGATCCCGCGATGCGAATGAACGGGCTGTATCCTGGTCCTGCCACGGCACCAGGCTGGAATTTGGCGAGTGGGAAGCCGTTTGGTCCTGGCACCGCGATACGGGTAGGGCTGAAATCTGGCGCACCCTGGAAGTGGATCAGTGCTGGCCCGAACGGGTTCTGTGCTGGCGTTGGGTTGTCGAGAGTCACTGTCTGTACACATGCGGGGCAACCGATACTGAGATTAGCGAGCTTGGGTGTATAGTTCACACCCAGATCATGCGCTAGCCCCGAGTCCGAGGAATCCAAGAGGACGTACCAAACGGTCTTGCCATATGCCTCCCCTTTATAGAGTGGAAGACGAACCGTCTCTTTGCTGAGATCGACTTGTAGGGCACTCTCCTCTGTCAAGTTATTCCTGGAAAGCAAGCCACTATTTGGTCCTAGACCCCCCACAACTGCTGCCGACTTCGTTGCATGCCCGGTATTACCAGGTAGGATAGTAACAAGCGTTATCGCAAATAATATAGTGATTACTGCGATCAGTACAGGCATTTTTGCCCGTACTGACTTGAAGCGTTGAGGCTTCATCGTATAGACCTCCCTCATTCTAGGGGTACTATGATACATAGTACCAAAATAAAAGCCTTAGCTGTCTGGCTCTGCTAGAACGCCAAATAGCAAGATGCATACAACAAAAGGTAGACAACATATGTCATGTATGCGTATAGCTGAGCGTAGTTACATAGTTTCTTTACACGATGTAAGCTTAGCCGAACGAAAGAGGGAAATCACTACTGATGACTACTATTTACACTTCCGGTTTCTTCCTCTCGCTCTCCCGCTCCCAGCACCATGAGCGTATTTTTTTGCGCGAGCGTGATATCTACGACATTCCCAATGTTCATGCGCTCGTAGGGTCGGTCAACGCGCAGCGTTTTGAGCCACCCCCCCTTTGTGAGCGACCAGAGTTTGATCGTCCCATCCTCACTACTACTGGCGGCCATTGTCTCGTCAGGGCTCATGCCTACGGAAACCACGACTCCTGTATGGCCTGAGAACACTTTTTGGAGGCTGTACTGCTGAGGTGTGCAGCCGATATCCCAGAGCTTCAAGCTTTGGTCATTCCCACCACACAACAGCATCGTACCCGTGCTATTGCACGCGAGCGAAACAATCGCTGCCGAGTCATCATGCAGCGTGTGCAAGCAAACCCCTGTCTCAAGTTGCCAGAACTTCATCGTCTGATCGTAACTGCCGCTCATGAGCATGTTGCCATCGGGGTGAAACGTCACAGCACTCACTCCTTCAGTATGACCATACAATGTCGCAATGCAATCTCCGCTCACCACATCCCATACTTTTACCGTACGATCAACGCTGCCAGTGGCGAGTAGCGAGCCATCACGGTTGAACGCTACGGACCAGACCCAGTGTTTGTGGTCGCGCAACGTCGCCATACACACTCCGCTTTGCACGTCCCAGATTTTGATCGTGCCATCATCGCTGCCGCTCGCGATCTGCGTTCCGTCCGGGCTGAACGTCACTGACCAGATAATACCCGTATGCCCGCGGAGGATGTGTAGACAACGACCGCTTTTATTGTCCCAGAGCCGCAGCGTGCGATCATGGCCCGCGCTTGCTATCGTCGAACTGTTCGGGCTACACGCCACCGACCAGATACGCCCTTCATGCCCATGCAGAGTGCTGAGGCAGTATCCCGTCTCGATATCCCATACTCTGACGCACTCATCCTCGCCCCCGCTGAGCAAGAGGGTACTATTATAGCAAAAGGCGACCGAGAGGAGCATCCCTGTGTAACCACGCAGCGTTCTCAGGCAGGCACCCGTCGCGCTCTGCCACAAGCGCACAGTTTGATCGTCACCACCTGTCACGAGTTCCTTGCCATCAGGATGAAACGCCACCGACCAGATCGTGCCAGCATGCCCTTGCAGTGTCTTCTGGCATTGCCCTGTCCCTATATTCCACAATTTGCTGCTCTGATCAGCACTTCCACTCGCGAGCATATCGCCGCGAGGGGCAAATGCGATGGTCAGTACTCGTCTGCTATGCCCTTGCAGAGTATGGGTACAGCGTCCTTTACCCACGTCCCACAACTTGATGGAATGGTCTTCGCTGCCACTGGCAAGGATGGCACCATCAGGACTGAACGTTACCGCCTGTACGCTATCAGTGTGCCCGTACAAAGTCGTCGGCAACGAGTTCCCTGCGAGATTCTCCACGTCCCACAACTTGATGGAATGATCTTCGCTGCCACTGGCAAGGATGGCACCATCAGGACTGAAGGCGACTGAAGACACAGAACCTGCATGTCCCTCTAACGATACACGTTGCCGTCCAGAGGCAATGTTCCACAGCTTAATAGTTCGATCGTTGCTACCACTGGCGAGGGTTGAGCCGTCAGGACTGAACGCCACCGCTTTTACCCAGTGCGTGTGCCCTTCAAACGTGCTGATGCAGCCTCGGCTCTCAGTCTTGCTCACATCCCACAGCTTCATCGTGCGGTCGTTGCTCCCGCTCGCGAGGAGGGTACTATCGGGGCTGAACGCTATCGACCACACCCAGCCGCTATGTTCAGCAAAGGTGTACAGCTGTTTCGTATTGGCTACCTGCCACACGCGTATCTCGCCGTTGAAGCTTCCCATCGCCAGGTAGCGTCCATTGGGACTGAAGGCGACCGAGGTAATGCTCCCGAATGTCTCCATGAACACAGAGCGTGTGATACTGGAGCCGGAGAGGTTCATGTCTTGCGCCTCTATCCCTTGTAGGTATGCTCCCTTGATTGCAAGCGCAGAGAAGTCGGCACCGCGTAGATCGCCTTTGACGTGCGAGAGGATGTTGACAAGGTTGCCGCCACCATATCCGTGTTCGATGCGTGGCATTTCTCTCATCATTTCGGCCAAACGTAGCAGATGCCGTTCGACTTCTTCCCTACTCCTAATCTTGCTGAGTAGACGTGCGACAAGCGGCTTGATAATCAGGCGGACCTGACTGGCGCGGACATACTCTTTGGCCTGTGCCTGCATGAGCGCATACTTGCCCAGCAGATTGAAACGGCTCTCTTCGATCTCTTTACTGACCTGTTGTACCAGTCGTTCGGTGACATATTCCAGTACCACCGACTGGAGTGCGAAAAAGCCGCCCTTCTCACCACGTTCCAGGAGCGAACGCCGATAGAGAGCATGTAACGCTTCTACCAACTTGCCATCATGCATATCATGGATACTGTTTCCCCGCAGCACCTCGATGGATACCCAATCGCGTTCAATCGCAAGCGAGTAGAGCAGGTCTTGTTCCAGAGGAGCAAGCCGCTCGATCTGCTCGTCTAAAAGGTGGCGAATGCCATTGAAGTAGATTTCACCCTGCTGTAAGAAGTGCGTAATGTCACCTTTGAACAGGTCGGAAATGATCTCGGAGACCATTTTCAGCGCGAGCGGATTGCCTGCGTATGCCTGTACGACGCTCTCCCATGCCGCATCGTTGCCATGCAATGTTTTTTCATGCAGGAGCTTCTGGCTCTCCTGCTGACTCAAACCTTTGAGCTGTAAAGAGCGTATCAGCGAGGAGGGACTTTCTAACGGGCCCGTTATCTTCAATTTCTCACGGCTGGTCAGGAGCACACAACTTTGATGTCTCCCCTCGGCAAGCCGCTCGATAAACATCTCGTAGCCTTCATAGCCCTCACGATACCGTCCGTCGCTAGAACTTACCTGTAATATCGTCTCAACATTATCAAGAACCAGTATACATCTATGCGAGCGGAACAGATTGAGGAGCAGTGAGATGTTCCCCTCGTCAGAGTTGGCAAGGAGGTGAGACTGTTGCTCGGAGAAGAACGCGATGCAGTCGCGCAGCAGTTCGTGCAGCGGAGGCGCGTTTTTCAATGAACGCCACAGCACGTACTCGAAATCGTGACTGATCTTATGCATCAGTTTTGTTGCAAGCGTTGTCTTGCCAATACCACCCATGCCGAGTAACGTCACCACACGGCAGCGATCTTTGAGAAGCCAGCACGAGAGATCGGCCAGTTCGTCACTACGTCCACAAAAGAACGAGACATCGGGCGAGGAATCCCAATCGACAACTCCTTTCCCGTTTCTCACATTCTGCGTTGATAAATCTCCGTTACTCTTTGCGGCTTGCCGCTCGTTCGCTTGCTCCATCTGGTGTTTGTTCAGCACCGTCGTGAACCATTCGTCATCGAAGATCGCTTTGCGGCGCGTGGCGTGGAGCGATACTTGTTCCCACACTGCTCGTGCCTCTTCGCGCTCATGTCCTGCTGGAAAGACATTTCTATAGAGATACACTTCAAGAAGCTTTTTGAGATTCATTCCTGTCGGATAATCACTGCCAGCCTCCCAGTTATAGACCGCCTTTTCACTCACTCCTATCAACCCCGCCACCGCTGCCTGCGTCAACCCTGCTTTTTCTCGCAGGGTCAACAGCAGCAGCCCGAACGCATAACTTTTCGTAGTGTACTGATGGGATGTACTCATGTATCCTGCACTTTCACCAAACGCTATAATTCATCTCATGTACCTGTCACGTATGGTTACAACATTTTTTGCTAGCGAAAATGTTCTCATATGGAGCAGCAATTATCAATCCACGCGTGGCACACGAGCCAGAATTTTGGTGACGACCTCGTAGTTGATGGTGCCGAGTCGCTGCGCGGCATGTACTTCGTGAGCGTCTCAATAAGAGCACCCCTGCATTAGGAAGGGACTGTGCTGGAAACGTTATAGTGACGGATGTAAGAATGATTGAGTTACCGAGCAGTATGGTTCACTAGGTTCAACGTTGAACCATACTGCTCGGTAACTTGTCAAGGACTGTATAACGCCACAATCGAGATAGAAGAAATAAATATACATTTAGTGAATTTATTCTCAGGAAATAAGTGCATTTTCAAGAATATTTCTTTGAACAGGATCTCTTTGCTCCTGCTCAGGATTGGCCTGTGACTGATGAACAAAGTGCTATACGCGTTTTTACTAAGTATCGTCAACGTTGGAGTGGTAAGGACAGTTTCAAGTTTTTGAAAACGTGTCTGGATGGGAAGAAGTTCAGGTACTCGACTGGCACTACGAAATTGCCTTGGACGACTAGACGCATCACCTGCTTCTCCCATTAGGCACCTCTCAACGACATTCTCAAAGTAGCACTACCCCTACTATTTGCAACAATTTGCGTCCCTTTGTTAGAATGCTATAGGTTTCTATTTTTGTAAGGAGAACATGCTATGCAATTGTCCCCTGTTTCTAGCCCCATCATTGATATTCACCGCCACGTTGCAAATCCTGGTTTACTGACGACCCTTGCCTCCATTCCTCGTGAGGTGTTTATTGAGGAACGCCCTGCTCAAAAGGACGCACCAAAGGAGACAATACGCGTTCAGATGTCTGAACTCAGCGATATTGATGCACAGGTGCAAGCGCAAGACCAAGCAGGAGTTACAAAAGGCGTTCTTAGTAATCCGTTTCGGCTTGCAGACCTCAAACCCCATGCAGGAAGCATTGCCGGAGAGATTGCAGCGATCCTCAATGATGATCTTGCGACAGTTGTCTCCAAACATCCCAGCAAGCTTGATTTTCTTGCGACCGTGCATCCATTTGAACCCGGATGTGCTGAAGAGGCTGATCGAAGCCTGACGCAGTTGGGAGCGAAAGGGCTGACACTTTGCACAAGCTATGCTGGTCGTTGGTTAGATGATCGAACGCTGAATCCTTTTTGGGAGTATGTTCAGTCGCGCGATGTTGCTCTTTTCCTGCATCCACCCATTACCCCCGCATGGCTCCCTCTCAATGACATCTACCCGATGCAAGAGATGCTCTATCGAACGTTTGATGTCACGACGAGTATGACACGCATGCTCTTTTCAGGTGTTTTTGATCGCTATCCGCGGCTCAAAGTGGTGTTATCATTCGCAGGTGCAGGCATCATGAGTCTTCTTGGTCGCTTCGATTACTCCTATCAGGTAGGTTTCGCCGATGTGTCTGCAGAGAAGGCGGCAATGTGCCAGCACCCACCCAGTACGTATATGGGGACGAATGTGTATATAGAGCTTGGGTTGTCCTTCTCGCCCACAGCCGTTCAACAAGCCATCCAGGTCTTTGGAAGTGATCATGTGCTCTTTGGAACAGATTATCCAGCTGTTCTGCCTATTGAGGAGCAGATTAGGATTGTGAAACAGCTTGACCTGAGTTCGACTGAGATGGAACAGATTCTGTGGAAAAACAGCAACGATCTATTCCAGGTATTGTCAACTTCTTCGTAGGAGTGGAGATAATTGCTGAGTTATAAAGAGGAAATACGTTGTAGAATAGCGAGAGGCTGAGGACGTATTTTGCATAGCCCGATAGCAAAAAGAGAGATTTTTGGTGATGTAAGAGCAGAGAGGAATGAGGATGGGTATTCTACTCGGACTAGTCGCAGCCCTAGGCTTTGGAACAGCAGACTTCCTGGCGAGATTTGCAACGCGACGCGTAGGGACCTACAGTACGTATTTTTTCATGCAAGGTGTCGGTTTCTTCTTGCTAAGCATCGTCCTCATCATAAGTGGCTCCTGGCGACAGATAGATGTTGCCCACAATTGGCAAGTTGGATATGGGCACTCGTCATAGCCATGCTCAACACCGGAAGTTACCTCGCACTCTATCGAGCATTTCAGGTAGGGGTATTGTCGATAGTCGCGCCCGTCGCATCGGGGTACGCAGCAATCTCCGTCTTGTTCTCGATACTCAGTGGAGAGAAACTCACCGCAACCGCTCTCTTGGGTATCGTTGTGGTTCTCGTAGGAGTCGTACTTGCAGTAACAACCCTACCACACAAAAAAGAGGGTGGAGAGCAGGAGAGCCGCATACAGGCCAATGCTCCTCCTGAAGTCCAGGTGTCCAAAAAGAGAAGATTGCCCGCAGGCGTTGGCTGGGCATGTCTCGCGGCACTGGGTCTGGGCATCACATTCTGGTCACTCGGATTTGTCGTAGAACCGAAAGTGAGTGCATTGGTCACCACATGGTTTCTTAGGCTGGTCCCACTGTGCCTGTTGGGATCACTCTCCCCATTCATCCCTATACAAGTGAAGATCAAAAGCAGCACCACATGGGCCATCATCATAGGGACGGGAATACTGGATACTGTGGGCTTTCTCTCCTCTACGGCTGGTCTGGCAACTGGTCAGATTGCCATTGTCAGTGTCCTCTCATCACTCTACAGTGCGATAACCGTGGTGCTGGCATGGATTTTCCTCAAAGAGAGGCTCCGATGGAACCAATGGATAGGGATCACGTGTATTCTGGGTGGGATAGTACTCGCCACAAGGTAAGGCAAAAAATCACTCCGCACTTCCTCTTGGACATTCCACACTTTTGGTGAGACTCTCTTCTCACGTCTCCTCTTGCTCATGCTCTCATCGTTTCAAGTGGCTTCTCACCCAGTTTCCTCGACGTAGAATACCTATTTGCGCGTCTCCTGGGCATGCCTCTATCCTGTCGTTCTTCCTTGACATCCATCTGTACAACAGACGCACTCAACAAAATATGAAAAAAATGTCTGACTTTCTCGTGAAGATAGTAGAAAGGATGAAGAGACATGAGTGAAGGATTTATTTCACGGGGGTTCCGAGGTCGCCGCCAAAATGAGCAGGCGGGACGCATTCCCCCGGGACAACATCTTGAACGAGGGTATCCGGTCCTGTCGGCAGGGCCAACACCCCACACTCCTCTTGAGCAATGGGGTTTCTCCATTGAAGGCAGAGTGAAGGAGGCCAAACACTGGACCTGGAAGGAACTGCTTGCGCTCCCTCATGAGACCCCAACGGTTGATATTCATTGTGTCACCACCTGGACAAAACTGGATACCACTTGGGAAGGGATAGCTGTTGAGACGTTGTTGCAGCAGGTGGACTATGACCCGACTGTCGTGACGTATGTGGTTGCATTCAGCGATGGGGGCTACACCACAAACCTTCCGCTTGCAGACGTGCGCGCAGGGAAAGCATGGGTGGTCTTCAAGTACGATGGAGAACCTCTCGCGCCTCAACATGGTGGTCCTGCACGCCTGCTTGTCCCACATCTCTACTTTTGGAAAAGTGCTAAGTGGGTTCGGGGCCTTCGATTAGTCGAGAAGGATGCCCCCGGCTTTTGGGAGTCGCTTGGCTATAACAATTATGGTGATCCGTGGAAAGAACAGCGTTACCAGGGCGATTAATGTGGCAATTTGGTGAGGTCGTGGAGAAAAAGGTAGAAACAGCACAGGCGACGAGTGTCACGTTTCTGCTTGCTCACTGGCCTAGACATCGGGCAGGTCAACATGTTGATGTACGCCTTACGGCCGAGGACGGCTATCAAACCGAGCGTAGCTACTCTATCGCCTCCCCATCTGAGGCACAAGGGCACCTCACGCTGACTGTCGAACGCTTGGCTGATGGAGAGGTTTCGCCGTATCTCGTCGATGAACTGCGTATAGGAGACAAAGTCGAACTGCGCGGTCCCATTGGGGGCTACTTTGTCTGGGATGCTCAGATGAGTGGTCCACTCTTGCTCGTCGCTGGCGGCTCAGGCATTGTGCCACTCATGGCAATGATGCGCCAACGAACTCTCCTCGGAAGTACGGTTCCAACGCGCTTGCTCTACTCGGTACGCTCCTACGACCAGATCATCTATCGTGACGAACTCGCTTCCCTCGTGAGCAAGGACACAGGATTAGAGGTCGTCTATACCCTGACACGTATGCAGCCTGCCAATTGGACGGGCTATCATCGTCGGGTAGACAATGACCTTTTGCGAGAGGTGGCGTGGGCAGGAGGAGAGAAGCCACTTGCCTATGTCTGTGGTCCCACACAATTTGTTGAAACGGTCGCGCAAGGCGTATTGCCATTAGGGTATGAGCCAAGCCGTGTCAAGACCGAGCGGTTCGGTCCAGCAGGAGGATAATCATGGAACAACTGGATGGGAACACGGCGGCTGGTGTCTTAGGTGAACTCTTCCCTTTCGAGATGACAACCGCCGAGTCAACCTGTAAGAATTGTCACGCAACAGGTGCTCTTGGCTCGCTTGCCGCCTATATACACGGGATGGGTACCGTTGTACGCTGCCCATCATGTGATCACGTCCTCATACGCGTTGTCCATGCAAGGGGCCGTTACTGGCTCGATATGTGCGGAGTACATGTCTTGCACATTGCTGAGACGTAGTTCACCTTCTCCCCATGCACACAAAAAGCAGCCTCGCTTCTTGTGTGCATGGGGAGAGTCTTTGGGTTGTGAGTACGGGAGGAACCAGACGTCGGAAGAGTGGGAAAAAACCACTGATTGTCTTGACCTTGAGAGGGAAAAATGGCAAAAATGACTGCACTCGTCAGAAAAAATACAACAGCAGAGAAAGAAAGGCAGAAAACAAGATGAAAGCGATTGGCTTCTATCGTTCCTTGCCTCTTACCGATCCTGAGAGTCTGATTGACCTGGAACTGGAGAAACCCACGCCGCAGGGACGTGATCTCCTCGTCAAGGTAAAAGCTATTTCGGTGAATCCAGTTGATGTAAAAACTCGTGTTTCCAAACCACACGCGGAGCATTCCGCCTCTATTCTTGGCTGGGATGCGGCAGGGATTGTGGAAGCGGTTGGCCCGGACTGCACGCTCTTTCAGCCGGACGATCAGGTCTACTATGCGGGGGATATGACTCGACCGGGAACCAATAGCGAGTATCACCTGGTGGATGAGCGTATTGTAGGCCATAAGCCGACTCGCCTCGATTTCGCTGAAGCAGCCGCGTTACCACTCACAACCATCACCGCCTGGGAAGGGATCTTTGATCGTTTAGGAGTCTCTCTGCAACCAGAGCGCAACCAGGGCAAAAGCATTCTGATCCTTGGGGCTGCTGGTGGTGTTGGTTCGATTGCCACACAGCTCGCCAAATGGTCAGGTTTGACAGTCATTGGAACAGCATCGCGTCCTGAGAGCCAGCAATGGGTCAGGGAGCATGGAGTCGATGAGGTGGTTGACTACCACCACTCTTTCGTGGACCAATTACAGTCCCTCGGCTTAAAATACATTGATTTTCTCTTGTGTCTGAACAGTGCGAGTCTGGGGACACGCTGGAAGGACATTGTGCAGGTCATCGCACCTCAGGGAAAAATCTGCAATATTAATGAACTGAGTGATGAGGTCCACTTGGCAGACCTCAAGCAGAAAAGCGTGACCTACGTTTGGGAGCTTATGTATACCCGTTCCATGTACCACACAGCCGATATGATCGAGCAACACCGTTTGCTCAATGCGGTGGCTGCTCTGGTGGACACAGGCAAAATTCAGACCACCCTTACCACCAGGATCTCGCCGATTACCGCCGCCAACCTGCGCAAAGCACACGAACTGGTGGAAAAGGGAACCATGATTGGCAAAGTGAGTCTGGAAGAGTTTTAGCAGGATGTGTTGCATCGGCTGACGGAGCATTCCCCCAAGGAGATGCAACCGTGTTCATGGTTGCATCTCCTTGGGGGAATGCTCCGTCAACCGCCACGGGTTGCGAAGGACTGGGCAGAAGAAGAATTGCCGCCATCGAGCCGTTTTTCTTCTTACTTGCAAGTACCAATGTGCCAACGAGGAACGAAACTGAGACCACGTTGGGACTTATATGTTGAGTTTTGGACGAGGAGGAAACGCATGAGGTTGAGCGATTTGGCGAATATCGCGAGTATTTTGCAAGGCATCTTTGTCATTGTCTCTATTTGCTATCTGTGGTATCAACTGCGGGAAAATACACGATTAGCGAGGGCTGCGAATACACAGGCATTAGTCGCATTATCTTCGCCGTTCTACTTACAGCTGGTGCAAGATCAGGAATTGTCCAAACTGTGGCAACAAGGGAGCGTAGCATGGGATGCAATGAACGAGAGCGATAAATTTCGTTTTCGAGATTTGGCACTCTGGTGGTTAATTTTCCATGAGAACATTTACTATCAATGGAAAAAGAAGTTGATCGACAATCAAACCTATAATACATGGGCAAGAGATTTTGAAAAACTCTTAGCTGCGCCAAGCCTCAAACACTTTTGGGAAGACCTTTTGAGTACGACCTCATTTGAAGCATCTTTTAATGACCATCTGCATCAACTGATGCGAAAATATGAGACACCAAAACGAATAGTATGCAACGGGAAGAGAGGAAAAGCTGAAAGCTCATTCTGGACTGAGTCTTGAAGTGCGAGACCAGATACTAAAGAAAAATGTACAGACGAACACATATTGTAGGTCCCGTGTCTGTACATCCCACAATTCTGAGGCTCTTACACATTCTTATGCAATTACCCATGATGAAGCATTACAAGATGGCTGATGTAGGGGACGGTGCGACTCCTGCTTAGGTGAAGGTATCGTCTCGAAATGATACTTCGCATAGGGGTTAATATGTGCGTACAAGGATAGGGAAAGATGCACGAGATCACTGTCTGCTATCACATGCCCCTTCGTTCGCTAGTTTGCAATCGCATCCGTCATGTAGACGGTGTTCCAGGTGACGACCGCATTGGTCAGCAAATTGAGACAACTGGCTTGGTTGGCTTGATCTTCTGACTGATGTCGTCGAAGCTGTCCTTGGTTGGCAAAAAAGAGAAACTGTCGGAGAGCATGGAGTGCCGCCCCTTTGTTGAGTTGCGCGTGAATACGTCGTCGATACTCTTCACTTCCCAAATAATGGAAAATAAAGTCTGTCTTGACTAACCGTCCATATTCTTGTAATGCTCATGCAAGCATACTTGGCCAAGACATGGTAGACAACTCTTGGCACTCGCCTCTGGCAGCTTCTTCCTCTTGTCAGAACATAGTGACATGACAAACTTACTTGTTACTGGGTGCAAGAGAAACGCATGAGACACAATACGTCTCATTCTGGAATCATACGAACAAGGTATGATTCCAGACCGGAGTTTTTCCCGCTGTTGTTATTCCTTGTTCATAGATGCTGTTGTGGACATAGCTTGCGTACATGCTGATTGAGGGCTACTACTATCGTCAAAAGCACGATTGTCACAGCAACAAGGGGCCAGCATATCTTATCTTGCTTTTTGTACTCCAGGCGTTTTGTCAAGCGAAGAAGGCCAAATTTCTGTATGTTAAAAGAACTTATCCGAAAACTAGGTTAGAGCAGCTCTAGCATCAGCTCAAAACCTAGTTTTCGGATACGCTCTACATTACTGAGTTTCTCTCCGGTCCCCAACGAATGCTGCCTGCCCAACTTCGATTAAATGACCGTCTGGATCGCGCATGTAACAACGGATTTCAGCACCCCGGTCTATCGGTGGCGTGAGGAAATTGGCACCACGAGCTTTCCACGCTTCGTAACTCGCATGAATGTCAGCGACCCGGATGTTGAGAAAAGCACTCACTCTGCCTACGTCAGGAGGAGCTACAAGAGTGACCGATGGCTTATCCTCGGTTGGGCCACCGCCCACATTGATAATAATCCAGCTGTTTGCTAAGGCTATAATTGATGGTTCGCCTTCCATCACCACTTCGCCACCAAGGACATGTGTATAGAAGTGAGTGGAGCGTGCTACGTCATTGGATACGAGAAAATGCGTTATTACGAAACCCTCTTTTGGTGCGGGAAAATCTGCCATAGTATCTCCTCTGTCATCTGGTTCAAATCGAGTTTGAACCATACCTTTCATTCGTTATGCATTTGACTCTGCTCGAACTTCTGCTCGCTGTGCCTTCGCGAGCTCCTTCGCTACAGGCTTGCTGAGTTGTCCGAGCATGAACGCAGGTGCGAGACGGCTCATAAGCATGAGAACATTACTACTACCTGGGCGAATTTCATACGTGTCACTCTCCAATCCTTTCATTGTGACGCAGACCATCTTGTCTACATTCATCACTCCCCAACTACTCCTGGTAGATGCATCTGACCCAAAGTTGTCCAGAAGCGGCGTGCTGGTGCTAGGAGGGGCTACTTCAAATACTTTCACGCTTGTTCCCTGAAGTTGGACTCGCAAAGACTGCGTATAGGAGTGGATGCCCGCTTTCGTTGCACAATAAATAGGCGCACTGGCAAGCGGCACGAATGCCAGACCTGACGACACGTTGACGAGCACTGCGTTTGGCTTCATCTTCAGGTACGGCAGAAACTGCTCGACCATACGTACCGGCCCCAACAGATTAATTTCAATCTCCTGGCCTATATCTTGCAAGCCGTTCTTGTTGTTCAGGCTGAGCATCCGCATAATGCCAGCGTTATTGATAACAACATTGAGTGCAGGAAAGTCGTGAGTCACGTTCTGATACAGCAGGGAAATTGCCTCTGGATCACTCACATCACTCTGATAGGTATGGATATTCGGTACATTTTTTGTAATCTCATTGAATGTCGCTGAATGACGCCCTGTAATAATGACCGTATTCTTTCGTTGACTCAGTTGCGTTGCGAGTTCCAATCCAATACCACTCGTTCCGCCAGTGATTAAAATGGTGTTTCCTGTCATTTTCATAGGTATACTCCTTTTGTATAGTTCAAAACCCTGTGTCGCATTTGAATAATCAGGCAGCGCGAGCAGAAGAGCCAAAAGCTGCCACTCTCCCTTCCTGTTTCCCTCTCTATGGTGTGTGAGCCAGAAAATCGAGGAGAATCTGTGCAAACTCTGGACCTTTATCTTCCTGAAGCAAATGACCAGCACCAGTAATCGTCGTATGAGGCTGATCTTTCGCCCCTGGCACAGCCTCTTGAAAGACCTTGTCCACTCCTTCGAAGCTCGAATCCCCATCGCTGAAAGCGGTGAGAAACGGTTTCTCCCAATGACGTAGTACTTCCCAGGCTGCGCGATTTGGGGCTGCCGCTGGATCGTCCGGCGAGGTCGGAATGAGCACAGGAAATTGGCGTGCTCCCGCCTTATATTGCTCGTCAGGAAATGGAGCGTCGTAGGCTGCTTGCACCTCAGACGGAATGGTGGTGACACATGCCATCTTGACGATCTCGCCTACTTGAAAGATCGGCATCGCCTGAGTAAACCGCTGCCAGTTCAACGTGTTCTCGTCTGGTGGCATGTCGCCTGTTGGAAGTGCGGTGTTGGCGACGACGATGCGTGCAAAACGCTCTTCCAATTCTGCTGCCAGACGTAACCCGATAAAGCCACCCCAATCCTGACCGACCAGCGTGATCCGCTTCAAATCCAGTGCCAAGATCAGGCCACGTATCCAATCCACATGACGCTGGTAGGTATAGTCCTCGCGGTGTACAGGCTTATCAGAGCGACCAAAGCCAACCAGATCAGGAACAACGACACGATGACCTGCGCTCGCAACGAGAGGAATCATCTTCCGGTAGAGATAGGACCAGCAAGGCTCACCATGCAACATCAAGACGGGATCAGTAGCGTGTGGACCTTCATCGAGAAAGTGGATGCGTAGCCCGTCAACCTCCACATAGTGCGGCTCAAACGGGTAATCGGGCAAATTCACAAAGCGTTCGTCAGGTGTGCGAAGTATATCCATACCAGTTTTTCTCCTTTAAACAAGAACACGCTCAAACAGGATCGAGAGAAACGCATGAAGAGAGGCGGGATTCTGGCTCACCTTTGCATGTAAAAGTGCGCCCTGCAACCCATTCAAACAAAAATCTGTCAGGTGATCGACATTGAGAGAAGCCGAAAGTTCGCCGCACTCCTGGGCCTGTTGTAAACAGTCAAGGATGCTCGAATGCCATTGCTCAAACCAGCTCTGGAGCCTGAAACGAAAAGGTTCATTGTGTGCAGCCAATTCCTGACTCAGATTCCCAAGCATACACCCAGCATAGGCTGGCAAGGACTCGTACCAACTGACAGCAGCCTCAAAGTACTGGCGTAAGCGCATCAGCGGAGTCAACGTCGTATCGCCGAGAGAGTACCCAAAGCGTGTGTTGAGGTCCTGAAGATAGCTCTCAAGAACCGCAACTACAAAGGCATCTTTGCTGTCAAAGTAGTGATAAAAAGAGCCTTTGGGGACATCTGCGGCGTGCAAAACCTCTTGTATCCCGGTCGCTGCATACCCCTTTTCCCAGATCAAGTGCTTGCCCGCTTTCAGGAGAGCCTGTTTCGTAGTGGTTGTCTTCATATATAGAGAATAGACCAGTCTGTTCCAAAAGTCAACCTTTTGGATGACCATACTACAACTCGTGGTTGCTTCCTCGCTCAACTACTCCTCTACAGGTCGCTTGGGGATGATCCTAGTCATGCATTGCCTCATCGGAAATCTTCCTTTCCAAGACCCTCCTCGGCATTCTCTGAGCGACCTTCACAAGGTGTTTCGCAAGGTAGGGTCTTGCGTCATCACACTTTAAATTGAGAAATGAAGGTACTCTGAAGTATCGAGAGGCATCGTCTGCACCCTGCTTGGGGTGTCGGACATCGTCAGCTTCTCTGCGACGGGGTTGGGAATGCGTCGATGTATGAAGTCCTCGGGCGTTGAGCGTGCAGGACAGAGTGCGGTATGCCCTGCAAACCAGCTATATCATGTCTATTGGAAGCTCGTTGAGGGAGTGATAGAAGGTTTGAACGTTGGCGTAGTAACAGGGTCGGAATGCGCCATAGACGTCTTTTCAGTCTGGCATCCATGCGAGGAGGTTCTCCAGGAGCAGAGTAGATGTTTTCTCATTCTGATTGTGACGGATGATCACCATGGTCGGAGGGCGCGAGTCGAATTGACCGATACTCTTCGTGTCTTCAGCGTTCTTCGGTGTGGTTTTCCAAATGTCCTCAAGGATCATCGTCGCCCGGATATCCTTCGAGACAACGGCACCGACCCAGCCCCGCCATCCCGGGACCTTCCAAATCTTGAAGAACTCGCCAAACCTCTTTCCCTGTCTGTTGAGGGGGATGGCGGGCGAAAAGTAGCTCGATGAGCATGACGTGTTCATAGAACAGCATCTGAGGAGGATGCGAAGGAGCGGACATAGCTGAATGCCGTATGAAGGGCAATCTGTAACGGCTGCGTCGTCTTACAGGTCTGCGATAAGAGGAGCCCTCCCTGCAAACTGGTCATCACTGCGACCGCGAGTTCGGCAGGGTCTGCATCCCTTCGGAGGTCGCCACGCTCTTGCATAGAAGTCAATCCCTCGATCAGGTACCGTTCCCATTGCTCGAAAGAAGAGACCAAGGCAACACGACTTGCCTCATTGTGATCTGCCAATTCACTCGCAAGTGAGCCGACCGGACACCCTCCAACGCACTGACGTTTTTCTTGAGAGGCAACCAGAAATGCCTCCCAGCGTTCTAGATTCTCCCAACTGTCGAGGTGATCGAGGAAGGGCTGTTGTCCTGCCAGGACCATGCTCGTCTGTCGTTCAATGATTGCCAGGACGAGGTCCTCTTTATTGGTAAAGTAATGGTACAACTGGCTTTTACTGACAGAAGCCGCCGCCCGGATGTCATCAAGGCTGGTGCCCTGAACACCCTTCTCATACACAAGCTGAGCGGCTTGCGTGAGAATACGCTCACGACTGCTGTGACCTCGTGGAGTGAGTAGCTCTCTCGGCATCAGTGATCCTCCTTTTTCTCCTGCTCCAATTTCGTCATGGTAGGACGTGACCAGAGAGGGTTCTTGCTCTTAAGTATACCACACCCTGGACTTTCTAGTCCATTTCTGGTATACTGGACTACATAGTTCATTTATGTGAACTATGTAGTCCATTTTGACTATCTCAAGAGAAGAAAGAGGAACTGTGTATGCGTTTACAAGGAAAAACGGCACTCGTCACTGGATCGACCTCAGGCATTGGTCAGGCCATTGCGGAAGCCTTTGCTCGTGAAGGAGCCAGAGTCGTCGTTTCCGGACGTGACGAGCAACGTGGGAAGGCCGTCGTCGAGATGATTCGCACGACCGGTGGCTCGGCGACGCTTGTGTTTGCTGATCTGTCCTCAAAAACGGAGGTTGATCGTTTGGCGAGGGAGGCAACCGAAGCGTTCGGTCAGATCGATATCCTGGTTAATAATGCAGGAATCTCTTCATTTGGTCCAACCGCGCACACAGACGAGGCGACCTTCGATGCTCTGCTCAACACAAACGTGAAAGCTCCTTATTATCTCACTGCCGCTCTCGCTCCTCACATGGCCGAGCGAGGAGCAGGAAAAATCATCAACATTACGACCATGGCCGCTCATGTGGGAATGCCTGGACTGGCTCTCTACGGTGCATCGAAGGCGGCTTTGACGCTCCTCACAAAATCCTGGACCGCAGAGTTTGGTCGAAGCGGCGTCAATGTGAATGCCATTGCGCCTGGACCAACACGCACTCCTGCGAACGAAGCTCTGGGAGAGGCTCTCGTAGATCAATTAACCAGTACCTTGCCAGCAGGGAGGGCGGCCTTGCCCTCGGAGATTGCTGAAGCTGCTGTCTACCTTGCCAGCTCCGAAGCCAATTTTGTGCATGGGGTCACTCTTCCCGTTGATGGGGGACGCACGGCCATCTAAGAGAGGGAGAGGGAAAAAGATACACCTTCATCCTTAGCAAGATGGTCTCGACGAACAGAATGAAAATTGTCACTACATATGCTCTCTTGAAGGGGAATCTACTATGACAATCGGGCACACTCCACTAACCTTGCAGCAACAGATTGAAGCTTTTAAACGCCAACGTGGGTCAGCACCAATCACCATAGCGTCTACCAAAGCTTCCCAGGATCTCATTGCCTCTGGTCTTGCTGATCGAAGTATCAAACAAGGCGAGAAGGCTCCTGACTTTGTTTTACCAGACGTGAATGGCGAAAATGTGCAGATTTCTCATCTGCTCACACGGGGTCCAGTCGTCCTGATCTTTTATCGAGGTGGCTTATCTGTATACGCGGGCAGTGTTGCCAGGTATGCTGGCACGGAAACGTGGTCGCATCATTAATATCGTTAGTCGTAGTGGACTCATGGCGACGCCAGCGCAATCAGTCTACAATGTCTCCAAAGCGGCCCTGATTCGTTTGACAGAAAATATAGCAATAGAGGCGAAAGACGCAGGGATCAGTGCATTTGCAGTGAGTCCAGGTGCCGTTCCAACAGCAATGTCGCAGCATATGGCGGATTTTCGCGAGCACCAATTTCAGCAAGGAGCCGCCTTTCGCACTCTGTTAACAGATGAACCAGAACAACCAGCTAACGCGGTGGTGTGGCTGGCAACGGGGCAAGGCGATGCATTGACTGGACGCTACATCAACGCGCAAGATGATTTGAACGCTTTTGTGCAGCATGCCGAGCAGATTCGTCAGAATGATCTCTACACCTTGCGTGCATTGACTCATTAGAAATCTTGATGTTGGGTAGCTGAGAAGAAGTTGCGAGGAGCTTCTCTTTTGTTGCTTGGCAAAGCACTCTCCTTGTATGGGCATACTTGGAGACGAGGCCCTGTCGGTGATAGAATGAGACCAGCAAACAAGATTGGTGGTGAGGCACGTCAAGATGTCGCTGTCGTTGATGCACCTCTGCCTCCCCAAAGACCAGCACAGAGGAGGCGGAAGGTGGCGGTGGGATTGAGTTTGGAGGCCAAGCGTGAAGTCCTCAAGCAGTTTGTTCATCCGTATCGGGATGAGGTGGGCACTCACAAGCGTGTGCTCCTTGATGACTTTGTTCGTCTGACAGGCTACCACCGCACGTATGCAAGTTGGCTCTTGAACCAACTCGTCCCAGAGACTGCACCTCCTGTGCATCCTCGTCAACACTCTTATAAGCACGATGTTGAAGAGGTAGTGCTCCTTGTCTGGAACTCCACGAACCGGGTGTGTGCCAAACGACTTGTCCCGTGTCTGCCCATGTTCATTGATGCATTAGAGCGTTGCAACCATCTCCATCACTGTTGTGGGTGCTCTATGACACGGGGATACGGCTGTCAGAGGTGTGTGCGTTGCGCCTTGGGGATGTAGACCTGGAGCAGGGCATGCTTATGGCGCGGAGAAGTGGTTTTAAGGGAAGGCGACTTCCACTAGGACACGAGGCTTTGGAAGCGGTGCGTGTGTATTTGGAACAACATCGTTACAGTGGGAGGAGAGCGTGTGTGGAGCAATGAGGTGTCAGTGAGAAGCCGCTCTTTCTCTCGGAGACAGGGCAGGGGCAGACCGAGAATGGAATTGAGTTGCTGTTTCGTCGTCTGCGGAAACGAGCAGGAATGACGAAAGAGGACATCGGTCCGACGATGGTGCGAGACAGCTTTGTGATGTGGTCTCTGCAGGCAGGGGAAGATGTGTTCAGGGTACGGGACCTGCTGGGGCACCAAGAAAGTGCTGCCGTCAAACGCTTTCTGCGGATGAGCAACGAGGGGATGAAGAATGACACACGAAAGGAGAAGCCACGGGTCATCGACGATGAACCGAGTTGTAGTGAGGCAACGTGGTCTCTCCTCAGATTTCATCCCCCTAGAAAGGTGGGGAAGCTCAGGAGCGGCTTGTTCTTTCTTCTAGAGAACAAGAAGAGCTTGATGAACAGAGACGAATCTCTTGACATTGCCGTAACGTCAAACTGTACACTGCTTGTAGAGAGCTATACAAGGAGGAACAAACATGTTTCGTATCGGCGAATTCTCTAAAATCGCCCAAGTTTCAGGCCGTCTCCTGCGGTATTACGACGAGATCGGTCTCCTCAGTCCCGAGTCTGTTGGTCCAGAAACGGGATATCGTTACTATAGCGCTCGGCAACTGCCGCGACTCAATCGCATTCTGGTCTTGAAAGAACTCGGCTTATCGCTGGAACAAATCGCACGATTGCTGGAACAAGACACCTCTCCCGACGAAATTCGGGGAATGCTAGCCCTGCGCAAAGCCCAGATCGAGCAATCGGTCCAAGAAGAGATGGCACGGTTTCACCAAAAACTCTTATACAGGAGAACTACCATGACCACTCTTGACACTTTGACACAACGCAACTCCGACTTCGCCGCGCATCGATTCGTCGCAGGCTTCCCCATGATGCCGACATTGAGGACAATGATTATTGGCTGCGTCGATCCACGCGTTGATCCGACTCACCTGCTGGGCCTTGATCCTGGGGAGGCTCTCGTGATACGCAACATCGGGGGTCGAATCACTCCAGCAACGTTGCAGACGATGGCGATGCTCCAGACGATAGCCCAGGTTCAAGGAGCAAATCCCGGAGGCGGATTTCACCTTCTCGTTCTTCATCACACCGACTGTGGAATTACTCGCCTCGAAGGGAAACCCGAGATGTTAGCTGGCTACTTTGGTATCGGCAAAGGGGAACTTGAAGCCAAAGCTGTCACCGATCCCCGAACTTCAGTTGCTGTCGATGTGGCCGCGCTCAAGGCAAACCCTCTCTTCCCAGGTGATTGGCTTGTTTCTGGGCTGGTCTGTGACGTCGCGACGGGGCTGGTCGAAGTTGTTGTGCCGATTGCTTCACTCAAGGAATGAAGGAGTTGTGTACGAAGAATGTACGCACATCCGAACAAACGCTTCCCACCGCTTTGCGCATGTTGACGTTGTGGGAATGGAACTCTGCCTATATACCCAAGAGGAGCAAATCATCATGAAGAAACCAAGAATTCTCGTTCTGACTGCTGCTGGAAAAACCGGCCTTCCCATTGCCTTTCAACTACTGAGCGAAGGATTTCCTGTCACCGCTTTTGTGCGTCAAGAAGATCAACGGAGCGAACGTCTGAAGTCAAAGGGTGCGGATATCGTCGTCGGCTCAATCACAGACGTGAACGACATGCGAAAAGCCATGACAGGAGTGCAACGTGTCTACTTCTGCACCCCATTCGTGGAAGGGAACCTCAAGGCAGCAGCCATCTTCACTGCGGTGGCTGGTGAACAACAGTTAGAGTCGGTTGTCGTTATGAGCCAATGGCTCTCCAATCCTCATCATCCTTCCCTGCACACTAGGGAGGTCTGGCTTGCGGATAGGCTACTTGCGCTTCTGCCTAGAACCAGCCTGACCTTTATTAACCCTGGTTTTTTCGTAGACAACGAAATGCAGGTCTTACCTTTCATTACACAATTCGGGCTGCTGACACTCCCATATGGCTCTGGACTCAACGCACCCCCTTCTAACGAAGATATGGCCCGCGTCGCGGCTGAAATTCTGGCACGGCCAGAAGGACATGCCGGAAAGACCTATCGTCCCACAGGTCCAGAGCTGTTGTCTCCGCAAGACAGCGCAGCCACGCTCACAAAGGTACTTGGGCGCAAGGTCACCTACATCAATATTCCAATCTGGATCATTTCTAAAGTGATGAAAGGTATGGGTTTTTCCGATTACTTTATCGCTCAGTTTCAACAATATGTCCTTGAGTATCAGAAGAGTGCTTTTGCCGTGAATGCGCCTACAGATGTCGTTCGCACCATCACCGGGAGAGAGCCAGAGGATTACGAGACCATCGCAAGACGGTACATTTCCACGACACCAGAAACGAAACGACGTTTTGCCACTCAGTTGAAACTCATGAGTATGATGGTTGTCTGGCTGCTGCTTCCAAGGCCTAAGACAAAGCCATATCTTGCTCCTGGTGAATTTTCAGAGAGCAAACATGCTACCCTAAGCGCAGACTCATCCGAATGGCGTCAGAGTCACGAACTCCAAACAAACGAACCACCAAAGGAGAAAGTAGAAGCATAGCACAGCAGATAAAATGTCTTACGCTTTTTCGACCCTGATGGAATCGCCTGGGAACTCTACTCGACCCCCAAACGTTAGAACTTCATACACCGCTATACACTTCTCTCATTGACATTGGGCGAAAAGACTCGCCACATGATGAGGTCTGGAGAGATGATGAAATGGGAGGAAAAAGGATGAAGCAGAAAAAACAGCTTGAAATTCGAGATGCGTCTGACAGCGAACGTGAGGTCATTCAAGAGGTGACACGAGCTGCGTACGAGGAGTATGCAACGATCATGCCTAAGCCATTCTGGGAAATATACTGGCCGCACATGAGAGCAACCTTGGAGGAGAAAGGGCCAGTAGAACGTATCGTTGCGGTGGACACGACTGGTATTGTCGGGAGTGTCCTCCTGTATCCGCCTCTCGCAAATGCCTATAGTGGAGTAGCGGACAATACAACTGCGCCAGAGGTGCGTTTATTGGCAGTGGTGCCGAAAGTACGTGGACAAGGAATTGGAACTGCCTTGATGGATGAATGTGTACGGCGTGCGCGGAGTATGGGAGCAACACAACTTGGATTACATACGATGGAGGTAATGCAGGCAGCGATGCATATGTATGAACATATGGGTTTTGTACACACGCCTGCCCTGGATTTTCGTCCCACGGAAGGTATCCTTGTGAAAGGATATTGCCGTCGCCTCGACAATAATTGATTTGAAGGAAGACAAACGAAAGTAAGCGTATCGGTTGACACGAAAGGCGAATCCAGCCTCGCTCCCTACGTTTTCTACAGAGAACCTTCGCTCTTTTGGGCGAGGGTCCTCTTCCAACACTCTGTTCCTACGATGGGCAAACTCCAGGTTGAATCAACACGATCTGGCACATTCATTTTTCTCTTTGATCTGCAGATGATCATGCCGAAAGAATTTCCTCAATCTGCATCCGCTCTGAGAGATTCAGGCGAAACACCCCATAGGGTGTGACGTGGCTATAGATGTTCCCTCATTCCCTCGAGTATGATTTATTTTTGCAGAGCCTCTGAGCATGGTACGAGGTTGAGAAGTCACTCAGTGCGAGTGGGGATGTTGCTCTTGAGTAAGGTCCCTGCTCGCGTGGTACAGAGACCGCGCATCTCGTGTTGTCGATACGGGCGCAAGATGCGATCTGCGGTTGCCGTGCTCATCGGGAGCAAGCGGCTTCGACACTCCTGAGTCAGGTGAAGATGCTCATGCCGTTCCAGCGCATTGAGAAACATCGGCAGAGACGGGATGAGCAGTTTGCTACACAGACGATTGACGGCGTTCCACACCTGCACCAACACCTCTTCGACCTCTGCTCCATAGTGCCGTTGGCGTGGACGAACAGGAGTTTGGTGCCCTGCTGCGGGCTGATTCAACAGCCAGATCGCATAGGTACGGTGATAGCCCGTGAAGCGAACAAAGTCATCCAGCAATACGTGTTTCTGTGCAAGCGGTGCTTCTCGATACCGAGGGAGAAATTGCTCAAGCACGTCGCGCTTGGCCTCCAAACTCAATCCCACTGCCACCTTCCGCCTCCTCTTCCGATGTCCCAGGTGAGACGCGACGACAGCGACATCTTCGGGTGCCTCACCAGAAATCTTGCTCGTTGGTCTCATGGTATCGCCTTCATGTCTTCTCAACACACTGTGACAACGCAAGGCTCTCGCCTTGCTGAACAGCACAAAAAGATGCCTCAAGCACTCTCTTCTCGGCCGTCTCAAACCAAGATTTCTAATGATGCAATGCGTCCCTGTCCTGTGACCATGTATCAGATGCTTGCATTGTATGAAATGAGGGATATTGTGGGCACGAAGGGTGAGCTAGAATATGCTCGACAAGAGCAGCGGGTAGACACGCTCATGCAGCCCGTAGAGAACCTGATTGCAACCTGCAATCACAAGCTTCGGTCTTTGGGTCTGGTGATTCATCGAAATTCGGACTACCTGCTCACACAGGAGAAGCAGTGAGAAATGCTTTCAGGGACAACCCCTTTTCAAATATCGTTACGAGAGAGAAGCGTATTGTAACGAAAGCAACAGGCGATGCTCCTCGTGCTCTTCCTGGTTGGATCATCGCTTCAAAAAGAGGACCGTCCTCTTGGTGTGGCATCGGACTGAACTCTACACCCGCTTTCACCACGTCGTCAACTCGATCACCACATATCCTTCTCGCCTTTTCATCCATACAATGTCACTTTGAACTTTCGTCTGCACTGGTGGTGACTTTCAGGCCCAGGAGGTGCTAGAAAAGAACATCGTCACGAGCATTTTCTTTGTAGGGTTTGTCATCGTGATGCTCGTTGATATGCTTGTCTGAACACAACGACTGCAAGGGTAGCCGATTAAAAGTGAAGGATGAGGTATTTTAATATTCCCTTGGTACTCTTGACACAAGACAGGAATAGCACTACAATCATTATCGGTACTATTGTCAGTAGTATACCTTTGTACCATAAAAATACTCGGACATGTCATCTGTGACTCGGCTGATATGGGCAATAAAACTCTCCGATTGCTCATGGTAACTATGAACAATAGGTACATGCAGAACGAGTGGATATTACCTTTTCATGATCGAGACTGTTCCCTATCAGAAAATAGGGCTAGTTGAACACTTTATGGAAGAAAGAAGTTTCTTACGTGAACAAACGTTTTCTTTTCTCACTGTCGATGATTTTCTTTCCCTTGCTTGTTTTTGCTGCTTGCGGAAGCACTCCGTCCACCAGTTCTTCGGGTGGAAGTCCGAGCACGATGCCAACGAATATGCCGGGTATGTCCACTGGCACTCCTACAAGCGACGCAATGACCAACAGCCTTCAGAGTTTGAGCGGCAAAGACTTTGAAGTGAAATTCATGCAGGACATGATTGCCCATCACCAGTCGGCTCTTGATATGGCAAAGTTTGTCCCCACCCATACGAAACGTCCTGAATTGAATACGCTCTCACAAAACATTATCTCAGCACAAACCAAAGAGATCAGTCAAATGACGACATGGCTGGCCCAATGGTACAACGAGAAACCCTACGCAAACTCTATGGATGCGCCAGGTATGATGGACATGATGGGTGGAATGGACCAAATGAAAAATGCAAAGGACGCAGCATTTGACAAGCTGTTTCTCGATCAGATGACGGTGCATCACCAACAAGCGGTAAACATGGCGAAACTGGTTCCTCAAAAAACACAACGTCCTGAGTTAGTAAACTTGAGCCAAAACATTATTCAAGCTCAAACGGGGGAGATACAGCAAATGAGTACCTGGAAAAAACAATGGTTTAACGCATAAACCAAGTCCTCTTTTCTCTCGCAAAAGGCTTGATAGTGGCTCTACACTAAGGTGTAGAGCCACTATCATTGATGATGCATGTTTTTTCTTGGTAGACATTTGTACCATTCCGCATTTCACTCAATCAAGGTGAAGTTGCGTAAATGCCTCAGCAAACGCGAGATTAACAGCTTTGCCAATAGATGCTGAACGTGTTCTCCAGCCCACTACCAGCGCAGTAGGGTCGGGTGTCTGACTTTCGTGAGCAAGTCGTGCTGCGAGTTTCCTCTCAAATCCAGGAGTGATCTCCACGTAGACATCGACGTTGCTACTAGCAAATAGCCAGACCTCGCCGACCTTGTGTGGACTAAGTCCTGCTTGTACCTGCCCCTCAAACGCCAGGTGATCACGCGCTAACGGATAGACCGCATCGAGAGCCGCGCGCCCGACGATACGATGATCTCGGTGACAAAGGTAGGCGGGATACGGATGCACTGGATCGTGAGTGAATAGGACCGATGGTTGCCAGCGTCGAATCCATTCTACCAAGTCAGCTCGTAGAGCATGGGTATCCTCCACATCCCCATCTGAATAGCGCAAAAACACAACCTCTGTAATGCCAAGAATATCTGCCGCCTTTCGCGCCTCTTCTTCTCGACGGGTAGCAACCTCAGATGCTGTCACAGAGCGATCATCTGTTCCATGCTCTCCTGATGTCACCAGGAGTAATTGGACTGTTGCTCCCTGATCAATGGCTTGCGCAAGCGTTCCAGCACACCAACTCTCGATGTCATCAGGATGGGCAGCAATTGCCATGATTGAGACCGCTCTCGGTGACTCAACAACTTTCATACATCCTCTTTCTTTTTTTAGCTCACCGTCACAATACGCATCATACCCGCTTCCTCGTGATAGCGATTATGACAGTGGAAGGCCCAGGAGCCAGGATTGTCTGAAATCCAGTTCACTGTCAGCTTTTGCATTGGATCCACCAGTACCGTATCCTTTAATGGTCCGCGTCCCGTTCCGTTGTCTAGCTGAAAGAAGTGTCCGTGCAAGTGCATTGGATGAGGCATCATACTCTTGCTCTCAAATTGAAAACGAACCAAACGATTGCGTTCCACTTGAATATTCTCTGCATGTGCTAAAACCTTGTCGTTCATCTTCCACACATATTGTCCCATGCCACCACTTAATTGAATTGGCATTGTCATGTCTGGATCATTATTGGGAGGAACAACGAGGCCCAGTGCAGCTTTTAGCATTTTATAAGTCAATATTTGGCCTGTCAGTTCTTGAGGCTGATAGGTAGTAGGTGGCAGAGAGGTCATGTTTCCTTTATAACGCAAGACCGCTCGCACCATACTCTTTGTTCCTTCCACTTGAGCCGCAAGTTGCCAGACACCAGGGTTGTTTGCAGAAACCAAGATATCATAGCGTTCTCCCATACCGATGCGTATCGCGTCAACTTCTACAGGCTCCACTGGTTGCCCATCAGTGTGCGTCACTGTCATGCGATGCCCTTGTAGAGCAATGCGAAAGATGGTAGAACTTGAGGCGTTTATAAGGCGAATACGTGCTTTGTGACCTTGACTGAGTTGCATTTCCAGCGGATTTTCACTTGATTTTCCATTGATGAGGTAGAGCGGATACACGATATCTGGCGGGACCTGCATTGAGTTCATTCCACCCATGCCTCCCATATTTCCACCGCTCATACCTCCCATTCTATCGCCGCCAGCGATTAAGCGTTTCATCGCATCCTCTGGTGTTCCAGGCATACCATCAAGCCAATCATCCAACACAAGGACAAAATCATGGTCATAGTTCTTTGCTTCTGTTGTCGAGCCAATGATAAGCGGTCCATACAATGCGCGGTCCTGCTGTAACCCCACATGGGAGTGGTAAAAATAGGTCCCTGCAGTGGGAGCAACGAAGTTGTAGGTGAAGTCCTGCCCCGGCGTAATTGGCTTTTGCGTGACGTCGGGAACGCCATCCATCGCATTGACAAGTGGTACACCGTGCCAGTGAACGGTAGTATCCTGCGGCAAGCGATTTTTCACCTTTACGCGCAGCGTATCACCCTCTGTAAGCCTGATTTCTGGTCCAAGCGGAGCTTTATTGTAAGCCCATGTTAAGACATTTTGCCCACCTAGTGTAACGGTGGCATAGTTCGCTTCTAACATGTAGTCTCGAATCCGACCAGTGCTTGCAGCGCGTGGAAATGATGGCAATGTGCGTGTATTCGCGGTTCCTATAGGCCACAAATTACAACCGCTTAGAGCCAGAGTGCCTGCTCCCAATCCTGCATATCCCAAAAACTCTCGACGTGTTACTGAGAAGTGTTGCCTCATATCTTCCATAATTCTCTTTCTTTGAGTTGACGTTGCTGTACTACTATGCCTTTTTTTATCTGCATATTTTTACCACTACGTAAGCAACAGAGAGAGCATTGTTCACATGTATGAAGTTTGACATCCACTCTTTGCTTGGTAAAGGCTTTCTATGTTCGCTCCATTGATAGTGATATACATCTTTCGTGCTTTTCCCTTGTACATCTCTACTATCTTGGATAGTACCACGCGTTAAGAGAACTATATGCATAATGACAGTTACAATGGTAGGAAAGTACCCCTAAGGGGCATTGATAACTACTTTTCTCATGACCAAGACAGAATAATGGGCTACATTAAATGCTCAAACTAAAAGGATGTTTATTGATTGTGCATGCATGTTTCTCTTCTCCAGAGCTTCTTGCTCGGAGTATACAGATGTGTGGTCAATCTGATCGAGCCATGCATGTGTCTTTACCAACATCTATACACTAGTCCTATCCTTGAGCACATCATATTGAAATACGTTGATACAAGCGTGTAGAATTTCCCAAGAAAGAAAAACACATAAAGGGGAAGTTTATGCAAACACTTTCAACAGAGCAGCTCGTTGGACAAACCATAGACAACTACGTTGTGAGAAGTCTTCTAGGACGTAGCTGCTTAAATGCTGTTTACCTCGCCCAGCATCCTATGCAGCAAGATGTCGTCGCTTTAACGACATTCCGCCTTCCAGAACACTTCTCAAGCGAAGCACACGCCCGATTCCTGCAACGCTTTGTACGTGAAGCAGCGGCATTAACGACTCTCAAGCATCGCAACCTTTTGCCCGTTATCGGATATGGTGAGAAATTTGGCTATTCCTACCTCATCACGCCCTATATGACGAACGGCTCGCTCGCTGATCTTCTCCAACGGCAAGGTTACTGCGCTCCAAGCTATGCTCTGAATGTCTTAGAGCAAGTCGTTGCTGGAGTAGGGTATGCCCATCGCAAAGGTATAGTTCACGGAGCACTCAAGCTCTCAAATATCCTGTTCCAAAGCAACGAAACGTTCGTAGTTGCAAGCTTTGGACTCGCTAACATATTACAGCAGCGCGGTATAAAGCCGATTGACAAGCCCTACGGTCATCTTTTGAATATTGCTGACACGTTCCTCTATGCACCAACCTCTATCGCTCCCGAGGTAGTGCAAGGGCAACCAGTTGACCAACATTCAGATATATATGGGATCGGAGCTATGCTCTTTGAATTGTTGAGCGGGAAACTTCTGTTTACTGGCTCTTCTCCACTTGATACTGCTATGCAGCATGTACAGCATCCATTGCCTTCTCTCCATCAGATAAGGCCCAATGTTCCCATTGCAATGGAACTTGTGATCAATCATGCACTCGCACGCGACCCTGACCAACGTTTTCAACACGTAAGTGAGTTAGTCGAAGCCTTTGCCCAAACATGTAGAGGTGAGATAAGCCACACTGAGCCTTATCATAACAGCAATACATCGTCTACGGTGAATACACCTAGCAAAGGGGTTGTGAATGAGAGCGTGCCTAGTACACGAGAAGAGCATATTTCTGTCGGTCCTTGGCAACTTCTACCTCCCGTCGTCACAGGCAAGATCAATGCTGTCTCTGTTACTGGAAAACAGATGAATGCAGCATCATCCCACGCTGCTTCAATGGAGCCGAAGCCTATTGTGCAGCAAGTAGCAACAAATGCTCCCTTACAGACTAGGATGCAACGTGTACCGACACAAAGTATTCCTCCTGAGTCAGCCACAAAAGACACTGACGCGATGAAGACACCTGATTGGTGGATTCAAACACCTTCTGATCCATTTGCAGCATACCTCACACAGCAGTCGGAACAATCTCAGAATGTCTCTAGCACCAAAGCTTTTCATGCAGAACAAAGTGTGTCGCATTCTGTATCACAGTCAACAAAGCGTTCGCGACGTTCTACAAAGCGATCTCACAATGCAGGTCGTCGGAATGTCGTTGCGCTCCTTGCCGTAGGTGGCGTTGCAGCCGTTGGCGTAGGAGTAGCAGCAAAGATGAACCTTATGCATCTCATTCCTGCCGCCACTTCTCACACACCCTCAATGATGAACGCAACGACCACAAATGGGAACCAGACCCAAATAGGAGATGGCGGAAACGGTGGAACATCTAAACAAAATACGCCTCAAAGTCATGCAGGTGTTGTCGTCGGAACAACGGATTTAGGCATCAACGCATCAATGGGTTTTCTTAATCCAAGCGATGGAAAACCAAGTCTTTTAATACATCTTCCCAACGGGAAATTTGTCGCCTATGAGCGTGCTTGTACTCATCAAGGGGTAGAGGTCAACTATGATAGTGCTACGCACAAACTTGTCTGTCCTGCGCATGGTGCTATCTTCGATCCTGCGAATAATGCTGCGGTGCTACAAGGACCAGCAAAGAGACCGATGACTCTTGTGACTGTGCGTGTCAATGCTGATGGAACAATTACTGTGTAGCAAAGGACATATCTTAGCGAGGAGAAAGCGTGCTTCATAGAGAACATCGTGAAGCACACCTTCACACGTTATAACAAAGTAGGCACCAGACAATTCCTCTTCTTACAAATGCACAGCACGCTCTATCGCAGTCTGAAATGTCTTTGGCATTGTGAGGTTGCCGAAGAGATTATCTGGGTCTGTCCAGTATTGACGAGTATATGTTGTTCCATCAATGAGATGGAGGGCTAAGAAATACTTTGCCCTTCGGCTCGAATGTTGAGTACTTACAGGCGCATTATCAATCATCATGATCAATGTTGCGATCTCCTGATGGTCTTTTATAACCGCAAGTTCTGTCACGCCATCCTGCTCACTATTGACGCTAATAGAGTGAACTTTGCCGTCAACATCCAGCAGGTTCGCCCCCCGTTTTGCCTTTGGGTTCCAATTCACTTCGTAAAGGATAATAGTTCCACGGCTATGAGCGGCCAAGCGAAACCAGGACTGATATCCCTTTACTACGTACATCTCTGTCCCTACGTCGAGAAACGTTGCATCACCATCTTTCATCTGATAACCAGGATCAGATACATTTCCTGATACCTTGAACTTCACTGTTGAGAAAACTGCGCCAAGATTTTCATCTTTTATCGAGTTTGCTTCAGAGGCTCCGTACATTCCTTGTGCCAGATAACGAATGCCATCAAACTGGACAGAGTCTACCCATTCAATCTGCACCGCTCCGGCACCTGACCCATGTAATCCCGTTGGAGCAGTGCAATTACTTAGCCCAATTATGATAAACATGCCTATTGGTAGAAGGAGCACGTGTGGATAATTTCTCATATGTACCATCCTTGTCCTATCTTTCGCTTACATTCTTGTACGCTTATTAAAAGGACGACAGAAGGACACCATATGTTCCCGTTCTATAAGCTCAAAATAAGGGCACTCCCGCTTTGATACGGGAGTACTTATGGATATTGGTCAAATGCTCTATGCCTCGCTTTGCACACTGTGTTGACAGTATCAGCGACCGTAGTCTGTCAACACAAAGAGCAAGGCTTTTCAAATGTTACATGTTTATCGCCCAAAGCGGCGCAGCCGCAACGAATTGCTTACAACCGTGACCGAAGACAGTGCCATCGCTGCTGCTGCAAAGATCGGCGCATTCTCACGCAAGAAAGGAATCAGGGGAGAGAGAATAGCTATCGGGATCAAAACGACGTTGTAGGCAAACGCCCAGAAGAGATTTTGCTTGATGGTGCGCAGTGTCGCTCGTGAAAGAGCGAGCGCGGTCGCAATACTCTTCAGATTGCCCTTGACCAGCGTAATGTCTGACGCCTCCATTGCGACATCGGTCCCTGTTCCCATCGCAATGCCTGCATCGGCCTGAACCAGTGCTGGTGCGTCATTGATCCCATCACCAGCAAAGGCTACGATCAGTCCTTGTTCCTGTAAACGCTTGACCTGGTTCGCTTTGTCTTCGGGCAGGACCTCTGCCAGCACATGCTCGGGCGCAATGCCTACTTGAGCTGCAATCGCCAGTGCTGTCCGTGGATTGTCGCCAGTAATCATCCACACCGTTAAGCCCTGTTTATGCAGTTGCTGAATCGCTTCTGCTGAACCAACTTTCACGGTATCAGCGACTGCAACCGCTCCTGCCAGTTTCCCATCGAGCACCACGAGCATCGCGGTCTTGCCTTGTTCTTCCAACGCCTTGAGTTGCTCTTCTACAACTGCGAAGTCGATAGTACGCTCACGAAGTAGCGTTCGTGTACCAATCAGTACATTATGGCCTTCTACTGTCGCTTCCAAACCACGCCCGGCAAGGGCTGTAAAGCGTTCAGGATAGGTGTTCACCGTTAAACCGCGTGCTTTCGCCCCCTCGATAATGGCAGCAGCGAGTGGATGTTCAGACCCTTGCTCGGCCTCTGCCGTTAGACGTAACATCTCCTCAGCCTGTTCGCTCGCAATGGCAAGCACATCTGTGAGTTCAGGTTTGCCTTTGGTGATCGTGCCTGTCTTATCGAGCAAGACCGCCCGAACCGCCTGAATACGCTCTAAGCTCTCACCACCTTTGATCAGAATACCTTGCTCGGCTCCTTTGCCCGTCCCAACCATAATCGCAGTTGGCGTGGCAAGTCCAAGCGCACACGGACAAGCAACAACCAAGACCGCAACGGCAGCCACAATCGCAATAATCCACGGATTGCTTGCACTCATCATAGTCGCTGTCTGCACCCCAATACCCAAGATGTTGGTCAGAATAGCCCATGCGATAAAGGTGAGTGACGCAATGACCAGCACCGTTGGCACAAAGATGCTAGAGATGGTATCCGCAATACGCTGAATCGGTGCCTTCGACCCTTGCGCCTGCTCAACCATCCGCACGATACTTGCCAGAACCGTATCGGCTCCCACTTTTGTTGCCTGGACGTGTAGCAGTCCACGCTGATTCACGGTTGCACCGATGAGCGCATCACTCTCGACTTTGTCAACAGGAATGCTTTCACCGGTAATCATCGACTCATCAACGGAAGAGTGACCGGAAAGGACTTTGCCATCAACCGGAATCTTCTCGCCGGGGCGCACAATCAGTTCATCACCAACCTGCACCTGTGCAATCGGCAGTTCGATTTCTTGTCCCGCCCGCATGACATGGGCGGTACGCGCCTGCAAACCAACTAACTTCTTAATTGCATCGTTCGTCTGCCCCTTGGCACGTGCTTCCAGGTACTTGCCCAGGAAGATCAGTGTCACGATGAGTGCGGTCGTATCGTAAAAGATGACGCCACCAACGATGTTCGGAAAGAAGGTCGCGACCACACTCAGCACGTATGCGGCTGTTGAGCCAAGCGACACCAGCGTATCCATATTTGCACTGGCATGACGCAGCGTCTTAAGTGCGCCTCTATGAAACTCCCATCCCACGATGACCCAGATTGGCGTTGTTAAGATAAGCAGAAGGATGTTTTCACCTGGGAAACGGTTCATAAAGAACATACCCAAAATCACGACAGGAATTGAAAGGGCGATACCCAGGATTAGCAGATTGCGCTTCCGAACAATTTCTGCCGCCTTGCGTGCATTCCGCTCATCTTCTTGTTGCGTACTGAGCGATACTCCAGGTGCAGTGCTGGATACACTCTTCTCTGGTGCTGCGGATACCGATTGTGGGGAAGGGTGTTCAATTGGTGTCGCCTTGTACCCAACAGCTTCGACCTTCTGTACCATTTGCACTAACCCCGTTTGTTCGGGATTGTACGTCACCGTTCCACGCTCAGTGGCGAGATTGAGCTGTGCATCTATCACTCCAGGCACCTTTTTGAGGCCCTTCTCGATACGCATGGCACACGAGGCACACGTCATGCCTTCGAGGGCAAGTGTTGTTTGAGCTTCTTGCACCTGTGGCACGACGAGTTTAGGGGCCGGAACAACAAGTGGGAAAGCTTTATATCCAACTACCTCGACTTTTTGTACCATCTGCTCAGGCCCTGTTTGAGTAGCATTATAGGTCACGGTTGCTTGCTCGGTGGCAAGATTGACCTGTGCGTCTGCTACTCCCAGTACTTTCTTAAGACCCTTCTCAATGCGCATGGCGCAGGAAGCGCAGGTCATACCTTCAAGGGCGAAGGTTGCACGACTCTCTTGATACTGTGCTTGCTCTTGAGGACTCTCTGTAGCGTGTTCTATAGAATGCTTGGCTTCTGTCGCCATCGTAGTCACCTCTTGTCTTCGGTTTGAAACCACCCTTACCCCCCAGGTAGGGGTATGGTTATAGTATAAACTATCGTGTCAAGGATGTCAAATCTGAAATCTACACGTGCAGGACAATCGTATCTAAATAAGCTAAACGCCTCAAGGCAGGGTGGAGCAATGACTATCTCTTGAAGGTTCTGAAGGCTGTCAATTAGATACGATTGCCCTGAGCGGTTGTATGAGATCAAGAGAGAAGCTAAGCAGTTCTTTTTTTATGTGTAGCGTGTCGAAGCACGCGACGTATCTTCGTTGCTGTATGCCATACCCTGTAAAGAAGCGGACGGTAGACATAATCCTGTGTTGGTATATGTAGACGCGAGAAGCCTCCAAAGCCTTTTTTGTAGGGTAAATTCCCCACATTTCTTCTCCTGGTTCCAGCACTTCGGGAATAGTACGAAAGTCGAAGTAGGTACAGCCCTTTGACTTGGCCCATTCGAGACTGTGATACTGCAAAATATGAGCCTTTGGTAAGTGAGGCTTGCTGTTCGATGTTCCAGCAAACATATCCCAGCATCAATCACCGAAGCAAATCAACATTGGTGCTTGCCCTAGTATTCGTCACTGGGGTACTTGCTCTTACAGGATTTATAGGAACACCGAGTGCATCAGCCAGTGCTCCAGCACCAAACCCATCGACAGCAAAATACGAAATCAACTACATGGAAATGTTAAGTGACCATCATTTCGGAGGTATCAAGGTAGATCAACAGTGTGTGGCGAAGGCCATTCATGAGGCACTTAAAGACAACTGTCAGACGGACATCAAAGACCAACAGAAGCAAATCGATGAAATGCATTCCTGGCTCAAAAAGTGGTATGGCATTGAGTACCAGCCCAAGGTCATGCCAGATGTAGAGGCAATTTTGCAATACCTTACACCACTTCATGGTAAAGCCTTTGAGGTTGCAGTGATGGAAAATCTCATTCCTCACCATCTCCAGGCAATCAACATGAGCAAAGTTGCTGAAGTGCGTGCCTATCATCATGATCTGAAAGACCTCGCAAAGGAAGTGGTTACGGGACAAACCAAGTCAATCCACGAGTTAACAGACTACCTGTGTAATTTTTACGGCATCTGCAATTAAAGAGCAGGGCGCGTAACAGTTCTTCGGTACGTTGCCATTTTTTAGAAGTGATTGCCCGTGTTGAGCATATCAGTTTAGCACGAACAATCTATTCATCTGAGTATCCTAGCGATAGAAGACGACATAGTGTGTGATAAAATGGCTCCATGAAGAGTACTACAGACTGCTTACATGCTTTACTCCAAAGAAATTGTACACGCCGCGATGTGTTGGTGGCGGGCGGTGTAACTCTGCTTGGTTTGGCAGGTTGTGGGGATAACAACACCTCCCAACCCCATGAAACCAGTAGCCCTGTCACAAACTCTCCAGCATGGACACCCAGTTTGTCACCTACGAGCATCCCTGATACACCCGTTACACTTGCCTTCACTGGTGATGTCATGTTTGGTCGCACAGTGAATAGCCATATGCTTACCACCGCTTCTCATGACCCCTATCCGTTTACGTACACCGCAGATTTTCTGCATCGCTTCGATCTCACCCTTGGCAATTTAGAGTGTGTTATCTCCAAACTTGGGACTCCAGTACCGAAACTGTATACGTTTCGAGGCGATCCACGCGCCTATGATCGCTTGCTCAACGCTGGTTTTGATCTGGTTTCTGTTGCGAACAATCATAGTGGTGATTATGGGAAAGCAGCATTTCTCGACGAATTTCTCACACTTCCTCTACGTGGCATCACTCCTATCGGAGGCGGTCAGAATACACAGCAGGCGCATACGCCCATCTTCAAAACGGTGCATGGAACCACTCTCGCGTTCCTAGCGTATGATGAAATTGAGCCGTACTCTTTTGCATCTACCGCGACGACTCCAGGTCATGCATGGCTAGACGAAGTCGAACTTCGAGAGGACATCGCAAAAGCTCGCATATCAGCCGATTTTGTGAGTGTCTTTGTCCACTGGGGCATTGAGTACTTGACCTCGCTCACCACTCATCAACGTTTTCTTGCACACGTTGCTATTGAGGCAGGAGCAGACCTTGTAGTTGGCGCACATCCCCAAGTCATCGAGCCATATGAGTTGTATCAAGGCAAACTGATTGTCTATAGCCTGGGCAACTTTGTCTTCGACAACATGTATGACGAGGTCGTGCGTCGCGGAAACATCCTTACCTTGTCTGTCCAGAAAAACCAGCTTCTCTCCTGGAAGTTGGTTCCCACGCGTATCGGTGATTGGGGTGAACCCAGACTACTTCCCCTATAAGCATGATGATACAATATTTTCGTTTGGCACCTTAATCACCTTTCCTTAACGATAGGGGCTTATCAGCAACAATGATGAGGCATGAGTCGCGAACGCTACCCATAACTGTGGTAAGACACCACTGAAAAGTGTGCCAATACCAAGCAACAGGAGGGCAACGCGCAAAGGTTGTGGTTCCCGTTGGAGCGGCTTCTCTTGTGAGGGACGCAAGTATAATGGAACCAGCACGCGGACATAGTAAAACAGGGATAACCCGATATTCAGCAACATCACGACTGCTAACCAGAGCCAGCCCCCACCAAGAGCCGCATTGAACAGCATCACTTTGCCCACGAAGCTCCCAAATGGTGGAAAGCCTGCCAGAGCAAGCACGCAAATAGCTAACACTGCTGCCGGGAGTGGAAGTCGTCGTCCCAGTCCTGCAAATTTCGTCAGGTCATCTGAACCTACCTGTCGTTCGACAGCGTCTACAGCCAGGAATGCGCCGAGGTTCATAAACAAGTAAACTGTGAGATAGATGAGCATACCAGGAATAGCAAATGGATTGCGTTGTGCTGCAGCCACACCAACCAGGAGATAGCCGACTTGCCCAATTGAAGAGTACGCCAGGAGCCGTTTCACACTGGTTTGTCGTAAGGCAAAGACGTTGCCAACCGTCATTGTAACCGCCGCTAAGACCGCAATCAGTTCCGCCCAGTGTCCGAGATTGTGCGGAAAGGCAACATACAGGGTGCGTAATAGCACTGCCAACCCTGCCGCTTTCGGACCAACCGAGAGAAAGCCTGCAATGGGAGTCGGTGCTCCTTGATAGGCATCTGGCGCCCATGTGTGGAATGGGACAAGCGTCACCTCAAAGCCGTAGCCTACCAGGACAAGACCAAAAGCGGCCACCGTCGTGATGACAGGCGTGGCTGGCAGTTTTGCCGCCAATTGTGGTAAGTCCAATGTTCCAGTGAGTCCAAAGAGCAATACCATCCCATAAATCATCACGGCACCCACTGCTGCAGAAAAGAGAAACATCTTGAGTGCGGCCTCTGTTGCCAGTCGGCTCTCTTTTGCGATGCCGATTAAGATATACGACCCTACGGTGACGAGTTGAATGAAGAGCGCAATCAGCGCGAGATTTTGGCTCGCCGCCAGAGCCATAATGCCTAGACAGGTCAGCAACAGCAGGGCAGGTACTTCTCCCTCGTGAGGCTGGTCCCTAAAATGGCTCTCAGTGGCGAGTAGCACGAAGGCTGACGTGACAACCGCAAACAGCTTGAAGTACACCGCAAATTGATCGACGGCATAGGTTCCGATGAAAATTGGCTGCATCCGAAACGAGAGCATCAAGATACTCTCGACGGCAACTGCTCCAAGACCAATCAGAGCAATCGTCGTCGCCAGAAATTTCCGAGTTGGTGGGAGATAGGCACCAAGTGGGAGCAGGAGAAGCACCAGAATACCAAGCGTCATTTCTGGTACAATGGCCCATAGCTCCATACCCCCTTGCATTCCGCCCATATGCTACCTTCCTCCTAACAACAAACCTGGCAGGCCAAGTGGTCCGATGCTCAATGCGGTCGTGATGATACTGACGAGGGGACCTGGCACAATGCCAAGTAGAACAATCAAAATAATCAATGGAATGAGCGTTGCCAGTTCTCTCGATTTGAGTTGTGGCAGTTTGGCCCATTCAAGCGGGAGTTTGCCCAGAAGGACACGTTGCAAGGTCCAGAGGAACATAGCAGTAGTAATCAGGATACCCAGCAGCATCCCAAAGGCGGCCCAGCGATAGACTCCTAATGTTCCCAGCACGATTTGCACCTCGGCGGCAAAGTGGGCGAGAGCAGGTAAACCAAGCGAAGCAAACATCGAGAATGCGAGTATCGAACCATAGAAGGGCAAGACGGCCCATATCCCTGAGAGGCGGCTGATTTCACGCGTTCCCGTTCGATCTGCAAGCATTCCTACCAGGAAGAAGAGCGCACTCGTGACCAGTCCATGTGCGATCAGTTGATACGCTGCACCACTTGCCGCCGCAACACGGTCCGTGGGGTTTGCAGAGAGCACGGCTGCCACAGCAACCCCTAGCAGAACGTAGCCCATATGATTGATGCTGGTGAAGGCAATCAAGCGTTTGAGGTCTGTCTGGGCCATAGCGACGGCTGCACCATAGACCGCAGAGACAACGGCGATTGCTGCAATCGGTACTGCCCACGCACTCAACGCCCCTGGTACTGTCGGTAAGGCAAGGCGCAGCAATCCGTAGCCACCCAGTTTCAGTAACAGCCCTGCAAGAATAACACTTCCCTCAGTTGGTGCCTCGGTGTGAGCATCGGGCAACCAGGAATGCAACGGAACAATGGGCAGCTTAATCCCAAAACCAACCAGGAAACCGAAGAGAATAAGGAAAGCACTCACGCTTGTGCCAACAAAGGGTCGAGCAGCAATAATGGCTGGCAGATCAAAGGTATGAGGATTTGTCCCTAAGTAGAGACCGAGAATGGACAGGAGGACGGCAAGACTCCCAACGCGTGTGTAGAGAAAAAACTTGAGAGCAGCCTGAAGCCGTTGTCCCTCATGTCCCCAGATACCGATAATAAAGTACATTGGCACTAACGCGATCTCAAAGAACACGTAGAAGAGTAATAGGTCCATGGTGCTGAAAAACCCAATCAGACCTGTTTCCATCACCAAATAGAGTGCGAAGTATTCGCGTGACGATTTTTCCTGCTTCCACGCATACAGTATCACCAAAAAAGTCAACAGCGCACTGAGTAAGATGAGGGGCAAGGAAAGACCATCAACCGCAAGATGGTAACTGGACCCAAGTGTCGGAATCCATGAGGCGCGTTCCTCGAATTGTAGCGTCCCCCGTTGCCAATTGAAAAGCACTGCCAGGACGATGCCTACAATGAGTACAAGCCCAGAGGTTCCAACCGCAATCCAATGCTGTACTTGCCGACTGGGGAAAAGGTACAGCAACACTGTCCCCAGCAGTGGCAAAAATGTAAGAAGTGTTAACATACTTTTTTACTTCCTTATCGTATCAGTGTCGCAAGAACGGCAAGGGCAACGACACCTATTCCCCAGACAAACACGAGCAAAAGATAATTTTCAATGTGTCCTGTTTGTAGGACGCGCACACGTTGACCGAGCGCAAGAATATTCTGTCCCAGGTCTTTCACCGTATCATCGAACCCATGTACGTCAACACGCCCGCTTACTCGCACAACGGATACTGTCGCTCTGGCTATTGCACCTGCGAAACGTTCAAAGGTATGAGAGTCGAACGCTGCACAGGCGTGCACAAGTGCCAATAGTCCATTGACGGCCCCTCGATTGAGCGTGCCGAAAACAGTAGCATCGAAGGTATCTAGCAGTGCGGCAAACCGCAATCCAAGCTGTGCCACAAGACGATAGAGAGCCTTGAAGCCAAATTCACCTAGCAAGAGAGGCTGGATCGTTTGCAGAGCAGGCCACACGAGGGACCCAGGCCAGGCAAAACGAGCCAGAAGGCCAATGGCAACGCCAAGAACAGCGAGTGCGAGTGTCAACACGGTTGCAGTCGGAACGTCAGGTATCCTTCCTTGGAGCAGATGACTGAGAGGCTGATCAAGGAGTGTTGCATTAAGAAGAAGACCGAGAGGAATAAGGGCAGCTAGAACGAGCACTGGGATAAGTAGCCCAGATGTTGTTTCATGAGCCTTTTGTGCTGACGGTGATGGCCTACCAAGAAAAACTAACCCAAAGGCGCGTGTACTGTAAAGAGCGGTAAGCAGGCTAGCAACGAGTGCTACAATGAACAAAGGGGTATTTGCCAGCCATGCCGCTGCCAGGACAGGGTCCTTTAGAGGCAGGGCAAGTGTGACTGGCAAACCTGCGAGTGCGGTAGCACTCAGCACAAACGCGAGAGCAGTCAGCGGCATTTGTCGTAACAAGCTACCCATATACTCAAATGTCGTATGCTCATCAACCGCACGGTCTACCGCACCTGCTGCAAGAAAGAGGGTTGCTTTGTACAACGCCTGCGCGACGAGGAGAAGTACACCTGCAAGCAAGCTTCCACTGCCAAGCCCTACAAACATCAAACCAATTTGACTCATCGTCGAGTAGGCCAGTGTGCGTTTGAGGTCTGTTTCCACAAGTGCTGCCGCTCCTCCTAGTAAGGATGTAAGCACACCAACCCACGCAATGATTTGGAGTGATGAGGAAGCAACGAGAAAGAGCGGGTAGAGTCGCGCAACCAGAAAGACGCCAGCCGCCACCATCGTGGCAGAATGCAAGAGAGCAGAAACGGGGGTTGGACCGGCCATCGCATCGGGAAGCCAGCCTTGAAACGGCATCTGGGCGGATTTACCTGCCGCTCCTGCGAAGAGGAGCAAGGCAATGAAGAGTAACAGGTTGGTTGCAATTTTTCCATTCGTTACTGCTCTAAGCATAGCATCAATACGTCCAATGCCAATGTTTCCAATCAGTAGTAAGACGCCAGCGAGTAGCAGAACATCGGCGATGCGCGTCGTGAGAAATGCCTTGGTTGCAGCACCAGGAGGAGCATCGCGTTCAAACCAGAAGCCAATGAGGAGATAGGAGCACATACCAACCAGTTCCCAGGCGATAAAGAGGGTGATGAGGTCGGCAGCCAAGACGAGTGTGAGCATGGACCCTGCGAAAAGACTGAACTCGGCAAAGAAACGCCCACGACGTGGTTCCTCCGCCATGTAGCTCGCTGCATAGACAAAGACAATCAGCCCGATGATGGAGACGAGCGTGGCGACCAGCGCACTCAAAGGATCGAGCCAGAGTGCAAGAGTCAACGTGCGTCCACCTACAGAGAGCCAGGGCAGCGAGACTATTGCCTTCGTCCCTTGAGCCGCAGCGACCAGTCCCAGAATAGAGACACCTGTAGACCCTGCCATTGCGAGGACCGCAAGTGCTGAGGCAAGCCGACCAGCACGCGAAAGACCAAGTGCCAGCAACAAAAAAACGGTCAGAGGAAAGAGCGGTGCCAGCCAGAATATCTGCATCCCAATCACTGTTTCATCTCCTTCACTTCGTCCACGTTGGCGTTTCCTCGCAGCCGAAAGACCATCAGCACCAGCCCAAGTCCTGCCGCCATCTCCACGGCGGCAATCGTGACGATGATGATGACAAACACCTGAGCATCAAACTGATCGGGACGCACAAATCGCCAGAAGGCCACAAGCGTCAGGATAGCGGCGTTCATGATGATCTCGACACTCATCAGCACCATCAAGGAGTTACGTTGTGAAAGGACGCCCGCAACTCCAATCCCAAAGATAATTGCACCAAGTATCAGGTAGGGAAGCAGTCCTGGTCCTCCACTACTTGTAAGCCAACTCATGACTGACCTCCACTCTGCGTACTTGCAGCCACGGTTTCCTGAGCAGGGATAAGCGTCATGCCACATGTGGGACAAGTGCCAGGTCCCTGCTGCTGCACCTCTGGATGCATGGGACAGGTATATATGCACTTGTCATCATTGCTCTTTTCAGGTTGCTGCACTTGTGGCTGCTTGACAGGAGCCTGTTCGCGTTTGGCAAGCAATACGGCACCAGCAATACCTGCAAGAATGAGTAAAGCAGCACCTTCAAACGAAATCATATAGCGAGAGAGGAGGAGTTCACCGACGACACGCGAGGCGTCTTGTATTGGTATGGTTCCTGCAAGAGGCCACGGCGTGAGAATTAACAAGGCAATGAGCAAGACTGCTGAGACTGTTCCAATGACAATGGCCCAAGGAAGTTGAGCTGTGGACATTGCCATGTCCACCATCATGTCATAGTTTTGTCGTGGTGTCATTCCACTCATGTTCATGCCGCTCATATCATGGCTACTCATCTTCATGTTCTGATCGTCTGTGCCTTTCTTAGCCACCTTCATACCAGCCATGTCGTGACTCCCCATGTCCATGCTAGGCATAGTATGCTCACTGTCTTGAGATGTAGCATGTGTTGCCATGTCGTTGTTTGAGTAGCTCATTGACATACTGTCCTCTTGTTGGTTGGATTGCTCCGAACTCTTTTGCACTAGAAGAGCCATACCGCATTTGGGGCAACTACCTGGATGATCCTGTTGAATTTCGGGATGCATCGAACAGGTGTACATTTGTGGCTTGTCGTCCTGTTGCTGACTCTCCTGCGACTCGTCCTCTGGCGGAGGTGGACCTGATGGCATGTGCATCGAGAAGGCTCCAGGACCAGGCATGTGCATATCCCGCTTCATGCCCCACATCATCTCGCCGCCTGGGTCCATCATCATCATGACCATGAACAGCACCATCGCTAGCATGCCGCCGACATTCATCATGACCTGAATAGCTGCTAACAAGTCAGCATCCAACAGAATGAAAATGCCTGCCAGCGCAACAAAGCTCGCCATGAGTGCCAGCCCTGCTCGATACATACTCATGGTAATAAGCATGCCTGCCGCCGTCACAATGGCAATCAAGGCCAGAGGAAGAAAAATGATCCACTCGATAACTCCACTACTCATCAGTTACCTCCCGACCGGAACGATCAATGTGAGAATGCCGACCAGCGTAATATTGAACAGGCTGGCGGGCAAAAGAATTTTCCAGGAGAGCGTTAGGATCTGATCGTGTCTCAACCTGGGAAAAAAGTGTGCAAGCCAGAGGACCAAGGCGGATAAAGCGAAGGTCTTAAGCACAAACCAAACAGGTCCCGGAAGCAGCGGTCCTTGCCAGCCACCGAAGAAAAGAACCACCCCCATCGCCATGACGAGCAAGAAGAGCGCGTCGAGCGCAATCTTGAAGAGGAGTAACCGTGCCCCAGAGTACTCCGCGAACGCCCCTCCCTCAAGTTCGCTTCCTGCAAGCGCACTATCAAAGGGATGGCGAAAGGAGACAAAAATCGCGGCAAATAGGTAGATAACGAGTCCTAATGGTTGCCAGACGACAAACCATAATCCTGCTTGTGCCTCCACGATGCCCTGCGTCGAAAGGGATTGAGCCGCCATCACGGGACCGATTGCCGCGAAACCAATAGGGACTTCATAGCTAATCAGGTATGCTGCTGCCCTGAAGGTCGCGAACAGTCCCTCCTTTGAATTTTGACTCCAGCCAGCATTCATGATGGCAACCACAAATGGGCTAAGCAGGACAATAAAGTAAAAGAGACCAATTGACGGATCAAATGCTATCAGATGCGGGCCAAGTGGAATCACAAGGGCGACGAGGGCGACAACGACGAGCGCGATAAAGGGAGCCGAGCGGAAGAGAAAAAAGTCGGCACCACGCGGCACTACGTCCTCCTGACGCAGCAGCATCAATGTATTCGCAAGCGGCAAAATAAGGGCTGCGCCGAACTGACGGAGACCCAGACGGAGCACATATTCCATAACCGCAACACAATAGGTCCCGATGAGCAATACCAGTAGGACGAGCAGAGCCATAAGAAGCTCATTCATCCATCTACCTCCGCCATCACGATATCGAGGCTTGCCAGAATCACTTCCGCATCTGCAAGTTTTTGTCCCACAAGCAGTTCAGGAAGAAGGGCGACAAGCGGAGCAGATGGACCTTGCCATGCAACCTGTGTCGGTCCGTCGTGCTCCTTCACCTGGTTGTGGACCAGATGTAATCCAATAGCTCCCCGTGGTCCTACAGCCATCGTTCTCGCCTCACCAGGAGGAACATCCCAGGACGCCTCATGGAAAGAGGTAGCCTGTTGTGCGGTGAGAGATGAAAGTATTTCGGCTGCTGAACGAAGGTCCTCGACAGCAGTGTGCAGACGTGTTCTCAGTCTGCTCTGTACATCTCCGCGTCCGTGCTCACTCGCAGCGAATACTGGTCCCCCTGTTACGCCTTGCTTCTCAAGGTGTTCCGTTGTCAGGCTTCCAATACCGCGAGTACGAAGGGCGAAGCCACGGTTTCGCTCAACATACTGTTGGAGTGCCTTTGCGCCATCCACTACCTGCTGGATGGGTGCCGAGGCGTTCTTGTTTCCGATCATGTGCGGCGCGACGTATTGGGGAAGAAGCCATTCTTCAGGAGGTCTCTGCCACACGTGCGAACAGACCTCTGTCAGATGGCGTGCGAGTTGATACGAGCACTTGGTGAGTACTGAGTCAGCGAGAAGACGTGCGAACCGTACAAGCCACCAGAGTGTGTTGTGTGTTCGTTCAAGTGCGAGTACAAGCTCACGAGATGCCTGTAGTTGTGTATCTGGTTGCCATCCTTGCAACTGTTCGAGCGCACGCACGTAGGCGATCTGACCAGCAAGGGGAGAGAGCGGGTCGAACTGGCGAGCGAGGAGAAGACCGTGTTGCCAGTTCCTTTGTATCATATCATGGTCGATGCCACGAGAGGCATACTCCGTTTCCATCTGCACGGAGAACACCTGCTCTCCATCACAGATGAGAAAGAGACGCAGCGGCCCTGCCGTGAACGGTTGGATGGGTCCCAAGCTCAGGACAGCTAACTCGGTTGCCATCTCTTGGTCTTGCTTTGAGGGAAGCTGAATCGTCATCTCTTCTTCGCCAGGGATGTTGGCAAGGTTCGTCTCTGACCACTGTTCAGAATGAAGTGCGGCATCAAGCACCTGCTCGACTGAAGCGAATGCAATACGATGCGCTCCTGGGAATAGATCATCCAGGTGGGCAAGGTCGGTTCCTGGAAATGTGGCAAGTCCGGCTTCAGGCTCACCAACAAGAAGGACACAGGCAGGATGAGCAAGTACTGCTGCCATCATGACCACCGATGGGGCAAGCTTCTGACTAATTGGCTCAACCACGAGAAGCAGGTCGGCGTGGCGTGGAGAAGAGACCTGTTGCAGATATGGGTCTCGCCCAGCAAGGTCTGCAAGCAAGTTTATTCCTGATCCACCATCGACTCCTATGTAATGATGCACGCCTTGACTCAAGCGGCTGAGCCAACTAGAGCGTGTCTTTGACACGGGTTTATCGTTCCCAATCAAATGCACCCTCCTTCCAAGCAAAGAAGATTGCCGAGGTTAGGATGGCAACGAAGACAAACATATCAAAGAACGCGACGAGTCCAACCTCTTTGAAGGCAACTGCCCAGGGAAACATAAAGACCATCTCCATGTCGAAGGCAACAAAGAGCAAGGCCAGCACCGCGTAGCGTAAGCGGAATTGCACCCATGTCTTGTGACCTGTCCGACCACCATGCTCAGGTGGTGGATTCTGCTTCGGTGTTCGCATACTCGGTTTCAGCAAGCGGTTCACGACCAGAGCGAATGCGCCAATGAGCAGGGCAACAAGGAGCATAACGGCTGCAATAGCATAGTGTGTACTGATATTATTGGTCATGGTACGCATCTCCTTCGTATAGCTCTCAAATCTGTACACGTATGACGATGTAAATATGTTGCGAAATTGTTGCTACACGATCATCTGCAAAAGTAGCTGTTACTTATTTGTACGTGTGTACGATTCCATATACCCCCTGGGTAGGGGTAAAAGAAAAACTATACCACAGTATGCTTCAAAGTGCAAACGAAATTTATTTTAAAGAGAGGAAAAGCTACGTCACCCTTTCTACACGGGAAGGCGAGGTAGCTTTTACGAGAGGCATAAAGACATGCCCTAATTTAGAGAGTGTTGAGCGGCTTTCCACTGGTTCGTGGAGATGGGGCTGCTTCTTTCGAGACAGTATACCCTGCATCATCCAGCACTTCTTCAATCTTCTGCATCGAGACCTGGGTGGGATCGTAGCGGAAGTGGACACTCTTCGTAGGAATATCGGTGTTGACCGCCTCTACTCCGGGAAGTGATCCTAATGCTCCGTTAACAGTCTTTACACAGTGTTCGCAACTTACATCTGGAACGGAAAGCGTCGTTTCTTGTAGGTTTGCCATAATATTCTCCCTTTATCATAATCATACTAGCAGTTACCACCCAAGGTATACAGCTGTACCAATTCCTCGATGACAGCGTTCTCATTCCCAGTGGTGATACCTTCAGGTACACAGGTATGCAAATGATGCTCCAAAACAAGAACCTCAAGCTTTTCGATGACCTTACGCACTGCATATGTCTGGCGCAGGATATCGACACAATACTTCTCCTCTTCGATCATCTTGCGAATACCGCCCAGATACACGTCGATGTAGTGTAAGCGCTTGATTACGTCTTGTTTGTCAGCTTGCATCTGCATTTCCCTTTATTCCCTACCCTGTGGGTAGGGGTATATACAGAGAATATACCATAGTACAATGGAAATTGCAAGTAGAAAATACTGTAAGATATTCTATTTCACGTTCTTACCAACGCTTTTTGTGATGCACTGTTGTTTATACTACGTTTGTGCACGGTACGAGTGCATATGGTATAGTTTCGTATGTAATCACTAACAGTATTTCGTTACAGAGCAAGAAAAGTTCGTTGTTAGTAAGTGTATGAGTAGAAACAAGCCCCCGTTTTTGTATGGGGGTTCGATACCTGTCTCTTATAGTTCGCCATCATGTAGGAGGTATAGTTTGTGCTTGATACCGTTTTATACGCGTGTTTCGTTCTCGTGGGTCTCTCAGTCATCTATGTAGCATGGGATGCTTTTACCAACAACCCTGAAATGACCATTATGAAATGGGGTTGGATCATCGTGACTCTGTATACCAGTGTAGTCGGCCTGGTACTCTACATCTTCGCCTGTAAAGAGCCAGCACGAGGAACAACACGAAGAATTCGTTAAACCGCTCTGGAAGTAGGCTCTTGGCTCCCAAATTCATTGTCTGGCGGGAGATGGGACAGGCATCATCATTGCAACTGCAATCAGGGCAGCATTGGCTTTCCAATGTGGCTCGATGTGCTTAGTGAGTACGTCTTTGGTTTTCTCTTTGGCAAGGTTACTTGCACATCGCGTTAAATAGGGAGAATAGGAGATGATTTGATCGTGCCGAAGGTATTAGTAGCATAGTAGGAAGAGGCAATACAGTTGGCAAACGCGGATTGAGAGGATGTAGACGTCCCGATCATCAGGCGAATATCACCATCATTCACATTGTACCACAGAAATGCCTTGATTTTCGGAAAGTTTGTAGGCAGTTGCACTGTTAACGCATCAGTAATCCAGGCTGACTTGGAACCACCGTCTTCAGTTGAACCGGTCTCTGCTATCATGACTGGTTTGCTCCGCGCTAAGGTTTGCAGCTCGTCATAAGTTGGTTTGAAGAGATCATAAAAACTCTTCCATTTCATTGGGTGGGAAGGAACAGTGCCATAGTTATATCCATCCATTGCAACCCAATTGACATATGTATCGCCCGGATATGTTTCTGCAAGAGGAATGGCACCAGGGTAGTCAATATTTGGGCACCAAACCCACGTAGCATTCGTTGCTCCCACTTGAGTAAAGATATCGTGAACATGCCTCCACGCCTTTACAAACTGCCCATGGGCATTTCCGTTTCTTAATTCGCTCCAAGGATACCAATCACCATTCTGCTCAGGATCAAAACGGATCAAAAAAGGATGCCCCCAATTTTTGGCGGCAGTTGCCCAGCTTTTAATAAATGCATCATGCGTACCATCGATAATAGTGCTTAATGAAAAGTTGGGTTGAGCATAGGCAGGCACAACTGTATAATCCCAGGAGCGCCAATCAACCATTGGAATTGACCCACGCAGCTGCACGCTCTCAAAATCCGGGACATAAAACGGCACATAGCTATTTTGGTGCCACCACCCTTTGCCAAACTGAAGAATAGACACCCTTTTCCCTACATTCGCTTCAAAAGTGTCAATACTTTCGGCAGTAATGGCTCCCCAATAAATTGAGGTTGCCGCATCCGACTGCCTATGCTGAAAAGACCTGAGTGTCGAAGCCAACAACGGTACAGCTATACCGACAATAACCAGGAATAGCACAACAAGTAAACCGAAACCTAATCGATGTTTCATTGTGTATTTCCTCATTCTCATATGTAGAGATTGTATTAGCGATTACCCGCGAGATTGTAGAGCTGAACGAGTTCCTCGATAACGGCCTCTCCTCGTCCTTCTGAGATACCATCGGGTACACAGGTGTGTAAATGGTTTTCCACGAGAAGACCTTCGAGCTTTTCAATGGCCTTCCGTACAGCATATGTTTGGTGGAGGATATCGACGCAATATTTGTCTTCTTCGATCATTTTGCGAATGCCGTTAAGATGCCCCTCAATGTATTTCAGACGTTTCAGCACGTCTTGCTTGTCTGCTTGCATATATTTTCTCCTCTTCTTTCCCTATCCCCTGGGTATGGGTATGACAAAATTATATCACAACCACCTGCTTCCGTGCAAATGGAAGAAAAAGGAAAAAGGCACTCTTCATGGTGCACTCAAGAAAGTTGTTGAATATTCCTTTGCAAGGTCTGCTCGGTGAGCTCCCCAAGCACTCTATGAACAATGGTGCCACGACTGTTTATAAAAAAGGTTTCAGGTAAATCTGCAACCCCATAGTCGATAGACACCTTGCCTTTTACATCTACGACATTTTTGTAGGTAATGCCATACTTCTGTAAGAAAGCTAACCCATCACTATTTGTATCTTGATAATCAATGCCAAGTACTGTCACTCCTTGTTTATGCACACGTTGCCATGTTGACTGTAGCAATGGTGCTTCCCGTTTGCATGGATCACACCAAGACGCCCAAAAGTTCATTACCAGTGGCTTCCCCTTTAAATCTGCGAGATGAATTGGCGGAGCGGAACCTGGAGTGAGTTGGGCTAACGTGAAATCAGGTGCTGGACGACCATCGAGAGGACTCTTACTTTGCATGCTATCCGTCGTGTTAGAACTACCTGTGGATTGACTTTGAGCAGGAACAAATAGCTGCGACCAGAGCAAAGCGAGGATGGTCACGTTGATGATGCTAACGATGACGACGGTAATGATACGCCGTTTATAACCTCCGCTTTGCCTCTCTTGTATCTTCTCTCCTTCGTCATGCATCTCACCAAATCGTGTATCTTCTGACACTTTATGTTCAACTTCCATATAATATTACTTTCTTTGTCGCTGCTTCGCTGAGATTTTATCCTAGTCGGTGAACAGCGCATAGTGAGCAGCAAGGTCCGTGTTTTGCTGTTCGACATTGGCCGCAAAGACTTCCTCAAGCAGATGCTGCCCGCCACAATATGTTCAAGCCTAACGCACAAGAAAGAAGAGCGCGGCAACCAATATGAGCGCAGACAGGGCAGCGGTAATCGGTCCGCTCCACTTCATTTTGCGCGGCTCGGCGCGGAGATGCAGAATACCCTGCCTTACCAGTGTATAGGCTGCCAATCCCGCGACAATGATGGCTCCATTTGCAGGTCCACGGCTCAAGACCACCGCTAGTATCACCAGCCCCAAAACCAAGGCGAGTGTCAACTCCAGTAACTGTGTGGGGATACGGCGTACTCCCACACGTTGATCGGATGACCACATTGCCCAACGGGACGCCGTAGGTCGCCCGTAGCAGCAGCCCGCGAAGAAGCAGCCCACCCTGCCTACAGCCATTGCAAGAAGCAAACCCGGAGCTGTCGCGTCGAGAAAGACTCCCGCTGGCACTCTCAATGCTACGAGCAGGATCGCTGCTGTAAGGGTTGCACCGAGGACGAACCCTTGAATGCACCAGCCTTCTACGCGTCGTTCACTCCGGTACAAGACGATAAACCACGTCTTCGCACCAATGATACCAACTGCGATAGAGACAAGCGATAGTGTCCGCACGGGGCCAAGTACAAGATGCTCACGTGCAATCACCAGAGATTGAAGTGTGAGCGCGACAATTATGCCAAACAACACCATCGCCGCCCAGATGCCTGGAAGAATTCCAGGTACACGAGCAAAGGGCGTCGGGCAAGTGCTTATCGGCTCGGTCGATCCCACGATAGGTGCCCATTTATACCACAAGTGATGAGATGACTGAAGTGTATCCACTGTAGGGCTCGCATTCCCTTGTTTCCGCGACTTACGCGTAGAGGAATCGGTCCCATACGGTTGCGCTGTCACCACCCACTTACCCGGATGTATGCCACTGACACGCGCCGTGAGGGAGATTGGTCCACTTCCTGGGATGACCTTCTCAATCGTCTCATCTTGCACGAATCGATCATCAGCCTGCAAACGGCCTTGCGCATCAACGCGGCGTCCAGAAAACCTGACCGTGACGGGGTAGGGACCCGGCTGCGTGCTTGGATCGAACCAGTATGTCACCGTCAGTATCTGTTGCGACGCACTCTCCCATAGGGCTGCGAACCCACTGTTCTTCTGTTGTACCACTGGCTCCGCCTTGGCAACATCCTGTCGCGGCTCCGCATCTCTCACTGGACTCTTACGTACTTGAGATATCCGTGTCATTTCCATCATCTCCTGATGCTTGCTTCTCGTCCTCTGAGCGTATGATTCGTCTCAACTCTGATAATCTCTCCAAATAGAAATTGAGAGGGTTGCATTCCCATTTCCTTCATGAGAGGCATTTCTTTTTCAATGATACTATATTCAATGGTATCATTGGTAATCGTACTATAAAGATATGTATTTGACAAGAGTATAATACCTATGGAAGGAGAAATGAGAGGAGTATGTCATCGTCCAATGTGAGCCAATGGCTCAACGACGCAAGCGCGTTGTGTAATCCTTCGTTGTTCAATTTTCGCTTCGGAGCCTTACAAAGTACTTCCTTCCTGTGCAACATTACAAGAAAAAATATATCTGCAAATGTATACAGATGTACATTGAAAAAAGTATGTTACGAGGCGTGGATACGTCGTCATACAGGTTTACCGCATCGACTCAATAAGATGAAAGCGGTACGCGTCTGTTTCAATCATGTTGCAGAGGGTCGGAACTAACTTATAACAGTACTACATTATCTTTTGTTTCATGATCTAGGAAAGATCATGAAACAAAAAGGACACACTCTTGCAAGTAGGACAAACCGCTTTTGCTTCTCCAAAGGAGACAATGTACGTAGCAATACCTGTCAATGGGGTCATGAGTTGGCATTTGACTGCCTAATTTTTTACAAGCTCTTAGACTTTATTCCAGCCAGTGAACGGTGTAGGTTGAACAGCAGGACTATTGTAGAGAATGACAATCGTTTCGTGATCTGTTAGAGGAAGTGACTTTGGATCACCTGTATAGGGTGTCAGTTTGCCATTCGCATCAAAGACCTCGAACGTCAGATTGTTTGACGCATCACTCGTGTTATCTGCAACCTGGGTGCGACTGAGTGGTTGCCCCCAGATGTCAAAGAACTGTCCAAGCGTATATGTCTTCCGATCAGGGGCTTCTACATGGATAATATTATTGGTTGCGTGCGTGTGCACTGCATAAAGACAGGATGAAGCAGTATTCACGCCAATATTAGCAGGTATCTGGCTTTGCTGTCCATTGACATACATCTTTAGGGCGGCATGCGTATGGGTCACAGCTCCCTCATTTGCCTCGCACGATAGACCGTCGATTGTTTTGGCACTCGCGCTATTGGTGCTGCTACCAGCATTGATGACAAAATAGAGAATGATGCTGAAGAGAACAATGCCACCTGTAATCAATCCAAGTTGTAGCATAAGACGGTTCCGTTTTTTTCGTGCTTGCTCACCTTGCAATTGCGCGTTGCGCTGCTGTCGCGGAGAACTTCGTGTTGCGCTCTGTCGACCTTGTTTATTTTCAACTGAACCTTTACTCATCGTGTATCCTTTACTTTCCGCTCTTCCCAATTGGTGGTTGGCTCTACTCGTTGAGAGCGTCATCCATTGCATAGCTCACGCGACACCACCTGATCTTTCTCAAGCTTTTCAAGTCGCTCTCGTATGTGTCTCCATGTGATACCTTGAATTATAGCGAACAGAAATACCATTTTCAAGAGTACTCTTCTTGCTAGTAACTGACGAAAGGTTCGTGCTAGCTTTTCTTCATCTTGCTTGAAAGACCGTCCTCTTAAATTTTACCATTGATAATAGTACCTTTGACGATTGTACGTCATCAGTTTACAATAGGGTAGGTGATACTTCTTCATACAGCGAGAAAGAGACATACGTGAGTAGGTACTATACAGGGCAACATGCGCAATTCTATAATCTGCGCTGGCACTCGTTCACTGAGAGAACACTTGCAGAAACTGTCTCGATGATTGACGTTGCTCAGTTACAGAATATATTCTCGCAACAAGGGCGTCCACCTCGTGTGCTTGATGTAGCCTGTGGGACAGGCGTTTTGCTAAAAATGCTCTTCAAACAGATCCCTGCTATGGAGGGGTATGGGATGGATGCGAGTGCCGACATGTTGGCACAGGCACGTCTTGCCCTGGCAAATCAGCCTCATGTGCAGTTGCATCAGGCAATGTTGGGCAATGACGAAACAGCCAACCTTCCCTATACCCCACAATCTTTTGACCTGATCACATGTACAAACGCATTGCACGACGTGTCGAACCCAGTACAGGCACTTGCTGAACTTCGGAAACTACTAGTACCAGAGGGTCAACTGGTCGTGGAAGATTACGCACCCCATGGACCTCCTTTTCTTTGGGCACTCCTTGAATGGCTGATACGACATATTGAGGAAGGGGAAGTGCAAGCCTATCGTTTGTCAGAGGCAAAGTCGCTTTGCGTGAAAGCGGGATTTTGTGTTCTACGAGAACAGGCATTTACCTTGAACTGGTTATGGCATGGTTGGGCGTTATGTCTCTCTGTCGCACATAACAGTATACCACAGCAGAACGAAGACGAAGAAAAGAGATAGAAGAATGAGGAGATGTATAAGGAAATGAATATATCGCTCGTGAGTTTTGGAGTTGCTTTTGCAGCGGGGCTGGCTTCCTTTCTCTCACCCTGTATGCTACCGTTGGTTCCTATTTATCTAACCCAACTCGTCGGTCAGAGCATTTCTCAAACGACGGGAACACGTTTTGTCACGTTCCTGCATTCAGTCATGTTCGTGCTTGGTTTCACAACTGCTTTCGTTGCGCTCGGAGCAACAGCTAGTGCGCTGGGCCGCCTACTAAGTGCGTATCAATTCCAGTTGCGCCAGATCGGTGGCATCTTGCTCGTCCTTATTGGGCTACACCTGGTGGGCGTACTTAAGTTGCCCTTTCTCTACTGGCAAAAGCGTTTTGAATTCCATCCTGCGCGTCCCAACTATTTGATGTCGTTTGTCATTGGAAGTATTTTTGCCATTGGCTGGACGCCTTGCATTAGCCTTCTCCTCGGCTCTATTCTTGGCTTAGCAGCTACTGCTTCGACGTTGAGGCAAGGGGTTTTACTGCTCTTGTCCTACTCGCTTGGCATGGGGCTCCCATTCCTCCTTCTCGGTCTTGGTCTTAATCAGGCGAGTCGTGTGTTGAAGCGTCTAAAACCTCATCTTGGAAAGATTGAAATTGGTACAGGCATTGTGATGATTGTAATAGGGGGAATGATCTACTTCAACATGCTTCTCTCCCTGAACCGCTATTTTACTCCTCTTATCAGACTGTAAGCCAGTTGCAAGATGCAAAAATATACAGGAAGGAAATAGTGTGATACGAAAGAATACGAGCAATAATACTGATGAAGGAAGTGCATTCGTACCTCATTGGGGAGCACTACGTCAATCGACAAAGCTCAGTACCTTGTCGATTGACCTGATTGGCCCTTCACTGAAGGCGTATGGGGTAACAATGTCGTGCCTCCCCACGTTCCACGTCTGCAACGACTCATGGGTTTGCACTCAGTCTTTGAGCGCGTTCATGAGTTCCTTTGCAAACTCGGCGGGATAGGACACGAAACCGAGGTGTCCGCCGGGGAAGTCGACAATATCGCTGCCCCACTTCTGGGCCAGTACCCTGTTTGGCTGGTATGGCAACTGGTCGCGAGAGTCACGTCCCCCGGCGAGTACGATCCGCCCGGCGTTCGCAGCGAGCGCATCGAGATCAAGCTCAGCCCGCGGATATTGGCGCAACTCGTGCTCCATCCAGTACGTGGCATTGGACAGGGGGTACTCGTTCGTGTACTCGCGCATAGCGCGTTCCATCACCTGGTGGTCTACGCTTCCAACTGTCCCGCTGGCAAACTGGTGCATGGCTTTAGGAACCCGGACTGACGGTAGGTGTCGTAGACTCCGTCGAAAAAGGCTCGCCATTTCGCAGCATCGGGCAGCAGATTCACTGCAGGCGGCTCGTGGGCAACCACGGTATGGACGGCTCGGGATAGTGGCTGATGACCTCAAGCGCAATAATCGCCCCAGAGCTGTTGCCAAAGACGGTCGCCGGTTTGTCCGTAAGATGCTCGATCAAGCGCCGGACGTCATCGGCATCAGTATCCAGCCGGTGATCATAGTCCTGAGGCCCGTCGAGCTTACTGCGGGAAAAACCACAGCGGTCGTAGGTTACCACCAGGTACCGTGCCGTCAATTCTCGTGCTACCTGGCGGAAGACCTCTCCCTCTCCCTTGGCCCCTGGGATCAGGATCAAAAGTAGCCCATCGCCGCTGACCTCATAATACAACTGTGCATCGGGAACCTTGAGTGTACTCGTTATCTTTTCTTCTTTCATAAGAAACGAGAACGATTAGGCATCTTGACCACCCACCCCAGGCTGGGACCGCGAAAAAACGAGCGAACCCCGCCGGGCGGTCAGGAGCCTCGCATTGATTGCGCTCCTATGCCTTCGTCACCGAAGCTTGGTCATCACTCGGTCGAGGCCGAGCAGGAGTCGCTGCATCTACGGCTGCCGACACCGTACCATGCTCTTGCTGCTTACGCCACCCGTACCGGGTCATGCCCCGCGGCTTGTAGTACGACAGTGCTGTGAGCACGAGCAACACCAGCAAGGCGGCAATGGAGGCGACGACCAGTTGGAGCTGCTGACGTTGGAGATAGGCACTGAACACTGTCGTCTTTGCCGCTACACCTGCCAGAAGGCTAATTGGCTGCGTGTGTACCAGCAAGGCGAGGGTGGCAAGGACAGTTATCAGGAGTTTCGCCAGAATCCAATAGTACCGGAACAAGCCCCACTTGGTACCCAGTGACGAGACAACCCCGGTGAGCAGCGAAGCGAAGCACAACGGAAGGATGACGAACCAGGTGGTCAAATCCGTCGCGAGATAGTCGGCTCGCACCAACTGAGCATCCTGGCTGGTCATACCGGCGATGGCGAGAGCCAGGAAGGCAGCGACCGCGCCAATCCAGCCGACCGAGGTAATGACATGCGCGGTGAGCGCGAACTTGCGGAGGCCGGGTGTCATGATCATAGCTCTTGCACCCTGTGTTCTATGGTCGCCATGTGCATGGGGGTCGACATTTTCATTATGGGGCCACCAAAGCCATGGCCGGGGAATTCTATAATCAAAAACAGCAGGACCAGGACGATGAAGATGATCACAGACACCTTCACCCAGCGTGGTGTGCTAGGGGGAGATTTGCGGTCGGGCCTCACGCGGGTGCTGCTGTTGGAGGACGGGGCAGCCATGTGCATGCCCTCCTCTGTTGCGCCTTGTAATACGGATTTTTTCATTGAGAGCTTCTCCTCTTTCTTTTCATGATCTCTGAGAGCGGTGTTGAGAAACATTGAGCCAGAGCGCAGATCGGCTGAGAGCCAATTGTTCATGGCATAGGAGTGGTTCAATCTTTGCGAAACCGCTCTCGTACAAAAGCCAGTATAGCAATATTTTGTGAACGGAAGATGAACGGAGAATCACTCTTTTTCTGGGTATCCAGTACCCGATATTTTAGACATGTTCGGGGCTAGAGGGAGCGTAAACGTGAAGATTGACCCATTGCCCACTTCACTCTTCACGTAAATGGGGCTTTGATGGAGATCTAATAGGTGTTTCACAATGGACAAGCCGAGCCCTGTACCTGCCTGTTTCGTTCGGGCTTTATCTGCTTTATAAAATCGTTCCCAAATAGATTCAATATTCTCTTGCCTGATTCCCGGTCCATAATCTCGAATAGAAACCACCGCGTGTGCTTCTTTTTTCAAAATCACTTCGACAGAACTAGCGGGTGAAGAAAATTGGACGGCATTTTGAAGCAAATTGACGATCACTTGATCAATCCGATCCGGATCAGCACAGACATGGATATCTTGTGCTTCTTCAGAGAGCAATTCCATATTGATCTGTTTTTTCACACATTCAGGTTCCATGCGAGCCACGAGCTGGCGAAGCAGTTCCGACACATTAAAGACGACAGGCCGGATTTCCAACTGGCCCGCTTCTATGCGGGCCATATCGAGAAGATCATTGACCAGCTTCATCATGCGCTCGGTTTGTTCGTTCATGATCGTCAAATAATGACGTTTTCGTTCGTTGGGGATCGTATCATCCAGAAACGCCCTGACAAATCCATGCATCGAAGTAAGAGGAGAGCGCAAATCGTGGGAAACATTGGCAACAAAATCCTTTCTCATCTGATCCAGGCTGGTCAACTCCTGAGCCATATAATTGAACGTCTCCCCCAATTCTCCCACCTCATCACGCGTCTTGATTTTGACTCTTTGATCAAATTGTCCCCTGGCGATATGGAGGGCAACCCGATTCATTTCCCGAAGTGGGGCGGTAATTCTTTTAGAAAGGTAGTAGGTAAATACGCTTGTAATGGTAATAGAAATAAGAGAGGCCAATGGAAACAAGGACTTTAGTTGGTTAAGATCAGCTGAATTGAGATGTATGTTCGTCAGATTATTCTGAAAGAGCAAAGAGAAAGCAACAGCAAGAACGACATGCGATATAAATAATGTGATGATACATGTAATAAACAGCTTCAAAAAAATACTTTTAATGCGCATCACTGGTTCTCCACCTCAAATTTATATCCAACTCCTCGTATGGTTTTTACCTTCCAATACGGGTTGGAATCCCCCAATTTTTCTCGAACCCTTTTAATATGGACGTCGACTGTTCTCGGATCTCCCTCAAAATCCCAACCCCATATGTGATCCAACAACTGCTGACGTGTGAACACTTGATTTGAATGTGAGGCGAGAAAATACAGTAACTCCATTTCCTTGGGCGGTAACACGATCTCCTGTGTATCACAGGTCACCTTGTAATGTTGGAGATTCATCTTCAACGAGGGAAGTTCAATAATCTCATTTGCATCGAACAGTGGATTGGCTCGCCGCAGGACCGCTTTTATCCTCGCCATCAGTTCGTTCGGGTCAAAAGGTTTCACCAGATAATCATCCGTTCCCAGGTCGAAACCTTTCAGTTTATCGTAGCTTTCGCCTTTTCCGGTTAACATGATAACGGGAGTTTTATCAAACCTCCTGATTTCCTGGCAAACTTCCCAACCGTCCATTTCAGGCATCATGATATCCAGAATGACAAGATCAGGAGGGTTATCATAAAACATTTCTAAACCTTTCAATCCATTATTTGCAACGTTCACTCTATACCCGCTTTTTTCAGCGTATAAAGTGATCAACTCACAAATAGAAGGATCATCTTCAATGATGAGAACTTTCACCTGCTTGTTCATTCATCGGCCCCTAATTCATTTTACACTCTCCATTTTACCTCTATAGTAGCATCTTTTTATGAACAGAAAGTGAATAAAATAACGTACTACCAGCCTTGTTGTTTTTGTCAAGGATATTGGGGCCAATTTCTATTCAGAAACGAGGCCATTGATCCCTTTTAGCGTCGCAAGCGGCGTATCCACTATGCAGGAGGGACGCGTGTGTGACTTTCCTTTCACCTCATTGCAGCGAAACCTACAAGGTCGCCTGCCATCTCCCGCCAGCTTTTTTCCCAGCACAAAGCCAAGCCCTGGGAATCGTGTCTTCCCGGTTTCAATCTGCGAGAACCCTGCTTCCTTCATGAGTGCAGGCTGATCCCGAATGCTACTCTTCCATGGACCAGCGGGGCCTTTCATATCAAAAACCAGCAGGTGCCCTCCTGGTTTGAGGACGTGGACAATTTCCGCTAGCCCTTGGCACTTGAGATCGTCAGGCAAATGGTGCATCATAAAGGTACTCAACACGACATCGAACGTCTGGTCGGGGAAGACGAGTTGCTCGATCACTACGACCTGGAAGTCGAGAGAGAGTCCGGCCCGCTCCGCTTTGTGGCGAGCATGAGCGATCTTTTGCCCAGAGGGGTCAATGCCTGACACACGGCCCGTTGCACCAACGCGCTGTAGAGCTTCCAGTGCCAACGTTCCGGTGCCGCATCCCACATCCAGCACCACCTCGCCCGGTTGCAACCGGGCGAGGTCTGCAATCCTCGGCCGAAACGCCTGCTCCTTGGGCGGCATCCGCAAAACCAGCATCGTGGGCTGCCTGCGTTAGCGAGACGCCGCGTGCAGTACATTCGATTGCTGTTAACAGACGTTGCCAGAGCAGGTAGCGTTGCACGGAGAGGCCAAACTGTTGAGCGAAGACATGGCGGAGTCGACTTTCTGACAGGTACAGGAGCCTAGCAATCTGTTGAGGAGAAAAGCCTGACAGCTCATACACTTGCTGTTTGAGCGCGTGTAAGATCAGGGAAAGCCGTACATCGAGGGGAGAAGAAGGGATGTACCTGGAAGAAAAGCAGAGAGTACACAGGCTACAATATGCCTGGCTTGTTTGCAGGTGACCGTCTCAAAAACAAGTTCTTCGAGGACAGAAACGGCTTGTTGTATCGCCGCTATTTGTTCAGTCGAGAGAAACCTTACCGAAGCATAGGTAACAAGTAGTGTGCGAGCAAGCTCGCTTTCTGCTTCCAACCAGAGAAAAAGAGAATGTTGGGAGGCTGCAAGGATTTGTTCTCTCACTGGACAGGTTTATACTCCATAATGATGTTCGCATAATCATCTGAGACAAAAATGTTACCATGAGCGTCTATAAGCAGACCCTGTGGTTCAATATATCCCTGACTCGCTAGCGTTTCACGCTTCCCTGATGTGAGATTCAAGCGTATAAGCGAATGAAGAGAGGGGGCGAGATCAATGATGAGCAGGTCGCCATGTCCATCGGGAACGACATCATCTGGCATGCCGAAACCGCCGATACGTGTTTTCTGCCCATCCGGTGTGATGCGCCAAACAGCATTTCCGCATTCGTCAGCGAGAAAGATATTTCCTTTGCTGTCTACTCCTGCACCAACCGGACGTACAATCCCTGATGCCAGCAGTGTCAACAGTTTGCCGTCCAGACTCATACGATACACGTTCCCTGTTGGACTATCAGGTACGATGAGTGTGTTCGTGGTGGGATCAAGCGCGATACCATCGACACCATGCTTACAGTTTGCGGTGCTTGGCGTCCCAGGGAGCACACGCAAGACGGTGGGCGTTTTCGACCCAGGTGCAAGAGAGACAACACGGTTCGATTCCTGTTCGGAAAAGATGAGTGTGCCATTTGGGAGGGAGACCAAGCCTTCTGGACCATTTAGGTCTTTCAAGAGTTGCGTCACTGAGCCATCGGCGTTTACTCTGCTAATCGTAGCATCAATTTCATCGCTGAAGAGCAAGCGTCCCTGTTGGTCAAAAACGAGATCATCGGGTCGCCCCACTCCTCGCACTATCACCTGAGGAGTGTAACGTTGTGGTGCTATATCGGGCGTGTTCGTTGGCGAAGGTTTGGTTGTCGCGGTAGGTATTGCTGTAGTTGAACTGTTCACTGTACGAGAAGATGCTGTATGTGGACTGCCGAACTTGTTCACTGACGTAGTAGGCGATTGAGCACAGGCCGTAGTGAAGAGAAGATAGAATAATAAACAGACACTTGTGATACTGAAACGGCGGATGAACATACATGCCTTTCTTAACGTCTTCTTGACTCACGTGTCCCTGTTACATTAAAGCAAATATCTTCTCCATTTCCTCAATTTGGCGTTACGACGACAGCAAAACCTGCCCAGTATTTGAGAAATGTTGCCCGAGGCATAGTCTTCATGTTGAGGCGAGACGTATCGGCAAGATAGACATTGTTACTATCGCCACCAATGGCAATGAGAATATGACCTCCTGACCATCTGTCGGGAGGAAAGCTTATAATAACTGGTCTTCCATTGTTGGCAACCTTGAGCATATCGTCAAGCGAAGGTGTATTGAGCCATGTGGCTTTAAACCCAAAACGAGCAGCAGTACGATCAATGCCAACAGGCTCTACCAATCCTAGCTCTGGGGTAATTTCGCCAATACTCGCTTCAAGCGATAAGACGTCTGTAACACGATATTGGCGACCATAGGCGTTAAAAACTTCCGTCAACGCCGCCGCCGAACACGCCGAATATGCCCACTTGTCATACTCCTGAGAAGAACCATACTGATTTACGTCCAGTTGGCTGAGACGGGTGAGTGCTTTCGATGCTCCTGACATGCTAGAGAACAACTGAGGTTGAGTATGTGTTGCTGGAGTGGATGAAGCAGTCGTATTCGTTTGGTCCGCAAATGCATCAACAAAAAAGGTAGAACGAGGAATAAGCATATTCAGGGAGAAGACTCCAAAAGCGAGGAGCGAAAGCAGGATCAAGACGATACCTAGCCAAGGAGTCTGTTGGCCTATACGCCATCCAAACATGCTTTTCACAATATGCGAATGTGTCATGTTACCCCTGGCACGATGATTCCCTTCTCCTTGAGAAGGGCGTACGCGCACACGCCTGTTCATACTCGTAGGAGATACGCGATACGCTTGAACTGGAGGTAATACTTTTTGCTTCACAGATGACTGAGCTTTTGGAGAAAGGAGGAATCCTACAAGTATCAGCATCAAGGCAACGATAAAGAGCGCGAACAGAACGAAAGTCATGTGAACGCCTCACCCTCTCTTCTTAAACTATGAAACAACTCTTCCATCATGCAGTATTGTACACACAACATCTCTTAAAACAATTTTTCCAATAACGCTAGAGGATTACATCCCATGAGTGCTAATACAATGACGATATTCGTAGCCTGTACTCCAAGAAATATCCCCGTTGCTAGAGCCTTCGAGCAAAAGGTGTCTACACGAGAAGACACAGATGTTGTCTTTGAGGCAGATGAGGAAAGCAACCGTTCGATGCGTCCATGAATCACCTCTTCTCCTTTTACAAGAGATTGTGCAGCACCAAATGTTGCAAAAGTTGGTTCCGCAACTGCATTCTGCCAAACCTTTGCGAGTGCGCTGGCAAGTGCCAGTGGCCTTCGTGTCACACCAACCACAAGATCATCGCATGCTAACTCTTTTTCATGCTGAACTTGGCGATATGCGGTATGACATGCTGGCAAGTAAAAGAAGGCATCACGTAGGACCAACGACAACCAGACGACGAAATAGTCATGACGTGCCACATGCTCCAACTCATGAACCAAGACTGCCTCAAGTTCGCGTCGGTCAAGGCGTTCAATCATCCATGTCGAAAGCACTATCGTTGGTCGAAAGATACCGCTCGTGAATGCGAGCGGTCGATCATAAGGTCTGAGGAAGATACGAGTGTGTGCTGCATGCAGTTGCTGGCCCAGTTCATTGGCACGTACCTGAAGATCAGGATCACGAATAACTGCGTTGCGAGCAACAACTCTTCTCATGAGGAGGAGCCGTAACACCCCTACCCCAATTGCACCCAGCGCAATGATACTCATTCCAAGAGGGACCCCTGCTCCAAGCAGAATATCCCAAAGCGGAGCACCCATGAGGCAGATGCGACCAATAAAGTGATGTAAACTCCCAATGCCTAAACCGAGAAGCACACTTGGCATCATGAGAACACAAAGCTGTACCATCCTCCGTTGAGACCAATCTTTCATGGTGTGAAGAACACGCAGAAGCAGGGAACTCCCAAGAACAATGAGGGTGATACTTGAAATGCTCAGCAGGACATGCACTACTCACTCTCCTCCAGAGCCCGACGATGCTGGATATCATCGAGCACCTGCTGTGCCCTAGTCGCTGCCTCTCGGTCTGCAAGAGTATTGATCCCTTCCTGCGTGGCATCAGAAAAACTGACGAACAAATCTTCCAGAATACGCCCGATAAAACGTGAGATAAATTCCTGCTGCGTAAAGTTTGGATAATAGATGTAGGCTTGATCTTGCTTTTCAACGCGGAGCAGGTGCTTCTTTGCCAGGCGCGTCATTGTATTCATCACCGTTGTATAGGCAATCCGCCGCCGCTCATACAGTGCCTCGAAGACGTCTCGAACCATCGTTCCTTGAAAAACTGGACGCGTCCAGATGAACTCCATAATTTCAGCCTCCAGGTCTCCAAGGACCTTGCGAATGCCTGGACGGTCGGGCCGAAACGTACTGATATCTGGCTCATCATTCATCATAGCTCTTCTCCTTCACAGTGAGACCTGACATTGTTCTCTGTAGTAGCGGTGGACGGGAAATTTTTTGCGAGTAGCAACGAAAAGTAGTGCATGCATTTGTCCACTCTGTATGCCTCACCTCATACACGTTGATGCTTTTCATCAGTATACCAAACGTTCATACCCTTGTCAAAGGTACTACAGACGATGGTATACTATGAGGAAAAAGAACAGACATGGATGAAGAGAGTCAGTAGCTCTTCGTTGAAGGAAAGAAAATAGAAATGCTTTCTATTTTCTTTCCTTCAGGTCATTGACCTTACAAACTTTTCCTGCTGTCTCCTCCCTTCTTAAATAAGCACTGTCAACGAAGTAGGAAGAAATGATGGATCAGAATCATGATGCACTAGGCGTGGTATGTACTTGTCCCACCGCTTCTATGACAATAAACGTCAGTTTATCTGAGGAACATCTCACATACCTGCTCACATGTCAAGAAGTAACGATTGGGCGTGGACTCAATAACGATCTAATATTGATAGACTCTACAGTTTCTCGCACACACGCGAAGCTGACCTTGTTGTCATCTGGCTGGCATATTACCAATGTAAGCAAAAAAAATACTGTGTATGTGAATAACCAACTCATTGCAAGTGATGAGAGTTTTCCAGTACAAACTCACGACATTCTTACGTTGGGAAGTACTGTCCTACAGTTCATTGATCCAGATGAAAAGAGTCCTGATGTTTTGAAAACTAGTCTGTCGGATGGAACTTCAGGACATCAACCTGCCTCACCCCTATGGAGCGGGAGGTATCGCAACCTTCTCGTTGCGAGTAGCGGCTTTGCAATATTTATTGTCAGTATTGCTGTTATTATTTTTGCGAATGGCTTGATGAGACATCCTTTGTTGATGCGCGATGGAGGAGCAACGGACCTCTTCGTTACCCTGCTCATTCCGCCGATTCCAGCTGCTGCCATCATAGCATTGACTCATTTCATCAACCGCTTTGACCCAAAACCTTGGTTCTTGCGTATAGCAGCATTCCTATGGGGAGCTTGTATCGCTGTCCCAATGGCTTTTTTTACAGAGCCATATGTAGGGACGGTGGTGCAAGGTGTTCTGGCACAAGGGACAAACAACGTCTTACATATCACATTCCTCGCGCTTAATCCGGGAGTGATTGAAGAGAGCAGTAAAGGATTGGGTCTGCTCCTGCTTCTCACAGTTCGACGCAATACAGTTGTCACTGTGGTTGATGGGATAGTGTATGGGGTATTGGTAGGTGCAGGCTTTGCATTGGTAGAGAACTACTGGTATTTTGCTACCCATCTGGAGGGTTCTCTCGCTACGCTTATTCTTGGTAGAATTTTCCTTGGTTGGTTGCTTCACTCGACATTTACCGCTTGCATCGGTGTTGCATTTGGGCATATACGATATAAGCGAGGGCGTTGGAGACAATTTGGGCTTTTGTTGACTGGATTTCTGCTCGCAGTGGGACTTCATAGCCTCTTCGACTTCGTTGTATTGCTGTTAGATACTTCAAGAATAGCATTCTCTGGAGAGGGTGGGAGTATGCTTTTCTCGCTCCTTATAAGTATTGGGAACTACATTCCCCCTTATATAATGCAACTTGTGCTTGTGTCTCTTCTCGTGAAGGCTCTCGGCACACGAACGCAGAGAGGTTAAAAAATTGTACGTTCAAGTATTGCCAATATATGTGTATGAATGATCCACACGATAATCCAATGAGTTGCTTTTCAAAGATAAGCTGATCTACTACAAGCAAAAAAGAGCAAAATAGTTTTAGGATGGGCATACAGCACGTCACGCAAAAGTACCATATTTTACTTTGATATGCGGAGATACATCGAAGATGTGTTATCTTCCTATAGGTTACGCATTTTGTAGTATGGTATTCATAGGAGGTTTTGTACTGTCGTGGGTAAAAAACTCTCTATTGTGTTTGGTCTGCTGGTGGTTATTCTACTTAGGGACTCTCGAAAATTAAATAGTCCCAGAGAAGGTCTTGCCTGGAGATGATAAACTGGAGCTAAAAAGCATTGGGAGGCAGAAAGGTGGAATTGGTCGAGGAAGCGAAAGAGTTGTTAAGAGAGACGGAAAAAGTGCTCAAAGGCAGCGCACGCCGCTTGTTTATGGCACGGACGGTACGAGCATTGGGAGAAGGAGGTCAACGCCTGGCAGAGCGGGAGTTAGGATGGAATCGTGGAACGATCCGCAAAGGTCAACATGAACTGGAGCAGGGGATTGTCTGTCTTGATGCCTACACCTCGCGAGGCCGCAAGCGCAGTGAAGCGCATCTGCCCAACTTGCTCACCGATATCACCACCATTGTAGATGGGCAAAGTCAAGCAGACCCGCAGTTTCGCACGAACCGTCTGTACACCCGCCTGACGGCAATGGAAGTGCGCCGCCAGTTGATCGCACAAAAAGGCTATCGTGACGACGAATTACCCACAGCGGAGACGGTCTCGACGAAACTCAACGAACTGGGGTATTACCCCAAAAAAGTGGCGAAGAGCCAACCCCAAAAAAACTCCCCGAAACCGATGCCATCTTTACCCAGGTGAAGCTCCTGAACGAAGAGGCTGAGGAAGCGTTGGACACGTTACGGATCTCGATGGATGCCAAGGCGACAGTCAAGGTCGGCCCCTTTGCCCGTGGAGGGAAAAGTCGAGTAGCCGTGAAGGCCACCGATCACGATTTTCAGTCCACAGCAACGGTCACGCCAGTAGAGATCTTCCTCCCGGCCTCCGATGAGTTTTTTCTGTATGCTGTGATATCCAAAGTGACCAGCGATTGTCTGGTGGATCGCCTCGCCGATTGGTGGGAGTCCACACGCATACGCTTTCCTCGCCTCCAGATACTGCTCATCAATTTGGACAATGGTCCAGAGAATCACAGCCAACGCACCCAGTTTATGCAGCGTTTGCTGGAATTTGTGGAACGGTATCAGATCACCGTCCGTCTGGCGTACTATCCACCGTATCATACTGACCCAAGACATCCTCTACATCTGTTGGCACTGATGATTGGCAGTAAACCATGTGCTCACACGGCCTGCAGAGCCGTCTCTTTTTTCTGATGAGTGCGTTTTTCTGCCATCCTTGACAGCCAATATGCGTATAGGATGTCTTCAGCTAGTATGCACCGTATCATAGTAAATATAACCCGATCGAACGGTGTTGGGGGATTTTAGAGCAGCACTGGAATGGTTCCTTGCTCGATGCGGTAGATGCGGTGATAAAGTCAGCCAGCACCATGATCTGGAAAGGGAAACACCCCATCGTCAAATTAGTGACAAGCATCTATCAGACTGGCGTCAAACTCACCAAGGAGGCAATGGACGCCGTAGAAACCCATCTTCAGCGTATGCCTTCCTTAGAAAAATGGTTCGTGGACATCACGTATCGCACGCCAGATCTGGGGGCTTCCTGTTGTATTTTGCGGCAGGAGTGGGTATACTAGGAACAATAACTCATAAATGGAGAGATCGATGTACCATCGCAGCCGTAGTCCAAGTTGATCGTCCCTCAAGAAAAAAGACGGTGATTTTGCCTATCGAGGACGGAATATATCTCTCGCCCGCGCTCCTCCTTCAAAGAAGATTGTTTTCGGTTTTGTGCGCGAACAATTTTCATTTCAGGAGGAAAAAGACCTATGGAATTATCGCAGTTTGGCAACTATATGGCTGAGCATCTATGAACAGCAGTATTCACTTATGGATAGTGCTCAGGTTATGGTCACGAAGATTATCTGGGACACTGCTTTCTACTGGGGGGTCTTTGGTCTGCTTTATTTTCATAATGCCTTTCGTGATATTGCAGACAGCCCGGGGATTGCTGCCAATTTAACGCGAATTGCACAGTTAAGCAATCGTATTCAAGCCTTCTATCGAGAATGGCATGCCATTGATCGATCCAAGATATCAAATACCTACGTGGATCTCTATTCGCCCCTTGACTTCATGGTTAAGCTCCATACCAGTATGGCAGCAGAAATGCCACCTTCTAAGCTCGCGGCTCAGTTCGCCGCAAACGTTCGCCTATTCGAACGGCTGGCTGGGCAGATCATCAGTACGGTCATAGAAGCATATGCGGATGATTTTGAGAATGAAGACGCGCTCGATCAAATTCAGCACTGGCAAACTGATCCTTATATTGCGGATTTGATCGTTCAATATCGGCGTGAAGGCAAGGATACTTCCACTGGAGAGTGGATTATGGTAGGACGCAGAGAGATGCAGGAGGTGGTTGGATGAAAGATCATCAAGAGGTCGAGGTACAAAAGATCATGACTGAAGAACAACCTGAAACATATGATGTGGCTATTGTTGAAGGAGGAGCGGCGGGTTTAATGCTTTCGATAGAACTAAAAAAGACACGTCCTGAAACCTCTATCCTAGTTGTCGAGAAACAGGAACATCCCGTTCCTGAGATTGCTCATAAGGTGGGAGAATCTACTGTCGAGATCGCAGGTTTCTATTTGCGCAATGTGCTTGGATTAGAAGAACATTTGGTAACACAACAGTTGCCCAAATTCGGTTTACGTATGTTCTTTAGCGCAAAGGATAACCGAGATATTACGCAACGTGTGGAACTTGGGCACTCGGTTCTTCCACCTCGACGTGTGGGTACATATCAGCTTGATCGTGGGCGTCTGGAGAATGCGCTAGGAGAGATGCTACCACAACAAGGGATTACCTTTCTCGATGGTTGTAAAGTGCAACAAATTGCTTTACAGCCAGATGGTGATTTCCATCGCCTTCGGCTTCAGCACAATGGGAATGATCGCACTATTGAGGCGCGTTGGGTAGTGGATGCCAGTGGACGAAGTACCGTTTTACAGCGTCAGCTTGGTTTAGCAAAAAAGGTAAGTCATAACGCTAATGCGGTCTGGTTCCGCATCGGGCATCCTATCGATATAAATGATTGGTCTGCTGATCCCGCATGGTTGGACCGTGTCCGTGAGGGGAAAAGGATGTTGAGCACGAATCATTTAATGGGTGCTGGTTACTGGATTTGGCTGATTCCCTTAGCTTCAGGCTCAACCAGTGTAGGAATTGTCACCGATGCGAAAATGCATTCTTTTGAAGAGATCAATCTTTTTGAGCGGGCATTGCACTGGTTGCATCGGCATGAACCACAATGTGCCGAGGTCATTGAGCAGCAGCGCGAGAAGGTACAGGATTTCCGCGTCATGAAAAATTATTCCTACGGTTGTGAACAGGTTTTCTCTGACCAGCGTTGGTGCCTTACTGGTGAGGCAGGGGTCTCTTTAGACCCGCTCTATTCGCCCGGTGGAGATTTGATCGCTATCGCCAACGGCATGATTTGCGATTTGATTGGCTATGCTCTGGATGGAAAAGATATCGAAGAGCGAGCAGCGATTCACAACCAGGTATTTTTGACCTTCACCGATTCCTGGCGAAGTACTTACGATCACCAGTATCCGATTATGGGGAATGCTCAGATTATGGTTGCCAAAGTTATCTGGGACACATCGGTGTACTGGGCTGTACCCGGGTTGCTCTATTTCCATGATAAGATTCGTCGTTTGGGCGAGAGCATCGGAGTTTTTCAAAATTTGGCCCGCTTTATGGTCTTGAGCGAACACGTTCAAGCGTTCTTCCGCGAGTGGTTTTCAATTGAGCCATCTAACGCAACTGATGTCTTTATCAAATATTATGATTTTGACTTCTCGTCGCGCCTTCAACTTGGTATGACAGCCGACCTGGAAGATGCTGAACTAGAAGTCCAGTTTGCGAAGAACATCCGTTTTCTTGAACAACTTGGAGGTTAATTAGTACTTACCGTGATCGAAAGCTTGGCTGATTACGCTGATAACGAGGCTGTACAGCGACAAATAGAAAAGTGGAAAACAGACCAATATCTTACAGAGCTGATTGGAATTTATAGGGAAGTAGACCCTGAGCAACCAATTAATAGTGGTTGGATCACATTAGGGCGTCCGATGAGAGAGCGACAGGAGGTTGCCTGATGAAGACTGTTACAGAACGTGTTGCTGCTTTATCGCGGGAAAAACAGGCTTTGCTATTGCAGGGGCTTAAGCAGAAAGCTAATCAGCCCTTAAATAGCACTATCCGTCCAAGGTCCTCTTCTCTAGATAGTTGGATTGTGCGCTTTCAGCCAAATGAGCAAGCCCGTCTGCGACTCTTTTGTTTTCCTTATGCCGGTGGTGGCGCATCAATCTATCGGCAGTGGGCAAAATTTCTGTCGCCTGACATAGAAGTCTGCGGTGTGCAACCGCCAGGTCGTGAGTATCGAATGAACGAGGCTGCTTATAAACGTATGCCTCTTTTGCTTGAGCCTTTAACTGATGCCATAACTCCCTATCTTGATCGGCCTTTTGCCTTTTACGGACATAGTATGGGAGCATTGATCAGCTTTGCTCTCGCACGACATCTACGCGAAACACAGCAAAAATTGCCAGTTCGTCTCTATCTTGCTGCATATCGTGCTGCGCACCTCCCAAATCCGAACATCAAAATCTATCACCTTCCATCTGAAGTGTTTAAGGTTGTCTTACGTGCCGATGGAATTTCAGAGATGGTTCTTCAGAATGAGGAGTTAATGCAGGCTATGTTGCCAACTTTGCGAGCGGATTTTGAGCTGTGTGATACCTATGAATTTCAAGAAGAGTCTCCCCTGGAGTGTCCGTTAGTTGTCTATGGTGGGTTAGAGGATGTTCGCGTAAGTCCTTCTGATTTAGAGGCTTGGCGTATTCATAGCGGTAAAGAGCATAACCTGGCAATGTTCCCAGGAGGACATTTTTTTCTCCATAGTGAGCAAGATCGTTTATTGGCATCACTCGCTCAAGATTTAGAACAATACCTGCATTCAGCAACTTGAATGGAACATCTCTCCATGCAGGAAAACCGAGCATTATCAATGCGTTTTAAAAAAACGCAGGCTCTTTTTGACAATAGCTCTGCAATAGAGCGAGAGAATTTACGTATCAAATATTTAAGGAGAACTGCCGTGACTGGTAAAGACGAGTCGACGCATTCTGCTACTCCTTACTCTCGTACTAATGAGTTTCAGGTGAGTAGAGGGGAAAGCCCCGTTCGGGAACCTCTTGCTATTATTGGTATAGGATGCCACTTTCCTGGTGGTGCTACCAGTCCTCAGGCCTTTTGGGAGCTTATTCGTTCTGGTACCGATGCCACACGCGAGGTTCCTTCAGACCGCTGGAATGTGCACAAATTTTATGATCCCGATCCAAAGAAATCTGGGAAAATGATTACCTTTAGAGGTGGCTATCTGGAGCGCCTCGATCAATTTGATGCTCAGTTTTTTGGAATTGCCCCTCGTGAAGCGATGTGGCTTGATCCCCAGCAACGTCTCTTATTACAAGTGACCTGGGAAGCGTTAGAGGATGCTGGCCAGGTTGTAGAGAAACTGGCCGGAACCGATACCAGCGTTTTTATCGGTGGTTTTACATTGGACTACCAGATTCTACAGAATTATGGCGTGCTGAGTCGATATGAACTACAGACAAACTCCGCCACCGGCATGATGATGGCGATGCTTGCCAATCGTATTTCCTATGTTTTCGGGTTCCAAGGTCCAAGTATGGCTGTCGATACCGCGTGTTCAGGTTCTCTAGTAGCGGTGTACAAAAGGATAGAGCTATGGTAAACTGGGGACATGAAAGCCTATTCCCAAGATTTCCGGCAACGAGTGCTGCACGCAATCGATGCCAGACAGAGCCAATCCGAGGTGGCAGAGATGTTCGCCGTCTCACGGGCCTCGATCAAACGCTATCTCAAACAACGACGAGAAACCGGTCATGTGTTGCCAAAAGCGATCCCAGGTCGTCCTGCCAAAAAAGGAGCGGTGTTGCAGGCCCACTTGAGAACGCAGCTAGAAGCTCATCCCGATGCGACACGAGAAGAGCATTGTCGCCTGTTCAAAGCCGAGCATGGCATCGACGTGAGCACGGCCAGCATCAGTCGCGCCCGAGTCGCTCTGGGCTGGACACGAAAAAAAAGACGCTCGTAGCAAGCGAGCAGAAGCATGCAGTTCGTGCGGCTTGGCGTGAGCAAACCAAGCAATTGCTCAGTCAGGATTTGGTGTTTGTCGATGAGACCGGTTCCCATATTGCTATGACCCCTCTGTATGCCTATGCTCCCCGAGGGCAACGAGCCATCGGCAAGGTTCCGCGCAACTATGGAACGATCATGACGCTGATCGCTTCGTTGTCGACGCAAGGGATGGGAGAAGCCTTCATCCTAGATGGAGCCGCTTTTGAGATCTATGTAGAGCAGTTGCTTGCTCCCAGCTTGCGCCCCGGACAAATCGTGATCCTGGATAATCTGAGCATTCATCAGGGGCCTCGCGTGAAACAGGCTATCGAAGCCAGAGGTTGTCACCTCCTGTTCCTGCCTGCGTATTCGCCCGATTTCTCGCCGATTGAAGAGGCTTTCTCCAAAGTGAAGACGTTTTTGCGTCGACAGGGTGCTCGTACGCGAGAAGCTCTCCAAGAGGCTATTGCCCAGGCGTTGCTTCTCATTACTGCCCAGGACGCTCTCGGTTGGTTTACCCATTGTGGCTACCCGCCTCCTCTTCTCTCAGAAATGGATCAATCCTTATGAACACCGCTGTAGGGGCACTTGCAGTCGAAAACCTGCAGCCATGCATAAGATATTGGCAATGGATAGAAAATTAAAGCATCATCTGCGGGATGAGTGCCACAAAGCGTGGATAACTTACCAGGTGAGGAAATTCCTTTGTCAGATGCACCTGGACATGTTCCGTGTAGTACGCCTTGAAGGTTCGATAGTGCGATCGGTGAAAATGGATGAGAATCGTCATCACCTCACTCGGGCAGAGCTGACCTGTACGCTCTCTCTGTTTGCCTGCTGCGAGGCGACTAGCTTTCCACTGCGGCTCAAAGTCGAGCCAAAAATCATCGAGCCTCACAAAACAATTCGAGTACACTCATTGTTAGACCCCTCCGGTGGTGAATAGAAGCTGTTTGTCTAACTCCTATTTTAACTCATCGGAGGGGGGCTTATCCAGAACTCACGTTAAGTACAAAGAGCGACTCGGGCAAAGGAGCTCCAGTTCGCTGTCCACGCTTCCATTGTTGCGAAGGGCAAGGAATGCGCGGCTGAGCATTCTTGCCCACAGGCAAGCCGCAGGCCAAGGCTAAAGCGGGCCAATCGCGCAGCCAATCGCGCATATCTTCATAGGAGAGTCGCCAGAGAGTGCGCAAGAGCGCGATGAGCAACAACGACTCCTCGCTGTAGGTCCGCGGGCAGTCTCCCGGGCCGGCGGGTAAGGGTGGTGGACACCGACGATGGGCCAAGCGCACGGCTAGGCGACACAACGTGAGCAGGTGGAGCGTGCGGACCAGGGTGAGGGCATCAATATGCAGTGCTGGTCCCAGCCGGGCTTGCGCTCAGTGATATGCTAGTGGGGGCACTGGTGCCTGTTCGTTGATAATCAAAGGCATCATGAACTGATCTCCTTGACGAGGGAGCTAGCCTCGTTTAGGAGCAGTTTACCCCATTTGGGCCAGTTAGGAAGCGCGACGTCTGAACCAGACAGGGAAGCGGATGAAAATTCGCTCTTTTCAGGCGAAATGCCCTCTGGATATTATCAATCGTAACTATTCAGGTAGCTGATTCTTGCCGCCTGCGGCGGCGAGTGAGATGAAGGGAAGAGAGTTGGGGATTATCTGCCCCCCAGGCAGGGTCCCCAGACCTCGGCAGGAGGACTGCGTCCCCCTGCAAAGGAGTTATGAATGTGGAACAATCAACGTCGTACCCTACTAAAAGCGGACCTATCCATCTGCCGAAAGACGGGCTTCTTACCGATGTGCAGGTACTCACCCTCGTTAAAACTTTTAATAAGATTGAAGCGGTGAAGGGCGTCTCTTTCACCATCGGGAGAGGGGAAATCTTTGGGCTGCTCGGCCCCAATGGTGCAGGCAAAAGTACTACCATCAACATGATGTGCGGCTACCTCAAACCCACTTCGGGCGATACCGTCATCGCCGGAATTTCAGTGACTCGCGAGCCACTGAAAGTGAAGCGCATCATCGGTGTTGTCCCGCAGGAGATCGCCCTTTATAAAGACCTGACTTCGATGGAAAACCTGGAGTTCTTTGGCGAAATTTATGGCTTATCCAGGCAAGAGCGCAGGGCTCGTGCCGAGGATGTGCTGCACTTTGTTGGCCTCTACGACCGCCGCAAGGAACCCATCAAGAACTTCTCTGGCGGTATGCAGCGCCGCATCAATATGGCGATTGCCATGCTTCACCAGCCAAATTTCTTACTGATGGATGAGCCAACCGCCGGCGTAGATCCCCAGTCGCGAGAGAACATCTTTGACACGATTGAGCAATTGCGCGACCAGGGAACGACCATCCTCTACACTACGCACTACATGGAAGAGGCCGAGCGTCTCTGCAACCACATTGCCATTATGGATGAGGGGCGCATCATTGCTATGGGCACGCTCGAGCAACTCCTGGCGCTGCGCGACGAGACGCGCGAAGTACAGCGACCACACGGATTGCAGGAACTGTTCATCCAGTTGACAGGCAAAACACTCCGGGACTAATACCAGGAAGCCGATACGCTTTGCAATCAAGAAGAGGGGAAATTTAGCCATGAAAACGATGTGGTACATCGCTAAAAAAGACCTGTTGGAGACGCTCAAAGACCGGAATTCAGTTTTTCTGCTCCTCGCTGTTCCATTGATACTGATTGCGGTGATCGGCCTGGCCTTCGGCAACCTGTTCGGCAGCGGTTCAAGTCAGATCACGATCACTGTAGCGGTGAGCAATGCGGACAGCGGGTTCGTTGGCACATCTATCGTCAATGCATTGAAGATCAATACGAACCAGTTGAAGATCACCGTGAAGCAGTACAAGGATGCCCAGCAGGTTACCGACCAGGTCGCCAACAATAGCAATGTCAATGCCGGTGTCGTTATTCCGGCAGGCACAACAAATAAAGTGATCGCTGCTACCCAGAACGGCGTCACGCCCAAAAATCTCGTTCAATTCTACGCCTTGCCGAGTAATAATGATCCGCGTGCCACCATCGTACAGAATATCGTGACCGGTGTGATCAGTTCCCAACTGGCGGGCACTTCGGCTGTGGGAGAGGTCTCTTCTGTATGCAACCAACCAGGGAACCATTGCGCCAAGAGTACCATCAATACGCAGACGATAGCGAGCCGTGTGGGCCAGGCCAGTGCCGTTGGCGGTCAATCTGCAGTGCAGGCGCTGACAGCAGGCAAGGCTGCGAAGATTAACAGCTTTGACCAGCTTGTCCCCGGATATGCTGTGTTCTTTGCCCTTTTCGGTATTAACGCTGCCGCTGCGACCATCCTCCAGGAGAAGGAAGACGGGACATTCCGCCGCTTGCTGATCGCTCCCATCCAGAAATATGCACTGCTTGGCGGCAAACTACTCGCACAATTCATCCTCACATTGGTGCAGCTTCTTGTGCTCTTCGGCATTGGCTACTTCGCTTTCCACCTTGATATCGGCTCCTGGCCAGCTGTCATAGCACTGCTCGTATGCACGAGCTTTGCCGCAACCGGATTGGGCATCCTGCTCGTCTCAGTCGTCAAGACGCGCCGCCAGCTCAACCCCATCGTCACGCTGGTAGTGCTGATCACCTCGGCGATTGGTGGTGCGTGGTGGCCATTGTTCCTGGAGCCAGAGTGGATGCAGTCAGTTGCCAAACTAGGCCTAACTGCGTGGGCGATGGAGGGTTTGAATGGCATTATGATCCTGGGCAAAAGCTTTACTCAAGTGCTGCCCGATATTCTGGGCTTGCTGGCATATGGGATCATCTGCTTTGTGATCGCTATGCGCTTCTTCCGTTTTGAGCAGAAGACGGCATAGCTTCAAGACTGTTTTACTCTTGCGTCCAATTATTGCACATGTAAGCTTGCCTTGAGAGCATTTCGCCTGAAAAGAGCGAATTTTCATCCGCTTCCCTGGTCATGACTCTGGTACAACCGACGTGCGATTGCTGGCAGATCTTAGACCTACGTGATGTGGTGTGAACGCTCCTCAAAGATCATACGTCGTTCATCCTGGGTCAACTCCCACCAGGTCACCGACTTCTTGATAGGAATAAGTGCACCACGTGTCGCGTTGGGACGGCCCAAGTCAGGCTGTCGAGCGACTAAGGCAGACCGCTCTGCCCTAGAAACGTACCGCTCATAGCTCGTCACACCGCGGAGAAGCCAGACACCGTCCTCTGGGGTTATAGTTTGATCACTATCGAAGACCGCCAATCGAGGGACCGGGGTCAGAGGGGGCCCTGTGATAGCAGAGACGCGCTCGACCTGCCACTTTCCAGTCGTGCCACCTACGAACATATGGATGAGGGAAGTCATAGAGTTCATTTCCTTTGTCTAATCACCTCCCTCATTATAGCTAACCGAGTATGGTATAGACAATGGTTATGTTGCAAGAATTTTAAAGAAAAGAAGATGAGCAGGGAATATTCCTTCTTGTTCCGTTTAAGCAGCTACTCCAAACAGCTTGACAACCAATGCAATCTGGCCTAACACGGTCGTTCTCGCTACGTTGGATTGGCGAAAACCCACCTCCAGCATGTTCTCATGGCAACTGCAATCAACCTGCACCGTGTTGTGAACTGGCTGGAGGAAGTCCCACGTGCGAAAACGAGGAAGTCTTCTTTTGCGCTGCTTCGCTCCGCGTAGTTGCTCAAAAAAGTCGAGAAGACTCCATTTTGCCAACAGTAATTCATGCGCCACTGGCGCACCACTGCCCATGAAAAAGTGGTACACTTCTCTGGAGGGGGATAATGCCAGAGGTCGGTTTGATGCTAGTGCTACGAGCCTGTCCAACAGTATGATCCGGATGCCTCACAAGCACCACTGTCTGTCGCTCGCCGACATCGGCGAAGCACGTATGGGAGAATTTGACCCACGCTTGGCATCCCCTTGTCTTTCCTCCTAACCTAGGAGAGCAAGCTCATCCAATAACTGCTTGATGGTATTGGCTTCTCTTTTGTCCCTTTTTTGCCCTTTACACTTCTTTCCCATGCTTGTTCTTTCCTCCATCCTTTTTCATGGGAGCATCAAAATTCGGGAGACCCCCCAGGTCCTGAGCAAGTATGGTCTCCAGATCAAAAGTAGGCACACAGTTCGGTAAAGGTAGGCAACGTCAACAACTGTCCTTCTCCTGTGTTCTGAACCTCCTCATGTTCTAAGTGCCAGGTGTGAGGATGAGGAATGTAGACGGCATTCAGTCCGGCGGCGAGAGCCGGATTGATATCCGAGCGTGGAGAGTTGCCAATCATCCATGTCTGTTTCGGGTCAACGTGCAGCTCCCCCGTGACACGATAATAGGTTGCAACATCTTTTTCTTGCACAATGACGATATGTCTGAAACATTGCTCGATCCCCGACCGTTCGACCTTGAGTTGCTGCTCTTCGAGGTCTCCCTTTGTCAGTAAGATGAGGTCATGTCGAGGTGACAGGTAGTTGAGCGTCTCCCGGACACCATTCAATAACTGCAAGGGGTGAGAGCGAATTTGCTCTCCGAACTGCCGAATCTGTTGAATATCCTCGTCTTGAATGTCCTTTTCTGCGAGACGACGATAGGTCTCGACTAAACTTCTCGTAAAATTCGCCGAGCCATAGCCCATAAGACGTTCTACCTCGTCAAGTACCACTCGCACTTCCTCTGGCGTGAGGGTGGAGTGATTGAGGAAGGTAATAAACGTATGAATGGCCTGCTCAAAATAAATATTATTCTCCCAGAGGGTATCGTCTGCATCAATCAAAAGATGGTAGCGCATAGCACGTCCTTTCCGACGCTCTTCTCCTAATATATGGTTCTGCCTTTTCTCAGTGTTATCCTATTTCCCAGAATTGACGACAGTGGTGGATGCTCGAACGACCAGTTCAAGCGGCACAGTTATCTGAGTGGGAACATGACGCTCCGTCAGCACTTCCAGCAGAAGGTGCAAGGCTCGCTCTCCGATGACGCTAGCTGGAATTGCAACCGTCGTCAATGCTGGCTCAAGAATGCGTGCAATGAGGCTATCATCGAAGCTGGCGACTGATACGTCCTGTGGAATCGTTCGTTGCAGAGCTTTCGTCGCCTTGTACACGCCAACGGCAAGTACATCACTATCACAGATGATGGCAGAAGGCGGATCAGCAGCGTCCAACAGGTGACGGGCAGCTTGATATGCCTCTGGAATGGTAAAAGGTGCATGAGCCTGATAGGCACTCGTGATTGGACACCCAGCACGTTGCAACGCATTCAGATAGGCTTGATGGCGCAGGTGAAACGTCTCAGTATCTACATTGGCTGCCAGATGAGCGACCTTCCTGTGTCCAAGTTGCAACAGATGCATCATCGCCGCATGCATTCCAGCCGTAATATCCAGTTGAAGCGATGGAAACACCTGACTCCTTACATTGACCGACACGGCCTTTCCACGCAAAGCCATGTATTCGTTTGTTGTCGGGGGCTGTACCTCACAGAGCAAAAACCCATCTACGGCGCGGGATATAAGTACATCCAGGATCATGTGCTGCCAATCGTGCTCATCGCGAACCTGAGCTAGCATCACGAAGTACCCATGTGCGCGTGCGGCTTGCTCGGCTCCCTGAAGTACGGCGGCAAAATAAGGATTACTCACGTCAGGAATAGCCAGGGCTACGAGACGTGATCGCCCTGAGCGAAGAGTACGCGCAGCACTATTTGGTCGATATCCTAACTCACGCGCCGCCTGCAAAATTGCGTCTTGTGTCCGCTTCCCAACGCGCCCTGCGGCTTTTCCACCAAGTACAAGAGAAACCGCGGATTGTGAAACCCCTGCTCGACGAGCCACGTCGATGCTCGTTGGCGGAGAGAGAGACATATTGTCTGCCATATGCACCTTGCTTTCCTCGTTCTGTCGCATAAGGTCTTTAGAACAAACGAAACTGCTGGGCTTCAATTCCCCTACTTTTGGAAGTCATACGTATGATGTATTTATACATGATGAGTCCCTTATGTGTCAAGATGAGACCTTGACTTTCCCCGTGAGTAAGATACAGATGTATACGAATTGTTCCGCGAGTGTTATCGCGTCGAACCGATTTCTGAGGAAAGCTGTCGCCTGTCCATTACTGTTGAGGTTGGTGGGGCGCCCAAACTGGCCGAGTTCTTCATGTGCCAAACGTTGACGAAGGACCAAGCGCAGGCGATGGAGTGTCTCAAGTCCCTTCTTCAAAAAAAGAAGAATTAAGCGTGAAGCTGTACCGGAGGCGTAATATGCTATGATATTCAGGACCAGAGGAGTTTCTCAATCATGAGGGAGCTTCAAGTAACTGAAAGTTGTGGGCGCATACTACCCTGCAGCAGATGGCTTCTTTGCTATCCTGAGGGATGCTTGTTCGCGGTCTTAAGGTGTCTGATGAAGATATTCGTCAGACACCTTAAGACCGCGAATTTGCTGTCTCAATCCGTCTAGCCAGGTACTTATCGTCTCACTGACTCGCGGGTCCGTTTCCCCATCCAGTGTCATCGACGCCTGTGAGGTCATGCCAGGCCGCGTGCGCTTGTAAAAGTGCTGAAGCTCAGGGGAGGCCATCTGCGTTGTCTCTGGATAGAGCGCATATCGTGCCTGGGAGAGCCGTTCGCCGTTATCGGCGTGAACAGCCGACTCATCCATCCCGCCCTGCACCACAAGGACCGGGCAGGGAACCTTGCTGATTTCGATACACGGGTCAATTGCATCGTAATCGCGCATGTATTGCAAGCTCGCTTGCGACTGCGGATTGCTCCTGTCCCAGTTTTTGACAAAGAACTCCATGGTCGGGTCGGCTTTGATGTCCTCTGTGAGCGGCTCCCCTGTCCGCAGCAACTCGAAAACGCGGATATAGTGTGCCGCGTTGACTTTGAACGCGCCAAAGTCGATGATTTCGCCCTGTTCCTTCGCCATCTCACGTGCCTTGTGAATGAAGAGGTCGATATAGCGTAAAGCGGGTCCTGAGAGGCTGGTGAAGTCCTCTCGATACCGCTGTTCCATATTCTTTTCTTATCCTTTCCCCTGACTCACACATCAGGCATGTCTTCTAAGGCCATCGTCTGCTCCGTGATCCACGTCGATTGGTGAGACGCGACCGGCAAGTGGGAGGTCCACAATTCCGGTGCTGCTGCGTGTTGGTCCTCGGCAATCCATCTCGAAGCACCAGCGTGTACAGCTCAGGGTGCTGCAGGCTGATCCAGTCAACGTAATCATCCAGGACATACAGACGCAGAGGCTCTTGCTGAGACGCAGGGGCGGTGTAGTGGGTCGGCACAAGCGACACGAAATCCTTGAGGTCATGGGTGAGGGCCCGTTCTTGGAAGCCATAGTACTGCTCCCCAGCATGCCAGTTGTGGAAGAGGGTCTCCGTCCGGTAGTCACGCCGCAGAGGAAAGAAGTGCGTCTTGCCGAACATTCCTGTCCGCCAGCCATGCCTGCTCAGGACGCGTGCAACGCCCCACGGCTGGTCGGGAACGATAATGCCATTGCGGCGCACGCCGTGGGCATCAGGGAACTGTCCGGTCAGCAGCGTGGCCCGGCTGGGCATGCAGACGGGGTTAGTGACATACACCCTTTCAAAGATCGTCCCCTGTCTGGCAAGCCGATCCAACTGGGGAGTCCTGATATCGGGATGGCCCATGTACCCCAAAGCGTCGAAGCGATGCTGATCGGTTGTGATCAGCAGGATATTGCGTGTGCTTTCCATACAAGAGAGTATAGACATTGACCGCGATCTCGTCAAGGCGAGATCGCCGAGGTTGATCACAATGAGAGAAGGCTTCCTATGAGCAGACAGCGAGCAGAGCTGCCTCAAGCCAAGTTTGCCGTTCTTGGGGAAAAAACTGTACCAGCAAGGATATCTTGTACAAGCCTTTAGTCCTTTTTTGTTGACCTTCCTTCCCATTTCTTGTATACTTATTCTCAACTATAGAGACGTCAGCTATGACTTCTCGTAACACATTTTAAGTAGCTAGAATGCCTGTGCTCTGTCTACGTGAACCCTTGTTATTTTACGCACGGTAGCATAGGTAAATGGAGTACTAAATTATTGACTGATTAACAAGTAAATGTACTGTAGAGGTGTCTACTTATGACTATGCATGAATCTGCAGATAATACCTCAGTGGAACTAAGCCACCAGCAAATGAATATTGTAACGTAACTCTTTCGGGTAGTGCCTTCTATGAGTCATATCGACGAGGTATTTCAATGGCTTGCCTATGCTATGGTAAAACGCTTTAATGTGCAACTAATCCAATTCTGGACTTATTCTATCAGTCGTACAGGTCAACGTTCTGTGCAGTTACGCATGATGGTACCTCAGGACCCGTCGTTGCCAGAACAGATTGTAGTTAATGACCAAATTGTACTGATCGCTCAACGTATTGTATATGAACAACAGAGCATTCAACCTCAACCTGCCGCAAACATTTTTACGCACTATCAAGCATTATTACTACAACGACACGGGTTGAATTACTGTGCAGGAAACTCTTTCACTGCTAATGTTCTTCTTCCACCACGAAGCAATACCTCACATGAGATGTTACCCTCCCCTCTGGTCATGGCAATATTGCTCTTTTTTAGGCAATCTCCACACCTTGATCTCGTATCAACCGTTGGAAGCGTCCTCGAACAGGCTGTGATACTTGCTGGCAATCGTGGTTTGTTGTTACCCGCGACAAATGTACCTCCATCATTCGCGTCACCAATTCCTCCACCCTTGGTAATGCAGGCCACGCTGCCACAGCAGGTATTGCCCCCATTGACTGAGCTTATTCCACGTCGGAAACAGGATGCCAATTTTCTACTCACAAGCAGTCCATTTGCAAGTTCCGCTGTTATTTCAGACAAGCAAGCTCGCCGCCTTCATGCAGCTATTGATGGACATACCAATGTCTCTGGTCTTTGTAATAGTACAGGTATGAGTATAGATACAGTCTATACAGCTTTGCAGACCCTCTTAACCCAAGACCGCATTGAGATATATGGGCCAAGTGGCCGGATTGTCGATTCTTCTCTCTTTCTCAAGAGTCGTTAATCCAACAGCATAGTTCTATTTTTATATAAAGGAGAAACTCTCATGGACACAAACCTGGTTGCCAATATTGTCGCTATTTTACTTTTTCTCATCGGTTTATTTGTTTCCCTACGGTCGTTCTACATCTATGTTTCGACTCGTAACCCCCGCCTCTTTATCCTCGGCTTATCTATGGCTATTCTTTCGCTCACTGCTGTCGCTGACTTTGTCTCAACTAATGTTACAAGCATCGCTCTCAACACTGATTGGTTTTTATATGTAGGTCAAGCCGTTAGTTTTCTCTTCATCTTTTTAAGCTTTATTCGTAATTCTGACGGGTACTTCCAGAGATTAATGCGCTTTCATGTCCTTGCTTCTGTCATTCTTATTGGCTTACTGTTGCTCTCGCCAACACTACCAGATTTCCCCAACACCTTGCTCAAAACGATTTTGAGTGGCTCTCGCTGTGTCATCTGTTTTGGTATTTTCTACTGCTATGCTTCTGCCTTTATGACCAAGCAGACACGCTTTGGCCTCTTGATGACCCTCGCATTTGCGCTGATTAGTTTCGGCTATTTAATGATTGTGCAACAATATTTTATTTCTGGAAAACAAATTTTTGATAGCGCGGGAGATATTCTCCGTATAGCTGGTTTTCTGGTATTGCTTGCAGCGGTTCTGGCTGGATAAACTTTAGCCACTCTCGCTCGGTCAACAGAAATGACAGATTGTTTTGAGAAGCTCGCCCTCTCCCCGCTCATGCCGCTTGCGCGTCTATAGGAGTGACAGGGCTTGTCCCTGTCATGCCCATAACGCAGGCTTCAATGACTTTTGAATCGCCCTGATTACTGTTCCTTTCTCCTGGTTGCGACTTGAGCACGCATGCGCTATACTCCTACAAAGCTATTAGATGCGTCCCATGTGGCAGACTCCCTGTCTCTCTATTTCAACAGTGAAAGGTTAGCGGCAATTCATGAGGGTAGATGTGTATCAACCTGGAAGTTATTTGCAGTTGTCACAGAAGCGGTTGCAGCTGCCTATCTTTATGCCCGATGCCACTCTAGGTGTTGTCCGTTCACTCGACTCGACCGATTTACTACAGTGCGGGATTCAAGCTGTGGTAATGAATACTTTTCACTTAATGCAACGTCCCGGCTCTTCAACTATCCAGGCTTTGGGTGGCCTGCATAAAATGAGCGCATGGCCACAGCCGATTATGACGGACTCGGGAGGTTTTCAGGCATACTCATTAATTCAGCAAAATGCCAAATTCGGTTCCATAAATGCCGACGGCATCACGTTTAAGCCCGAGGCGTCCGAGCGTAAATTTCACCTCACTCCAGAAAAAACCATCCAGCTCCAGTTGGGCTATGGAGCTGATATTGTTGTGTGCCTGGATGAGTGTACTCACGTAGACGCTCCCTTTGAGGCCCAAAAACTAGCGGTTGAGCGGACCATCGACTGGGCACGGCGTTGTAAAGACGAATTTCAGCGCCTTATGCGTCAAAAGAGGCTTTCTCAGGACCAGCAACCTCTCTTATTTGCTGTAATTCAGGGTGGGGGGCACTATGAACTGCGCAGAAGGTGTGCCAAGGCGTTGTTGGAGATAGGCTTTGATGGCTTCGGTTACGGTGGATGGCCTCTCGACAAGCAAGGGAATTTGCTCACAGATATTATTACTTATACCAGGGAACTCATCCCACGAGAATTCCCCATGCATGCACTGGGAGTAGGACACCCGGACAATATCGCCACGTGTTACAGGATAGGCTACGACATGTTTGACAGCGCTCTGCCCACCAGAGATGCGAGGAATGGCAGGCTCTATACGTTTAAGGCTGATGCACTTAATAATACATGTGTTTCGTATGTTTACGCTAATGATCAAAAACATATTAAATCTGATGTACCGGTCTGGCGTAGCTGTGATTGTCTGACCTGTACCAGGTATTCCCTGGGATATCTTCATCACCTCTTTAAGATCAACGATAGTCTCTTTTTTCGGCTCGCGACGCTTCACAATCTCAGATTTATGGTTCAGCTAATAGAAAGTCTAAGAGAAAGTTCTAATGAGCACACAGAACGACCAGCTAGAGAAACTTGTTGAAACCATACTAGCAAGTTCCAGATATAAGGAGGTAAGCGATGACCTTATTAGAGACATTGGCTCGCGGGAACTTGCCAAACGCTCCAGCTTAAAGGAGGCAGTGAAAGCTGCTAAAAGTAAGCTGCATCAGGTTGGAGGGGCATATCTTGCTGAGAGAAAAGCGTATTCCACCTGGTTGAATGACTTAAAGCACCTTGCTCGTTTCGACAATCGAGACAACCTTCTCACATATTTAAAGATGGTTATGAGTCACCATGCCTCGACAAAAGAGCGATTGCCGATCCTTGAGCAGTTCTACAAAACTATTCTGGCGGATCTGCCTCCAATTCACTCAGTACTCGATATCGCCTGTGGATTTAACCCACTCGCGTTGCCCTGGATGCCTTTTACACACCCTGTGGAATATTATTCATACGATATCTATAAGGATATGATTGGCTTTCTCAACCAGTTTATGACACTTATGCGCGTCCAAGGGCAGGCCCAGGTTTGTGACGTTATCCAATCCTGCCCAACGCGCAATGTAGACGTTGCCTTTGTCCTCAAAACGATCTCTTGCCTCGAACAAGTGGACAGATCGGCGGGTTCCAGGCTCTTACAATCCATTAATGCTAACTACATAGTCGTCTCTTTTCCAGTCCATAGCCTGGGTGGGAAAGCTAGAGGAATGGAGGCTCATTACGCAGCCAAATTTCGTACTCTGGTAGAGGATTCTACGTGGTCAATCAAACAATTCGAGTTTGCCACAGAATTAGCTTTTTTGATAACGAAACAGGAAAAGGCATCGGTGACCAGCGGCTAGCCGGTATTCCTCAGCCCAGCAGCAATGCCGCTGCTGTCACATCGCCTGGTACTTTTTCCTGGGCGATGTGACAATGGGAAAGTTACCAGCCTATGCTAATAGTCAAGCTGCTTGGTGGATTAGCGTTAGGTAGAATCTTGACCGCACTCTGGTCGTTCACATCGTCATAAGGAAATCCGTATGCTCTGTGATCGATGCCAACCTGGTGCCAGAACCCGGCATAATCGTTTTGCGTGGAATTGGTATAGTACATAGCCGGGTTATACCAGTTTGCGGTGTTCAGCGCAACCCCCCTGTTCAAGGCTGCACAAACCTCTGCCCCCAGTTCCAGGGCCTGAGAACTCATACCCCCTGATGCCAGGGCACCCGAACAGGCCAGAACATCGCTGGAGGTGGGCTTGTTCAAAAAGAATGGGCCAGCACCGTTGCGCGTAAATTGCAACTGACCGTATACCACTCCTCCAGTGAAGGTTACACCCTGACGAGTGAACGTAAACTGGTTGGTTGTATAGTAGTTCCACATCTGATCAATATATGCCTGCATATAGTTCGCCTGGCTCCCACCGGGCGCGAAAGAAGTGGATGAACGCGGGGCCAGAATCCGGTAGGGAGTGACTAGCGATTTGAATGCTGGACCAACAGCAGCAGAGTACTGGGAGAAAACCTGATCCCTGCTGAGGGTAGTACCGACCGTCTGATCGTATCCAATAGCTGTCTGCTGCAGCCGTGCGGTCATTGGAAACCCAAACGTATCGACCTGAGTGGTGTTGCCCCCAAACGGAGTCACACCGTATTGGTAGGCAAATTCGTACCAGTCGAAGTACACGTCAGCGTTTGGGTCACTGGGGTTACTGACGTTCGGTCCACCCCAGCCGCTGTCATCGGGCGCAATCGGGATATACATGGGCGATCCAAGCGAGATATACATCCTTGCCCCGTTGAGATGCGTTGGAACGACAACTGTACTCGCCTGATTCAGTGTAAAGGACATATTCGCATAGTTCACGCCATTTTTAGTCAAATGATTAGGAGCATTGGCATCCAGATGGTTGAGATGAACGAGGGTACCGTCCGACTTCAGATAAGACCATTGGCCCTGCGTGGCCTGACCCAGGATTAGGACATAGACCTGGTTGTTCGTCCAAACTCCATGAGTATTGTTCTGTAAAATGAAGGGGAACGTTCCGTTGGTGCCGCCTCCAACAGTGGCCGTTGGCGTTATACCACTTGTGACAATAGGGGTCGGTGTTATACCGCTCCCACCTGAACCGAAAGTCCATGTGTAGTTGCTGGTGTCGTACTGCAATCCAGCCTTCTGGTAGGTAAAGAAGTAGGTAATCACCTGTCCCGAACTCATTCCGCTTGCGGTGTACTCCCAACGAGCCGTTCCGTTGTTGTAGGTCATGTTGAGGTTCTGTTGTGGAGCATCAGGCTGGTTATAGTGCAAGACCATATAGCCCGCCGTCCAACCTGATGGCTGGAACCAGAAGAGGGCCTGATTAGAGCTGCTGCTGCTTGCTCCCTGGCTGAAGCCACTGCTCGCATCCGCATGGACTCGGTGGATTCCTTCCACCGATACATACGCCAGAGTTCCACACAGGACCAGTATGCATGAACAGGTAATCAGTATGGCTACCTTGTGATAAGAAAGCCTCCGATGATGAATGATAGAGCCTACATCTTTGTTTTTCATAAAGAGGGGACATTCCTTTCCTTGTATTGAAGATGGGGCAGACTATGTATCTGCAATGTATAGAGCGGGGATATATGTATGGCAAGAATGGGCCATTGAAATAGTATCCAGAAGCTACAAGAGAAGATTATTTTTCAACGCCTGAGATTCTGTTTGTAGCTGAGCGGCATGTTACTGCCGCCCAACTCAGGATATTTTCCCTGCCTGGAGAATGGGGCTAGCACAGGACTAGCCTTCGGTGCCCTTTTCCAGGAGAGGTATTGCACCAGGTGCAATACCTCTATCGCTTTATGGATGTGTCCATGAGTACCATTGAGTATCGTACTGGAGTCCACTCTTCTGGTAGGTGAACGAGTAAGTAACAGCATTGCCTGAATTTATGCCACCGGCAGTATATTCCCAGCGTGAGGTACCACTGTTATACGTCATGTTCAGGTTTTGCTGCGTCCCACTTCCCACCGTATAATGCACAATGACATAGCCAGCCGTCCAGCCGCTGGGTTGGAAAGTGAACTGTGCTTGGCTCGACCCTGTACTGCTCACGCCCTGAGCAAAGCTGCCGTTTGGAATTGGTGTTGGAGTCGGAGTCGCCCCGAAGGTATAGCTGTATGATCCAGTATCGTACTGGAGTCCACTCTTCTGGTAGGTGAATGAGTAGTTGATGACATTGCCCTGACTCAAACCTCCCACCGTATACTCCCAGCGCGAGGTGCTATTGTTATAGGTCATGTTGACGTTTTGCTGCGTCCCACTTCCCACCGTATAGTGTGCAATGACGTAGCCTGCTGTCCAGCCATTGGGTTGGAAGCTGAGTTGTGCCTGGTTGGTGCTAACGCTGCTTGCGCTCTGGGTAAAGCCACTACCCGTTGGCGTTGTGGACGTAGGGGTAGGCGCTGGTGTCGTGGACGTAGGGGTAGGTGTTGCCCCGCCGGTAGAGCCACCCGAGGTGGATACTTGCACGTTATCGACGATCATAGATACCCCAGACTGGGTCGCGGAGGTTGGACCACCACCGAAAGCGTTCGGGAAGCCACCGCCCATCGCCAGGTCAAAGATGATGAAGAAACCGTGATCCACTGCGTTAGTCCACGTGGTCGCATCGACCTGGTTGGCATGTACAGTGAAGTAGTTAGCACCATCTAAATACCAGCGAATCTGTTCAGGTGAAACGCTTCTATCGACAATGACCGAGTACGTATGAAAGCTGGTCTGGCAACCGGGACACGCGTGCTGTCCGCTGCCAATACCGGTTGTCTCGTTACAGGGACCACCAGGACTGACACCACAATGCAGGGTACCGAAAACGGAACTGAGTCCATTGATATCTTCCATCGTATCGATTTCACCGACGTTGGGCCAGTTATGGTCTACCCGAAATTGTGCGCCGAGCATCCAGAAAGCAGGCCAGTAGCCAGCAGCCGCAGCCCCGGAGACATTAGGTTGCTGAATTGAGGCACTTACCTGTAACTGACCACCAGCAGGTGCTGCAAAATCTGCACGCTGTGATTCGATGCGCCCAGATGTCCAGTTCCCATTTGCGTCACGGATGGCAGTAATCTTCAGATGACCGCTTCCATCCTGCTGCACATTAGCTGTGCTATTCGTCATGGTCTCGATCTCTCCGGTGCCCCAACCTGTTCCGGTATCGTAGCGCCAGTTGGCTGTGTCGACACCTGTGCCAGCCGATCCATTGAAATTATCACTCCAGATTGGAGTCCAAGCGGTGTCTGCGTGGGCTTTGTGTATCCCACGAAAGGAGACGACACTTACGGCTGCAACCATCAGTGATACGATCAGCAGCAGCAGTGTAGCCACTCGAAGAGCCTTAGGTGTACGGTGTTGCTGGGAACAGTTTGCCTGGTCCCCTTGAGGAAACATGTGCATTGATTGCCCCTTTCCAATAGTTGCTAGGACGTAGCGAAGCAAAGATATCCTCACCTCTCCCTAGACAAACGAAGATAGCAGACGCGGAAACTGAACGTCAGTTTCCACAGAAAGTGTGTCAAGAGTATGACAACGAGACAACACGATGACAGTACCACAATCTCTGTAAAGCACAGAGTGGAAAACATGAGCATCTTATTTCTTATAAGAAAGGATAGAGACGGCGCTATAAACCAATCGAGAGAGGTCGAGGAGCACCACTAGATGCTCGCACAACCAGGTGCGTTGGTACCTGGATACGCAGAGAGGAGCTTGCTTGACTACCCTCAAAGGAATGCTCTGATCCTTGCTGCGGAGATCGTTTTTGCGCTCCTTTCTCCATGCTATGGTTCTGATCAATCATCTTTATGAGGACTTCGAGGGCTTTCCGTCCCATCTCGGAAAATGGTTGGCGAATTGTCGTGAGAGAGGGCCGCATGTGAGCAGAAAAATTATTATCGTCGAAGCCAACTACGGCGATCTCTTCTGGCACCTGGATGCCCAACTGCTCAGCGACTTCTAAGACCCCATATGCCATTTGATCATTGGCAACGAAGATGGCTGTAGGCCAGTCACGCCTGTCACGTGAGAAGAGCTTCGTGGCGCACTGACGCCCAGTAGCAGGCTCGAACGTCCCCTGCAAAAGAAGCGTTGGGTCGATGGAAATTCCAGCATCTTGCAAGGCTTGGCAATATCCCTGGTATCGTTCAACGGCACAATAGTAATTCTGAGGCCCCAGAATATGAGCAATACGTCTATGTCCAAGGTCGAGTAAATGGCGAGTGGCCTCATAAGCACTGGAGATATTATCGACACCGACCCAAGGAAGAGTCGCTGGTTTTGCCTGGTCATCGATTGTGACCAGAGGAAAACCTTGCTGGAAGCGATGCGTGAGATTGTGCGAAAGCTCACCGGGAAAAATTGCTAGGAGACCAGCAACCATCTTCATACTCAGAATGTGGTCAAGTACATCAGAGTGGTTGCGTTCAAAACCGATGCTATATAACACAATTTCGTAGTTGGTACATTCAACGTATTCAGCAACACCATGCATGATTTCGGGAACAGAAGGCCATGTCAAAGGAGGAGCAAGTACACCAATCAAACGTGTGCGACCACCAGCCAAGCCAATGGCGGTGATGCTGGGAACAAAATCGTACTCTTGCACGACCCGTTGCACGCGCTCTCGCAGGAGAGCATCGACGGATGGATTGTGGTTGAGAACCCGCGAGACCGTTGCCTTTGAGACACCCGCAAGACGTGCAATGTCCTGAATCGTCAGCTTGTTGTGCATGCTGCCTCCTTGCTCCTCTGCAATATTCGACAGAAAAACCATGCTTTAGCATCGTTGCTCTATGAATGTACGAAACGTGTTTGCTTCGGTAAATCAACTGTAACCCAGAAACCGGTTTCTGTCAAGAGTATGATAGAGAATCTCCCCAAAATACCTATAAGTACATACCGAGCTTATTCTCTCTTTATCGGTTTCGCTTGCCTGATAGACCTCCTCCAATTGTTGTTAAGGTCTCTGCTCAGGACGAAGTCGCAGCAGACCCTCCCTCGTACCACGCACCATCAGTGAGCCATATGCATTATGTACCTGTACATGCAAACGAGCATGCCCACCACCAGGATGAACCACGTTCGCTGGCATCGTTGAGTTTAACGGGATGAAGAGCGCAGTCTTATTGTTTACAAAACATATTACGAAGGCGTAAAGCCAGCAGAGAGAGGCAGATGGTTCCTCCTACCTCCCATCTTACCGAGTCTCTGCTGGCTTTACACCATGTAGCACTTCATGGGAGGGCCGCTGGATAGCCCTACGATTCATCTAGGGGTAAGGCGGCCCCAACAGGGACTTCACAAGGGTTAGAACATCCGTTATACTGATGCGTATGGATGCACAGCATACCAAGCATGTCACTTACAAGCTCGGCTACCATTTTGTCTGGTACCCAAATTACCGCAAGAAGATTCTGGTTGGGAAACTCGCTACGTTTCTCGAACAGGAAATCCGTCACATCTGTGAAGCGAACATCTGGACCATTGGCGCACTTTCCGTACAAGCAGATCATGTGCATCTCTTTCTCGGTGCTCCCCCGTCTGTCGCTCCCTCGCAGATCGCTCATACGCTGAAAGGAGCTACCGCCCGGAAAGTGTTTCAACACTTTCCCGAAGTCAAGAAACACGTATGGGGCGGTGCACGTCACGGTCTCGGTCGTACTACGTGGGGAGTGTTGGGGATATGAGCGTGGATACGGTGTTAAAATATATCGAATTGGGACAGGAATAACAGGAAAAGATAAGCGTTCACTCTTTCGAGGGAGGTCGCCGTTTCTGTTTCTGCTCCTCTATGTAGTCCAGAATATCTTGACGATGAAACCGCCAGACATCGCCCACTTTAAAACCGGGAATTTCCCCCCTCTCGGCTAACCTCGTCACCGTCCGAGGGGTGACTCCCAACATATCAGCGACTTCCTTTGTATCTATCGGTCTTTCTGTTGCCACTGAACATAGTGAACCTCCTTTCACACAGATTATACAGAATAAAGTAACATAGTTAGAATACAAAGTCAACAAAGTCTTGACAGACAGAAGAGGGGAAGGTATACTTGTTGTATGGCAAGTCTGTACAGTCTTTACGGTTCTTGCAGAAAGCGGAAAGAGAGAAAATAACTCTTTCACGTACATCCGTGTTGAAATGTGGGCTCTACTGTTCCCGCAGAGAACCCACATAAAGAGACCAGTACGTAAAGCTACCTCTAGCCTCTCCACGTCGCATGATAGCGGCAGGGGAGCCATTCGTCAAGCGAAAGGAGAGCTTGCACATGGCAAAAGCCTCTGACATCCAATGGGGAAGTGTAACCCTAGACCTGGACGACGAGACGTTTCGGAAAGCCTTTAGCCAGGGGCGAAGTATGTATTTCGATGACCGCGAGTCCGACATTCCTCATGTGGCCTCGCGCATGAATACCCTTGATGCGGTGGGATCGGTCCTTGACGAAGATGGCAAGGGCGGCTACCGCTTTGATCGCATAGCGTTTAAAGACCCGTTCGATATCCTGGGATTCTTCCTGGGGTACATGAGCGGCCCGCTCATCGCTGAAAGCCGGGAGGAGCGCGAGGACCGTCACAAGCGCGTGGTGATGTTGCCGGAAGGAGCAAGCCCAACAGGAATAACTTTGTAGAGCGTCACTGTGGAGGATGAGAGGGACAGGAAATAGTTCTGTCCCTCTCGAAAGCGAACAACATGAAACAGATCATCACAGCAAAACTCAAGCTCATCACTACTCCTGAACAGTTTCAGGCGTTACGCCAGACACAACTGGCCTATCGTGATGCACTCAATGCTGTGAGTCACTACGCTTTTGAACACGGCAAAACCAGCAGTAATATCACCCTACATAAAGGGATGTATACCGAGCTACGCACACGCTCTCACCTTCCTTCACAACTGGCTTGTAGCGTCGAGCGGCAGGTCGCCGCAACCTACAAAGGGCTGTGGACCAAAGTGAAAAAGAATGCCGAACACCGCCGCAAGAAAATCACGAAGAAATGCTTTAAAGGTCTGGACAAGCCTCCCAGGTACAGTTCTCCAACTGTTCAGTATACCTATGAGCGCGACTACACCTTTCAGCGAAACCAGCAGGTCAGCATCGGCACGCTGGGTGGGCGTATCAGTATCCCGTATCACGGCTACGATGAGCACCTCGCATTCATACGGCGAGAAGCCAGCATTGGTGATGCGAAACTCTGGTACGACAAAGCCAGAAAAACCTTCTATGTGCTCGTTTCTTTGGAAATCGATGTACCTGCGCCAACCTGTGAACAACTCAACGAAGCGGTCGGAGTGGATGTCGGTATCCGGTATCTAGCAGTAACATCCACTGCGACAGGCAAGGCCGCCTTTCATCCAGGGAAGCGAGTCCGACATCGAGCAAACCATTACGCACGACTACGAAAACGCTTGCAGAAAAAAGGCACTCGTGGCGCGAAACGACGCTTGAAACGGATCGAGCAACGAGAGAGACGGTTGAAATTGCAAGCCAATCACCTGATTGCCAAACAGATCATCGAGCAGCACCCACATGCACTGATTGGGCTAGAACAACTGACGGATATTCGGGAGCGGACAAGACGCAAGAAACGCAAGCGCAAGAAGAACGGCACAGGCTCTGAGCGAGTTTCGCCCAAAGCCCGCAAAGCCAATCGAGTGTACTCACAGTGGTCCTTTGCCCAATTGCATGCGCTCATTAACTACAAGGCGGCGCTTGCGGGATCGCTGGCTCTCAAGGTGGATGCCGATTACACCTCGAAAACCTGTCCCATGTGTGGGCTGACTTCCGATGAGAATCGCCCACACAAAGGCTTGCTCTTCGTCTGTCAGAACCCGAACTGTCGGTACACACTGCATGCCGATCTGGTTGGCGCGAGGAATATCACCATGAGAACGCTCGTGCTTCGACAGGATTGGAGCACGACGGGGCACTTGTCACTTGCCCCTGATGCATCGGACAGCGAAGCCAAAGCGGCACGCCTGCAAAGGTATGCCGAGTTGCGGTGGAGTCCAGATGCAAGCCTCCGGCTTCGAGCCTGACTTTTATACACAATTTACAAACGGAGTTGAGTCACGAGATGAACGCCTTCGAGCAGGGTTTGCGCCCGCAGCCAGCCAGCCCACAGGGTTTTCCAGCCCGGCGGACCATCACGGCGTCGAGC
>JAABUQ010000048.1_pt1 | contig 211416 bp, 206 predicted proteins | sample 5560001 | NCBI WGS metagenome assembly JAABUQ01 (sample SAMN10711888, study PRJNA513371) | rock metagenome | isolation source: Antarctica rocks | place: Antarctica: Victoria Land, Finger Mt nord | collected 2015-12-18
CCAGCTCCGCATGGCTGAACGTGCCGGCCACCTCCCGCGTCAGCGCCATCCTCGGAGCCTATCCGGTGCGCCCTGCACTCCGATAGTCCCCTCAGGACACCCTCACGCATCAGCCTGAACTCTTACTCGCCGCGCGCGTGGCGCGCTTCCGTGTAGCCAAGCAGAACCACCGTCACGGCCGCGACGCAGCACAGCAGCGCCGTCAGGACGATCACGCCGTTGATCCCAAGCCTCTCGGCGAACGGCGCCGCCAGAGTGCCGCCGAGCACCTGGCCGATCGACAGCAGCACTGAGTACACGCCCATCACCGCGCCGCGATCCTTCGGCTGCTCCTCGGCCAGCTCGGCCAGGTAGGCGAGGGCGGCCGGGGTGAAGCCGCTCTCGACAAAGATGCCGACCATCACCAGGCCGACCAGCACGCGCACCAGGACCACATCCTCCGCCGCGGTGTGGTTCAGCAGCCACACCGTCACAGTCGTCAGCGCCAGACCAGCCACGCCCGTGAGCAGCGTTGCCTGTCGACCAATGCGAGGCATCACAAAGCCCCAGGCGATCGCGCCAGCGGTGAAGAGAACGCCGAAGACGAGGAACACCGTCCCGATGGTCGCCGCGCTGCTGGCCCCCATGAGCAGCTGGTCTGGGTTCTTCGCGCTGGACGCCAGGAACGGGCCCTGGGCGAACCAGGCGCCGAGCGCCGCGTTGGCCGCCAGCCACGCCGGCGCGAAGCGCATGATGCGGCCGCTGAGGACTCGCCTGAATGCGCCCGTGTCGGCGACCTCCGCCAACCGTTCCCGGGGTCGGTCCTTGACCAGCGCGAACAGCGCCAGCGCCACCAGGTACGCCCCCGCGAGCAGCGTGAAGGTCAGATCGCCGAGGCGCTCGTGCGAGCGGCCTGCGAGAGCCGCGCCCGCCGCCAGGCCGACGACGGTCGCCGCTTCGTAAAAGCCCATGATCCTGCCGCGGAGCGCCGGCGTCCCCGCCGTCTGGGCAGACAGGTAACCAAGCGTCGCCGGCGCCGAGGCGCCGGTCGACAGGCCCTGGAGGACGCGAATCAGGACCAGGATCGGAATCAGCGACGTGAAGCCGAGCAGCTGCGCCGCCACGGCCCCGAATGCCGCCCCGAGCAGCATGAACAGCTTGCGGCCAAAGCGGTCGGACAGTACGCCGAACAGCGGCGCACTGATCAGCTCGGCTGTGAAGAAAGAGACGAACACGAGCGACGCGATACCGGAGGTAACGTCCGCGTGGGTCCGGCTCTGGATGCCGAGCAGAATGGGGATGAGGAAGCCGGCGCCCTGCGACGCGCAGCGGAGGGCGAAGGTCCCGGCCAGCACGAAGGCCAGGGAGCGGGCGTCGACGTGGTCGCGGGTCCGGACGACGAAAGGGGTTGGGGCGCTGTCAGCGGGAACATCGGCGTGGTCGCGGGTCTCAAGCACGGATTGCGGAAAGGTAAACGACGCGGGCCCTCGCTGTCAGGCGATGGCGACCCGCGCGCCAGCATCATGCGCTGCTGGCGACGACAGGGACTGACAAGCCCGCGCTGGGGTAGACCTTGCCTACCGAACCCCGTCTCTTCGCCCCTAGTCCTCTACGCCTCGACCTTGATCGCGATCCGTCCCACCTGCCCCTTGCCCGCGTTCCACTCCGCCTGGGCGAAGGCATCGTTGATCCCGGCCAACGGGTAGCTCTGCGAGACGAGCTGCTCCAACGGGTACGTGTGCTGGGCCCGATCCAGCCAGGCGAGCGCTCGCGGGAGGACCCACCGGTCGTAGGCAAGGACGCCGAGGATGGACTTTGGCTGGCGAACCGCGTCGTGGGGGACGATGCGGGCCTCGGCGCCGGGCACGATGTTGCCCATCCACAAGTAGCGGCCGCCGACGCGCAGCATCTCCAGGCCCTCCTGGACCACGCCCGGGACGCCGGCGACTTCGATGCACAGATCGGCGCCCTGGCCACGCGTCAGCTCGCGCACGACGCGCACGCGGTCGCTGGCGGCCGGTGTCTCGCGGATGTTGATCGTCTCGTCGGCTCCGAAGGCCCGAGCCAGCTGCAGGCGCTCAGGTACGCCGTCGACCGCCACGATCCGACCGGCGCCCATGTCCCGCGCCAGGGCGACGGCGTACAGACCGAGACCGCCAGCGCCCTGGACGACCACCGTATCGTTCAGCCACACGCGGATCTGGTGCAGCCCATACACCACCTGGGCCAGCGCGCAGTTGACCGGGGCCGCCAGCGTGTCGGGCAAGCCGTCGGGCACCTTGAACACCCACTGGCCCGGCAGCACGTAGTAGAACTCGGCGTAGGCCCCGAGGAAAGGCCGCTCGTCCGCGGTGAACGGGTGGCGCGTCCGGTACCGGTTTGGACAGCCGGTGGTGCCGCTCAGGCAGGCTGGACACTCGCCACACGGGATGAAGTAGGCGTAGGCCACGCGATCGCCCGGCTCGAGCGGCTGGCCCAGCGTGTCGCGGTCGCGCCCGGGCCCGAGCTGCTCGACGACACCGACCATCTCGTGCCCCTGGATGCCCGGCGACTTCTGGAACCACGGCACCTCGCCGCGCCACATGTGCAGGTCCGAGCCACAGATCATCGCCGTGGTCACCCGCACCAGAATCTCGCCCGCCTCCGGCGCCCGCACAGGAAACTCGCGCATCGCCATGGGCACGCCCGAGCCCGCCATCGTCACGGCTGCCCGTCCAACCGCTGGTGCCATCAACCTGCCTCCCCGTCCACCTGGACGCCCGCGTCCACGGCGTCACCGCCAGCGACGTGCCGCCCAAACACCGTTATTCCCGAGGATACCGCGCTCCCGTTTCTGCGATGATTGGCGGGTGGACTCCGCTCCGCCGCGCCCGCTGCTGGTCGTGGACGGCGACAACCTGGCGCACCGGGCGTACCACTCCATGCCCAAAAGTTTGGTTGGCACCGACGGACAGCCGATCAATGCTGTCGTCGGCTTCACGAACATGCTTCTGCACCTCTGGGGCGCTGAGCGGCCGCGGGCCGTCTTCGTCGGCTGGGACACCCTCGGCGTGCCGACCTACCGCCACCGCCTGTGGCCGACGTACCAGGGCGGCCGCCAATTCGACGACGCCATCGTGGACCAGCTCCGCCTGCTGCCGGAGCTCTGCGCCGCGTTCGGCTTCGGCTGGGGCAAGGAGCGTGGCTTCGAGGCGGACGACTTCCTGGCCGCCGCCGCGGCGGCGGAGGCGCGCCGCGGTGGAACCAGCCTGGTGCTCACGAACGACCGCGACTCCTATCAGATCGCGTCGCCATCGACCACGATCCTGAGCCCGAAGAAGGGTATCCGCGAGCTGGCGCGCATTGGACCGCCGGAAGTGGTGGCGCACTTCGGCGTGCTGCCCGAGCAGGTGCCCGACTACAAGGCGCTGGCGGGCGATCCGTCGGACAACATCCCCGGCGCCCGGGGCATCGGGCCCAAAGCGGCCGCCGCCCTGCTTCTCAAGCACGGCACCTTGGATGGGGTGCTGGAGGCGTGGGCTGCCACCGGGACACGCCTGGACGAGAGGGACCGTTTGCTCCGCTTTCGCGACGTCGCCCGGATCCGGACCGACGTGGCAGTGGTCCTGCCCCCGTCCGCACCCCCAAACTGGGCCGAGGGCGCCGCATACGTGCGCTCCCGCGGCGCGCCGCGGCTGGCCGAGCGCGTCGAGCGGCTCGGCCAGGAGTCCCAGGCCACCCTCGTGTGAGCGACCCTCGAGCCCAACGCCTATCCTCAGCCGAGATCGCCTTCCTGGAGCGCCGCCGCGTCGCGCACCTCGCCACGGCTGAGGCAAACGGTGTCCCCCACGTGGTGCCAGTGTGCTTCGCGCTCGTCCAGGGGGCCATCTACTCCGTGCTCGATCTGAAGCCCAAGCGGGGCGACGTGATGCGGCTGCGGCGGGTGCGCAACATCCTGGCGAATCCGCGCGTCGCCGTGGTGGCCGACGTCTATGATGAGGACTGGACCCGGCTGGCCTTCGTCTCCGTATCTGGCCGGGCGCGGCTTATCGGGCCTGGCCCGCACCACGCGCTTGGGTTGGCTGCTCTGCGGGAACGCTACCCGCAGTATCTCGCCATGGAGTTGGAGTCGCGACCCATGATCGTGGTCGCCGTCCAGGGCGTGTTCAGCTGGGGCGACCTAAGCAGGTGGTCTTAAGGCTTAAGTCTTGCTTGTTTCTCGTCATCTGAGCTCCACCTGCTTAGGCCATTGCCTTGGTTCGCGCTACGCGCTTGGGCGAATAGCCCGGTATGCTGGCTGAGTGATGGCGCCCCGTTCTTCAACCGGCCGCGGGTTCCCCGGCCCGCTCGTCCTCGTCATTCGGGACGGCTGGGGTGTGGCAGTCGAGGACGCCGACATGGCTCGCCGCCACGGCAACGCGGTCGCGCTGGCCCACCTGCCGATCCTGGACCATCTCCTGGCCACGTACCCGCACTGCCTGCTGCAGGCGTCCGGTGAAGCTGTCGGGCTGCCACCCGGCCAGATGGGCAACAGCGAAGTCGGGCACCAGAATCTTGGCGCCGGCCGCATCACCTACCAGGACTTCATGCGGATCACCGTCGCAATCCGCGACGGCTCCTTCTTCCGCAATCCCGTGCTCCTGAAGGTCGTGGGGGAGGTGCGCCGCAACGGCACGCGCCTGCACCTCATGGGTCTGGCGTCCGATGGTGGCGTCCACAGCCATCTGAGCCACCTCGTGGCGCTGCTCGAGCTGGCCAAGCAGCAGCGCCTGCCAGCGGACAACGTGCTGGTTCATGCCATCATGGACGGCCGCGACACACCACCGCACAGTGGCGCGGGCTACCTCCAGCAGATGGAGTCGGAGATCCGCCGCGTTGGCGTGGGGCGCGTCGCCTCGGTCGTAGGCCGCTACTACAGCATGGACCGCGACAACAGGTGGGAGAGGACGGCGCGCGCCTACCAGGCCTACGTCCTGGGAACGGGCCGACACGCGGCCAGCGCTGCGGCGGCCATCCACGCCAGCTACGAGGCCGACCGCACCGACGAGTTTGTCGAGCCGGTCGTCGTGGTCGATGATCGGGGTGCGCCGCTCGGCCGCGTCGCGGACGGCGACGGGCTGGTGTTCTTCAATTTTCGACCAGACAGGGCCCGCCAGCTCACGCGCTGCCTCACCGGGTCGGCGCCCGACGATGCGGACGGGTGCCAGCCACGGGTGCGGATCCATGTGGCGTGTATGACCGAGTACGACACCCACATCCCGGCGCCCGTGGCCTTCCCGCCGTCCCAGGTCCACAACCCGATCGGCCAGGTCGTCGCCGACGCCGGCCTGCGCCAGCTCCGCATCGCCGAGACGGAGAAGTACGCGCACGTGACGTACTTCTTCAACGGCGGCCGGGAAGAGTCGTTCCCCGGAGAGGCACGCGCGCTCATACCGTCGCCCAAGGTTGCCACGTACGACCTCCAGCCGAGCATGAGCGCAGCGGGCATCGTTGACGAGCTGTTGCGGCGGCTCGAGCCTCGCGATCCACCGTTGGACCTAGTCGTCCTCAACTTCGCCAACGCCGATATGGTCGGCCACACCGGCAGCCTGGCAGCCACCGTCCAGGCGCTCGAGTGCGTCGATGGCTGCGTTGGCCGGATCGTCGAGCGGGTGGCCGGCCTGGGTGGGGTGACACTTGTCACCGGGGACCACGGCAACGCGGAGCGGATGATCGCCGACGATGGCACGCCATTCACCGCGCACACGACCAACCCCGTGCACCTCATTCTGGTCGACGATGGGCGCCGCAGCGGGTCCTTGCGAGGCGGGATCTTCGCCGACGTGGCGCCAACTATGCTGCGGCTCCTGGGCCTCCCAGTCCCTGCCGAGATGACCGGGACCGATCTACTCGGTCGTTAGCCCGTGGCGGACGGCGTAGAGGGCGGCCTGGGTGCGGTCCTGCAGGCCCAGCTTGCCCAGAATGTTGGACACGTGGCCTTTGACGGTTCGCTCACTGACCACCAGCTCACGGGCGATCTCCTTGTTGCTGCGCCCGCGGGCTAGCAGCGACAGGACTTCCCGCTCGCGATTGGTGAGCTCGGTGGCAAGGTCCGGTTTGCGCGGCGCCGTGACCCTCTGCATGAGCCGCCGCGCGACCTCGGGGTGCAGCTGCGCCTGGCCCGCGTACGCGGCCCGGATAGCGCGGGCGAGGTCCGAAGCGGCGACGTCCTTGAGCAGATAGCTGGTCGCCCCAGCGCGGATCGCCGGCACGACGCGCTCCTCGTCGACGAACGAGGTGAGGACGATGACGTGCGCCGTGGGCTGTTTCGCCTTGATCAGGGTGGTCGCCTGGACACCGTCCATGCGTGGCATCATGAGGTCCATCAGGACGACGTCCGGCGTCAGCTCCTGGGCCCGGAGCACCGCTTCCTCGCCGTCCCGGGCGTCGGCCACCACGTGGATGTCCGGCTCGAGCTCCAGGTACGCCCGCAGCCCCTCGCGGACGACCCCGTGGTCGTCCACGATCAGCACTCTGATGCGTCGGTCGCGCTCCGCAGGCGCAGGGGTGGCTCCGTCCACGGGCAGCTCTTCGCTGGGCAGGACGACCAGACCGTCCCGGGACGGCTCGGTCACCCCTCGCCACCCCACGTTGGTAACTCGACGCACACCCGGCAACCCTTGCCCGGGCTGCTCCAAACGTCCACCATACCGCCGACCGCCTCCGCCCGCTCGCGCATGCTCGCCATCCCCAGCGTGCGCGCCTCCCCTCGCCCGCTCACCGTGAAGCCTACACCATCGTCCGTCGTGCAGACGCGCAAAGCCGTCTGGCCGAAGTGCACCTCCAGGCGTGTCGCCGTCGCGTGAGCGTGCTTGACGACGTTGTTCAAGCTCTCCTGAACGATGCGGAAAGCGGCCTCCTCGACCGGCACCGGGAGGCGGCGCTGCCAACCATCGACGCTCAGGGTCACGCTGAGGGCGTCCCGGCTCTGGACGGCGGCCAGATGCTTCTTCAGCGCCGACAGGAGTCCCTCTTCCTGGAGGGCGGTCGGCCGCAGCTGAAAGATGAGAGCCCGCATCTCCGCCAGGGCGCCGTGGGCCACCTCGTTGGCGCGCTCCAGCCGCTCACGCGCCTTGGCGCGATCGCGGTCCCACAGGGTCAGAGCCGCCCCGGACAGCAGCGTCACGCTGAACAGGCTCTGCGTCACCGAATCGTGCAGCTCCCGCGCCAGACGGTTCCGCTCTTCGATGACCGTGTACTCGCGCGTCTCCTCGTACAGCCGCGCGTTCTCGATGGCAACCGCTGCCTGGTTGCCGAAGAACGTCGCCAGCTCGGCGTCCCGCTCGGTGAAGCCGACGTCCCCCCGCTTGTTGTAGATGGACAGCACGCCGACGGTCCGCTGGCGCGTCTTCATGGGCACGCTCAGGATGGTCCGCGTGTTCCCCAGCCTGAGGCTCCATTGATAGCCGCGCGGGTCGTTCTGGGCATCGTCGCTGCGTTGTGGCCGATTGGTGCGCAGCGCCTGGCCGGCGAACGAGCCCTCGATGGGAATCCTGGCGCCACGCAATGCCTCGGCCGACGGACCAACCACCGTCCGCAGCTCGAGGGTAGGTGACGCATCATCCATGAGCAGCGCCAGGCCGACGCCACCGGCGTCCGTCAGCGCCTGCAGCTGCTGACAGATGGACTGCAGCACGCGATCGAAGTCGCGCTCCTCCAGCAGCATGGTCCCCACCCGCTGCAGGCCGATCACCTCATTCAACCGGCTCTCTAGATGCCGCGCGTCGGTCCTCGCCTGGGCGTGCAGGCGCGCGTGGCGCACCGCCGCGGCCACCTGGTCGGCGAGAGCCTGGGCATAGTCGATCGTGTCGACGCTGATCAGCTCGACCCCGGAGAAGTGCAGGACCAGGGCACCGAGGCAGTCGTCGCACGCGAGCAAGGGCACGGCGAGCGAGCGGCGTACCCCGGCCGCGAGCAGCAGTGGGGCCAGCGGCGCCAGCCGGGCGTCCGCCGCGACGTCCGCATACAAGACCGCCTCCCGCGACCGGCGTACCTCGTACAGCTCCGACCCCAGCCCACCAGCCGCCTCCCGGCGCCAGGCCGCGGCGAAGCCGGGGTCCAGGCCGGCGACCGCGTCTGCTTCGACCGCGCCACTGTCCGGGTCGCACACGGCCAACGTCGCGGCGCTGGCAGCCACCAGGGCCCGCACCTGCTCGGCCGCCAATGCCAGCAGCCTGTCCACCGCTGCCTCGGCGTCCAGGGCGCCTCTGAAAGCCAGGACAGCTCGGAGACGACGCGTGGTCGTGTCCTCGTCAGCGTGGGCGCCAGCTGAAAGCATGCTCGCCGGGTGCGCGAGCTCCGACGCGCGTAGCGACGTCAAGATACCTCTGATTGTGCCACCGTGCCGCCGTTCAACGGCGCACTTACCGTCCCGGAGCTAGGCGCCGAGACAGAGCTGGACCACTTGGCCGGTGCCAACGCCATGGTTGACAAACCAGCCCTGGTTCACCTCCAGAGCGTACAGGTACGACGCCACCGGAAAGTGCGTGGTCTCGTCGAGGGGCTGCATGTCCTGGATGTCCACGATATTGCCGGCCGCGTCGATCCAGGCGATGGACAGCGGAATCAGCGTGTTCCGCATCCAGAACCCGGCCGTCGTCGGCGCCTCGAAGACGAACAGCATGCCGCTGTCCAGGTCGAGCCGCTCCCGGTTCATGAGTCCCGTCTCACGCTCCTGTGGGGTTCGGGCCACCTCGAGCGCGACGCGCGGACGGGTGTCGATCTGGACCTCCGCGTAGGGCCCGTTGTCCACGCTGCACGACGACTGGCCTGCTTGCGCGGTGACGCTGCCGATGCGCGGCCAGACGCCAGACGCACGAGCCAGAGCCGGTACGCCGACCGCGAGCAGCGCGCACAGGACGAGTGTGGCCGCCAGGCGCCGTCTCATGACGTTATGGTGTCACATGCGCCCGGCGTCGTCGTGGCGGCCGGAGCGCGGGTCTTCCGGTTGGCGAACAGGCTGGACGCCCGTGATGCCCTGGATGGCGGGGATGATGAGCGCCAGCACAACCAGCCCGAAGAGCGAGAAGATCAGCGTCAGCTCCATGAAGGGCCTTGGTTAGTAGTGGACCGACACGAGCGTACCGAGGCTGGCCCAGCTCCAGAGGTAGGAGCTGTCCGCGTAAGTCATGCCAAGGCACCCGTGCGAGGCGGAGTGGCCCCAATTGGCGCTCCAGTAGTTGTAGTGGATGCTGGCGCCGTCGGCCGTGAAGTACTGCGTGAACAGGACGTTGGTCAGATAGTACCCGCCGGGCCCGAAGCGAGGGATGCCGATGGTGTCGCTGTTCATTGTCTCGTTGGCGACGCGGCGGATGATCGAGAAGACGCCGGTCGGCGTTGGGCGCGGCGGCGAGCCCTTGATCGTGAGCGTCGACCACACAATGTGGTCGCCGTCGTACGCGGTGACCATCGCCGGGTCTGCGAGGTCAGCGTCAAGCCAGCGGCCAGGGAACGTGCGGGGCGGAGTGCGCGGCAGACGGACCGCGTCCTGCGCCAGGTAGTCGCCGTCGGCGGTGCGGTACCAGGTCTCGCCGTCGTCGCCGATCACCGCGTCGGTGATGGACACCGAGGCGTTCAGGCCCAGGTGATCCGTCTGGGCGTCCTCGTCAGGCGTGGGATAGTAGGCGAGCGATGCGCCACCACGGCCGATCCGCGCCGGCTCGTTCACGGCCTCCACGGCGGGCGGCGGAGGGGCTGTGACGTAGGCCGGCGGTGGGTCCGACGGACCAAGCTGGTCGCTGTGGAGGTAGGCCGTCACATTGGTGCGCGGGTTGTACACCTTGGCCCAGACGCCTTCGTACCCCGCGACCTGGAGGTAGGTCAAGGGGCGCAATGAACCGGCGCCCTCGCTGGCGTCGTCTGGTGCCACGAACAGGTTGGCGGGCTCGAAGTTGACCGCCCACTGGCCGCCCGTTGGCGGTGCCGCTGGACTCGGCGCGGTGGTCTGGGCCAATGTGGGGGTGGCGGCGCCGGTTGCCAAGGCCACGGCGGCGAACGTGAACGCTCGGACCCGCGTGAGGAGACACACCATGGGACGCATGTTCAGGATAGAGCCCAGCCCGCCACGCGCCAAGGAATGCAACCCGGCCCTTGGCCACCGTGACACCGGTGTGAGAGGGTCGGTACCTCGGTTCGGCGCGGTCCCCGCCAGTTTTGCCAGGGGATCGCTCTCCGCACTTGGTACCCTATGATCACCGAGCACGTGTGTGACTGTGAGCAGGCGACCCGCGGCAGCGGCCTCCGTTGATCTCTCCGCTGTCTCCGCTGGCATCGAACAGCGGTTGACCGAGGATGCCTGGTCGGCGCCCTGGCTGCGGCCAGGCGCCCGGTCCGGGGACCTGCCGTTCCAGCCGACCACCGAAGCCACTGCCGAGGTCGCCTCTTTTGCGCTGGCGCTGAGCGGCAAGAGACGCACGGCGCGCCGAGCTGGCCGACTGTCTCGGCTCGTGGTCCACTTCGCGCTCGCCGCCAGTCTGGCGCTCGCGAGCCTCGCCGCCGGGTGCAGCAAGCCGGACGCCGGGCCAGAGGCGACGGCGCAGGCGGTGCAGCAGCTCGAGACGGTCCCTGGCTCCGCGGCTGTCATCACCGCCGCTGCGCGGGCCAGCCCAGCCCGCTACACGGATCTCCTGCTCGTGACTCCGAGCAGCGACAGCCAGCCGTGGGCCGTGATGGCGCCGAGCGACGGGACGGCGCCAGTGCTGGTCGATGGGCAGCAGGCTGGGCTGACCACTCAGGGTGCGGCGTACAGCATCCCGGCGCACGCCATCCCGGTCGGCACGCGCGACGGCCCGACGCAGTTTCTGGCCCCCGATGCGCCCGCGCAGCAGACGGCCGATGGCTCGGGCACGAGCGCCACTGGCATCGAAGGGCAGGTGATAGCGCCGTGGCGGCTGGACGAGCGGTTCGCGGCCGCCACGCGCGCCATAGCTGGCCAGCCCACGGTGCTGGATGCCGCCTACAACGCGGCCGCGGCGGTACAGGCGGGCGGGACCCACACGTACACGGACGGAGTGGTGCTGCGCGTTGACCCCAGCACGTCGTCGGTGCAGCTGATCGACCGCGGTCTGCTCCAGTCGATGAAGCCGACGCGGCCAGAGGACACAGTCTTCGTGGCGATCCGACCCGAGGAGGCGTCGCTCTACAACCCCGGCCAGGTGGTCACCCTGCGCGACGTCGTCATGACGGCGCAATCTGCCGACGTACAGGGACAACAGCAGACGTTCTACGTGGCCAACGCCGCTCTTCAGGGAGCCAGGCTGGAGCCGACCGACACGGTGGACCTTCAAGGCATCTTCAACCAGCGGCTGCAGCTGACCGACGCCGATCTTGCCGCCCAGGCCGGGACGCCAGCGGCCGCGACGAGCACGCCAGCCGCGGCACCGACACCGGCCCCCGGCGCCGCCCCGCAGCAGCCGATCATCGTCGAGCGCGGCGGTGGTGGTCCGTCGTTCCTCGAGGATTTCCTCATCTGGACCTGGCTGACCCAGCCGCGCTACTACAGCGGGTCCGGGGTGACCATCATCAACCCGCCGGCGTCGCGGGCCGGGGGTAGCTACTACTACACACCACCGACGACGGCGCCCCCGCAATCTCCGGCGCCACAGGGTCAGGCGACGCGCGGAGCGGCGATCCAGGCGTCGCGCAGCGCCGTCTCGGGCCAGGCGTCGGGCACAGGCGGTGGGGTGGCGGCGACGAACAAGGCGGCCGCGGACAGCTCGGCGCGGGCGAGCGCGGCCACCGCCAAGGGCGCCGCGCTGGCCGGGACAGTTGGCGCAGCCTCAGCTGGCAAGAGCACGGCATCGGCGCCGGGCAGCACGTCGAGCACGGCCGGCCGAAGCAGCGGTCGCACCAGCGCGGGCGGCGGGGAGTCATCCAGTGGGAGCGGTGCGGGTGCGGGTGCGGGTGCGGGTGCGGGTGCGGGAAAGTCCTCGAGTGGGGCTGGCGGGGTCGGTTCGTCGAGCGGCGGGAGCCGGACGGGTGGCTTTGGCGGCACCGGAAGCTCCAGCAGCAGCACGTCGTAGTACGCGGGCCGGCGTCGCCCGGGCGGCCAGGCGACTACTGGACGGGGCCGCCGATCCGGGTGGCCGCGGGCTGCTGCTCCGCGGCCGGGAGCACCGACCACTGACGGTGGGCGGGTTAGCGGCGGCACCGCCGGACATGCGGGTGGCCGCGCAAGGACTGCTGCGGCTAGCGCGCGTCAGCGAGGATGTGGCCGAGACGTTGCGGAGCCATCCGGACGCGCGCGTCCGGCGGGCGGCGGCGTGCCTCGCGGCACGCGCCTACCCTCTGCTCGCGGCCTTCGGCGAGGCGCAAGGCGCGCCATCGCCCGCCGGCGACAGGACACCATGACCCAGTCGCGTCCCAGCTCCGCCCCACGCCGCGGAGGCGGGGCGCCAGGATCGCCCGACGACCTCGACTGGCTTGCCACCGCGGTGCGGCGCTCGCCCCTCCTGGGGGACCCGTCCCTGCGCCAGCACTGGCTCACGGTTCTGCCCTGGCTCGAAGCCGAGGGGCGTTACCAGCTCGCAGCGGCGCTCCTGGCAACCGAGCAGCGGCTCGCGCCCCCGTGCCCGGCCTGAGCCAGGCGCGGCGCCGGGCGACGGCCGCGTGGGACGCGTGGCGGCTCGCCGCCGGGCCCTGGGCGCGCTGGTCACAGTGTTTGCCGCTCCTTGGGCCTGGGCTCGACGAGCTCGGCTGCCCGCCTTGGCAGAGCCCCCCGCCCACACGGGGCGCCGAGCGCCTGGTGGCCTCGCTGAAGCGACGCCTGTCGAAAGCCCAGACCGGCACAATGGTCCTGCTCGACCTGCCGCCCACGACGGGCGTGCGCGTCGCCAGTGTCCTGGCCGCTGCCGGATCCGCCCACCCGCTGCTCCTGCTCGGGCGCTGGCCGTACGCGGACGCTGTGCTGCCCGCCCGGCCCCTGGTGGACCTCCTGCTGGTCGAAGCCGGCCGCCTCGGCCCGCTGCGGGCGCCCCACATCGTCGTCGTCGTCGATGGCGAGCGGGCCCGTCCGCGCGCCCGACAGGACCGAGCGAGCCGGCTCGCCGACAACAGGTTTCCGCTCGACCCGGACGACCTGCCCCACGCGACGGACCTCCAGGCCAGGCGCGTCGGTGTGGTGCTGGACGTACGACGGGGCCTTCGGGCCAGCCCGGGGCCGCCGCCGGACGCGTACGCCGCGTACGCGGGCTACGTGGCGGCAGGGCTCACCGTCGTGGCCGTCAGAACGGCGTGAGGTCGCTTGCCGAGCCAGCGGCTGCCTGGGGCGGCGCCGGTTACGACGACCGCTGGGCCGCGCTGGCGCGGGCCGGTTTGGCGCACGGCCTGGTTGACACGCGACTCCATGGTCGGCGGTACGTCTCGCTCAACGCCGTCGTCCTGACCGACGGGGAGGCGCGGGCGTTGCGACGGCTCACCGGCCAGTTCGGCCACCTGTTCGACCGAGCGGTTGAGGGTCTCCTGGCTGACAGCGATTGGTGGCCGCTGCTCGCGTGGCCCTGGCCAGCCCTGGAGCTGGCGCGCCAGGAGCCCTGCCACCTAGGGGGTCTGGCGACTCTGTACGGTCGGTTCGATTGGCTGCTCGACGAGCGCGGGCGCTGGCAGGTGATCGAGTACAACGCGGACACGCCGTCCGGTGGACGCGAAGCCAGCGGGCTGGAAGCGGCGGTGTACCGGCTGCACGACGGCCGGGCCGCGGGGCTGCGGCGCCTGAGCCCCGGCCTGGCCGGAGCGGTCGCCGGCTCGCTGGCTACCCGGGTGCAACAGCACCGAGCCTCCTCGCCAACAGGCGCTCGGCCGCTGATCGGTGTCGTGTCCTCTCACGGTTGGGTCGAGGACATGGCCCAGGCGTGGTGGCTTGCCGGCCTCCTCAAGGCCCAGGGGCTGAACACCCTGGTGGGCGACGTGCGCGACCTGGCCGTCCGAGGCGGCCAGGTGTCCTTGCGCGGCGCAGCCATCGACGTCCTGTACCGCTTCTACCCGATTGAGCGCCTCTACCGGCACGGCATCTTCGCGCCGCTGCTCGAAGCCGCCCTCGACGGCCACCTGCTGCTGCTGAATGGTCTGCGCGGCTTCCTGGCCCAGTCCAAGGCTGTCCTCGCCTGGCTGTGGGAGCACCGCGCCGACACCGACCTTGGGTTCCGGGCGCGCCGACTGATCGAGGCCCACCTGCCACCGACGTTCCCTGCCGCCGACGCGCGGGCCGGGCGGCTACTGCCGCGCGCGGTCGTCAAGCACGTCAACGGGCGCGAGGGCGATTCGGTTGCCTTCGGCGGTGCGCTCAGCGCGCGCGACTGGGAGCGGCGCCTGCTCGAGGGCGGCTACGTCGTCCAGCAGCGCGTCAGCTCGCAAGCGGTCGCCGACGTCGAGGTGGATGAGCAGGCTGGCACTGTGGCAGTCGTCGCGCCCCGCTACCCGTGCGTAGGGACGTTCTGCGTCGGTGGGCGATTCGGCGGCTGCTACACCCGGCTGGACGGTCCCATCACGACGGCTCGGGCGACGTTCGTGCCGACTCTGGCCGAGCGGTGGCCGGCTGCACGCGGGCCGATAACTGCAGAATGACACCCTGGCGGTTGGCGGTCGGCGAGCCTCGCGTGGTCAGCTGATACGTCTCGTCGCCGCCGAGATAGTGGCCGTGCGGCCCATCGAACCGCAGCCGCAGGCGCAGCACGGCGGTGGGGCCGAGCTCGGTAGCCAGGCCGGCGTGCCGGCGGCTGAGGGCCGCCACAATGCGCGCGCTGGCGGTGATCGAGACCTCGTCCGGCCGCTCGGCCAGCGAGGCGTTGAGCGCGACCAGGCGACGCACCAGGTCCGGCCGCAACAGGCAGCCCCCAGCCGCCTCGTCCCGTTCCCAATCTACCAGGACATCGCCACGCCACACCCGCGCGGTTGCCATTTCGCGGTGGCCGCCGATGTCGGTGGTGAGCTCCGCCAGGGCGTCGGCCAGAGTCTCTTCCATGCGGTCCAGCCACTCGGCCATGTTGAGGTTGTCGCTGCTGGCGCTGGCGCCAGCAGCCAGCCCGAGAGGCGGGGGCCAGCGGCCTGCGCGCTTCGCGCGACCGCTTGCCCCCGCTGAAAGGCGCCTACTTCTTGGCGCCGTCTTTGGATGCCGTCTTGCCGCCGGCTTTGGGCTTCTTCGCCCCGCCCTTGCTGCCTGGTCCCTTGTCTGGCATACGGACTCGTCTCCTCTCCTTGGACCTGGGAAGCCGGTAGCGCCGCGTCGTCGCCCCACTCCCTCCTTCGATAGTGGCGGCACGCGCCGCGCGCGTCAAGTCGCCGGCGCTCATTGCTCTCCGGTGCCGGTACCCCGGCGACGCGGCGAATCGGACTATCGTGCTTCGGGCGCAAGTATGATGGTCTCACTCGTGTGCGCTCAGACGGTCCAGCCCCCCGACCGACCCCGCATCACGCCTGTGCAGTGGGTAGGCCTGGCTGTCCTCGTCCTGCTGCTCCTGAACCAGATGGGTTTTCTCCGCGCTGGCGACTCCCCGTCGTCCGTTCTGGCCGCCGTTCTCGATCGACTGCCCTTTCTCGTGGCGCTCATGCTGGCGATCCCCATCCACGAGTTCAGCCACGGTCTGGTGGCGACCCTGTTCGGTGACGATACGCCGCGGAAAGCGGGACGTCTGACGTTGAATCCCCTGAAGCACCTGGACCCGCTCGGCACGCTGCTCATCCTGATCGGGCCGATTGGCTGGGGCAGACCGATGCCCATCAACCCAGCGGCCATGCGCAACCCGAATCTTGGCTGGGCGCTGTCGTCCATCGCTGGCCCCGTGTCCAACGTGCTCGCGGCCGCCGCCTGCATGGGCGTCTTCACGCTGCTGTACGGCTCGTTCGATGCCTCGCTGCGCCAGTTCCTCCTGGGGCGCACGGGGGACTACACGCAGCTGTTCTTCCTGACGTTCTTCATCATCAACGTCTCGCTGGCGGTCTTCAACCTGGTGCCCCTGCCACCGCTCGACGGCTTCGGCTTCGTGTTCGGGCTGGTTCCCCGGGCGGTGAAGATTTTGCTCCTGCCGATCCGCCAGTACGGACCGTTGATCCTGCTCGCCCTCGTGCTGGTCCCCGCGCTGCGCCCAGTTCTCAGCGTCTACCTGGGGACCGGCCAGCGCCTGATCTTCGGACTGCTGGGGGTGCACCCGTTTGGCGTTTGACCGTGTAGCCCTGCTAGGTACTGGGCTGATCGGCACGTCGGTCGCCCTCGGTGTCAAGGCCGCACGCCCGAGCACACGCATCACGGGGTACGACGCGTCCGGCAACAACGTCCGGCGCGCCCAACAGCTCAAGGCTATCGACCGCGCGGCCCACGTCCTGGACGCTGTCGCCGACGCGCAGCTCGTCGTGGTCGCTACCCCGGTAGGCGCCATGGAGGCGCTGTTCGCCGAGATCGCTCCCGCGCTCCAGCCCGGCACGGTCGTGCTCGACACAGGCAGCACGAAGCAGCAGGTACTCCAGTGGGCCGAGGCCAGCCTGCCAGCGTCGGTCCAGTTCGTGGGCGGCCACCCCATGGCAGGGAAGACGGAGACCGGGCCGGAGAGCGCCGACGCCGCGCTCTTCCGGGGCGCGGTGTGGTGCGTGGTGCCGTCGCCCAGCGCATCACGCCAGGCGATCGACCAGGTGGTCGCGCTGGTCGAGTCGCTTGGTGCGGCGCCGTACTTCCTGGGCGGTGACGAGCACGACGGCCTCGTCGCTGCGGTCAGCCACCTACCCTACCTGATGGCCGTCGCCTTGATCGGGCACCTGGGCCGCGAAGGAAGCTGGCGGGAAACGGCGTCCCTGGCAGCGGGAGGCTTCGCCTACGGGACGCACCTGACCGATAGCGACCCGCGCATGTTCGCGGATATCGCCCGCACGAATAGCGCGAGTATCGTTCGGCGGCTGGACCTGTACCTGGCGGAGCTGCGCTCGCTCCGGGACAAGATTGCCGAGAACGACCCGGGGGTCAAAGAGACGTTCGACCGCGCCCGCGAGCTGCACAACGATTGGCTCGCGGGTCGCGCCCAGGGGGCCGCGGCGGAGAGCGAGAACCCGTTGCCGACGAGCCGCTCGCTGCTGACTGGCAATCTCCTCGGTCGCTGGGGTGGCGGCAAACGGGACGAGGGACAGAACGCCCCGCGCCGATGACGGGGATACCGAACAGAGAAAACATGAAGAGGGCCGAGGCGGTCGTCCCGCCTCGGCCCCGCAACCGCGGCGCCCGGTCGCTCTAGGCGACGTCGACGGTCGCCCCAGCGGCGCGCAGTTTTTCGGCCGCGGAGTCCGCGGCGTCCTTGGCCACGGCCTCGAGCACCGGCTTCGGCGCCGCTTCCACCAGGTCCTTGGCCTCCTTCAGGCCCAGACTGGTCAGCTCGCGGACCACCTTGATGACTTCGATCTTCTTGGCGCCGAAGTCCTTCAGCACGACGTCGAACTCCGTCTTCTCCTCGACCGGCGCCGCCACGGCGGTAGCCGTGGGAGCAGCCGAGGATGGCGCGGCGACCGCCGCCGCCGACACGCCCCACTTGTCCTCGAGCGCCTTGACCAGGTTCGCCAGGTCGAGGACCTTCATCTCGCCGAGGTTCTGAACCAGCTCGTCTACTGTCGCCATAGTGCCATCTCCTCCTTCACCGGCTGCCACGCCGGACTCTTCAATCTGTTGTCGTCGGGCGTCGAGAACCCGCGCCAGGCCTGCCATGGGCGCGGTCAATACGGTCACCGCCCGCTGCAGCGGGCCGACGACCATGCCGAACGTATTGGCCCGCAGCTGCTCGAGCGATGGCAGGCTCGCCAGCTGCTCCACCTCTGCCGGGGTCAGCCGGCGGTCGCCGAGCAAGCCGGCTTTGAGCACCAGCGTGCGATTGATGCGGGCGAAGTCGCTGAGCGCCTTGGCGGTGCCGACCGCGTCCGCTCCGAAGGCGATCGCCGTCGGCCCGATCAGGTCGTCCAGGATGCCCTTGCGCCCGGAACGCTCGGCGGCGAATCTCGCCAGCGTGTTCTTGGCGACGACGTAGTCCACGCCGGCCGGCCGCAGCCGCCCGCGCAGGTCCTGGATCTCGGCGACCGAGAGGCCCCGGTATTCTGTCAACAGGGCGATCTCCGACCGCTGGAGCCTCTCGACCAGCGCCTCGATGACGGCGGCGTTGTCGGTTCGTGCATGCGCCTTTGTCTTTGGCACTGAGCTCGCCACCTCCTCTCTTCTCTTCTTCTCTTCTTCTCTGCAGTGTTGTTCTTGTCTGGGAAACAGAAAGGCCTTCGGCGGACGTCCGCCGAAGGCCATTGCGGCAATCACACGGGTGGCTCCGTGGCTGCCGCGTCTGCCTCGGCGGGCGACCAGGCGAGCTCCCCAGTCCTTTGGCCCCGAGCGCGGGGCACCGGCGGTCTTCGGCTTATGAATATGAAGCTGTCAGCTGTCAGCTGACGAGTCGTACTTTAGCTCTCCGCGCTCGCCAGGGCCAGTGTGCCCGGGACGTCTACCTTGACGCCAGGCCCCATGGTGGAGGCGAGGGTCACCGTCTCGATGTAGGTGCCCTTGGCGCCAGTTGGCTTGGCCCGCACCACGGCGTCCACCAGCGCACCGACGTTCTGCAGCAGGCGGTCCTCGCCGAAGCTCACCTTGCCGACCGGCACGTGGATGACGCCGGTGCGGTCCACGCGGAACTCGACGCGGCCACCCTTGATCTCGCGGATGGCCCGCCCCACGTCGGGCGTCACGGTCCCCGAGCGCGGGTTCGGCATGAGGCCGCGCGGGCCGAGGATCTTCCCCAGGCGGCCGACCATGCCCATCATGTCTGGGGTCGCCACGGCGACGTCGAAGTCGGTCCAGCCGCCCTGGATGCGCTGCACCAGGTCGTCCGCGCCGACGACGTCGGCGCCCGCCGCCTCCGCCTCGCGGGCCTTGTCGCCCTGGGCAAAAGCGACGACGCGGCGCGTCCGCCCGGTGCCCGCGGGCAGCACGGCGGAGCCGCGGACCACCTGGTCGGCGTGCCGCGGGTCCACGCCCGTGCGGATGTGGATCTCGACCGATTCGTCAAACTGGGCGTACGCGGCATCTTTGACCAGCTTGACGGCGTCCTGCGGCGGGTACTGCTTGAGCTCGTCCACCTTCGCGGCGGCGGCTCGGTACTTCTTGCCTACTTTTGCCATAGCTCCTCGTCCCACTACTCCCACGTGTGCTGCGCGGCTCGCCCACGCTACCCAGTTTGTCAGTCAGTCAGTCAGTCGGTGACAGCCACGCCCATGCTGCGGGCGGCGCCCTCGATCATGCGCGTCGCGGCGTCGATGTCGTTGGCGTTCAGGTCCTTCATCTTGATCTCGGCGATCTCGCGCAGCTTGCCGCGCGGCACCGAGCCCACCGTGGCGCGCCCGGCCGTGCCGCTGCCCTTGTCCACGCCGGCGGCTTTCTTGATGAGGTCGGCGGCGGGGGGCGTCTTGGTGACGAACGAGAACGAGCGGTCCTCGAAAATGGTGATGAGGGCCGGGATGACCATGCCGGCCTGCGGGGCGGTGCGCTCGTTGTACTCCTTGAGAAAGGCCATCATGTTGATGCCGTGCTGGCCCAGGGCAGGCCCGACCGGCGGGGCTGGCGTGGCCTTCCCCGCGGGCAGCTGGAGCGTGACAACGGCCCGTACTTTCTTTGGCATTTGGCTCCTTCGGAGCCAGCTGTCAGCAATCAGCCGTCAGCTGTCAGCCCAATCTGCGGGCTCGACGCCTGACTACTGCCGCTCTTGCTGGCCCTATTTGGGATGAACAGTTAGTGATTCTCTCGTCTTGCTGATAGCTGATAGCTGATAGCTGATAGCTGACAGCTCGTCGCTCGTCACACTATCCGCTGGACCTGGAGGAAGTCTAGCTCCACCGGGGTTTCGCGCCCAAAGAACGATACCAGGACGCGCACTTTGCCCTTCTCGGGGTTGATGTCGTCCACCACCCCGATGAAGTCCGTGAAAGGCCCGTCCACCACCTTGACGCGCTCGCCCTTGGTGAAGCTGACCTTGACCTTCGGCGGCTCCTGGCCGATCTTCTTCAGGATCTTCTTGACCTCGTCGTCCTGCAGCGGCGTGGGGCGCGTGCTTGTGCCGACGAAGCCCGTCACTCCGGGCGTGTTCCGCACCACGTACCAGGCGTCGTCGTTCATGGCCATCTCGACCATCACGTAGCCGGGGTACACCTTCTTCTGGACGGTGCGGCGCTGGCCGTCCTTGATCTCGATCTCCTCTTCGGTCGGGATGACCACCTGGTAGATCTTGTCCTGGACGCCCATCGACTCGATGCGGTGCTCGAGGTTCGTCTTCACCTTGTTCTCGTACCCCGAGTAGGTGTGGATCACGTACCACTTGCGCTGTTCTTCTGCCGCGCCATCGGCGACTGCGGCTGCCGTTCGCTCGTCCATTAGAACCCACCACTCCCACTCAGGCCCAACAGAAACCGGAAGAATTCTTGGAACAGGTAGTCGATACCACCCAGGAACAGGCCAACGGTAACTGACAGCGCGAGCACCACTGCTGTCAGGTTCACCGTCTCACGCTGCGTTGGCCAGGCGACCTTGCGCAGCTCGGCGCGGACGTCGCGCACGAAGTCCAGCGGCGCCACGCCGCGGCGGCCCCGCCCGCCAGCAGCGGCCAGAGGTAGTGTCGGACGCGCGGCGGGCGCGTTGGCACCCCCGCGTCGCGCCTGCTCGCGGTTCGCGCCCACGCGGGCGGTTGGAGGCTGGGAATGTCTGGTCTGGACCACGAAACGTCCTTTCGCGGGGGCTGACGCCCGGAGCGATCGATCCACCGTCGTAGCCGACAGCGCCGGTGCGGCAGCCCACACCCTCTGCGAGCCGCGGGCTGGCCTACGCTGCCCGGTGGCAGCGAGCCCACCGCAAGCCGTCATGGTCACCGCGGAGCTGCGGCCGATCCCGCAGGTACCGCGGGCGGCGTCGATCGCGCCATTCTACCACGCGTGGCCGCCCACCCCGCCACATCCACCCGGTCCGGCGGCTCGGGGGGTGATGTCCGACACCGGATCGGTACTTGGGCCCCGTGTCGCGGCGGGTCTGGACCGACTACGATTAGGGGCAAGCGCGCGTTCAGCCACCAGGATAGCGGAGGGGCCGCGCTTGCGCCGAGCCTGGCCCGCGCGGGTCAGGGCGGGGGACCCACCCTTCGGGGCGAATCGCTGGCCGCGCGACGAGGCGCGCTAGCGTAGGGCATGCCGAGAAGCTTCCAGCCCGAGCCCTTCAGCTTACCCCGTAGGCAGCTCTGGAAGTGCACCAAGAATCGGCTCGCCGCCCTCGCTCACGGATAGGAATAAGGACCCGGGGATGGAGGCGGACGAGCCGTATGGAGTGCGCCATGCTGACGTTGCCCACCTGGCTCCGCCAGAAAGTTCTGTCCCTGTCCCTCGGGGCTAGCCACAACCGCCTTCGCCCACCCTTCCGGCCGGGCGCCTTCTCCGCGGCGGAGGTTCAAGCGCGCTTGCAAAGCGATCCCGCCGCGGAGCCGCGCACCGCCGTCGTGCACGCGGCGGCCAGAGAGGTGAGCTGCTGGACCGACCTCCTGACCCGGTCCGACCAGTTCCATCTGGGGCGCACCGCCTCGCGCCTGCCGTCAGTGATCTTCTGGTACCAGCGAGGCCTGTCGACCGAGCAGATCGGCCAGCGGTTGAGCCCGTTCGGGGCATCCTGGGACGGTGAGCGGGCCGTCGCGGTGGCCAGCCGCCTCATCGCCACCCACCTGAACCGTTAGCCGATAACCGTTAACCGATAACCGTTCACCGTCAACCCTCAGCCGCGCTGCCGGCGTCCGTTTGGGTCGGCTCCAGGAACTGCCTATCATGCCTCCGGCCCGATGGGCCGGAGTAGCTCGCTGCCACAGGTCACCCGCCTCAACGCTGCCGGCAGGCGGCGGCGCATCCTGCACCTCGCCGCGTGCGTCGCAGTGCTGCTCTGCGCCGGTCTCGGCGCCGCCGGCCAGCTGGCAAACGGGAACATCGACCGGCATGCCGACGTGCCCGACTTCACCGTCGGCTCGGCCGCCGACGCGCCGGCCGCGGCCGGCGCTGCCGGAGACGAGCCCGCAGCCCCGTCTTCGCCCGCCGACGCGGCCGTCGTCTCGTCCGGCAGCGCGTCGGGCGGTGTGGCGCCGGACTCTCCGCCGGCGCAGGAGCCAGCCCCGGCGCCACACCTCGCCACCCGCGAGTACACGGTCGAGCCTGGCGACAGCGTCCGCGGTATCGCCCAGCGGTTCGGCGTCTCCAACGAGACGATCATCTGGGAGAACGACTTGACGGATCCTGACAATCTCGCCGTCGGCCAGACGCTGGAGATGCTGCCGTTCACCGGGCTGGTGCACGAGGTACGGCCCGGCGACACGCTGGCCAGCGTCGTCAACACGTACGGGGCGCGTCTCGACGAGGTGATCACCGTCAATCGGCTCCACGACCCGTTCATCATCGTCGTCGGCCAGAAGCTCGCGGTGCCCGGTGGCTACCGGCCGCTCCCCAGCAAAGCGATCGTCGCGCCGGCGCCGGCCGTCGCCGCGGCGGGCGCGGCGACGGCGCCAGCCGATACCGTGGAGACGCCGCTGCCACCGAGCGACCAGGCGATCGCCGCCGCCGCGCCAGCCAAGCCGCTGCCAGTCCTGGGCGACACCCCCCAGGAGCGCTTCATCGGCTCCGTGGCGCGAGCCGCCGTGGCGTCGGCCGACGAGACCGGCGTTCCCGCGAGTGTCACCATCGCCCAGGCGATCCTCGAGAGCTACTGGGGGTCAAGCCGCCTGTCGACCGAGGCGAACAACTACTTCGGCATCAAGGCGCAGTCCCGACCGGGAACGGCGGGCGTGGTGTGGTTCGACGTCTGGGAGGTCGTCGGCGGGCGCAGCGTGGTCCAGCACCAGCCGTTCCGCGCCTACCACACCCTCGCGGAGTCGTTCGCCGACCACGGGCACTTCTTCCTGGAGAACGGCCGCTACGCCGCCGCCCTCGCGGTCAGGAGGGACGCGCGCCAGTTCGCGCGCGCCATCGCCAGCGCCGGCTACGCGACCGATCCCGCATACGCCAGCAAGCTCATCGGCCTGATGGACCGGTACGACCTGTACCGGTACGACTAGGCGTGCCGCGCGCCATCTTGTACCCTTGCGGCACATGTCCCCAACCAGCCCTCCTCCCACACACACACCTGGATTCGATTTTGCCTGCCCGAGCTGTGGGGCGACGGTGCACGTTGGGCGCGCGGGAGACGCCGGCAGGTGCCCGAGCTGCCACGAGAAGCTCACCCCGACCGCCCAGCTGAGCCAGCTCCTGGCCCGCTGGTACCAGCCCCGCCGCTGGCGCGCCGATCTCGTGCGGCCCAGCGTCCCGTACCTGGTCGAGCGACTCTGGACGGCCAACGGACAGGGGCAGCGCCTGTACGAGGGCGTGTCGCCCAAGTACGCCAACTACGACATCTTCCGCCACTTCGTCACCAAGCTCATGGTGCAAGGGATCGATGAGGGCTGGGCTCAGCTCTCGTTCCCCGAAGACCCGCTGGCGGAGGACCCGCAGTACGAGCTGAAGATCGTGGACTCGGAGAAGTTTGCCAGCGGTGTCGAGCGCCTGTTCCCAGAGGTGGATTGGAACGAGCCCATCGCGGCCGAGCTCGCCGAGCGGCTCCAGCCACCCGCTGCTACGGAGGCCGTCGCGGCGGCTGGGCGCCCGAAGCGGAAGAAGCGCTAGCCGCCCGGCGCCAGCCCCCGGGCGTACCGCCGCCAGAGAGCTACGGCGGCGACGCCACACGCCAGGGCCAGCCCAAACAGCAGCCACACCACACCGTCGGGCAGCGCCATGGCGCGGGCGCCGAACACGCCAGCGATGAGATACGCCAGGGCCACGTTGAGCGCCGTCAGCGCGACCGCCGTGGCCACCACGGCGCTGGCCACTGACGGGCGTTCACGCGGCGGGTAGGAGCCCATTGGGGCAGATGCTACACTCGCCCGCGCCATGCCCGCCGCGGTCGCCTACCTGGTGGTGTTCGTCGCGAGCTGCTGCACCCTGGTCCTGGAGCTCGTGGCCGGCCGGATCCTGGCCCCCTACATCGGCGTCTCGCTCTACACCTGGACCAGCATCATCGGCGTGGTGCTGGCTGGCATCTCGCTCGGCAACTACCTGGGCGGACGTGTCGCCGACCGCTGGCCACAGCGCCGCACCCTGGGTGCGCTGCTCGCCGCTGGCGGTATCGCGAGCTTCGCCGTCCTGCCGCTGATCAACGTGGCGACCGCCATTCCGACGACCGAGCTGTTCGACCCATCAGCCACCCTTGGCGGCGCACCGCGCCTGGACCGGGCTCTGCTGCTCATCGTCCGCATCGTCGTCATCACCACCACTATCTTCCTGCCGCCGAGCTTCATCCTGGGCATGGTCTCGCCCGTCGTGATCAAGCTGACGCTGAAAGACATGGCGCACGCGGGCGGCGTCGTCGGCAAGATCTACGCGCTATCCACGCTCGGCAGCATCGTCGGCACGTTCGCGACCGGCTTCTTCCTGGTGCAAGCGCTGGGCACGCGCATGATCGTGGCCTCGGTAGCGGTAGTTCTTTTGCTTCTCGGCGTCGTCTGCGGTGACCTACTGCGCGCGCGTCGGGCGGTGGCCCCGCTGCTGGCGATGGCGCTCGTTGCCTGTCTGCTCGTCCCGGCGCGCAACGTCAAGGCGTACGGCTGTCTCGACGCCGGCGCCGCCTCGGACTGCGCCTCGCGGGCTGCCCGCGACGGCTGGGACCAGGCGCTGGCCAGCGGCTGCTTGCGTGAGACGGCCTACTACTGCATCAAGGTGGCCGACCACGTGGACTCCGACAGCCACCGCGTCCTGAAAACGCTGATCCTGGACCACCTGGTCCACAGCTACAACGCGCTGGACGACCCGAACGTCCTCGAATACGGGTACATCAAGGTGTACGCCGAAGTCGTCGATTACCTGGTGAAGCGACTGCCGAACCAGGACTTGCGCGTGCTGTACGTAGGGGGCGGCGGGTACACCCTGGCGCGGCACGTCGAAGCCACCTACCCGCGCGCGCGCCAGACGGTCATGGAGATCGACCCGGGGGTAACGCAGACCGTCTACGAGGACCTGGGCGTCGACCGCGGCCGAACGACCATCACCACCTACAACGCCGACGCGCGCCTGGCAATGGCCCAGCTCGGCGCCACCGACGCGGGCAGCTTCGACCTGGTGATCTGCGACGCCTTCAACGACCTGTCGGTCCCCTACCACCTGACGACGCGGGAGTTCGACCAGGGCGTCAAGAGCCTGCTGAAGGACGACGGCTTCTACCTGGCTCTCGTCATCGACAAGCTGCGTGGCGGGCGGTTCATGCCGGCGTACCTCGAGACGGTTCGCCAGGTGTGGCCGTACCAGGCGATCCTCTCGGACGGCGACACGTGGGGCAGCACCGCGGCCAGCACCTACGACGTCATCGCGGGCAACCGCCCGATGGACCTCGAGCAGCTGCGGCAGGCGCAGGGCCAGGGGCCGGATGGTCGCCACGTGACGGCCATCATGCCGGCCGACCAGATGGACGGCTGGCTGGCGGAGGCGCGAGCGCCGGTCCTGACCGACGACTACGCACCGGTCGACAACCTTATCGCGCCGATTTTCGCCGAGCGCGGCTTCTAGCTCGGCTCATTCACACCCACTACTGCGTCTACCGCGCGCGTCGGCCGATGCTCTGCGCCGCGCGCTCGCTCCCCTCGTTGATGAGGGCTTGCAAGCGGGCGATCTCCGCCTGGATCTCCCGGCCGGCGGAACCGTCGCCAACGCCGGACCGTCCGGTCTGCCGCTCCTGTAGCTCGTGGAGCAGCCTCTTGGCATCCTCGACACCCTTCGTGAGCTGGAGCGACTCCAGCTCTGAGGCGGCGCGCTGGCGGATGGCCGCGAGCGAACGGGCGGTCGTCTCGGCGTGAGCCAGCCGTTCGTCGACGTCCGCCATCATGGCGAGCACGGTATCGAGGGGCGCGTCGCCGTACATGCCGAATGTGACGAGCTTGTGTTTCTGGTCCAGGCACGTGCGGCGCTGGGCGTCGGCCGCGGCCTCGCGCGCTGACAGGTCGGCCAGCAGCAGGCGCAGGCGGGCGATGGTGGCATCCAGTTTGCGCACTTGCGGGGCAGGGGATTGGTCGGTCGCCATGTGGTCACGTTGTGGTTGCTTGAACGATGTCGAGAGTGTAGCTGGGCGGTGCGGCGGTGTCCCGCGGGGCGCGTGCGGACGATCACGTATACTGGGCCCCACACCCGTACAGGCAGGGCCTGGCTATTCGCCGCACGGGTACCGCGGCTCGGGGGTTGAGCGTGAGTGTCGCTTCTGCACAGCTGCCAGGCGCCGAGGGCAACCTGGCCTTCGTCTTCCCCGGCCAGGGGTCCCAGTACGTCGGCATGGGCAAGGCGCTCTACGAGGCCTCGGCCGCCGCGCGCCACGTCTTCCAGCAGGCGGACGACGTGCTCGGCTTCGAGCTCTCGCACCTGTGCTTCGAGGGCCCGGCGGACGAGCTCGAGGACACTATCAACGCACAGCCGGCTATCCTGACCGTGTCAACGGCCTGCCTGGCAGCCCTGCGCGAAAAGTGGGAGGCGCTCGGCAAGAGCTGGCAGCCCCCGAGGTACGTCGCCGGCCACAGCCTCGGCGAATATACCGCTCTGGTCGCCGCCGGAGTGCTCGACTTCGCCGACGCGCTGCGCCTGGTCCGCGAACGCGGCCGGCTCATGAAGGAGCAGGGCGACGACCGACCGGGCGGCATGGCCGCCGTCGTCGGACTGGATCGCGACACTCTCGAGGCAGTGTGTGCTGAGGCCTCCGCGATGACAGGCACGTTCGTGCTCGTGGCCAACGCCAACTCGCCGGAGCAGTTCGTGATCTCCGGCGAGCGGGAAGCGCTGGACCGGGCCGTCGGGCTGGCCAAGGAGAGGGGTGCCCGAACCGTCGTTCGGCTGCGGATCAGCATCGCAGCGCACTCGCCACTGATGCAGCAGGCGGCCGTCAAGCTGGCCGAGCTTATCGACCGCTCGCCGCTGCGCGACCCGCAGGTGCCGGTGGTCGCCAACATCGCCGGCCAGGTGCTCACCACCGCGGAGCACATCCGCGACGAGCTGGCCACGCAGATGGTCACCCCGGTCGAATGGGTCGGGTCCGTGCGCCACATGGTGGCCAGCGGCGTCGACACGTTCGTCGAGATTGGCCCAGGCCAGGTGCTGTCCCGCCTCATCCGGCGGATCAGCAGCGACGTGAAGGCGATCAGTCTGAACGACGCGGTCGTCGCCCTTCTCGGCTCGGACACCGAAGCGGACACCCGGGGACACACGCCGTAAGCTACAACGAGTCCCGCGGCATCCGCAGCTGGGAGAGAGGCCAACGTGTACGGCAACCGTGTAGTCGTGACTGGCATGGGGGCGATGACTCCCATTGGCCTGAGCGCTGACGAATACTGGCGCAACCTGAAGGCCGGTGTATCAGGCGTGGCCCGGATCGCGGCGTTCGACGCGTCCGAGTACCCGGTGCAGATCGCGGCCGAGGTGAAAGGATTCGACCCCGGGAACTACATGGACCGCAAGGCCGCCCGCCGCGTCGCTCGCTTCGCCCAGCTGTCGATCGCCGCCGCCGGTCAGGCGCTGTGCGACGCCAGGCTCACGGTGGACGAGTCCAACGCCTGGCGGGTGGGCGCCATCGTCGCCACGGGCGGCGGCGGTATCGGTGAGGTGGCCACGGAGACGGAGACGCTGCTGAGCCGCGGCTGGGAGCGTGTCGGCCCGATGATGGTCCCACTCATGATCGCCAACATGGCGTCCTGCCAGGTGTCGATGACCTACGGCATCAAAGGCCCGGTCGTGACCAACACAGCGGCCTGTGCCGCGGGCGTGTACGCGGTGTTCGAGGCGCTCCATTTTCTGCGCCGTGGCGACGCCGACGCCATTCTGACGGGCGGCACCGAGTCGGCGCTGCTGCCCCTGGCCTTCATCTCCCTGGCTCGCACCGGCGCTCTCACGCGGCGGGGCGGGGACCCGACGAAGGCCAGCCGGCCGTTCGACAGGGACCGCGACGGCTTCGTCTTCGGCGAGGGCGCCGGCGTCCTGGTTCTGGAGACGCTTGACCATGCGCAGCGGCGCGGCGCGCGCATTCTGGCCGAGGTGGTAGGCGCCAGCACCACCGCCGACGCCTACCACGTCAGCGCTCCGGACCCGAGCGGCGAGAGCGCGCGGCGTGCCATCCTGGGCGCCATAGCCGACGCCGATCTCCGGCCCGACGACGTCGACTACGTGTGCGCCCATGGCACGGGCACGCCGTTGAACGACGCGTCCGAGACGCGAGCCCTCAAGATGGCGCTGGGCGAGCACGCCTACCGCATCCCGGTGAGCTCGGTGAAGTCCATGGTCGGACACCTCCTGGGAGCAGCGGGAGCGATGAGCGCCCTGGCGTGCGTTCAAGCGCTCAACGAAGGTGTGATTCCGCCCACCATCAACCTGGACACCCCAGACCCGGAGTGCGACCTCGACTACGTGCCGTGGCAGCCGCGTGCGCTCCCGATTCGGACGGCCATGATGAACGGGTTTGGCTTTGGCGGGCAGAACAGCGTCGTGGTCTTCAAGAAGTGGGAAGACGGGTAACCTAACCGCCAGCGTGGGCCGGCAGGAAAGTCAGGACGTCTCCGCCTGCCAGCGGCGCGTCCAGGCCACCTTGCAGGTCGAGGACCCGCCCGTTCAGGATCACCTCGACGTGCTCCGGCAAGCGGCCTCCGGCCACCTCGTACAGGAGCCCGTAGCGGTCGTCGGTCCGAACGAGACCGTCGAGAAAGGCGCCGACGGACTCGCCAGGCGCGGTGGCCGCCGTGATGACGACCCGGCTGCCGCGCGGCCGGCCCAGAGCGGCGAGCCGCTGGCCGAGGAAGCCGTGCAGCTCGAGCTCCACCTCAACCTGGGTCGCCGCGTTCACGCGCCGTGCTCAGGCGTCAGACTGCGCCGCGGCGAGCACCTCATCCGCGTGGCCTTCGACCTTGACGTCGGGAAAGACGGCCTTGATCAGCCCGTCCTTCCCGATGACGAAGGTGGTCCGGGCCACTCCCATGTGGGCACGCCCCATGAACGTCCGCTGCTGCCAGACGCCATACCTGTCGGCGAGTGTGTGCTCCGTATCAGCCAGAAGGGGAAACGACAGCCCGTACTTCTCCTGGAACTTCTGGTGGGAGCGAAGCGAGTCGGTGCTGACCCCGAGGATCTCGACACGGGCGGCGTGGAACTTCGCCCGCAGGTCGCTGAAGGCGCACGCCTCGCGGGTGCAGCCGGGCGTGTCGTCGCGGGGGTAGAAGTAGAGAACCAGCGCCTGCTTCCCGAGGAACTCGTGCAACCCGATATCGCGACCTTCGGTGGACGGCGCGGAAAAGTCTGGGGCTGGCTGGCCGACGGCGGGCAGCGCGGTCGTGTCGAGGGTCATGGGGCCGTGGTGGTCCTCCGCGGGGCAGACTGGCAACCTCAGCATAGCAGCGGTAGAAGGACCGCTACGCGTTAGGCCGCCATCCCGTGTCCCGACCCCGCCACCTCCGCGTCTTCGGCGGCCTGGGCATGGCTGCCACGGCGCTCGCGTGTCCGTGCCACGTCCTCAGCCTGGCCGTGGTCGCGCTTCTCGGCATTGCTGGCAACGGGGCGCAGCTGCCGGTGTCGCCGGCTGTGCAGGACGCGGTCCACGGCGTCTACGTCCCGCTGGCGGCGGTGGCCGGCGCAGCGCTGCTCAGCCCGAGGCGGCGGCGCCGCATCCCGCGGCAGCCGCCTGGCCAATGAGGAAAGTTCATGACAGGGCGGCGAGATCTGGGCACGATTGAGCCATGAGGTGGTGGCGCGACCTGCGCCTGCGTTGGAAGATCATGACCAGCTACGCCTGCGTCCTGGTGATCGTGGTGGCCGTCAACGCGTTTGCCTATCACGCGACGGTCGCCGGCCAGGGGGCTGGACAGTGGGTCCAGCATACGTACCGCGTGATCAGCATGGCCAACGACGCGCTCACCGTGCTGACCGACATGCAGGCGGGCTACCGGGCGTTTCTGGCGACGGGGCGGGAGGAGCTGCTGGATCCGTACAGCTCGGGCAGGCAGGCCTACCCCGCCAAGCTGGCCGCGCTGGAGCAGGAGACGGCCGATAACCCGCCCCAGGCGGCGCGCTGGCAAGCTCTCTTAGGGCAAGCAGCCACGTGGCAACGCGACGTGACCGAGCCCGGCATTGCCGCGCGGCGCGCCGCCGCGGGTGGTGATGGCCAGGGAGGCGGGTTAGCGCCCGCCGTCGAGCTCGACAAAAGCCAGGTTGACGCGATGCGAGCGGGTTTCGCCGAGGCGATGAGCGTCGAGCAGACGCTGCTCGAACAGCGATCCCGGTCGGAGTCGGTGGCCGGTTCGCAGCTCCTTGCGGTCTTGCTCTGGGGGACCCTCGGGGCGGCCATCCTCAGTGTCCTTGTGGCCCTGCTCATGGAGCGCAACATCACCGGCCCGGTGACCCAGGTGGCCGTCGCTGCTCGCCGCCTGGCGCAGGGTGAGCTGAATCTGGCTGTGCCCGTCCACTCGACCGACGAGTTTGGCCAGATGGCGCTGGCTTTCCGGGCCATGATCGCGTACCAGGGCGGAATGGCAGACGCCGCCGACGCTATCGCGCGCGGCGACCTGCTACAAGACGTGCAGCCGCAGTCGTCGGAGGACGTTCTCGGCAAGAGCTTCCAGCGGATGATCGCCAATTTACGCACCATGGTTGCCGAGATCAAGCACGGCGCTGGGCGCTTGTCGGCGGTAGCAATCGACCAGGCCGCCGCCATCGCCGAGACCACGGCGACCGTCGAGCAGGTCAAGGCGTCGGCGGAGCAGGCGGTCCAGCTGGCGCTGGTGGTGGCCGACACCGCCCAGGAGGCGCTGCGGGTGGCCGGCGACGGCGTCCAGGCGGCCCAGCACGCCACCGCCGGCATGGCCGAGCTGCACACCCGGGTGCAGGCCATCGCCGACAACATCCTGGCGCTTTCTGACCAGGGCCAGCAGATCGGGGACATCGTGGCCACGGTCAACGACCTGGCCGACCAGTCGAACCTGCTGGCGCTGAACGCGGCCATCGAGGCCAGTCGGGCCGGCGAGCACGGCCGGGGGTTCGCGGTCGTGGCCGGGGAGATCCGCTCGTTGGCCGAGCAGTCCAAGGCGCACACCGCGCAGGTGCGGACGCTGCTCGGGGACATCCAGCGGGCGACCAACGCGGCGGTGCTGGCGACCGAGCAGGGCACCCGGGGGGTGGTGACCGGCACCCGGCTGGTGGAGCAGACCGAGCAGACGATCGCCGAGCTGACGGTGGTGATCGAGCAGGCGGCCGGGTCGGCGCAGCGGATCGCCGGCTCGGTGCGGCAGCACTCGGTCGGCATGGACCAGATCGCCGGCGCCATGGACCACATCAACGGCGCGGGTGCGAGTCACGTAGCGGCTAGCGGCGTTGCTACTCACATGACCGAGACGTTGACAGAGCTGTCGCGTCGACTCAACGACCTCGTCGCCCCGTATCAGGTCTGATTCGCTGCTTGCGCGTGGACGGCCACGACCTCGCCACGCTGTCGCGTACTCTGCTGCACAGCAAGTGCAAATGCCAGAGCAGATAGGATAAGAGTCATAGTGACGGCCCATGGGTTCGAGCTTGGTAGAGGCCCCCAATAGGGCGCGAGCAACGCACCGATCGCCAGAACGGCGGGCACTGGCCCACTGCGACGGACCGTGCGGAGTAGGTACGGAAAGAGCGGCAGCAGGCTGTACGTCCAAGCAATAGGAAGGAGCGCAACAGAAAGCCACGTCCAAAGCGCCCACACTTCCGGACTTGAGGCCGGCCGGCGGAGCGCCAAGAACGTGACCAAGACGACTAAAGCAGCACCCGCCGCGAGACCAGCAAAGCCAGCGGTGTGGACACCAAATGGCAGCAAGGCACCGTTGTCCAGATGGGCAATCTGCTCGAGTGAGGTTTCACGGTTGGCGAAAAAATAGGCCGAGAACACATCCGCATTGAGCAGCAGCAGGATTGCCACAGCACCGAACCACACCAGTCCGAACCCGACCAGGGCACCCCACTGCCGCTTGCGAATGAACGGTACCAGGGCAATGGCCGGCAGTAGCTTTGTCAAGGCAGCCACCCCGATGCAGACACCGGCGACCAGATGCCGATGTCGAAAGCGCCAAGCCAAGGCCAAGCCGAGCAGCCACACGACCGTGAGCTGAATCGGCCAATCGATCCCGAGCGCCGCCTGAGCCGCACCAAGCACCGGGTACGGATCGCCACCTTGCAGAAGTGCACGGGCGCCAATGAAATCCTGCAACAGATCGGAGAAGTTGGCCGCACCAGAGAAGTCTTGTACGGCCCCGATTATTGCCAACATCTCGGATGTTAGGAGACCCATTAACGCGGGCATTAGGGTGCTACCGGGGTGCTAAAGCCATTTGGGCAGGCCGCCGGACAATCAGCGGGCGCTGACCACTTCTGACGGACATTTCTGTTCCGACGATTGTCGGACCCTGTGATGGGCCGGCGTGCGACGCAGGTGAGTGCGTAGCACCGACTGTCCAGGCGTCAGGCGGCGGCTTGGCGGACGGCGAAGTACTTCGCCTCGGCGTGGTGGATGACCAGTGCCGCCGTGCTGTGCTCAGGGTCGAGGTTCCCGGATAGGCTGAGGCGGAGTCCGATCTCCTCCTCGGCGCGCAGCAGAGGAAGAACTTTGCGCTGCTCCTCGAGGTCCGGGCAGGCCGGATACCCCCAGCTGAAGCGGAGCCCCTGGTTTGGCGGCAGCCCAAGCTCGGCGCGGGCCAGCTGGTGCGCCCACTCGGCGAGCGCCTCCGCCGTGCCGGACGCGAGGCCGTTGACGTACAACATGCGGCTGTAATCGCCAGCTTCCTGCAGCTGCTCCACGTAGGCACCCGCCCGCTGGCCGGCGCTCACGGCCTGGAACGCGACGACGTCCGTTGTGTCCGAGCCGAGCACCCGGAAGTAGTCCGCCAGGCACAGCCCCTCGCCATCGGACTGCCGCGGAAATTGGAGCCGCGTCAGCTCCCGCGTGTGTGCCCGCGGGTCGAAGAGCACCAGGGCATCACCGTCCGCCTGGCAGGGGAAGTAGCCGGCGACGACGTTGGCCTCGAGCCAGCCGTCTCGCAGGGCGTCAGCTTTGAGCCCGGCGAGCTCGGGCGCGAACACCTCGTCGATGATGCGCTGGTACTCGGGGCCCTTGGCGCGATGCCCGCCCCAGTGGTGCCGGTAGAGCGTGTTCAGGTCCAGATGGCGCCAGGCGTCCTCGAGCGAGACGGGCACGCGCCGCGCGCCCCAGAAGGGCGGCACGGGCACGGGAGCGTCGCGGCGCGGGCCGCCGCGCAGGCGGGGCGTGACGCGCGGCACGGGCGCCGGCTCGCGGTGGTCGCGCTCGGCCTCGATCTCGGCGCGAACCCGAGCCACCAGGTCGGCACGCCCGGCCGGGTCGCCCTGCAGCCCGTCCATCGTGGCCAGGCCCTCGAAGACGTCCTTGCAATAGAACACCGCTGGCTCATAGACGCGCCCGTCCGGCAGCACGGCGCTACGCCGGCCGAAGGCCCGGTTGATAGCGGCGCCACCGATCAGGACCGGCAGGTGCAGGCCGCGCGCGTCGAGCTCCTGGATGCACAGCGGCATCTGCTTGGATGTGCTCACTAGCAACGCCGACAGGCCAATGGCGTCCGCCTTCTTGTCGACTGCCGCTTCGATGATGGTGTTGGCGGGCACCTGCTTGCCCAGGTCGTGAACTGTGTAGCCATTGTTGGCCAGAATGGTCACCAGCAGTGACTTGCCGATGTCGTGGACGTCGCCGTACACGGTGGCTACGACGATGGTCCCTTTGCTGTAGCCCTCCTGCTTCTCCAGGTACTGCTCGAGGTGGCGCACCGAGCGCTTCATCACTTCGGCGCTCTGGAGCACGAACGGCAGGATCAGCTCGCCGGCACCGAAGCGGTCGCCCACGTCCTTCATGGCCGGCAGCAGGACGTCGTTCAGCACGGCCACCGCGGCGGAAGACTGCGCCGAGCGGGGCGCCTGGGCCAGCTCTCCACCCGGGACACGGTGTGCCAGCGCCTCGTCCAGGAGAAGCTCGATGCCCTCCTTCTTCCTCAGCACGATGCGCTGATGGATCCGTTCGTCGATCGGCAGGTCGCCGTCGTCGGCACCGCCGCCGTCCTTCTGCACGAGCTCCACTCCTTCGAACGCGGCCAGGAATCGAGGCAGGGCATCCTCGCGGCGGTTGAAGATGACATCTTCGGCCAGCGCCCGGTGCTCGGCGTCGATCTCGGCGTACGGCGTGAGGTGAACGGGATTGACGATGGCCAGGTCGAGACCGGCCGCGACGCAGTGGTACAGAAAGGCTGAATTGAGCACGCCGCGCGCCGCCGGCGAGATGCCGAACGACACGTTCGACAGGCCCAGGATCGTCAGCACACCAGGCAGCGCCGCCTTGACGCGGCGGATGCCTTCGATCGTCTGGTGGGCGTCGTCGCGGAGGTCCTCCTGGCCGGTCGTGACCGGGAATGTCAGCACGTCGAAGATCAGGCGGTCGGGTGGCAGCCCCTTGTCGACACACGCGATCTCGTGCAGGCGTCGCGCGATCGCCTCCTTGCGGTCGGCTGTGTGGGCCATCCCCTGCTCGTCGATGGTCATGGCGATGACCGCCGCGCCGTGCTGTTTTGCCAGGGCGACGACCACGTCCGTCTTCGCCCGGCCCGCCTCGAGGTTTGTCGAATTGATGATGGCGGTGCCTGGATACGCTTCGAGGGCCGCTTTGAGCACGTCCGGCTCCGTGCTGTCGATCACCAACGGCGCCTCCACGGAGGAGCGCAGCCGCTTCACCACCTCCACCATCTGGTGACTCTCGTCGGCACGCTCGGTGAGGGCGACGCACACGTCCAGCAGGTGGGCGCCGCCCTCAACCTGGGCCCGGGCCACGTCGCGCACGCGGTCGTAGTCGTCGGCGAGCAGCAGCCGCTTCACCTGCCGGCTACCCTGCGTGTTGACCCGCTCGCCCACCAGCGTTGGTGGCGGCTCCTGGCGCATGTCGAAGGCACGGATGGCGCTCGCGGCTCGGGCCGGCGTGTGCACGACGGCGCGCGGCCGCGGAGCCCGACCTCCGACGCGCCGAACCACTGCCCGCAGGTGCTCGAATGTGGTCCCGCAGCAGCCGCCGACGACGCTCACGCCAAGGTCGTCGACGAACTCGCCCAGGGCGGCCGCGAGACCGTTGGCGTCTAGCGGATACAGGGCTTGTCCACCGCCCAGGTTGATCGGGATCCCCGCGTTGGGGATGACGCTGATCGGCAGCCGCGCCGCCTGAACGAGGTAGCGGATGGGCTCGCGCATGTGCTCGGGGCCGGTGGAACAGTTCAGCCCGACGACGTCCGCGTCCAGGCTCTCGAGGATTGCCAGAGCCGCGCCCACGTCCGTGCCCAGGAGCATGCGTCCGCTGGTATCGAGCGACACCTGGATCTGGAGTGGGACCGCGCGCCCCACTTTCTGGCATGCGCGGCGGGCGCCCAGGATCGCGGCACGGGTCTCCAGAATGTCCTGCTGCGTCTCGATGATCAGCAGGTCGGACCCTCCGTCGATGAGGCCCTGCGCCTGCTCCTCGAATGTTCCGGCGAGAGCGTCGAACGTCACCGCCGAGAGCGTTGGGTCGTCTGACGAGGGCAGGAAGCCGCTTGGTCCAATCGCGCCCGCCACGAAGCGGGGTCGCTCGTCGGCCGCTTCGAATTCGTCGCACACGCTCCGGGCCAGAAGCGCGCCGCGTCGGTTGATCTCCAGCGTCTGGTCTGCCAGGCCCCACTCCGCCAGACGGAGGCGGCTGGCCTGGAATGTATTGGTCTCGACGACGTCGCAGCCCACCTCGAGGAAGCCGCGATGCAGCTGCCCCGGCGCCTCCGGACGGGTCAAACAGAGGGCGTCCATGCACCCCTCGTAGCGCACGCCGCCGAAGTCGTCGGCGGTGAGCTGCAGCTGCTGGAGGTTGGCCCCCATGGAGCCGTCGAACACGAGCACCCGCTCTCGGAGCGTGGTGAGGTAGTCGCGCGGCCAGGTAGTCAGAAGCGGTCTCCTTCGACGTCGTCGCCCCGCATTATGGCCTAGAAGCGGGTCAGGATACTGCTACAATTCGGGGCCTTGGGGCAGGATTGAAGGAAGGCGTCGACCCATGCGCGTGACTGGTAGAGTTCTTCAGCGGCTGCTCTTCGCGCTCTACCGACAGCGTTTGGCGCTGGTGGTCGTCGTGCTCCTGTTCGGTGTGGCGGCGGCTTACGAGGTGTGGCTGTCCAGGACCAACCTCGTGAACGAGGCGGCCGCGTCAGGGGTCCTGCCGGTTGAGATGGTGGTCCAGGATCTCCAGCCGCCGCTCAACAACGCGACGCTGACCCTGAAGGAGAAGAACGGCACGCGCCGGATCTCGATGGCCGTGGGCGCCACGGAGGCGCTCGCTATCGCGATATCGCAGGCCAAGAGTGGCGTGACAGTCCCCCAGGATCAGCAGCCGAAAGCGTACGACCTCGTGCGACTGACAGTCCAGGAGCTCGGCGGTCGCATCGATCGCGTGGTCGTGAACAAGGCGACGCAAAACCAGTACCTGGCGCAGGTCATCGTCTCGAGCAATGGTGAGGCGAAAGTCGTGCCGGCCCGCCCCGGGGATGCCGTGGCGCTCGCCTTGAGCTCGAAGGCGCCGATCTACGTCGAGGACGACGTCCTGGACAAGTACGGGACCAAAGGAAACGGCTAAGCAGGTGTCGGCCGCGGCTCACCCGGATGCCGCCGCCGACGGTTCCGACGCTGGGCAGTGTCCGGTATGCCGGGCGCTCCTGGAGGGGACCAGCTGGAAGCGGTACCGCGTCTGCGACCGCTGCCGCCACCATTTCCCTCTCTCCGCGCAGGCCAGAATCGACCTGCTTGCCGACCCCCAGTCGTTCCAGCCCACCAATCCCGCCATCCTGTCCGCCGATCCGCTGCTGTTCAAGGATCGGGTGTCGTACCGCGACCGGCTGGAGCGCGCCCGCCGCGAAACGGGCCTGAACGAGGCCGTGGTGACGGGCATCGCGCGCCTGAACGGCCGCGAATGCGTGCTTGCCGTGTTCGACTTCCAGTTCCTCGGGGGCAGCATGGGGAGCGTGGTCGGCGAGAAGGTCACGCTGGCGCTCGAGATGGCAGCGGAACGTCGCCTGCCGTTCATCTCGGTCGTCGCCAGCGGGGGGGCGCGCATGCAGGAGGGCATGCTGAGCCTGGTCCAGATGGGCAAGACCACCGCCGCGGCGATGCGCCTTCACCAGGCCGGCGTGCCGTCGGTGACAGTCCTCACCAACCCCACCACAGGCGGTGTGTACGCCAGCTTTGCCAGCCAGGGCGATTTCCTGTTCGCCGAGCCTGGCGCGCTGATCGGCTTTGCCGGCCCCCGCGTCATCGAGCAGCTCACCGGCGAAGCGCCCCCGGCCGGCACCCATACAGCGGAGTTCCTCCTCGAACACGGCCAGGTGGACGGCGTCATCGACCGTGCCCGTCTCCGCGGTGTCCTCGCCACACTGCTGCGCCTGTTCGAGTCGGGCCCGCCGCCGGCTGGCCGCGCCAGCGAGGAGCCCTACCGCCCGCCGAGCGCGCCGCCGGACTCGGCCTGGCAGGAGCTGCTGCTGGCCCGCCGCCTGGACCGGCCAACCGCCACCGACTACATCAGGCGTCTGATGCCGCAATTCGTCGAGCTGCACGGCGACCGAGTCTACGGCGACGACCCGGCGGTCGTCGCCGGGATCGGGGAGCTGGATGGCATCACGGTGCTGGTGATCGGCCAGGAGCGCGGCCACGGTGACACCATCCACAACGGGGGGCGCATGCGCCCCGAGGGCTTCCGCAAGGCGGCTCGGATCATGCGCCTCGCCGCCGAGCTGCGCTTCCCGCTCATCACCTTTATCGACACGCCTGGCGCCCACATGGACTACGAGGCCGAGGCGCGCGGCCTCGCCGGCGCGTTGTCGAGCTGCCTGGCGAACATGAGTATGCTGCCGGTACCAATCGTCAGCGTGGTCATCGGCGAGGGCGGCAGTGGGCCGGCGCTGGCGCTGGGGGTCGCCGACCGCATTCTCATGCAGGAGCACGCCGTGTACTCGGTGATCGCTCCCGAGGGCGCGGCGGCAATCGTCCACCACGACGCCGCCCGAGCGCAGGACATCGCCGACGCCCTGAAGATCACCGCCTACGATTGTCTGCTGCTTGGCGTGGTGGACGTGCTGGTCCCCGAGCCGGCGAACGGCGCCAATGTCGACCCCGACTACGCGGCCCAGCTGCTCCGTGGCGAGCTCGTCAACGCCCTAGTGGAGCTGCGCAAGCGGGACGGCCGTCGCCTGGTGGACGAGCGCTACCGGAAGTTCCGGCGCATGGGGGAGTTCCAGAGGCTGGTGAGGGCGGCCGAGGGTCAGCGGGCCGAAGCGTTGCGGGCGTCCATGCGCCGCGCCCTCGGCTCGCTGACGCAGCTGCGCGAGCTCTGGCCGTCGGGACACGCGCCGGCCGCCAGCGGCGCGCCGACGCTCACGCCCGAGTCCGATCCGGCAAGCTGAGCGCGTAGCGCGAACAAAGGGAGGCGCCTAAGCAGGTGGAGCTCAGATTACGAGAACAAGCAAGACTTCAGACCACCTGCTTAGGCGCCGGCGGGGACGTCCATGTGCCAGGTTTCCGGCCCGTTGGCCGGCCGGTTCAGCACCCGCCAGACCACGTAGCCCGTCGCCGCCACCACGGCGAGGCCGCCAATGCCAAGCCCGAACGGCGCCGGCGGTCGCGGCGCCGAGCCGACCCGCTCGCGAGCCGCGCCCAGCAGAGCCGCACCCCCCTCGGCCAGCGCCCGCGTGGTGTCAGCGCTCGGGCTGGGCAGGCGACCCCAGCGGGAGCGAATCCGGTCCAGCGTCGCCCCGTTGTCATCCTCCTCCGGCTCGGCTGGCCGCTCGTCGTCTTCTTTGGCGCCGCGGCGTCCGAGGAACGCCCGCCCGAGCAGAACCGACGCCACCAGTAGAGACGAGGCGCCGGCTGGTTTCGCCAGGTCGCCATCGCGCACCTGGGACTCCACCTCCTGCGCCAGGCTCCTCACCCGGCGCCGGAGTCGGTTGATCGGCTTGTTCCGCTCCTGCTGCCAGCGATAGTAGAACCAGGCGCCCGAGGCGGCGCCCAGGACGACGAGCGAGCCCGCGCCGACGCCCACCACTGGCCCGCCGGGTATCAAGCCGCGCTGGTCGACCTCACGCGGCGCCGTGTCTGCCCGCATCGCCTCCCCGCGGAGAGGGACCAGCGCACCCTGAGCCGATGGCGTCGCGGACGCCGCGGCGGGTTGGCGGTTAGGCTCAGCGACCGGCTCATCGAGCTCCTCGAGTGTCTCGACCGCCTCGGTGCTCGGCTCGGTGATCCCACCGACTGGCGGGGGCGTGATGCCCGCCGTCGCGATACCACCCGCCGACAGATCGGCCGTCGCCGAGGTGTAGCGGTCCTCGAAGTGGGCGTCGTCCGCTGGGGCGCGCTCGGGTCGGGGTTCAGCTGTCATCGGGATCACCTCTTCCTGCCTGTGCCCGCCGCGGGGTGCAGGCGGCTTGGATACGAGCCACCCTGTCAGGGCGACGAGCGCGACGACCGCGGCGGTCAGCAGCCACGACTCCACCGCTCGCCTCCCCGCGCATCTGTACGCCGCACACCCGGCTCGTGTACGTGGCGGTATGGCAAGACACGTGCCGACTCCCGCGGCCTGGGATGCGCCGGTACCGTCGGTCGTGGCGCCGCCCGGAGCGCTACGCTGCCCCCGTGCACATTGACGCGGCCACAGTAGCGCCCGCCGCGGTGGCTGCGGTGCTGGGCTGGTGCGCGGGTCTCGTGTCCGCCCACACCATGCGCCGCCTGGCCCCGGGTGGCGACGGCGCGGGCAGACATGGTCGCGTTCTGGCTCCGGACCTGCTGGTGCAGGCGGGAGTCGCCCTTGTCTGGCTGCTGATTGCCGTCGTGGTGGCCGGCCCTACCTGGCGCTGGCTGGTGTCGGGTATGCTCGCTGTCCCCCTGGTACAGGTAGCCGTGACAGACCTGCGCACCAGGTATGTGTACACAGTGGTGGCAGCGGCTGGCCTCGCCGGCGGGCTCGTCTTCGGCGGCGTGGTCCACGACGCGGCCTGGTGGTGGGGGCCAGTGGGTGCGTTGGTCGGCCTGCTCATCTTTGGACTGCTGTACGGGCTAGGCCGGCTTATGTACCGTGGCGGGGAACCGCTGGCACAGGGGGACGTCACCATCGCCGCTATGGTTGGGGCGATCGCCGGGCCGTATGTGCTGACGGCGCTGTTCGCGGGCACCCTGCTGAGCGGCCTGGCCGCCCTCGGCGTCGGCCTGGCCACCAGGTCGCGCCAGGCGCTCATGCCCTACGGCCCCGGCCTGTGCCTCGGTGGTCTACTCTCCCTCTTCATGGGAGTGAGCATGTAGCTGCCGCCAGCCCCGCGCAAGAGGCCTGGTGTCACGTGTCGTCCGTCCGCTCCAGGCGGAACCAGTAGAAGGTGTGGGGGCCGAGGCTCAGGAAGTAGGCCGCTTCGCCGATGCGGGGGAACACCGTGTCGCCGAACATCTCCACCGGGCGGAAGCCCGCGAACCGGCGTAGATCCAGCTCGACCGGTTGGACGAACCGCGACAGGTTGTTCACCGCCAGGACGACCTGGTCGCCATAGCTCCGGGTGTACGCCAGGATGGCCAGGTTCGACGGATGCAGAATATCCATGTCGCCGCGGCCGAACACCGGGTACCGCTTGCGAATGGTGATGAGGCGCCGCATCCAGTTCAGCAGCGAGCTCGGGATGCGCCGTTGGGCCTCGACGTTCACCGCCTGGAACCCGTAGACCGGGTCCTGCACCAGTGGCCGATACAGCGCCTGCGGGTCGGCTCGCGAGAAGCCGGCGTTGCGATCACCGTTCCACTGCATGGGCGTCCGAACGCCGTCGCGATCGCCCAGGTAGATGTTGTCCCCCATCCCTATCTCGTCGCCGTAGTAGATGATGGGTGACCCGGGCAGGCTGCACAGCAGACTGTGCAGCAGCTCCTGGCGTCGCCGGCTGTTGTCCAGCAGCGGCGCCAGACGCCGACGAATGCCGAGGTTCAGGCGCATCCGCGGGTCGCTGGCGTACTCGGAGTACATGTAGTCGCGCTCGTCGTCGGTCACCATCTCGAGGGTCAGCTCGTCGTGGTTGCGCAGGAACAGCCCCCATTGGCAAGTGGCCGGGATCTCCGGTGTACGCGCCAGGATCTCGACGATGGGCGTGCGCACCTCCCGTCTCAGCGCCATGTAGATGCGTGGCATGAGCGGGAAGTGGAACGACATGTGGCACTCGTCGCCGTCCCCGAAGTACGGCCGCACGTCGGCGGGCCACTGGTTCGCCTCCGCCAGCAGCATGCGGTTCGCGTAGGAGTGGTCGATCTCGGCGCGCACCTCCTTGAGGTAGGCGTGCGTCTCCGGCAGGTTCTCGCAGTTGGTGCCCTCGCGCTCGAACAGGTACGGGATCGCGTCCAGGCGGAGGCCGTCCACGCCGCGGTCCAGCCAGAAGCGCAGCGCCTGGATCACGGACTCTTGGACAGCCGGGTTGTCGAAGTTCAGGTCCGGCTGGTGGCTGAAGAAGCGGTGCCAGTAGTACTTGCGCGCCAGCGGGTCCCAGGTCCAGTTCGAGGGCTCGGTGTCCGTGAAGATGATGCGGGCGTCCTTGTACCTGCTGTCGTCGTCGCTCCACACGTAGTAGTCATGGAACGGCGAGCGCGGGTCACGGCGCGCGGCCTGGAACCACGGGTGCTGGTCGGACGTGTGGTTCATCACCAGCTCGGTGACGACGCGGATACCGTGGCGGTGCGCCGCCTCGACGAAGGCCTCGAAGTCTTCCAGCGTGCCGTACGAGGGGTTGATGCCGAGATAGTCGGCGATGTCGTAGCCGTCGTCCCTCAGCGGGGACGGGAATGTCGGCAGCACCCAGAGCGCCGTGACACCCAGGTCCTGGATGTAGTCGAGCTTCTCCAGGAGACCGCGGAAGTCGCCCACGCCGTCGGCATTGCTGTCGCTGAATGCCTTGATGTGCAGCTCGTAGAAGATCGCGTCCTTGTACCAGAGCGGGTCGTCAGGGCCAGGGATGCCACTGGCGGCGCGTCCGGTGGCGGCGGAGCGCTGGCCGTGATCGAGTGACTGGTCGATGCCGTTAAAGATACCTGGGCGCGCCGCTTGAACGGCCGTACAGATGCGTCAGTGCCGCCAGGCGATCAGCGCTCTCCGGCGTCAGCTCCTCGCCGCGCACCCGCCAGCCCCAGTTGCTCTCGGCCGCGCCCGGCGTGTTCATGCGCGCCGCGCTCCCGAGACACAGCACATCCTGGAGGGGGACGACGCTCGTGTCTGCGACCGACGCCAGCGCCAGACGGATCACGTCCCAGACGATCTCTTCGTCTGCGGTGTCGGCGGGGCGGCCAATGTACTGCTGCACGTATTGGCGCTGGTCGGGAGGCGCCGACCGGTACCAGCCGCGGGTCGTGTCGTTGTCGTGGGTACCCGTATAGACGACGTAGTTGGGATCGCGGTATCCGTGCGGCAGGTACGGGTTCGGCCGTCCAAGCCCGTCGCCGAACGCGAATTGCAGCACCTTCATGCCCGGGTAGCCGGTCGCTCTCAGGAGGGCGTGCACCTCGTCGGTAATGAGGCCAAGATCTTCGGCGACCACTGGCACAACGCCGCCCAGGGCCGCGTCGACAGCCTGGAACAGCCTGATACCCGGCCCGGCCACCCAGGTACCCCCGATAGCCGTCGTCGCGCCCGCGGGCACCTCCCAGGCAGCCTGGAACCCGCGGAAGTGGTCGATGCGAATCAGGTCCACGTTGCCCAGCATGTGCCGGAAGCGGTCGATCCACCAGCCGTAGCCGACGGCCGCAAGGGCATCCCAGTCGTATAAGGGGTTGCCCCAGAGCTGGCCGGTCGCGCTGAAGTAGTCAGGCGGTACCCCGGCTACCACGCGCGGCCGGCCGGTCGGCTCCAGCTTGAACAGCTGCCGGTTCGCCCACACGTCGACGCTGTCGTGGGCGACGAAGATGGGGATGTCGCCCATGATGCGAATCCCGAGGCGAGCGGCGCGAGCGCGGAGGTCGGCCCAGTGCTCGGCGAACAGGAGCTGCACAAAAGCGTGGTACGCGAGCTCATCGTGGAGCTCCGTCCGGACCCGGACCAGCGCGTCCGCGTCTCGGTCGCGGAGCGCCGCAGGCCACTCGGTCCAGGGCGTGCCATGCGCTTCGCGCAGCGCCGTGAACAGGACGAAATCCTCCAACCAGCCAGCGTTCGCCTGGCGGAAGGCGGCCAGCCTGGCGCGCCGTGGCGCACTCTCCCCCGCTGGCAGCCGCGCGTACGCCGCCCACAGCGCCTGGGTCTGCAACGGGATCAGGCGGGTGAAGTCGGCACGGTCGGTGGGCAGGGCACGCAGCTCCGCCACATCCGCCGCCACTAGCAGCCCGTCGTCGAGCAGCCGCTGAACGTCCACCAGCAGCGGGTTGCCGGCGAACGCGGAGGGCGCGGCGTAGGGCGAGTCGCCGTACCCGGTAGGGGTCAGCGGCAACACTTGCCACAGCGTTTGGCCCGCGCGGGCGAGGAAGTGGAGGAACAGGTCGGCGCCGGCGCCGACGTCACCCACGCCAAAGTGCCCCGGCAAGGAGGTTGGGTGCAACAGAATCCCGCTGGCGCGGCGCGGCTGTGACGAGTGGGCCATGGAATCGCTCAACGATCGGGGCTGACAGTCAGCTCGACGTCGGATCCACGGGGGATGGCCTGGCCAGCCGCGGGGCTGGTCGCGAGAGCGCTCCCTGGTGGGGCGCGGTTGTCCTTCCGCTCGCGCACCACGGGAACCCTGAAGCCGGCCTGAAGCAGGAGGCTCGTCGCCTCGGCGCGCGGCCGGCCGATGACGTCCGGTACGGTCACCTGGCCGGTGGCGACCGACACGACGATGACCGACGCCGCCGAGCCGGGCACCACGGCAGTGCCCGGAGCGACGGATTGGCTCACGACAGTGCCGGGATCGGCGTTCACGTTGGCCGCCTGGACGCGCGCCGTCAGGCCCGCGGTCCGGAGCGCCGCCAGCGCGCCCTCCGTCGATAGCCCCGCGAGCGCCGGTACGATGATCACGCGCGGGGTGGGAGCGGTCGTTGGCGCCACCGTCGGCGTGGGCGGGATAGGGGTCGCCGATGGCTCGGGCGTCGGCGATGGCGACGGCGATGCCGTTGGCGACGGCGATGGGGCGGGGGTGGCGGTGGCGGTGGCCGGGCTCGGGACGGCGAGCGGCCCGCTGGGCGCGGTCGGCGTGGCCGGACGCGCGGTTGCTGTCGCTGTCGCCGCTGCTGCCGGTGGCGAGCCTTCACGGGAGAAGGTGGCGATCCCCAGGAATCCGACGCCGACCGCCGCCAGGACCAGCGCCAGCGCCAGCAGCAGCACGACCAGCCCCCAGCCCGATCCGCGGCCGCCCCGCCCCTGTGGCGCCGGCCGCGCCGCGACGCGAGGCGGTGTGGCCGGGGCGCGAGGCGGGGCCACCCGCGTCAAGGCCACGGTTCCGGTCCGCGCTGCCGTCGCCGGTGCCCGCGGCGGGACGCTGGCCATCGGTGTGGTGGCGCTGTCTCGGCTCGGCTGCGCCAGCGCGTGCGCGAGGTCGCCGGCCGACGCGAAGCGCTCCTCTGGCGCCCTGGCCATGGCGCGCATGATCACCGCCTCGAGATCCGGCGCCAGCGCGGGGTTGACGGCGCGGGGGCGCGGCGGCGTCTGCTCAACGTGGGCCAGCGCCACCGCCAGCTCGGTGTCTCCAGTGAAGGGCACCCGCCCCGTGGCCATCTCGTACAGCACGACGCCAAGGCTGTAGACGTCCGACTGTGGCGTTGCCGACTGCCCGCGCGCCAGCTCAGGCGCCAGGTAGTGCACCGAGCCCATCACGGCACCCGTCCGGGTCAGCCCGCTGGCGGCGAGCGCCTCGGCGATGCCGAAGTCGGTTAGCTTGGCCCGGCCGTCCTGGCTCATCAGGATGTTCTCGGGCTTGACGTCGCGGTGGACCACGCCGCGGCGGTGGGCATAGTCCAGGGCGCTGGCGACGACCGCGCCGATGTCCCGCACCTCGCGGTCCGCAAGCCGCCTGAGGCGCCTGATCCGCCCTTTGAGGCTCTCCCCCTGGACCAGCTCCATGACGATGAACGGCGCAGCCGTCGGGCCGTCCTCGCCGACGTCGTAGACGGCGACGACATTCGGGTGCGACAGCGCCGCGGCCGAGCGCGCCTCGCGCCGGAACCGCTCGAGAAACTCGGGGTCGCCGGCGAACTGCCCGTGCAGCAGCTTGACCGCCACGCGCCGCCCCAAACGGGTGTCCTCGGCCTCCCAGACGACGCCCATGCCGCCGCGGTCGATCTCGCGCAGGAGCTGGTAGCGCTGCCCGAGGAGCGGCGACTCGGACCCCGTCGTCACGCGGCCTCGGTCTCCTCGTCCACGAGCTCGCCGTGCGCCCGCCTGATGGCCCGGAACGCGTGGGCCTGGACGAGGGCCACGAAGCCCCCCGCGACCAGCGCGTACAGCGGGACCAGCAGAATGCTGGCCACGCTGACCAGCACGACCCCCACCAGGAGAACGAGCGTGTACAGCGGGTGGCCGAGCGTGATCAGCGCCGCTCGCCGGTACAGGTCCAGGAGACGCGCCTCCGGAATGTGGAGCAGCAGCGGAACCAGGTACAGCTGCATGCCCAGCCAGAAGGCCAGACCGTACAACCAGAGCACGCTGGCGAAGCGCAGCGGGCCGGTGACGACTGTTGCGTAGAACCACACGTTCCAGCCGAGCAGCGCGAGGACGAGCAGACTGACGGCGAACATGAGCGTGGCCATGCGCCAGTGGCGGCGCACGGCAGGCCAGAACAGCACGCGCAGCCGGGGCGCGTCGAGCCCAGCGGCGACCTCGGCCAGACCAGCGAGCCCGGCGCCGCCCGGGGTGGGTAGAAACAGCAGCAGCCAGCCGGCCACGACGAACGGCTGAACCGCTGGCGCCGCCTCCGCACCGTCCGGCACGACGAACGCCTGCGCGAACAGGAGCACCAACACCAGGACGATCGCGAAAGGCACGTTCAGGACCAGCCAGGCGAGGTTGCCCGCGAGAAAGGTGACAGTCTCGTCGTAGAAACCCACACAGGCCTTCCAGAGCACGCGCAGCGCCGGCATGGCGTCATTATGAAGTGCCCAGCAGCCATGCGTGAGCGCCCCGCCCGCGGACGGCGGCGCGGCGCCGGCGTACGGGGACGGCCCGTCCCATACACTGCACCTGTGACGGTACGCTCGCCGGCGCCGGTCCTGGTGATGCTCGTCGGGGCGCCAGGCACGGGCAAGAGCACGCTGGCCCGCCGACTCGCGCGCCAGCTGGGTGCCGAGATCGTCGAAAGCGACCGGGTCCGCAAGCAGCTGTTCGCCGAGCCGCGCTACACGGGGGGCGAGCACGCGGCCGTCTTCGGCTGGTGCCACACGGTGATCCGGTCGAGCCTGGTGGTGGGCAAGAGCGTGCTGTTCGACGCGACGAACCTGGACGAGCGCGGCCGGCGCCGCGTCTACGAGATCGTCGACCAATGCCGCGCCCGCCTGGTGATCGTGTGGGCCAGCTGTTCGCCGCGCGTGGTTCAGGATCGCATGCTGCGCCGCCACGAGGGGCGTGACGAAGACGACGTCTCCGACGCCGACTGGCGGGTGCACCTGGAGCTGGCGCGCCGCTCCGAGCCGATCCGCCGCCCGCACGTGGTGGTCAACACGGGCGTCGACCCTGACCAGATCACGCGGCGCATCGTCGAGCGGGTGCGCGTGACCGACGCGGTCGCGCGGACGTAGCCTGCCAGGGGCCTGGGGCGCTCAGCGGCCAAGTGGCAGGCTGACACCGGTGGCGCTGCTCAGGGCGAACAGCGCGGCAACAATGACCAGGCCGACCAGCACGAACACCGCCAAGGCCATGAAGAACCCGCAGCCCATTTTGAAGCCGTCGCCCACGGTCACCGCCAACGGCACGTAGGTCACGTCGGGCAGGGGGGCTGGCGGCGCTGGTGCGGACTCGGCCGCTGGCGCGCTGGGCGGCGGCGGCGGCGGTGGGGAAGAAATGACCGTCGTGCCAACCTCGCTGTCGGGCCGGGCGATGATGGTCGTGGTGGGCGGGGGATCGACGGCGACCGGCGACGGTTCGACGGTCACCTCGGGCGTAGCAGCCGGCTCACCGGCTTCTGGCATGGTCACCGCGCAGCGAGCGCGCCCATGGACGAGGCGCTCGTCAAGCCTGCTCCAGCTGCGCGTGGGCGTGGTAGCTCGACCGGACCAGCGGCCCGCTCTCCACGTGGCGGAAGCCCATCGCCCGGGCTTCGCCGCGGAGGGTGTCGAACTCCTCGGGGCTCACGTAGCGCTCCACCGGCAGGTGCTTCATCGTCGGCCTCAGGTACTGGCCCACGGTCAACACGTCGACGCCGTGCCCGCGGAGGTCGCGGAAGACGTCGAGCAGCTCATCGGTGCGCTCTCCCAGACCCACCATGACGCCGGACTTCGAGGGTACCCGCGGGCTCAGCGCCTTCGCTCGGCGCAGCAGCTCCAACGACTGCGCGTACCGCGCCTTCGGGCGCACGCGGTCGTACAGGCGTGGCACCGTCTCGATGTTGTGGTTCAGAATGTCGGGGCAGGCCTCCATGACCGTGGCCAGAGCGTTCCAGTTGCCCTGGAGGTCTGGGATGAGAACCTCGACGCCCAGCGCGGGATCCTGCCGCTTGAGGGCGCGGATCGTGGCGGCGAAGATGGCAGCGCCGCCATCCGGCAGATCGTCACGGGTCACCGAGGTGATCACCACGTGGCGCAGCCCGAGCCGGGCGACGGCGTCGGCCAGGCGTTTCGGCTCCGTCCAGTCGACCTCACTCGGCCGGCCGGTGGTGACGTCGCAGAAGCCGCAGTTGCGGGTGCACACGTCACCCAGGATCAGGAACGACGCGGTGCGGAACTCGCCCCAGCACTCGCCGATGTTCGGGCAGAGCGCCTCCTCGCAGATGGTGTGGAGGCCCTGACTGCGCATGAGCCGCTTGAGCTCCTTGAAGTGCGGCCCGTGGGACAGCGGCACCTTGAGCCAGGAGGGTCGGCCGCCGTGCACGGCGGGCGCCGTCTCGGGCGCGAGCGGCCGCGTGCGCGGTGTTCTAGCTGTAGGTTTCACAACGGGAAGCTCGATCACTAGTACACCTGATACCTTACCGTCTCGAGCTGCTCCTTCACCGTCCGCAAGAACTGGAGCGCCTGGGCGCCGTCCAGGATACGGTGGTCGAACGAGAGACACGAGCTCATCATGCTGCGTACCGCGATGGCGTCGTCGGCGACGACCACCGCCCGTTTGACGATCGTCTCCATGGTCACGATGCCAGCCTGGCCCACCGGGACGATAGGCTGCGAGAGCACCGACCCGAGAGACCCCGGGTTGTTGACGGTGAACGTGGCGCCTGCCAGATCGTCGGCGCCCAGACGCCCCGAGCGCGCCTTGGAGACCAGCTCCCGCAACGACTTCGCCAGGCCGGCGACGCTTGACCGGTCAGCGTCGCGCAGCACCGGAACGACCAGGCCCTGCGGCACGGACACGGCAATCCCCAGGTTGTAGGTCTGGTGGACGACGATGCGGTCGCCGGACCAGGAGGCGTTGAGCTCGGGCACAGCGCGGAGGCCCGCGAGCACCGCCTTGATGAAGAAAGGCAGGAACGTGAGCTCGAAGCCTTCCCGTGCCTGCCACTCGGGTAGGATCTCGGCCCGTTGGCGCACGAGTGAGGTCACGTCGATCTCCACCATGGACCACGCGTCAGGGATCTCGGCGCGGGCGCGGGTCATGTGGTCGGCGATGGCGCGCCGCATGGGGGTGAGCGCGGCGCCGCCGCCCGAAGGTTGGGGCTGGCGCGGCGGCGCGGCGGCGGCGTCAGCCCGTACCGACGGCGCCGGTGGCGGTGCGGGGAAAGGTGGCGGCGCCGGCCCACGCGGGGGCTGCGCCGGGCCCGCCGCGATGACCCGCTCCACGTCCTTCCGGGTCACCCGTCCACCCAGGCCGCTGCCGACGACGCCGTCAAGATCCAGACCGTGCTCCCGGGCCAGCCGCAGCACGACAGGGGTGTAGAAGCGCTCCGTGGCGCTGCCGCGGCCACTATCACTGTCACCGTCGCTGCTCGCCGCCGTCGTGGCCGCCGAGCTGGTTGGGCCGCTGTCGCCGGCCGCGTCGTCGTAGCTGAAGCGCGGGGCCTGGGAGAGCGGCTCGGGCTGGGCCGGTGGCGGCGGAGACGCGGGCAAACTGGACGGCGCGGCCGCCTCGATCGCGGTCCCGGCCCCGGTCCCGACCTGGGAGGCGTCGAGCGCCTCGTCGCCGATGACGGCGATATCCGCGGTCACGGCGACAGTCGCTCCCTCGGGCAGCAGGATCCGCTGCAAGACGCCGGCGATCGGGCACGGCACCTCCGCGTTCACCTTGTCGGTCTGCACCTCGACCAGCGGCTCGTCGCGCTCGACGCGGTCGCCCGGCTGCTTCAGCCAGCGGCCGATGGTGCCTTCGGCGACCGACTCGCCGAGGGGCGGCATCTTCACGAACGTGGTAGGCATGGGCGCCCTCGCTCCGCTCCCGACTCTGGTTTCTGGTTTCTGGTTTCTGGCTGCCGCGGCGCCAGCGTCAGTAAGACGCTAGCTTACGCGCCCCTACCACCACGTCCTCGACGTTCGGCAGGACCGCGTCTTCCAGCGACGCAGCGTAAGGGATATGCGTGTCCGCCGCGGCGACGCGGAGCACGGGTCCGTCCAGGAACGGGAAGCACTCTTCGGCAACGAACGCCGCCACCTCAGCGCCGATCCCGCCAGTCTTGTTGTCCTCGTGCAGGATCATAACCTTGCTCGTCCTGGCCACCGTCGCTTTGATCGCGGCGAGGTCGAGCGGCAGGAGGGTCCTCAGGTCCAGCACGTCGGCCTCGATGCCATCTTCGCGAGCCAGCCGCCCGCACGCCTCCAGGGCGAGGTGAACGCCGATCCCGTAGGTCACGATGCTGAGATCGCCGCCGCGCCGTTTCAGGTCGGCCACGCCCAGGGGTATGGCGTAGTCGTCGGGCGGCACCTCGCCACGAACACGGCGGTAACTCTTCTTGTGCTCGAAGAAGAGGACGGGGTCGTTGTCGCGGATGGCGCTCTTGAGCAGCCCTTTGCAGTCGTAAGGAGTGCTGGGGACGACGATCTTCAGGCCCGGGATGTGGACAAAGAGCGCCTCGACGCTCTGCGAGTGGTACAGCCCTCCGTGCACCCCGGCGCCGAACGGCGCCCGGAAGACGACGGGGCAGTGCCACGCGCCGTTCGAGCGGTAGCGGATCTTGGCGGCCTCGTTGACTATCTGGTCGTACGCGGGATGGATGTAGTCGGCGAACTGGATCTCGGCCACCGGCCGCAGCCCGTTCATCGCCGCCCCAATGGCGACGCCAGCGATGCCCACCTCGGCCAACGGCGTGTCGATCACCCGGTCGGCTCCGAACCGGCGCTGCAGGCCGTCGGTGGCGCGGAAAACCCCGCCGTGGAGGCCAACGTCCTCGCCCAGGACGATCACCGACGGATCCGCCGCCATCTCTTCGAACAGCGCCTGTCGCACGGATTCGAGCAGGCTGATCTCCACGGCTACCAACTCCAACCCGCTCGCAGGCCGGCCTTCAGGTCCCGCGGCCGCCAGTCCGCGTACAGGTGGTCGAGAGCTGTGCCCGGCTCTGGGTCGGTCGCCGCCTCGGCGTACGCCAGCGCCGCCTCGACAGTGGTGCGCACCCGCTCGCGCATGGCCGCCTCGGTGGCGTCGTCGAGCACGCCTGGCGCGCGCAGCTCATCCCGGAGCCGCGGGATCGGGTCGCGCCGCCGCGCCTCCTCGCGGTCGTCCTCGGCGCGGTAGCGCCGGTCGTCGTCGTCCGAGGAGTGGGGCGTCAGCCGGACGACGTTCGCGTCGATCAGAGTAGGCCCCTGGCCGGCGCGGGCCCGCGCCGCCGCTTCGGCGGTTGCCGCGTACACCGCGAGCGCATCCGTCCCGTCGACGCTGACGCCCGGCATGCCGTACCCCGGCGCGCGGTCGGCGACACGGGCCACTGCCATCTGCTGGCACGTCGGCGCGCTGATGGCGAGGTGGTTGTTCTCGCACACGAACAGGACGGGGAGCTTGTGGACGGCGGCGAAGTTCAGCCCTTCGTGGAAGTCGCCTTTCGAGGTGGCGCCGTCGCCGAAGTAGACAATGGCCAGGGCGCCATCGCCGCGGAGCTTACTGGCCAGGGCGGCGCCCACGGCGTGCGGGATCTGCGTGCCGACGGAGGAGCTGGTCGTCATGATGTTCAGGGCGCGCGGGCCCAGGTGCGCCGGCATCTGCCGCCCGCCGGTGCTGGGGTCCTCGGCCCTGGCCAACGCTGCCAGGAAGGCATCGCGCGCCGTCATACCGAAGGCCAGGCAGGCCGCCAGGCTCCGGTAGTAGCCGACCAGCACGTCTGTGCCAGGCTCCAGGGCGAAGGCGCTGCCCACCTGCGCCGCCTCGTGCCCCTGGCACGAGATGTGGAACGGCTGCCGGCCGCCGCGGTTCAGCAGCCACTGGCGCTCGTCCACGGCGCGGGCCAGCACCATGACCTCGAGCATCTCACGGAGCCGGGCCGGCGAGAGCGCGGGCGGCAGGTGGGACGTCAGCGGAGTGGACATCGGCAACCCGCCCGCCGTCAGTGTACACCTGGAAGGTACGGGACACCCGTGGCAAGGCGCACGCGCGACACGTGTGGCGAGCCGGCCACCCAGAAGCGCCAGGGGCGGCTGGCCCACTCGCCCGCGTAGTCCACGCCAATACGCGGGCCCATGCGGACGCCGGCGTCCGCCACGACGGGTGCGTCCTCGAGGAACAGGGTCGCATCGCGGCTCGTGAGATCCAGGCCGTTGCAGGCCCTGTTGATGCGCAAGCTCCGGCACAACAGGCCGGGCCCGTTGCCGCGCTCGCCGGCCGCGTCGCCCTCTGTCTCGACCGCCCGGACCAGCACGGCGCTGGGAAACCCAGCGTCTTCGGTCACCGCGTTGAAGCAGTGGTACACGCCGTAGATGACGAAGACGTAGGCGAAGCCGGCGGGACCGAACATGACGCGCGCCCGGCCCGACGGGCCGGCGCGCGCGTGGGAGGCGGCGTCGCCTGGGCCGACGTACCCCTCCGTCTCGACGATGCGCCCGACGCGGCGCGCGCCGTCCGCCGCGTGGACCAGGAGCTTGCCGAGCATGTCGCGCGCCACCAGCAGCGTTGGCCGGGCGTAGAACGACCGTGGCAGCCGGGCCGCGGGCGCCGCGTCCAGCGTCAGAGCGAGCGCCCCGCCTCGTGCGCGAGGAGGATCGCTTCAGCTACCTCCCGCATGGTCTTGCGCGAGTTCATGCTGAGGCGCTGGATGCGTCGGAACGCCTCCGCCTCCTTCAGGTTCTGGCTATCCATAAGGACGCCTTTGGCGCGCTCGACGAGCTTGCGGGTCTCGAGCGTCTCCTGAGTCTGGGACAGGTCTGTCTGAATCTGGCGCACCTCGCGCCAGCGCTCCAGCGCAACCTCGATGGCCGGCTTCAGCTGGGCTTCCGCGAACGGCTTGACCAGGTAGCCCATGACACCCGCGTCCACGGCGCGGTCGACGAACTCGCGGTCGGAGTAGGCGGTAAGGAGCAGAACGGGCACCAACCGCTCCTCGACGAGGGCGCTGGCAGCCGCGATGCCGTCGAGCTCCGGCATCTTGATGTCCATCAGGACGAGGTCCGGCCGCAGCTCGCGCGCCAGATTGACCGCGGCCACGCCGTCGCCCGCTTCGCCCACCACGGCGTACCCGAGATTCTCCAGCATCTCGCGCAAGTCCATACGCGAGATGACCTCGTCTTCGGCTATCAGGATGCGCGTTGGCACTATCGCTTCTCGCTTCTCGCTTCTCGCTCTCGATTGAAGCGTCTACCGTCGCGGTCGCGCGCCCGGGCTACTCTACTGTCGCGATCCACCTGGGAAAGGAGACAACGGCCCGAATGCCGCGGCCACTCGAGCTGGAGCCCGGGCTCAAGAGCTGGAAGTCGCCCTTGAGATCCTCGCGCACAAGAGTTTGCACGATCTGAAGTCCGAGGCCGCCATCTTTTGCCAGGTCGAAGCCCGCGGGCAATCCGCGGCCGTCGTCCTGGATCTCGATGCACAAGCTGTCGTCTCGCTCGGCGAGGCAAACGACGATGGTACCCGCCCCGCGGTCGACAAAGGCGTGCTCCACCGCGTTCTGCACCAGCTCATTGATGATCAGGGCGCACGAGGTGGCTTGTTGGGCCGGCAGCGTGAAGCTGCGCACCCCGTCGAGCGCTAAGGTGATCCCAGCCCCGTGGTCGAGGATGCCACTGCGCACCTCCGCCAAGATGCGATTGCTCACCTCGTGGATGTTGATGGTGCTCGTCTCGTCGTGGCTCAGGAACTCGTGGACCACCGCGATGGATAGGATCCGGCCGATGCTCTCGCGCAGCTGATCGGACACACGCTCGTCGTCGGTACGGCGCGCCTGGAGGCGCAGGAGGGCGGCGATGGTCTGGAGGTTGTTCTTCACCCGGTGGTGGATCTCCTGGATCATGGCCGCCTTGATCTTGAGCTCCTGCTCCTTCCGCATCTCGTCGGTCACGTCCTGGATGGCGACGATCGCGCCGGTCAGGCTCGCCGGCCGGGATCGCGCCAGCCACCGGCCGGCCCAGCCGTCCGTGCCAGCGGGCCCGAGAGGAATGACCCGTTTGATCCAGACGAGGTCGTGCTCCTGGACGCGCTGTTCGAGACACACGCCGCGCTCCATCGCCTTGAAGCAGATGTACTCGTTCGTCTCGAGCTCCTGCAGCTGCGTCTTCACCAGGTTGTCGGCGTAACCAAGGCGGCGGTAGAGGTGCTCGGCGGGCGCGCTGAGGTACTCGATGCGGCCGGAGCCGTCGACGACCAGGATGCCGTCGTGGACGCCGAGTCGTCCGAAGCGCTCACCACCCTGCATCTGCCCGGCGACGATCAGGGCACGCGCGTGGGCGATAGCTCGGCGGAAGGTGGCGTGGCGCTTGCGCTGACGCTCGTGCTCGATCAGCAGCATCTCGCTGCGCAGCGCGCCTACCACCTGGCCGCGCTCGTTCGTTATCGGGAACACCTCCTGGAGAACGGGTGCGCCGCGGATCACGGTGCCGCTCACGGCGTTCCGGCCGCGGCCATCGAACAGGACCCGGAACACCGCCGGCGCGTCGTCGCGCGACACAGTTGCCGCGGTCAGCGGGTGGCTGTGCAGACTGGGTACCGGGACCGGTTGGGCCTGGGCCACCACGGCGGCGCACCCCTGGGAGCGGGCGAACAGGGCGACGTCCGCGTGGGTGAGGTCGGCCAGCAGCGGCAGGTGACACGCGACCCGCTCCAGCAGGAGCTGGTCCTCGGGCGCCAGGGCGCTGCACGCCTCGTACCTGCCCGCCGAGGTCGGCGCGGCGGGGGCGACCGACACGGCTACTGTCCAGCCAGGCGTACCTGGCGCGGCTCGCGGCTGCCGAGCCCGGCGAGGAGGCCGGTACCCACCCACACCGAGGGGAGCAGCACGTCAGTGAAGGCGTGGCCGGAGACGGCCAACGCCCCCCACACAAGGAACGCGAACATCACCAGACCAACGCCCTGGCGTATGCCGGGGCGCCGCAGCTGGACGTCGAAAGCGATGCTCGCTGCCAGGCCACCCAGCATGCCAACGAGGTAGAGGGCGATGTACCACCCCATGGATGTGCTGCCGGCATTGTAGTGGCGCCACCGCGGGTACACGGGAAGCCGCACCCGATATCGTTGACAGCCACCACGCCGCCTAGAGATACTTCTGCCCGCGCAAAGTGTTTCATTCACAAATACTATTGAATCGTAGAGGTTGCCACACCATGGACGCACGCGCCACACTGACCGAGCGGATTTTGGAGCTTCACCCGACCTTTTTCCGCTGTCTGCTGGCCGGCCAGACGTCCGCGTGGCTCACCGTCGACCTCACGATGCCCCAGCTCAAGGCCCTCCTCGTCGTGGTCGGCGTCGGCCGGGCCACCGGCGGGCAGCTGGCGAAAGGACTGGGGGTAAGCTTGTCCACCGTCACCGGGATTGTCGACCGCCTGGCCAGCCACGGCTTCGTCAGCCGCGCCGAGGACCCCGAGGACCGTCGCATCACGCGCGTCGAGGCGACCGCCACGGGTCGGCAGCTCGTCCAGCAGCTGTACGCGTACCGGCGCGAGCGCCTGCGTCGTCTGCTCGACCGGCTCGAGCTGGACCAGCTGCGCACCGTTGAAAGCGCTATCGAACATCTCACCGCCGCCGCCGCCCACGAGGACGGTGTCGCGGGCTTCCACGAGCTCGTGACGCAGGCGGTCGCCAGCCCGGCCACCGTCGGCGCTCTGGCGCAGGAGGTCGCCTCATGAGTCTGATCCACCCGCAGCGTCGGCCGGGGCGCTTGGTGGCGCTCGCCGCGTCCACCCTGCTGCTCGCCGCGTGCGCCGTCCCATCGCTGCCCGGGAGCGCCCCGGCCAAAGCGCCAGCCCCAGGCCCAACGGTGCCGGCGGCCGTGGTGCGCCGCGAGCCGATCCAACAGACGGTGACCTACAGCGGCGACGTGCACGCCACCGATCAGATCACCGTGTTGCCCAAGGCGAGCGGCCGCGTGGCCAAGGTGCTGGTGGGCGTCGGCACCCCGGTCCACGCCGGCGACGTGATCGCCCAGCTCGAGCAGGACACGCCCGAGATCGGGCTGCTGCAGGCGCAGGCCAACCTGGCCGCCGCGCAGGCGAAGCTGGACACGGTCGAGGCCGGCGGGCGGCCCGACGACGTCGCGGCGGCTCAGGAGGCTCTGGCCCAGCAGCAGGCGCGGCTCGACAGTATGCAGTCGCAGGGACGGAGTGAGGACGTGGCGGCCGCCCGGGCTGCCCTGGCGGCGCAGCAAGCGAAGCTCCAGACCCTGGTCCAGGGCGGCCGCGACGAGTCTGTCGCCCAGGCCGAGGCCGGACTGGACGCGGCGCAGCAGAAGCTCGCCCTGCTCCAGAACGGGGCCACCGAAGACGTGCGCCAGGCGGCCGTGAGCGCCGTCGACGCGGACACCGCGAACGTGGTCGCCGCCGAGGCGGCCTACGCCGCCCTTGGCGGCACCTCGGCGGCCGACCTGCAAGCCGCCCAGAGCCAGGTGGACACGCTGCATGCCCAGATCACCGGCGCCCAGTCGCTTGTCCGCTCAGCCGACGCGGCCCTGGCCAATCTCAAAGGGTCAAGTGTCGCCGACATCCAGCAAGCCCAGACGGCGTACGACCAGGCCCAGGCGCAGCTCACCGCGGCCCAGGCGGCGTTGAACCAGGCGAACAATCCGACCCACGCCGCGGTCGTCCAGGCGCAGGCGGTGCTCGCGGGGGCCGAGGCTCAGCACGCCGCCGCCGAGTCGAACCAGACAGCCCTGGAACAGTCGGTGTCCGGCTACTGCGCCCCATTTCCCGCCGGCTACACCACTCAGACGCGGCCTGGACCCGGCGGCTCGACGACAGGCGTCATGGCGGTGATCCCAGCGCCGGCGAATGGGAACGCCTGCGAGGACGCCAAGAACGCGGCCAACGTCGCGGTCGATGCCTCGAACAAGGCAGTGGAATCCGCCCGGGCCCAGCTGGACCTGCTCCAGGGTGGCGGCGCGCCCGCCGTCCAGGCGACCCTCCAGGCGCAGGTGGCCGGGGCCGATGCGCTGGTTCGGGCGACCCGGGCGCGCCTGGACGCTCTGAAGACCGGCGGCATCGAAGCGCAGCGGGCCCAGATCCAGTCCCAGCGCGACCAGGCGCAGAGCGCCCTTGTCGCCGCTCAGGACAGTCTCACCGTCGCCGACGCGCGCCTGGCGGCGGCGAAGAACGGCACACTCGACGCGCAGCGCAAGGCGAGCCAGGCCGCCGTGGCCGCGGCCCGCGAGAAGCTGAAGGCCGACCGAGCCCGCCTCGAGCAGATCGTCGCCGGACCGCAGGACGAGGAGGTGCAGGCAGCGCAGGACGCGGTGACCCAGGCCGAGCAGGCCGTCGCGTTGGCGCGCCAGCCGGCCACGGCGCAGGACATCCAGGCGCAGCGGGCTCTCGTGGACCAGGCGGCCCAGCAGCTCCGCAAAGCGCAGCAGCCGTACACGGAGTACGATCTCGAGCAGCAGCGCCACGTCGTCGCCCAGGCCGAGGCCCAGGTGCGCTCGCGGCAGAACCCCTACACGGACCAGGACCTGCGAGCGGCCAACGCGGGCGTCGAGCAGGCGAAGGCGGCGGTGGACCTGGCGCAGATCGGCATCAAGGAGACTGACGTCACGGCACCGGTCGACGGCATCGTCGCCGACCGTCAGGTGTCGCCGGGGGCGCTGGTTGGCCCGACGTCGGCCATCGTGACCCTCGTGCCGCCCTCGTTGGAGGTCGCCGTCAACGTGGACGAGGCGCAGATTGGCCACGTGGCCAAGGGCGAAACCGTCCAGCTGCAGGTGCCGGCCTACCCCGACCAGCCGTTCACCGGCGTCGTGACAGCCGTGGCGCCATCGGTAGACCAGAGGAGTCGCAGCGTCAGCGTCCGGGTCCAGCCGAAAGATGACGGCGGCAAGCTGCTCTCTGGCATGCTGGCTCAGGTGAGCTTCGTGACCGCTCAGAAGCCCGCCGCGCTCGTGATCCCGCGGACGGCAATCTCAGGCACTCCGGCGCCGAACGCGCAGGCGCAGGTGGTCACCATAGACAATGGCGGCAAAGTTCAGCGTGCGGCGATCCAGCTGGGTCTAGTCACGGATACCCAGGCCGAGGTCGTATCTGGCTTGGCGGAGGGCCAGCTGGTTGCCACGAGCAACGCGGCCGGCCTCAACGACGGGGACATCGTCGTCCCGCAGGTCGAGACCCGGACCGCGCTGGCCCGGTGAGGAGGATTTGACAGGATGAGCGTCCAGACCCGAGACCTTGGCGACGGCACCCCGTCCCGCCCCGCCCCCGTCGAGGAGCGACCCGCGCCGCGTCGCGGCTCAGGCTCACGAGAGCGGCTGGCTCCTCCTCCGGCGGCCCCGGGCGCGCCGCCGGCCCCCCCAGCGGAGGGGCCGAACGGAGTCGCCGGCCACGGTCCGGCGCCCACGCCCGCCACGGCCCCATCCGCGCCGGCCGAGGCGCCGCGGCCAAGGCGCCGGCTCGCCCGCGTGATCGTCCCGATCGTGCTGGTGATCATCGTCGCCGCCGCTATTTTCGGCTTCAACGCCTGGCGCAACAGCCAGCTGTTCGTCTCGACCGACAACGCCGGCATCACCGGCCAGCCAGTCCAGGTCGGCTCCATGAACGCCGGACGCGTGGACGCCGTGTTTCCAGCGGTTGGCTCCCTCGTCCACAAGGGCGACGTGGTCGCGCAGGTGGCCCTGCCATCGCAGATCGGCACGGGCCAGAACGGGACGCCCAAGATGGGCTTCCTCGGCGCTGGCGATACCCGGGTGGACGTTGCTGCGCCGTTCGATGGCGTCGTCATCGCCACCCCCGTCGGGCAGGGGGCCACGGTCCAGGTCGGCCAGGCCATCGTGACCCTGATCGATCCCACCCAGCTCTGGGTCAACGCCAACATCGAGGAGACGAACGTCGGCCGCGTGAAGCCAGGTCAGACCGCCACGGTCCACGTGGACTCCCTGAACGCGGACGTCGCTGGCCGCGTCGAGTCGGTCACGCCGGCGACGGCGGCGGTGTTCTCGCTTATCCCGACGAACAACGCCTCCGGCAACTTCAACAAGGTCACCCAGCTCGTGCCGGTGCGCATCTCGCTCAACCTGGGCAGCCAGCCGGCGTTGCTGGGCACATCGGTCGAAGTCAAGATCCGTGTGGCAGACTAGTCAGGAGCCCGACTGATGGCCACCGCTAACCCGACCTTCGGGAGTCCGGCGCTCGCTTTCCCCGCGGCTCGGCCTGCCGACCGGTCCCTCTTCGGGCTGTCCTACAAGTGGACGGTGCTCGTCTGCACCGTGTTCGGGACGTTCATGATCATGCTCGACAGCACGATTGTGAACATCGCCCTGCCCAAGATCACCACAGTCTTTGGCGTCACTGTCAGCGACGCGCAGCTGGTGGTCACCAGCTACATGCTGGCCATGGCAGTGGTCATGCCTGCCACCGGCTTCCTGTCCGACACATTCGGCACCAAGCGCCTGTTCCTGATCACCATGGCCCTGTTCACGGCCGGCTCGCTGCTGTGCGGCCTGGCCTGGAACAACCCCAGCCTGGTCGTCTTCCGCGTGATCCAGGGACTCGGCGGCGGCATGATGAGCCCCCTGGGGATGACCATGCTGTTCAAGGCGGTGCCGCCCCAGGAGCGCAACGCTGTCATGGGCATCTACGGCCTGCCGATCATCCTGGCCCCCGTGCTCGGGCCAACGGTCGGCGGCTACCTGGTCGAGTACGTCGATTGGCGCACCATCTTCACGCTCAACGTCCCGATTGGGATCCTCGGCATCTTCATGGCCTTCACGTTCCTGCGCGAGTCGGACCGCCTTCCGGACCTGAAGTTCGACCTGCGTGGCTTCGTCCTCTCGGCCGTCGCCTTCAGCGGGCTGCTGCTCGGCTTCTCCGACGCCGCCACCGCCGGCTGGACCGACCCGGGCGTGCTGGCGCGCTTCGCCATCGGCGGCACCGCGCTGTTCGCGTGGATCGTCGTCGAGCTCACGGACAAGCAGCCTCTGGTGGACCTCCGCCTCTTCCAGAACCGGACGTTCACCCTCGCCATGCTCGTCAACTTCGTGCTCACCGTGGGCCTCTTCGGTGGCCAGCTGCTGCTACCCGTGTTCCTCCAGAACTTCCGCGGGTTGGGCGCCGCCGAGTCAGGCCTGATCACCATGTTCCAGGCGCTGCCGATGCTGGTGATGATGCCGCTGGTCGGCCGCATCATCGACCGCGTCGGTCTGCGGCGCATGCTGCTGCTGGGGCTTCCCCTGGTTGCCCTGACGACGCTCCAATTTGCCACCCTCGATCTGACCACATCCGACAACGAGCTGCGCCTGAAGCTCGCGCTCCGCGGGGCCGCCATGGGCCTGGTGATGATGCCCGCGATGACGGCTGCCATGAACGCGGCGCCCATGCACCTCATGAGCCGCGCTTCCTCGCTGACGAACGTGTCGCGCCAGGTGTTCGGCTCGTTTGGCACCGCCATCTTCGTCACCATCCTCACCACGCGCACTACCTACCACACAGCGATGCTGGGCCAGACCGTGACCCCCGACAACATCATGCTCCAGCAGATGGTGGCCAACACGACCCGGATGCTCACCGGGCAGGGCGCCACCCTGGCGCAGGCACAGGCGGTCGCCATGGGCATGCTGCAGCGCTACCTGGGGTTGGGCTCGGCGGTGATGGCCTTCGACGACGTGTTCCGCGTGGCCGCGCTGGTCACCCTGCTCGGGATCATCCCGGCGCTCTTCCTGAAGCCCAAGAAACGCGGCGGCGGGCCGAAGGCGGCTAGCCCGATGATGGAGTAGGGAGCCCGCCGCGCCAGCCGCCATGCCCGAGCAGCCGGCGATTGCCATCGTGGCCAATCGCGGCCCCAACGACTTCGTCTGGCGCAACGGCGCCTGGGTGACGCGCAAGGCCACGGGCGGCCTGGTCAGTATGGTGACCCCGCTCGCGCGCCAGGCGGACGTGCTCTGGTTCTGCTGCGTGTCCGAGCCGCCGGACGCCGAGCAGGCGCGCGCCGGCCTGTTCACTACGGCCATCGACCAGAACGACCCCCGCCTCCACGTCGTACCCGTTCCCTTGCCAGCTGCCGCGTACCACGCCTACTACGGCCAGATCAGCAACGAGGTGCTGTGGATGCTCCAGCACCACCTCATCGGCCCAGGCGGCTACGAGTTCGTCGACCACCTGCGGCACGCGGCCTGGGGGAGTTATGTCGAGGCAAATCGGCGGCTGGCGGCCTCGGTCGTCGAGTCGGCCGGGACCGCCAGGGCATTGCTGCTCCAGGATTACCACCTGTACCCGTTGCCGGCGCTCCTCCGGCCGGCTTTCCGCGACACGCCCATCCTCCACTTCACCCACATCCCCTTCCCGGAGCCGTCGATCATGCGGCTCTTGCCCCGACCGTGGCGGGACACCATCCTGCGTGGCTTGCTCGGCGCCGACGTCGTCGGCGTCCAGACGCCCGCCGATGCGCGGGCCTTCATGGCCTGCTGCTCGGAGCTGCTCGGCGTGCCGGTGGACCGCGAGAAGCGGATCGTCTACAGCGGCGCTGGCCGCCGCGTCGCCGTGCGGGCGTACCCGGCGAGCGTCGATCCGCGGGCGCTACGGCGCACCATGGTCGCGCACGCCGTCGCCGTGGCCCGGAACCGCCTCGCCGGCGAGCGCGGTGAGATGAACGTCATCCGGGTCGACCGTCTCGACCCCAGCAAGAACCAGCTGATCGGCTTCCGCGCCTTTTCGCGGCTGCTGGAGCTGCGCCCGGAGCTGCGCGGCCGCCTGCGCTTCCTAGCGTTCCTGGTGCCGTCGCGCACGGACCTGGGCGTCTACCGGGCCTACCGCGACGCCGTGTATCGCGAGATCGACGACATCAATGCCAGGTTCACCCCCGAGAACGGCGCCGCTCCCATCCGTGTCTTCTACACCAACGACCGCGAACAGGCGCTGGCCGCGATGCAGTCCTGCGACGTGCTGCTGGTCAACTCCTTGCAGGACGGTATGAACCTCGTGGCGAAGGAATGGGCCATCGTGTCGGAGCGACCCGGGGTGCTCGTCGTGTCTGAGACCGCCGGCGTGGTGGCCGAGGCCACCGACAGCGCCCTGGTGGTCACACCTCTGGACGTCGAGGGCACGGCCCAGGCTCTCGCGGCCGCGCTGGAGATGCCCGACGCCGAACGGCTGAGGCGGCTGGCCCTGTTCCGCAGTCGGATCGCCCGCTGGACGGCGCGCGACTGGCTCGAGGCGCAGCTGGTCGACCTCGGCCTCGAGTCGGCCACGCCGCGTCGCTGAGCGGGCAGGGATGGCGCACGTGGCCCCGCTCGACGTTGCCCTCGTCACCCTCGGCGACCCGAACCGACTCACGGGTGGCTATCTCTACCATCGCCGTGTCGCCCAGCTAGCGCAGCGCCACGGAGTCCGGATCCAGTTCGCGCCCTTCCCCGAGCGCCCGTTCCCGCTGGCCGCGCTGGACGCCAGAGCCGTCCTGGCGCGCGCCGACCGGCTGGGAGCGCGCGCGCTGGTGCTCGACAGCATCGCCGCGGCCTTCCTCGGACCCTGGCTGACCCTGCGACCGCCGCGCTTGCCTCTGATCGGCATGCTTCACCAACCGCCGGGAGGCATCGACTACGGGCCGCCGCGCAGCACGCTACAGGCAGCCCTCGACCTGCTGGCGTACCGGCGCGCCCGCCGCCTTCTCGTGGCGAGCGACGCTCTGGCGGACGAGCTGCGCCGCCGCTGGGGCGTGGCGGCGGAGCGCATCCGCGTGGTGCCACCGGGCCGCGACGTCGCCACCGCCGCCGGGCCACCTCCCGGCGACCTGCGTCGTGGCCGACAGGCCGCCTTCCTGTGTGTCGGCAACTGGGTCGAGCGCAAGGGCATTCTCGGCCTTCTCGAGGCGACGGCGCGCCTGCCCGCGGCCGCTGCGACGCTCCACCTGGCCGGCGACGAGACGACCGACCCCGCGTACGCCCGGCGGGTACGTGCTCGGTTGGCTCAGCCCGACCTGGTAGACCGGGTGGTCGTGCACGGGCCGCTGCCGCTGGCCGCGGTAGCGGCCCTGTACGAGGCCGCTGACGCCTTCGTTCTTGCCAGCCTCAAGGAGCCCTACGGCACGGTCTACGGCGAGGCGATGGCGGCCGGGCTGCCTGTCGTCGGTTGGCGGGCCGGCAACCTGCCGTACCTGGCGGACGACGGCGTAGAGGGCCTTCTGGTGACGCCTGGGGACGTGGCTGGACTGGCGCGGGCGCTGGCGCGCCTGGCCACTGACGAGCCAATGCGGCGGCGGCTGGGCGAGGCGGCGCGAGCCCGGTCGGCGAGTCGACCGACCTGGGCGGACGTCGCCGAGCTGTTCTGCGCGCACGTCAAGCAGGTGGCCGGCTGCGGTTCGTCCTTCGGCACATGGCGGGAGCAGCCGCCACGCTTCCGCGGCTCAGGATGAGCTCACCATGAGCGGGCCAATGGGACCGGAACCTCCGTGTCAGTCGGTCAGCGTCTGTTCGCAGCCCGCGTACGCGCCCGGCGACTCCCACACGCGAACGGCGAGCGAGGTCAGCCCCAGGCCGGCGATGCGTGGGCCGACCTGTTCCAGCAGGTGCTGCGCCACCACTTCGGCCGTCGCGTTGCGGCCTGCCAGGCCCGGCGCGTCGTCAAGGTCCTGGTAGTGGAGCGCCCCTGTTGCCTCCTGCACCGCCTCCTGGAGACGGGTGATGTCGAACAGAGTCCCGTCGTCGCGCAGCGACGCCCCCCTGACGGCCACCTCCACGCGGTATGTATGGCCATGCCGGCGCGTCGCCGGTCCAAACGCGCCGCGCAGGCTGTGCGCGGCCTCGAACTGGGCGACGACGCCCACCTCAAACGTCATGTGTCATAGGTCAAGAGTACCTGCACTGTCTCGCCGGGCCGCTCGTCCACCAGGGCGTACGCCCGCGCGGCATCCACCAGGGGGAAGCGCTGCGTGATCAGCGGGCTCAGCTGCAGACGCGACAGGTAGTCGCGCGCCAGGTCGAGCCGACGGGCGTGCGTCCACCTGGCTTGCAGGGCCGGGTCGATAGTCCCGACCTGTGAGCTGACGATGCGCAGCCGTCGGCGGTGGAATGGTCCCCCGAGCGGCGCGCTGACCGACTTCGTCCCGTACCACGAGGACACGACCACTGTGCCCTGGAACGCGACGCACGCCAGCGCCTGCGCCAGCGCGGCACCATTGCCACTCGCCTCGACGGCCAGGTCGGCGCCCACGCCTCCCGTCAGATCCCGAACCGCCGCTTCGACGTCGTCGTCGGGCGCGAGGGCGACGTCCGCGCCAACCTGGGTGGCCAGCGCCCGCCGCGCGGGCATAGGGTCGACGACGACGACGCGGCTGGCGCCGGCGTATCGAAACAGCTGCGTCAGCAGCAGCCCGACGACGCCCTGGCCAAAGATGACCACCCGCTCGCCGAGGCGGGGGTTGGCGTCGAGCAGGACGTTCACCGCGGTCTCGACGTTGGCGGTGAACACGCCCAATTGCGGGTCCAGGTCTGCCGGCAAGCGCACGACGAGCGAGGCGGGCGCGACGTACTCGGTCTGGTGGGGGTGGAGAACGAACACGAGGTCGCCGACAGCTGCGCCGGCGACGCCCTCGCCGACCTCGCGCACCCGGCCGACGCTGGCGTAGCCGTACTTGATGGGGAAGCCGAAGCCACCGCGCAGAGTCGGCAGGTCGAGCGGCAGCTCGGCCGGCACCTGGCCGCGGTAGACGAGCATCTCCGTCCCGTGGCTGAGCGCGGACACGAGCGCTCGCACCCGCACCTCCCCCGGGCCGGTGGCTGGAACGGCCTCTTCCTGGATGGCGACCGTCCGAGCCCGCGGGAACCAGACGCCGAGCGCCCGGTCGGCCCTCTCAGGACGCGGGGTCTGGCGCCAGCTGGCCATCGAAGATGACGTCGTCCCCGAGCGGCCGGAACGTGGCGCTGGTGAAGCCGATACCGTCGCGCAGCCGTTCGATCGCCAGGTCGCCAATGGCATCGATGCCCGCGCCAAGAACGAGCGGGGCAATGCAGACGACGATCCGGTCCACCAGCCGCTGGCGCAGTGCGCTGGTGATGACTCCCCCGCCTCCCTCAATCAGGAGCGTCGTATGGCCACGATCGCGCAGCTGGGCCAGCAGGCACCCGAGGTCGACGCGGTTGGCGCGGTCCTGGTCCACGACCACGACCTCAACGCCCCGCCTTCTCACGGCCGCGATGCGTTCCGGCGTCGCCCGCCTGGTGGTAGCGACGACAGTGGCGGCCGCGCCGTCCACCAGGACATTGGCGTCAAGTGGCACGCGCAGCATGCTGTCGACGACGACGCGCAGTGGGCTCGCCCCGGGGACGAGTCGCACGGTGAGACGCGGGTCGTCGGCCAGCACGGTGCCAATCCCCACCAGGACGGCGTCGTGGCCGGCGCGGAGCTCGTGTGCGAACCGCAGCGAGCCCGGCCCGCCAATCCACTGCGAATCACCACGCCGCGTGGCGATCCGCCCGTCGAGCGACTGCGCGTAGTGGACAGTGACGCTGGGGCGCTGCATCCGGCAGCTGGTCCGCGGATCAGTCGACCAGCGCCGCGTGGTCGGCGAGCAGGTGCCCCATCCGCGTGGCCTTGGTCCGCAAGTACGCCACGTTGGCCGGGTTGGCGCTGATCTCGAGCGGCACCCGCTCGACGACGGCCAGCCCGTTGCATTCGAGGGCCCGGCTCTTGACAGGGTTGTTGGTCAGCAGGCGCACCTCGCGCACGCCCAGGCTGCGAAGGACGGCGGCGGCGGTGGCGTACTCGCGGCTGTCAATCGGTAGCCCGAGAACGACGTTGGCATCGACCGTGTCCAGGCCCTCGTCCTGGAGCGCGTAGGCGCGAATCTTGTTGGCCAGTCCGATACCGCGACCCTCCTGGCGCAGGTACAGCAGCACGCCCGTACCGATGTCGCCGATGCGCGCCAGGGCCGCGTCCAGCTGTTCGCCGCAGTCGCAGCGAAGCGAGCCCAGCACGTCGCCGGTCAGACACTCCGAGTGCAGCCGGACCAGGATGGGCCCCCCCTGGCCCACGTCCCCGCAGGTGATGGCCAGGACCTCCTGGGGCCCGCCAGCGGGATCCCCGAACACGGTCGCCCGGAAAGCGCCGAAGCGGCTGGGCAGGGCGGCGCTAGCGATGGCGGTCAGAGGCATGTTGCGGGTTGCGGGGTCGACGTGTCCGAGCCGTCGCGACATACGTTACACGACTGCCGTCATGCCCAGCTGCCAGAACAGGAAGGCCCAAACGTCCGTCGCTTCGTCCAGCATTTTGCCGCGCGGCTTGCCGACGCCGTGTCCGGCACCGGTTTCCACGCGCAGCAGCACCGGGCCGCCGTCGCCAAGATCGCTCACCGCGGCCTGGAGGCGGGCTGCCATCTTGCGGGCGTGCATGGGGTCGACCCGGCTGTCGCCCTCCGCCGTCAACAGGAAGACCGCCGGGTAGCGGGCGTCGGACCGCACCCGATGGTACGGCGAGTACGCGTGTAGCCAGGCGAACTGCTCAGGGTCCTCCGCCGAGCCGTACTCCGGCATCCACAGCCGCGCCAGACGGAAGGTATGGTAGCGGAGCATGTCGAGCAGGGGGACGCGGCAGACGACCGCCTTGAACAGCTCGGGCCACTGCGTCACAGCGGCGCCGACGAGGAGGCCGCCGTTGCTGCCCCCGGTTATCGCCAGGCGCTCAGGCGACGTGTAGCGGTTGGCGATGAGCCACTCGGCGGCGCAGCGGAAGTCGTCGAACACGTTCTGCTTGTGCGCCAGCATGCCGGCCCGGTGCCAGGGCTCGCCATACTCGCCCCCACCCCGTAGATTGGGCAGAGCGTAGACGCCGCCCGCGTCCAGGAACGGACCGAGGGCCGGCTCGAACGACGGCGTGCGGCTGACGTTGAAGCCCCCGTAACCGGTGAGAACCGTGGGGTTCTGTCCGGTGGCCGACACGCCGGGTCGGTGGACCAGGAACATGGAGATCCACGTCCCATCGACCGACGGGTACCACACCTGGCGAACCACCGCGGCGGCCGGCCGACGCTCGGTCCCGGCGACGGCGGCGAAGACGGTAGGCGGCCCCGAGGCGGGGTTGCAGTGGTACACAGTGGGCGGCGTGTCGAAGGACGTGAAGCCGAAAACCAGCCCCGCGCCGGCCCACTCGCCGCCAAGGCCCGTCACCGTGCCAAGGTCCGGAAGCTCGACGGAGCGCACCTCGGCGCCGTCCACGCGGCAGACGCGCAGGCGTGACGACGCGGCGACGAGCTCCTCCACGACCAGCAGCCCCGCGACGGGGCGCACGCTATTCAGGACGCGGTCGGCGGGCTCAGGCAGCACGTCCCGCCAGGCGTCGGGCTCGGGACGCCGCGGGTCCACCTCCACCAGGCGCTGGCGTGGCGCGGCCAGGTCGGTGAGCAGGAAGAGCCGATCGTCGGCGAACACGGCCTCTGCGCGCGCCTCGACGCCCGCCAGGATCGGGAGCCAACGGTGCGCCGCGTCGTGTCGGTCAGACAGGAAAAGCTCCGTGCGGGTCCAGCCCTGCTCGTAAGCCACCACGAGCCAACGGCCATCGCGGGACAGCTGGACGCTTGGCCAGTCCTCCTTCGCCCGGTCTCCGCCGGCGAGCTCGGGATCGTCCCGCCAGCCGGTGCCCAGGGCGTGGAAGAACACGTGCCGGTGGTAGGTCTCGTCTCCGGAGGGCACCGTGCCCGGAATCGGGTAGCGGGTGTAGTAGAACCCCGAGGCGTCGGGCAGCCAGGCCAGGCTGCAAGCGCGCGTGTGCGGGATAGGCTCTTCTGCCAGCTGAGCGCCCGTGGCTGCGTCCAGGATGTGGAGGGTGCTCAGCTCGTCGCCGCCCTGTGACACGCCGTACGCCACTAGGGCGCCGTCGTGCGACGGGTACCACCAGTCCAGGGCCACCGTGCCACCGCTGCCGAGCGTGTTCGGGTCGAGCAGGACTCGCTCTGGGCCGGCCGCGCCGGTGCGCAGCATCAGGACCGGCTGGTCGCGCCGACCGTCGCGCCGCTGGTAGAAGTAGCGGTCGCCCCGGACGGTGGGCGTCCCAACCCAGCCGATGGCCAGGCGCTCGTCCAGCCTGGCGCCCAACGCCTCGCGCCCGGCGAGCCTGTCCAGGACGCCGCGGGTGTACCCGTTCTGGGCGGCGACCCAGGCGCGGGTCTCGGCGCTGTCCTCGTGCTCCAGCCAGCGGAATGGGTCCTGGACCTCGATCCCGTGGAGCGTCTCCACCATCGCCTCCACCCGTGCCCGCGGCGGTTCAGTCGACCCGAAGCTCACGCCCCTTACGGTAATACGCCGGCGCGCTGGCGGTATACGATGGTCGCCGTGCGCGCCCTTCGGCCACGTCGCTCCTGCCTGTCAGTCCCTGGGTCGAGCCCGAAGATGCTGGCGCGGGCGGCGACGTTGGCTGCCGACCAGGTGCTCATGGACCTCGAGGACGCCGTCGCTCCGGACGCCAAAGACGCTGCCCGCCCGGTGGTGCTCGCTGCCCTGGCCGAGCACGACTATGGCGGGCGCGTGGTGAGCTTGCGCGTCAACAGCGTCGACACGCGCTGGTGTTACCGCGATCTGGTCGACGTCGTCGAGCGGTCGGGAGACCGCCTGGCGACGATCGTCGTGCCCAAGGTCGACGGCGCTGAAGACGTCCACTTCGTCGACCGGCTGCTCCGCCAGATCGAGCTGGCGCGTGGCTGGGAAGTAGGTCTCATCGGTCTCGAAGCCCAGATCGAATCACCGCAGGGCGTCGCGCACATCGACGCCATCGCGGCGGCCAGCCCGCGCCTGGAGGCGCTGATCTTCGGGCCGGGCGACCTCGCCGCCAGCATGGGGCTGCCCCAGCTCACGGTCGGCGAGATGTCGGACGCCTACCCGGGCGACGTCTGGCACTACGTCCGCATGCGCATCCTGGTGGCGGCCCGCGCCAATGGTCTGCTGGCGGTCGACGGCCCGTACGCCGTGCTCGCCGACGCCGCCGGCCTGGCGCGGTCGGCCCGGCTGGCGGCGGCCCTCGGCTTCGACGCCAAGTGGGTCATCCACCCGAGCCAGATCGACGCCGTCAACGGCGCCTTCACGCCAGCGCCGGCGCTGTACGCCCGAGCCGAGGGCATTCTCGACGCCTACCGGGCCGCCGCGGCGGAGGGCCGCGGCGCTGTACGGTACGAGGGCGAGATGATCGACGAGGCGAACCGGAAGATGGCCGAGTCCGTGGCCCGCCGCGGCCGGTGGCTCGGCCTGGAGCGTGCTCGATAGACGCGCCGGTTCCCGGTTAGTGCCGGGGCGCCACAGGTGGCGCCCCTTCGCTCTCCTCCACGATCGGCTCGTCTGGCTCGGTCTCAACGTTGCCAGGCGGCTTTCGACCCGCCAGCTTCACCGCCGCCCAGATCACCACAAACCCGATGACGACCACCGCCAGCTCGTCCCAGCTGCCCACTTCCCCATGCAGCAGGCCCAGCCCCGCCGAAAGCGCGGCGCCACTCATAGGCTGTTCTTCAGCACCTTGGCCTGCTTGAGCGTCATGCCCGGTACGGCGGCCAGCTCCTCGAGCGACGCCGCCCTGACGCCTTTGACCGAGCCGAACCGCCGCAGCAGCTCACGCTTCCGCTTCGGTCCTACGCCCTGGACGTCGTCGAGAGCAGAGCGCAACCCGCCCTTGCCGCGCAGGGAGCGGTGGTACGTGATGGCGAACCGGTGGGCTTCGTCGCGGATCCGCTGGACCAGATAGAGCGCCTGCGACGTTCGCGGCAGAACGACCGGTTCGGGGCGGGCGCGGCCGGTGCGCCGGTCGCGGACGAAGATCTCCTCGTTCTCCTTCGCCAGCCCAACGACCGGCAGCTCCGTGATCTCCATCCCGTCCAGAACCTCCAGCGCGGCGTTCAGCTGCCCCTTGCCGCCGTCGATGATGACCAGCCGCGGCATCTCCGCCCAGGCCCGCTCGGCGCCGTCGCCGCCGTCCGCGTGCGCGGCGTCCGCGTCCGTCCCCTCCCAGCTGCCGTTCTCACCCGCCCGGCGCATCTGCCCGGTCACGGCGCGCTTGAAGCGCCGGCCGATCACCTCCTGCATGCTGAGGAAATCGTTGTTCCCCTCCTGGTGCTTGATCTTGAACCGGCGGTAGGCCGAGCGCCGCGGTTGCCCGTTCTCGAACACCACCATGCTGGCCACCTGGTTCGTCCCCTGCACGTGGGAGATGTCGTAACACTCGATGCGGTCGGGCAGCTGCGGCAGGGCCAGGTACTCCTGCAGCTCCACGACCGCGCCCGTCGTGCGGTCGACGTCGGCCAGCCACTGCTGCTTGAGCCGCTCCAGCGCATCGCGGGCGTTCTCGCTCGCCAGCTCGACCAGGCGGCGCTTCTCCCCGAGGCGAGGCGCCGTGATGCGCACCGGGCGAGAAGCGGTCCGACGCCGTGGCTCGGCGGCTCCGTTGGCCTGAGTCAGCGCCCGCCGCTCACCCAGCCACGCCCGCAGCACGTCCGCGTCGTCCGCGAGCACCGGCAGCACCAGCTCATCCGGCACGTCGGTGGTCTGGCTGTAGAACTGGCCCATGAAGGAGGACAGCACTTCGCCGTCGCTCTCCTCGCCCGTGCCTTCGAGTACGAAGTGCTCCCGGCCCGTCAACCGACCCCCGCGCACCAGCAGGACCTGGACGCACGAGTACGCGCCGTCTCGGTACAGGCCGACGACGTCCTGCTCCGCCAGGTTCGTGTACAGCACCTGCTGCTGCGTGACCACCTTCTCGGCCGCTCTGATCCGGTCGCGGAGGTCGGCAGCGCGCTCGAACTCCATGTTCTCGGCAGCGGCATCCATCTCGCGGCGCATGTCGGCGAGGGCGGAATCAGTCTTGCCGTCGAGGAACGCCACCATCTGGTCGATGATGTGGCGGTAGCCCTCGTTGTCGATAGCGCCGATGCACGGGGCGGGGCAGCGCTTGATGTGGTAGTAGAGGCACGCTCGCGGATCCTCGCCGGTGATGACCCGGTTGCACAGGATGTGCGGGAATAGCCGGTTGACGGTGTCGAGCGTCTGGCGCACCGAGCTGGCGTCGGTGAACGGCCCGAAGTAGCGGGCGCCGTCGCGCTCGGAGCGGCGCGCCACCATCGTTTTGGGCCACGCCTCGTGCACGTTGATCCGAATGTACGGGTAGTGCTTGTCGTCGCGCAGCTTGACGTTGTAGCGGGGGCGCTCGTGGCGGACGAGATCCGCCTCCCAGACGAGGCTCTGGGCGGGCGTTTCCGCCAGCAGGTACTGGACGTCGGCGATCTCCGACACCATCTGCCGCTTCTTCGGGTCGAGCGCATCCGCCTTCTGGAAGTAGGAGCGCACCCGGCTGCGTAGAGACGTCGCCTTCCCCACGTACAGCAGCGCGCCGGCAGCGTCGTAGAACTTGTAGACGCCCGGCTGGTCGGGGAGATGCGCGAGCTGATCTTCGAGCGGCACGCGCTCGGTCGCGAGCGCCTGCACCATCATGGACAATTGTACCGCCACGGTGGCCGATGACCGCGAAGATCCTCTCCCAGCTGCTGCCTGCTGTCGGCGGCGCGCGGCTCGTGCGCGGCGACGCGGACACCCTCGTCATGGGTATCGGCTATGACACGCGTCGCCTCAGCCCGGGGGAGCTGTTCGTGGCAGTGCCCGGCTTCCGCGTCAACGGCCTGGCGCACGTTCCCCAGGCGCTCGGCCGGGGCGCGTGCGCCGTCGTCGCCGAGGAGGAGCCAGCGCCGGCCGCCACCGGGTCGGCGCCCCTCGTCCTGGTGCCGTCGGCGCGCGCCGCGCTGGCCGACCTGTCCGGCGCCTTCTACGACTACCCGTCCCGACGCCTGGACGTCGTCGGCGTCACGGGCACGGACGGCAAGACGACCATCACCCACCTGCTGAGCGCGGTCCTGGAAGCGGCGGGACGGCGCACCGGCTGGCTCACCACTGTCAGCACGAAGATCGCCGCCCAGCAACGGCCGAATGCCGTCGACCACACGACGCCGGAAGCGCCGGTCGTCCAGGGCACCCTGGCGGAGATGGTCGCCGCCGGAGTGGACGTCGCCATTGTCGAGACGAGCTCGCACGCGCTCGCGCTGGGGCGTGTCGCCGGGACCAGGTTCAAGGTCGGCGTGTTCTCGAACCTGAGCCCCGAGCACTTGAACTTCCACGGCTCCCTGGCCGCCTACCGAGAAGCCAAGAGCCGTCTTTTCGCGATGCTGCCGCCGGACGGCCTGGCGGTCCTCAACGCGGACGACCCGAGCAGCGCCGCCATGCGCGCGGCCAGCCGGGCCCGCGTCGTGAGCTACGGGTTCGCGGCGGCGGCGGACGTGCGCGCCGTCGACGTCGTGCTCGGCCCACGTGGCACGGCGTTCCGCCTGGTGGCAGCCGACGCAGGCACCAGTGCCCTCATCCAGACGCACCTGGTCGGGCGGTTCAACGTGGCCAACTGGCTCGCCGCCTACGCCGCGGCCGCCTTCTTCGGAGCGACAGCTGACGACGTCCGTCGCGCGGCGGAGCTCCAGAGGCCGGTTCCAGGCCGGATGACTCTCGTGGACCACGGCCAGCCGTTCCCGGTCGTGGTCGACTTCGCCCACACGCCGCAGGCGCTGGAGACGGCGCTGGGCACGGTGCGGGAGCTCGTCCCGGGCCGGGTGCTGCTCGTTTTTGGCCTCGCCGGGGGGCGCGACGTCCATAATCGCGGAGTGATGGGTGCGCTCGCCGCGCGACTGAGCGACTACGTCGTCATCACCATGGACGACCCCGGCGACGAGGACCCGGGCGCCATCGCCCGCCAGATCGCCAGCGGCGCCGAGGCGGCAGGCGCCAGAGAGGGTGACGGCTTCGCCATCCAGCTGGACCGCCGCGCAGCCATCCGGGCAGTCCTGGCTCGGGCGCGCCCGACCGACGTCGTGCTGCTCGCCGGCAAGGGGCACGAGAACCGCATGGTCGTCGCCGATGGCCGGCTGCCCTGGAACGATGCCGCTGTCGCCGGCGACGAGCTGAGCCGCCTGGGCTTCAGCCCACAGCCTGTACCATGACCGTCGTGTCGAGCGACAGCGGGGACCGGCCTGTCCCTGCCATTATCGCCTCGGACACCGCCCCGCTGACCACGCGGGACGCCTCCGCGGCGAGCCTGAACGGGGCCCGACCGGCGCTGGCACGGGTCGACGCGGTACCGGACGCGGGCCTGTACGCCATCCTTGGAGTCAGCGCCACGGCGAGCGATGCCGAGGTCCAGGTCGCCTATCGGCGCAAGGCGGCCAAGCTCGCCACGAGCCGCGGCCGGTCAGGCCGCGAGCTGCGACAGCTGAACGCCGCGTACGAGGTGCTCGGCAATCCGACACGCCGCGCCGAGTACGACCTGGCGTCGCAAGTCACCCTGCCAGTCATCACCCCTCAGCGCCCCACCGGGGCGGCGGTCCCTTTCCAAGCGGCGCCCAGGCCGGCCTCGCCGCGCCACCGCACCGGCCGTCCCGCGCCTGGCGCGAACGGTGGGCTGCCCGAGATCGTCGCTGTCCTTCTGGTCGTCGGCCTGGCGGTGGGAGCGGTCGTGTTCCTCATCCCGCGCATCCCGGTCAACCTCTCGGCGCTAAACGCCCTGGGTAGCGTGCTATCCGTGGGCCCAGCACCGCGCCGGGTCGCTATCGAGCCGGCGACCGCAGCCGAGGCCACGCCGACGCTGGCGGCGGCGCCCACCGCCACAGCCGAGGCCACGGCTCCGCCAGTGGCGGTGGCCGACCGCTTCTCCGGGACGACAGTTGCCGTGCTTATCCCAAGTCCTGCCCCGTTCTCCACCGAGACCGTGGTGGCGAAGCTCAAGCGCGACGGCGCGCCAGCTCCGGATGTCGACATCTGGGCGACGGTTCAGTACCGCACCGCCCAGGAGCGCTGGCCCGCCACCGGGACGGTGAAGACGGACGCGACAGGCACGGCGACGATCACCTTCAACGTCGGACCGGCAACGGCCGGCTACCCGGTGCAGGTGCACGTCTTCACCCAGGCGGACGGACAGCAGCCGTCGTGGTCGACGAGCTTCACGCCGGGCTAAGCTGACGTCCGAAACGAAGCCCAGCGCCGCATGCCGCCCGTCTCCGTCCTGGTCCGCGCGCCCGCCACGAGCGCCAACCTTGGCCCTGGGTTCGACTGCCTCGGTCTGACGCTCGACCTCTGGAACGAGGTCGCGGCTGCCCCGCTGCTGAGCCCGGATGCGTCGCCCGACGACGGCGAAAACCTGATCGCACGCGCCGCGCGCGCCCTGTTCGCCCACGTCGGCGCTCCCTATCCTGGGCTCCGGCTGACGTGCACCAACCGGGTGCCATTCAGCCGTGGCCTGGGTAGCAGCGCCGCGGCCATCGCCAGCGGGCTTCTCATCGGCAATCGCCTGCTGTGCGACCCGCTCTCCCAGGCGGAGCTGCTGGACCTGGCAGCCGCGCTCGAGGGCCACCCCGACAACGTCGTGCCGTGTCTTCTGGGTGGGGTCCGGGCCGCCGTGCTCGACGGCGCGGGGCACGTGCGGCAGGCAGCTGTCCCACTTGCCGTGGCGCTGGTCGCCGCCGTCTTTGTCCCCGAGGCGCACGTGCCGACCAAGCTGGCGCGAGCCGCCCTGCCGGGCAGCGTGCCGCTGGCCGACGCGCTCTTCAACGTGAGCCGGACGGCGCTGCTCGTGGCTGCCCTGGCATCGGGCAAGGTCGACCTTCTCCGCGGTGCGACGGAGGATCGCCTGCACCAGCAGTACCGCGCGCCGCTGTTCCCGGCCGCCCCGGGCTTGATTGCCGCCGCGCTGGCCGGCGGCGCGCTCGGCGCGTACTCCTCAGGCGCTGGCCCGTCGGTTCTGGCGCTGTGCGCCGACGCCGACGCGGCCGCCCGGGTCTGCCAGGCCCTCGAACGCTGCGCCTCCGAGGCCAGCACGCCAGGGTCCGCGCTCACGATCGCCCTCAGCGCGACAGGAGCCCACGTTGTCGATGGCGCCTGAACCGCCGCACCTCGTCGTCCAGAAGTACGGTGGCTCGTCTCTGGCTGACGCTGGGCGGATCCGAGCCGCCGCCGAGCGTATCAGGCGCGCTGCCGGGACACGGTCGGTCATCGTCGTCGTCTCGGCGATGGGCGACACGACCGACCACCTGATCGACCTCGCCCGCCAGATCACGGCGAAGCCCGACGACCGCGAGATGGACCTGCTGCTGTCGACGGGCGAGACGGTGAGCGCCTCGTTGATGGCGATGGCGCTGCACGCGCTCGGCCAACCCGCGGTATCACTGACCGCCATCCAGGCCGGCATCCGTTCGACCCGCGTTTTCGCCCGAGCGCGCATCACCGACGTCCACCCCGCCCGCATCACGGGCGAGCTGGCCAAGGGCAAGGTGGTCATCGTGACCGGCTTCCAGGGCGTGACCGATGACCAGGACGTGACGACGCTGGGCCGCGGCGGCTCGGACACGACGGCCGTGGCGCTGGCCTGCGCTCTGGGCGCGGAGCGGTGCGAGATCTACACCGACGTCGCCGGGATCTTCACCGCCGACCCACGGGTCGTGCCGACGGCGCGCCAGCTGACCGAGGTGAGCTACGAGGAGATGTTGGAGCTGGCGCAGCTCGGTGCCCGGGTGATGCACCCGCGCGCCGTGGAGCTGGGCGAGCTGTACGACATGCCCATAGTCGTGGCGTCGTCCTTCGCCGATACTCCAGGGACGCTGATCCACCGCGTTCCTTCGGAGGGGAGTGACTACATGGAAGTGCGCAAGAACGTCCGCGGCATCGCCCACGACACGGACGTGGCCCGGGTCACGGTCGTCTCGGTCCCGGACCAGCCTGGCGTGGCGGCGGCCATCTTCCAGCCGCTGGCCGACGCGGGTATCAGTGTCGACACGATCGCGCAGTCCAGCGGCGCCGACGGCACGACAGACATCTCCTTCACGGTGTCGCGGCCGGCGCTGGAGCAGGCGCTCGGGCTGACGCGGGCGGTCGCCCCGACGATTGGGGCGACGTCGGTGGACCCGGCGGACGACCTGGCCAAGGTGAGCATCGTGGGCACTGGCATGCAGAGCGCCCCGGGCTACGCGGCCCGCATGTTCGCGACGCTGGCGGCTGCGCGGGTCAACATCGAGATCATCAGCACCTCGGACATCCGGATCACGTGCGTCGTCCCGCGCGACCGCGCCGCCGAGGCGGTGCGGGTGTTGCACGCCGCGTTCGAGCTGGACCGCGACTGACCATGTCCCGACGCGTCGTCCCGCGGTCCGACCGGCGACAGGCGCCCAGGTGGTGGGGCGCGCTGACAGACGCGCTTGGCATGGACCGCGGCCGCGGCGCGGCACCGCCGCGGTACGCGGCCCGGACGCGGTCGCCGCGCCGGCGCCCGGCGGACCGGCAGGCGCACCGGGACGGCAACTACCGGGCCTACCTCGCCGGCTTCGGGGTCATCATCCTGATCCTGGTCGCCTTCCTGTACGTCGGCGTGAGCTGGGCCACCGGCACGGGCCGCACAGCCGCGCTGGTCCCCGCCGCGGCACCGCCGCCAGCGGCGCCGCCAACCGAAGTCCCGACCGCCGCCCCCGAGCCCAGCCCGACAGCGGCGACCGCCACGTACGTGGTGAAGCCCGGCGATACACCCGTGGCCATCGCCCAGCGCTACCGGATAAAGGTGGACGATCTACTAGCCGCGAACAACATCACGGACCCCCGGGCGCTGCAGGTAGGCCAGACGCTGCGGATCCCGACCGCCCGCTCCCAGTAGGCCGGGAAAGCCCGACTGGTATACTGACGCACCCGCCAGCCGACGTAGCTCAGGGGTAGAGCAGCGCTTTCGTAAAGCGCGGGTCGGGGGTTCGAATCCCTTCGTCGGCTCCCAGAATCGAGATTAGATTTCGCACGTAGGTTCTACAGTCGGCCTCTCGGAGCGCCTGCTGGCAGCAACGGTGGCAGCAACCGCCATGAGGATTTACCGCATTCAGCCGCAAGTAATCGTCTAACGCGGAACTCGTCTTCGCCAGTCTGCATTCGCTGGGGACGCACACCGTTGCCGATCGATGGCCACGGGGCCTCTGCTACGAGCGGACGCTTTGCAAGACCGCGCCAGCTCTTTCAACCGCCCGACGGGAGTCCCCGCGGGCACCCAGTCGCCCAGATCGGCCAGGTGGTGACTGCTGCAGCGTCCTGGACGTTCGGAGTACTATTCACCCGCTCATCGTGAGCCTGTCGGGCTACGCTGCAGCCTGACAAACTATGCATGTGAAGCGCTTCTCGCCCTTCGACAAGCCGAGGATGCACGGATAGGCCGAGGCGTGCGAATGGGGATCGGACCTTGTGGCATGCTTGCCTCAGGTTCTTCCAGCCCGCCGTTCACCAGTCCCGCAATCTGCTTTTCTAGGCGGGCGGGCGCGACAGTTCCCGTCCCTTTCCGCGCCGCGTAGTCCTCGGTTCGCAATAGTCTCGATGGAGGTATCGTGCCAGGGTATGCCATCGGAGTTTGCGACTCGCCCGCGGACCTGGTGAACAACGGGCATGGGGCAGTCGCCAGCATGAGCCCGCTTCGAAGAAATTAGGTGAGCCTACGCGTGTATCATTAACGTGCCGTGGCTATGCCCGAACCTGCCCCTTGGACCGAAACCGGTGGAATAGGACCACTGTGGGCATCCCAATCTTGGCGGCTTACTGCGTTCCTCAGTTCCGTGGCGCCGCCCTCCGAGCAGGACTGGTGGACGAGGATCATCGGGCAAGAGCCCGACACCAGGAGTGCCAGTCCAAAGCAGGGCCTTCGGCAGGAGCAGGGGGCTTACAGCAACGGAACCTTGATTCTTTCAACACAACCCGGCCGAGTGGACTGGCTGTATTCGTCTGAAGTGCCCGGCGACGCGCCGACATCGGATGATCGCCGCACATTGGGCCCAGTAGCCGAATCTCTCGAGCGTTTCCGGGCCGTAGCTTTACCGTGGCTTATGGACAGTCCCCACATCGTCCGGCTGGCGGTTGGCGCAGTCCTTCAAAGGCCAGCCATCGGCCGCGACGATGCATACAGGTTGATCATGGAGATGGTGCCAGGACTGCGACTGGACTCACCTGGCTGCTCCGATTTCGTTTATCAAATTAACAGACCAAGGCCGTCCAAGACGGTACCTGAGCGGGCGATTAACCGGTTGTCAAAGTGGAGTGCCAACGCTGTCCAAGTGGTGCAGTTCGATATGATGCTTGCAGATCCCTCAATTCACCTTATTTCTCAGCCGACTTTTTCAGCCCAACTTGAACTCGACCTCAGCACCTCTGCCCCAGAGAAGTCAGACTTAGAATTAGCAGACCTGCCACCATTGTTTGAGGAACTTGTCACACTCGGGCTAGAGATCGCCGTCAGTGGCGACATTCCGTGAGTCCCCTAGCCGCGCCCCATGCTGACCTAGAGTCTCATTCGGCAACAGTTCCTCGACTATACCCCAGTTCATGGCGCCTTTCCCGCCCATTGCTCATGCTTAGGAACACTGGCAGGCTACGTGGAGATTCCCTCGCCATGACGTCCAGTTCTCAGATATTGAACGATGTCGAGCATAGGGGGACAAGATGGGAGCGCGATGTAGTACCCCTGGTTGTTCCGACCGGGGAACTCGTGATGCGTGGGCTCCTCGCGGGTAGGCCGACGATAGCGGCGGTTATGTCCACCGAGCAAACATCGTCAACGGCCACGCCAACCGCCACGTATCGCATCACGCCTTTCGTGTCTCACACGGCGCATACTGACCTCACGAAGGTCGCCTTTCCAGCCGTAACTCACGGTTGGCCGTCTCTGTCGTGGCATGAGTGCTTCGACAGACTTCAGGAGTTTAGTACCTTGCCGCCGGGGTGGGATTCGTATGACGCTGACTCCATCTCGGAGCAAGCAATTTCGCTTGGACGCGAATTGCTCCTCGATTTTATCTATTTTTCGGATAGAATCCCCGAGCGATTACTGTTACCATCGAACGTTGTGCCACTCGCTGACGGTGGAGTTCAGTTCGAGTGGTTTAGGAACCAGAGGCATCTCGAAGCCGAAATAACGACAGATGGTGAGATCGCGTGCCTTTTGGTCATCGATGGTCTGGCCTCTCGTCACTCGTTCCAGTCAATTGATGTGGGCGTTCACGATGTTGTAGGGCTCGTCGCACTAGCTTCGGGCGAACCTGTGAGATGGTCGACGAACCGGTAGAGATATTCGATGAAGATGAGCTACTCAGGAGAGTCTTCCCTTACTGCATAGTAGATGAGACTCGCGTAAGCTCTGGTGCATTCAAGGATAGGCGTAAGAAGCCGTTGAATAAGTTCTCTACATCTAGCACTAAGCTCCTGGGTAGTCGGAGCGAATGCTTGGCTCGCCCGGAGGTACCGCCGAATATGCGGCTAATCGGGTTCCTGGCAAAGACGCCGCGATCCCTGGACTTCAGAGTTTGGCATGATCCGGAGGATGGCGACCGCGCTCATTGCAGTGTCGAAGGTGAGAATTCCTCTGACAAGTGCGACATCCTAGCAGGGAAATCGTGGCCAATCCCCACGAATGGGCTGTAGCAGGCACAAAGTTTCAGCTGGTATCTCCTCCATGTTCAGTCCTCGCGCTCGTTTGTATCCAGCGGAGCTGCCCATTACCTTCATGGAGCCTGGACGCCGAAGCACTTCACGACGCGGCGCCTCGTGTTTGGTCGTGTCAAGGGGTCGTCCATCGCCTTGCGAAGACGGCCAGGCCGCGGGCGATCGCGTCGCTAAAACCGGAGGCGGCACCAGTCACGATCGCGACCCGGTCGGTCAGATCGAAGAGAGCGCGACCAACGGTGCTGGAGCCGGGGTCGTTCACGTCACACGATCCGGGGGATTGCCAGGTTGCACGTCAAGCCGCCGTCGACGGGGATCGCCGCGCCGGAGACGAAGCTAGCTCCGGCTGAGCACAGGAACGATACCACCGACGCCACCTCCTCCGGCGACCCGACACGGCCGAGCGGATGAGCCCGCGCCAGCGCCTCCCGCCCTTCCGGCGGATGCGACGTTTCGAACATGTCGGTCCGAATGAACCCAGGTGCAATAGCGTTGACGCGAATGCCGTGATCCCCCAGCTCCAGTGCCAGGCCGTGCGTGAGGTGAATGAGGCCGCCTTTCGTTGCCACGTAGCTGATGACATCCGGACTCGCCAGAATACCCATGCCCGAGCTCACGTCGACCACAGATGCTCCGCCAGCCACCTCCATCGCACCGCGGCGCAACGCGCCTGGGACGCACTGTTGGCGCCTGGCGCCGACCTGCCGCCCGCGCTCCATCGCACCGACCTGCTTGTCCGACTTGGTCTGCTGCGTGCGCTGCGGCGGACCGCAGCCAAGGAGCAGCCTCGTGCTGTCGACCGCCTGGCGGCAGCCGGCGTTCGGTTGTCCCACCTTTACAACCCAGCTCGCTGTAGCCCGTCCCGGGCGTCGCTGCTGACAGGACTGCATCCGCACCAGACCGGGATCGGCATCCTCACCAGCGACGACCGGCCACGCAGCTATCCAGGCACACTGAATGACTCCTGCGTCACGCTTGCCGAGACTCTGCGCGGGGCGGGCTATGCGACCTGCCTGTCCGGTAAATGGCACCTAGCCGGTGAGACGCAACGGCCGAATTGGGCGTGGCCGACCCGACGCGGTTTCGAGCGCTTCTTCGGCACCCTGGTCGGTTGTGGCAGCTACTTCCAGCCGGGCACACTCATGCGCGGTGAGACGAACGTCGAAGACGAGTCGCTGGGTCGAGACTTCTATTACACGGACACCATTACCAACGAGGCAGTGGCGTTCATCCGAGAGCAACGGACGTCCCAGCCCGACCGCCCTTTCTTCCTGTATCTCGCCTACACGGCGCCACACTGGCCGCTGCACGCACGCGGGGAGGACATCGCGCGTTATCGCGGCCGGTATGACGGAGGTTGGGACGTGCTGCGCGAACGCCGCATGCAGCGGCTCATCGACGACGCGGTTGTCGACGACTCGACGAGTTTGAGCGAGCGCGACCCGACCCAGCCGGCCTGGGAGGACGCGGAGAACAAGGCGTGGCAGGCGCGGCGGATGGAGGTCTACGCCGCGCAGGTCGACCGCATGGATCAGGGTATCGGGCAGGTCCTGCGCTCACTGGAGGAAACGAGCTGCCTGAACGACACGATGATCCTCTTTCTGTCCGACAATGGCGCGTCGGCGGAAGACCTCCCACTGTGGAACGATGCGGAGCGCTTTGCGGCGCGCAACGATCTCGTTCGCTCGCATACCCGCGATCGGCGCCCGGTACGTATCGGCAATGACTCGGAGGTGCTGCCAGGTGCAGAGGACACCTATGCCAGCTACGGCCGAGCCTGGGCAAACCTTTCCAATACGCCATTTCGGTTCTACAAGCGCTGGGTCCATGAGGGCGGCATCGCAACTCCGCTGATCGTTTTCTGGCCGACTGGCGGGCTAGCGCTAGGAAGCGTCGCGACGACACCCTGTCAGCTGACGGACGGGCTGCCGACAATCCTCGAGGCGGCCGGGGCGCGCTACCCGGACCAACACGCCGGTCGCCCGGTCCTGTCCAGCGAGGGACGCAGCATGCTGCCGGCGCTCCGCGGGCAGGCGATGTCGGACGAGCCACTGTACTGGGAGCATGTGGGGAACGCAGCCATTCGGCGCGGCCAGTGGAAGCTGGTTCGCCAGTTCCCGCAACCGTGGGAGCTGTACGACATGGGCCGCGACCGCTCGGAGACGCACAATCTGGCGGAGGAGTATCCGGACGTCGTCGAGAACCTGGCGGCGGCCTGGCAGACCTGGGCGGAGCGCGTCGGCGTCATACCGTTTGAGACGACCATCGACGTCTACCGTGAACGCGGACTGACCGCGCAAGAGGCGGCCGGCTAGCTACTGCTTCAACGCGCCCGCGGTGAGCCCGGCGATGAACTGCTGCTGAAAGAGGGCGTACAGCACCAGCACCGGCAGCGAGAAAAGCGTCAAGGCGGCGGCCAGCAGCGGATAGTTGCCATAGAACTCCGACGAGACCAGGGAGTAGATGCCAGTGGGCAGAGTGCGCATGCTGGTGTCGGTGATGAAGGTCAGCGCGAACAGGAACTCGTTCCAGTTCTGCAGGAATAGGAAAATAGCTATGGTTGCCAGGGCGGGTCGAGTCAGCGGCAACATGATGGCGGCAAAGATTCGGAAGTCACCGGCGCCGTCGATGCGGGCTGCTTCCTCGAGCTCTTTCGGCAACTCCTCGAAAAATCCCTTCATAATGTACGTCCCGAATGCCAGTCCGAAGCCGGTGTACGGGCCAATGAGCGCGAGCGGCGTGTTGAGCAGGTTCAGCGCCTTAAGGTTGATGAAGAGCGGGATCAGCGCGATCTGAAGTGGGATGGTCAGTCCGGCCAGGATCAACGCATAGAGTGCGCCGCGCCCGAAGAACCGCAAGCGGCCCAGCCCGTAGCCGGCCAGGGCCGAAATCCCCACGGTGATAAGCATCGCACTGGTGTCGACGTAGATGCTGTTCCAGTAGAAGGTCCCGATCTGTGTAACTGCCCACGCCCGCGGGTAGTTCTCAAGATGCAGTGGCCAGGGGAGGAGCCGACCTCCGAACAACTGAGGGTTGTCCATGAGCGAGAGGCTGACCATGTACAGCCCGGGCGCAATCGACACGAGCGCGGCCAGGCCCAGCACGACCCAAATGATTCCCGCCCTCAGCCGGCGCGGCACGGCGCGCGCTGGCATTGCCACGCGCCGTGCGTCGGTAGCAAGATCGAGCGATGTCACCCGGTCACTTCTGCGCCGTGCCGATCAGCAGGGTTTGCAGGCGTGCGACCACCATGATGACACAGACCATGGCGAGCGCGATCGCCGATGCCCGGCCCATGTCGTTCAGCTCGAACGCTTCACGATACAGCATAGTCGCAAACACCTCAGTCGAGTAGGTCGGACCGCCGCGCGTCATGATGAACACCAGGTCGAACACCTTGAGGCCGCCAATGATTGACAGGAGCGCAGCGATACCCAGCACCGGCTTCATCAGCGGAGCGATGACCTTGGAGACCATCTGCCAACCCGTCGCGCCGTCCACGGTGGCGGCGTCGAGCACCTCTTGCGGCAAGCCCTGCAGTCCAGCCAGGACAATCACGAGGCTGAAGCCGACATTTTTCCAGACCGAGACGGCGATAACCGTACCCAATGCCGTCGCAGGATCACCCAACCATGCGTGCGCCAGCACCCCCAGTCCGAGCGCCTCAAGGGCGACGTCTAAGAAGCCGGTGGTCGGGTCGAGAATCCGCTGGAACAGCAACGTCACCACGATCAAGGACATGACGACGGGCACGAAAAACAGCGTCCTGAGAAAACCGCGCCCAGGCATCTTGCGGTTCAGGAGCAGCGCCAGCGCAAATCCCAGGCCAACCTCGAGTGGTGTACGCCAGACGACGAACAGGAGCGAGTTGATGGCGGCTTTCCAGAAGACCTCGTCCTGAGCGAGCGAGAAGTAGTTGTCGAGCCCGACGAACGGGCCCCACTCGATCTGGTAGCCATTCCATTGATGGAAACTGAGCCAGAGCGAGTAGAAGATCGGGTAGACGAGAAAGCCGACGAGCACCAGCGCGGCCGGAGCGACGAAGGCGTAGCCGACCAGGTTGCGCGTGAGCGGCCGGAGCCGCGCGGCCGACGGCGTCAGCATCCCGAGGACATGACTCAGCCCACCGTGAACTTCCGTTCACCCACCTTCTTGGACGCGGTTTCAACCTCCTCCATGACCTGCTGTGCACCCTTCTGGCCGCTGATGACTGCTTGCATACCCTGGTACACCGCCTCTTCGACCTGGGGAGTAAACAGCACCCGGCTGGTGCCGGTCGGCTGAAGCTTGAGGAACTCGGGGTATAGGGGATCCTGGAGCGTCTGCATCTGATAAGCGACACCGTCGGCGCTGATCGGACCATTGGGCGAGATGCCCAAAGCCTTGCTGTATTCGATCTTGCCCCACGCGCCGGTGATGGCCTTGATCATGTCAAAAGCGAGGTCCACGTTCTTGCTCTTGGCATTGACCGTCAGTGTGATCCCGACCGAGCTGAGCGTCGGTCGCGGGCCGCCCGCGGTAAGTGCCGGGAAGGGAAACATGCCCAGGGCAAAATCGGCTGGGAGCGCTTGGCGGATCGAGGTGCGCAGCCATTGGCCAGCCCAGAACATCGCCGCCTTGCCGCTCGCGAAGGTCGCGATAGCGTCCTGCTGCTTCACGCCCAACAGGCCCTTGGCGTAGAGGTCGGACTTGGCGATCTGCTCGCAGTAGGTGGCAGCCTGGACCAGCTCGGGGCTGGTCCAGGGCTTCTGGCCCAGGTCGGCCTGGCGCATCAGCCCGTCCGCCCCGAGGCGGCCACACATGGCGTAGAAGGGAAAGATGGGTTGGTTGCGATCCTCGCCGAAAGCGATTGTAAGCGGTGCAATGCCCTTAGCGTTGAAGACGGGACCCAGCTTGTAGAGGTCGTCGAGGGTTCCCGGCTCGGCCGCATTGTTCTCGGCGAAGAGCTTCTTGTTGTAGAACACGCTGACTGTGTTCGTGACGACTGGGACCGACACCGTTTCGCCATTGACCGTCAGTAGGGAGAGCGCATTCGGCCAGAATCCCTGTTTGTACTCAGTATCTTCCTGAAAAATCTTGTTGAATCCGATCACGCTGTTATTGAGGTAGACATCGACGCAGTAAGCGCCGGGCTCGACCGCGATAATATCGGGCGTTGGGCTCCCGGCTGCCAGCGCCGCCTTGACCGCGGTGCGTTGTTCATTGAGGCCAGGGTAAGCAGTAATCTCGAGCGAAACGTTTGGGTCGAGCTTCTTGTATTCCGCGGCAATGAACTTCTGGACGTCGTTGTGGAACGGGACGTACTGCCAGAACGTGAGGGTCGTTGGCCCGCTCGCTTTGACCCGTGGCGCCTGCAGGTGAGCCGGGTTCTGTAGTTGACCAGCGGGCGTGGTCTGCGCGGTCGGCTGGGCACCGCCGATACCGGCGCCCAGCAGTGGGGTGGTTCCTGGGACTGGGACTGCCGTGGCCGCGGCTGGCGCCGTCGGCTTCAGCGAGGCGGCAGGCGCCGGTGCACCGCAGGCCGCTAACAGGGTGATACCGGTCCCAGCCAGGGACTTCAAGACGAAACGCCGCGAGTGGCGGGCCCGTCGAAGCATGTTGCACCCTCCTCCGGCTGCGCAGTCCGTTCTAGACCGGCACTGCCGGCGCAGTCTAGTTCGACGCTGCCGGATCTAGCAAGCGTGCTCGTGAGAGCAGTGGGCTGTGGCTCCAAAATCGGTCAAGCGTCCGTTCGACGTTGACAACGGTGATCCTATATGTCGAGGGCTGCGGGCGAGGTTGGTGTAATCACATGCCGAGGAGCTTGGTCAGAAGGATGGCTGGTCGCATTGTGGGCACGTTCCGGCCGTGCCATAGTGGGAGCGGATGAGTGCCTGTTGCGCGCTGAGCAAGCGCCTGATTCGGCCACCGGTTGCCACTCCGACCGGTCTCCCGCTCGACCTGCCGGTCCGCGACCCGCACGCAGTGGTTCGGGGCATGCTGCCAATTCCCGGCGGAACGTTCCAGATGGGCGGCGACGACCCCGACGCCTTCCCGGACGACGGCGAGGGCCCGGTGCGGACGGTCAGGCTGGCACCGTACGCCATCGACGCAACGTGTGTGACCAGCGCACAGTTCGCGGCCTTCGTCAAGGTGACCGACTACGTCACGGACGCCGAACGCTTCGGGTGGTCGTACGTGTTTCACCTCCTGTTGCCACCCGAGGCGCGGCGCCACGTCCTCGACGGCGTCGTGCCCGACGCGCCGTGGTGGCTGGCGGTCAGCGGGGCCAGCTGGCGAACACCAGAAGGCCCGGGCTCCAGCTTCGCCACTCGCCAGAACCACCCAGTGGTCCACGTGTCCTGGTACGACGCCGTGGCGTACGCGGCGTGGGCTGGCAAACGGCTCCCGACCGAGGCGGAGTGGGAGAGGGCTGCGCGCGGCGGTTTAGAGCGCGCTCGGTTCCCGTGGGGCAACGAGCTGACCCCCCGCCGCCGACACCGCTGCAACATCTGGCAGGGCCAGTTCCCAACCGTGAACACGGCCGAGGGCGGCTATGTTGGGACGGCTGCGGCCACGGCGTTCGCGCCCAACGGCTTCGGGCTGCATAACGTGTCGGGCAATGTGTGGGAGTGGTGTTCCGACTGGTGGAGCAGCACCTGGCACGCGGCGGAGCGCTCGGAGACCCGTATTGATCCCCAGGGGCCACCCACGGGCGCCGACAAGGTGATTCGGAGCGGGTCGTACCTCTGCAACGCCTCGTACTGCAACCGGTATCGCGTGGCCGCCAGGACCAGAAACGCGCCCGACAGCAGCACGGGTCACATGGGCTTCCGCTGCGCGGGGGACATTGCCGGGTAAGCCGAGCACGATGACAACAGGGTCGAAGGCGCCCGTGAACCCAGATCCCACGCGGATTGGTTCTGTGACTCACTCAACGAGACAACATCCGGTCAGGAGAGTTGGACGGCATAGCCGCGGCTCATCCGCCGTGGTCGCGGACGAGACGCCGGTAGCGCTCCGTGTTGGCCTAGTCCACCAGTTTGCCCTCCACCATGATGGACGCGTGCCCCTCGGTCACGGCGGCGTCGAACACCGCGACCAGGCGCCGCGCGTGCTCGACTTCGTTGGCACCCGGCGTGAAGACGCGGTTGACGACGTCCACCTGATTTGGATGGATGCAGCACTTGCCGCCGAAGCCGAGCGCCCGCGCCTGCTGGGCATCGCGCGCCAACCCGGCCAGGCCGGCGATGTCCGGGAAGACCGTGTCCAGCGGCGGCTCCCGACGGGCGGCCCGTGACATCATGACCACCAGCGACCGCGCCACGAAGTACTCGCTCCCCTGGGACGTCCAGGGTACGCCGATGTCGGTGGTGAAATCGTCGCGGAGACGTAGCGGGCTCGTGTCAAGTCGGGCAGGTCGATTCGCTCAATCGCTCTGACTGAGCCACGCCCGAGCGCCGCCGTCGATGTCGCCAAGGGGAACAAGCTCTGCTTCTGTCATCCCGCGGGGCTTCCACTCCACCATGCCTCGGGCCAGGCTCTTCGGCCCGACCGCTATCCGCAGCGGTACGCCGATCAGGTCGGCATCCTTGAGCTTGACCCCGGGCCGCTCCTCACGGTCGTCGTACAGCACCGCCAATCCAGTCGCGGCGACAGTCGCGGCAACCTGCTCAGCTGCCGCGATCAGCTCCGCATCGCGGCCGAGTGGAACCACTGTCACGTCGTAGGGAGCGATACTGCGCGGCCACACGATCCCGTCGGCGTCGTGGTGGGCTTCCACGGCGGCCGCCATGATCCGCCCGATGCCGATGCCGTAGCTGCCCATCACCAGCGGGGCGGCGCTCCCGTCCTCGAGCAGGACAGTCGCCCCGAGGGCGGTCGAATACCGCGTGCCGAGCTGGAAGATGTGCCCCACCTCCAGCGCGCGGACGACCTCCAACGTGCCGCCGTCGCACCGCGGGCAGGCCTCACCCGCTGCCACGGTGCGAAGGTCGGCGAGCCGAGCCCCGTGGGCGACGATGTCGCGGGCCACGTCGACGCCGCGCATGTGGAGCCCGTCCTCGTTGGCCCCGGTGACCATGCCGGAGCGGCCGTCGAGCGCCAGGTCGACCACCACCGGGGCGCGCTGCGCTCCAACGGCACCGAGAGACCCCGCATGGGCGCCCATGAGCGGCGGGATCTCCTCGGCGTGAGCGGGGCGAACGTGTGTCGCCGTGATCGCCGTCTGGAGCTTCGCCTCGTTGACGGTATGGTCGCCCCGGACGACCGCGATCACCGCGGCGCCATCCGCGACGTAGACCAGCGTCTTGAGCTGACGAGTGGGGTGGACGCCGTACGGCGGCTGGGCCAGGGCGTCGATGGTGACCACACCGGGCGTAGCGAAGCGCTCCGGCGCAGCACGGAGCATCTCGTCCGGGTCGACCACCCGGTCCGCCCGAGACACCGCTGCCTCGAGGTTCGCGGCGTACTGGCACGCGGCCGACGCGCACACCGCTATCTGGTCCTCACCCCAATCGGTACGCACGACGAACTCCTGGGATGTCCGACCGCCCATCGCGCCTGAATGCGCCTCGACGGCCACCGCGTCCAGACCGCACCGGCGGAAGATGCGCTCGTAGGCACCGCGATGAGCGCCGTAGGCCTGCTCCAGGCCCGCGGCGTCGATGGCGAACGAGTACGCGTCCTTCATCAGAAACTCTCGGACCCGCAGCAAGCCGGCCCGCGGCCGCGCCTCGTCGCGGAACTTCGTCTGGATCTGGTACCAGATCTGGGGTAGCTGGCGGTAGCTCCGCAGCTCGTCGCGGGCGAGCGCCGTGACCGCTTCTTCGTGGGTGATGCCGAGGCACAGGTCGCTGCCCTTGCGGTCGCGCAGCCGGAACATGACCGCGGCGGCGCCGGGGTCGTCCCACCGACCGCTCTCGCGCCAGAGCTCGGCCGGCTGCAACGCGGGCAAGAGCAGCTCCTGGCCGCCGATGGCCTCCATCTCGTCCCGGACGATAGCCTCGATCTTCCGGAGCGTGCGCCAGCCGAGCGGCAGGTAGCTGTAGACGCCGCTGACGAGCTGGCGGATGCAGCCGGCTCGGACCAGCAGCTGGTGAGAAGGAGCCAGCGCGTCAGCGGGCGCCTGTTTGAGCGTCGGGATAAAGAGCTGGCTGTAGCGAGCCACACCGGTGGTCATGGAGTCCTCGGCTTGGGAAGTGGGAAAACAGCTCGCCCCCAGCGGGACGTGCTGGGGGCGAGTGGCCGATGCGTGACAGAAGCGCCGAACGGCGGCGCGACGTGCTCAGGTCGGACCGCCCCCCACGAGGGGCGGGCGAGGGGCGGGTACGTGCGCCGACTCAGCCAGACCGATCACGCGCGGAAGCGTACCACGGTCGGTCATGCTCGGGCGGACGAGGCCAGCACGCCGCTCTGTCCTGTTTCGTCGCCTGTTTGCTGTTGGCTCTGGTCCGCGGCGGTGGCGCTCGGCCCGCTGAGCACGTTCATCGTGCCGAAGGCAGCGTGGCCGACTCCGCGACAGAGCAATGCAGCGCTGCTGACGAGCTGGCGGCCCGCATCGAGATCCATCGGCGCTCCGGAGCGGGCACGGAGACCTTCCCGGGCCCGCGGACTGCCCCGGTGCTTGTGGCCACGAGCGTGCTCGGGAACGGCAGCAGGATGCCGCCGTGAGTTCCGCCTGGAGCGCCTGGCTGGGCTCGCGCTGCGAGTCGGGCGATGTGGGGCAAAAAAGGAATCGATCGCCGCCGGGCGTCTTGACAGCCGGCGATGGCCACTACTCGCGACGTTGCACGTCGTGCGGGCGTCTCCGCCAGCACGGTCTCGCACGTGCTCAATGCAACCCGCTTCGTATCCGACGATCTCCGCCAGCGCGTTCAGCACGCGATGGACGATCTCGGCTACGAGCCCAACGCTGTCGCGCGATCGCTCAAAGTCAACCGCTCCGCGACGGTGGGACTCCTCATCTCCGACATCAGCAATCCTTTTTTCACTGAGCTCGTGCGCAGCGTCGAGGACGTCGCCCAGGCCAACGGGTACACAGTCAGTCTGTGCAACACCGACGAGAACCCCGCTAAAGAAGAGACGTACCTGCGCGAGCTGCGCGCGCGGCGGGTGGACGGGCTGCTGGTCACGCCGACGAGTGGCCCGCACGACTACTTGGGTAAGCTGGCACGTACCAAGTTTCAGATCGTGTTTCTCGATCGGGACGCGGGCAGCTTGCCGGTGCCGACTGTGCTGCTGGACAACGAAGCAGCTGCCTACGCGGCCGTGCGCCATCTGCTCGGACTGGGCCACAGCCGTGTCGGGGCCATTGTCGGTCGACCGCTGATCTCGACCACGACCGAGCGACTCAAGGGCTACCTCCGCGCGTTGGCTGACGCGGATGTTGCGGTTGACGAGCGCCTGATCGTCAACGGCTGGTCGCGGATCGACGGTGGTGCTGCGGCGACCGACACGCTGATGACCCTCGACGAGCGGCGCACAGCGTTGTTTTCAGGCAACAACCTGATGACGATTGGGGCGCTCGGTGCACTGGAGGCGCACGGGCTGGTGGTGCCGGATGACGTCGCGCTGGTCGGTATCGACGATTTCCCGTGGGCGAGCGTGCTCCGGCCGCAGCTGACGACGGTGGCCCAGCCGACATACGAGCTGGGCAGCACGGCGGCCGAGCTGTTGCTTGGACTGATGCGCGGCACCGGCCAGGGGCACGCGCAGCGCGTGGTGCTGCCGGGTCGCCTGATCGTCCGCGAGTCGTGTGGCGCGCCGCTGAGGACTACCCCCGTCAGGCGTCGCGGACGGCAAGGTGGAGGTAGCCGTGTTGCCGAAGCTGGAGCAGGTCCCATGGCTACTCGGGACTGACGCGGGTGTGCGCCGCCCGCGAGAGGGAGGTCTGAAGCACTCCGAGCACGGCGCTTGACGGACGCCGGCGAGTCAGCATGTCGTTGATCGATACGTTTGCGCGAAGAGGATCCAGGGATGATCCCGGATCGGCGAAAGGGAGAAACGCTCATGTCGGATACGCGATTCACTCAGCACATGGGGCGCCGCCGCTTTGTCACGCTGGCGCTGGGCGCCGGCGGCATGACTCTCCTGGCGGCGTGTGGCCCGGCAGCTGCCAACAAGCCGTCAGGCGCCGCTGCGACGCAGCCCACTTCGGGCGCGGGCACCACGCCGGCGGCCGCCGCGCCACCGAGCGCTTCCACCCAGGGCAGCCTGCGCATCGCCTTGTTCGGCTCGCTCCAGGATGCGAACCAGCGGGCAGCGATGATCCCAGGGTTCAACAAGCTGTACCCGAATGTCAAAGTCGAGTACGTGCCCATCCAGGGCACGGATTGGGAAGAGTTCTTCAGCAAGGTGCTGACGATGAAGGCGGCCAACAACGCCCCCGACATCAACTTGGTCGCCACCGAGGGCACGCAACTGTTTGCTGGTCAAGGTCTGGGGCTGCCGCTCGACGACTACGTCAAACGCGACCAGAAGGACATGACGCAGTACTTCTCTGACGTTCACCCAGCGTTGGTGGAGGCCATGATGTACGAGGGCAACCTGTACAAGATGCCCACCGACTTCAACGTCCCCAACATGTACTTCAACACACAGGTCCTGCAAGCGGCCGGGCTGAACTACCCGTCAGCGGATTGGACCAAAGACACCTTCTACGACTACGCCACGAAGACGGCCAAGAAGGACAGCACTGGCCAGACCCAGGTCTTCGGCTACCAATGGGTCAACCGCCTGTGGGGCAGCTGGCTACCGTGGGTCTTCGTCAACGGCAGCAACCTGCTGACCGAAGAGCGCGCGCCCGGCGGCGATTGGCTATGGCAGACGTTCTACAAGGACGACAAGGCAGCCGCCGGTCGGGGTGGCGGTTGGCGCTGGAACGCGCCCAGGGCCAACGACCCGGCCAACCTGGAAGCGCTCGACTTGATGGTGCAATTGGTCAAGGAAGGGGCGTCGGGACCGGTCGACCTGGGCGGCGGCTCGCAGCTTCAGGGCTTCTTCGGCGGCGGCAAACTAGCGATGACCCCAGCTGGCGGCTTCTGGGCTGGTGGCCTCCACGCGGCGGGCCTGGCTCCGGATGCGTTCGACGTCCAGTTCTTTCCAAAATGGAAGTCGCAGCGTCATCAGTTCGGGACGGGGGGCTACGTCATCATGAAGGACGCCCGCGACAAGGATCTGGCGTGGGAGTACCTCAAGTACCTGACCAGCGTCGAGGCAATGACGATCTACCTGCACGACAACAACACTACCCCCAGCCGTCGATCGTTCATGACAGCCGAGCGCTACGCTGCGACGGGTCCCAAGCATTGGCAGGTGTTCTACGATACGCTCGACAAGAACCCGGACACGGCTCCAATCCCGGCCCCGCCCGAGTCCAACCCCATGACCACCATCTTTACGAAGTACAGCGGCCTGGCAATGTCGCAGGCGATGACCCCTAAGGCTGCGCTCGACGGGATGCAGAAGGACCTCGAGGCGCTGTGGGCCAAGCGCAAGAAGTGACGTGTGTCGCGTAGGAGCTACTGATCATGAACACGTGGAGGGTGATCGCCGGGCCGGCACGGCCAGCCGGCCCCGTGGGCTGGCTCTTGCAAGACAGCCTGGCCGGCATGGCCAGGCGCAGGGCACTGCTCGGCTATGTGTTCCTACTGCCCACGCTGCTGGGCATCCTGGTCTTCACGGCTGGACCGGTGATCGTCTCGCTCGGCCTGAGCCTGTTCGAGTGGAACGTCTTTGATGCCCCCACCTTCACGGCGCTGGACAACTACCAGCGCTTCTTCTCGGACGAGCGCATCCTGACCGGGTTCAGCAACACGGCCAAGATGGTCGCGCTGGCTGTATCCATCGAGATGGTTCTGGCGTTCGCGCTCGCGCTCGGCGTGCAGCGCACCGTACGCTCAGGGCTGCGCCTCTTCTTCCGGTCAGCCTATTTCCTGCCCCTGCTCACGTCGGCTGCCACGATCTCGATCGTGATGGCGTACATGTTCCATAGCCAGTTTGGCGTGATCAACTACTACCTCGGTGTGGTTGGCGTGCCGCGCATCCCGTGGCTCGAGCAGGCAGGGTGGGCTCTCATCAGTGTGGTGCTCGTCTACGTCTGGCACCGGTTGGGCTTCAGCTTCATCGTCTTCAGCGGTGGCCTCGGCAACCTGCCGAAGGAGGTGATGGAGGCAGCCGACGTAGACGGCGCCACCGGTTGGGCGCGCATCTGGTACGTCGTCCTGCCGATGCTCAGTCCGACCGTCCTCTTCGTCGCGGTCACGGCGATCATCAGCGGCCTGCAGATCTTCGACGAGCCGTTCGTCATGGTCAAAGGCGGCCCAGGCGACGCCACCCGCACCGTTGTCATGCTCATCTACGAGTCGGCTTTCAAGAACATCGAGCTGGGCTACGCCGCTGCCATAGCTGCGATGCTCTTCGTGGTCATCTTGCTGGTGACGGTCATCCAGTTCCGCATCAGCAAAGCCCTCGTCTTCTACCAGTAGGAAAGACTGATGCAAGCTACCCAGTATCAAGCAACCTACGCGCCACGCGCACACACCTGGAGCGAGTAGCTGTCACACCGAGCCGGCGACTGGCTGCGCCTGGCGTTGCTGTTCCTGGCCAGCATCATCATTCTGGCGCCCGCGGTGTGGACCGTGTCCACGTCGCTGCGCACGCCGGCCGAGTCATTCAGCGTCCCACCCCAGTGGATTCCGCTGCGGCCGGACTTCACGAACTACGTCGAGGTCTTCAGGCGCGTCCCTTTCGCTAGCTACGTCTTCAACAGCTTCATCGTCACCGGCGCGATTGTGCTCGGACAACTGCTGACCGCTTCGCTAGCCGGCTACGCGTTCGCGCGGCTGGATTTCCCTTTTCGCGGCGCCTTGTTCTGGCTCGTCATGGCTACCGTGATGCTGCCGCTGCAGGCGACGATTATCCCCGTGTTCGTGCTCATCAGCTCGCTGGGCCTGGCCGATACACTGGCATCCCTTATTTTACCGGCGCTGCCGACGGCCTTCGGGACCTTCTTGCTGCGCCAGTACTTCATGGCCATGCCCAACGACTATGAGGAGGCAGCCGTCATCGACGGTGCCAATCAATGGCAGGTCTTCTACCGCGTGTACCTACCCATGGCCACGCCCGGCCTGGCGATCCTCACCGTACTCGCCTTCAACACGTACTGGAACGAGTTCGTCCGTCCGCTGATCTTCCTCTCGACGAACGAGAACTTCACCCCCCGTTGGGCGTGGTGACTCTGTTTGGCTATCTCGGGACGGGCAGCGTGTCGGTCGTTATGGCTGGCGTCGTGCTGTCGCTCCTTCCGGTGCTCGTCGTCTACACCATTGGCCAACGCTATCTCATCGAGGGCATCGCCATGGGCGGCCTGAAAGGTTAATCGCGGATGGCCGACACCCCACTCGCGCTGGCAAGCCGAGCGCTGCTGGCAGGCGATCCACACCGGCCGCAATACCACTTCCAGCCACCATCCAACTGGATGAACGACCCGAATGGGCTGATCCAGTGGAAGGGCAACTACCACCTCTTCTATCAGTACAACCCATGCGCAGCGGTGTGGGGCTCCATTCACTGGGGCCACGCGATCAGCGACGACCTGGTCCACTGGCGCGACCTGCCCGTGGCTCTGGCTCCGACGCCCGGCACGGCGGACGAGGACGGCATCTTCTCGGGCTGCGCCTTCGAGGCCGACGGCGTACCCACGGTCCTGTATACCGGGGTGCGCGAGCCCGACGACGGACCCCGCATCGAGCGGCCGTGCCTGGCGACGAGCACGGACGACGACCTGGTGACCTGGCGCAAGCATGCTGGCAATCCGGTCATCGTATCGCCGCCGGCCGGCCTCGACGTCCTGGGCTTTCGGGACCACTCGGTCTGGAAGGAGGGCGACTGCTGGTACCAGGCGATCGGCTCGGGAATCCGCGACGTCGGTGGAGCGGTCTTGGTGTACCGCTCGCGTGACTTGCGGGACTGGGAGTACGTCGGACCGCTGTGCGTTGGTGATCCGAAGCAGACCGGCGCTATGTGGGAATGCCCGGACTTCTTTCAACTGGGCGAACGGCACGTGTTGCTGGTGTCGCCGATCCCGCTAGGCAAGACCATCTACTTCGCAGGTGACTATCGCGAGCACCGCTTCACGCCACTGCGCCGGGGGCTGGTCGACGAAGGCGGCTGTTTTTATGCCCCGCAGTCGTTTACTGATGCGCAGGGGCGGCGGATCATGTTCGGTTGACTGCGCGAAGGGCGCGACGAGGCGGCACAGCTGGCCGCCGGGTGGGCCGGCGTTATGTCCCTGCCGCGCCTACTGCTGCCAGGACGTGATGGGCGACTGGGCATGCAGCCAGTGCCCGAGCTGCACGCCTTGCGTGGGCGTCGGACACGGCTGCGCGACGTGTCTCTCGCGTCATCGTGGAATCTGGACGTGTCGGGTGCCGCCTTGGAAATCGTGGCTGAGATCGACCCAGGTACTGCGGCCCAGGTTGGTATCGCTGTGCGCCGGGCCCCGGATGGAGCCGAGCAGACTGTCATCGGCTATGACGCTGCGTCGCAGTCGTTGACCGTCGACCGCCAACGTTCGAGCCTCGATCCGGCCACACCGCGTGACACGCGAGAGGCAGGGCTCGAGCTCGGCCACGCTGAGCCGCTTCGCCTGCAGGTCTTCGTCGATCACTCGGTGATCGAGGTATTCGCCAATGGGCAGGTCTGCCTGACGAGCCGCGTCTACCCGACGCGGCCCGACAGCCTGGGTGTCGAGCTGTTCGCCTCAGGCGGATCGGCCCAGGTGAACGAACTCGATGTGTGGAAGATGGCCTCAGTTTGGCCGAGCCCAGCATAAGGGAGGCGAGATGGATCGAGCTCGGTCCCTACGACGATGACCGTCCGAGTCGGCGTGACCGGCGTGGGCTCTATCGGCCAGGAACACATTCGCAGGCTGACACGGGTGGTTTCCGGGGCTCAGGTCGACCGCGATGCTGCGCTACGCCGGTGCTCGCCCACGTCCACATCGCCGACAGCTCTAACCACCGGGCCTCGTCGGGGCCGAGATGGACCCCAGCCACTTGTTCTGGCAGGGCATCGACCCCCTTGCCGCGCTGGAACAGCTGGGCAGTCTGGTCTACAACGCCGCGGCGAAGGACACGCGCATCAACGCGGCCGCCAACATCAACCGACGCGGCACGTTGATGCGCGCCGCGTGTCCATCAGGGGTCCACGGCTCCTGCTCCCCGGTTGTCGCCCAGGCTCTTGAAGCTCACATTACGCTGGATAGGTGAACGGCGCAGGGTAGGGGCGACCGAACGGCCGTCCCGCGCGGACCGTTGCGACCGAGCGCAGATAGCGGCTGCCGCTCCGTTTGACGTTCACCGTGTCGACGAACGTGACGGGTCCCTCGACGATGTCCAGGATCGACAGGTCCCCGGGCGCACCGGGCGTCAGGGTGCCGAGTCCGTCGATCCGACCGATGATCCGGGCGGGGTTGATGGTCGCCATGGCCACGACCTGCTCGAGCGACAAGCCGAGGGTGAGGAACTTGCTCATGACCCAGGGCAGGTACGGCATGCCCGGCGTGTTGATACTGACCGCGTGGACGTCGCTGCTGATCGTGTCGGGTACCAGCCCCTGTGCAATGGCAGGCTCGGCGACCTCGAAGGCGAAGCTGCCGCCGCCATGGCCGACGTCGATCACGACGCCGCGCGCCTTCGCCGCCAGTGCCGCGGGCAGCACCCGACCGTTCTGCACCGTGTTGTTGCCCGCGCCGCTGTAGCTGTGGGTCAGGACGTCACCGGGCCGCAGCAGGTCGAGCAGATCGGACAGGTCGCCCGGAACGCCGCCTATGTGGCACATCACCCGCGCCCCAGTGCCGGCCAGCTCCGCGGCGGCCAGGGCCCGTCTGAGCGGCTCGAGGCCGTTGTCGCCGACCACGTTCTGGCTCTGGCGCACTTTGACGCCGAGCACGATATCGGCGTTCTCGGCAACCGTCTTCGCCGCTTGCTCGACGTCCGCGTAGTCGATGTTCAACATCTCGCCCACCGGGAAGCCGGCCAGCCCGATGTTCGAGATGTGGACGAAGCCGAAGATGCGGCTGCGTGCCTGGGCAACCACCCAGTGGCGGAAGCCGCCGAAGTTGTTGGCGCCCGCGTCGCCTGCGCTGACGTAGGTGGTCGTGCCAGACTCGGGCACGAGCTCATCGGCTGGCAGCCCGAGGCCGGACGCCAATGGGTAGACGTGCGCGTGCAGATCGACGAGCCCGGGGACGACCAGGTGGCCAGTGGCAGGCAGGACCTGCCGGGCGGTAGCGGGCGCGATGTCCGGCTGGACAGCGGCGATGCGCCCGTGGTGGATGGCGATGTCGCGCCGGCCGCGTAGACCCTGGCTCGAATCGAGCGCCTCGCCGCCCTTGACCAGCAAGTCGTACTGCTGCCCCGCCGCGAGCTGCGGCACGTCGAGTGGTGTCGCAATCGGCTGCGCGGCGGCCCGAACGGCACCGCTCGTGCCGAGAGCGGCCGCGGCGGCGCCGGCAGCCGAGACTTTCAAGAAGCCCCGGCGCGAAGTATCCGTCATGCTCTCTGTCCCCCTGGTGTACAAGCGGGAGGGATGCTACCAGCCGTGCAGGCCAGCGCCTCGTCGCGTCAGCGCACGCGCCGGCCCGGGTCGGCGTCCGGTTGTACGATGGGTCTGGAAGGAGAAAAAACTGTGGCAGCAATTCGACGAGCGCAAACATCCTGGAGTGGGGACCTGCCTTCGGGTAAAGGGACGGTGAGCGGCACGACCAGCCACGCTTTCAACGACCTGCAGGTGACGTGGGCGTCGCGGGCGGAGAATCCTGATGGGCGTACCAGCCCGGAAGAGCTGATCGCGGCAGCCCACTCGAGCTGTTTCGCCATGGCGCTCTCGGCCGGGCTGGGCCGAGCCGGTACGCCGCCCCAGCAGCTGAACGTGGCCTCCACCGTGACCTTCGACAAGGTCGGCGAGGGCTTCAAGGTCGTCTCGAGCGCGCTCGAAGTCCGGGGCCGCGTGTCGGGCCTGGACCAGGCGGGCTTCCAAAAGGCCGCCGAGGAGGCCAAGGACGGCTGCCCGGTCTCGCAGGCGCTCAAGGGCAACGTGGAGCTGAGCGTCACCGCCACGCTGGAAAGCTAGGCGCCTGGCGTTGGAGCGCCCGACCGGCCTGGCCGACGACGAGTTTCGCGGCAAGCTCGCCCTCGTGACTGGCGGCGGTCGCGGCATCGGGCGCGCCATCGTCCTCGAGCTCGCCCGCCGCGGCGCCAGCGTTCTCGTGAACTACCTGCGCCACGGGGAGGCTGCCGAGGACACGGCGCGCGCGGCCCGCGCCCTCGGCGTCCACGCCGAAGCCGTCCGCGGCAACGTGGGCGACGAGCCCAAGGTCGAGCGCCTGTTCGGGATGGTGCGCGAGCGCTTCGGCGGGCTCGACATCCTGATCAACAACGCCGCCTCAGGGGTCAACCGACCGGCGCTCGATCTGACCGCCCACCACTGGGACTGGACTGTCAACATCAACGCCCGCGGCGCCTGGCTGTGCGCCAAAGGGGCGGCGCCGCTCATGGCCGGCCGCGGCGGCAAGATCGTCTCCCTGTCGAGCCTCGGGGCAGGGCGCGTGATGAAGGACTACTTCACGGTGGGCGTCTCGAAGGCGGCTCTCGAGGCTGTCACGCGCTACCTGGCGGTGGAGATGGCGCCCCTGGGCATCAGGGTGAACGCCGTCTCGGGCGGCTTGGTCGAGACCGACGCGCTCGCGGCGTTCGCCTGGGGGCAGGAGCTCATCGAGGAGAACCGCCAACGCACCCCGGCGGGCCGCAAGGTGGAGCCGATGGACCTGGCGCGGGTCGCCCTGTTCCTGTGCAGCGAGGCGGCCGAGATGATCCGCGGCCAGACGCTGGTCGTGGATGGCGGTCTGTCGCTGCTGATCTGACGATTTGACGACCAGACGCGGGTCAGGCCGCTGTCAGCGCCTGGATCAGGCCGGGCAGATCGGCGGCCAGCCGGGAGTTCGCCACCCAGCGCGTCGCGCCCGCTTCCCGCGCCCGCTGGCGCGTGGCGGCGTCCATGTGCGGGCCGAAGGCCAGGACTGGTGGCGCGCCCGGAGTAGCGCGCAGCTCGCGGAGCAGCTCCTCCCACGGCAGATGGGTGTGCTGTGTCCCCAGGAGCACGAGGGCGGGCCCGTCGGCCACGGCGAGGCGGAACTCGTCCCGCGTCCGGGCGTAGCGCGTCTCGAAGCCGAGATGCCGCGCGGTCGCCTGGACGCGGCTGCCCACCATCAGGTCGTCGAAGGCCAGGAGCAGGAAGGCCACGCGGCGCTCCGACTTTTAACCACTAACCACTAACCACTAACCACTAACCACTAACCGCGGCGAGCGACCACGCCGGTCCGGCGCTTCTCTTCGTCCTTCTTGGCTTTGACGCGGTGCTTGTGGATGGCGACGCGCTTTCGTTTGTTCATGCCGGCATTGTAGGCGGTCGTTGCTACACTGTTGTCGCACAACGGACAAAGAGCACAAAGGGAGGAGGGCGCCATGGCGATCGAGACGACGGCACCTGGGGCGGGCGGTGTGTCCTCTCCCGCGAGTCTTTCTCCCTCCCCGCCTCAACCTCAACCTCAATCCGCTCTGCGCGACGTCGACCCCGACATCTGGTCGATCATCGAGCGCGACCGGCACCGCCACACGGTGACGCTCAACTTCATCGCCAGTGAGAACTACGCGTCGCGCGCCGTTCTCGAGTGCCTGTCGTCCCACCTGAACGTGAAGTACGCCGAGGGCTACGTTGGCGCTCGCTACTACCAGGGCGTCGGCATGGTCGACGACATCGAGCGGCTGGCCATCGACCGCGCCAAGGAGCTGTTCGGCGCCGAGCACGCCAACGTCCAGCCGTACTCGGGCAGCCCGGCCAACATGGCGGCCTACTTCGCGGTTCTGAAGCCCGGCGACACCGTCCTCGGGATGGAGCTCAGCACGGGCGGCCACCTGACTCACGGGGCGGCGGTCAACTTTTCGAGCCAGCTGTTCAATGCCGTCCAGTACGGCGTCGATCCCCGGACCGAGCTGATCGACTACGACCAGGTAGAAGCGCTCGCCCGCCAGCACCGACCGCGCCTGATAGTGGCCGGGACGTCGGCCTACTCGCGCCTCATCGACTGGGCCCGGTTCCGGCAGATCGCCGACATGGTGGGCGCGCGCTTCCTGGCCGACATCGCTCACATCGCGGGCCTGGTCGCCGCGGGCGTCCACCCGAGCCCCGTGCCCCATGCCGACCTGGTGACCACGACCACCCACAAGAGCCTCCGTGGCCCGCGCGGCGCGCTCATCCTGGCCCGGGCGGAGCTGGCCAAGGACGTGGACCGCGCGGTGTTCCCGTTCCTTCAGGGTGGGCCGCACCTGGCGGCCATCGCGGGCAAGGCGGTCTGTTTCAGGGAGGCGATGACGCCCGCCTTCCGCGATTACCAGCGGCAGGTGGTGGCCAACGCGCGGGCGCTGTCCGATGGGCTGAAGGCCGGTGGCCTGAAGATCGTCGCCGACGGCACCGACAACCACCTGCTGGTGGTCAAGCTGCTGGACCGGGACTTCTCGGGCCGGACGCTGGCGCGGGCGCTCGAGGCGGTGGGCATCATCACGAGCATGTCGACGGTGCCGGGCGAGACGCGCAAGCCGGCGGTGACCAGCGGCGTGCGCTTCGGCACCCCGGCCGTGACGAGCCGCGGCGCGACGGAGCGGCAGATGCAGCGGGTGGCCGAGATCGTCAGCGCGGTGGCCGAGGCGCCGAAGGACGAGAGCGCGCAGGCGCGCCTGCGCGGCGAGGTCGAGGCCGTCGCCAGCCAGCTGGCACCGGTCTGACGGCTACAATAGTGGCATGAATGCTGGGCGACTGCTCAGCCTGCTCTGCTTCCTTCTCGGGGCTGTCTCGCTCATGGCGGGGCGCGCTGTGGCGCAGACCACCGCCCCGTCCGTCGTGGTCGGCCACATCGACGGCATCATCAACCCCGTCATGGCGGGCTACGTGGCCCGCGTCATCGACGAGGCCGAGCGCACCGACGCCGCCGCCGTCGTCTTCACCATGGACACGCCCGGCGGCCTGTCGGACGCCATGCGGGACATCAACCTCAGAATCCTGGCAGCCCGCGTGCCGGTGGTCGTGTACGTGGCGCCCGACGGCGCCCGGGCTGGATCGGCCGGCGTGTACATCGCCTACGCGTCTCACCTGGTTGGCATGGCGCCCGCCACCAACATCGGCTCGGCGACGCCCGTCGCCATGGGCGACAGCGGCCAGGAGGCGCAGATGTCCCCCGAGATGCGAAACAAGGTCACCAACGACGCGGTGGCCGGTATCCGTGCACTGGCCGAGCAGCGCGGGCGCGACGCCGCGTTCGCCGAGAAAGCCGTGCGCGAGGGCGCCAACCTTCAGGCCAGCGAGGCGCTCCATCAGAACGTCGTCAACTACGTGGCAGTCGATCTCCCCGATCTCCTGCGCCAGATGGACGGGACCACCGTGCACCTGGCCACCGGGGACGCTGCCGTGCGCACGGCCGGCGCCGTTACCCGCGACGTCCCTATGTCGCCCGTGGAAGCGTTCTTGCTGACGATCACGAACCCCACGATCGCCTACATCCTGCTGAGCCTGGGCAGCCTGGGGCTGCTGCTCGAACTGTACAACCCGGGCTCAGTGTTCCCCGGCGTCATCGGCGGCATCGCCCTGCTGTTGGCGTTCTACGCGCTCGGCACGCTGCCGCTGAACTTTGCCGGCCTGGCCCTGGTCCTGTTTGGCCTCATGCTGTTCGGGCTCGAGCCGTTCCTGCCGACGCACGGCATCCTCGCCGCGGGTGGGGCGCTGTCGTTCCTCACCGGGTCGCTGCTGCTCATCAACGTGCCGCAGGACGCGCCGTTCTTGCGCGTGTCGCTTGTCGCGGTCGCCGCGATGACCGGCCTCATGGTGGCATTCCTGCTGGTGATCGTGACGGCCGCGATCCGCTCGCACCGCCGCAGGCCGGTCACCGGGCGCGAAGGGCTGCTGGGCGCCGAGGGCGTGGCGCGGACGGACCTGGCGCCCGGGAAGACCGGGTTCGTGTTCGTCCAGGGCGAGCTGTGGCAGGCCCGGTCGTCGGCCGGCGCCATCCCGACCGGGGACGGCGTGGTCGTCGAGCGGCTGCACGGCCTCCTACTCACTGTGCGGTCGGCCGCGGCCCACCCGGTCGACCAGGAGTCGGCGCCGGGCCGCGCCCCGACGTCGACCACCACCTCCCAAACAGTGCCGGTCTAACTGACTGACCGCGCTCTCCTCGCCCCTCGCCACACTGCCTGGGTGCGGGGCCCAATCTCGTGGTAACGTCACTGGTGAGGATCTGGCACCGACCACCCCACACACCAGCTAGGAGCTGACAGCTGACAGCTACGAAAGGACTCTTCCCATGGCAGTACGCGTAGGGATCAACGGCTTCGGGCGCATCGGACGGCAGGTCCTCAAGGCGCTGCTCGAGCGCCATTCTGACGAGGTCCAGGTCGTCGGCGTCAACGACCTCTTCGATACCGCGACGAACGCCCACCTGTTCAAGTACGACAGCAATTACGGGCCCTACCAGGGGACGGTCCAGGCCCAGGCGTCCGCGTTCGTCATCGACGGCCGCGAGATACAGGTCAGCGCCGAGCGCGACCCTGGCGCCGTGCCGTGGAAGAAGTGGGGCGCCGACATCGTCATCGAGTCGACGGGGCTGTTCACCGACGCCACGAAGGCCCGCGCCCACCTCGACGCTGGCGCCAAGAAGGTCCTGATCTCCGCGCCGGCCAAGAACGAGGACATCACCATCGTCCTGGGGGTCAACGAGGATCGCTACGACCCCGCGCAGCACACCATCATCTCCAACGCGTCCTGCACCACCAACGGGCTCGCCCCCGTGGCCAAGGTGCTGTTCGACCGCTGGGGTATCGCCAAGGGCCTGCTCACCACTATCCACTCCTACACGAACTCGCAGCGGCTGCTCGACCTGGCTGCCAAGGACCTGCGCGACGCGCGGGCCGCCCCTATGAACATCGTCCCCTCGACGACGGGCGCCGCGCGCGCGGTCGGCCTGGTGATCCCCGAGCTGCAGGGCCGCTTCGGCGGTATGTCGTTCCGTGTGCCGACAGCGACGGTGTCGGTGGTCGACTTCACGGCCGTCCTCGAAGCGCCCCAGGTGAGCGTGGGCGAGATCAACGCCGCGATGCGCGAGTACGCCGAGCAGCGCATGCAGGGCATTCTGGCCTACACCGACGAGCCGCTCGTTTCCAGCGACCTGCGCGGCGACAGCCACTCGTCCATCTTCAGCGCCATGGACACCCTGGTAGTCGGCGGCAACCTGGTCAAGGTGGTCAGCTGGTACGACAACGAGTGGGGCTACGCCTGCCGGCTGTCCGACCTGACCGCCTTCGTCGGCGAGCGGATGGACGAGAGCCCAGGCAACGGCAGCGTCGGGGCGCGGCACCCAGCCGCGGTCGCCGGCTGAGCCAGAGCCAGAGCCAGCGTCTGGATGGGCCTGTGCACCCTGCGCGACGTGGACTGGCGCGGCAAGACCGCGCTGGTCCGGGTCGATTTCAACGTGCCCCTTTCGGCGACGGGCGGGCACGTCGCCGACGACACGCGCATCCGCGCCGCCCTGCCGACCATCGCCTACCTGCGCGAGCACGGGGCGAAGGTGGTGCTGCTGTCGCACCTGGGCCGGCCTGAGGGCAGGCGCGACCCGAAATACTCGCTGAAGCCCGTCGTCGACCGCCTGGGCGACCTCCTGGGGGCGCCGTGCCGGACGGCCGACGACTGTGTTGGCCCGTCGGCCGAAGCGACCGTGGCAGCGCTCGGCGCCGGCGACGTGGCCCTGCTGGAGAACGTGCGCTTCCACCCCGAAGAGGAAGCCAACGACCCCGCCTTTGCCGAGCAGCTGGCCGCTTTGGGCGACGTCTACGTGAACGACGCTTTCGGCACCGCGCACCGGGCGCACGCTTCGACTGAAGGGGTCGCCCACCACCGGCCGGCGGTGGCGGGCCTGCTCATGGAGAAGGAGCTCGTCTCGCTGGGCAACGCGCTGGACCGGCCCGAGCGACCCTTCGTGGCGGTCATCGGCGGCGCCAAGGTGTCCACCAAGCTGGGCGTCCTGAGCAACCTGGCCCACCGCGTCGACGAGCTCGTCGTGGGCGGCGGCATGGCGAACACCTTCCTCAGGGCGCTGGGCTACGAGGTGGGCAAGAGCCTGCTCGAGCCGGACCTGGTGCGCACGGCCGAGGAGCTGCTCGATCGGACGAAGGAGCGCGGCGCACGCGTCGTGCTGCCGCTCGACGTGGTGGTGACCACGGCGCTCGACGGCGACGCCCCCTCGCGGACCGCGCTGGTCGAGGACATTCGGCCTGACGAGATCATCGCCGACATCGGGCCGATGACCGTCCGCGCCTACGAGAGCGTCCTGGGCAGGGCGCGGACCATCCTGTGGAATGGCCCCATGGGGGTGTTCGAGAACCCGCGCTACGCGGCCGGCACGCTGGCCATCGCCCGCGCTATGGCCGAGTCGTCGGGGACGACTGTCGTTGGCGGCGGCGAGTCGGTCCAGGCGGTGGAGCAGGCCGGCGTCGCCGACCAGCTGAGCCACGTCTCCACCGGCGGCGGCGCGTCGCTCGAGTTCATCGAAGGCAAGGAGCTGCCCGGGGTAGCTGCGCTGCGGCACGACTGCCGGTGATGGCCCGCACCCCAATCGTCGCGGGCAACTGGAAGATGCATACGACCATCGCGGAAGGGCTGGTGCTCGTGGACGCGATGATGCCGCGGCTGCAGGCGCTGGCCGGGGTGGAGCGGGTCGTCTGCCCGCCCTTCGTCTCGCTGGCCGCCATAGCCGAGCGGCTGCGCGGCACTGACGTGGGCGTGGGCGCGCAGAACGCCCATCCAGAGCCCAGGGGCGCCTTCACCGGCGAAGTGTCCGTCGGGATGCTGGAGGGCCTGGCGGGCTACGTCATCGTGGGCCACTCGGAGCGTCGCCAGTACTTCGGCGAGGACGATGCGCTGGTCAATCGCAAGGCCCGGGCGGTGCTCGCGGGGGGCATGGTGCCGATCATCTGCGTCGGCGAGACGCTGGACCAGAACGAGCGGGGCGAGACGGAGTCAGTGGTCACGCGCCAGACGCGGGCCGCCCTCGACGGCCTGCCCGACGTGGGCCGCGTCGTGCTCGCCTACGAGCCCGTCTGGGCAATCGGCACCGGCCGCGCCGCGACGCCCGAGGAGGCCAACAGAACCATCGGTCTCATCCGCCGCGCCGCGGCCGCGGCCGCGGCGCCGGCCGAGAGTCTGCGCATCCAGTACGGTGGCAGCTGCACCCCTGAGAACTTCGGCGGCCTGATAGCGCAGCCGGAGATCGACGGCGGGCTCGTCGGCGGCGCCAGCCTCAGAGCCGAGCAGTTCGTCCAGATCGCCCGGATAGCGGCCCGCGTCTAGACGCCCATGGGCGACGACGAGCGCGCCTACTGGGTGCTGCTCACACAGGTAGCCGGTATCGGGCCAGTGCGCTTCCGGCGACTCGTCGAGCTGTGCGGCAGCGCCCGCGAGGCCTGGGGCGCCAGCGACCTGCAGCTAGCCCGAGCCGGTGTCGAGCAGCGCTCGGCGCAGTCGCTGCGCCAGCTGCGGGCGCGGACTAGCCCAGCCGCCGCCATGGCGCAGCTGGAGCAGCTGGGACTCCGGGCCGTGACCACGCTGGACGAGGGCTACCCAGGGCTCCTGCGCCAGATCCCCGATCCACCACCCGTGCTGTACGTGCGCGGTCGCCTGGCCGCGGTCGACGCCGTTGCCGTGGCCCTCGTCGGCACCCGGCGCGCCTCGCCCTACGGCCGCGCCGTCGCCGAGCGGCTGGCTCGTGACCTAGTGGCCGCCGGTATCACGGTGGTCAGCGGGCTGGCCAAGGGCGTGGATACCGTGGCCCACCGCGCCGCCGTCGACGCCGGCGGACGCACCATCGCCGTCATGGGCAATGGGCTCGACCAGGTGTACCCACCCGAGAACGGGCCGCTGGCGCGGCGGATCGTCGAGCGCGACGCTGGCGCCCTGGTGTCCGAGTTCGCGCCCGGCACCCCGCCGGACGCCGTGAACTTCCCGCGGCGCAACCGCATCATCGCCGGGCTGTGCCCGGCCACGGTCATCGTCGAGGCCGGCGTGCGCAGCGGCGCCCTGATCACCGCGGACTTCGCGCTGGAGCAGGGGCGCGAGGTGCTCGCGGTACCCGGCAGCATCTTGAGCCCGCTCAGCGCGGGGCCTAACGGTCTGCTGCGCCAGGGCGCGACGCCGGTGACCGGCGTCCAGGATATCCTCGAGGCGCTGGGGCTGACGACGACCCAGGCTCCTCCCGTGGCGCGGCCGCTGCCGCTGCTGGACGCCGACGAGCTCACCGTCTACGAAGCCCTCGGCGGGGCGCCGCGACACGTGGACGAGCTGTCGCGGACGCTCGGGCGCGGGGCAGCCGACGTCTCGGCGACGCTGGCCGTGCTCGAGCTGCGGGGACTGGCGCGGCCGGTGGCGCCTATGGCATACGTTCGGGCGTGAACGTGTTAGACCATAGCGAGCGAGCCGCGGCCGCCGCTCTTCTGATCCAGTGATGCCGGATCAGGCGATTCGGGCCGGCGCGCCAGCCGTCGTGTAGACTCCCCGTCGCCGTGGCGGTGGAGCGCGGCAACCAGGGGCGCGCATTCAAGCCCTCAGCCCTCAGCCCTCAGCCCTCAGCCTTTAAGCCTTACGCTCTTACGCACGCACAGACTGACGCTGGCGCGCCGTCCCACCTTTAGGCACCACGTGAGCACCACGGCCCACACAACGGAGAAATCTTGGCGAAGCAGAACCTGGTGGTGGTCGAGTCCGCCGCCAAAGCAAAGACAATAGAGAAGTTTTTGGGGCGCGGGTACACCGTCCGTGCCTGCCTGGGGCACGTCCGCGACTTGCCCACGAGCAAGCTAGGGGTGGACGTCGAGCACGGCTTCCAGCCGCAGTACGTGGTGCCCAAAGAGCGCAAGGACGTCGTGAAGCGGCTGAAGGACGAGGCCCGCGACGTGCAGAACGTCCTGCTGGCCACCGACCCCGACCGCGAAGGCGAGGCCATCGCCTGGCACCTCGTCTCCGCCCTCGGTCTGGCGAGCGACAAGCCCGTCAGCCGCATCGAGTTCCACGAGATCACCAAGGGCGCCATCCTGGACGCCCTGAAGCATCCGCGCGCGATCGACATGCACCGGGTGGATGCGCAGCAGGCGCGGCGCATCCTGGACCGGCTGATCGGCTACCCGGTGAGCACCTTCCTGGGCCGCAAGATCCGGCGTGGTCTCTCCGCTGGCCGGGTGCAATCCGTCGCGGTCCGGATGGTCGTGGAGCGCGAGCAGGCCATCGCCGACTTCGTCCCGGTCGAGTACTGGTCGCTGGCGGCGGAGCTCGCCAAGCAGGTGGGCTCCTCGGGGGCGCGCCCGACACCTTTCACAGCGTCGCTCACCCACCGAGAACGCGACAAGATCGAGCTCCACACAGGAGAGGCCACCAGCGAGGTCCAACAGCACCTCGAAGGAGCCCGATGGGCCGTCGCCGAGGTCAAGGAGCGCGAGCAGCAGCGCCATCCGGCGGCGCCGTTCACCACCAGCACGCTCCAGCAGGAGGCCAGCCGCAAGCTGAACTTCTCGGCCAAGCGGACCATGGTGGTGGCCCAGCAGCTGTACGAGGGGATCTCAGAGGGCGGTGGCGACGCCGTGGGGCTCATCACCTACATGCGGACCGACTCCGTCAACGTGGCGCAGTCGGCGCAGCAGGAAGCGCGCGAGTACATCCGCACGCGTCTCGACAACGGCCCCAGTCTGTTGCCCCCGTCGGCGCGCGTCTACACCACGCGGTCGAAGCTGGCCCAGGAAGCGCACGAAGCGATTCGCCCGACATCGGTGTTCCGCGAGCCGGCGGCCCTCAAGCCGCACCTCACGGCTGACCAGTTCCGCCTGTACGAGCTGGTCTGGAAGCGCTTCGTGGCCAGCCAGATGGCCTCCGCGCTCTTCGACGTCACCACCGTCGACATCGATGCCCAGGCGCCAGGGAAGGGAAAGCCGCGCTACCGCTTCCGCGCCACCGGGTCGCGGCTGCGCTTCCGCGGCTTCCTGTCGCTGTACCTGGAGGGTCGGGACGACGAGGAGACGCTCGACGAAGAGCGCCAGCCGCTGCCGCCGCTGGCCGCCGGCGAAGCGCTCGACCTGCGCCGGCTGGTGCCGGACCAACACTTCACGCAGCCCCCGCCGCGCTACACCGAGGCAACCCTGGTCAAAGCCCTCGAGGAGCACGGCATCGGTCGGCCGAGCACGTACGCGCCGATCATGTCAACGATCCAGGACCGCGGCTACGTGGAGCGCGATGGCAAGAAGCTGCTGCCCACGGACCTCGGCAAGCTGGTCAACGGCGTGCTCGTCGCCCAGTTTGGCGACATCATGAACCAGGACTTCACGGCCGTCCTCGAGGACAAGCTGGACGAGGTCGCCCAGGGCGGCCTCCGCTGGGCGCCGGTCGTCGAGGAGTTCTACGGGCCGCTGAAGGTGGACCTCGCCCGCGCCGACAAGGAGGTGGTCCGTCTCAAACCGGTCGAAGAGCCGACCGACGAGGTCTGCTCCCAGGGGCACCCCATGGTGATCAAGGACGGCCGGTTCGGTCGCTTCCTGGCCTGCACCCAGTATCCCGAGCACAAGGAGACGCGGCCGCTGGCCGACGAGCTGCCGAAGGACCTGCCGGAGGAGCGGTGCTCGCACGACGTGGCCATGCAGCCGCGGACGGGGCGCTTCGGGCCGTACTACGCCTCCGCCCACGAGTGCGGCGAGACCAAGGCGGTCGCGCGTCGCGTCGGGGTACCCTGCCCGCTCGACGGCGGGCCGATCGTCGAGAAGCGGTCGAAGAAGGGCCGCGTGTTCTACGGGTGCGGGGACTGGCCGAAGTGTGACTGGGTGAGCTGGTACCGGCCGCTACCCGAGGCGTGCCCCGAGTGCGGTGGTCTGCAAGTGGACATGGGGCGCGGCCGGACGCGCTGCCTGAAGCACGAGGGCGAGCCGGTGCGCGCGGCGGCGAAGGCTAGCGACGCGGGAGCGGACGGCGCCAGCCCGAAGACGAGCGGGACCCGCAACGTGACGGCCGCGGCCCGGGCGACCAAGAACGGGGCCCGGGCAAGCGCCAACGGCACCCGAGCCCCCAAGAGTGGAACCAGAGCCGCCGCCAAGAGCCGGACCCGCGTGGCCAAGAACGGCGTCGCGGCCGCCGCCGGCCGCCGCACCCGATCCCCCAAGGTGGCCGGAGACCGGGTCTGAACAGCCGCAGCACCGTCGTCGCCGACCTACCGATTGCTCAGCGGCTCGCTCACCTCCGCGCCGAGCTCGACGGCGCCGGGCTCGACGCCCTCCTGGTATCCCAGCCGGAGTCCCGCTACTACCTCAGTGGCTACACGGGGCACGATCTGCCGCCGCGTGACTCGGCCGGCTACCTGCTCGTCTCCGCGACACGGGCGTGGCTGCTGACCGACACCCGCACCAGCGAGCAGGCGGCGCGCCAGTCGCCGACGTTCGAGGTCGTGGCCTACGCGAGCGGCGTGCTCGGTGTGGAGATGGTCGCCCGCACCGCCAGGGCCGCCGGCCTGCGCCGGCTGGGCTTCGAGGCCGTCCACCTGCCGTACGCCGTCTGGCGCGACGTGGCAGCGCACCTGAGCGGCAGCGGGGTGGAGCTCGTGCCGGCGGACGGGCTGGTGGACCGCCTGCGGATCGTCAAGGACGACGCTGAGCTGGCCCACCTGCAGGACGCCGTCGACGTGCTGGACAGGTGCTTCGACCACGTGAGCAGGTGGCTGGAGCCGGGCATGACGGAGCGCCAGGTGGCGCGCGAAGTCGAGCGGTACCTTCTGGACCACGCCGACGGACCGTCGTTCGCAGCCATCGTGGCGTCGGGCCCGAACGGCAGCATGCCGCACGCGGTGCCGACCGACCGGCCCATCGCGGCGGGCGAGGGCATCACCCTCGACATCGGCGCCCGCGTGGACGGCTACTGCTCCGACATGACCCGCACCATCTGTCTTGGCGGGGCGGGCGACCCGAAGCTGCGCGAGCTGCACGCCGTGGTGCTCCACGCCCAGGAGGTCGCCGAGCGGCAGGTCCGGCCGGGGATGACCGGCCGCGACGCCGACGCCCTGGCCCGCTCGGCAATCGCGGACGCCGGCTACGGGGCGGCGTTCACGCACAGCCTTGGGCACGGGATAGGCCTGGAGGTGCACGAGCCGCCGTGGCTGTCGCCGCTGCGCGGTGTGGACCCGCTACAGCCAGGTATGGTGTTCAGCATCGAGCCGGGCATCTACCTGCCGGGCTGGGGCGGCGTGCGCCTCGAGGATCTGGTCGTCCTCGCTGAGACGGGCGCCCGAGTACTCTGCCAATCACGCAAGACCCTAGAGGTACCCCGATGATCTCGACAAGCGATCTCAAGCGCGGCGCCATGATGGACCTGGATGGCCAGATCGTCCAGGTGCTCTCGTACGAGCACCAGAAGATTGGCCGCGGCAGCGCGCAGGTGCGCATGAAGGTGAAGAACGTGCGCACCGGCGCCATCTTCGAGACGACCGCGCAGGCGGGGGCCAAGTGGCCGCGCATCCGCCTGGACCAGCGGGACGTGCAGTACCTGTACAGCGAGGGTGGCGTCCACTACTTCATGGACAAGGAGAACTACGAGCAGTTCCCGCTGTCCCCGGCGCAGCTGGGCGACGCGGTGAACTACTTGAAGGACAGCATGGAGCTGGAAGTCCTGATGTACGAGGGCGAGCCGGTGACTGTGGAGATGCCGCTGAACGTGGTGCTCACGGTGACCCGCACGGACCCGGGCTTCAAGGGGGACACGGCGACCGGCGGCACGAAGCCGGCGACGCTGGACACGGGCCTGGTCATCCAGGTGCCGCTGTTCGTCAACCCCGGCGACAAGATCAAGGTGGACACCCGCGACGGGTCGTACATCGAGCGCGTCTAGGCACGAGCTGTCAGCTATCAGCTATCAGCTATCAGCTATCAGCTAGCAGCTATCGGAACTTGGCAGCGCAGGCGTGGATCGTGAGCAGCGGCCAGCAACCGAGAGCCCCGACGGCGCCGGCCCCGGTGACCCACTGGGCACGTGGTCCGAGCTCGTCGACGTGGTCGGTGAGATGCTGGCCCTGGTGCACAGCAGCGACGTCGTGGAGCTCGAGGTGAGCGTCGGCGCCAGCCACCTGGCGCTGCGGCGGTCCGCGCCGAGCGCCGCGCCGCCCGCCGCCGAGCCGGACCGTGCGCCGGGGCCGGAAGACGGGGCGCCGCTCGAGCCATTTCTGGCGGTCACCTCGCCGCTCGTCGGCATCTTCCATCCCTCGGTCCAGGCTGGCGACCGCGTGGCCGTTGGCCAGCCGCTCGGCGCCATCGAGGCGCTGGGCATGCCGACGAGCGTCGACGCACCCGCCTCCGGGACGGTTCAGGAGCTGCTGACTGGCGAGGGCAGCCCGGTGGAGTTTGGCCAATCTCTGCTCGTGCTGCGTCTGGACCACCGCCCGTGATCCCCCTCCGCGGTCGGGATACTGACCTGCTGCTGTTCTCGTTCGAGCAGACGGCGCACATCTTCACGGTCGAGGAGCTGGCCCTGCGCATCGGCCACACGCTCGCCGGCGACCCGTTGCTGCGCGACGTCTGGCTACGGGGTGAAGCGACGAACGTGTCCCGCTCACCGGCTGGGCACTACTACTTCTCGTTGAAGGATGGCGCCGCCCAGCTGCGCTGCGTGCTGTTCCGATCGAGCGCCCTGGGCTCGGCGATCACCCCGGCCAACGGCCTGGCCGTGGTAGCCCATGGCGCGGTTCGCTTCTACGAGCGGCAAGGCACGTGCGACCTGGTGGCCGACGTTCTCTTTCCCGAGGGCGTCGGCGTGGCCCAGATGCGCCTGGAGGCGCTCCACAAGCGGCTGAACGGCGAGGGGCTGTTCGAGCCGTCCCGCAAGCGCCCGCTGCCCGAGTTCCCGCGGCGGATCGGCGTGATCAGCTCGGACAAGGGCGCGGCCATCCACGACATCCTGACGGTGCTCGAGCGCCGCTACCCCCTGGGCGAGGTGGTCTTCCTGCCGTCGCCGGTGCAGGGGGACGGCGCCAGCGCGGCGCTGGCGTACGCCCTTCAGCGCCTCGGCCAGTGGCGCGCCCCGGGCGACGGCAGGGGGGTCGACCTGGTGATCCTGGCGCGGGGCGGCGGCTCGGCCGACGATCTGGCCACTTTCAACGACGAGCGTCTCGTGCGCGCCATCTTCGCCTGCCCCGTGCCGGTGATCTCGGCCGTTGGCCACGAGACGGACGTGTCCCTGTCCGACCTGGCGGCCGACGTGCGCGCGCCGACGCCGTCGGCCGCGGCCGAGCTGGCCAGTCCCGACCTCGGGGCGGCCCGGCGCCAGCTCGCCCTGCTGCGGCAGCGAGCCCTGCGGGCCGCTGAGCGGTCGCTGGCCCAAGCCCGCCAGTCGTGCCGCGCCGAGCGCGCCGCGCTGGCCGCGCGGCTGGGGCAGCACGTCGCGGTGGCGCGCGAGCAGCTGGCCGGTCGACGGGCGCAGCTCGCGGCCCTGAGCCCAGAGGCGACGCTGGCCCGCGGCTTCGCCGTGGCCGAGGTCGACGGTCGGGTCGTGCGCGACGCGGCGTCGGTGCCGGTGGGCGCCGCGCTGGACGTCCGGTTGCATCGCGGTCGCCTCCACGGTACCGTTGGCGCCGCTCAGCTAGACTAAAGACGAGAGACGAGAGTCGGAAGCCAGAGTTTTTCTCCACTCCACTCCACTCCACCCACCACCCCCCATCGCCGTGCCCCCCTCCGATTCGACCCCGGCCGGCACCGACGGGACGGCTCCTGCGACTACTTTCGAGGCGGCGTACGGCGAGCTGAGGCAGGTCATCGAGCAGCTGGAGGCTGGCGGGCTCGCGCTGGAAGAATCGGTGCGCCTGTTCGAGCGGGGCACGGAGCTGGTCCGTGCCTGCGAGCAGATCGTCGACGGGGCGGAGCTCCGGGTGCAGCGTCTCGCGTCAGAACCGGCCGCGCCGTTCCCCGAGCCTCTGGCAGACGAGTAGAACAGGCACGCGGTCGTGGAGAGCGTGCTGGCCAACAAGGTGCTGATGTCGTGCGTCATCGCCTGGGCCATCGCCCAGATCTCCAAGCCGCTCATCTTCCTGGTGCGCCACGGGCAGCTGGACCTGCGCTACCTGGCGACGTCTGGTGGCATGCCGAGCTCCCACTCGGCGGTCGTCTGCGCCCTGGCCACGCGCATCGGGCTGGACACCGGGCTCAGCTCGATCCCCTTCGCCCTGGGCGCCATCTTCGCCGCCGTGGTGATGTACGACGCTGCCGGCGTCCGGCGGGCTGTCAGCGTGCAGGCGCGGATCCTGAACCGCATGCTCACCGAGATGATCGAAGCGCAGCGGTTCAACGAGGAGCGCATGCGCGAGCTCATCGGCCACACGCCGGTCGAGGTCTTCGTCGGTGCGCTGCTGGGCGCGCTGACGGCGATCAGTTTGGCGTAAACGGAAGCAGCGTGTTCTGGGCCCCGTCGCTCGCCGGGGGCGGGTCGTCGCGGACGGCTCGGACCACGAGCCGGCTGAGGTACAGGTGGCGGGCCTGGTCGAACTCGCCGCCGCAGGTGATGAGAGTCAGCTGCTGGTCAGGGGTCTGGCCGAACACGTCCGCGAGGTCGGTCGTGTCCGCGTCGAGCCATCGCGTGGCAACGACGCGGTAGGAGACGACCTGGCCATCGGCGTCCGCAAGCTGGACGCCGTCGCCCACGGCCACCTGTCTCAGGCGGCCGAAGGTGCGCAGCCGACCACCCCAGTCGACGTGGCCGTCCACCAGCAGGTTGCCGGGTTCGCCCAGGCCCGGCCCGAGGTCGTACCAGCCGACAGTGTCCGGGTCGGTCGGCGCGCCCATGCTGCCGTCGTCCTCCAGCCCGATGGCGATCACGGGCGCGGTGAGGCCGATCGTCGGTATGGTGATGACCGTCGGCGGATCCGGCCGTGGCGGGGCTTCCTGGGCGGCCGCGGAGCCGAGCGGCAGGAGGCACAGGAGGAGAGCGAGGACCCGCGGGCGTCTCACAGGCTGGTGGCCTGGGTGACGGCGACGACGCTGGTCAGGTCGAACACCATGGTGCGGCCGCGCTGGCGGCAGGGCCCGATGAGGTGCCAGGCGTTGAGGTAGGGGAAGAGGACTTCTGGCTGCACGACGGGCTCCTGGATCGCGGACTCGGGGTAGCCACTAGGATAGTGCAGTTTCACGTAGGCCTTTCTCAGGAGGGCGTCGGCGAGGGCCGCGAAGATCTCCTGCTGGTGCGACGAGCGCTCGGCGCTGGCCGCCTCGAGCGTCTTGGCGACCAGCGGCCGGAGGTGCAGCGGGAACAGGTACGGGAGCTTGAGCATGAGCGCCGTCAGGCGCTCCATAGGCAGGCTCGGGTCGCGCGACGCCTTGCGCAGCAGCATGAGTAGCAATTGCGCCTCCGCCAGGGAGAACGTCGGGCCAGCACCGGCGTCCTCGCCGAGGAAGCGGTAGCCGTGGCGGCGCGCCAGGGGCAGCCCCATGTCGCGGCGGATGACGTTCAGGTCGGCCTGGACCTGGCGCTCGCTCAGGCGGTACTGGCTGGCGAGCTGCTTGCGGCTCTTGCCGGGCTCGCGGGCGATGTCCTCGACGACCTGCCAGATGCGGCGGAAGCGCTCGGGAGCCAGCCGCCGGTGGTCGGGGGGGTGCCCGGTGAGCGCGTCGTCATTGTCGGGCATGGCTGGAATGAGGCCTGGCCGGAGAGCACGCGCCATTCGGCCGACCCGACACAACAGTACCATGGCGCCCGAGGGGCGAAGGGGTAAGGAGCAGCCTGGGCGCCCGCTCTCCGCTCGGTGCATGGTCCGACACCACATGAGGGGCCGTCCGGGCAGCCGGAAGTAGCCGTACAAGGACCATTATCCTGCATCCAAGGAGGACGGCTGATGACGAACCACGCGCCGGACGGCGACGCGGTGCTCACGCCCGACGCGCGGCATGCCCAGCTGACGACAGGCCGCCCGGAGGCGTTCACCTGGCTGCACGAGAACCGTGTGGCCGGCTGTAGCTACCCGCGGGCTACTGAGGCCCTGGACCATCTGGCCCACCAGCAGGTGGCCGTGCTGATCAACCTGCACGAGCGGGCGCACGATCCCGGCCTGCTCGCCCGCTACGGCCTGTCCGAGCTCCACCTGCCCGTGCCGGATTTCACGCCGCCCACCCCGGAGCAGCTGGACCGGGGCGTGGCAGCCATCGAGCAGGCCCTGGCCGTCAACCAACGGGTGGCGGTGCATTGCGGCGCCGGGCTGGGCCGGACTGGGACGCTGCTCGCGTGCTACCTCGTGCGCCAAGGCCTGGCACCCGACGCGGCCATCGCCCAGGTGCGCGCTGCCCGGCCGGGCTCCATCGAGACCGCCGCGCAGCAGGCAGCCGTGGCGGCGTACGCGCGGCGGCACGCCAACCGATGAGCCAACCACTGGCCCTGGCCCCTACCGGCAGGTGACCGTCTTCGGCAAGGGCGGCAAGACGCATAACCCCTCCGTTCCAGTCCCCCACCTCGGGCCGCTCCTATGGTAGGAGCGCCGTGGTCTAGGCGGCGACGCTCACCGTCACCATCTCCGGGTGCTGGTGCTCTTCGGGGATGGGCTCGCCATCGGCGGCTAGGCCTTCTAGGTGGCACTGGATCGCGTCCTTCGCCATGGCGATCGCGTCCTGGACCGTGGCGCCCTGCGTCACGACACCCGGCAGCGCTGGCACCGTCACAGTGTAGGTACCGTCGTCGGGGTCGGGATCGAGCAGGATCGTGTAGACGTACTGACGCGCGGTCACACGCATAGGATAGCCCCAGCAGCAAGGCCAGGGTGGGAGAGGTCCTACCCCAGCGCTCAGAGAAGCTGGCGGAACTCGTCGGCGGTGAGGCCTGCTTGATCGAGGATGCGGCGATGCGGGCACTGGACCTACAGCGGCGCCGACACCCCAGCTGAGCGGCCACCGGTTGCCAAGCTGTAGGCGGCGACGTATACCAGGGGTCGGAGGAGCAGATGCGTTCCGCGAACATCGTCGCCGCGCCGCCGGGCCGCCAGCGGCCAGGGAACCTGGTCAGCCTCGACTGGTACCGGACGCTCACCGGACGCGCCGTTCACGCCTTCTGGGCGTCGGCGGTCGGCTGGGCGCTCGACGCTTTCGACTTCCAGGTGTTCTCCTTCTCGTTGACCGCCATCGCGGCCTCCTTCGCCCTGTCGCAGGGGCAGGCGGGCCTGATCGCCACCGCCACGCTGATCGTCTCAGCCGTCGGCGGCATACTGGCCGGGGTGCTGGCCGACCAGATCGGCCGAGTGCGCACCCTGATGGTCACCGTGGGGGTCTTCTCGGTGTTCACGTTCCTGTCAGGGGTGTCCCAGAGCTACGAGCAGCTGCTGGTCTTCCGCTCGCTCCAGGGCCTCGGCTTCGGCGGCGAGTGGGCCGCCGGCGCCATCCTGGTGGCCGAGATCGCCGACCCCACCCAGCGCGGGCGGGTGCTGGGCGCCATCCAGAGCTCGTGGGCGGTGGGCTGGGGCCTGGCTGCCATCGCCTACACGGTCGTCTTCAGCGCCGTCAGCCCGGGCCTCGGCTGGCGCATCCTGTTCTGGCTGGGCATCATCCCCGCCGTGCTGATCCTCTATGTGCGCTCCTACGTCAAGGAGCCGGAGGTGTACGTCCAGACCCGCCAGGCCCGAGACGCGCGCACGCGGGAAGCGGTCGCCGCCGGCGCCACCGCCAACCCGCTGGTGCAGATCTTTCGCCCGGACCTCCTCGGCACCACCATTGCCGCGTCCCTGCTGGCTCTCGGGGCGCAGGGCGGCTACTACGCTATCTTCACCTGGCTGCCCACCTTCCTCAAGAACGAGCGTCAGCTCTCGGTCGTCGGCACCGGCGGCTACACGGCGGTGGTGATCGTCGGCTCCTTCCTCGGCTACATCGTCAGCGGCTACGTGAACGACTGGCTCGGGCGGCGCGCCACGTTCGTCGTGTACGCCATCTGCAGCGCCGTGCTGATCGTCCTCTACACCCGCATCCCGACCGGCGCCAACGAGCTGCTGCTGGTCCTGGGTCTGCCGCTCGGCTTCTTCGCGTCAGGCATCTTCAGCGGCTTCGGGTCGTACCTGGCCGAGCTGTATCCGAGCCGAGCGCGGGGCGCGGGCCAGGGCTTCTGCTACAACTTCGGCCGCGCCACAGGTGCGCTCTTCCCGACGGCCATCGGCTTCCTGTCCGCGTCGGTGGGACTGGCCGGCGCCATCGGCTTCGGAGCCCTCGGGTACGCGCTGTGCCTGATCGCGCTGCTCTTCCTGCCCGAGACGCGCGGCAAGCACCTGGTAGCCGTCGAGTGAGGCCGGTGCGAGTGGGAGTGGGCGCGTGACCGAGCCGACCCGCTGGGTGGACCTGAACAGCGACCTCGGCGAGAGCTACGGGCGCTGGACGCTGGGCGACGACGCCGCCATGGTGCGGCACATCTCCAGCGCCAACCTCGCCTGCGGCTTCCACGCCGGCGACTTCGGGGTGATGGACGCCACCGTCGCGCTGTGCAAAGGGGCCGGCGTCGGCGTCGGCGCCCAGCCGGGCTACCCAGATCTGCAGGGCTTCGGCCGCCGCGGTATGAGCATGCCGGCGATCGAGATCGAGCAGTGCGTGCTGTACCAGATAGGCGCGCTGTACGGGTTCTGCCGCGCCCACGGCGTTGAGCTCCAGCACGTCAAGCCGCACGGCGCGCTCTACAACCAGGCGGCGGCGGACCCGGCGCTGGCGCGCGCTATCGCCCGGGCCGTGGCCCGCTTCAGTCGGGACCTGCCGCTGGTCGGCCTGGCGGGCTCGACTGCCTTTGCCGAGGCCGCGGCCGACGCCGGCCTGCGCCTGGTGCCCGAGGCGTTCGCCGACCGGCGGTACAACTCGGACGGCAGCCTGCAGAGCCGGGCCGTGCCGGGCTCGCTGCTGACCGACCCGGCCGAAGCGGCCGAGCAGGCGCGGCGGCTGGTCTGCGACGGGGGCGTGCGCGCCCACGATGGCACAGTCGTGTCGGTGCGCGCCGAGAGCGTCTGCTTCCACGGCGACACGCCGGGAGCGCCGGCCATCGTCGCCACCGCCCGGGCGCGGCTTGAGGTGGCCGGGGTGGCGATTCGCGCGCTCGGCCGGCCGCCCGAAGCCTGACCCCATGCAGCCCCGCGTCCGACCCTTCGGCGAGGCCGCGCTCCTGGTCGAGTTCGGTGAGGCGCCCGACCTGGCGCTCAACGCGCGAGTCCACGCTCTGGCGCGGGCGCTGGAGGCCGCGCCGCTCCCCGGCCTGCTGAGCCTGATCCCCGGCTACGCGTCGCTCCTGGTCGAGTTCGAGCCGCTCGACGCGGACATCCAGGCCGTCGAGCCGCTGCTCCGCGACTACCTGAGCCACCTCGACGCCGCGCCTGCCACCGACGGACGGACACGCACCATCCCGACCGTCTACGGGGGTGACTGGGGTCCCGACCTTGACGAGGTCGCGGCGCGGCTGGGCCTGAGCCCGAGCGACGTGATCGCCCGGCATACCGCCGCCGAGCAGCGCGTCTACATGCTGGGGTTCTCGCCGGGCTTCCCGTACCTGGGCGATATCCCCGCCGAGCTGGCGCTGCCGCGGCGGAGGACGCCGCGCGAGCGGGTGCCGGTCGGCTCGGTGGCGATCGCCGAGCGACAGACGGGCATCTATTCGCGGGCGATGCCCGGCGGCTGGCATCTGCTGGGCCGCACGCCGGTCGCGCTGTTCGACGAGCGGCGGGAGCCACCCGCGTACCTGGCGCCCGGCGACCGCGTCCGCTTCGTGGCGATCGCTGCCAGCGCGTGGGACCGCTACACGGGCCCTGCCAGCGACTGGTGACGCCAGACGGCGCGCACACCGTAGCCGTGGAGGTCATCGCGCCGGGCCTGCTGACCACTGTGCAGGATGCGCGCGGGCGCCCGGGCTTCGCGCGCTACGGCGTCGCGACGGGTGGGGCGCTCGACCCGTTCGCCGCGGCGGCCGCCAATGCCCTCGTGGGCAACGAGCCGAACACCGCGCTGCTCGAGATCACGCTCGTCGGGCCGACGCTGCGCTTCACGACGCCGACCGCTTTCGCCCTGGCTGGCGCCGAGCTGAGCGCCGAGCTGGACGGCCAGGCGGTCCCGCCGGGATGGAGCTGGCTCGCCCGGGCGGGCTCGGCGCTCAGCTTCGGCGGGCGGCGCCGCGGCGCCCGCGCCTATCTGGCGGTCGCCGGCGGGTTCCAGGTCCCGGCCGTCCTCGGCTCGCGCGCCACCGACGCGCGGGCCGGCTTCGGCGGGCTGGCCGGCCGCGCCCTGCGGGCCGGCGACCGCCTGCCGCTGCGTCCGGTCCCGGACGCAGCGCGTCGCTGCGGCTGGCATCTCGCCGCGGCGGACCCGACCGACGCTGCGCGCCTTCCGCTACGGCTGCTCCCAGGGCCGCACCTGGACCGCTTCAGGACGGGCACGCTCGACGAGCTGTGCGCCGCGACGTGGCAGATCGGCGACCAGGCCGACCGCATGGGCTGCCGCCTCGTCGGCCCAGGATTGCGGCACACGCGCGGGGCCGACGTGGCGTCCCTCGGGCTGCCAGTCGGAGCCGTGCAGGTGCCCGGGGATGGCCGCCCGATCGTGCTGCTGGCCGACCACCAGCCGACCGGCGGCTACACGGTCCTGGCGTGCGTCATCCGCGCCGACCTCCCCGTGTTGGCGCAGCGGGCGACCGGCGACGCTGTACGGTTCACGCCGACTACGCCAGCCGAGGCGCATGCGGCCCTGCGGGCTCGGCGCGCCCAGCTTCAGGCGCTGGAGGCTGATGCCGCCATCTGGGCCAGCATCCGCTGGGCCGGGTCGGGGAGCCAGACGCTGTCCGCCTGAGTCTTACGCCTCGCAGTGCAGCCAGTACTCCAGGGGACTCGGCGGCGGCGTCAGAGCCGCGCTGGCAACCCGCGCCACCAGCAGGCAGCACGGACACTGCGCTGCCACGGTGGCCGTGTGGTGGATCGTCCCGAGGGCGGTCCGGTACCGGTCGTGCTCGGCTTGCACCATCCGTGTCTCGGGCGTGCCAGGCATCCGCTTCCGCTCTGAGAATGCCTCGTGCGCACACCGCTGATGTCGCGGCGCCCCACGCCACCACGATGGCCACCACCTCCCCCGATGGCCCCCGCCGAGATCAGGCACCCACATAAGGATAACCGGCCCGCTTATGCGGTGCCACTGTCCACCGGTCGCGGGCAGCTCCCGCGTCGTCGTCCGTTTCTCGGGTGGGCTGGCCCGCGAGCGCACCGGGCGCTCCTCGTAAGCTGTTCCAGACCGCTATGCGCCGCACCACGCTGGCCGCCGCGTGAGCGAGACCCTGACCCCATCCCCGGCGCCCCGGTCCGCTCCGGGACCGCCGCGCTCGGCGGCCGGCTTCGCCAACGTGCGCCTGTTCGTCGCCGGCCAGGCGCTGTCCGGCGTCGGCACGTTCTCCCAATTGGTGGCGCAGTCGCTCCTGGTGCTCGACCTGAGCGACAGTGGCTTCGCCCTGGGCGCGACGATGAGCGTGCAGGCCATCCCGATGCTCGCGCTCGGGCCGTGGGCGGGCGTTCTGCTGGACCGCCTGCCCTTGCGCCGTCTCATGCTGGTGACGGCGGTGCTCGGCGCGCTGCAGGCCGCCGCGCTCGCGCTCCTGGCGTTCACCGGGCTCGTCAGTCTGCCCTGGATCCTGGCATTGGCATTGGCGCTGGGCTGCGTCCAGGCGTTCGACCGGCCGGCAGCCCAGGCGTTCCTCGTGGAGCTGGTACCGGACACCGCGCTGCCAAGCGCGGTCGCCCTGTCCAGCACCACGCAGTCGCTCGGGCGGCTGGGGGGCCCGGCGCTGGCCGCCGTTCTCTACGCGTGGCGCGGCCCAGGCACGGTGTTCGCGGTCAACGCGCTGTCTTTCCTGGCCGTGGTCGTCGCCCTGCTCCTGCTGCGCTCGCGGGAGCTGTTTCCCCGCGCTCCCCAGCCGATCAAGCCGGGGCAGTTCAAGGCGGCGCTCCATCTGGCCTGGCGATCGCCCGCGCTGCGACCGGCCTTGCTGGCCAACGCGTTCGTCGGGCTGTTCGCCTTCAACTTCCCGACCTTCTTCTCCACGATAGCCACGCTGACCTTTCAGCAGCCGGCGCTGTTCGGCTTTGCCGAGAGCATCACGCGGTCGCGAGCCTCGCGGCCGGGCTGTTCCTGGCGCGCTCGGTGACCAGCCCGACAGGGCGGACCGTCGGTCTGACCTGCATGGCCCTCGGCAGCGCGCTGCTCTGGGTTGCCGTGTCGCCAAGCCCGACCGTCTTCCTGGCCAGCATGCCCTGGTTCGGGTTCGCCGTAGTCTCGTACTCGGTGTCGATGCAGGCGTTCGTGCAGCACCGCTCGCCGCGCGAGATGACCGGCCGGGTCATGAGCCTGTACACGCTCGGCACGCTGGGCACCACGCCGCTCGGAGGTCTCCTGGTCGGGTTCATCGTCGACCACGTGTCGCCCCGAGCCGCGGTCGGCCTCGGCGGCGCCAGCGCGCTCATGGCCGGTGTGGCGCTGCTCCGTCTGCTGTGGCGACGATGACGCTAAGCGCGTAGCGCGAACAAAAGGAAGAGCCTTAAGCAGGTGGAGCTCAGATTACGGGAAACAAGCACGACATATGACCACCTGCTTAGGCCACCAGACGTGGGCGCTCGCCCAGGCGATTAGCGCCGCCGATATGGCGGACAGTGACGGCGCAAACGGGCCTCTGCCACGTCTGCTGGTGACCCCGGGGCGACTCGAACGCCCGGCCTCTTCCTCCGCAGGGAAGCGCTCTATCCACTGAGCTACGAGGTCGTCTGGCGGGCTCCGCGAGCCCCGTCCCCGTCCATTCTACGACATGGTCGATTCTCGCGCTCGTCCCGGCACCCGGCAGGAGTGCACGAGTACTATGACGAGCAGGCTCATGTATCCGTCGCCGCGCTACCCCGCCAGCCCGGACGAGGCTGAAGCGTTCGTCGCCGGGCAGCGGCACGGGACGTTGATCGCCACGACGCCGGATGGCCACCCGCAGGTGAGCATCCTGCCGTTCGTCAAGCGTGGCGACGCCATCGAGCTGCACTGCGTCCAGGCCGACCCGACGTTCGCCGCGGTCCAGGCCAACCCGCGGGTCACCTTCTTCGTGTCCGACTTCCTGGCGTTCTCGCCCCACAGCTGGGTCGACGCGCTGGATGGCGGCCGCGCGACGCTCCACTTCCGAGCCGTCGCCTACGAGTGCACCGCCACCGTGTCCACCGAGCCCGCCGACGTGGCGGCGGCGTTGAGTCGGCTGCTGGCCGCGTACGAGCCGGGCGAGGAGTACGAGCCTCTCCGCGACGGGCAGTTCTACGGCGGACGATTGCACAGGCTGGCGGCTCTCCAGCTGACGGTGGTGCGGAGCCACGCCAAGTTCAAGGTTGGCCCAGCAAGCCCCCCGGCCGACGCCAAGCAGCGCACGATCAGGGGGCTGCGCGAGCGGCGGGAGCCGGGCGACGCGCGCGCAGCCAACGTCATCGAACAGTCCCTCGGCTGCTAAGTTAGGCTTTGTCCGTTTCAGGCGGCGAAGGCGAGGGTGTCGGCAACACGGTTCCAGAGGGCGCGGGGAATTTGGACGATGTCGGTCGGTACCGGGGACAGTGAAGAAATGGGGACGGGCCAGAGCTGACGGCGGACCAGGGCGAGGGCATCCACGAACGTGGGGAGGGGTTTGGCATACCAGGCGGCCTGGCGCACGGAGAGCAGCTGCCCCTGGAGCAGTTCGTGGGCACACAGCGTCACGACCGAGAACAGGCCGAGCAGGGCCGGCGTGGTGCGCAGGATCGCCAAGTCGGACCACTGCCGCTGGGTTTCGACGCCGAGGTGAGCGCGCACCTCATGGAAGGTGACTGCGAGCTGCCAGCGCAGGACGAACCAGCCGACGCTGTCCGCCGCGCTCGCGGTGGGGTCGGTGGCCAGCAGCGCTTACGGGGCGAACTGGCCCTGGGGATCACGGATCAGCACCCAGCGGATCGCCACCGGCGGCTTGCCACCGTGGGACCAGACGGCGGTGCCAGTCGCCAACTCCAGGCTGGCGGTCCGCCCGCCGTACCAGGGCACGGTCACCTGTCGGACGGCAGAACCTCGACCGTGCTCAGGCAGCGCGCTCGTAGATGTGGTGCAGGCCATGGAGCACTGGGCGCGAAACGACCGGGCCGATGGCCGAACGGACTCGCGGCTCCGGCGTCTCCAGATGAAGTGTCCGATGGGGCCGCTCCGTGCCGTAGTAACGGACGACTTCCGTGAGGACCGCGCAGAGGTGCTGTTCGTTGAGCACGATGACGTGGTCGAGGCATTGTCGGCGTAGCGTCCCGAGCACCCGCTCGGCCACGGCGTTCGCCTTTGGAGCTCGGATCGGCCCACGGATTCTCAGCCTGCTGCATCCGAAACTTTCGCTGGCGCAACCCGGGCTCGACCCACGCACCGCCACCGCGACGCGAGCGACAGCGCCCCGTCCTTGCTTGACATAGGCGCAGATGGCATGCGGACCGGTAGGGCCTGGAACCCGGCGTCTGGGTCATGGTAGAGGCACTAGACTCTCTGCGATCCCGATCACAAGACCCGCGCTTTGTTGGCGCTGCGCCAGGGGTGCCAGCGCTGGGCCGTCCCCGAGGACATGGAGCTCCACGCCGAGTAGAACCGTCGCATTACTGACCGCCGTCAGATCGGTGCCGGGCGGCAAGACCGTGGTGTTCTGGAGAATCAGGCACACGGTGCCTGTGGAAACAGTCATCGCGTGCGACTGTCCATCGATCGCCAGCGACTTCTCATGACCTTGAGGCCCGAAGCGGGCCTGGACGCTCGTTCCAGGAGGCGCCGAAACGCTGGAGATTCGGACACTTGCCGGGCCTCCAGGCAAGTCGAGACATTGCCTGAACGGCGTCGCGGCCTCAGCGGCGACAGCTATCGTGTATCCCAGCACAGTACGCTCTGCCTGCGCAAAGGACCGGATCGGGCCGACAACCAGCGCCCCGAGCAATGCACAAACAGCGAGCAGACGAATCGTCATGGTGTCACTCCTCGTGACGTGGTGATATGCGCGGAGCGCAAATCCGATGACGCGCAGCCTTTACCCCAAGTGGATCGGTGCAATGGCGAGCTCGGCACAGACCTGGTCAGTGTCAGCCTGATGCTGGCGTGATGCGTGATACTCGGCAAACTCCAGACACCAGAGCAGCTGGAGCACGGGCCTCCGGGCCAGGTACCCGTCGGTGAGAGGAGCGACGTCGGTGTACCCCTGGCGGATCGCTGACCCGGCCGTCATCCACCAGAACTCCAGCCGCGCCAGGTCCGACTCGCCGGTGCTGGCCCAGGCGCTCTCAAAATCGAGGATGCCAGACAGGTGTGGGCGTCCGTCGCGCATCTCGAACACCACATTGTTCGGGTTCAGGTCCTCGTGGCAGAGTGTGGGCACAACGGAGTCCGTGAACAGAGATGCTCGCGTGTGCAGGACGTCCAGCATGGCAGCGCGAAAGCGCGGCGTCGTGAGTCGCTGCTGCGCTCTGCGCACCAGAGCCGGCACTGCCGTGGCGCCGTCGATCACGCTGCCATCCGCGCCGAGCTGGCCAAAGGAGTCGAAGCGCAGCGTATGGAGCCCCGCCGCTGCCCGGCCGATCTGGCGCTGAGCCGCCGCCCGTGCCGGCTCGTCCAGCCGCGGGTACAGCTCCGCCCAGGTGATCCCAGGAAGCCCTGTCACGATCAGATACTCCCAGGGCCAGGTGCGGCGGGACACGTCCACGGCGACGACCTCGAACGTGGGGACCGACGTGCGGCGGCGGACCAGCTGCGCGATGGTGGCCATCACGTCGAGGTGGCGGTTGGGGCGCTCCCCCGGCTGTTCCAGCTTGACGACGAGCCGCAGTGTCGGCCGCTCCGTGGTGACGGCCGCGACGACGTAGGTGTCGCGCCGGAGGTACCAGGTAGCGAGCTGCACACGGACGCGCGAGCCGAGCGCCTGGCGGACGACCGCACGGACGGCGGCTTCGCTGGACAGGGATGGAACGCCGGAATCTGAAGGCAATCTCGCGGGCATCGACGGTTAGGGCAGAGCCTAGAGCAAGGCGGCGAGCTCGTCGAGAGGAGTGATCGTTTCCAATGGAACGATGGTCTCGACCCCATCAAGAACGTTGAACAGGCGGACGAGGGGCAGCGCCATAGCTCGCCGGTGAAGCCCGCCTTGGCCCAACAGGGTTAGCTCAGGCATAGGCACGCGCTTGCAGGTGGAAGAGCGCGGCATACTGGCCTCCCCGCGCGAGCAGCTGCTCGTGGGTGCCAAACTCGACCAGCCGGCCGGCGTCGAGGACGGCAATAAGGTCGGCCATCCGGACGGTCGAGAAGCGGTGTGACACCAGGAGTGTGATCGCCCCACTGCTGGCGCCGACGCGTTTCGCTGCCGCAGCGTACCGCGCGAAGAGCTCGTGTTCGGCTTCGGGATCGAGGGCTGCCGTGGGCTCGTCGAGGATCAACAGCAGCGGGCGTTGGCGCAGCTAGGCTCGTAGTAGCGCCCCAAGAGCTTCACCAGAGTCGTCTTCCCGGCGCCGTTGTCGCCGACGAGCGCCACTGTGGAACCCGCGGGCAGCGTCAGGGTGACGTCGGCCAGGGCATCGGGACCGTGCGCCTGGTAGCGGAAGGACACAGCAGAAAAGTGGATGCTGTGCTTGATCCGGTCCGGTGGCGCGGCAACGCCACGAGGGGCTCGCCACTGCTGGGCCCGGCGCGACAGGACCGTGTCGAAGTCCTGCGGCAATCCTTCGATGAGGTTGAGCGCACCAAGAACGGCTCACCGCGGTAGTGCGCGGCGGTGACCTGAAAGCCGATCAGGAGCCAGATGACGAACAGTCCCAGAGCTGCCAGGAGGTTGATGCGCGCCCCCAGGATCGTGGCGACAAGGCCGCCAGCTCTCGCCTGCAACTTGGCGCTGACGCCGCTGACGAACTCGCCAGGCCCGAATCTCGCGGCGCGTGGCGCTGGCGCTGCGCGCCGCTGCTGCTCGGGATCCTCCAGATGGCCGACTCCCGCCGGTGCCAGGCAGGCGCGCATCACGCGAGCGAGTACCGCCTCGTCCAGACGCCGGTACAGCGCGTCTGTATGGAACCCGAGCACCAGGCCAAGTAGCTCGCCGAGCAGCAGGACGCCAGCGACGACCAGCAACGCGGTCAGGAGCATCCGTCCCTCGGTAGAGCCGAGCCCGTCGCGAGCAGCACCGGGCACGGCACCAACGATCCCGCCTACGGCCAGCGCGAAGAGACCCGGCACGACTCCCGTCGCCACGCACAGGAGCACCAGGAAGCCGGTGCGCCACGGGAAAGCCGTCGCCATCACCCACAGCGCCGCCCAGCGTGAGCCAAAGCGGTCACTCACCGACTCAGTATCCAACTCATGCGTGCGAGGTCGAGCAGGACGGCACGCTCAGGCTGACGTAGACGATGACTCCGCTTCGAGGGAACTATGCGCTATCCCGGGCAGGAGCCGGGCCACGTCCGGCGGCGGCCGTACGTACCAACCCGGCCTGGCACATTGCAAAGCCGCAGGCGCGGTAGAACGGCTCTAGCGTCGGGTCGAACACCGCCTGCACGGCCCAGATCCCGTCCGCCTCCAGGCTCCTTACCGCACACGCGACCAGGGCTCTGCCCAGGCCGCGGCGCTGCACGTCGGGATGGACCAGAAGATCAACCAGCAGCGCGTAGAACTGCCCATCGCTGATCACGTTGACGAACGCGAGCAACCGCTGGCCATCGCTGGCTGAGAAGTGGGTGTACGCACCGGCGAGCGCGCGTTCGCACAGGCCGAGGCGGGGTACCAGCCCACCGCCTGCCGCAGCTCCTCGACGGCGGCGCCCGGCAACGACGCCTGGCGGACGATCTTCGCGGCCCATTGCCGCTCAGCGTTGTTGCTCACGGTTCACGACGGTATCACCGCGCGTGTAGCCAGGCCAGGCCGTCCTCGTTCTCCATCACATGACAGGCGGCGCGCCGCGACGGGACGACGTGGTTATGATTGTCCTGGGCGGCTTCGCCGGGGTGGGCAAGACCACACTCGCGCGTTGGCTGTCGACAGAGCTCGGCATTCCACGACTCGGCTCGGACACCCTTGGCCGGACGATCAGCGCGTCGCCCGGTCTCCCCAGTGGGCCAGGAGCGGACCCCTACTGGGTTGCCTACGATGTGCTGTTCCGCCTGTGCGAGGACTTTTTGGCGTCCGGCGTGTCGACCATTCTGGACCTCAGCATGGGGTGGGCGTTCCAGTGGGAGCAGGTGGACGCGATCCGTGCCCGCCACCCGGCGGTCCGGTGGGTGCCAGTCCTCCTGCGCTGTCCGAGGGACGTCTGTCTCGACCGCATCCAGCGGCGCTACGCGGCCGATCCGATGCGCTACGGTCCGCCCGAGCTGTTTACCACCGACCCCAAGCTGCTCGGAATCTGGGACTTCCTGGAGCAGCTGGACCGACCTGACATCCAGGTCGTCGACGCCGCTCGTCCTGAGAATGTCGTGTGCAGCGAGGTGCTTCAGCACGTGCGCCGCCCCGAGGCACGGTGGCTGCCACCCGAGACCTGGAATCGCCTGAAGGCAGGTGATGACTGCCCCATGTGCGCCGACATGCACGAGGCCGAGAACCCCTTCAGCGTCAAGGTGGCCGACCTGGACTGGAGTGTGGTCCGCCTGGCGCGCAACCAGTACCGCCAGGGCTGGACCCTGGTGATCCTGCGGCGTCACGCCAGCGAGCTGTTCGAGCTAGGGGACGTCGAGCTCGCCGGCTTCTGGCGCGAGGTGGCGCAGGTTGCTCGTGTCCTGGACCGGCTCTACCGGCCAGCGAAGATGAACTACGGCGTGTTCGGCAACCTGTGTCCACACATCCACTGCCATCTGGTCATGCAGTTCCCCGAAGACGACCCGACGCGTCCGTTGGACATGCAGGCGGGACACGTAGTGCTCGGGGAGGCCGAGTACGCCGGGATGGTCGTCACACTGCGGGACGCTCTGACGAAGCGATGAGCATGGGCGAGTGGCACGTGACCTGATGGACCAGACTCCCCCTCCGGGAGGTGATGGCGACTCATCGGGACCCGAGCCCGCGCGCCATCGATCCACTAGCCGACGGCACGTCGCGCGGCGGGTGGTCCTGGTACCAGGCGGTGCGCGCGCTGCTCGAGCCGGCCTACCTCGCCGCCCATGACCCCGCGGCCCAATCAGGCAAGAGCTGCGGATGGGTTGGCGATCAACGGTCGTGGCACTTCCCCCCGGCTGCCTCCAGCGCCCCGTTCGCTCACCCGTGGCTCCCCACCGACATCTCAAGCTGGTATGGTGACGATGCTGACGCACGGCAGACAGAACCGCCCCGATGGCCGAAGCCTGGTCGAGCTGGCACCACGAGTACGACGAGCCGCACTCGCCGCTGGCCATCCGTTTGGCGATCGTGCAGGACGAGACCCGGCAGGCGCTCGCCCACTGCACCGTAGGCCCCATCCAGCTCGTGAGTGTGGGCGCAGGACAAGGGCGGGACGTCGTCGCCGCCCTTGACGGCCACCCGCGGCGGACGGACGTGACGGCAGTGTTGGTGGAGCTCGATGCCGACAATGTCGCCGCGGCCAGGCGCCGGGCGGCCACGGCGGGCCTGGCCAACGTCTCGGTGGTGCAGGCCGACGCGTCCCTGACCGACCTTTACGCCGAGTGTGTGCCCGCGGACGTCCTGCTGATCTGCGGGATCTTCGGCCACATCTCCGACGTCGACATCCGGCGCACCATCAGGTTCCTCCCGCACCTGTGCGCACCAGAGGCGAGCGTCATCTGGACGCGGCACCTCGGTCCGCGAGATGGGAGCGCCAACCTGACCCCGACTATCCGGCGCTGGTTCGCGGAGGCCGGCTTCGAGGAAGTGACCTTCCGGCACACTGCGCAGGGCCACGGCATTGGCGTCCATCGGCTCGCGACCGCCCCAAAACCCTACGAGCCGGGGCGCCAGCTGTTCACCTTCGTGGAGCCGAGCACGTAGAGGCAGCCTCATCCGCTTGGCTGCGGCAACTTCCTTTCAGTGAGGTAAGCGCGCAAGGCGCTGAGATTTCGGTCGAGTGGCTCCATGGCGTCGAGGACCAGGCGCTCATCGGTCCATGGCTCAAAATTCTCTGCTATTCGCATGGCCTCATCCCAGGTCAATTCAGGCCAGCCGGGAATGCCCCGCTGCCGCAAGCTCAGTCGAGAGCAGTGGATGGCCTCGTCTGTGCAAGTGGTCTCGACGATGCGGAGGGGAACCGCGAACTCCGCCGCGAGCGCGCGCCATGGGGAGCGGATGCGCTCCAGCGTGGCCACACTATCGAGGATGGCCGATTGCCGATGCCGCAACTGGGCTCTAGCCAGCGTGGTCAGAAGCTCGTAGGCTGCCCAGCCCGAGTTGGCATCGCGGCCGATGCCCGATCGCCACAGCGTGGCTTCGAGCTCGTCCTTGCTGAACAGCGGCGCACGTAGCCACTGCGCTGCATGTTCGGCCAATGTAGTCTTCCCCGTGCCTGGCACCCCAGTGAAGATCACCAGGATGGGTTCGAGGGCGAGGTCTAGGGTAGCTTCACCGTGCATGTGGCACCGCGCCTCCTCCCTGCTCTGCTCAACGAGGCAGTGACCGCAGGCTTGGACAGCAGCACGCCGCCATCAGTGGCGACGGGCGCGCACGGCGCGCTTGTGCTCAAGCAGGTGTTCGGCCGCGGCGAGGACAGCCGGCGGCGGCGGCTCCTCCTTCACAGCAGGCGCTTGGGCTGGTACCAGGCGCCGCGCGCCTGCCGGGACACGAGGAAGCCATACCGGCCGCACGGGCACGGGGAGCCGGCGGGCGGCGATCTCAAGGGGCCAGGTCAATGCAGCCAGCACGAGCAACAGCGGCGCCAGCGGCCAGTGAGCCAACGCCGGCCGTGCCGGTGGCGTAACCGCGTCGACCGGGTCGTCAAGCACGCGGCCCCCGCCGGCCGCCGCCACCTGCGCCAGGAGCGCCCGGTCTACACCGGTCTCGCGGTACTCCGCCGGGTAAGGCGCCACCCATCCCGCTTCGGTGCGCAGCTCACCACCGCCATCGCGCACCTGGGTGGCCTGGACAACGTAAGCGCCCGGCCCCGGCTGTGGCAACGCTGCTTGGTAGCGGCCGGGGCCGGCTGGAGTGAGCTCAACCTCCTGCCGCTGGCCATTCGGACCAAGCAGCACGGCATGGGTGGGCCACGTCTGGTCCCAGTCGCCGGGGCGTGTGTTTTCGGCGACGACTGCTACGGCGTCGTCGCCGTTGGCTTCGACCCGCGCGGCCAGTGCGCCGGCGTCTGGCGGGGGCAGCAACCAGGACACCACATTCCCCCACAGTGTGGTCGCCGCCGGGCTTCTGGCCCAGGCCGCGCTCCAGCGACCAGCCAAATCCGGCGTCCAGGCCACGGCCCTGCCGGCGCCGTACTGCCAGGCGGCCAGCACCGGGTCTCCCTCGGGCGCCAGTAGCGCCACCTCGGCCCGCTCCTTGGGCGTCACAGCTACGTAGCCGTCGAGTGGCGGAACGACAGTCATGCCGCGCAGCAGAGGCCCAGCCGACGCGGCCGCCGGATAGAAGCGCTGGTCCACCAGGATGGTCCGGGTGGCCATGATCGTCTCCTGCGTGAAGATCTGCGGGATCGCGTTGGGGTCGGCGGCGAAGTAGTAACGGCCCCGACCCGCCCGGGCCATGGCCTGCAGGAGTCCAGCGTCGACGTCGTCGCCCACCCCCACCGTGGACAGCGTGACGTGAGCGTCCTGCATCTGTCGGAACAGGTCAACGTACTCACCACCGGAGGCCGACCGGCCGTCGGTCAGCAGAATGAGATGCTTGACGTCCGCCTGGGCGGCGCTCACGACCGCGAACCCAGCCGCCACGGCCGGGTAGATCTCGGTGCCGTCACTGGCGTAGATCGCGCCGATGGCCTGCTCCAGCCGATCGCGCTCGCTGGCCGGCGTGAGCGGCGCGACCCATTGGGGCACCGAGTCGAACACGAGCACGCCAGCCTGATCGTCGGGGCGCAGCAAACGGATGCTGCGGGCGGCCGCCTCCTTGGCGAGCTCGATCTTCGGCCCCTCCATACTGCCCGACTTGTCGATGACGAGGACCAGGGCCACCCGCGGCTGCCGACCGCGACCACGCAGGTCCATGGAGACGGGCAGGGCGTGCTCGACCGGCGTGTCGGCGTAGCCACCGGGGCCGAAGCTGTTGGGGCCACCGGTCATCACCAGACCTCGGCCCAGATCGCGCACGTACGCTTCCAGCAGGTCCATGCTGCCAGGTGGCAAGGCCGCCGCCGGCACGTCCGCCAGAACGGTTAGGTCGTAGCGCGCCCAGCCCGCCAGGTCGGCCGGCACCCCCGAAGGCGCGGCCACCTCCACCTCTGCGCCAGCCGCTCGCAGGGCCTCGGGCAAGAAGCCCGCCGCCTCGGGCTGTCGCACCACTACCAGCGCCCGCGGTGGTCCGAGCACGCGCTGGACGGCGCCGAGCGCGTTGTTGGCCGTCGTGCTGTCCGCGGCGGGGTCGTTCGCCACGACCTCGACCTGGTAGCGGTGCCAGCCTGGCTCGCCCACTGGTACCGGCAGGGCCACATCCTGGCGGCCACTCCGCAGGTCGATCGGCCGTTCGAGCAGCAGTCCATCGTCACGGTACACCCGAAGACTGCCGGTTGTTGCGCTGCTGGAAAACAGGCGAGCTGTGAGGGTGGTGAGCTCGCCACGATGACCGGTGTCCGGGAGGTCCACCCCATCCAGTCGTACGTCTGGCGCCGCCTCCGGTCCTAACGGCAGCACGTCCACTACCATGCCGCGGGCTGCCAGCTCGCGCGCGGCAGCCACCGCGTCGCCGCGTGTCTGGCGCCCGTCGGACACGAGCACCACGCGACCACTGTAGCCGCCAGGAACCAGCGCGCCCGCCAGGTGGAGCCCGGCGGCGAGGTCGGTCGCTGCGTCGGACCCCGCCGACGTCAGCCGCGCGAAGAGAGGTTGGCGTGTGGGCGCCTCCTCCACCTGGGCGCCAGCCGCCGCGACGACCACACCGGCCAGGTCGTCTCGTCGCAGGCGGCGTTCCGCTGACTGGATCATCGCCTCGCCCTGGTCGCGGACCGTCGCCACACTGGCCGAGGTGTCCAGCACGAAGACGGTCGCCTGCCGGTCCAGGTCGCGCACGAGGCTCACGCCGGCAAGCGCCAGCACCAACAGGGTCGTCCAGAAGAGGCGCAGGCCGAGGCGGCGCGCCTCCTGGCGAAGGCCCTGGCCCCGCGCGACCGGGCCCGCGCGGCGCGCCGCTCGCCACCACGGCAGCCGAACCATGACGAGCAACGTCGCCACGGGCACCAGCACCAGCAGCCAGAGCGGCTGCGCCGCCTCAGCGCCCACGCGCGTCTACCCACCACTCGACGAGGCTCAACAGGAGCACCGCACCCACCAGCCACGGCCAGAGCAGCAAGGCGTTCCGTGCCACGGAAGACACGGCGCTGTCCGCGGCCGGCAGGTCGAGCACGCGCGGCGTCAGGTCGGCCGCCGCCGCCGCGTACCCATCCGCGACGATCAGTTGATCTTGCGTCATTCCCTGGCCGGTCTGGACGACGCGGTAGACACCGGGTGCTGGCGGGCGGAACGGGCGCGGCGGCCAGGGCGGAGCGAGGTCGGCGACGCGCTTGCCGTCCATGGACTCCGCCCACGCCTGGTCCGCGAGCGGGACGGGCGCGATTGTGGCCGCCGTTCCGGGCGATAGGGTTTGCGACGCCGCCTCGGGCCGCGGCAGCAACCACTCGAGCAGATTTGCCAGCAGGACGGGAAACGCCGGTCGGAGAGCCAGATCCGACTGGCTCAAGTCGAAGGCGAGTACCGCCTGGCGCCGGCTGCCGTCGGCTCGGATGGCCAGCAGCGGGCCACCGTCCGAGTCGATGACCGTCTCCCACGTGTTGTCGAGTGGCAGCTTGCGAGCAGCGCCAACGCGGACGTCGGACCAGTCGACGTAGCGCAACAGCGGGTGGTCGAGACGGGGCCAGACTTGCTGCGGGCGGAACGTGTCGCCAAAGGGCGGGCCAACGAGAAGGGCATTCCCACTCAGCAGGGTCTCAGGCCAGACGCGGTCGACGATCGTCAGCGGGTAGGCCGTGTCCTGCGCCGCCACACTCCTCCAGTCAGCGGGCGCCACGCGGAAGACGCGCGTGTTCTCGTCCACGCGGAGGGCGCGCTCCAGAAAGGTGTTCCCGTCAGTGACCAGCAGCAGGCGTGCCTCGCTGCCAGACACCAGCGGGGCGGCCCAGGCGCGATCGTCTGCGTCGAGAGCGTTGGACGCGGGCGGCACGCCGACCAGGCGCGCCTCGAACCAGCGCGCCCCCGCCGGGACGTGGCTCCAGGTCACGAATGTCTCGCTGCCCGCCTCGAGCTGCCAGTCGCGCGCGCCGGCCACGTCCCGCCCCTCGGCCAGGAGCTGCACTGTGCCGGTGACCGCGTTCGGTCCCGTGTTGCGCAGCCCGGCTTGCGCCACGAGCTCGCTCGCCGTCTGCCGCATGCTCAGGACGGTCACCGCGACGTTCGCGGCGGAGCTGCCCACCTGGATGAACCGGAAGCTGGTACCGGCCGGGCGACGGGCGCCTTCCGGTAGTGTGAGCACGCCGTCGCTCACCAGCACCCAGGCTGCCGGTCCCTGGGTCAGCCCCGTTGCCAGCGCGATCCCGGCGCCGACATCGGGCGGGCCGTACGACGGCTGCTCATTCGCCAGCGCCACCTCCACCTCAGCCAGGTTGTGCGCGCCGGCCACGAGCAACCGCGGCTGCTCGTCGAGCCGCACGACGGCCAGCTCCTGGTCGGGACCGAGGCGCCGCGCCAGGTCAACGACCGCGGCTTTGGCGGAGGAGAAGCGATCCGGCGCCACGTCGTGCGCCCGCATGCTGCCCGAAGCGTCGAGCAGCACCACCAGGTGCCGCGCGGCGTCCTCGGCCGGTAGAAAAGGGCGAGCGGCGGCGAGCGTCAGTAGCGCCGCCGCCACGAGCTGCAGCCAGAGAAGCGGGTGGTTCTCGAGCCGCTGCCAGGGGCGCGCGGCCTGGCGCGCGGCCGGCGAGGCCGTCCAGAGCAGCAAGCTGGGCACGCGGAGTCGTGGTCGGCGCGGGCGCAGCACCCACAGCAGCACGACCGCCGGGATGGTCAGGGCTAGCCAGAGCGACGGAACGGCCTCGAGCGACACGGCCGGCACTGTTAGACAAGCACGCCGGCCGCTGGCAGCTGGCGCAAGAGCACCTCTTGGAGCGGGCTGCCGGTAGTGAGCGCGGCGTAGAGCAGATTACGGCGCCGGCAGTACTCCCGCGCCTCGGCCAAGAGCGCATGCAGCTGCCCGTGGTAGCGGGCCAGCTCAACGGGCCCGAGACGGGTTGGGCGCAGCTCACCCGTCTCGACATCCTCGAGCTCGACCTCGTCGCCGAGCGGGGGGTCCCACTCGTCGGGCGCCAGCAGCTGCAGCACGACGCCCTCGCCTCTCCCGGCCAGGCTCTCGAGCGCCTCTCGCCAGGTAGGGTCAAGCAGGTCGGTCAGCAGGATGTCCGGGCCGCGCGACCGGCGGCCCGCCAGCGCGGCCCGGACGGCTGCGGCGAGGTCGGTCCGACCCGCCTCGCGCACATCGCCCAGGCCCTGAAAGAGTGAGGCCAGAGCCGGGCGGACCGCCGTCGGTGGCAGCCAGGTCGCCGCGCCCTCACGCAGCAGGCAGACGCGCACCGGCTCCAGACGGCCAAGGGCAACCCAGGCCAGGGCGGCTGCCAGCCGACGGGCGTACCGCCCCTTGTGCGCGTCCCCCGCGCCCCAGTTGAGCGAGCCGCTGACATCGACGAGCAGTGTGACCGTCCGCGCCCGCTCTTCGTCGTACTGCTTGAGATACAGACGGTCGAGCCGCGTGTAGGCACGCCAGTCAACAAGCTTTGGGTCGTCGCCTGGACTGTAGGCGCGATAGTCGGCGAACTCCAGCGCCCGACCGCGCTGGCGCGATCCAACGGCGCCGGCGTGCTGGCCGCGGGCAGGGTGGTGGGCGGCGATGGCCAATCGGTCGAGCGCCTGCGCGAGCCCGGTCGGCCAGTCTGGAAAGCTCGTCCCGGAGTCCCGGCTCATCGGACCAGCACGTCGCCCGCCTCGGCCGTCCTGGAGACAGCGCGCAGGATGCGGTCGACCAGATCGTCTGCCGTGATGCCCTCGGCCGCGGCCTCGAAGCGCAGCAGCAGGCGATGGCGCAGCGCCGGCGGCGTCACCCGCTCAACGTCGTCGAAGGCCACGTTCCAGCGACCGGCACGCAATGCGCGCACCTTGGCGCCCAGGACCAGCGCCTGCACGCCGCGTGGGCTGGCCCCGTAGCGTACGAACCGCCGCACCTCAGGAACAGGTGAGCGGTGCGGGTGGGTCGCGCCGACCAGCCGTACCGCGTAGCCGAGCACGTGCGGCGCGAGCACGACGGAGCGGATCAGCTCGATCGCCGCGACCACGTCTGACGGCTCCAGCGCGCGTCGCCGGTGAATCTGGACGATGCCCGTCGTGCGCTCGGCGATCTCGGCTAGCTCGCGGTCGCTCGGGAATGGGACCAGTACTTTGAACAGGAAACGGTCGAGCTGGGCCTCGGGCAGAGGGTAGGTGCCCTCCATCTCGAGCGGGTTCTGGGTCGCGAGCACGAAGAACGGCTCGGGCAGTGGGCGGGTGCGACCGCCAGCGGTGACCGTGTGCTCCTGCATCGCCTCGAGTAACGCGCTCTGGGTGCGCGGCGTGGCGCGATTGATCTCGTCGGCCAGCAGGAGGTTGGTGAAAACCGGGCCGGGCGAGAAGCGCAGGGCACCGGTCTCGCGGTCGAAGACCTCGGTGCCGGTGATGTCGCCGGGCATGAGATCAGGCGTGAACTGGACGCGGCCAAAGCCGAGTCCGGTCACCTGCCCGAGGGTCCGGACCAGCAGCGTCTTGCCGAGACCCGGCACACCCTCGAGCAGCACGTGGCCCGCCGCCACAAGCGCGGTGAGCACTTGATCCACGACTCCGGCCTGCCCGACGATAACCTCGCCCAGGGCATGCTCCGCGGCGGTCAAGCGCTGGCGCAATGCGTCCGCCTGCTCCTGGAGCGCGATGGCGGGAGCCGGCGTGTCACCGACCGCCACTGGAGGTTCCTCCGTCTGGGGCAATTGCCGAGAAATAGCGCTGGACCAGTCCTTGCAGGTTTTGCGGCAACTCCTGACGGGCCAGCGACTGGCGGGCGGCCGTCTCATACTGGCCGTAGACCTGGTCATAGGGACGGGTGGCGCCCAGCGTCTTGGGCGAGTTGGGCAAGTCGACCGTCTGACCACTGGCGCCACGCGCGTCGCCCGGCGCCTGTACCTGCGGTCCTCCCTCGCCACCCAGCAGACTGGGCGCGTACACGGGATCGTAGCGCGTCGGACCGCTGCTGGTCGGTGTGCCGGAGCCGCTGCTGGAGGTGAGACCAGCGGTGCCGGCACCCGGCTGGCCCGGCGCCGGGCCACCGCCAGAGCCGGCACCAGCGCCACTACCCGCGCCGGCACCTCCCACGCTCCCGGAGCCAGCGCCCGATCCGGCGCCAGCGTTAGCGCCAGCGGCACTGGCGCCGGCGCTCGGGCCCGAGCCGCCATCACCACCGGCGCCACTCTGCCGACTGCCGGGGCTGTTGCCACGATCAGCGACGCCGCCCGATGCGCTCCCCTTCGGCGTGCCGCCACCGTCCACTGCGGTGGTCGCCGCGCTGGCACTGGCGGAGCCCAGCGCTGCCCGCGTCTGGCCGAGCCGTGCCTGTGCCGCCTGCGCCGTCTGGACGTCTGCCGCGCGAGCGGCGCTCTGGGTCAGCAGCTCTGCTGCACGCGCCAGAGCATCGCCGGTGACAGCCTGGCCGTCCTCAGTGGTGTTGGCCGCGGTCGCCGCCTCGCGCAGAGCGCCGGCCAGCGACGGGACGTCGCGGGCGGCGTTTGCCCCTGCCTGGAGACCAAGCTGCGCCTGCTGCCGCTGCTCGGGCGTCATGGTGGCGGCGCCTTGGCCGAGGTTGGCCAGCCCGTCACGCACGGCCTGCGTGTCGCCGGCGCGCAGCGCCTGGGCCAGTCCGCCGAAGCCTGGTTGGCTCGCCCAGGCGCTGGCCACCTGGTCGCGGGCGCGGCTCCAGGCATAGTCCTCGGTGTCTGGCAGCTGCGCCAGGTGTCCCTGTGCGTCTTCCAGCGCACGCGCCGCCTCAGCGGCGTCTGCGGCCCGAGCGAGACGCTCATCCAGCGTGCGAAGCTCGGCCGCCGTCGCTTGGGCCAACGGCTCCGGCGTAGGTGGCCGCGATACCTGGGCGCTCAGCTCCTGCACTGCCGTGCGAGCAGCGGCGGTCGCTCGAGCGTCGGCAGCACGGGCAGCCGCGTCGCCCAGCGATGGCACCGGGACCACAAGAGCGCCGACCAGCAGCAACAGCAGCGCGCCGAGCAGGCTCCAGCCGCGCAATTGGGCAACCACAGCGTAAGCCGACGGATCGAGGTGCTCGAGGGCACGGGCCGCGTCACGTTCGACCAGGACGGCCGCCGGATGTCCCACGCGCTCGGCATGGAGCGCGCTGGCCACCCGCTCGCCGAGTCCGAGGCCGTCGGCAGCGCGGGCGACGGCCCACCGATTCGGCCAACGGGGGAGCGCCAGGGCGACGGCCGCGCCCAGCCCGACCACGCCCCAGCTGATGGCCAGAGTCGGCCACTCGGGGCGCACGAGCACGCGCCCAGCCAGGGTGATGAGGACCGCGCCTGCGATGCCAGCGAGTAGCCCGACGCGTGTCGCCTCGAGGAGCCAGCGTGCGCGCACCCGCCAGGCCAGCGGCGCGAGCGCGCGGTCCGATGCCGGGCTCACGGTAAGAAGCCTGCCCGCGCGGCTGCCGGCACCGCGGGCCGACGGGCCCGCCACACCCGCCAGGGCTTGGGCCTTGCCAGCGCTGCCGCCGCGCCGAGCGTGCCCAGGACGGCGAGCCCGACGCTGAGCAGCGCGTAGTACACCCAGGGTGCCCAGGTGGTCACGGTGTTCACCTCGCCCGTCGTGGGATCTGCCCGAACCACGTACAGGCTGTAGGCAAGGTTGAGGCCGGGTGGGCGGATGGATCCCGGTCCGCCGGAGGAACCGGGGCCAGGTGGCGATCCGCCTGGGCTCGCCGAGAGTAGGGAGCTGAGCACAATGAGTGGGCTCGCGTCGGTGTAGAGCGGTGGCGGCCCTGCCGCCGACAGCGCTACTGCCGGACCGCCCATCACGGGCGGGGCAACACCCGGCGGATAGGGGGCGATGAAGCTTGACGGCCCGCCCTGAGGACTGATCATGAACGACGATGCGGCGGGCCTGCCGGTGGGTCCTGCTGCCGGGACAAAAACGCTGGCGGCTGGCGGGCCGAGCACCAGGGCGAGGACCGCCAGGTACGCGGCCACCGAAGCCAGCGCCGTCCGTCGCAGCAGCCCACTGAGCAGCAGCCCGAGCGCAGCGTGGGCGAGCGCCGTGGCACAGGCGATCAGTAGCACCAGGCCGAGGTACGCCAGTGGCACGCCGCCAAACAGGTAGACGATCGCGAACGCGGGCAAAGAGGCAAGCAGCAGCAGGAGCACCGCGAACAGCGAGCCGGCCAGCTTGCCCACGACCAGGCCGAGCGCCGAGGCGCGGGTGACGAGCAGCAAGTCCAGGGTGCGGCGCTCGCGCTCGCCGCTGATTGACCCGACCGTCAGCGCCGGCGTGATGAAGGCCAGCAGAAGCACTAACCCGAACGCGAGCGCCGAGAAGAGCTGCAGGCCGAGCGTGGCAGAGATGGTGCGGCCTGGACCGGGCTGCGTGGAGAGCGCCAGGAAGCCGACCACGGCCAGGGTCAACGCCCCCAGGTAGCCCAGCAGCAGCCACATGGGCCGCCAGCCTCGGCTGCGCGAGCGGAGCTCCTTCATGAGCAGACCGCGCAGCCCCAGCCGGAACCCAAGCCACCCAACCCCAAGCCTCCGGTCGCGCGCCGCGAGCAGCAGCGGCACCCCGACGACCAAACCGAGACCCACGAGGAGCGCCAGCCAGGGGACGTCGGGCGGGCCGCTCGACGTCACGCTGGGGGCTGGAGCGGCGTTCACGGTGCAACTTCCTGCGCCCGCGCCAGGCGCACGAACGTGGCTTCCAGACTGCCCTCCAGCTCGGCGAACCGCGCCACCGGGATACCCGCCCCAACGACCGCCGCCAAGGCGGTTGCTGCCTGTTCGGCGCCGCCCGCGTGGAAGCGAATCTCGCCGTCCACGGGTGGCTCGACGGCACCGACACCGGGTGCTGCTTCGAGTGCCGCCGCCGCCCGCTCAGCGTCACGCAGGACCCGCAGCACGTAGCCGGGCCGCTCGGCAGCCCACAGCACCTCGCCCACCGACCCCTCACGCAACATCTTGCCAGAGGCGACGATGCCGACGTGCGTGCATAAGTCGGCGAGCTCAGCAAGAATATGCGAGCTGATGAGGATGGTCTTGCCCATGCGGCCGAGCTCCTTGAGCAGATCGCGCATCTCGACGCGGGCGATCGGGTCGAGGCCGCTGGCCGGCTCGTCGAGCAGCAGCACCTGCGGGTCGTGGATGAGCGCGCGGGCCAGGCACAGGCGCTGTTGCATGCCGCGCGACAATCCTTCCACGTACTCGTCGCGCTTGTGGCCCAGGTCGACCAGGTCGAGCAGGCTGTCACGTAGGCGGCTGGTCGCTGTGCGGTTTATGCCGGCCAGGGCCGCGTAGAACTCGAGGTACTCGCCCGCTTTGAGGTCGTCATAGACGCCGAAGAAGTCGGGCATGTAGCCGACAAGCCGGCGCACCTCGTCCGGCCGGGCGCGCACGTCGGCGCCAGCCACCGTCGCTTCGCCCGCGTCGGCCGACAGCAGGGTCGCTAGCAGACGGATGGTCGTCGTCTTGCCGGCCCCATTCTGGCCGATGAAGCCGTAGATTGCGCCCTGCGGGACGGTGAGATCCAGCCCATCTAGCGCCCGGACCCGACCGAAGCGCTTGTCGAGAGCCACGGCGTGGATCACGGGGGTACCGTCCCGTCTACCGTCAGCTCGGGGAAGACGGCGCGGACCAGGTGGTCGGCGCCGCTATTGATCTGGACTCTGACCGAGCCGTCGGGCCCGACGTAGGCGCCGCCCGGCGCCACGCGCGGCTGCTCCTGCCCGGCCGGCAGCGCCTCCCAGTCGGCCGACTGCCAGTTGTAGATGCGAAAGATGCCCGCTTCGGCCGGAGCCACGGCCATAGTCGTCGGAGGTGGTGCAGCGCCGGCCTGGGTTAGCGGAACGACCGAGCCCACCTGCTGCGTCAACAGCTGCAGCGCGTCCACGCGCGCTCGGGGCGGCAAGGGCGGGCGGAAGATGTACGTCACCGATCCGCTGCGTACCTCTAGCCAAGAGATGACCCCGTTGCTACCCGCGCCGCCGACGTTTGGCGTATTCTGCGCCAGCGGCTCAACAGGGACCAGGCCAGGCGGCAGGCTGAACGGGCCGGGGCCGAAGGCCAGTTGCAGCCTCTGCTGGAGTAAGGTCAGCTGCTGGACGGGGCGGTCGCCCACCGAGGGCAGGGCGCTGCCGACCGCCTGGCGGGTGAAGGCGAAGAACGTCAGCGGCAGACTCGATCCCGTCGGGTATGGACCTGGCCGAGGCTGGTTGGCGATGGCCAGGTCCATCAGGCGCGCCCGCCGAACTGGCTCGATCTCGTGAGGCTGCTCGAAGCGCTCGACCGCGCCGGGCGCCGCGATCGCGGGCGCGGGAAAGCCGGGCGCGGCGACGACTGGTCCGGTCCCGGCGCTCTGACCAAACAGCCGCAGCGAGAGCGGGTAGCCGCCCTTGGCGGGATTCCAGGGTGTGCTCGGATCGAGCACCACCGGCGCCGTTTGGCCTGGCGCCAGCGTGCCCAGTCTGGTCAAGCTCTGGCCGACCGCCGCCGCCGCGTCCTCGAGCCAGACCGGACTCGTGTTGCGGACCGTCCCGCGGATCAGACCGCCCTGAACGCTCAGGCTGGCAACCACGGTCGGCAGGTCCCCGCCGAGCGGACGGTCGAGGAGAACGACACGCTGCCCCCACTGGCCGGCCTGGAACTCGACCCGGGTGTCGCGCCCACTCACCACGTGAACGGGAGGCTCGCTGCCGCGGGAGGCCAGCCCGGCTGATGCTGGACCGACAGTGTCCCAGCGGCCCGTGGCCCTGACCGATACCTCGCCCGGCACGTCCACCACCAGCTGCTCGTGGGTCGGCGCAAAGAAGCCAGCCGCCACCGCCTGCCGCGCCTGGCCAGTCTCTGGCTCGAGCCGCACGTAGGTCACCACGTTGGCCACCACGTCACGCCCGCCTCGCTGGATGCCGACGGCGTAGAGTCCCCCCGAGAGGAGCGCCGCGCACGCGGGCACGGCCAGCCAGATCCAGCTCCGGCGATCAGCGCGCCAGAGCAGCACGTACAGGAGTGGTCCTACGACCAGGGCAAAGCCGCCCAGCACGATGCCAACGGTCTGCCAGTCGGGGAACGCCTCGGCCGGCAGCGCGTCGAGCACTCCCTGGAGCCGTGGCGCGACGTTGCGCTCCTGTGCCAACGGGAACAACGCCTTGTCCTCGGTGCCAGGAGTTGGCAAGGCCGGCTCCAGCGCCTTCCGCAGCAGCGCCGGCGTGCCGCTCCAGCTCGCGAGAGGCTCGAGCGCTGGGTCCGCCGCCAGAAGGGTCACCGTCCCGCCGCCGAGCCCCGCCCGCCACGCCAGCGGTCGTTCGCCTGTCCCAGCGAGTGGGACACCGACCCCGGCTTGGAAGTGTCCGACCGGCCCCGTGCCGGGCGACCCCTCGTTGGCACCAGCCCAGGTGGCCAGCGGCGCCAGGTCGGCTGCGGCGTCCGCGGAACCGAATGTGAGCGGCAAGGTGCCGCCCGGCAGCACCGTTGCCGGCCGCGCAGCGTTCGGCCCACCAAGGAGCACCAGGTGGCCACCGGCGCGCACCCACTCGACGATCGCCCGACGCTGCTCACCCGTCAGTGTGTCGGCGGCGTTGCCTTGCACCACCAGTGCGCTCAGCGCATTCAACCGCTCAGCTAGAGATGGCAGGTCGCTGGCTGCCAGCTCGGCAACGCCAAGCGGCAGGGTGAGTCCCTGGTAGGGCAGCTCGATCTGCTCAACACGGCGCGCGAGGGTCGGCGCCTGAGCCAGGATGCCGACGAGGGGCCAGGCCGGCGTGCTCGCAGCGTGGAACTCGATCGGGAGCTCGGCCAGCACCGCGCCGTCCGCGCTCAGCCGTACTGTCCCGGTCGGGTAGCCGTCGGTCGGCACCCAGATCGTGGTTTCCTTGGCGGACCCAGCCGGCAGCACGAGGTCCTGGTCGTAGGACGCCACCGGAAAGTCGAAGGCACGTGTCTGGGGCGCCTGCCCCCCCATGTACCGCGCGTACAACATCACCTGGACCTGCGCGCTTGTGTCCGCCGTACCGCCGGTCACGCGCACCCGTACAGGGCTCCATGTACCCGGCACGACCGTCCCGCCCCAGCCGACCTGGAGCACGTCGACACTGGGCGCCCCCGCCTCAGCGTGCGCCGCCGCGGACAGCAGCACACTTGCCACGAGCCCGAGGACCACGGCCATGTGCCGCAATCCGTTCAACGGCGCTTGATGGGTGACCATGCTCCCCTGTCCAGACGTCCGCTGACCGTCTACGGTTCCCGAGTCACAACGGCGCGGCGGCCAGCTGACAGAACTATCATGCCTGGATCGTGCCGCCGCGGGAAGGGCGACCATGGTTGGTGGCCTAAGTCATGCTCGGGCCGTGCACACATACGGGCGCGCGGCCTACTATCCGTCGTCGTGCGCGCGCTTCTGCTGGCGGTTCTTCTGCTGGTGGCGAGCGGCTGCCGGGCGGCGGGGCGCGAGCTGCTGAATGTGGATGCGGCCACCCCGCCGCCGCCGTCGCCCGCCATGCGCCAGACCGCCAACCACCTCGACATCCATTACCGACTGGCGGCTCCGGCGCGTATGTCCAGCCGCGTCCAGGCGCCCGACGGGCGCCAGTGGGTGGTGTACGACGGGCAGTCCCGGCCCACCGCGGGCGAGTACGTCCTGGCCCTCGACGGCACCGTCGTCGGCCCTACGCCGGACGAACGGCGCGTCCTGCCCGCCGGCGAGTACCAGGTCGTCTTGCAGGCCGAGGCCGGTGGTGTCACGCAGCAGGCCGCCGTCCCGTACACCGTCGCGTCGTCCGATACCGCCGCGCCCGAGATCGAGAACCTGACGCTGCTGCCTGACCAGATCTCGCCGAACTTCGACGCCATCGACGACGTGAGCCTGGTGACCTACCGGCTCACCAAGACGGCACGGGTGGCCGCGTTTGTCGACCGGGTGGGCGCCCAGGCCGGGGCGCAGCGCCGCGTCTGGATGGGCGAGCAGACGAAGACCGAGGCTGGCGAGCAGACCATGCAGTGGGACGGCGTGGTCAACAGCCAGCCGCTGCCGGCCGGCCAGTACGAGTTCGGGATCCGCGCCGAGGACCTGGCCGGGAACGTGACAGAGGCGCGGCGCCCGGTGACGATCGTCGACCCGGGCGTTCCGGACGCGGCCATCGTCTCCGCCCGCATCTGGCCACGGCAGATCATCCGCGGTGGCCAGGTCTGCGCCGACCTCACGGTCAAGAACAGCGGCGCCACTGTGCTGCGGACCCAGGGTCCCGACCCCGGCTACGTGTACAACTCGTTCGACATCTTCTCCGCTATCGCGGGTCGGCAGTTCGTCGACAAGGCCGGCTTCTGGCGTGTTGGTCTGGCCTGGTCCGGGTCGCCCGACCCCGGCGGCGCCACCTACCCCTACCGCTGGGGCTTCGGCCACGACCTCCAGCCGGGCGAGGAGGTGACCGTCACGGGCTGCGTTCAGGTCGACGACCAGCAGACGAAGATGAACTTCTTCGCCGGGCTCGTCCAGGAGAAGGTCGCCATCAGGGACCCTGGTGTTGGACTCACGCCCGTCGTGATCTCGCCCTGAGCCGCCGGGCCGGCAGGTCGCGGGCGCCCGCATGCTGACTCTGGCGACGTCCGTCCTCATCGTGTCCCACAACACGCGCGACGTCCTGCTCGCCTCCCTGGCGGCGCTCGACGGGGAGCCGGACGTGCAGCTGGTGGTGGTGGACAACGCCTCGTCGGACGGCAGCCCGGACGCGGTCGGCGACCGGTTCCCGCGCGTGCGTCTCATCCGGTCGGAGCGCAACCTCGGGTTTGCCGCCGGCGTCAATCGGGCGGCGCGCGAGGCAAGCGGCGACGTCCTGCTGCTGCTCAATCCCGACGCGCTCCTGCCCCCGGAGGGACTTCGGCGCCTGGTGGACTTCCTGGCCTGCCACGAGCGCGTGGCGGCCGTCGGCGCCGCGTTAACCTACGGCGACGGTCGGCCCCAGGACAGCGCCTTCCGCTTCCCGGGCCTGGCGCAGCTGCTCCTGGACCTGTTCCCGATCCGCCGCCTGGTGCGCTCCCGCCTCAATGGGCGCGTCCACACCAGCGGCGCGCCCGTCCGGGTGGATCACCCGCTCGGCGCGTGCGTGGCGATCCGCCGTGCCGCCTGGGTGGACGTCGGGCCGCTGGACGAGGGCTACTTCATGTACGTCGAGGAGGTCGACTGGTGTCGCCGGGCGCGGCGGCGCGGCTGGGAGGTGTGGCACGAGCCCGGGGCGGTAGCCGTCCACCACGGCGGCATGGCCACCCGCCAGCGGGCCGACGCGATGTACGTCCAGCTCTGGCGTAGCCGTCTGCGCTACTACCAGCGCTTCCACGGGCCCGGCTACAACCGGGTTGTCCGGGCGCTGGTGCGACTCGGCATGGCGGCCGAGCGGCGGCGCGCCGTCCGCGCTGGCGCCGCACCGGGTCGGCTGCGGGCCATTGCCCAGGTCCGTCGGCTTTCCGGGTGACCGGGTGACCGGGCGCCGCCCCCGCCTGGCCGCCGCCGTCATCGCGCGCGACGAGGAAGCGATGATCGGCGCCTGCCTCGACTCCGTGGCCTGGGCGGACGAGCGGCTGGTCCTGGTCGACGCCGCCACCCGCGACGCCACCCGGGAGGTGAGCCGCCGCCACGGCGCGCGCGTCGAAGAGCGGCGCTTCGACCACTTCGCCGGCCAGCGGCAGGCGGCCCTCGGCCTCGCGGACGGGGACTGGGTGCTGTTCGTGGACGCCGACGAGCGGGTGACCGCGGCGCTGCGCGACGAGATCCTCACCACTATTGGTGATCCGGGCGACCGCGTCGGCTTCTGGATCCCGCGCCACAACCACATGGTGGGTCGGCTGGTGCGCGGCGGTGGCTGGTTTCCGGACGAGCAGCTGCGCCTACTCAAGCGCGGCTCCGTCCGGTTCGACCCGGCGCGCGTCGTCCACGAGCGGGCGCTGCTCGACGGGCCCGCGGGCCACCTGACGCAGCCGTTCGAGCACCTGAGCTACCGCAGCCTGGCCGAGTTCGTCCGCAAGCAGGAGCAGTACTGCCGCCTCGACGCGCGCCGCTGGCTGGCGACGTTCGGGCGGCCGCGCCGGCGCGCTCTGCTCGGCCAGCCAGCGCGCGAGCTGTGGCGGCGCTACGTGCAGCTCCAGGGCTACCGCGAGGGGCTGCTCGGCCTCCAGCTCAGCGTCGTGCTCGCCTGGTACGCGGGCAAGAGCGTCTGGCTCGCGCGGCGCCTCAGCCGTCCGTCTGTGCCGCCTGCCGGAGCCCGTCCACTGTCGTGATGGTGCGCACGCGCAGGAGGAACGCGCCGAGCGTCGGGGAGCGGCGCCGCAGCTGGCGCAGCAGGCCCGAGATCGGGTTGGTCGGCGACGCGGCGAAGCCCTCGGCGTAGCTGCCGTAGAAGGCGAAGTAGGCCTGGTTCAGCTTGCGGATCGCGTAGCCGTGCCCCCGCAGCTCGTCCCGCCGTCCGGTGAAGTAGGCCTCGGCCGCGTCGATCCGCCCCTGGGCGAGGAGGCGCTCGCCCTCCTGCCGCGTCTCGCGCATGAAGGCGCGGAAGTCGAAGGGGCGGCGGCCGCTCGCTGCTGGGGGTGCCGCCGGCGCGGGCGCCACCAGCCCGAGGTCGGCCTGCACCTGGGCGCCGATCTCCTGGCCGACCAGGTCGGCCGTCGTCTCGTTGATCTCGCGTGTCTGCTGGAGGCGCCAGTACCCGGCGCCGAGCGGGTAGAAGAACAGGTACTGGTGCAGCCACTCGTGCGCCGCCGATGACAGCACGCGGTCCGGCGCGGCCTCGTCCAGCACCATGGCCGGGTAGGTGGCCAGGCCGCCGATCGGGGCAACGAGCGACGACACCCCTGTGCTGTCGGCTGACGCTTCCAGTCGCTCCTGGGACGCGCCGTCGAGCGCCGGGGTCAGGATGATCGACTGGATCACGCGGATCTCCGACCGCGGCGAAACGACCAGCACATTGGGCGGCGCCGTCAGGGCCAGGACGACGGGTGGGAACGGCCGGCCGCCCAGCGGCTCCTGCTGGCGGACCACCCCCGCTCGCGCGTACGCGGCCGCTACGGCCCGCTCGATGGCGGCCTCGGCCGCCGGTCGCAGGCGCGCGCGGTCCGCGCCGGTGGCCTGGAAGTAGCTCTGGACGGTGGCAGCGTCCTCGGGGCGGGGCGCGTTTGGGGTGACGAGGCCGGCCCAGATGCGGTCCAGGCGCTGGGCCACGTTGAGCGCCTCCCAGTCGACCAGGCGGAACGCGGCCGGCGCGGCCAGGTCGGCGATCCGCTCGTCCGTAGACGGCGCGGTCCAGGCGAGCCACGGGACCAGGGTGAGGAGGGCTGGCAGCCAGCGGAGCCACGACCACACGCGTACCGCCACGGCGCCCCGGCCGGTGCGCACGCGTACCACGTCCACGGGCTCAGCGTAACGGAAAGGCCGCCCGTACTATCCGTCGTGTGGCGCGGGAGGATGCTGGCGGCGGCCTGGTCGCCGCCGCGCGGCGGGGCGACGTGGCGGCATTCAACGCGCTCGTTCAGCAGCACCAGCGGCAGGTCTACAACCTGTGCTACCGCACGCTCGGCAACGCCGAGGACGCCGCCGACGCGACCCAGGAGGCCTTTTTCCGCGCCTACCGGGGGATCGGCAGCTTCCGCGGGGAGCCCGACGGGTTTCGCGGCTGGCTGCTGCGCATTGCCGTCAACGCCTGCTACGACGAGCTGCGCCGCCACAAGCGGTGCCCGACGGCCAGCCTTGACGAGCCTCTCCCGGGCACCGAGCTGCCGAGTGGCGAGGGCCTAGCCGATCCCCAGGCCGGGCCGGAGCAGCGAGCCCTGGCGGCGGAGACGAGCCGCTCCATCGAGGCTGCCCTGGCGCGACTGTCGGTCGAGCAGCGGCTGGCCGTGGTGTTGTGCGACGTCCACGGCTTGAGCTACGAGGAAGCCGCGCGCGCCATGGGCGTGGAGCTGGGCACCGTGCGGAGCCGCTTGAGTCGGGGTCGGGCCGCGCTCCGCGAGGCGCTGGCCGCGACGGGGGAACTCCCGGCCGCGGTTCGTCGTCAAGAGTAAGAGTAGGGACCGGAAGAAAGAAGAAAGAGAAAGGAGAAGCGGTCGAACCGTCAGCATGCACCTCTCCGACGAGACCCTGTCGACACTCGTGGACGGCCAGCTAGCGGCGGCCGAGCGGTCCGCTGCCCAGGCCCATCTGGCCGCTTGCGCCGCGTGCGCACAGAGGCTGGCGGAGCTCGAGGCGGTGGTCCGGCTGCTGCGGGCGCTGCCGGAGGTTGAGCCGCCGCGGGAGTTCGTGCTCGGGCGGCGCCGGCTGGCCGCGGAGCCGCGCGTGCGGCAACTGGCGGCGTGGTACGGCGCGAGCCGCGCGTTCGCGGCCGCGGCCGCGGCGCTGTTCCTGGTGCTGGTGGCGGCCAACATCTACGTCGGCGCCACCGTGGGCACGGAGAGCTCCCGGGTGGCGGAGCGGAGAACGGCGGCGTTGGCCGCCCCGGCCGCCGCCCCGGCGGCGCGGCCGGCCGCGTCGCCGGTCAGCGCCGCGGCGCCCGCCTCCGCCGGCAGCGCCAGCGCGGCCGGCCAAGCCCCGCCGGCGCCGACCACTGTCGTCGCCGCCCCCGCCCCCCAGCCGCCAGCGCCGCCGGCCACCGCGGCTCCGGCCCCACCGCTGCCGCCCGAGCCGGGCGACGTTCGAGCGCCACTGCGGCTCGCGGCCGCCGCCCTCGGCGGGCTGGCCCTCCTGGGTCTGATCGTGGCGCTGCTGTCCCGCCGCCGCCTGCGACGCGCGCAGGCCATTCAGACGTTTCTACCTACCGGTACAGAGGAGAACTTTCATGCCTAGCAGCATCAACATGGAGCACCCTGTTTCCCGGACGCTGGCCGTCGTCGCCGGGCTCGCCGTCCTGGTAGTGGTCGCCACGGTGGCAGCACCCCTGGGCGCGGCGCAGAGCGTGCCAATCGGGAATTCTGTCCCACAGGCGGGCATCGCCGTCGTCGGCGAAGGCATCGTCCTGGCCCAACCGAACACTGCCCAGGTCACCCTCGGGGTCGAGGTCACCGACGCGTCACTGGCCAACGCCCAGGCGCAGTCCAGCCGGCGCATGGACGCCGTCGTGCAGAAGCTCAAGGCGGCCGGCATCGCCGACGCCGACATCAGCACCGTCAGCTACTCGGTCAACCCGCAATACGACCAGCAGGGGAGCCTGCGCGGCTACCAGATCCAGAACCTGGTGCAGGTCAAGACGACGAACGTGAGTGGCCTCGGGCAGCTGCTGGACGATACTGTCGCGGCGGGCGCCTCGCGCATCTACGGGATCAGCTTCCAGTCGGACAACATGTCGGGGTTGAAGGACCAGGCGCGTGACCAGGCCATGCAGAACGCGCGCGCCAAGGCCGAGCAGCTGGCTCGCGACGCCGGTGTTGGGCTAGGCCGGGCCACCCTTATCGAAGATACCGACACGGGCGGCGTCACCCCTGTCCGCGCTCAGCCGGCGGCGCTGGCCGCACCGGCCGCCGCGGCGCCGCCGACGCCCATCCAGAGCGGCGAGCTGCAGGTCCGCAGCACGGTGCGGGTGGTCTGGGCGATTCAGTGACCGCCGCCCGTCAGGGGTGAGCCGGTCGTCCAGGCGGGCGGAGTCGCCGGGTCGGGCGTGCCGACCAGCACGCGGAGCGCGCCAGGCACAACCTCCAGGCGCACCGGCGCCGAGCCGATGACCGTGCCGTCGGCGTGCACGGGCAGCGGCCGGCGCCGGCTGCGCGTCGCGATCGTGATGCGTCGGGCGCGAAACGTCTGGGCCTCGCGCGGTGGTGGCAGCCGGCGGCCGCCCGCCACCAGCGCCAGGTGGAACAGCGCCCGCAGCACCCCCGCGCCGCGGAACACCACGACGTCCAACTGGCCGTCGTCGACGAGAGCGTTCGGTGCAAGCGCGTAGGCGGCGCCCACGAACGGGCCGTTGGCGACGGTGACCATGGGCGTCCGCACCGTGAACTGGCTGCCGTCGGCCTCGATCACCACGCGCGGAGTCCCCAGCCCGCGCAGGAAGCGGATGGCGTTCTGGAAAACCTTTGACGGTGCCGCTCCGCTGTCCAGGCGGTCGAAGTACCTGAAGAGGCCCGCGACCAGGCCGGCGCCGCAGGCCTCGAGAAAGTAGCGGTCGGCCACCCTGCCGACGTCCATGGCGAGGACCGCGCCGTTGGCGATCGTCGCCGCTGCTCCGGGGAGGTCTCGGGGTATCGCCAGGGTTCGCGCGGTGTTCATGACGCTGCCCAACGGGATGATCCCCATGACGACGTCGGTGTTGACCAGGGCGGCGCCAACCTCGGCGACCGTTCCGTCGCCGCCGGCGGCGATGACCAGCCCGCGCCGCTCGGCTACGGCCTGACGCGCAAGCTCGGTGGCGTGGCCGGGCCGCTCCGTGGGCCGCGGCTCGAACGGGATGCCCGCCTGGTGGAGCGCCGTCATCACCTGCTCCGGCCCGGCGGAGTTGGTGCTGATGCCTAGCTTGTAGCCGGCGTGCGGGTTGAAGATGAGGGTGGCGGGCAGGTCGAGGGTCCGCACGTCGAGGCGGCTCGGCGGTGGGCTAGTCCTGGCCAACGACGTCCGCCTTTGGCAGTTGTAGCAGCAGCAGGTCCAGCGCCAGGCGGGCGTTGACGTTGGCCTCGAGGTCCTCCAGGGTGCGCCGCACCGCCCGCTGGGCCGACCTGGCGGCGGCCAGGGTGACGTGGCGCGCGGCCGCCTGCACCGCTGAGCGCTCGGCCGGATCGATGTGGACCACGCGCGTCTCCAGTCTGAGCTGGGTGAGGATGACGTCGCGCCACCACGCCAGCCAGGTGCGCAGGAGCGAGCGCACCCGATCCGGCTGGCTCGGCCAGCGCTCGGCGAGCGCCCGGGCGCGCACCAGCCGGTCGAGCCGGCCGGCGCCGAGGGCCTCGTGCAGGGCGCGCACCTCGTCGCTGCGCCGCTCCAGCACGGCGGCGTCGCGGCCCGCCGCCAGCGCCCAGCCAGGGCTCCCGCCCGAGAGCGCGGCGATCTGCGCCGCCCGCGCCGCGGGCATCCCCTCGGCGTCTTCCAGCGCCCGCGCGATCGCCTCGCGCGGCACCGGCCGCAATCGGACCTCCTGGCAGCGCGACAGGACCGTTGGCAGAACAGCGCCGCGGTCGCTGGCCGTCAGGATGAAGTGCACGAACCGCGTCGGCTCCTCGATCGTCTTCAGGAGGCGGTTCGCCGCGTCTTCCGAGAGATCCTCGGCGTTGACCACCAGATACACCTTCTTGCGACCATCGACCGGCCGCAGCTGCGCGTCCGATTGGATCCACGCCACGTTGTCCCGATAGGGCCGGGGCGGCCCGGCGGGCGTCGGTTCGCGCATGAGGATGACCTTCCGCTCCGGGGCGCGCTGGACGACGCGCACGTCGGGATGGACGCCACGATCGATCAGGCGGCACTGCCGACACACGCCGCAGGGGCGCGCCGCGACGTCGTCCACCAGGCAGTTCAAGGCCTTTGCCAGCTCGAGGGCCAGCGTCCGTCGGCCAGAGCCGCGCGGGCCCGTCACCAGGTAGGCGTGGGAGACGCGATCAGCCGCGAGGCTGTGGCGCAGCAGCGCGATTGCCTCCCCGTGGCCGACGATGCGCCACGGGCTCACCGGCTGGGGGTGGCTGGCGGGCCGGGCGAGCGCACTGCCCGGGGGGCCTGTAGGCAGCCGGACAGGTGTGGCAGCATGGCAAGATTACTGTGACCATTGTACCCAAAGTCTGGCGGGCAGTCCCGGATGGCGCTCAATCCGGCGCAGCGAAGGCGGCAAAGTGGGTGGCGGCTCGGCTGCTGCGGCTAGACTCTCGTGGACGTCCCGCGACCATGCAGGAAGCGCTGGCGCGCCCAGGCGCCGCAAAACTGGCCCACGCGACAGAGCCCGCCTGGAGTGGCGGCTGGGTGCAGGCGCTCTTCGGCCTGCCGCTCTTCCTGAAGGTGCTCGTCGCCAACTGCGTCGTGGTGCTGCTGGGGGTGTGTCTCGGCACGTGGTTCACGCTGACGTTCGTCGCCGGGCCCACGGGCGACGTCCAGTGGATGGGCGTGGCGCTCATGCTCGTCGTCGGCTTCGCCGCCAGTCTGCTGATCAACGCCGCCGTCCTGTCCCTGGCGCTCCAGCCGCTCCACGCGCTGGAGCGGACGGTCGACCAGGTGGCCGCGGGCGACGTGTCGGCGCGCGCTCGGGGCGTGCTCTTCCCGGACCCGGACGTGGCCCGGCTGGGCGACACGCTCAACATCATGCTGGACGTCCTGCAGGACCACCGCGCGCAGCTGCAGAAGCTGTCCGAGCAGGTTCTGGCCGCGCAGGAGGACGAGCGCAAGCGCATCGCCCGCGAGCTGCACGACGAGACCGCCCAGTCGCTGACCACCCTGCTGATCCGGCTGAAGATCCTGGAGCGCGCCAAGACCGAGACCGAGCTGCGCGGCCAGATCCACGAGCTCCGGGAGCTGACCGTCGAGACGCTCGAAGGCGTGCGCAAGCTCGCCGTCGAGCTGCGGCCGTCCACCCTTGACGATCTCGGGCTGATCGCCGCGCTGGAGGCGTACACGGAGGGCTACTCGTCGCGCATCCCCGTGCACGTCCAGTTCTCGGCCGAGGGGTTCACCATTCAGCCGGCGCGCTTGCCGCCGCAGGTGGAGCTGGTGCTGTACCGCGTGGTCCAGGAGGCGCTGACGAACGCGGCCAAGCACGCCGACGCGAACAGCGTCGAAGTACGGCTGTGCCGCGAGGACGGCCAGGTGGTCGCCACGATCCGCGACGATGGCCGTGGCTTCGAGGTGGACGAGGTGATGCGGTCGCGGGAGCGGGGGCTTGGCCTGTTCGGCATGCAGGAGAGGCTGGCGCTGGTGCAGGGCCAGCTGGTGATCGAGAGCGACCCGGGCCGCGGGACGCTGCTGGTGGCGCGCGTGCCGCTGCGCCCGCACGCGCCGGTGCCACTCCGAGGCGGCGACCCATGGCGCTGAGCCCCGACACCGCGCATCCGCGGAAGATCCGTGTCCTGTTGGCGGACGACCACGCCGTGCTGCGCGCCGGCCTCAAGGCGCTGCTCAACGCCGAGCCCGACATCGAGGTGGTGGGTGAAGCGGCCGACGGCCAGGCGGCCGTCGACGCCGCCGGCCGCACCCGGCCAGACGTCATCGTCATGGACATCCAGATGCCGCGCATGGGCGGCCTGGAGGCGACGCGCGTGCTCAAAGCCAGCGACATCCCCTCGAAGGTGCTCATCCTCACCATGCACGCCGAGTCGCAGTACCTGCTGCCGCTCCTGGAAGCCGGCGGCTCCGGGTACGTCCTGAAGTCCGGGGCGGACACCGAGCTGATCGAGGCCATCCGTACGGTGCACCGCGGCGAGGTCTTCCTCTACCCGGCCGCTACCAAGCTGCTCGTCGACGGCTACCTGGACCGCTCGGGGCGCGACGGCGACCCGTTCGACGGCCTGACCGAGCGCGAGCGCGAGGTGCTGAAGCTCGTCGCGGAGGGGTACAGCGGGACGGAGATCGCCGAGCGCCTCATCATCAGCCCGAAGACGGTTGACACGTACCGCGAGCGGATCATGCAGAAGCTCGGCATGCGGCACCGGTACGAGCTCGTCCGCTACGCCCTGCGCAAGGGTATGCTGAAGCCGGAGCCGGAGTCGGCGGCCGGACCATCGGGTTTTGCCTGACGCAATATCCCCCCACTGCCCGACTGGCGACGGGCCGAGGCCGCGAGTACGATGGATGGTCTGACGTTGCGGAAGGCGTGGTTCGTGGTTCGTGGTTCGACAGGCTCACCATGAGCTCACCATAAGCGGGTCTTGACAGGCTCACCATGAGCGGCCTTGTGCGGGTCCATGGATAATGCAGGCTAAGGAGCTCGGACATGATGAATGAGCTGCGCCCATTCCTCGAGGACCTGGGGCGTGGGAACTTTCGTCGCGCGCTGACCGAGAACCGCATCTTCCGGGCCTGGTTCCGGGCGGGCTACCCCAGCACGCCGCGCCAGCAGGCGCTCATCATGTTCAACAACGTGTTCCTGCACCTGCACCCGGTGCGGATCCGCCGCGAGAGCCTGCGCATCACCTACACGTTCTGTCTGGGCGGCCTGTCGTTCTTCCTGTTCCTGGTCCTGACCGTCACCGGCGTCCTGCTCATGTTCTACTACCGGCCGGCGACGGCGGTGGCCTACCAGGACATGAAGGACCTGGACACGATCATCAACTTCGGCCTGCTGCTGCGGAACATCCACCGGTACTCCGCCCACGGCATGGTGATCGTGGTCTTCCTGCACATGCTGCGCGTCTTCTACACGGGCGCGTACCGGCCGCCGCGCGAGTTCAACTGGGCCGTCGGCGCCATCCTGCTGTTCCTGACGTTCTTCCTCAGCTTCACCGGCTACCTCCTGCCGTGGGACCAGCTGGCGATCTGGGCCGTGACAGTCGGCACCAACATGGCAGGGGCCACGCCGTTCGTCGGCGAGCAGACGCGCTTCCTGCTGCTCGGCGGCTTCGATATCGGCGACAACACGCTCATCCGGTGGTACGTCCTCCACGTGATGGCAGTACCGCTGGTCACGGCGATCTTCATGGCCGTCCACTTCTGGCGCATCCGCAAGGATGGCGGGATCTCTGGGCCGCTGTGATCGACCATCGGCAGGCTGCGTCGGCTGGCATGGCGGAGGGCTGAAGGAGCATGGCACTCGAGCGCACGCCAGACATGGAAGGGCTGACTCCGACCGAGCGGGCGGCGATCTACAAGCAGCGCGCCGCGGCCGCCGGGATAGGCCGCGCGCCCAACGCGAGCGCGGCGCCCGCGGCGGCCAGCCCCGCCCCGGCCGCGGCGGCGCCGGCGGCAGCCCCGGCTCCGGCGCGACCGGCTGCGCCAGCACCGGCGGCGGGTACCGCGGTCCTCGAGCGACCCGCGGCTGCCGGCGTCCCGGCGAAGGTCGCGGCTGCCGCGGCGGCCCGCCGCGAGCAGGTAGCCGCCGTGGCCCGCCGCGACGGCCCCGCCCCAGGTGCCCAGGAGCAGACCGAGCGTCTGGTGTACGTGTGGCCGCACCTGGTGACCATCGAGTTCGTCGCGGCGATGCTGATGATGCTGACCCTGGTCGTCGTGGGTGTCGTCCTCCAGGCGCCGCTCGAGGCGCACGCCAACCCTGACAAGACCCCCAACCCGTCGAAGGCGCCGTGGTACTTCCTGAATCTCCAGGAGCTGCTGCTCCACATGCACCCCGCTCTCGCGGGCGTCATCATCCCGGGCGGCGTGCTCTTCGGGGCCATCCCGCTCATCCCCTACATCGACCGCAGCACGGCCGACGTGGGCAGGTGGTTCGGGACACCCAAGGCGAGGAAGATCTGCGCTTTCACAGCTGTCTACACCCTGGTGGTGGAGGTGCTGGAGATCTTTTTCGACGCCGAGGTGGGCGTCAAGCCGCTGATGACCTCCATCGCCGCGGCGACGAACCAGCCGTGGATAGCCGACCTGAACCCCGCCGGCATCGGGGCGCTGAGCCTGCCGAACGTCATCGTGCCGATGCTGTTCATCATCGTGCCGACCATTCTGCTCATCGTCCTGCTCAACATCCTGTACCAACCCGACGGGGTCCGGGACTACATGTTCGCCCTGTTCACGGGCTTCGTCGTGTCGTACGTGCTGCTGACGGTTGTCGGCTCGTTCTTCCGCGGCCAGGGCATGCACCTGTACCTGCCGTGGGACGAGCATATGGCTCGCATCGAATGATTCCCGCTAGCCTGTTCGCGGACGCGTAGGAGGGCACAGCGGTGCCTGATTCCAGAGAGCTTGGCCTGTTCATCCCGCCCGAGAAGGCCGTCGAGGTCCGGGAGCGCGAGCAGCTGGAGCGCGAGCAGAAGGGGAAGGTCTCACGCCGCCTGTGGTTCCGCTGGTTGGGCTGGGGCTCCCTGTTCGTCCTGCTCGGACAGTGGACCACGGGCTTCGCTTTTGGCTTCTTCATCCCGAAGCGGCTCGGCGCGTTCGGCGGCAACGTCGACGGTGGCGCCGCCGCGGACTACAAGGTCGGCGACGTGAAGGTGGTCCGCGAGGGCAAGTTCTACATCACGCGGGTGCCGGAGGGCTTCTTCGCCCTGTACTGGAAGTGCCCCCACCTGGGCTGCACGGTCCCCTGGAAAGACACCGAGCCGGCCATGGGCGGCCCGCCCGGCGATGGCGACCTCGGGTTCGCCCAGCAGGGCCGGTTCCACTGCCCGTGCCACGGCTCCATCTACAACCGCTACGGCCAGATCGTGGACGGCCCGGCGCCGCGGCCGATGGACCGCTTCCCGATCACCATCGCCAACGGCAAGCTCTCCGTGGTGACGAGCCCGTCGGCCTCGGTCTCCCGGTCGGTGGCTTCGGCCAGCGACGCGGTGCCGGCGCCGTCGTAAAGCTGCAGTTCAGTCAGGTAGACAGCGCGTAGCGTGGAGAACGAAGGACCGGGATGAGGGATAAGTAAGGGATAAGTAGGACCCATGGACGCCATTGTCGGAAACCTCCCCATCGTGATCGCCGCGGTGGTGCTGCTGGGCCTGCTGGGGCTGGTCCTGTGGTACGCGGCGCGTGTCGCGGACCCGGCGCCGGTCGAGGATCGGCTCAACGGGCCGCCCACGGGTGCGGCCTCGATGGAGCGCAAGGTCGCCGCCACGTTCGCCATGATCGTGGGCATGATAGTGCTGTTCGCGGGCTACGGCATCAAGGAGCCCGCCCGGCAGGTTGCCGCGTCGGAATCGCAGCAGAACGTCTCCATCGCGCGCGGGGTGACGACCTTCACCACGCTGTGCTACAGCTGCCACGGCGAAAAGGGGCAGGGCGCCATCGTCCCTGGCTCCGACCCGGAGCGGGTGGCGCCGCCGCTGGACCGCACGGACTTCCGCCCTACCGACGCCGACACGCAGAAGAAGCAGTACGACTTCATCTTCAAGACGATCCAGCGCGGCCGGCCGAACACGCCGATGCCGGCCTGGGGCCAGTCGGACGGCGGCACGCTGCTGGACGAGCAGATCAACGAGCTTGTGCTCATGATCATGAACGGCGACAAGCCGATCACGTACGAGGGCAAGACGGGTGCGCCGTGGGCGCTGACGGCAGGGGTTGTCAACAACGAGGTAGCGGAGGGCCTGATCCCGTCGCTGCCGAAGCAGCCCGACGTCACGACTCAAGAGTGGTACAAGGCGCTTGCCCCGGAGCAGCAGCACGGCGTGGACGTCATCGTCCGGTACAACTGTGGCTCGTGCCACACCATCCCGCCCATTCCAGGCGCCGCGGGCCAGATCGGCCCGAACCTGACCACGACCACTGGATTGCCGCCCGTGTCCGAGCGGAAGACCATCGCCGGTGGGGCGGTGCCGAACAACTCAGTGGACGACGTGGCCAGCTGGATCATGGACCCGCCCGCCCACAAGCCGGGGACGGCGATGCCGAAGCTGGGCCTGAGCGCCGACGACGCCAAGGCCGCCGCCGAGTATCTCTATTCGATCAAGTAAGCTGCCAGCTCGTTAAAGCTCAGCTCTAACGAGATCCTCGTACGTCTCGCGCCGGCGCGCCAGGCGCGCCTGGCCGTCCTTCACCACCACCACCGGCGGCCGCAGCGCCAGGTTGTAGTTGCTCGCCATCGCCAGGTTGTAGGCACCCGAGCCAGGCACCGCCACCAGGTCGCCCACCCGCGGCGCCGGCAGGTGCGCCGCCCGGATCAGCACGTCGCCCGACTCGCAGTACTTGCCAGCGATGGCGAACGTGCCCGTCGGCGCCTCGCCGGCGCGGTTGGCCAGCAGCGCTGAGTACACCGCGCCGTACGTGGTGGGGCGGATGTTGTCGGCCATCCCGCCGTCCACCGCCACGTACGTCCGCACCCCCGGTATCTCCTTGACCGAGCCCACGCGGTAGACGGCCACCCCGGCCGGACCGACGATGGACCGCCCTGGCTCGATGGTGATGGCCGGCAACGGGTCAGCGAAGCCCTCCTCCGTGGCGGCCTCGGTTGCCGCGTTGGCCAGCGTCTCGACGATCCTGGCCGCCGGCACCGGGTCGTCGTCGGCGGTGTAGCGCATGCCGAAGCCGCCGCCCGGGCTGATCTCCCGCAGCGTCAGGCCGAGCTCCCGCCACAACGGCCCGGCGAAGCGGAGCAGGCGGCGGAGCGTCTCACGGTACGGTTCGAGCTCGAAGATCTGCGAGCCGATGTGGCTGTGGAGCCCCACCAGCCGCAGGCCAGGCTGGCGCACGATGGCGCGGACGGCGGCCTCCGCGGCGCCGTTGGCGATGCTGACCCCGAACTTGGAATCCAGGGTCCCGGTCTTGATGTACTCGTGTGTGTGCGCCTCCACGCCCGGGGTGACCCGCAGCAGCACCGTCTGCTCGCGACCGAGCGCGCCCGCGATCCGCCCCAGCCGCGCCACCTCGTCCATGTTGTCGACCACCACCCGGCGCACGCCCATCTCCACCGCCAGACGCAGCTCGTCTTCGCTTTTGTTGTTGCCGTGGACGTAGATGCGCTCCGCGGGGAAGCCGCTGGCCCGGGCGACGAACAGCTCGCCGCCAGACACCACGTCGAGTCCCAGCCCCTCCTCGGCCAGCACGCGCAGCAGCCACGGGGCGCAGTACGCCTTGGCCGCGTAGCAGACGAGCGACTCGCCTCGGTAGCGGTCCCGCAGCGCCTCCCTGAAGTCGCGGCTCCGCTGGCGGATGGCAGCCTCGTCGTACACGTAGACCGGCGTGCCGAACTGCTCGGCGACCGCGACCAGGTCGCAGCCAGCGACCGACAGGTGGCCGTCCAGGGTGACCGCGGCGGAGTCCGGCAGGATGCCAGGCAGCGGTCCAGGAAAGGTCACGCCGTTCGCGATGGGACCAGCGACCAGTCTGGTGGCAGCTCGTACCGGTGGACCCGGTCGGTCGGCTGGTTGTTGCGCAGGACGCGCACCCGCCCCTTGCGCCGGATCTCCGAGTAGGTGTTCTGGATCTGGACGATCCGCTTGGCCACCAGGTTGAACACGACGACCCCGGCGCGGACAGGGCTGAGGCTCACCTCTTCGGTCCGCGGGTCGACCACGCGGAAGACGGGCGCTTCGTGCGGGGCGCAGTAGTCCAGGGCGGCGTGGATCCAGCGGAAGCTGGCCGGCGAGTTGTGCTCGTCGAAGACCGCCAGCCCGCTCAGCACCCGGTCCTCGAGATTGCCGATGAACGGCTCCGCTGTGTGCAGAAGCTGGTGCAGCGTGCGCGGCTCTTGCTGGCTGGCGCAGGCGGCCACCAGCGCCTCCAGTGTCGAGCAGGGGGCGACGAAGCTGACGCGCCCGCGCGGGTCGATGACCGTGAAGCGCATCACGTCCCTCACGCGACGTCTGCCCGCTCCATGCGCCTGATCCAGCGCGCGGCGTCGCGGATCTCGAGCTCGGTCGGCAGGGTCTCTGGCGTCTCCCAGGCGCGGTTGGCGAAGGCGATGCCGCGCTCGCGGACGACGTGGTCGACAAACCGCTCGCCGAGACGGTACTGCTCCATCTTCATCGACAGCCCTGTGATCCGGAGGAACAGCAGCTCGACCTGCGACCGGCGCCGTTGCCGATGCTCGACGCGGTCGTGGATGAGCTGGAAATTGGGCAGCAACGTGCGGCCGACGGCGTTCATGACGTGGTTCGAGTAGCCCTCGGCCAGCGACATCAGCGCTTGCAGACGGCCCATGAGCTCGCGCTGCTCCGGGGTCATGAGGGCGGCGACGAGGTTGTGGCCCTGGCGTAAGTTTGCCACCAGGCGCATGGCCACGGCCGTCACCGGATGGTCGCCGCTCTTGCCCCCCAGATCGTCCAGGAGCAGCCGCAGGTAGCGCCGCAACGACGTGTCCAGGTAGGTCCGGACCCAGGGGTGCAGCTCGAACTCGTGGGCGTGCGTCGCCTCGTGGAGCGCGATCCAGCGGCGCAGCTCATCCCGCGGCACGTCGAGTGTCTCCTCGACGTGGCGTAGATTCGGTTCGACGAAGTACAGCTTGCCGGCGCCCGTGGGCTCGGCTCCCAGCAGCGTCAGGTCGTACTGGCCGAGAACCCGCCGTGCCAGGTAGCCCACGAGCAGGCCGATCTGCGAGCTGAGCATGAGGCGGGCCGCGCCGTGCACCGCCATGGGTGGCATGTTCCTGCCGCCGGTCGGCGCCACCACCGCGTCGCGGTAGAACTCCTCGACGGGCTGGAGGAGGTCGCGGAAGGACACCATCATGGCCCGGATCCAGGCCGGGCGATCCATGACGAGCACAGCCGTCCTGGCCAGCGACAGGCGGTTGCCCGTGTACTCCGCGAGCGGACCCTCGACCTCCTGCACGAGCGCTTCGTAGTCCGCTTGCAGCTGGGCGTGCGCGCTCGGGTGGAGCGCCGGCGACCGGCCAGAGCCACGGATGGCGACGCGGGTAGCCCAGTCCCAGTCGATCAGCTGCTCGCCGTCCGCCCGTTGTCTCGCGGGCGCCGCGGCGTCATGGGTCGCCGCGTACAGGAGGGCGGCACCGGCCCCAATGATGAGCCCGCGCCCGAAGGCCGCTCCGTGTCCTGGCATCGTCGACTCAATCTCCCGTCGGCTCCACCGCGTGGGTGGGTCGGACTGGCATTCTAAGCGCGCACCGCCGAGAAAGGCACGGCGCTGGGCCGGTCGGGGTGCGCGCAGCGTGGGTACGTGCCGCGCCGCGAACGGCTACAACCTCGGCAACACCCGCCAGTCGACCCGCTAGGCCGACTGGCGGAGTCTGGGGTTGGCGACCTCGTCCAGACCGGCCGACAGGCTGAACAGGCCAAGGAACAGGACTATCACCACCACGAGCGGCGGGGCGAACCACCACCACATCCCTTGCAGCAGCGCCGAGTTGTAGATGACCCAGTAGATGGTCATCCCGATGGAGGCCAGCACGGCCGCGGCCGTCGAGCTCACCAGCGACGCGCCCAGGTAGGGGAGCAGGTTGGGCAGCATCTCCCTAAAAATGATCGCGGGGCCGCTCATGCCCGAGAGGCGAGCCACCTGAACGTACGCCAGCGAGCGCATCGTCAGGACTTGCGACCGGATGGTGCGGGTCGGCCAGAGCCAGGCCAGCGACGCGATGACCAGGGCCATCTGGTCCACCGATAGGCTGCCCTTGACCATGACGGCGATGATGACCAGCACCAGCAGGCCCGGGACCGTCAGCCCGATGTCGACCACGCCCCGGATGGCGACGTCGAGGACGCCGCCGTAGTAGGCGGCGACGAAGGCCAGCACGGTGCCAATGCCCACGCCGAGGATCCCGGCCAGCAGCCCCACCCGGAAGGTGAGCGGGACGCCGAGGATCATCACGGCGAACAGATCCCTGCCCTGGTTGTCGCTGCCGAACGGGTACTCCGCCGACGGTGTCAGGCTGGGCGGCACCGACAGGGGCCGGGATCGCGAGGTGTCGTAGGTGAGCTGGCCGATGGCCGAGAACAGGAGCAGGCTCAGCAGCAGCAGGATCCCGACCACCAGGGTCGGGTTGCGGCGCAGGTAGCGGAGCACGCCGCCCACCCGGCCGCCGGTGACGTCCACCACCCTGGCGCCCCTCCGCGCGGCAGCGCCCGGCACGGTTTCGGCTACTTTCAGCGCCATCGCGTCATCCTTTCACCCCTTCACCCCTTCACCCCTTCACCCCTGGCGGTAGGTTATGCGCGGGTCGAGCAGCGGGTAAATAAGGTCGAGGATGAAAGTCGCCAGCGCCAGTGCGGCGATGATGACCAGGATGATCCCCTGGATGGTGAAGTAGTCGTTCTCGCGGATGGCGTGGAAGAGCGTGGTGCCAATGCCCGGGTAGGAAAACACCACCTCGACCAGGACCGCCCCTGACAGAATCTGCCCGAGGGCGAGCGCCAGGCTGGTCACCTGGGGCAGGAGGGCGTTGCGCAGGGCGTAGCGCAGGAACAGCGTGCTCCCTTTGAGACCCTTGGCGTCGGCGAACACCATGTAGTCCTGGCCCTGCGTCGTCACCATCATCGCCCGCATGCCAAGCGCCCACGAGCCGATGCCGCCGAGGACTATCGACAGCGCCGGCAGCACCGCGTGGCTGGCGACGTCGAGCCAGAAACCGAGGCTGCTCCAGTTGGGGATCGTGCCCACCGTGTACCCGCCGAAGGTCGGAAACGCCTGGAGGCGGAAGGACAGCAGGTACACCAGTATCAGCCCGAGCAGGTAGAACGGGACGGCCGAGAAGGTCAGCAGGGGCGGGAACAGGAATTTTGTGATGAACCCCGGCGCCCGCGGCCAGCCCATCAGCGCGCCGAGCAGCGTGCCCAGGGTGAAAGCAATGAACGTCGTCATGGTGAGCAGCCCGATCGTCCACGGCAGCGCGTCCTGCATCATGCTCAGGACCGTCCTGGGGTAGTTGGCGATGGAGTAGTTGAAATTCAGGTGCAGCACGTCGCCCATGTAGGTGAGGTACTGGACGTACAGCGGCTTGTCGAGGCCGAACTTGGCCTCGTACTCCTTGACCATCTGGTCGATGCCGGTCTGCAGGTAGCCGGAGCTGGCCGCCTGCGACATCAGCTTGTCGACGATCGGGTTCTGCGAGGACAGTCTGGGCAGCAGGAAGTTGAGCGTGGACGCCGCCCAGACCACGACGAGGAAGATGCCGAAGCGCCTGAGCACGTAGTCGACCCGCACGTCGGCACCCTCCTCTACGTCTACGTCAACCCTAGGCCTGCGCCGGCTCGAAGTTGTTCAGCATGAGCTGGAAGGTCCAGTGCCAGAAGGCGCTGTTGACGAACGGGTCCTTGTTCGTCGGCCACTTCGTCCAGTACGTCGTGTTCATGGGGATGCGGTGGTACCACTCGGTGATCTGCGGGGCCGGCAGATCAGGGATCCAGATCGCCATCGCCTTCTGGAAGATGTCGAGCAGCTTAGTCTTGTCGTCCAGAGAGGTCACCCGGAACTGGTCGACGAGAGCGTCGTACTGGTCGTTCTTCCAGCGACTGAGGTTGACCGGCGCGGCGCCGGCCGAGCTGGAGGTCTGGAAGTTGCGCATGTGGAAGTACGGGTCCACCCAGCTGCCGCCGGTTCCGTTGAGCGCGGCCGTGTACGTGCCCTCTGTGTTCTGGGCAAAGAAATCTGGCGGCATGGAGTAGCTCGCGTCGACGCCCTGCTGCCTGAGCATCTCGGAGACGATCGGGCCGATGTCGCTGAAGACCGCCCAGCCGATGATCGGCACGGTGAGCTTCTTGCCCGAGGCGTCCGCCCACATCCCGTCCGAGCCCTTCTTGAAGCCCTTCTGCTGGAGGAGATCGGCGCCCTTGGTCGGGTTGAACGCGTTGGTGTCGTTCTGCGTCAGCAGATCTTTGACGGCGTCGAAGTAGGGCCTGATCGCTGGCGTGTTGGCGTACGGTATCGGCGACCTCGAGCCGGCGCCGCGGTAGCCGACGCTCACGACCTTGTCCCGGTCGATGAAGCTGCTGATCGCCCAGCGCACGTCCTTGTCGTCGAAGGGCGGCGTGGTGTTGTTGAGCAGCAGGTTCGTCGGCCACTGGTCGGTGTAGCCGTAGGGCTTGTCAGTGCCGGTCCAGGTGGTGACTTTCGGGTTCTGGGCGATGATCTGCTCCATGGTCGCCGGGCGGACGTCGAGCGAACAGTCGATCTGGTTGCTGATGAACAGCTGGGCGGCCTGGGTCTCGGTTGTGTAGGCGATGTAGACGAGGCGCTGGACGTTGGACAGGCGGGGCGCCAGGCCCTGGTCCACCGCCCACCAGCTGTCCTTGCGGTCGATGATCTTCTGCTGGGGCGAGCTCTGGACGACCTTCCACTGGGTGGTGCTCAGCGGCCAGCCCTTGTCTGGATCGTAGTAGGTGAACTTGGTCCAGTCGTCGACCTGCGAGAAGACGTGCTTCGGGACGATGTGGATGCCCAGGCCGGCGCCGTAGGCCATGTACAGGTTCCAGCGCGGGCTGGGCTGCTTGAAGGTGATCTGGACCGTGTTGGCGTCGGTCGCCTTGGCGTCGGCGACGGCCTGCTGCACGTCGTTGCCCTGGGCGACCTTTGGGCCGAACTCGCGCAGCGAGTTCAGGGTGAAGGCGACGTCCTCGGCGCTGAACGGCGTGCCGTCGCTCCACTTGATGCCGGAGCGGATCTTGTACGTCATCCCCATGAAGTCGGGGGTGAAGGTGTGGTCAGACGCCAGCCAGGGGTACCACTTGTCGGCGAAGGCGCTGTAGTAGTAGACGGGCTCGTAGAACAGGATGCCGCCGTTCTGCATGTTCGCGCCGAGCGCGTACGGGCTCCACAGCTCGTAGTCCGTCCAGCGCCCCTCGGCGGCGCCGGTGCCGGCGAACATGAGGATCATGGTGCGGTTGCGCGGGACGTCGGCGACGCCCGCGGCGGCCGCCAGCGGCGTGGTGAGCGGTGTCGCGGCCGTCTGCGCGACGGCGGTGGCCGGGACGGGCGAGGCGGTCGGCGCCGCCGGCGCCGCGGTTGGCGCGGCGGCCGCGGCCGCCGGCGACGCCTGAGCCTGCGGCTGCGCGTTCGTGAACTGGCCTGGCGCGGCCGGCACAGGCGTTGGGGGCGCGGCTGGCCCGCTGCAAGCGGCGAGGAGCGCGGCACCGCCGCCCATGGCGCACAGCCTCAGAAAGTCTCGGCGGGAGGTAAACGTCCTGCCTGGCATCACCCGCGGGTCCCCCGTGTTCTCCAGTCTCACCAAGCTGGCTTCTGAAAGAAGGGCTCCCCTCCAGTAACCAGAGTCCACGCCCATGCCATGGATCTGTGAGCCGGGACCACTCTATCACAACTCCCGCCGAGTCCTGGGACCGTGACACCGAGCTCGGGGCTGGCCGGTGCCGACCGCTACCGCGACCCCGCGCGGCAGCCGGACTACTCGGTCGAATTGGGCAAGCGGGCGACCACGTTGGTCCAGTAGGTCGGGATGGCCTGCAGCTTGCTGCGGAACTCGGCCACCGTGACCGGCTTGGTCACGTACTCGTTGGCGCCGAGGTGGTAGCTGGCCACGATGTCCCGCTCAGCGGCCGACGTGGTCAGCACGATGACGGGGGTCATCGCCAGAGCCGGGTCGGCCTTGATCGCCTTGAGCGTCTCGAGCCCGCTCATACCCGGCATGTTGATGTCCAGAAGGACGAGGTCGGGCCGCGGCGCGCCGCCGTGCTCACCCTCACGGCGCAGCCAGCGCAGGGCCTCCTCGCCATCGGCCACCACGTCGACCTGCACGTCGTCGACGAGCCCGTCCTGCGCGTCTTTCAGCGCCAGCTCCGTGAGCAGCGCGTGGTCCTCGTTATCCTCGGCGAGCAGGAAGCGGATCGTGGTGCGGGGCGTCTTCAGCTCCATCGCGGACCCGCCCTGCCCATCGGTCGATGGCCCATGGGCAGCGCGACCAGGGCCAGGCAGAGGGCGCAGGCGACCAGGACCATTGCTCCAGAACTCCAATCTCCGCGAGCCGCCGCGCGGCGAGCCGCTCATCGCCAGACTCCCCCATCCAGACGGCGCTGTCATGAATTTTCGTCATGCCTCGTGCTTCATGCGCATGCGCATGCGCGGCCGCCGCCCCGGCAGGTACCCTCGTGCCCGTGCTCTCCGACCAGGATCGCGACATCATCGCCGAGGCGTACGGCCTGCCCGTCTCCGTCGTCGAGGCCGACGCCGCCATGGCGATGTCCTGGCAGGACGCCCAGGACGACCTGCTGGCCGAGCTCGGGCGGGACAAGGGGTGGACGTCTGAGCTGGCGGTGCGCTACCTGGCGGCGCTGCGGCGAGCGCTCCAGCGCGACCCCCGTTCCCCCCAGTAGTCGCCGACTCTACTCGGGCGGCGCGTCCGCCACAGCGTCATGCGCCAGATGGCCTGCCAGCGAGCCGCTTCCACGCGCCCCATTGTGCAGTGTGCCGGCGCTTGACCTGGTCCGTGATCTCGGAGACCATCTCGACGTTCCCATGCCCGGAGAGTCCCCGAGGCGGACGGCCGAGACGCCATCACGCCGCGACTTTGCCCATTTCTACCGGCTTGCCACACGCTGGATGGACATGGACGTCTACGGCCACGTGAACAACGTCGTCTACTACAGCTACTTCGACACCGCTGTGAACGACTACCTCGTCCACTATGCCGGTCTGGAGCCGAGCACCTCGCCAGTCGTGGGGCTGGTGGTCGAGACGCGCTGCACCTTCAAGCAGTCGCTGGGGTTCCCCGAGACGATCGACGTCGGCATCAAGGTGGCCAGGATCGGCGCCTCCAGCGTGGCGTACGAGATCGGCGTCTTCAAAGAGGCCGGAGACACGGCGGCGGCTTTCGGCCAGTTCGTCCACGTCTACGTCGACCGGGCTACCGGGCGGCCAGTGCCCATACCCGTGTCGCACCGCGACGCGCTGGCGCGCATCCAGGTCTCCGCGTAGCGGCGCCGCTTGGGGGTGCGTGTGTGCGCCGTCAGGCTGAGCGGGCACAATGCTGCATCGTCTATCGTGAGGGAGATCAGTTGATGCGTCTTCGTCTACGCGCGTCCGTCGGCCGGGTGCTGGCCGGCGCCGCGGCCGCCGCGCTGCTGGCCGCCGCCTGCCAGTCGACCGCGCCGCCGACCACTCCGACGACCGCGGCGGCGCCACCCACGGCCGCGGCAGCGCCAGCTGTGCCCTCGGCAGCCGCCGCGCCCTCGGCGGCACCGACCACAGCGCCGGTCGCCTCCCCGGTCGCCCCGGTCGGCGCCTCACCCGCCGCTTCGCCAGCCGCTTCACCAGCGATCTCGCCAGCCGCCTCGCCCGCTGCGTCGCCGTCGCCGGCCGGGGCCGGCGGCCCCACCACCACCAGCCCAGCGCTGCCGCCAGCTCCGGCGGCCGGCAAGCGCGGCGGCACGCTCGTCCTCGTCCGCCAGGGCGAGGTCACCAACCTCGATCCCCATAAAGTTCCGGCCTTCACCAGCCAGCGCGTCTTCGAGCTCATCTACAGCCGCCTCACCGCGCTCAGCCCGGACCTCGGCGTTGTGCCAGACTTGGCCGAGTCCTGGACCGTCGCCGGCGACGGCAAGACCTACACCTTCAAGCTCCGCCCCAACGCCACGTTCCACAACGGCGACCCGGTGACCGCCCAGGATGTCAAGTTCACCTTCGAGCGCATCCTGAACCCGGACACCGCCGCCGTCTCCCGCGGCTTCTTCACCGACGTCGACCGGATTGACGCGCCGGACCCCACCACCGTGGTCTTCACGCTCAAGCAGCCGAACGTCACCATCCTCACCTACATGGCCGCGGGTGGCGCCTCCATCGTCTCGCAGAAGGTCACCCTGGCCAACAACGGCGACCTGTCCAAGAAGGAGGCCGTGGTCGGCTCCGGCCCCTTCAAGCTGGCCGAGTGGGTGCCCGACAACTTCATGCGCCTGGAGGCGAATAGGGACTTCTACGTCGCCGGCCTGCCGTACCTGGACGGTGTGCGCATCAACGTCGTGCCAGACGAAGCCGGCATCACCGCCGCGCTCCGCACCGGCGCCGCCGACATGGCCATCATCCAGGACCCGCGCACCGCGCAGACGCTCGGCAACGAGCAGGGCGTGGTGGTGGACGCCAAGCCCAGCCCGAACTACAACCTGATCTTCGTCAACACGAGTCGCCCCCCGTTCGACAACCTCAGGGTGCGCCAGGCCATGGCCTACGCCATCGACAGGCAGCAGATCATCGACTCCGTCGCGCTGGGCGAGGGCCAGCCCACCGGGCCAATCGCGCCCGCGCTGACCCAGTACGCGCTGCCGGTGAGCGAATATGACAGCTACAAGCGCGATGTGGCCAAGGCGAAGCAGCTTCTCCAGGACGCCAACGTCGGCCCCATCGAGTTCACCATGCTCACCCCGACCACCGAGCCGACCTACGCCAAGGACATCGCCCAGATCGTCCAGCAGCAGCTCGCCGAGGTGGGCATCAAGATGAACATCGAGCTGCTCGAATTCAACCAGTGGGTGGACCGCTGGCTCAAGGCAGATTTCGACGTGGCGCCCGGCCTGAATGGCGGCCAGCCGGACCCGGACTCGTACGTGTTCCGCTACTTCACGACCGACGGCAACCTCAACTTCGTCACGTCATACAAGAACGGGCCGGTGAGCGACGCGCTCAAGGACGCCCGAACCACCACCGACGTGGCGCGCCGCAAGCGGGACTACGACCTCGCCCAGCGCCAGCTCGTGACCGATGCGCCGTTCATCTGGCTGTACGTTGGCCGCGACTACATGGGCATGCTGCCCAGCACCAAGGACTTCGTCCACCTGCCGACGGGCTCGATCTACTACCTGCGCCAGACCTGGTTGGACAAGTAGCCGGCCCAGCCGGCAGCGCGCATCTCGCTCTCTCGCCCGTGGGTGCATTTCTGGCTCGCCGCCTGATCAGCCTGCCGGCCACCCTGCTGGGGGTGTCGGTGCTGACGTTCCTGTTCCTGCGGCTCATACCCGGGGACCAGATCACCGCCCGCATCGGCACCTCCCAGGCCCTCAGCCCCCAGCAGGTGGCCAGCCTGCGCGCCTACTTCGGCGTCGACCAGCCGCTGCCCGTCCAGTACCTGAACTGGCTCGGCTCGCTGCTCCGGGGCGACGCCGGCTACTCCATCCGCAGCGGCCAGCCGGTCTTCGCCGAGCTCGCCAGCCGCCTGCCGGTCACCCTGGAGCTGGCGCTCGCCGCCGCGCTCATCGCTCTCGGCGTTGGCATTCCCCTCGGCCTGGTGTCCGCGCTGCGCCCGGACTCCGGCCTCGACCTGCTGGCCCGAGCCTTCGGGCTCGTCGGCCTGGCGCTGCCCAGCTTCTGGCTCGGGACGCTCATCATTCTGCTGTTCGCCCGCTACCTGCGCTGGATGCCGAACACCGGCGGCTACGTCGACCTGTTCGTCGATCCCGGCGCCAACCTGCGCTTCCTGGTGTTCCCCGCCGTCACGCTCGGGGTGGCAATGGCCGCGGTCGTGATGCGCACCATGCGCTCGGCCATGCTCGACGTGCTCGGCACCGAGTACATTCGCACCGCTCGCGCCAAGGGCCTCCCCCCGCGGCTCGTCATCAACCGCCACGCCCTCCGCAATAGCCTCATCGTCGTGGTCACCATCCTTGGCATCCAGGTCGGCTACCTGCTGGGCGGCGCGGTGGTCGTCGAAGAGGTGTTCTCGGTGCCCGGCGTCGGCCGGCTCCTGCTGAACGCCATCAACCAGCGCGACTACGCCGTCGTCCAGGGCGGCGTCCTGGTCATCGCTACCCTATTCGTTGCCACGAACACACTCGTGGACCTCCTGTATGGCTACTTCGATCCGCGTATCCGGTACGCCTAGCGACCGGGCGCCCTCCCCGGCCGCGACCCTGCCGGCGCGGACGCGCTCCCAGCGCCGACGCATCGGCCGGGCGGTGCTTGGGAACCGGGCGGCTCTGATCGGGCTCGTCCTGGTCGGAGCGCTGGTACTACTGGCGCTCGCTGCTGACCTGCTGCCCCTCCGCAGCGCCACGCAGATGGTGCCCGCGAGCCGCATGCAAGGCCCCACCCCGGCCGCGCCCTTCGGCGCCGACACCTTCGGCCGCGACGTGCTCAGCCGCGTCCTGTTCGGGATGCGCCTGTCGCTCCAGGTGTCGGCCTACGCGGTGTCCCTGGCAACCATCGCCGGAACGCTCCTGGGCCTGGTCGCCGGCTACGCCGGCGGCTGGGCGGACGTCATCCTCATGCGCATCATGGACGTCTTCTTCTCCTTCCCGGCCATCCTGCTGGCGCTCGGCATCGTGGCGGCCCTCGGCCCCAACCCGCGCAACGCGGTGCTCGCCATCGCCATCGTCTACACGCCCATCTTCGCCCGCGTGGTCCGCGCCCCGGTCCTGGCCCTCAAGGAGCGCGACTTCGTCGAGGCAGCGCGCGCTCTCGGCGCGAGCGCAACCCGCCTGCTCGGCCGCCACATCGTGCCCAACCTGCTGTCGGTGCTCATCGTCCAGGTCAGCATCGCCCTCTCCTGGGCCATCCTCACCGAGGCATCCCTGTCGTTTCTGGGCCTGTCGAGCCAGCCGCCCGACCCGTCGCTGGGCGTCATGCTGAACGAGGGCCGCCAGAACCTGGAAGCGGCGCCCCACCTGGCCGTCTTTCCGGGGCTGGCGATCATGCTGCTGGTCCTCGGCTTCAACCTGCTGGGCGACGGCCTGCGCGACGCCCTCGACCCGCGCCAGGGAGCCGGGGCGTGACGACCGGGGCGGGCCACGACGCGGCTGCGCCGGGCAGCCGCCAGCCGTGGGCGGTGGCCGCCGCCAGCCACGAGCACCGGCCGGGCATGGCAGCGCTGTTCGCGGCCTCGCCCCTGGTGCGCCGCTACGGCGGGGAGGGGCCGGCTCTGGTGACGGCGCTCGAAGCCGGGCTCGCCGCGGGCGACGTCGTGCTGCTGTGCCCGAAAGGGGACCGCGTGCTCGGGCTGGCCTGGCTGATCCTGACGCGGGCGCTCGGCCACGTTGCCTACCTGCGCCTGCTGCTGGTGGCCGAGGACCAGCAGGGCTCGGGCATCGGGTCTGCTCTGCTGGCCGCTGCCGAAGGCGCCGCCGCCCGATCTGGCGCCCACGCTTTGGTCGTGCTGGCGACCACTGACAACAGTGGCGCCCGCCGCTTCTACGAGCGCGCCGGCTACCGCCACGTAGGCGACCTGCCGGGCTGGGCGCGGCCCCACTTGGACGAGGCGCTCTACGAGAAGCGCCTCTACCGCCCGCCAGCCGACGGGATGGACGAGTGACCGACGCCGGCCTGACGGTGCTCGGGCTCATCTCCGGCACGTCAGTGGATGGCCTGGACGCGGCCCTCGTCCAGCTTCGACAGGACGGGGCCACGCTCGTCGCCCGGCTTCTCGGCTACCACGAGGCGGAGTTCGACGACGAGCTGCGGCGGCGCGTCCACGCGCTGTTTCGGCCCGAGGACAGCCGCGTTGACGAGGTGTGCGAGGTGAACGTGCTGCTGGCCGAGGCGTTCGCCGGGGCGGGTCGCGAGGCCATGCGCCAGGCCGGCCTGGCCGATGTCGACCTCGTCGCCTCGCACGGCCAGACCGTCTGGCACCAGGTCCAGCCGGGACACACGCGGAGCACCCTCCAGCTCGGCGAGCCGTCTGTCCTGGCCGAGCGGCTTGGCGCCACGGTCGTCGCCGACTTCCGGCCCCGCGACGTCGCCGCCGGCGGCCAGGGGGCGCCGCTGGCCAGCTGGCCGGACGCGCTGCTGTTCGGCAGCTACGCCGTCTCGCGGGCCGTCCAGAACATCGGCGGCATCGGCAACGTCACCTGGGTGCCGGCGGGGCGGCGCCTGAACGAGATGCTGGCCTGGGACACCGGCCCCGGCAACGCGCTGATCGACCGCGCCGTGTGGCGGCTGACCGACGGCCGCCAGCGCTGCGACCAGGACGGCGCCCTGGCCGCGTCCGGGACGCCGGACGCGCGGCTCCTGGGCGAGCTGCTGGCTCAGCCGTACTTCGACCAGCGGCCGCCGAAGACGACCGGCCGCGAGCTCTTCGGGGCGCAGCTCGTCGACCCGATCGTGGACCGGTGGCTCGCCAGTGGGCTGCCCCACGCCGACCTGGCTGCCACCCTCACCGCTTTCACCGCCCACTCCATCGCCGACCAGTACCGCCGCTTCCTGCCCCGGCCGCCCGACGAGGTGGTCGTCGGCGGCGGCGGCAGCCAGAACCCGACCTTGCTGGGCCGGCTGCGGGCGCTGCTTGCGCCCACCCGCGTGGTCCTCCATGAAGACTTTGGGCTGCCGTCGCTGGGACGGGAAGCCGTCTACTTTGCGCTCATGGGCCACGAGGCGCTGTTCGGCCGGCCTAACACCGTGCCGGCCTGCACGGGCGCCGACCACGCGGTGGTGATGGGCAAGATCGTGCCGGGCCGGAACTACCGGGCGCTGGTGCGGCGCGTCGCCGCCACCCCGGACGTCACTATCACCGGGCTGCGCGTCGAGTCGTAAGGGGAGGGACGAGAACGGTGAGCGCTGGCGACGGGCTGCTCGATCGGCTGCCGACCGAGCAGCCGAACCCGCGCACGGCTGACCTGGACCGGCTCGACACGCTCGGCATCCTGCGGCGCATCAACGCCGAGGACAGGACCGTAGCGCTCGCGGTGGCGGCGGCCCTGCCCGACCTGGCGCGGGCCGTGGACCTGGCCGCGTTGCGCTGGGCCCGGGCTGGCCGCGTCGTGCTGTTCGGCGCCGGCACGTCCGGGCGGCTGGCCGTCCTCGACGCCGCCGAGCTCGGCCCGACCTTCGGCGTCTCGCACACGCGCTACCTGGCACGCCTGGCTGGCGGCACCACAGCGGTCCAGACGCCTGTGGAAGGGACCGAAGACGATTTTCAGGCCGGGCGCGACGCGGCCAGCGACCTCGGCCCTGACGACGTCGCTTTCGGTATCGCCGCCAGCGGCCGCACACCCTGGGTCCTCGGCGCGCTGGCGGCGGCGCGGGAGCGGGGCGCGGCGACGATCGGCCTGGCCTGCGTCCCGTCGCCGCGGCTCGGCGCAGTGGCGGACGTGTGCGTGGTCGTGGACACCGGGCCAGAAGTCGTGGCTGGCTCCACCCGGATGAAGGCGGGCACCGCCCAGAAGATGGCGCTCAACGCCTTCAGCACGGCGCTGATGGTGCGCCTGGGAAAGGTGTACGGGAACCTGATGGTGGACGTCCAGGCGACCAACGACAAGCTGCGCGTGCGCGCCGTGCGCCTGGTGCGGAGCGTCACGGGCGCGGACGAGGCGCCGGCCCGCCGGGCGCTGCTCCAGGCCGGATGGGACGTGAAGGTGGCCATCGCTATGCTCCGGCTGCGGGTGGACGCGGGCGCGGCCCGCCAACGGCTGCACGAGGCGGACGGCCGGCTCCGCTCCGTCCTCGGGGAGCGCTAGCCCGGATCGGCGGAGCCGGGTGGCACAGCGCGAAGGACGATCTGGTGAAAGTCGTGGCGCAGCCCCTGGTCGGTCCAGCTCCGCACCTCGGGATGCACCCGGTTCGTCAGCAGCACCACCACCAGCGCCCGGTCGGGATCGACGGCCAGCGACGTGCCCGTGAATCCCGTGTGGCCGAAGCTCCGCGGCGCCAGGCCCGGGGCGAAGGCGGGCCTGAGCGCCCAGCCGACACCGTACGGCGGCGTGAGCCCCCCAGTCCCGTCCGCGACGGCCAGGCGGAGCGTGTTCGGCTGGAAGGGTGGCGGAGCGGCGGCCGCGCCGCCGCCCGGGTACGGGTACAGGTACATCCGGGCAACCCGCCACAGGTCGACAGCTGTGGCGAACAGACCCGCGTGGCTGCTCACTCCGCCCAGGGCGTAGTACGTGTTCCCGTCATTGACCTCGCCGACGGTGACGTTGTGCCGCCAGCGATCGAAGGGCGCGCCGGCGTCCCGGCACATGCCCTGCTCCCAGCGGTTGCCGCGCTCGGTGGCCGCGACGCGGGAGCGAAGGCGGGCCGCGGGCCGGTAGCCCGTGTCGGCCAGCCCCAACGGCTCGACGACCGCCCTGGCCACCAGGCGGTCGAACGGCTCGCCGGTGACGCGCTCGGCCAGCAAGCCCACCAGCATGAAGCCAAGGTCGCTGTAGCGCACGACAGTCCCTGGTGCTGCGACGAGCTCCTGCCGGCCGAGCCAACCGGGGACGGCCGCTCGGTCCTGACAGTACGCGTACACCGGCGCCCACGGGGCCAGGCCCGAGGTGTGCGTCACCAGGTGCCGCAGCGTGATGGCGCGCTTGTGCCCCCCCGTCGCGAAGGCGGGCAGGAAGCGCGCCACCGGGTCGTCCAGGGCCCAGACGCGCTCGTCGATCAAGCGCAGCACCACGCTGGTACCGCCGACCACCTTCGTCAGCGAGGCGATGTCGAAGATGGTGTCCGGCCGCATCGGCCGTGAGACTGGCTCGACCTGGGCGCTGCCCATGGCCCAATGCGCGACCACGCGGCCGCCCTGGGCGACGAGGGCGACCGCGCCTGGCACCTCACCCACGGCGACCGCCCGGGCCAGGCGCTCCCGCGCCGCCTGGAGCCCGTGCTCATCCACCTGCTGCCTCTGTGTCATCCCCCAGCGGTCGCGCGCGGGGCGACGCGAAGCTGATGGCTGATAGCTGGTATCTGGTATCTGATAGGTGAGGCCGGTTTGGCCGGCCCCCCTGGCATATCCCCTGCATAATGCCGGCGTCGATATGGCTGTCCGCACCCTGCGCGACCAGACTCCGGGTGTGGTGGACGCCGACGCCATCCTACCCGAGTCAGACCACAGCATCGACCGCACGGTCACGGTCATCAATCGCGTGCCCCCAGGCGAGATCCTGCGGGGCTCTCTGGTTTTGCTCGCCATCGGCATCGGCGCGTACCTGATGTACCGCATCCAGGAGATCCTCTTCCTGCTGTTCGTCGCCGTCCTGCTCGCCACCGCCATTGAGCCCCTTGTCAATCGCCTCAGGCGCGGGCCCTTCAACCGCGGTACCGGCGTTCTGGTGGTCTACACCACGATCATCGTCATTCTGGGCGTGCCCGCGTACCTCGTGCTGCCCAACGTGGCGAGCCAGTTCGGCAGCTTCATGGAGACGATCCCGGAGCGGATAGACGTGCTGCGCCCCCAGATCCAGACGGTGGTCCCGCGACCGCTCCAGCGCTCGGTGGAGGGCGCGCTGGACCAGATCGGCGGTGGCCTGAGGTCGCCCGCGGCGCCCGCCCAGGACCAGATTGTCCAGGCCGGCGAAACGGCCGCCCACACCGTCCTCAGCTTCTTTTCAGTGTTCGTGCTCGCCTTCTACTGGCTGCTCGAGCGCGCCTCCATCAAGCGCATCATCCTGCGCACCGTGCGTCCCCAGGACGCCCGCAGCGTCAATACCGTCTGGCTCGAAGTCGAGGAGAAGCTCGGCGGTTGGGTGCGCGGCCAGCTCATGTTGATGCTGGCGATCGGGGTGATGGCGGGCATCGGGTACACGGTCATCGGGCTGCCCAACGCGGTCCTGCTGGCCGTGATGGCTGGCCTGCTGGAGATCATTCCCATGATCGGCCCGTTCCTGGCCTTCACGCCGGCCGTCATCGTCGGGCTGTTCATCGACCCCAGCCACGCTGTCATCGTGGCGGTGTACGCGCTCATCATCCAGCAGATCGAGAGCAACATCCTGGTGCCGCGGGTCATGGGCCACACGGTTGGCGTGAGCCCGCTGACGGTTCTCCTGGGCATTCTCGTCGGCTCGTCGCTGGCAGGGTTGCCTGGCGCATTTCTGGCGGTGCCCATCGCCGGCGCGGTGCAGGTTGTCATCGCCCACCTGCTGCAGAGCGAGGACCCGTCCCAGGCGGAGGTGCACATCCCGCGGGAGCGCCTGCCGCAGCAGCAGGGTGGCAAGGGTGAGATCGCCGCCCCGGACCCCCGGCCCGCGCCCGTTCCCTGACGAACACTAGCCGATAGCCGATAGCCGATAGCCGATAGCTCGGATGGTGATGCTCTCGGGTTTCCTGCGCTTTCGTCTCGAGGATCGACGGCGCCAGCGGGGGCCGGCTGGTGGACCTGGCGGTGGACCTCTCGGATGGCGACTACCCGCCCGTCGTGCGGCTGCTGCTGCTGCGCGGCCCGGGCCGCGGCCAGCGCGACCTCCCTTGGGACGCCGTTCAGACCGTCGACTGGGAGCTGCGGCGGATCCTCGTCCACGACCTCGGCGCCGCCAGGGCTGCGCCGCCAGAGGCGCTGACCCGCGCCGTCCTGCTCAAACGGGACGTCATGGATGCCCTGCTGCTCGACGTGGCCGCCCGCCAGACCATGCGCGCCAACGACCTCTGGCTGTCTGAGATGGACGGCTGCCTGCGCCTGCAAGGGGCGGACGTCAGCCCGTGGGCCGTGCTGCGCCGCATTGGGCGCGGCCTGTTTGGGCGGGGCGCCGATCGCCGTCTGCTCGATTGGCGCGACATGGAGTTCCTCCGCGGCGACCCGCGCGCCGCCACCCGGGGGCGCGACTACCACCGACGCGTGGCCAGCCTGCAGCCGGCCGAGATCGCGCGCCTGCTGGACCAGCTCCCGTATCTGCACGCCGCCGAGCTGCTCATGCTCATCCCCGACGAGGTAGCCACCGACACTCTCGAGGCGATGTCGCCGGAGCGGCAGATCCAGGTGTTCGAGGAGCTGGACCACGAGCGGGCCATCCGCCTGCTGAACCTGATGGCGCCCGACCTGGCCGCCGACCTGCTCGGGCGGCTGACCCCCGAACAGGCCGCCTCGGACCTCGCGGCCCTGCCGGCGGCGCGCCGCGCGCCCGTCATTGATCTGCTGCGGTACCCCGAGGACACGGTCGGCGGCATGATGACCAACGACCTCGCCCGTCTGCCGATTCGGCTGACCGTGGGCGAGGCGCGCCGGGCGCTGCGCGACCAGCTGAGCCGACCGGACTTCGTCTACTACGTCTACGTCGTCGACCAGTCCGACCAGGATCGGCTCCTGGGCGTGGTGACGCTCCGCGAGCTGCTGCTCGCCGACGAGTCGACGCCGCTCCGCGACGTGATGCGGCGGGCCACCGTGACGCTCGATCCGCTCCAGCCGGCCGCCGGCGCGGCGCGCCAGGTGGCGGAGCAGCACCTGGCCGCCTTGCCAGTGGTGACCCGCGACGGACGCCTGGTGGGCGCGGTGACCGCGGACGCGGCCCTGATCCAGCTGGCGCCCCCGGACATGAAGGCTGAAGCGCCAAGGCTGTTTTCCTAGCTCGTTTACACTTCGCACGATGGACGATGAGACGCCCGAGATGGAGTCGCTGTCGCAGGAGATGCGGCAGGTCATGGCGGCCTGGGTGGCCGACCCGAAGAACGAGCTCCTCCAGCGCCAGTACCGCGAGCTCCAACGCCGCTACCAGCGGCTCTTCTTGAACTTCAAGCAGGGCCAGCGCAACGGCGTTGCCTAACCGCCCAGTTGCCTCATAGCTCACGCTGGCGGCAGGCCCGCGCGCGCCACGACCCGCGCTCGCTGCGCAACCGCGTCGGCACACACCTCGTCGACAGGCAGCGTCGTCGCCACGCCCTCGTCCACCAGAACACGGCCGCCGACGAGGACTGTGCGCACGTCGCCCGCGCAGGCCGAGTACACCAGCCGCGTGTACACGTCCTCCGGCCCAACCGCGTGCGGCGCCCGGAGGTCGACGATCGCCAGGTCGGCCTGCTTGCCCGTCTCCAGGCTGCCGATCTCGGCATCGAGCCCCATCGCCCGCGCGCCGCCGAGGGTCGCCAGCTCGAAGGCGTCGGCCGCTGGTAGCGCGTCTGGCCCCCCGCGACACGTCGCCAGCAGCGCCGCCAGCCGCAGCTCCTCCCAACCATCGAGACGGTTGTTTGACGCCGCGCCGTCCGAGCCCAGCGCTACGTTGATGCCGCGGTCCAGGTAGTCGACGACGGGCGCGATGCCCGACCCCAGCTTCAGGTTGCACGACGGACAGTGCACGACGCTGGCGCCGGTCGTGGCCAGCTTGTCAAGCTCCTCGGGCTCCGGCCAGACGCAGTGCGCCAGGCAGGCGTTGGCGTTGGCGAGCCCCAGGTCGGCCAGGAGCGCAATATTGGAGGCGCCGAACTGCTTGCGGACCAGCTCCGTCTCGGCGCGCTGCTCGCTCGCGTGCGTGTGGACCAGCATGTCCTCGGCGCGGGCCCGAACGGCCACGCTGCGCAGCAGGTCGAGCGTGCACGTCAGCGCGAAGCGCGGGCAGTACGCATAGCGCAACCGACCAGCCTCAGCGCCGTGCCATTTCTGTGCCAGTCGGTCGCTCTCCTGGAGCGTCGCCGCCGTCGTCTCCAGGAGGCCGGCTGGTACGCCGTCGCCGGCGTCCATCATCGCTTTGCCACCGGTGTACCGGATGCCCGCCCCGGCCGCCGTCTCGAACAGCGTGTCCGTGTGGGCCACCGTGCCCATGTCCAGGATGGTGGTCGTCCCACCGAGCAGCAGCTCCGCGATGCCCAGCCGCGCCGACGCCCGGAGCGAGTCCGGGTCGTGGGCGGCCTCCAGCGGCCAGATGCGCTCGCGCAGCCAACTCAGCAGCGGCCGCTCCTCGGCGAGGCCGCGGAAGAGCGTCTGGCACAGGTGGACGTGCGCCTGCACCAGGCCCGGCACGACCACCCGGCCGGTCGCGTCGATGGACCGGTCCGCCGGCTGGGCTCCGCCCGGGGCGGCGATGGCCTCGATACGGCCCGCGTCGTCGATGAGGAGATCGCCTAGCGCCACGGTGCGCTTCGCGTCCATGGTGACGAGGGTGCCACCACGGATGGCGAGCGCGGTCACCGCCTCACTCTCGCGCCAGCGAGAGGAAGATGGACCCGTACGGCGGTCGTGGGTCGCAGTACACCCTGGTGCGCTCGTCGGTGGGCGAGACGAACGCGGTGTCCCAGAGGCGATTCTGGGCCTCGAAGCTGACCTCGGCGATCTGCGGGAATCGGGCGAGCAGCCGCTGGCCCATCTCGTGGACCAGGTGCTGAATGGACAGGCTGACGAAGTCGTGGAAGACGACCCCGACGAAGTCGCGCACCTGCTCGCTGGCCAGGTACCGCGTGTGGTCCGAGCCGACCGCGTCGCCGACGTCGCCGTACCGCCAGAACAGGTCCAGGTAGATGAACAGGGGGCGGTCCACCGCTTCCGGGAGTGTCGTGTACTCGTCGCGGACAAAGCGGGTGAACGAGCTGCCGGTCACTTTGATCAGCTGCAGGCCGAGCCGACCACACTGGTGGTCCACGGGTCGAGCCTCTCCGTCCTCGCGGACCAGCTCCATCTGGCTGTAGCCGTAGTCGTTGCGCGACCGGCTGAAGAGGGTCCCGCTGTGCCCGCCAGGGATCGGCGCGGCGGCGAACGGCACCTGGCGCGAACGGAGCCGTAGCGCTTCCAGGTGTGGCCAGGTCTCCAGGAACCGCTGCCCCAGGAAGTGGAGCAGCCCCTCCTGGGTGGCGCCGGGGTAGTCGAGGGCCGCCTGGAGAATGAAGTTCTTCATCGTGTCGGTGGCGACGACATTCGCGTTATCTCCGGCCGTGTACGCGGGGAGAAAATTGTTCCCGAGAACCTCGACGTCGACCTCGGCCGCGAACAGGGTGTTGTCGCCGCCGGTGAACGGCGATTCGGGGATGGCCACCAGCCCGGAGAAGGGTGTGGCGTAGGTGCGGTAGAGGGCAACGTGCGCCTTGCCGTAGCGGATTGCCGTGTGCATGGGGTCAGCTGCCTCGGTAGGTCGTCGCGCCGTACGGCGCGAGCAGGAGGGGGATATGGTAGTGGCGGTCGGCCGCGCTGGCGCGAAACTGGACCGCCACAGCGTGGAGGAACGGGGCCGCGCGGCCGCGTCGTTCGAGATAGCCGCCGGCGTCGAAGCGTAGCTCGTACAGGCCGGCGTCGAGCCCGGCGGCCAACTCGGCGATCCGGCCATCGGCGTCCGTCTCGGCGCTGGCGACCGGCACCAGCCCAGCCGGCGTCAGCTGCTGGACCGTCACCAGGACACCAGCAGCGGGGGCGCCGATCTCCGTGTCCAGGACGTGGGTGGAGAGTGAGGGCCGGGTCACACGCCGGCCGCCGTGGCGGCGTAGGCCGCCAAGGCCACGTCCGCCGCGCCCGCCGCCACCGGGTGGCCGTGGGCGCGGAGAACCCGCTCGAGAGCGTTCAGCAGGGTCAAGACGGTATCTAGGCGCGCGTTGTACCCCATGGTGCCGATGCGCCAGACGCGGCCGCGCAGCGGTCCGAAGGCCGCCATGACCTCGATCCCGTGCTCCTCGCGCAGCTGGTCGCGCACGCCCGACTCGCTGACACCCTCGGGCACCTCGACCAGGGCGATCATGGGGACCTTGTGCTGGCGGTCGCCGAAGAGGGCCAGGCCCATCGCCTCGAGGCCCGCTGCCATGGCGCCGCCGACGCGGCTGTGCCGCTGCCAGCGCGCTTCGAGTCCCTCCTCGGCTACGACGCGGAGAGCTTCGCGCAGCGCGTACACCATGCTGGTCGGGGCCGTGTGGTGGTTCCAGCGCTCGGGGCTCCAGTACGCCTGAAGCTGGAGCAGGTCGAGATAGTTCGTCCGCGGCGGCTCGCGTCGGCGCCGCATGGCGTCCTCGACGCGCTCGTTGTAGGTCACCGGCGCCATGCCTGGCGGCCCACCGAGCGACTTCTGCAGCCCGGCCATGGCGGCATCCAGGCCCCAGTCGTCGACGCGCACCTCGCAGCCGCCCAGCGTCAGCACCGCGTCGACGGCGACCAGAGCGTCGTGCTCGTGGGCGACCCGCACGATGTCGTCGAGCGGTTGGAGGATGCCGGTCGACGTGTCGGCGTGGACGACGGCCACCAGCTTCGCGGGCTTCTGCCGCAGGCAGGCGCGCACGGCGTCCGGGTCGACGACCTGGCCCCACTCCGCCACTACCGGCGCCACCTCCGCGCCGTAGCGCGCCGCGATCTCGCAGAACAGCTCGCCGAATCGGCCGGAGTTGGCCACCACGACGCGGTCGCCCGGCTCGACCACGCTCGCCAGCACGGCTTCAATCCCGGCGCGCGACGCGCCCGACACGGGGAAGGCGTGCCGGTTCGCGGTCAGAAACGTGCGCCGCAGTAGCCGCATCACGTCGTCCATGATCGTGGTGAAGGCGGGATCGAACTGGCCGACGAGCGGCGTGGCCATGGCCCGCAGGACGCGCGGGTCAGGGTTGCTCGGGCCAGATCCCATGAGGAGCCGCGGTGGCGGGTCCAGGGCGCCGACGCGTGGAGGCTCAGCGTGCGGCATGGTGCTCCGTCTCGGCGCTGGGAAAAAACATGCCGTCGCGGGCGCCGGCGGCGCCCAGCAGGTCGGCGATCCGCGATGGCCCGAGGGGTGTCGAGTCGACGCGCACGCCGAGGTGGCCGAGAGCGTCTTCGACGGCGTTGGCGATGGCGGGTGGCGGGGCCATGGCGCCCCCCTCGCCGAGGCCCTTGACCCCGAGCGGATTCAGAGGCGACGGCGTGTGCAGGTGGGCGATGCGGATCGGCGGCAGCTGGCGGGCCGAAGGCATGCAGTAGTCGAGCAGGGACTGGGCGGTCAGCTGCCCGTTCTCGTCATAGGTCAGCTCCTCGTACAGGGCGCCGCCGATGCCCTGGGCGATGCCGCCGACGATCTGGCCCTCGACGATCATGGGATTGATCAGGGGGCCGGCGTCGCTCACCGCCACGTAGTCGAGGATGTGCGCTTCCAGGGTGTCGCGGTCGATCTCGACGGTCGCCACGTGGATGCCGCTGGCGAACGCTGCCCGGGGCGCCAGGAAGTAGTGGGTGGTCTCCAGCCCGGGCTCCATGCCGTCGGGGAGCGACTTGCCCGGCGCGGCCGCCGCGCTCAGCTCGCCCAGGGACAGCCGCCGCGGCGGCGCGCCGCGCACCTGCACCCCGCCGTCCACCAGCTCCAGATCCTCCGGCGCCGCCTCCAGCAGGTGCGCGGCTAGCTGCAGCGCTTTCTGCTTGACGCGCCGCGCCGCGGCCAGAGCCCCATTGCCCGCGACCACGGCGTTCCGACTGGCGTACGTGCCCACGCCGTACGGGATGGCGTCCGTGTCGCCGTGGCGGACGCTGACGGCTTCCGGCGTCACCCCCAGCTCGTCGGCCACGATCTGGGCCAGCGCCGTGGCAGTGCCCTGTCCGTGCGGCGAGCAGCCGGTCACCAGGGACAGCGTACCGGTCGGGTCGATACGCAGCACACTTCCCTCGTGCGGGCCGAGCCCGGTCAGCATGACGTACGCCGCCAGCCCGATGCCCAGCAGGCGGCCCTGCGGACCCCTGGCTCGTTCGGCGGCCTGCTCGGCGCGCCGCTCGGCGTAGCCAGCAAGATCGAGCGCGCGGTCCAGGCCGGCGGCGTACTCGCCACTGTCGTAGACGACGGGCGTCTGGGCGGACTCCGTGCCGACGTCCCAGGGGAACTCGTCAGGGCGGATGAAGTTGTTCCGGCGCATCTGGGCCGGGTCGATCCCGAGCTCCTGGGCGGCGCGATCGACGATGCGCTCCATGGCAAAGACGGCCTCCGGCTGGCCGGCGCCCCGGTACGCCGCGGCCGGCGCCTTGTTGGTCAGCGCCACCCGGACGCGGCAGGCGTAGTTGTGGAAGCGGTACGGGCCAGGCAGGCCGGCGGCCGTGAGCGACGGGCACAGGACCCCGAGCGCCCGGGTGTACGCGCCCTGGTCGGTGAGCACGTCGGCGCGCAGGCCCAGGATCGTGCCGTCCTGGCGAAGCGCGAGCTCCATGTCGTGCCACTGCTCGCGCGCGTGGACCCCCGTGCACAGGTGCTCGCGCCGCGTCTCCACCCACTTCACCGGGCGGCCCAGGCGCCGCGCCAGCAGGCACAGCACCAGCTCCTCAGGATAAACGTCCTGCTTGATGCCAAAGCCGCCGCCGACGTCGGGCGCGATGACGTGGACCGCGTGGAGGGGCAGCGCCAGGGCGGCCGCCAGCGACTCGCGCACGGTGTGCGGCCACTGGGTGGAGGACCAGACGGTGACCTGTCCGCGGCCCCCGTCCCACGACGCCGCCACGCCCCGCGCCTCCAGCGGCATCCCGGTGTAGCGCTGGACGTAGAACCGGCCGCGCACCACCCGATCCGCCTGCCGGAACGCCTCATCCGGGTCGCCGATGCGCACGTCGAAGGTGGCCGCGAGGTTGTCGCCGAGCTGAGGGTGCAGCAGCGGGGCTCCCTCGGCGACCGCCCGGGTAGCGGAGGGCACCGGGTCGAGCGCGTCGTACTCGACGACGACGGCGCCCACCCCATCGACCGCCAGCCCGCGGTCGTCGGCGACCACCGCCGCGATGGGTTCGCCGACGTAGCGCACCACGCCATCGGCCAGGAAGGGCTGCGAGCACGGGCGCAAGGAGGGGTGCGAGACGGTCGTCGGGATGGTGCGAGCGACCCGGCCCGGGCCGGGCGGCGCCTCCCGGGCAACGTCGCGGGCGTCGATAGCGGCGACGACGCCGGGCAGCGCCAGCGCCGGCCGAAGGTCTACCTCGGTCAGACGCCCGTGAGCCAGCTGGCTCCTGACAAACGCGACGTGGAGCAGGCCGGGCAGGGACAGGTCCTCGATGAAGGTGGCCTGGCCGCGCAACAGTCGGGGATCCTCGAGCCGGCGGACCGATGTCCCGAAGAAGCGAGAAGGCATTGCCATTGAATTCAAAAATTTGAAAGGAGTACGCAGTCTACCCGCCGGGCCGGCCGATCGGGCTTGTGACGAGTGCCCAAAGTGGCCCCGGCGGCCGCGGGCCGATGTCAATCCCGGGACGATCGGCGGGATTGGCGCGCTGGCGCAGCAGGACGGGCCGGCCGACCGGGGGACGCGGGCCCGCCCGCTGTATCCGGCCCGCAGCTACCCCGCCCTATCGCTTAGCCCGCGTCTCCTGACAGCGCGGCCGGCTCGACGCCGTGCGTGACCGAGTCCAGGTACTCGTAGGCGGCCTTGAACCGCTGGAGGACGCCGGCCAGGGAGTCGCCCTGGTGCGGCGCGTACGCCTCGGCCCAGCGCGCTGCGAGCTGGATGCGCGATACGGCGTCGTCACCGCCGCCGACGGAGATCTGCTGCGGCCGGTCTGCCGCGGACGCGGAGGCTGACGGAAGCTCCGCGGGCTCGCTGGCGGCCAGCGTCGAGGCGCGGAGCGCATCACCGGCGCATGCGGCGGACAGGTCGTGCTTCGCTATCACGGCGCTACTGTACCCGTGTCGGGCGGGCGCGTGCTCTGGGACGACGGGTCGACCGGCGCGGCTCAGCCGGCGGTGGCCCGGTCCGCCTCCGCGGCCGGTCGGGGCGGTCGCGCCGGTGGCGGGCCCACTTCTCCCTTGGGCCGTCCGCGCGCGAGTATGGCGTACATGCCCCGCCCCTCCATCTCGGGCGCCCGCTCGACGACCGCGATGTCCATGAGCTGCCCCGCGATGTGGTTGATCTGCGCCCGGGCGACCTCGGGGTGGGTGGATTCACGGCCGCGGAAGCGGACGACCAGGCGCACCTTGTGCCCCTCTTCGAGGAACTTCCGCGCGGCGCGCGCCCGCACTTCCAGGTCGTGGTCGTCGGTCCGCGGTCGGAGGCGTAGCTCCTTCAGCTCCGACGTGTGCTGGTTCTTGCGGGCCGCCCGTTCCTTCTTCTCCTCCTCGTACTTGTACTTGCCATAGTCGAGGATGCGGCAGACGGGCGGAACGGCGTTCGGCGCGACCTCGACGAGGTTGAGCTCCTTGGCTCGCGCCATCTCGAGCGCCTGGGCAGTGGTCAGCACGCCGACCTGGTTGCCTTCGTCGTCGATCACGCGGACCTCAGGAACGCGGATCTGCTGGTCGACGCGCGGGCCGGACTGCACCGGTGGGCGCTGAGGGATGCTTCGGGGACTGGGTATGGGTATGTACCTCCGCAGTGCTCGAGATAACCTCGAGCTTGATCGGCAAGTGTACGGTACGACACGGGGCGACCGTTAGTACGGCCCCTCCGTGATGTGCCGCAAATCTGTCTAGTCAGCGGACCGTTTGGCGGCCAAGCGCGTAGCGCGAACAAGATTTTGGCCTAAGCAGGTGGAGCTCAGATGAGCAGAAGCAAGCAAGACTTCAGCCCACCTGCTTAGGCGACGGCTTTGCGGCCGCTGGCGCTCCTGGCGGCGCGCGCCCTGGGCTCCCTGGTGGGCACCACCGGCATCTCCAGTGGGGCTGGCAGATCGCCGCGGGCTTCCCGGTACGCCGTCCAGCCGCCCCGGAACAGCTTCAGCTTGCCGTCCGCGAGCTCGGCGACAGTGGTCGCCACCCGGTCCAGCAGAAAGCGGTCGTGCGACGAGAAGATCACAGCGCCCGTGTAGTTGTTCAGACCGCGCTCCAGCTCGTCCTTCGACGGCACGTCCAGGTGGTTCGTCGGCTCGTCCAGGAGCAGCAGCTGGCGCGGCTGGAGCAGGAGCTTGGCCAGGCTGAGACGGCTGCGCTCGCCGCCTGACAGCCCGGCGATCTGCTTGAAGACGTCGTCCTGGGTGAACAGGAACCGCGCCAGCAGAGCCCGCACCGACTCCAGGCCCCAGCCCGCCGGCGCGTGAGCCAGGACCTCTTCGAGCACCGTGCGCGACTCGTCGAGCGTCTGGGACTGGTCCTGGGCGTAGTAGCCCGGCGTCACGTTCTTGCCGAACTCCACGGTGCCCCGGTCAGGGCGGTCCAGGCCGGCGAGCACGCGCAGCAGGGTCGATTTGCCGGCGCCGTTCGGGCCGACGAGCGCGATGCGCTCGCCGCGATTGACCTCCAGGTCCAGTCCGCGCAGCACCTGGTTGTCGCCGAAGGCTTTGTACAGGCCCGCGACCGTCACGATCCGCTCCGGGCCGCGCCCACCGGCCGCCAGCTTCACGGTGATGCGGTCCCGCTCGGGCGGCGGCGCGGGCACGCGCTCCAGCTTGGCCAGGGCCTTCTCGCGGCTCTTGGCGAGCGCAGCTCGGGCAGCGTTCGCCTTGGTGGCGTTGATGAACGCCATCTGCTTGGCGATGTACTTCTGCTGTCGCTCGTACGCCGCCACCTGGTGCGCGCGCCGAGCTGTCGACTCGGCCAGGTAGACGGTGTAGTTGCCACGGTAGTCGGCCGCCTTGCCGTCGGCGAGCTCGATGGTCCGCGCCGTCACCCTGTCCAGGAAGTACCTGTCGTGGGAGACGATCAGGATCTGGCCCGGGTACTCGCTGAGGTAGCCCTCCAGCCACTCGCAGGCGGCCAGGTCCAGGTGGTTGGTGGGCTCGTCCAGCAGCAGCAGGCCGGGCTTGCGGACGAGCAGCTTGGCGAGCGCTATGCGCATCTGCCAGCCGCCCGAGAAATCCCCGGTGCGCTTGTCGCGGTCCTCCGGCGCGAAGCCGAGCCCAGCCAGCACCTTCGCTACCTCGGCCTCCACCCGGTACCCGCCGAGCTGGTCGAACCGCTCGAGCAGCTCACCCTGCCGGTCGATCAGCTCTTGCAGCCGCTCGTCGTCGCCGGCGCTGGCGGCCTCGCCGATCGCGGCCTCCACCTCGGACAGCTGCGCCTGCGCTTGCTGCAGGTCGGGGAAGGCCGACAGCAGCTCCGCCCACAGCGACTGGTCGCCGTTGATGCCAGCGTCCTGGGGCAGGTACGAGACGTCGCTCGCGGCGTTCTGGGCGCGCACGAGCCCGTCGTCGGCGGCCAGCTGGCCGGCCACGATCTTCAGCAGGGTCGATTTGCCGGCGCCGTTCGGCCCGACGAGCCCGACCTTCTCGCGGTCGCCAAGCTCGAACGAGACGTCGTCCAGGACTTGGTGCCCGCCGTACGCTTTCTTGAGATGGGAGATTCGCAGCATGCTGTCTGTACCCTTACGTCTTACGTCTACGTCACTTTTCCAGGGCGTGGCGGGGCCAAGCCAAGCGGACACAAAAAAAGCCCACGACCACGGTGGGCCTCACGGTGCTGTCTCAGTATAACAGTGCCGCAGGACACATGGCCGAAGTAGCAGGCGGTCCAGGTCTGGACGTGGGCGGGGCCACGGACGTTGGCCGCGTGCGCCGGGGCAACGAGGACGCGCTGCTCATCCTGACAGTGCCGTCGCTGACGCTCGTCGCGGTTGCCGACGGCATGGGCGGGCACGCCGGTGGCGAGGTTGCCAGCGCCATCGCCATCCAGACGCTAGAGGTGGCGCTGGCAGCGGCGGACGCCGCCGCGTCCCAGCCCGGAACGGCGCTGCGCCGCGCGGTGGAGCAGGCGAACAGGGCCGTGTGGGAGGCCGCCCGCGCGGACGCGGCCCTCGACGGTATGGGCACCACCATGGTGGCCGCGCTCATCGACGCCGACGGCCGGGCGGTGGTCGCCAGCGTGGGCGACAGCCGCGCCTATCTCGTGTCGGACCACCACGCCGAGCGCATTACCCAGGACCACACCTGGGTGGCGGAGCAGGTGGTGGCCGGCGAGCTGACCCAGCAGGAGGCGCGGACCAGCCCGTTTCGGGCGATCCTGACGCGGAGCATCGGGTCGGCGTCGCGCGTCGAGGTGGACCTGTTCGAGGGGGCCGAGCTGCGCGCCGCGACGGCGCTGGTGCTGTGCTCGGACGGCGTGACCGAATACCTCGACGAGCGGGACCTGGCGCGCGCGCTTGGCGCGGCGCGGACGGCGCAGGACGCGGCGCAGGCGATGGTGCGGCTGGCGGTGGAACGGGGCGGCGCCGACAACGCCACCGTCGTAGTCGCCTGGCGGAGGTAGCTCGTCTATACTCGCGGCCATGGCTGAGCCACCAGCGCCGCGGCCCCGCCGCCCGGCGCGCGCCAGAGGCCCAAGCTCCCCGCGCGGCTCCCGCCGTCGCGCACCTCACCCCTCCGCCAACGGGCGCCCCACCGACTTCCGCGGCCGTCTGCGGCACGACCCCTTCCTGTTCGTGCTCTGCCTGGCGTGCCTCGGCTTCACCACGTGCGCCCTCGCCCTCACCTGGTGGCTGCTGGGTGGTCTGCTCCCGATAGCGCTGGCCGTTCTGTCCCTGCTGCCGGCGTTCTACCTCTTCTACATACGCGACAGCGCCACGGCCTGAGTCGGGCGGCCAGAGGCGGGCCGCCGCTGCTTCTGGCCCTCGCTCTTCTCGCCGTCCTGCTCCTCTGGCGGCCGGCGCGCGTCGCGCTTCAGGCTCTGGCTATCCTGCCGGCCGTCTTCCCCTCCGCGGCGGTCGACCCGCTCGTGCTGCTGACGCCGGCGCCCACACGGACAGAGCACACCTTCGCCTACGCCGCCGGCACCGTGACCGCCAGCATGTTCCACCCCGCCACCCCGGGCCGTCACGGCGCCGTCGTCATGGTGCTCGGCGTGGGCCCCCTGCCCCTGAGCGGCCTGGCGGACCGCTTCGCCGAGGCGCTCGCGCGCGAGGGCGTCGTTGTGCTCATCCCCCAGTCCTCGGCGCTCCTGGCCGAGCGGCTGCTGCCCGAAGAGACGGACGCCTTCGAGCAGAGCGTCGCCCTACTCGCCGGCCAGGACGACGTCGATCCGACACGCCTCGGCTTCATCGGCTTGTCGGCCGCGGGCGGCCTCAGCGTGGTCGCCGCGGCCAGGCCGGCGCTGCGCGACCGGGTCCGCTTCGTGAACGCGCTGGGCGGCTACTACGACGCGACCCAGCTGCTCCTGGATGTGGCGAGTCGGTCCATCGACGTGGACGGCGAGGTGCGCCCCTGGGAGCCCGAGGAGCGCACCCAGCGGGTGCTGGCCATCGCCCTGACGGAGACCGTGGCCGACCCGTCGGAGCGGGCGCTGCTCGATCAGGCCTTTGTCCAGCACGCGGACGTGGCGGACTCGGCGTGGGACGGCGCCTCCCAGGAGGCGGCGAACGTCAGAGCTCTCCTCGTCGGCGGGAGAGACCGCGAAGCGACCAGCTCGGTGATCGCCCGCCTCTCGCCGGCCGCCCGCGCCCGTCTCGTCGCCATATCCCCATCGAGCTATCTGAGCGACGTCCACGCCCACCTGTACCTGATGCACGACACCGGCGACCAGTTCATCCCTTTCACCCAGACGCGGGCTCTCGTGGCGGCCGCCCCGCCAGGGCTGGTGCGGCGCGCCACCGAGTTCTCCATCTTTGAGCACGTGATCCCCGACCGCCCTGTCCCGTGGCAGACGTTCGTGCCCGACCTGTGGGCGCTCTACTGGCACGTCCAGGCCGTCCTGTTAGAGCTCCTGTAACCTGGATTCGGCTTCTACGTCCTATGGCAAGCGCCGTAGATAGACTGACGTGGGGCTGAGAGTGTGTGACGGGACGCCAGTGAACGCAAGCGACGCACTGCAATACCTCGCGTGGCTGCTGTACCTGGCGATCTTTGTCCGGGTCACGGCGCGGGCGTTCCGACGGCCGACGAATGCCCACGTCAACGAAGTCCTGTTCTTTGGCGCCTCCGCTCTCGCCGTGGTGTTGAGCCTGAGCGTCGTGGTGCTCCAGGGGTCCACCGGGGGATGGCTCGCCAGACTGACGGGGCCAGTCGTCATGGCGCTGCCGTATCTGCAGCTGCGACTGGTCGGCGACTTCCATGGTGTCCCCGCCTGGATCATGCGCGCGGCGGAGCTCGGGCTGATCGCCTCAACTGTCGCGCTGCTCACCCTGCCGATGCCGCTGTCGCCGGTGGCGACCGCCGCTCTCATCCTGTACTTCGTGGCGGTGCTGCTCTTCGACACCCTTGCGTTTGGGCGCGAGGCCCGGCGCACGACGGGCGTGACGCAACGCCGCATGCAGGCGGTCTCGCTCGGCTCGTGCTTTCTGGTGGCGGACATCCTTGCGGTTGGGCTGGCGTCGGCATTCCCTGGCCTGGCCGACGTCTGGACGGACATCTCCAGCATGTGCGGCGTGGCATCCGGGTTGAGCTACTTCGCCGGCTTCGCCCCGCCGATCTGGGTCCGCCGCGCCTGGCAGGAGCCGGAGCTGCGGGCGCTGCTGAGCCGAGCTGTCGAGCTACCCCGCATCGCCGACATGGCCGACATGGCGCGCGAGCTGGAACGGGCCAGCGCGGCCGCCCTCGGGGCCACCGGCGCGGCTCTTGGCCTCTGGGACGCCCGGGCTGGCGTGCTGCGCTTTTTCGCCAACGCGCCCGGCACCAGCGCCAGCATCCCGGCGGCGGACACCGGGTCGTTCAAGCTGCGCGACAACGTCTGGGAGCTCGATCCCGCCAGGCACGCCATCGCCAGCCGGCCGTTCCTCGATCAGCGCCCCCACCTGTCGCGCGACGTCCAGCGCGAGGATCCCCTCAACGCCGCCCTGTACCGGGCGAACAACGCCAGCAGCATCCTGTCGGCGCCGGTCACGGCTGGCAAGCAGCGGCTCGGGGTCCTGCTCGTGTATGCGCCGCGCGAGCCGATCTTCGCCGAGAGTGACCTCGAGCTGATCCAGCTCCTGGCCGACCAGGCGGCGGTCATCTTGGAGAGCCGCCAGCTGATCGACCAGGCGGGCCGGATGGGCGCCCGCGAGCAGGCGGCGCATCTCAAGGAAGACTTCTTGTCCTCGGCCGCCCACGACCTAAGGACACCACTCACAGGGATCATCGCCCAGGCGCAGCTGATGCAGCGGCGTGCCCAGCGGAACCCGGCCGACCCCACTGACCAGGTGGGCCTGGAGCGCATCGTCCGCCAGGGGCAGCGGCTCAAGACTTTAGTGCTCGAGCTGCTCGACGGCGCCCGCTTCGACGCCGGCAGCGTCGTCCTCACCCGCACCGTTTTCGACCTCGCGGCGGGGGCCCGTGAAGTATGCCACCGCGACGTGTCGACCGAGCACCGCCTCAGCCTCGACGCGGACGAGCCAGTCGTTGGCGCGTTCGACCGCATACGCATCTCGCAGCTGCTCGAAAATCTCGTCGACAACGCCGTGAAGTACAGTCCGGACGGCGGCGACATCCTGGTGCGCGTCTGGCGGGAGGGCAGCTGGGTGCGGGTCTCCGTGAAGGACCAGGGCATCGGCATTCCGACCCAGGACCTGCCAACCCTGTTCGAGCGGTTCCACCGGGGCAGCAACGTCGACGACCGCCGCTTCGCCGGCCTCGGACTGGGCCTGTACTTCTGCCACCAGATCGCCGAGCAGCACGGCGGCCGGATCTGGGCGGAGAGCACGGCGGGGCGGGGCAGCACCTTCCACGTCGCGCTGCCGTTGGTCCCGGCCCCGGCGGCCAGCGCGGACGGCCCCGGCGAGGTCGTCAGCCACGAGCCCGTGAGCGCCTGACGATTGGGACGGGCGACAGGGTGGTGAGCCAGGTGGAGCTGATGCGGCGTGTTCTGGCGGCCGCCCTAGCGGCGGTCGAGCCCGGGCGGGCCGTGCGCGCGGCTGCTCGCGTGGAGGACGGGGCTCTGCTTGTCGGCGCGCGCCGCTACCCGCTCTCGCAGCTGCGACGGATCGTCGTCGTCGGCGCGGGAAAGGCGTCGGCGCCCATGGCCGCCGCCATCGAGGATTTGCTCCAGCTCCAGCTCCAGCTCCAGCTCCAGGGCGACGCGCCGCCAGTGGCGGGCCTGGTGGTCGTGCGCTACGGCCACGCCGTCCCGACACGCCGCGTGCGTATCATCGAGGCGGCCCACCCGATACCTGACGCGGCCGGCGTCGCGGCGACGGGCGAGATCGCGGCTCTGCTCCAGGATGCCGACGAGCGCGACCTTGTCTTGTGCCTGATCTCGGGGGGCGGCTCCGCCCTCCTCACCCTGCCGGTGGCCGGGCTGTCCCTCGACGACCTCCGCCAGACCACCGACGCCCTGCTGCGGTCCGGCGCCACGATCAACGAGATCAACACGCTGCGCAAGCACCTGGATGAGGTGAAAGGCGGCGGCCTGGCCCGTCTGGCGGCGCCAGCCCCGCTCGTCACGCTCATCCTCAGTGACGTCGTCGGCAACCCGCTGGACGCCATCGCCTCCGGGCCCACCGTGCCGGACACGACCACCTGGGCGGACGTCGGCGGTGTGCTGGACCGCTACCAGCTGTGGGAGGCCGTTCCGCCAAGCGTCCGCGAGCGTACCCGCGCCGGCCTGGCTGGTGAGCTGCCAGACACCCCCAAACCGGGCGCCGCGCTGTTCGACCACGTCCAGACGGAGGTCGTCGGCAGCAATCTGCTGGCGTGCCAGGCCGCCGCGGCGGAGGCTGAGCGTCTCGGCTTGCGCAGCCTCATCCTGTCGACGTTCGTCGAGGGCGAAGCGCGCGAGGTGGCCAAGGTCCTGGCCGGCACGCTGCGGGAAGTCCATGGCAGCGGAAACCCGCTGCCACGGCCGTGCTGCCTGATCGCCGGGGGCGAGACGACGGTGACTGTGCGCGGCGCGGGCAAGGGCGGCCGCAACCAGGAGCTCGCCCTGGCGGCCGCCGCCCCGCTGCGTGGTCTGCCGGACGTCCTGCTGGCGAGCATCGGGACCGACGGCAACGACGGGCCCACCGACGCTGCCGGCGCCTGGGTCGACGGCACGACGCTCGACCGGGCGCGCGCGGCGGGGCTAGACCCGGCTCAGTACCTCGCGGACAACGACGCCTACGCCTTCTTCGCCGGCCTCGACAACCTGGTCAAGACAGGCCCGACCAACACCAACGTCAACGACCTGTGCCTGATGTTTGCCTTCTGAGCTGTCAGCTGTCAGCTATCAGCTATCAGCTAAAAAGCGTAGGGCCGTGTCGGACCCAGGCGCATCGGGCCGCTCTCGCTGGTGCGGGCTGACGGCTGACGGCTGATAGCTCGTCCGCTCGCTACGCTGCCACGGGCACCGGCAGGTCGACGTGGGTCTTGGCCAGAGCCGCGTCCATGGTTGCCTGGCTCTTCGGGTCGATCACCACCAGGGGCAGCCGCGGGTTGCCGACCGGCATGCCGACGCGGTTCAGCGCGTACTTCAGCGGGATCGGGCTGCTCGTCACGAACAGCGCGTCCACCAGCGGCATGAGCGCGTGGTGCCGGCGCGCGGCGCCCGCCGTGTCCCGCTGCACGTACGCGCCGATCAGCTCGGCGATCTGCTGGCCGACCAGGTGCGCCGCCACGGACACCACGCCGTAGCCGCCGAGCGCCAGGATGGTCAGGATGTCGCCGTCGTTGCCGCTCCAGACCCGGAAGCCGTCAGGAGCGCCGCTGATGATGTCGCCGATCTGCTTGAAGTTGCCGCTGGCTTCCTTGACGCCCACGATGTTCGGCACGTCGCGCGCCAGGCGCAGCGTGGTCGCCGCCTCCATGTTGCGCGGCGACCGGGCCGGGATGTTGTACAGGATCACCGGCAGCGAGACGGCCCGGGCGATCGTCGCGAAGTGCTGGTACAGCCCTTCCTGCGGCGGGTTGTTGTAGTAGGGGACCGTTCCCAGGATGCCGTCCACCCCGAGGCGCTCGGCCTCGCGCGACAGGTGGACGCTCTCCGCGGTGTTGTAGGTCGTCGTGCCAGCGATGACCGGGGCGCCGCGCCGGTGGGCCACCGCGGCGGTTGCCTCCAGCAGGCTCAGCTTCTCCTCGTTGGACAGCGTCGGCGACTCGCCAGTGGTACCGCAGACGACCAGCCCTTCGGAGCCGGACGCCAGCAGGGCGTCGGCGAGGCGCTCGGCGCCGTGAAGATCCAGCTGCCCGTCGTCGGCGAACGGCGTCGCCATCGCCGTCAAGACTCGACCGAAGCGCGCCTCTGTCACCTGTCTACCCTCCCGCGTGCATCTGCGCGACGCCGCTGTGCCAGCCATTGCGGGCCACGAGCTCGAACACCTGGACGGCATTCAGCGCCGCGCCCTTCCTCAGGTTATCACCGACCACCCACAGAGCGAGCCCGCGCGGATGCGACGGATCCTGGCGCACGCGGCCGACAAAGACCTCGTCGCGGCCGGCCACGTCGATGGGCGTGGGGTACAGCGACCTTTCCGGGTCGTCGAGCACGACCACGCCGGGCGCCTGGCGCAGGATCTCGCGGGCCTCTTCGGCAGCCATGGGGCGCGCCAGCTCGACGTGCACCGCCTCCGAGTGGCTCACCGGAACGGGGACACGGACGCACGTCGCGCTCACCGCGAGCTCGGGCTCGTGGAAGATCTTGCGCGTCTCCTGCACCATCTTCAGCTCCTCGCTGAACAGCCCATCCCCTTTGTAGCCGCCGATCTCCGGGATCAGGTTGTGATGGATCTGGTGCGGGTAGACCACGGGGGTCGAGTCCCGGCCGGCAACGAGGTCGTCGACCTGGGTGCGCAGCTCGTCCACGGCCCGCCAGCCGGTGCCCGAGACGGACTGATAGGTGTCGACGATGATCCGGGTGATGCGGGCGGCCTGGTGCAGCGGCCACAGCGCCACCACCATCTGCGTGGTGGAGCAGTTCGGTCCCGCGATGATCCCGTGGTGGTCGCGCGCGTCGTCCGGGTTGACCTCCGTCACGACGAGCGGGACCGACGGGTCCATGCGCCAGGCGTTGGACTTGTCCACGTCGAGGGCCCCGGCGCTGGCGATGGCGGGCCCGTACGCGCGGGCGAGGTCGTCGCCGACGGCGGTGACGACGAAGTCCAGTCCGGCGAACAGGCCCGGATCGGGGCGGGCGAGCTCGACCTGGTACTCGAGGCCGCGCACGCGGCGCCGCTGGCCGGCGCTCCGCTCGGAGGCGAACAGGCGCAGCGTACGAATGGGGAGGCCGGGCCGGTCGCCCACTTCGAGGATGCGCAGAAACTCCTGGCCAACCTGGCCGGTTGCTCCCACGACGCCGATGGCGTAGCCAGACCCGCTGGGCCGGCTCAGGGTGGCGGGTGGCGATGGAGAGTGGGGGACGGGGACGGGGACGGGGATGGAGGTGCCGTGGGCCATGGCGTGCTGCCCATTATGCGGTGTGTGCCTGGGCCACGTCGCCCCAGTTCGGAGCGGCTACCTGCCGAGCCCCATCACCGTGTCGAGCCCGCGGATGAGCCCGGGGGAGGCTGCGTCCATCGCCGCGCGGATGCTGAGCGCGACGCCCGACAGGTACAGGTCGCGGCCGGTGGCGTCGTGGCGGATGGTGAGCGTCTGGCCTGTGCCGCCGAAGATGACCTCCTGGTGGGCCACCAGGCCTGGCAGTCGCACGCTGTGCACGCGAACGCCGCCCTCGACAGCGCCCCGGGCCCCCGCCAGCGTCCACCGCCCGACCGGCGGATCGACCAGGTCGGCGCCGTGGGCCGCGCGGATAGCGCGCGCGGTGGCGACCGCCGTACCCGACGGCGCGTCGGCCTTGGCGCCGTGGTGCATCTCGATGACCTCGGCGGCTTCGAGGTACCGGGCCGCGATGCCGGCGAAGTGCATCATCAGCGCGGCGCCGACGGCGAAGTTGGGCGCCCAGACGCCGCCGATGCCGCGGTCCTCGAGCGCGGCATCCAGCTCGGACAGGTCGGCCGCCGAGAGCCCGGTCGTCCCACTCACGGGACGAACGCCCGCCCGGGCAGCCCGCAGCAGGATGGCCGGCGCCGCTTCGGCCGTCGTGAAGTCGACCAGGGCGTCGGCCCGCGGCAGCAGCCGGTCGAGGGTGGCGTCGGCGTCGGCGCGGCCGAAGCCGCCGATCACCTCGACACCGCCCAGCCCGGGCAGGCCGGCGACTATCACCTGGCCGACGCGCCCCCCCGCGCCGGCCACGATGACCTTCGTCATGCTCGGCGGTGCCCGCGCTACTCGGTGTCGCCGGTCGGACGCATGGACGAGCGGCGGCCGCGGTCGGAGCCACGCTCGCGCGGCGGCCCGGCCGGGCGCGGCGGCCGACTACCGCCGTCGGGGCGAGGGCCGCCCTCGCGCCGCGGGCCGCGGTCGCCAAACCCACCGCTGGGCCGGTCGCGGAAGCCGCCGCCACCGCCACCCTCGCGGCCACGGCGCTCGTCGAACGGGCGCCGCCGCAACGGCTGGTCCTCGCCGCCGACCTCGGCCGGCGCGCCGCTCGGCTCGAGCTCGTCGCCGGGGGCGCTCGGTCTACCCTGTTCGCCCTGGTCGCCCGGCCCGTCGCCTGGTTCGAGCAGCGCGCGGTGGGACAGGTTGACGCGGCCCTGGCGATCGATCTCCGTCACCAGCACCTGGATCGGGTCGCCAATCTTGACGACGTCCTCGACGCTCGGCACGCGGTAGTTGGCCAGCTCGGAGATGTGGACCAGGCCTTCCTTGCCGGGCACGAGCTCGACGAAGGCGCCGAAGGGCATGATCCGGGTGACCTTGCCGGTGTAGATCTCGCCCGGCTCGACCTCGCGGGTCAGGGCGCGGATCATGTCGACGGCCTTCTGCGTGTTCTCGGCGTTGCTGGAGCCGATGTTCACCGAGCCGTCGTCCTGGATGTCGATGGTGGTCTTGGTCTCTTCGGTGATCTTGCGGATCATCTTGCCGCCTGGGCCGATGATGTCGCGGATCTTGTCCGGCGGGATGCGGATGGTGGTGATCCGTGGCGCGAACTCGCTCACCTCGGCCCGCGGCTTGGAGATGACCGCGTCCATCTTGTCCAGGATGAACAGGCGTCCGGCGCGCGCCTGGTCCAGCGCCTCGCGCAGGATCTGCTCGGTCAGACCGGCGACCTTGATGTCCATCTGGATGGCGGTGACCCCGGTGCGGGTGCCGGTCACCTTGAAGTCCATGTCGCCGAGAGCGTCCTCGACGCCCTGGATGTCCGTCAGGATGGCATACTTGCCCTGGGCCGAGCCGTCCTCGGTGATCAGGCCCATGGCCACGCCGCCGACGGAGGCCTTCAGCGGGACGCCCGCGTCGAGCAGCGCCAGGGTGCTGCCACACGTGGACGCCATGGACGTGGACCCGTTGGAGGAGAGCGTGTCAGAGACGACGCGGACCACGTACGGGAACTCCGTCTCGTCCGGTAGCACCGCGACCAGCGCGCGCTCGGCGAGGGCGCCGTGGCCTATGTCGCGGCGGCTGGTGCCGCGCAGCTGACGAGCCTCGCCCACGCTGAAGGGCGGGAAGTTGTAGTGGTGCATGTACCGCTTCGGCTCGTCGAGGCCGATGGAGTCGATCGACTGCTCATCGGCGTGGGTGCCAAGCGTGGCCACGCTCATGACCTGCGTCTGGCCGCGGGTGAACAGGCCCGAGCCGTGCACCCGTGGCAGCACGCCGACCTCCACCGAGATGGGGCGGATCTCAGTCGCGCCACGGCCGTCCGGACGCGTGCCCTCGTTCAGGATCTTCGAGCGGACCAGCTCCTTCTCCAGGCTCTCGAACAGCTTGGTGAGGGCCTTGGGATCGTGCCCCTGCGCGGCCATCTCGGCCACGACGCTGCGCCGCAGGGTGGCCGTCGCCTGTTCGCGGCCCGCCTTGTTCGGATTGTAGATGGCCGCTTCGAGCTCGCCGCCAAGCCGGGCGCGCAGCAGGGATTTCAGCTCCTCGTCCACGGCGGGCGGAGTGATCGTGAACTTCGGCTTGCCGGCCAACTCACGCAGCCGCTCCTGGGCATCGATCAGCGGCTGCATGGCGCGGTGACCGGTCATGATGGCCTCGAGGATGAGGTCCTCGGGCAGCTGGTTTGCCCCGGCCTCCACCATGAGCACGGCGTCGCGGGTGCCCGCGACGGTCAGCTCCAGCAATGACTCGTCGTAGAGCTGCCGCATGGTCGGGTTGATGACGAGCTTGCCGTCGATGTAGCCGACCTTGACGGCGGCCACGGGACCCTGGAACGGGATGCTGGACAGGTGGAGGGCGGTGCTGGCGCCGACGATGCTGAGGATCGACGGGTCGTTCACCTGGTCCGCCGACATCACCAGGTTGATGATCTGCACGTCGTTGCGGAAGGACTTGGGAAACAGCGGCCGGATGGGCCGATCGGTCAGGCGAGCGGCCAGTGTGGCCTGCTCCCCGGGCCTGCCCTCCCGTTTGATGAAGCCGCCGGGGATCTTGCCCGCGGCGTACATGCGCTCTTCGTACTCGACGGTGAGGGGGAAGAAATCGATCCCCTCGCGCGGCTCGGGCGACGACACGGCCGTCGCCAACAGAACGGTATCGCCGTAGCGCAGCAGGGCGGAGCCATCCGCCAGACCGGCGACACGCCCCGTCTCGATGCTCAGGGTGCGACCGGCCAGCTCGACGTCAATCTTGTGCGTTGTCAAACAGTGCTCCTGGGTCTCTGGTTCGCGGACCAGGGTCCGTCACACGCCGCGGGTCGTCGGTGACCGCCAACCGCCATGGTTGGCGTGCGCGTGGGCTGTCCCCGGGACGGAAGCCGTCCGCAGCCCGCCGGTCGCACAATGAGGGTCACCTGTCCACGCCGATCGCGTGTCCGGGACGATGGTGTCATAAGACCGGCAGCGCGCCGGCAGCAGTTCACTCGCCCGCTCGTCGCTCTTGGCGCTCAGCGGCGGAGGCCAAGCTCGGCGATCAGGGCGAGGTAGCGCTCGTGGTGGTGCCGGCTCAGGTAGTTGAGGAGCCGCCGGCGTTGGCCCACCATCTTGAGCAGGCCGCGGCGGGAGTGGTTGTCGTGCTTGTGCGCCCGCAAGTGCTCGGCGAGGGTCAGGATTCGGCTGGTCAGAAGGGCCACCTGGACGTCGGCTGAGCCCGAGTCGGTGGGGTGGAGGCGATGCTTCTCGACAATCGCCCCCTTGTCGGCCGCGGCGAGGGCCATGCGTACGTGTCCTCCTCGACGGGCGCTCCACTGGGGCGAGGCAGCGCACACCCGGCGCCCGCTCTTCGATCCTTGAACGTATGAGTGCGGCGCAGTATAGCAAACGAGCTCAGTCAATATGCCCGTACGCGGGCAGGGTGAGGAACTCGACGAACCGCTCGCTCAGCGCCACGTCCTCGAACAGCCGCTGCGCCTCGGCAAACCGCCCCCGCTCGAACGCCTCCCCGCCAAGCGCCTCCCTGATCCGGGCCAGCTCCTCCTGCTCGATCGCCCTGACCAGCTCAGGCGTGATCCGGCGTCCGTCGACCAGGTGTGCGCTGTGGTGCACCCACTGCCACACCTGCGAGCGCGAGATCTCGGCCGTCGCCGCGTCCTCCATCAGGTTGGCGATGGCCGCCGCGCCCGTGCCCCGGAGCCAGGACTCGATGTACTGCACGCCAACGCTCACATTGCCGCGCAGGCCCGCCTCGGTGATCGCCCCGTCCGCGATGCGCAGGTCCAGCAGCGCTGTACCGTCGACTGACACGTCGCCACGCTGGCGGTCCAGCTGGTTCGGGCGGTCGCCCATGAAGTCGGCGAACACCTCGCGCGCCACCGGCACCAGGTCCGGATGGGCGACCCATGTGCCGTCGAAGCCGTCGGCGGACTCGCGCAGCTTGTCCTCCCGCACCTTCGGCAGCGCTGTCTCGTTCACCCTTGGGTCGCGCCGACTCGGGATGAAGGCCGCCATGCCGCCCATGGCGAAAGCGCCACGGCGGTGGCACGTCTTGACCAACAGCTCGGTGTAGGCGCGCATGAAGGGCACGGTCATCGTGATCTGGGCGCGGTCCGGCAAAAGGAAGTCCCCTCGGGCGCGGAACTTCTTGATGATGCTGAAGATGTAGTCCCACCTGCCGGCGTTCAGGCCGGCGGAGTGGTCGCGGAGCTCGTACAGGATCTCGTCCATCTCGAACGCCGCCGTGACCACCTCCACGAGAACCGTCGCTTTGATGGTGCCGCGCGGGATCCCGAGAGCGTCCTGGGCAAGAGTGAAGACGTCGTTCCACAGCCGGGCTTCGCGATGGCTCTCCAGCTTCGGGAGGTAGAAGTAGGGGGCGCTGCCCTTCTCGACGAGGCGGCGGGCGTTGTGGAAGACGTACAGCCCGAAATCCATGAGCGAGCCCGCGATGGGCGCGCCGTCGACGGTGATGTGGCGCTCGGGCAGGTGCCAGCCACGCGGCCGGATCAGCAGCGTCGCGACCTGCTCGCCCAGTCGGTAGACGCGGCCGTCCGGGTTGGTGAACGCGATAGACCCGTCGATGGCGTCGCGGACGTTGATCTGCCCCTCGACCATGTTCTGCCAGGTGGGGCAGTTGGCGTCCTCGAAGTCGGCCATGTAGGCGTCGGCGCCCGAGTTGAGCGCGTTGATGAGCATCTTGCGGTCCGTCGGCCCGGTCAGCTCCACCCAGCGCCGCTGGAGGTCGGGCGTGGTGACCGGCGCCACCCGCCAGTCGCCAGCGCGGACCTGCCGTGTGTCAGGCAGAAAGTCAGGCAGCTCGCCGGCATCGAACCGCTCCTGGCGCTCCGCCCGCTGCTTCAGCAGAGCCTCGCGGGTCCCGTTGAATTCCCGCTGGAGGCGGGCGACGAAGTCGAGGGCGGCGGGCGTGACGACCTCGTCGAACCCCGGCAGCAGCGGGCCGTGCACCTCGATCCCTGACGACGTTGCTGGAGCCATGGCCGCGCCTCCTCTCTTGTATTTGTACCCCTTCCGCCGTCAGCCCGCGCGGCTCGCCTGGTAGACCAGCCTGGCGCCGCGGCCAGGGATGAGCACCGTGAGCTCCGGCAGGAAGGTGGCGACGTAGCCGACGAGGTCGCCCGGAAAGCCGCGGTTGTGCGGGAACAGCTCCCAGTGCATCGGCACCAGCACGCTGGCGCCGACGGCGCTGGCCAGCGTGGCAGCCTCCCGCGGGTCGCAGTTGCCGACGATGTTGCGCTCCGTCTCGCGGTAGAAGTCGCGCCCGTTGATCGGCAGCAGGGCGAGGTCCGGGCGCAGCGCTCTGACCTGCTCCACCTGGCCGGCGAACGGGATGCAGTCGCCAGAGTGGTAAGCGCGGACGCCGCCGACCTCGACCACGTACCCCAGGTAGCGGACGAGACCACCGGAGAGCGCCTCGCCCAAGTTGTAGGCGTCGCTCACGTTGACGCCGTGGCGGGCCGGAACGACGTGGACTGACACGCCGTCGACGTCGACGGTCTCGCCTGGCTGGGCGCCGACCACGGGCTCGCGCGGGACGCCGAGCGCCACCGCGTCCTCCACGATGGGCCGCGGGACGACGAGCGTGAAGCGGGCGCCCGGCCGGGCCGCCGCTGCCTGGATGCTGGGGCGGTCGAAATGGTCGGTGTGCTCGTGGGTGCACAGCACCAGGCTGGCCTGGGCGAGGTCGTCGGGCCCGGCGGGCGCCTGCCACGCGCGGGTGGCGCCCGGCGTGAGGAACGGGTCGACGAACACGACCCCGCCCGCGTCCGGGTCGCGCAGGCGGAAGCCGGACTGTCCCAGCCAGAAGAGTTCCATGCCGCTCATGCTCATACGGTACTCGGCCTGGCCGCGTACCGCGTACGCTCCTGTTGTGGCAGACGGGCGCACGTCCTTTCCTGCCCAGGTGTACGAGGTCGTCCGGGCGGTGCCCACGGGCCGGGTGACCACCTACGGGGCGGTCGCTCGGGCGCTGGGAGCCGCCGGCCGCGCCCGCGAGGTTGGCTGGGCCCTGGCGGCGCTGCGCGGCGACGACCACGACGTGCCGGCGCACCGGGTGGTCAACGTGCGCGGCGCCCTGTCAGGTGGCTGGGCGTTCGGCGCCCCCGAAGTCCAGCGCGCGCTGCTGGAAGCGGAAGGGGTCGAGTTCGACGACCGCGCCTGCGTGCGGCTCGACCGCCACCTGTGGCAGCCGGGGGTGCCAGACCCGGGCCCAGAGAGCTAGGCGGATTGCGCCTCGACGGCCGCGGCCTCCGGGCCGCCCTCGGTCTCGGCTTCGGATTCGAGCACCACCCGCTGGAAGCCCTCGGCGCAGCGGTACGGCAGGTTGTGCTTCGTCGCCTGCTCCTCGGCCCACTTCAGCATCTCGCGCTCCAGCCCGCCATTGGCCGCCCACTCGCCAATCTGGCTGACGTGCGCCGCCAGCGCCTTGATCTTCAGATCCACTGTCCCGGTGATGTCCACCCAGTGGTTGGCGCGCTGCGCCTCCGTGAAGAAGAGCCACACCTCGCGCACCTTGTGCGGCGCCAGCCCCTCGAGGGCCAGGCCGCGGAACGCCGCGGGGTTGCCCGCCGCCGGGAAGGCCGCGTCCAGCGCGGCCTGGCCCGCGGCCCGGTGGTCGGGATGGTTCACGTACGTGCCGTCCTCGGAGATGAGCATGCGCGGGTCCTGGCACAGGACGACGTCGGCCCGCACCTGGCGGATGACGCGGACGATCGCCTGCCGCAGTGCCAGCGTCGGCTCGAGCTCCCCGTCGGCGAAGCGCAGGTAGTGGGTGGCGGCGACGCCCAGGATGCGGGCGGCCGCGTCCTGCTCCACCTCGCGCAGGTGCGCCAGCTCCGTGGGCGACTGGCTCGCGTCCTCGCTGCCGGCGTCGCCGCTGGTGCACAGGAGGTAGTGGACCTGGTGGCCGTCGCGGGCCAGGGCGGCCGCCGTCCCGGCGACGCCGAAGTCGGCATCGTCCGGGTGGGCCACGACAACGAGGTACGTCGCCATCGTCAGAAAAGAGTCACCTGCGCTCGAAGATCGCGCTGGCGAACGTGACGCTCGACGTCCCGGCCGGCGCTAGCCACTGGGTATAGCGCAAGAGCTCGCCCGGACACGCCTCTGCCTCCATCAGCTCCGCCAGCAGATAGATCGGCGTCAGGCCGCAGATGCGCCGCGCGTCCCCGTCGCGCAGAACCTGCCGGAAGTAGCCGACGGCATCCGGCGCCAGCGCCAGGTCGAGCGTCTCGCGGTCGTCCCGGCCGACGGCGGCCAACCGCCCGGCGTCCACCCGGGCGCGGTCGCCAAATTGTGGCCCGACGTGCGCCAGGTCGACCGCGGCGATGAAGGTCACCCGTCGTCCGTCGGTCGCCACCGCCTCGCGCAGCGCCGCGACGAAGTCGGCCACGACCGCCACGTCGCGCGGCGAGTACGGCGGCATCACCAGGCTGTGCAGGGAGTCGCACAGGATCGCCACCATGGGCGCCGCGCCCTCACCTGCCAGGCGCAGCGATCGCAGGTACACCGCCTGGAACTCGATGGCGTGCTCGCCGGCGTGGGCGAACTCGCCTTCGAACAGGTCGCGCCCCCAGAGTGTGCCGAGACGGCCGAGGAACGGCGCGTCCGAGGCGACGGCGCCGAGCGGCGTGTCGTACGGCTTGCTCGTGGCCGCGAAACCCCCGGGCACGGGTGTGTGGCAGGTGCCGAGGACGACGTACAGCTCCGCCGGCGCTGCCTCCGCCAGCCGCTTGTAGGCCCAGCTGTACGTCGGCGCGCCGCGGTGGAGGTCGACGTGCGGCGCGATCAGACCGAGGGGCGGCGCCGCGGTGGCAAGGCGCTCGCCCGGCAACGCGCCCGGCCCATCCGGGTGCGTGTAGCCCGCGGCCAGGAACGCTGGCAGCTCGCTCAGGCCGTCCGGGTAGGCGCCACCCGCGTGCACCGCCGGGCGCAGCGGCCCGGCCCGGAAGGCGGCCTGGCGCTCGTCGCGGCGCCGCCGCGCCCGCGGCCCTTCGAGGTAGCCAGCGGTGTCGAGCCGCTCGATGAAGGCGCGCACGTGGGCGCTCGTCACAGGCGCGCCACGGAGCTGGAGGGCGGCCCGGATACCGTTGATGCTGCGCTCGCCGTCCAGCAGCTGCAGGATCGGCACCGCGCCGTCGGAGAGCGCGATCGGCGCCAGGCTCCGGTCCGAGGGGTCGCGCAGCACGAGGTACGTCTGGCCGCCGTTGCGGACGGGCAAGATCTCGACCGGTCGCAGCCGCGGCGGCTCCTCCAGGGGCAACGGCTCAGGTGCCGACTCCGACACGCCTCATCTCCTCATCGCTGATGCGCGGGACCGCCGCCAAAACCCGCGAGCCGCGCAGCAGCAGCGCCGATATCACGTAGAACGCCATCACGAACAGCAGCAGGTTGCGGTAGCCGAGCAGCAGCGACGTGTACTCCAGCATCCCACCGACCATGATGCCGATCAGGTTCGAGGCGAACGCGATGTCGGCTGATACGCCGGTCAGCTTGAACGACCCGGCGAACACCAGGTTTGCCAGGAACACCGGCAGGAAGGCGACAGCGCTCGCCAGCGTGTACCGCACCGGCGCGGACTGGATCGCCAGCAGGGCGTCGCCCGGTACCAGGTACGCGAGCAGGAGCCCGGCGAGCAGCGCACCGTAGAGCGGGAGTGATGGCCGAATGGGGAAGCGCGCGCTCAGGAAGACGGCCAGGATCACGCTGCACAGGATGGCGAAGAAGACGAGCGAGTTCACCAGCCAGGTCGACCCGAACAGGAGCGAGAAAGTGACCAGGCTGCGCGTCTCGAGCAGCATGAAGGCGGCGCCGAGGAAGAACATGTGCCCGTTGAAGCCGCCGCGCGCGGCCCGTGGGGCAAGGCCGAAGACAAGCCCGAGCGCGATGACCGCCACCATGGCCAGGCCGGCCAGGTAGACGGCGGGAAAGGCGGGCGCGCGCAGGTACATGAATGGCCAGTCGTCGGTGGCTGGCGTCGGGGGCGTCGGGTCCGGGTCGTCGGCGGGGTTCGACGCGCCCAGGACGCCCTGGCCAGCGATCGGCAGAAGGATCGCGTTCGGGTCCTCGTTCAGCTCCGGCAAGGCCGAACGGATCGGCGTGTACGGCTGCGCCAGGGCTGGCTGGGCGGCCAGGATCGTGTTCAGCCGTGGGCCGTCGACGAGGACGCCGGCCCGCCCCCAGCCGCCGTAGCTGACCGCGTAGGGCGCCTGGGCAAAGATCGTCTCCAGCATGCCGGCCAGCTTCCGCAGCAGCCACGGCTCGCGGTAGTAGTTGTAGAGAACCAGCGCCCCGTCTGGCGTCAGGTGTTCGCGAGCGTCCCGGAACGATTCCAGGGTGAACAGGAAGCTCTCCAGGCGCAGGCTGGCGAACTGGGAGGTCAGGGTCAGCGAGTCGGGCAGGGCGAAGATGATAAGGTCGTACCGGTCGGAGCTCTTGCGCAGGAACGCCCGCCCGTCGTCGATGTGGACGGCGACGCGCGGGTCCGAGAACGGCTGCTCGGGGTGGCGCTCGGCGCCGAGCTGGGCAATGACCGGGTCGATCTCGACCGCGTCGACGTGCCCGACGCCGTTGCGCAGAGCTATGGCCGTGTCCGAGCCGCTGCCGGCGCCGATGATGAGCGCCCGCTTGAACTGGTTCTGGCCGAAGAGCTGGTACGGCTCCTGGTAGAATGGCTCCTTCTGGTCCGACGGCAGCATGGCCTGGTGGCCGCTCTCGTTCACATTGAGCTCCCAGCCGCGGCCGTCCGAGGTGGGTGTGAGCCCGATCTTGTAGTAGGGCGACCACCAGTAGCTGGCCCCGATGTACCAGGCGAGCCCGGCGGCGCCGGCCAGGGGGAGCAGCATGCCGGCGCGGTCGAGCCAGCGCGGCCCTGACAGCAGCAGGAAGATGAGCAGCATGCCGCCGAACCAGACGACCGGCGGCATCTCGGTGAGCGACAGCACGAAGAAGGCGGCGATGCCCGCCAGGCTGCCGGCGATGTCCAGGCCGTAGGCGCGGAGCGGCGGGGTCACCTCCCCGAGCAGGCGGCCAAGCGGCCGACCGATGCAGACGAAGACCAGGGAGACCAGGAGAAAGGCCGCCGGCAGGACGAGCGCGTTCTCGGGCGGCGCGCTGCCCGCCTCGCCAGCCCCGTAGTAGAGAACCCCGGCCGACCCGATCTTCAGCTCGAAGCGGGAGACGGTGATCAGGATGGCGACGGCGAGAATGAGCAGCGGGAAGACCCTGGGTCCGAGCGGGAGCCGCCGCCGCACCGACAGAATGCCAACTCCAAGACCGAGGAACGAGGCCAACAGGATGAAGTTGGTGAAGTAGGACAGGAAGCGGACGTGAGCCGGCATCCAGCGGATGAGGAGCAGCTCGGCGTACAGGCCGAGGAAGCTCGTGAGGAACAGCTGGGTGTCGGGCCGGCCCAGCAGCGCGCCAGGCCAGGCGGGACGCACAGTCGACGACATGGAGACAGGATAGTCGGAGCGCCGCGCCGTTGCGGTCGGCAGTTGTGGAGCACCTGAAGCGGAGTCGTACGGGTGGGCTAGCCGGGGTCTCGACGGGGTTGCGGGATGTGGACAGCATGACGCTGGGGCTGTCCCCGGGCTGGACCTGCTCGCTGCCTCCACCGGCACCGGCAAGACCGCCCTGGCCGGCCAGATCGCGCTGCACGTCGCCGAGCAGCACGGGCCGGTGGTGTTCGTGAGCATGGAGCTGAGTGCCGTTTGCGGATAAGGGGCCGACGCTGACCGACTTGCGCGAGAGCGGGGATCTGGCGAACAGGCTGATTCGGTGCTCGGTCTGTACCGCGACGAGATGGACCACGCGGAGAGCACCGAGCGCGGGCTAGCCGAGCTGATCGTGCACAAGAAGCGCCAGCTAGGGGATGATGTGGGGACCATTCGACGGCTGGTGTGGGTGGGCGAGAGCTACCGGGACTTTGCCCACGGCTGAGCCATGCGATTCTTTCTCCATGCCTGAGCTGCTACTGGAGGCCGGTCACCCTCATTCGGTATGACAAGTTCAGCAATAGCGCGCATCAGGTCGGCGATTGCTCGTATGAGGTCCGTCGCTTCCTGCACCAGAGCCCCCCTCTCACGAAGAGCATCCGATGACGTGGCGTCACTTTATTTATTTCTTCGCCAAATTACTGATTATCGAGAGATTCACTGGCTCATAGCTAGGAGCACTTCAGCGGCTCATCATCCCACGCTCTCGTCGCTTTCGACACTGTCAGTCCTACCACAACATGTTGTGCCTACTTCAACAATACTGCCAGATATTGAAGTTTTATAGTAAAGACCACCCGACCTCAGCAGGGCTGAGTGAAGCATGGAGACGGAGATGACGGTCGAGCGATCGCCTACTGGTCGTGCAAACGCGGCGACCGCGGTCAAGCCACTCCTCCAACAGATCGTCCAGACCCTTTCCTTGTCGGGTCTGGCAGTGGGAGTCGTCAAGGACGGCGATGTGGCGTACGCCGGCGGGTTCGGCGTCCAGAGCGTCGAGACAGGCCAGGGCGTCACCGCGAGTTCAGTGTTCCACCTCGCCTCGGTTTCCAAGCCCTTTGTCGCTACGGTTGTCCTGCAATTGGTCGAGGCGGGTCAGGTAGAGCTCGACGCTCCGATCACCGCCTACGTGCCGTACTTCCGGCTCGACGACGAGCGCGGCGCCGCCGTGACCGTCCGGCACCTGCTCAGCCACACTTCCGGCTTGCCCAGGCAGGGCGAAGAAGACGAGTGGGTGCGGCCCGAGAACGACGACGGCGCTCTCGAGCGCACGGTGCGCAGGCTCAGCACGGCAAAGCTCCTGTTTGCCCCCGGCGAGCGGTTCGCCTACAGCAACTACGACTCAGCGGTGCTAGGCGATCTCATCGCCAAGGTTTCGGGCCTGCCCTTCGAGGCGGCTATGGCGACACGACTCCTCCGGCCACTGGGCATGCGGGACAGCACCTTCCTCAAGGACGAGGTGCCACTTAACCTGCTCGCTGCGCCACACGTGCTGCTCCCCGAGCCGCGGCTCAGCCCGATCTATCCGTACAACCGAGCATGGGCACCGAACGCCTGCCTGCACGCGAGCGTCGCGGACGTGTGCACGTGGCTGCTCGCCAACCTCGACCGTGGAAGCTTCCACGGCGGACACATCCTCGGCGCCCCCACCCATGACCTGCTGTGGCGCCCGCACGTTCGCGTTGGCGACGGCGACCCGTACCGAGACCACGGGCTTGGCTGGTTCGTAGGCATGCATCGCGGCCACCGGATCGTTCACCACCTCGGCATCGACGTCGGCTTTGGGGCGCGACTGGTCATGCTGCCCGACGATGCACTCGGTGTCGTGGTCCTATGTAACAGCTACCCGGTACCCGTCGACCCGCTCACCGACGCAGTGCTGGACACACTGCTTGGGCTCGAGCCGCGACTGCCCCGACCGCCGGTCATATTGGCACTCTCCAACACGCTGGCCACGCGGGGACTGGATGCGGCGCTCGCCCGCTACCGTGAGATCGAGGCATCACAGCGCGACGCCTACGACTTCGACCCGATGCAGTACTACCACGTCGCCAGCACGTACAAGCAGGTCCTTGCGCAGCCCGGCAGGGCCGTGGAGGTCTATAGCCTGGCCGTGGCCATCTACCCCGACTCAGACCCCTACTGGCACGTGCTGGCCGAGGCCCATCTGGCGAACGGCGAGCGAGACCGCGCGCTGGAAGCGGCTGAGCGGTGCCTCACGCTCAACCCTGAGCACCCGTACGCAACGCAGATACTGCGGAGACTTCGCGCTGATGAGTGAGGAGTTAAACGGTTACGAGCCGTCGGACGCACTTCGATTCACGAACTGGCTTCACGTCCACAATGTCCACCAACTCCAGCTCCAGTTCGATCCGCAAGCTGCAAGCCGAGCGCCTGAGCGACGCGGCCAAGCACCCCCGGGAGGCTTCCATGATGGGAGCATTGCTACTCAATGAACGAACAGCTGTATTTCGATGCACAAATGTTTCCCAAGCTATTTTCTTGGAATGGGCCCATCAATCGACAAGAACTAGAGCAATGGATCATAGATGAGAGACTCAATATACCCGAAGCGCTCAAAGAGCTTTGGGCATCGACCGGAGGTGGCGATATGTTTGAAACTGAAACGTTGCTTAGGCCATTTGCGAACGATGGAGACTATGACGATATCAGGTCAGTGAATGCTACATTTTACCAGCGCGGTCTATCCTCTCAGTATCTTGTTTTCCACACTGGTATTATAGTATCCGCTGTTCGGACGAGAGACGGAATAATTGCTGTGTTGGATAGCGGAAGCTTGAAAGAGAAGCGTACATGCTCATCACTTGAGACTTGGTACACTTCCACAATTAGACGAGAATATGCACATCGCTACGGCTTGCAGGAGGCTTGTATGGATGGATAGGCACTGATATGGGCCGGGCCGAGATGCGATCCCGCCGACGAGTATCACCAGCGCAGCAGCGCGACCAGCGGTGGAAGCCGCAATCGCCGAGTTGCTTCAGTAGGCTGCGCGAGGTGTTGGATGTCAATGGGAACGTCCCGTCGACTTGACTCGCGGAAGATGTCACCCGGCCAGGGGTGAGTGCATCACGAGTAATGTCACCCAGAGTTCGCCACAGATGAGCGAGCTGAGGGGGAAGAGTGAGGTCAACGATGAGTTTCCGCGCCAAACGCGAACTGCTGGCCCAGGTCGCGCCGCGCTATCGAGCAGCCCGGCACGGCGAGCGCTCAGTGATCCTGGACGAGTTCGTCGCTGTCACCGGCTACGACCGCAAGTACGCGGTCCGCTCGCTGCTGGGACCGATCCGCCCGGCCGCCCCGATCCGACGACCACGAGCGGCCCACTATGGTGTCGAGGTCCAGGAAGCGCTGGCCAGCGCGTGGTTGGCGGCCAATGGGATCTGCGCCAAGCGCCTGGTACCGTTTCTCGCCGAGCTGATCCCAACACTCGAGCATCACGGTCACCTGAGCCTTACCGACGAGGTCCGTGAGCAGCTGCTGGCACTCAGCTCAGCCACAGCGGATCGGCTGCTGCGGCCGCTGCGCCAGCCGCATGGGCTGACGACCACCAAGCCGGGGCGGTTGCTCAAGAAGCAGATCCCGATCCGCACCTTCACCGAGTGGACCGACGTCAAGCCGGGCTTTCTGGAGGCGGACCTGGTGGCCCATTGCGGCGGCAGTCTCGAAGGGGCATTCCTGTACACGCTGACGCTGACCGATGTGGCCACGACCTGGACGGAGTGCTTGCCGCTGCTGCACCGGACCCAGCATGGCGTCGTCCAGGCGCTGCAGCGGGCGCGTGGCATGTTCCCGTTCCCGCTGCTCGGGATCGACACCGACAACGGCGGCGAGTTCATCAACGAGGAGCTGATGGCCTACTGCGCCACCGAACAGCGTGGCCGGGTGGCCAACAAGAACGACCAGTGCTTCGTCGAGCAGAAGAACGGCTCGGTCGTTCGGCAGTTGGTCGGCTACGACCGCTTCGAAGGCGAACGCGCCTATCGTCAACTGGCCGAGCTGTATCGGGCGGTGCGGCTGTACGTCAACTTCTTCCAGCCGTCGATGAAGCTGCGCACCAAGACGCGCACGGGCAGTCGGGTGCGGCGCGTCTACGATCGCGCCCAGACGCCGTTCCAGCGCACGAGGCGCGGTAGCTGGCGCAGTAGGTGCCTCTCGCCCGGCCGATAGACGTCATACAGGGTCGATCGACGTCTTGCCATGGCCGGTCCCGGGCTCCGGTGGACGCCCCTGCTCCAAGGCCGAGCGTGGGCTTACGTCCTCGTCTGAGTCCACGGCCAATCCGACCAACTCCATCAGCCGCATGGCGTTCGTCGATGTAGCAAGGCCGGGCCGGATGAGGTAGTCGAACTCCATCGTCGGCCGTCCGTCTTTGGCGGCGATCGTCTCTTTGAAGTGCACACACCGGGCGAAGGGTGCGAGGTCCCCCGACTGGGCCAGCGTCAAATCGTGGGTCGAGACCGCGCCGATGGAGGACCGAGCCAACAAGTAGCGGATCACACGCCGAGCCGCGATCTGTCGCTCGGCGGTGTTGGTGCCCTGGAAGATCTCGTCGAACAAGAAGCACATCAGGGCCTCGCCATCCGATTCGCGGTCGGGCGCGGCCTCCAGAACCTGCTTGAGGCGTAGCACTTCGGCCAGGAAGGTGGACACGCCCTCGGCCAGGGAATCGGCCGGGCGCATGCTGGTCCACAACGTGAGCCGAGGCAAGCTGAAGGCAGCCGCGCACACCGGCGCGCCTGCTTGCGCGAGCACGATGTTGGTGCCGAGCGTCCGCAGCAGGGTACTCTTCCCGGCCATGTTCGAGCCCGTCACCAAGAGGAAAGTGCCAACGGGCCCGGTCGTGACGTCGTTGTCGACCCGCACGGATGGTGAGAGCAACGGGTGTCCGGTTCGTTGAGCCACCAGCCGAGAGGAGCGTGGGATGATCTCAGGGAAGACTCACTCGGGGTTGTCGTACGCCCGGCCGGCAAGCGCTGCCAGCGCTTCGAACTCGCTGAGCGTGTCGAGCCAGGCGCGGGCCCCTACGCCGACGGCTGCCTGCCAGTTCTCGAGCGCCGCCAGGACATGGATGTCCCACAGGAACAGCCGCTGGACGATCCAATACACCAGGGCTGATCCGGGCAGGATGAACTGGCTCAACCGCCGCAAGCGGTCGGCAGCGGACGCGCCAGTCGGGGTCAGGACTGCCCGTCGCTGCTCGAGCAGCGGCGCACTGAAGGAGCAACCGCCGAGCAACGCGAACATGTCCGCGTACCGGCGATAGGCGCCCTCGTGTGCCGCGACCAGCCGCAGGGTGGCCTGCGCGCGTGTGCCACCGACCCACCATAACCCGATGTTGGCAGCCAGCGGCAGCACCCAGATCGGAGCCGCGACAAGTCCAACGATCTGCGCGGCGAGCAGAACGCACAGCGCTATCGGACTCACACGCGCACTCCACACGAACGCGCGTTGACGGCTCAACCACGGCCCGCTCTCCACCCAGGCCAGGAACGGCTCCGGATCGGGAGACACGTCCCCCGCGAGACGTCCGCGCACCTGCAGCTCCTGCCGGAGATCGAGCTGACTGGCGAGCTCCATGACGGCTGCTTGCCGCTCGCGGACCACGGGTGGCGCCGCACCCGCGAGCAACCATCGCCGTAACGTCTGCTGGCCCGTGCTCGTCGCGGTGGTGTCGAGCATCTGGAAGAGCGACGCGTGGCCGAACAGGTTCAAGTCGCCGGCGTAGGCGTGGCTTGGATCAGCCCGGAAGGAATGGCGCAGCGGCATCGCGTCCCACTCGCGGAGCAATCGCTTGCCGGCCACTATGTTGATCTCTCTGTGCACGGCACTACGTTGTCGCAGCATGTCTAGGCTCCCGAGATAGCGCCCGAGAGCAACGAACCCAGCGATCAGGAGCGCAGCCACGACCCCGAGCGCGGTCACCCCGCTCCAACGTGCCCAGATGCCACGTCGCCTGGTCATCCTGGGCGAGGAGCACCACCACCCGGAGCACCGCGCGTTCGGGGCGCACGTGCTGCCGCTGCTCCGAGCGGTGGACATCACGCACCTGGCGCTCGAGACGGGCGCACAAGCCCCATTAGACGAAGCGCGCCAGGCGGGCCGCGTAACCCCGAGCACGGACGGGTTCTCGTTCGAGCGTCAGCGGGCCGCCTGGCTGCCCCTGGTGGCGTTCGACATGGACGCGGACGACGCTGTCTGGATGCAGACCCACCCTGACGAGGCGTTCGCCTACCGCGAGCGGCGGATGGCCGAGCACATCGTGGGCCGCATCCTCGAGCGCGAGCCCGCAGCGGGAGCACTGGTCTGGGTGGGCCACGGCCACGGCCAAAAGGGCACGCCGCTCAAGATGATGGCCCAGTACCTGTGGGAGCTGGCTGGCGAGGAGCCCTTCTCGGCTTACCAGCTCACGAACTGCTCGAACGGGTGCTGCTTGGTCGTGCCGTGCTCGCGGCGGCCCGCGACGTCGGTGCACCAGGTGCGCAGCTTGGCATTCAACTCGTCCAGCGGCGTGGGCGGCCGTCCCGCTCGACCTTGCCCTTGAGACGGGGTGTGCGGGGCGGGTTGGGGTCGATGCGGAAGCCATAGTGGGTGGCGCACTCGCGGTAGGCGCGCTGGACCAGCGGGTCGTGCACACTGGCGCGCACGATGGCCGCTTTGAGATTGTCCAGGACGATCCGCTCCGGGGTACCGCCCAGGAACTCCAGGGCATGGCGGTGGCACAGCAGCCAGGTCTCGACGCGCTGGTCGAAGACCACTTCGGCGTAGGTGTGGCGCGAAAACGCCAGCACCAGGACGAACACCCAGCTCTTGCGCAGCCGCCCGGTGGCCGGGTCGATCTGCAAGCCCGCGTAGCCGAAGTCGACCTGCGCTTCGCTGCCCGGCGGCACCTCCACCCGCACGAACGTCTCGGGCAGCTGACTCTGTTCGAGACGGCGGACCAGACGCCAGATGGCGTCGTAGCTGATCGGCACGCCATGCTGTTCCTCCAGGCGTGCGCGGATGGCCGCCAGCTCCAGCCCCTGGCGGCGATAGGCCACGATCTGCTCCTCATAGGCCGTCACGCTCGAGGTCTGCTGCGGGGGCAGCTGCACGGGAAGAGTGGCGGCCAGCACCTGCTGCAGGTCGCTGACGCTGGGCAGCGGTCCCTGGAGGAGGTTCTGCTGGGTGGCCCAGCGGCGGTAGCGGCCGACCGTGCGGCGATTGAGGCCGACCAGCGCGGTGATCTCGCGATCACTGGCGCCGTCGCGCACCAAGCGCACGACTTCTTGGACATCCATCGTCAGGGTTCTCCGATTGGTCACGGCAAACGCTTCTCCTGTGGACCACAAGAGAAGCCGGCGGACCCTCAGCCCGCAATGCCCGCGCCCGCGGGCGCTGCCACCCGCGCGACAACGATCAGGCGCCAGTGGTGCACTTTGGCCGCGAACACCCCGGTGCACTTTGGCCGCGACTCACTGGTGCATTATCGGCTCTTCCGCAGTTTATGGGGAGCCACCTCAGCCACTCCTGAGCTCGTCGGAGTCGCTACCGGGTGGCGATCCGAACGAAGGTCATAGCCCTATAACCGGGTCAGCACGTTAGGCTGCGCCCTGCC